>Ga0207705_10000016_pt1 | contig 377359 bp, 316 predicted proteins | sample KBSC13metaG_FD_184314 | JGI IMG/M metagenome (GOLD analysis project Ga0207705, IMG submission 184314) | Corn rhizosphere microbial communities from Kellogg Biological Station, Michigan, USA - KBS C1-3 metaG (SPAdes) (version 2) | ecosystem: Host-associated > Plants > Roots > Rhizosphere >... | reverse complement strand
AAGGTATTGTTCGACGCCGAGCATGACGCCCGTGAAATATCCCTCGCTGACTTCCGGCACGATCAGGCCGACCGTATTGGTTACCCGCGTCCGCAACATGCGGGCGTGGAGATTCGGTCGATACTCGAACTTCTTCGCCGCCGCGTGGACACGCTCCTTGGTCGCGGCGGAGATCGACTTCGCCACCGGCGAATCGTTCAGCACGATCGAGACGGTGGCAGGCGAAAGGTCCAGATATTCCGCGAGGATCTTCAGCGTTACCGGCTTGCCGGCCTCGGATATTTTCTTCTTTCCTGTCATGGTTCTCCAGGCGATTCTATTGCGAAGTGTGCAACCTTTGTACACCCTTTGACTGCGACAGAAGGAACTTAAAAATCCCGCAAGGAAATCGTCTCATTTCTTGCCGAAGACATCCCCCATGCGGCGGATCTGCGCGCCCACTCCGCGCAGCTTTTCTTCCAGCCGCTCATAGCCTCTGTCCATGTGGTAGACCCGGTCCAGAATCGTCTCTCCGTCGGCCACCAGCGCTGCCAGCACCAGCGAAGCCGAGGCCCGCAGGTCCGAGCACATCACCGCCGCCGACTGCAACGGTGTCTTGCCTCGCACCGTCGCCGTCCGACCCTGCACGGTAATGTTTGCGCCCATGCGATTCAACTCCTGCACGTGCATGAAACGGTTTTCGAAGATGTTCTCCGTAACGATAGTTGTTCCTTCAGCCTGCGTCGCCAGCGCCATATACTGTGCCTGCATGTCGGTCGGAAATCCCGGATACTCTTCGGTCGAGATCGCTGCCGCCTTCAGATCGCCGCCGCTGCGAACCCGAATATGATCGGTCCCCACGTCGATGCGAACGCCGCACTGCTCCAGCTTGTAGATCAATGCGCTCAGATGGGCAGGCTCGCAGCAATCGACATTCAAATCACCGCCGGTAATCGCTCCGGCGATCAGGAAGGTGCCAGCTTCAATTCGGTCCGGATTGATGCGATGCCGTGCGCCATGCAGTTTGGCCACGCCCTGTACGCGGATAGTCGATGTTCCCGCGCCTTCGATCTTTGCTCCCATCGCAATCAGCAGAGCTGCAAGGTCAGTTACCTCCGGCTCGCGGGCGCAGTTCTCGAAGAGCGTCTCCCCCTCAGCCAGCGTCGCTGCCATCAACAGGTCTTCGGTTCCTGTGACCGTGATTTTGTCGAAGACAATATGCGCGCCCTTCAGCCGGTCGGTGCGGGCTTCGAGATAGCCATGCTCCTGCGTGATCGTCGCGCCCATCGCCTCAAGGCCTTTGATATGCAGATCGATAGGACGGCCACCGATGGCGCAACCACCAGGCATGGCAACACGTGCAACGCCGGTGCGGGCGATCAGCGGGCCAAGCACCAGCGAGCTGGCACGCATCGTCTTGACGATCTCGTACTTTGCGACCGGGTCCGAAAGCACAGCGCAACGGATAAGCGTTCGATGCTGTGCGCGCCCATAGCCCAGCTCGACCTCGGCGCCCATGCTGGCCAGCAGCTTGCGCTCGGTCTCGATATCGCGTACCTGCGGGATATTTTCAAGGATGACCTCATCCTCGGTGAGGATGGCAGCCGCCATGCAAGGAAGGGCGGAGTTCTTCGCTCCGGAAACTTTGATGGTACCGAGAAGCGGATTTCCGCCGCGTACAACAAACTTGTCCATCCTGCCAGTTTACGGGGCAAGCGCGTGGAAATAAGTGCCTGCACGGGTACGCGTCCCGAAATAGAAAGGATTATGCTGAATCGTCGCTTATTGCTGCGTTTCCGTTGCGGTGCTATCCTAACGTAGACACCAAGAGTGGACAAGAAGATTAGGAGTAAAAGACATCTGTGCTGGCATCTGCTAAAAAGACAGACATAATTGCAAAGTTCCGTACACACGACTCAGACACCGGGAGTCCCGAGGTTCAGATCGCGATTTTGAGTGAGCGCATCGGCGAGTTGACGGAGCATTTCAAGACCCACAAGAAGGACCACGGATCGCGCCGCGGGCTTCTCATGCTCGTGAGCAAGCGCCGCGGTTTGCTTGATTATCTGAAAAAGTGCGATGCTGATCGCTATCGCGAGGTAATCGATAAGCTGGGAATCCGCAAGTAGCGCATTGTCTCCGGAGACACCGTTCAATCCTATGGAAGCATGCACGGCCCGTTCTCGTTCGGCTGCAACTTCTCGTGCAAGGTCACGCAAGACCTCGCTGCGGGAGTCGCTGACGATGAGCGGGCGGTTTGCTGTCCAGGGATTTGTCGGAGCCGGACAATCCAGCCTTTGTGAAAGACTATTTCAGTGCAGCTCGCTCTCGGCTCGATAGCCGACTCAGCGGAGCTGCATTTTTTCGCGCCCGCAGCACAATGACGCGATACAACAAGTTTCTATATAGATAAACGAGAGAAGAGGGGCAACATGAAGCAGGACGTAACAGTTGAGCTTGCCGGCGGCAAGCAGATTAAATTCGAGACAGGGCGCATGGCCAAGCAGGCCTCCGGCGCAGCGCTTACCTCCAGCGGCGACAACGTAATTCTGGCGACGGCTGTCGCTTCGCCCGACCCCAAGGAAGGCATTGACTTCTTTCCCCTCACGGTCGAGTACCGCGAGTTCACCTACGCCGGTGGCCGCATTCCCGGCGGCTTCATTAAGCGCGAAGGCCGCCCCAGCGAGAAGGAGATTCTGACCAGCCGTCAGATCGACCGCCCCATTCGTCCTCTGTTCCCCGAGGCCTTCCGTAACGAGACCCAGGTAGTCGCATTCGTCTACTCCGCCGACAAGGAAAACGATCCCGACGTGCTCGGCATCAACGGCGCAAGCTGCGCCCTCGCGCTCTCAGACATTCCCTTCCACGGCCCGGTGGGTGCGGTACGCGTCGGCCACATCGATGGACAGTACATCGTCAACCCCACCTACGCGGAGCGCGCCAAGAGCACGCTGAACATTATGGTCGTCGGCACCAAAGACGGCATCGTGATGGTCGAGTCCGGTTCGAAGGAGACGTCGGAGGAGTCGGTCGTCGGCGCCATCGAGTTCGCTCATGTCGAGATCAAGAAGATCTGTGCCGCGATTGAAGATCTGGTCAGCCGTGCAGGCAAGACCAAGCGTCTCGTCACCGCGGTCGAGACGGACCACGAATATCTCAACGCCCTGACCGCCAAGGTCGGCGAGAGATTGAAGGATGCTCTCGACACCCGGAAGCACCCCAAGTTCGAAAGCTACGCTCTGGTCAAGGAGATCAAGGACGAGCTCAAGCGCGACCTTCCCGAAGGCGATGCCGTGGCAGCGAAGAAGCTCAGCAAATACTATGAGCTGCTTCGCGAAAACATCTTCCGCGATCAGGTTCTCAACGAGCGCATCCGTCCCGACCACCGCGCCTTCGACCAGATCCGCGAGGTCACCGTCGAGGTCGGCGTTCTGCCCCGCGTCCACGGCTCCGCGCTGTTCACGCGTGGCGAAACTCAGGCGCTTGTCTCCGCGACCCTCGGCACCACCGATGACGCGCAGCGCATGGAGAGTTACGAAGGCGAACAGAAGCGCCGCTTCATGCTGCACTACAACTTCCCGCCGTTCTCGGTCGGCGAAGTTGGCCGCATGACCGGCGTCGGCCGCCGCGAGATCGGCCACGGCGCACTGGCTTGGCGCGCGATTGAGGCCGTCCTCCCCGGCGAGGACGAGAGCCCGTACACCCTCCGCGTTGTCTCCGACATTCTGGAATCGAACGGTTCTTCTTCGATGGCCACCATCTGCGGCGCGTCGCTTGCGCTCATGCAGGCCGGTATCCCGATCAAGGGATCGGTTGCGGGCGTTGCCATGGGCCTCGTCAAAGAGGGTGACAAGTACGCCATCCTCACCGACATCGCCGGTGCGGAAGACCACTACGGCGACATGGACTTCAAGGTAGCCGGGACCCGCAAAGGCATCACGGCGCTCCAGATGGACATCAAGATCATGGGCATCACTCCCCAGATCATGCGCGAGGCGCTTGAGCAGGCTCGCAAGAACCGTCTGAACCTCCTCGACACCATGGATGCGACCATCTCCAGCGCCAAGGAAGAGAAGTCGCAGTTCGCTCCCCGCATTCACACTATCCAGATTCCGACCGACAAGATTCGCGATCTCATCGGACCTGGCGGCAAGGTCATCCGCGGCATCGTCGAGGCCACCGGCGTCAAGATCGATGTGGACGACACCGGACGCGTCAACGTTGCTTCGAGCGACGCCGACGGTCTGGCCCGCGCCATCCAGATGATCAGCGACATCACCGCTGTGCCCGAGGTCGGCAAGACCTATCTCGGCAAGGTAGTGCGTCTGGCCGAGTTCGGCGCGTTCGTCGAGATCTTCCCTGGCACCGATGGCCTGCTCCACGTCTCCGAGATCGCAGAGCACCGCGTCAAAGAGGTCAAGGACGAGCTTCGCGAGGGCGATCAGATTCTGGTCAAAGTCCTCGCCATCGAAGGCAACCGCATCAAGCTTTCGCGCAAGGCAGTTCTGCGCGAGCAGCGCGCCAAGCTCGGACTTCCCGAGCCAGGACAGGTTGGCAGCGAGGGCGCGGCCGAGGGTTATCCTCGTGCAGCGGCAACAGAAGAGAATGGCGCCGATCTTGAGGATGGCGACGACTTCGACGACGACGGCGACGAGTCGGACGATGAGCCGAACTTCAATCGTGCGGACGATGCTGCTCCGGCGACGGTTGGCGAGGGCTCAGGCGCTCCTGCGGGACCCGGCGGACAGCGTCGGCCAGGCGGCGGAAGGCGTCGCCGCAGCGGACGCCGCGGCGGTTCAGGCGGCGGTGCTCCGCGAACCGGCGGCAATGGTGGCAATCAGTAATCGTTGTTGAATGGGATAAGAAGGGCCGCGCGATCTGCGCGGCCCTTCTGCTTTTGCTATCCGGTCAGCATGGTTACGGGAAGGCAGACGGCTGAGGATGAGATGTTCGATCTGGGTTGCGTTTGGCGCGCTGTGTCTCCTGTTAGCGAGTTCGTGGTTACTTCCTGCAACGACAATCGAGGCTTCGCCGATCGCGCAGCAGTGTCGTTTTTATGGAGCCGTCGGGTTGGCGGCGTGGATACTTTCGTATCGGCAACTATGGGAGCGATTGAAGCGACGAGAGTGGCTCTGTCTGCGACTGGCCGGAGTCAGTGTTTTGCTGCTCGGTTTGCCTCTGGTGCTGGGCGAGTGGGTACGTGACGGGATCTCTGATATCAGCCGCGCCGCGCTGTTTGCGCTGGTGCCTTTTGTTGTTGTGGCGGTTGCGACGATGCGGCGAACTCGAGCCCGGAGTCAGGCGGTTCTTTGCTCCGGCGCTGGCTGGTTTTGGCGGTGCTTTATTGCTGCTTCCATTCAGCTTTCCGGCGTCGATGCGTGGGCGAACCATGTTCGGCGTTCTTCTGCTGGCGATTGTTCTGGTCGGCTTTGCCAGTGAATCGATCTATCGGCTGCTTCTCGGATTCGGAATGATGGAGGCTTTGGCCGTCGTCTGTCTTTCGAACGCTGCATTTCTGGCGGCTTGTCACTGCGCCGGGTTGCCTTTTGCGGAGAGTTGGAATGGAGCGTCTTCTCTGATCTCCATTCACTCGCTGTACAGTCTGGTGGAGCTGCTTCTGCTGGTTTGGTTGTTGCGTGAGATGTCTCCGGTGCGTCTTGCGGCGCGATATCTGGTGGTTCCACTTTTTACCGTGCTGGAAGGCGTTGCAATTTTGCGTCCTGCTCCGACAGTGCGGATGTGGGCGGGGCTGGTTTTGCTGGTGTTTGGGGCGGGGTGCATCCTGTTTTCCAGGGGTGGAGACTCTGATGCGGTGCTCTCGATCCGGTGAGTTTTCCGCTTGCCGGAGGGGTACACTTTCTGGAATGGCTGCTTCGATGTACATCGTGGTCGAGGGTGAGGACCCGGGGTTCGATACCTTCGTGAATGGGCGTTCGCTGGCCCGGCATGAGGACGCTCTGGAGAAGCTCGCGCTTCGGCTCGGAGTGCGTCCGCTGATCGAGTTTTTCTCTGCGGACGAGAACTCGATGGCACTGCTGATCGAGGAGGGCGCAGGCGACCAGGAGTTGCTGCGAAAACTTCCGCCGCCGCAGTGGTATCCGCCTGCGGATGGTCTGAAGACGGTGCGGGCGCTTTTGCAGGCCCTGCGCGACGATCCGCAGCAGCTCGGCACCGAGGGGAAACAGGTGCTCTCTGAGCTGAAGGAGTATGCAGAGGTCCTTGAGAAGGCCGGGGACAGGGAGATGCGCTGGCATCTGGCTGTGAGCTGGCGTTAGGCCCCTCCCCTACTTTAGTCCCAAAGTATTCAAAATAAAGCACCTAAGTCTGGACTTGCGTCTTGGAAAACTGTACCTCAGGGGCTAAAGCCCCTTTGTGAAGGAGCGTTTTGCGGCACGGCTGAAGCCGTGCCCTTAACACGACAGGCTCTCAGCAAGGAGCTTGATTTGGCGCGGGTACCCCTCCTTACTTTAGTCTCAAAGTATTCAAAATAAAGCAGCTAAGTCTGGACTTGCGTCTTGGAAAACTGTACCTCGGGGGCTAAAGCCCCTTTGTGAAGGAGCGTTAAGGGCACGGCTGAAGCCGTGCCCTTAACACGACAGGCTTTCAGCAAGGAGCTTGGTTTGGCGCAGGTGCCCTCCTTACTTAAGTTCCAAAGTATTCAAAGTAGAGCAGTTAAGTCTGGATTAAGTAAAAAAGCCCGGCGAGTGCCGGGCTTCTTTTTTACCTTCTGACTTAATTATATCGGGGCTGTCAATAGGTCACAATCGGCCCAGAAGCTTTCAGGCTTACTGCATTTGATTCTGGTGCAGTTCGACCTTCACAAACCGGGGGAAGTAAAGATTCATGTCTTGAGCGACTTTCTGCTCTGATCCATTTGCCGCGTAAGTGACGATCAAATCCGCGCCCTTCAACTCCGCATGAGATTTGCCTGCATACACAAAAGCACCGGGCGTATCGGATTCAGGGGGGCGATAGATTGTTTGCGGAGGGCTCCATGGCCCCTCAAGATTCTGCGCACGGCTCATGACGATGTCGGTAGCGCCGAATCCTCGGCTATAGATTTCGATAAAGCCGGCCCCACTGGGATCGCGTTGCACACTCGTCTCGGTTGCAACGGCGAGCTGGACCGGATGGCGGGCCGATGCAGACGTTTGCCAGTCTTTACCTGACCACCACTCGAGCGGGCCGAACTTGCCTTTTGTAAGAGCCGTCACACTCAAACGCGCGAGGTAGAGGTCATGTTTCGGCTCGCTCTCGCCAAAGAGATAGATGAACTTACCCTGGCGTAGCACCGCCGACGCCATGATCACCGTATCGCTGATCTCCGCAGCCGTTTTCAAATTCCAGTCGGTTGGCTCCGCGTCCGGATTGGTCACCCAGAAAGCATTCCAGCCAACCACCTTAAATCCGAGCGAATCTTTCGCGCTGTCGGAAGCGATACGCGAACAGAACAAGAGCAGCTTATTCCCGATCCGGACACCGGAGCCCGGCCACATCCATGCCTTGCCTTCAGACGGAAAGATCTCAGAAGGAGTTCCCGCCCTGGTATTCCAATAGAACTTGATGGCCGCATGAGAGGGATCGTAGCCGGATTGGATGGCGACCGTGTTGCGGACAAATGCAGCGTGTCTTCGATCGTCTCCCGGCTTGTGAGCGACAAAGGTGTCACCGAACATCCAGAGCACACGGTCATTGCCGAGATCGATGGAAAAGGCAGCATCGGCCCCGAGCCATCGAGGATCGGTGTGGAAGAGTTTGTCAGCTTCCGGCCACGGCGTTCCGGTTTGCGCAGCTGCGGACGACGCGATCGCGACAGCGAAGAACAGGAGAGAAAGATTGCGGAGTCCGCGAAGGCTGACTCCGGCCTGGCTGCGATGTTTCCACACTGACGTGAAGGGAAACGGCATGGGGGCATTATAGTTGTCCTTCATCGCAGCGGTGCTGAGCCAACCGCAGGTCCTTCGACTGCGCCTCTCGCGATGAAGCTGCGAGAGGCTTCGCTCAGGATGACAGGGTGGGGACTGAGCTGGTGACTTGGGACTGCGCCAGTGACTTGGAGACTGCGTTAGTGCCGGGTCTCGGTGGAGCCGGTGGTGGTGACGGAGAGGTCGCCCTGGCCTAGTTTGCGATGGAAGAGATTGAAGACCAGGCCGTAGAGGCTGTAGGCAAGCTCGGGGTCGTAGCGGGGGCCTTCGTCGCGCATGAAGGCGTGGGCTCCGTTGACCTCGTGCCAGCTCAGGCGGGTGCCAAGCTCGTTGAGGCGGGCGAGGACTTTGGTGCGGCCTTCGAGGGGGATGTGAGGGTCCTGACGGCCCCAGATCATGAGCAACTCGCCTTTGATGTCGGCTGCGCGCTGGAGGGAGTTGTCGCTCGTCCCTTTGCCGAGACCGCCCTTGTGGATGTCGGTGGCGTAGAAGCAGGCGGTGGCAAGGACCTCGGGGTTCATGGCGGCGCGGAAGGCGAGGTGGCCGCCGATGCAGATGCCGAGCGCTCCGATGTGGCCGGTGCAGTCGGAGCGGGACTTGAGATGGTCGATGACGGCGCGGGCGTCATCGTCGTAGCTCTGGACGGTCTTGGTGGTCTTGAGGGCGTTGCCGCGGTCGGAGCCGGCCTGGTCGTAGGCGAAGACGGTACCTGCGGGCTCGAACTCGTGATAGATCTCAGGCATGGCGACGATGTAGCCCTGTCCGGCGAGCAGGCAGGCGGTGCGGTGGATGGGCGCGGTGATCTGGAAGATCTCGGAGTAGAAGACGATGCCGGGGTAGCGTCCGGGTGCGGCGGGGCGGACGATGTGGGTGCGCATGGGGCCGTTCGGGGTGGTCAGGTCTACGTGTTCGTCGCTGATGATGATCATGTTTTCCTCTGGGACAGAATGCAAGTATAAAACCGACGATCGCAGGGACAAAAGCAGGTCCTCTGCCTTCGGCGAAGGATGACGACTTATAAAGCAGAAGATGACAACACCGCCATGTCAGCGCGGTGCCGTCAGGAGGTAGCGTCGATGGTGGTGCGCTGGGCGGCGAGTAGTTCGCGGATGCCCTTATCGGCGTAGTCGAGCATCTGGTTGAGGTGCTGACGGCTGTAGGAGTTTTTTTCGGCTGTGGCCTGGGTCTCTACGAGGCCGCCATCGGCAAGCATGACAACGTTCATGTCGACTTCGGCGCGGGAGTCTTCTTCGTAGCAGAGATCGAGCAGGACGTGTCCGTCGACGATGCCGACCGAGGTGGCGGCGAGCATCTGGCGCAGCGGCGAGGCTTTGAGCGTGCCGGCGGCGACGAGCTTATTGAGCGCGAGCGCAAGGGCGAGGCAGGCCCCGGTGATGGCGGCGGTGCGGGTCCCGCCGTCGGCCTGGAGGACATCGCAATCGAGGATGATGGTGCGCTCGCCGAGGGCCTTCATGTCCACCACGCTTCTTAAAGAACGCCCGATGAGACGCTGGATCTCGTGGGTACGCCCGCCGACCTTGCCGCGTTCGCTCTCGCGGGCGGTGCGGATAAGGGTGGCGCGGGGCAGCATACCGTACTCCGCCGTGACCCAGCCGCGGCCGGAGTTGCGCAGCCAGCCGGGGACGCCCTGCTCGACGGTGGCGTTGCAGAGCACACGGGTGTTGCCGGATTCAATGAGAACGGAGCCCTCAGGCATGACGATGTAGCCCGGAGTGATGCGGATGGGGCGGAGAGCGTCGGCGGCGCGCTGGTCGGGCCGGAAGAGTTGCGGTAAGGTCGGGGGCATAGGACGATTATAGTTGTGGGTATTCCGATTACTTAAGTGCCGGACGACATGGTCCCGAAATGGGAAGAGGTTCCGGTTTGGGAAAAATGGTCGAAATGGGAATTTTCTGAAGATTTTATGAGATATTTTGTGGGTACCGGAAGACACGGCCTTCCGATTTGGGAAATTCAGTAAGCGCGAGATCCATGAGAATGGAGTATATTTCTGCTTTCTAAGCAATCACTTAGAGATGGAGTTCCAGTTTGGCACTTAAAGTGATTACGAAAGTGCATCCGTTCTAATTCAGGAGCGGGAATGATTGGAGTAAGTGCATGCAGGCAACGCAGAGCAGGACAGCCTCGGAATTAGCTTCGGATTTTATTGGACAGTCGATAGGGTGCGGCGCACTTCGGTGCGCCCATGGTGGGATCGCCGAAGGCGCCGGGCTGGCGCACGATGCGGGAAACCTGTTGGGGGCGCTCAGTCTTTATTCCGAGTTGCTGGCGATGCCCGGAGTGTTGCATGAGGAGCATCGCGGTTTCGCGGCGGACCTGCGGCTGCTGAGTGAGCGGAGCTGGGCGATGATTCATCGGCTGGTGGACCATGCTCGTGGAGAACGAGAGCAGGTAGAAACAGAAGGTACGGTGCTGCCCGAGCTGGTGGAGCGGTGCCATGGCGTGTTGAGCCGGGTTGCCGGACGAGCGGTGGAGGTCTCCTTTGGCGTTGGGGCGTATTGGCCAGTCGACGTGCGGGCAGAGGCGGTGGAACGCATTTTGACCAACCTGGTGAAGAACGCGTCGGAGGCGACGATTGGGGAGCACGGCATCGTGGTGATGGCCCGGGGCGCATTCGATGGCGTCAGGCGGCGCGTGGTGTTGACGGTACGGGACACGGGCTGCGGCATGAGCCGTGCGGCGGTGGAGCGGTTGATGCGGGCAGGAGGTATATCTTCGACGAGCGGACGTGGACTTGGCTTTCGCGTGGTGCGGGAGTTGGTGGCGATGTCGGGCGGTTGCCTGACGGTGGAGAGTGAACCCGGCGTGGGTACGAGTATCTCGGTGGAATGGTATGCGATGGATGCTGTCGATGCCGTAAGCCGGCAGGCGGCCGGCGACGGGCTGGCCGGAGCGATGGCATGCTGACGGGCCTTAAATCTGAAAATTTAAGACACGAGGAGAAATAGATGTCTGGAGTGATTGGATGGGACGAGGATGTGACGCCGTCAGTGTTGATTGGGTTGACTCCGCTGGGCGGTGAGAAGGCTGCCGAAGCGAAGCCGAAAGAACCTGCCGGGCACATGGAGCTGCTGCACGTGATGGTGGTGGACGACGATGAGGCAGTGCGCAAGGCCTGTTGCGAGATCGCTGCCCGGCTTGGCTGCGTGGTGGTAGGTGCGGGAAATGCGACGGCGGCGCAGGCGATATTGAAAGACCATCCAATTGATTTAATCCTGCTGGACCTGAAGCTGCCGGGCGGTGGCGGGATGGCGCTGCTGGAGCAGGTGAAGATGCTGCATCCGGAGACGGCAGTGGTGGTGATGACGGCGTTCGCCACGGTGTCGTCGGCGGTGGAGGCGATGCGGATTGGAGCGAACGACTATCTGACCAAGCCATTTGCTCTCGAAGACCTGACGCTGGTGCTCGAGCGGGCCGGGCAGCGCCACCATATGGACGTGCAAAGCCGTCAACTGCGGGAGCGGCTGCGGACGCAGCAGGGAATGGGCGGCATCGTAGGCCAGTCGCCGGAGATGGAGAAGCTGTACCGGATTTTGTCGAAGGTGGCGTTTTCGACCCATCCGGTGCTGATCCTGGGCGAGAGCGGGACTGGCAAGGAGCTGGTGGCCCGGTCGATCCACTTCAACGGGACCAATGCGGCCAAGCCGTTTATTCCGGTGGACTGCGGAGCGCTGGTGCCCACGCTGATCGAGAGCGAACTGTTCGGTCATGTGAAGGGCGCGTTTACCGGGGCCGACCGGGCGAAGGAAGGGCTGCTGGCTTCGGCCGATGGAGGCACGGTCTTTCTCGACGAGATCGGCGAGCTTCCTCTTGACTTGCAGTCGAAGCTGCTGCGGGCGTTGCAGGAGAAGGAGGTACGTCCGGTGGGTGCAACGCAGTCGCGGCCGATCTCGGCGCGGGTGCTGGCGGCGACCAACCGCGACTTGGCGACGATGGTGGAGCAGGGCCGGTTTCGCAAGGACCTCTACTTCCGTCTGAACGTGGTGAATCTGCGGATTCCGCCACTGCGCAGCCGGCGCGAGGACATCGCTCCGCTGGCCATGCATTTTCTCGAACGCATGAAGAAGGAGACGGGCGTCGAGCGCGTCTTCTCCGACGAGACCCTGGAGATGATTACGGAGTATGACTGGCCGGGCAACGTGCGCGAGCTCGAGAATGCGATTGAGCGGGCCTGTGCGCTGTCGTCGGGGCCGGTGCTGCACATGGGCGACCTGCCGACGCAGCTGCAGGACTTTCGGATGCAGCGTGGCGGTGTTGCCGCCGGAGAGGCGCGCGACGAAGAAGAGAGAGCGGGCGAGACGCGGAAGGCCGGTATTGTCACGATGGCGGAGATGGAGAAGAGGGCCATTCTGGAGACGTTGCACCAGTTGAATGGAGACAAGCTGATGGCGGCGCGGCTGCTGGGGATCGGCAAGACGACGCTCTATCGGAAGCTGAAGGAGTACGGGATCGCGGAGATGTAGTGAGGCGACGTATGCAAGAGGCATAACACCGATCACACCGATTAAAATTACAGTGCTGGGGTAGATTGTGAGGAGAGGATTGGAGGGTGGTTATGCGCTGCACGCATCTGGATCAGGTTCAGAAGGTCAAGCCGTCTTCGAAGGTGTGTGAGGACTGTTTGAAGATTGGCGGCAGGTGGGTGCATCTGCGGATGTGCATGATCTGCGGCCATGTCGCGTGCTGCGACTCGTCTCCGCATCGTCATGCCACGGCGCACTTTCACGAGACAAAGCATCCGATTATGCGGTCGGTGGAGCCGGGAGAGCGCTGGGGCTGGTGTTACGTCGATGAGATCGAGGTGGGCGTTTGACCTGTGCGTGAAATACCGCGGCGCGGGGTTTGCTATGCTGGGCTCACCCTTTGAAAGAGAGTGAGTGTACAGAAGATGGCAGAAGAAGCAGTCAAGATTACAGTTCGTCCCAACGGCCCGTTGCGGGTGGAAGGCCACATTGTGTTGACCGATGCGGATGGCAAGGAGTGGGACCTGACGGGCAAGCCGGCGGTTTCGCTTTGCCGTTGCGGAGCGAGCGAGAAGCGTCCGTTCTGCGATGGCTCGCATAACAAAGTGGGCTTTCAGTGCTCGGCGAGCCCGGCGCTGCTTACGTAGAGTCCGAGAAATACAAATCGACCACGGATTGCACGGATAAAGACGGATTTAGAACATGGCTGGGTCGGAACTTTTGGGCAGGACTGGTCCTGGGTTGGTCTCGCTTTGTTTCGATCCGTTTTTATCCGTGTGATCCGTGGTCGATTGGTTCGATGATTTTATTTTGAGGTAGGGTTTTGATGCGCGTTCGCCGATGGTTTGCCGTGGCGCTTTGCGGGTTGGTGCTGGCAGCGTCCTCGGCGTGGGCGGGACAGAAGTCGAACGCTCCTGTTGCGGTGACGTTGAGTGCGGGTGCGCTCGACCAGTATGCGGGGCTCTATCATGGCTCCGAGGAGCCGGATGCGGTGGATTCGGTCTACCGTGAGGGCGACAGGTTATACATCGAGACTGAGCGGAAGGCGCGGGCGGAGCTGCGTGCCCAGGGCGCAGGCCGTTTCTTTGCGCCGGGAACCTTGCTGCGCATGCAGTTTTTGCGGGATGGAACTGGCAGGGTTACCGGCGTAAAGATGATGTATGGGCCGAGCGCTTCGTGGGAGCTCGAACGCTTCAGCGATGTGGGGGTCCGGTTGAACCATGCGCTTGCTTATTCGCGCACGGTGGCGATGATCCCGATGCGCGACGGAGTGAAGCTGCATGCGGTGATCCTGCGGCCGGTGGGGTCGGAGACGAGTGGGCCGCGGCTGCCGTTTTTGATGGAGCGCACACCCTATGGCACCGACGACAGCAGCTCGGAGAGCGTGAACAGCAGCAAGCCGGAGCTGGCGGCCAGTGGATATATCTTCGTCTTCTGCGATATCCGCGGGCGATATGAGTCGGAGGGGAAGTTTGTGATGAACCGGCCCATCGTCGCGCACCTCTCGAAGAACGACGTGGACGAGACGACGGACGCGCACGACACGATCGACTGGCTGTTGAAAAATATTCCCAATAATAACGGGCGTGTGGGCGTGCTGGGAGTCTCATACCCGGGATTTCTGGCGATGATGGCGGGGATCGATCCGCACCCGGCGGTGAAGGCGATCTCGCCGCAGGCCCCCATGACGGATGTCTGGATGGGCGACGATTTTTTTCATAACGGCGCGTTTCGGCAGTCATACGGGTTCGACTATGTGCAGGAGCTGGAAAAGCAGAAGACCGCCAAGCGCGTCGAGAGCAACGGCGACACGTACGATTTTTTCTTGCAGCATGTGAACTTTGCGGGAGCGGCAAAGGCCGCGCACATGAACAAACTGCCGACGGCGAAGGCATTCCTGACGCAGCCTGCGTATACGAAGTTCTGGCAGGCGATGGCGGTTCAGCCGCATCTGACCAGTGTTGAAGTTCCTACGTTGGAGGTAGGCGGCTGGTGGGACCAGGAGGACATGTGGGGGACGCAGGCAGAGTATGCCGCGCTCGAGCCGCATGATGCGAAGCATGAGGTATTTCTGGTGCTTGGCCCGTGGAACCATGGCGGATGGGAATGGACGACGCGGCATCTGGGGCCGTTGGATTTTGGAGCGTCCACCGGAGACCAGTATCGCAAGACGATCGAGGCGCCTTTCTTTGAGAAATACCTGAAGGACAGGGCGGGTTTTGATCTCAAGGACACGGATAGTTTTCGCACCGGCGTGAATCAGTGGGAGCGATACGATGTGTGGCCGCCTAAGGTCGGCGTCACTGCGGAAGATCTGTATCTGACTGCGGGAGGCGGCCTCAGCTTTGCGGCACCTGCGGGTGCGGAGCCGAACGGCGGCGGGGCGGTGGCGAGTTATATCTCCGATCCGGCGCATCCCATCCCTTACCGGCAGCGGCCGATTCAGGCGACCTATGGCAACGGCTCGAAGTGGCGGACTTGGCTGGTGGAAGACCAGCGGTTTGTGAGCAGCCGGAAGGACCTCGCAAATTTTTCTACACCGGTGCTCGATCATGATGTGACCGTGACCGGCGATGTGATGGCGGACCTGTTTGCGGCCACAACGGGGAGCGATGCGGATTGGGTGGTGAAGTTGATCGACGTCTATCCTGATGATGTGAAGGGCAAGATGGCGGGATATCAGTTGATGATCGCGGACGAGATCTTTCGCGGGCGATACGTGAAGAGCTTCGAGAAGCCGGAGGCGCTAGTGCCGGGGCAGGTGACCGAATTCAAATGGAGCCTGCACGGAGTGGACCATACTTTTTTGAAGGGGCACAGGATCATGGTGGAGGTGCAGTCGAGCTGGTTTCCACTGTATGACCGCAATCCGCAGACGTTTGTGCCGAATATCATGACGGCTCCGAAGAAGGCTTATAAGGCCGAGACGGAGACGATCTATGGATCGGCGAAGTATCCGTCGCATCTTGAATTTTCAGTAGCGAATTGATGTGGGCTGCGACAGCCCCATTCGGAGAGGAGAGGGCATGATTCGGACGATCAGCAGCCGTGAGGTCTATCGCAATCGCTGGACGCGGGTGCGCGAAGATGTGATTGAGCGGACGAACGGGCAGCGTGGCATCTATGGGGTCGTCGATAAAGACCCGGCTGCGATCATCATTCCGCTGGAGGTCACGGCGGAAGGAGAGTTCGTCTATCTCATCGAACAGTTTCGATATACGGTTGGCGGCCGGCACTGCGAGTTTCCTCAGGGTGGATGGGAGATGGCTGAGGTGGATGCGGAGGAGATGGCCCGAGGGGAGCTGCGCGAGGAGACCGGGCTGATCGCGGAGAAGATGACTCATCTTTCCACGTTGCAGATTGCCTACGGGGTGATGAATCAGAAGCAGCATGTGTTTCTGGCTGAGGGGCTGACGGCAGGCGTGGCCGAGCCGGATCTCGAAGAGAACGATCTGGTGACGCGGCGGGTGAGCGTGACGGAGTTTGAGAGAATGCTCCTGGATTGCGTGATCGTCGATAACTGCACGGTGGCGGCGTGGGCGCTTTATAAGATCTGGCGGGAGCGGATGAATGGTCTGCACCCGTGACTCATCGAGGACACAAGATGGAGTGTGCAAATATTTGCAACTTCAAGGGACTGTGAGGTGGTTTGCAAGCATAGCTTGCAAAGATTGGACTAGCATTGGCGGGCTTTTGAATATATAGTCGCCATTCGCCAGTGAAAATATATTGGCGACGTAGTGAAGATAAACGGGCTACTTAATCGGTTGCGGCACTTGAGTTGGTTCCCAGGGCGAGACAAATGGACACGCACACACTTGTTGTGATGAACGTGCTTCTGTATGTGCTTTATGCGGGTGTAATCGCATTGAATGCCCGCATGAGCGGAACAGCGAAGGGGACGGCGTGGTTCGCGGGTGCGAACCTGAGCCGGGGCGGGGCACTGCTGCTGATTTTGCTGGGTGGAGTGGCGCCAGCCAGCCGGGCATTGAGCGGCCTCATGGCAGTACTCGGCATGATGATGCTGCACTTCAGCTTTGACAGGCTGCTGGAGCGCGGACCTCTGCTGCGCTCGCTGCAGTATGTGCTGGTGGGCACGATGGCGGTGGGAACACTTTACCTGTTGCTTGTACCGTCGCACTACCCGGCGATGCTGTTGTTGACCTGCGCGACCGAGAGCGTGCAGGTCGCGGCGACGGCGACGGTGGTCTTTCTGTTTGCCGGCGAGGAGCTTGGGATGGCGGCGAGCCTGACTGGAGCGTCGCTTGCGGTCTACGCTGTTCTGCTGCTGTTGCGGGTGGGCGTGACCTTGCGGTTCGATTCGGGGAGCTATCCCGCGCTGGCGAACGAGGCGATGCGGCTCTGGCTGGTTGGGACAATGATCACGAACAGCGCAATCGCGTTCGGCTTCATGTTTCTGGCGGCGGCGAAGGTGCGCGTGGAACTGCTCTGGCATGCGCAGGCCGATGAGTTGACCGGCCTGTTGAACCGATGGGCGCTGGCCCGGATTGCCTTGCGCGAGATAGCGCGGTGCGGGCGGACCAAGGGACTGATCGCTGTCGTGATGATGGATCTCGATGGGCTGAAGCGCGTAAACGACTCCCTGGGACACGGTTGCGGAGATGCCGTCCTGCAGGCTGTGGGGAGGGTGTTGCAGGAGACGGTCCGCGCACAGGATGTGGTCGCGCGCATGGGCGGCGACGAGTTCTGCATTCTGCTGCCGGACACGGGGTTGGCCGAGGCGACGAATGTGGCGGAGCGGATGCGCTTGCAGGTGGACGGGTTGATGCTCCGCTATCGCGAAGAGACGGTGACGATCGGCACGAGCATGGGAGTAGCTTCGTCGGAGAGTTGCGGGCTGTCCTGGCAGAACCTGCTGGAGCAGAGTGACGCCGCTTTATATCAGGCTAAAAGAGGGGGTCGGAACCGAGTAGTCGCCTCCGAGGTTCAGGCTTTGGAAGATGGTGGGTGGAGCGCTTGAACGTTTCGGATTGATGGTACCCACGTCTCGGAATCAGGACATGGGTACCCATTTTTTTGATGGTTGGAATTGCGATTACTTGATGGTTCCGTTGAGACCGTCGGGGAAGAAGACTCCCTTGTTGGCGGAGCTGCCTCCAGTGACGATCTGGATGATCTGCGCTGGAGTGCGGGCGAAGGCGACGCTGTTGGCGTCGGCATCGACGAAGGTGGTTGCGGGAAGATTTGCAGAGCCGTTGAGACTGACGTTTGCGGTGGTCAGGCCGATGTCGTCGACCGGTGTGCCGGATGGATTGGCCAGCTTGGCGCGGGTTGCCGAGATCTTCTGCGTAAGGCCGGCGAGTGCTCCCGAACCGGCGTCGAGCTGGTTGATTGAAGTCCGGATGAGGCCGGCGTGGTAAGCCTCGACCGCGAGGATGCCCGCCGCTGCGCCCAGGACGCTTGTGCTGCTGATGGCTGCTGCAGCGCCATGGTACGCGGTGACGCCCACGTCCTCGAAGATATAGGCGCCGACCAAAAAGTCTGCGTCCTTATCGAAGGGATCGAATGCCGGGCCGATACCTGCCGCCATGGCGAGCGCATTGAAGGAGTTGTAGAGATCGATGTTCGGCATGGAGACGGCAGCACTGCCGAGCGCGCCCTGGAGGAAGGTGACGTGCTTGCCTTCTTCAATGGCGGTTTCCGTGGCGTAGTCGGAGATGGGTGGGTTGGTGAAGGGCACCTTCGCGAAGCCGGGTTTGAGGGTGACGGTTCCGGCGGCCCCGAGACTGGCATTGGGAGCCGTCGGGATGGGCGTTGGCTGTTTGTCGATGGTGACGCCGAAGGCCGCGAGGCTGTAGAACTGCGCTTCGAGGTATTCGAGATTAAGGGCGAAGTTGAGAATGTCGTTGTCGGTGAGGGCGGCCTGTGCCTTCGCTACTCCGGTGAGGAAGAGGCCAGCAAGCGCGGCCCCGCCCATGGTCATCATGGCGCGGCGGCTGGAGATGATTTCGTCGAGTTTTTTTGTCTCTTGATTTGCCATGGTCTTTTCCTTAAGAAGCAGTTGCTTTGATATTTCCGTTGAGGCCGCTGGGGAAGAAGCCGCCCTTGCTGAGGCCTGCTCCGCCGGCTGTGCCGTAGACGATGTGGAGGACCTGGTCGGTCGTCCGCGCGAAGGCAATGGCATTGGTGGTATCGGCTGCGACGATGCTCTTGCTGCTGAGCGTGGTCTCGTTGCCGCCGCCGAGAGTGCCGCGCAGCGCGGAGACCTTGTTGGCGATATCAACGTAGGTCTGGTCGTTTGCCGCAGCCACCATGCCAACCAGCAGGGTGCGAATTGCTGCCGCATGGTAGGCCTCGACGCCAAGGATTCCAGCGGCCGCCGTCAGGATCGTCTTGTCGGTGAGCAGGCCTGCCGCGCCGTGATAGGCGGTGACTCCCACATCTTCAAAGACGAATGCGCCGATGAGAAAGCCTTGTGGCGAGGTGAAAGGGTTGAAGGTCGGTGTGGGGGTGATGCCTGCCGCCATGGCGAGAGGAGCGAAGAAGGTGAGATCGATGTCCGGACGGGAGATGGGGGTGCCGTTGGCCGCCGTGATTGCCTTTCGCAGAAAGCGGACGTGGTTGACCTCGTCCTGCGCAATCTCGGCAGCGTACTGGGCGAGACCTGAACTGGCCCACGGAACGACAGCGGCGCCGGTGGCCTTGGTAGTCCCGGCGCCCGAACCCGCATCGGCAGAGGAGAGGCCTTGGCCCGTGGCTGCATAAAGGTAGAACTCGGCTTCGAGATACTCAAGGTTCAGGGCGAAGTTGAGCACGTCGAGGTTTGGGTTCGAAGTTGGCGGTGGGTTGACGCCGCCAGTAGGTGGAGGTGACGAGGGGGCGGGGGTGGAGTCGTTACACCCGGCCAGAAGCGCGGCCGCGGCTGCGGTCCCTGCTCCTGCCATGAACGTTCGACGGGAGACGGCTTTCTTAATGAATTCGTTTACTTTTTCCACGATGGACTTCTCCTGAATGCAGGGTGTGTTGCGCCTTCATTGAGGAGTACGGTCGTGCGGGAGCGGTGGATGTAAGGGGGACTAAATAAAAAAACTAAATTGATTGAACGGGGAGGAGCATCAGGTCTTCGACGAGGCCGACTTCTTTCTGGACGAAGGGCTCGGCATAACGCACACCTGCCAGCAGGCCGTAGTGACGCGCGGTGGCGAAGGTGCGCTCGCGGATATCGTCCTCGCGGACGAAGATGGAGTTGCCTGTGGATTGGGATGCGTATTGAGAACGATAGGCCGCCAGCGCCTGGTAGCGCTGCTCGATGTGCGGTGTGATGTCGACGACGAAGGAGGGGCGCACATCGGCGTAGAGCGAGGCGTAGAGGATCTTGTAGGGGCGGTGAGGCTCGCTGGGAATATCCATCTTGACGAGGCCGCTGATGAAGCAGGCCTCATAGCCGAGGGTCGCGGTGGTGTAGTGGTCGGGATGGCGGCCTTGCCAGTAGGGCAGGATCACGATGCGAGGACGAAGGCGGCGGAGGACCTCCGCGATCTTCATGCGATTGGGCAGCGTATTTTCGACATTGCCGTCCGAGAGATCGAGAGCCTCGCGGTGGGCGACGTTGAGGATGCGGGCGGCGGCGATGGCCTCGGCTTCGCGTTCGGCGGCGGTGCCGCGAGTACCCGACTCGCCCCGGGTCAGGTCGAGGATACCGGTGTTCCATCCGCGGGCGTGCATAGCGAGCAGCGTGCCGCCACAGGTCTGCTCGACGTCGTCGCGGTGGGCAGCTATGGCGAGAATGTCGATGGGTGAGGACATAAGGCAGGGATCAGGGTTTAGGGATCAGGGACTCAGCAAGCATAAACAAAAAGGTCGGTGCAATGTAACAAATAGTCAAACTTAGTCGATACCAAGTTCGTTGACTAATCCATGAGCACTGGCCCCTGGTCCCTGTATTTTAGTTGTCGCTATCGGTGATGGCGTCCATGTAGGCTACGTCGAGCGCTGTGCCTTGAACGGTGACGAACTGGTTGTCGATCTCGGAGCCGTCGGTGGTCTTGAAGACGTGAACCTGGCCACCGTAGGCGGTGTATATCTTATGGAAGTTCTGCACCCAGCAGAGGCCGGTGAGGTCGCCGTAGTAATAGAGGTTCTGGTTGGTGTTGGGATAGCCGACGGTGTGGGTGGAATCGCCGGGAACGACGTTCGGTACAATCTGGGCGGTTTTGGCGCCGCGATCGAAGCGGGTGAGACAGTTGTAATTTTCGTTCAGCTTCTGGCGCTCGCCGGTGGCGCAGTATTGAGAGCCGATCCAGAGCGTGTTGTCGTCGGCGAAGAGCAGCTTGGTATGAGTACCGTCGGAGATGGAGTATTTGCCGGTGACCGCGGTCGAAGGACTATTGGCGGCGGCGGCGAGATTGACGGTGGTGAGATAGCCGGCGAAGAGACCATCGGGCATCTGCTGCTGGCCTGCGACATAGAGCGTGGTGGCGTCCGAGAGCGCGACCGTGGCTCCTCCGGGAATCGGCACGTTCGACACAAACGCGGAGTTGTCGGGAGTGGTCTTGGGGATGGTGTTGACGTTCAAGGTGCTCTGGTTCAGCAGGGTCAGGCTGGCGGTGGTTCCACCACACTCGGGGCCGCAGTTGAGGATGTAGGCCGTGGTGCCGTCGAGCGAGAAGTAGGCCCCGACCGGGCGGTCGAAGGCGTTCGAGCCGCCACCGCCGGCACCGGCAGGGTTGACTGGGACAACGCAATAGACTGGCAGATTCAGCGGCTCGCAGTCGGTCGCGCCCGTGGCTGCAATGGCCGCCGCGGAGGTGGGGAACTGGCTGGCGTTGAGCTTGACCAGCCGATAGATGATGTTGGAGTTGCGCACCATCGCGAGTACAACGGTATCGCCCGAATTGACGGCGACCTTATACACGTCGGGGAGATTGAGCCCGTAGGTGCTGCCCGTGGTGTTGTCGATGACAGCGAGTTGCCCCGAACCCTCTTCGGCGGCGTAGTAGTGCGTGAAGGATTGGGGGATGGCGATGGATGCCGCCTGGGGGAATTTTCCCGCCGAGCCCGAAGACGATTCCTTGGTGTAGTCGATGGTGGCCAGACTGCCGTCGGTGTTGGAGTAGACATAGCCGTGTACTTCGGCAGGGAAGTTGAAGATCATACTGGGATAGCCTGCGTTGTAGCCGGCGATCTGAAAGGTGGCGACCGTGTTCTCGATATTGCTGCGAATATCGCGCTTGGCGTCAACGATGGCGATGTTGCCGATGGCGTTGGTCGTCGAGGTGCTGGAGCCGTTCACCGTGTAGGCAATCATCACCCGCTGAGCGAGCTTGCTGGGCGGCACGGGCCGGTTGGCGAAGGTGTACTGCGGGAATTTGTAGTAGTAATAATCGGCGCTGTGGCAGGAGCTAAGGGTGAGGCACGCGATGGCGATCAGCAGGCCGCAATAGATCTGGGCGCTGAGGGACTGGGCAAAGAGACTTCGATTCTTCAACGTGAACAAACTCCAACCTAAGCGCTGCGGCGTATTTAAGCGGGCCACGGCTATCCGCTGAGTATAACAAAGGCGGTAGGAGGATTGGGGCGGCGGGAGGCTTTCGCGGGAGGGCGCCGAGTTTGGAGCGCATCGGGTTGGTAGCTTAGGATGATAGGAATACCCGGAGACGAGAATGAGTGATGGGGCTGGCGGTATCGCCATACAATATGTTGCCGAACCTGCTGCTACAGCCAGGCTGTTTGCGGGGGCGACGGTGCTGTGCGACGGCGCCATGGGGACCATGCTGTATGCCCGCGGAGTATTTATCAACCGTTGCTACGACGAGCTGAACCTCTCGCAACCGGAACTCGTGCGCGAGGTCCATGCCGAATATCTTCAGGCGGGCGCAGAGGTCATCGAAACCAACACCTTCGGGGCCAACCGCTTTCGGCTGGAGCACTACGGGTTTCAGGACAAGGTGCGCGAGATTAATGTGGCCGGCGTGAAGCTGGCCCGGGAGTGCGTCGAGCAGATCCGCGAGAAGCAGGCCAGCGCGGCGTTCGTGGCCGGTTCGATCGGTCCACTGGGGGTCCGGCTGGAGCCGCTGGGCAAGGTTGGGCTCGATGAGGCGCAGGCAGCGTTTGCCGAACAGATTCGAGCCATGGCGGAGGGCGGCCCCGGCGTAGGCATCGATCTGCTGATCGTCGAGACGATGACCTCACTCACCGAGGCAAAACAGGTCATACTGGCGGCGAGGAGCGTCGCCCCGTCGCTTCCTGTGATTGTGATGATGACGGTTGACGAAGAGGGCAACTGCCTCGATGGCGCCTCCGCGGAGACGGCCGCGCTGAAATTGACGGAGTGGGGTGCGGACGCCGTCGGCTGCAATTGCAGCGCGGGGCCGGCGACCGTGCTCAGCGTGATTGAACGGATGCGCCCTGTGACTTCGCTGCCGCTGGCGGCGATGCCGAATGCGGGGATTCCGCGTGCGGTGGAGGGGCGGACGCTCTATCTGACTTCGCCTGAATATATGGCGAGCTTTACCCGCAAGCTGGTGAAGGCGGGAGCGAGTTTTGTGGGCGGCTGTTGCGGAACTACTCCCAGCTATACGCGGGCGATGAAGAGTGCGCTGCGTGCGCTGGACGCGATGGAGACCGGCGCGCAGGTGATGGAGCGCGGCAGCTCTGCTGCCGCTACCCCGGTTAAAAACAAGGTAGAGCCGCCACCGCTGGCACAGCGCTCGAAGATCGGCTCGATGATTGCCGCCGGTGACTTTGTCACCATGGTCGAGATTGTGCCGCCCAAGGGGATCGATTGCAGCAAGGAGTTGAACGGCGCGGCAGAGCTGCACAAGCTGGGAGTGGACGCCATCAACGTGCCGGACTCGCCCCGCGCCAGTGCGAGGATGAGCGCGCAGAGCCTGTGCGTGCAGATCCAGCAGAATATCGGCATCGAGACGATCCTGCACTACACCTGCCGCGACCGCAATGTGCTGAGCATTCAGAGTGACCTGCTCGGCGCCTCGTCGATTGGACTGAAGAACGTTCTTTGCCTCACCGGCGATCCCCCGAAGCTGGGGAACTATCCTGACGCGACGGCGGTCTTCGACGTGGATGCGATTGGGCTGGTGAACATCGTTCGCAATTTGAACTGCGGACTCGATATCGGCAAGAATTCGATTGGCGAGTCGACTGGATTTACCGTTGCGGTCGCGGCGAATCCCGGAGTGCCCGACATCGAGCAGGAGGTGCGCCGGTTCGCATACAAGGTAGAGGCGGGCGCGGAGTATGCGATTACGCAGCCGGTCTTCGACCTGCGTTTGCTGGAGGACTTTCTTAAACGGATCGAGCAGTTCCGCATTCCCGTGATCGCCGGGATCTGGCCGCTGACGAATTTACGCAATGCGGAGTTCATGAAGAACGATCTGCGGGTAAGTATGCCGGAGGAGATCATGGCGCGGATGGCTGCGGCGACGTCGCCTGAAGCATCGCGGGCCGAAGGAGTGAAGATCGCGCGGGAGATGCTGGCCGAGGTAAGGCCGATGGTGCAGGGTGTCCAGGTAAGCGCGCCGTTTGGCAAGTACGCGGCGGCCGCGCAGGTGCTGGGACTGGTCGAAGTGGGGGTGGGATAAATGGCTGAGTTCGAACAGAAGCTGACGGCGCTCGAGGCGGTGGTCGAGAAGCTGGAGCGCGGAGATTTGTCGCTCGACGAGTCGGTGCGGCTGTTTGAAGAGGGCGTCAAGCTCTCCGACGCCTGCAAGAAAGAATTAGAGACCGCAGAAGGAAGAATACAGGTGCTGGTCGAGCGGGGGAGCCGCATGGTGGCGACCGATCTGGATGTCGTCGAAGAGGAAGAAGACGAGTAACAGAGCTTGAATCCTTCAATGCTTCTCTGAGAATACAAAACCCACGTCATCTCGACCGCAGTGAAGAGACCCTGTATTTCGCCGTTCCGCTACCGCGCTACCTGCAAGGGGCTGTCAACCACCGACAGTCTGACCTCCCGTAGGCCCCGCAGCGAATTGCAGATGTAGATTGCGTCCGCCGATTCAAGATCGTGAAGCATCAAAATACTTTCCCTTGCGGTCACATCCGATTCGAGAAGATGGCGCCGGAACACTCCCGGCAGGATGCCGGAGCGAAGCGGCGGAGTGAGCAACTCGCCAGCTCTACGTATAAAGATGTTGCTGATCGCTCCTTCGGTGACTTCATCTCTCTCATTGAGAAAGATCACTTCGTCAAAGCCATCGGCGCGGCACTTCGCATACTCCGATTCGTACAGTTCGCGGTGTGTTGTTTTATGACGGAGAAATACGTCCGTCGATAACGTGCGTTCTGAGGAGAGCCGGATGCGGCCGGTCTGTGAAGCCGTGTGTGCGATGTGCTCCGAATGGTTGATGGTTAAGCCTCCAGACTCGTCGAGGAGCATGCGCACGCGATAAAAAACTCCGGGCGCGAACTGCGACGCCTGCGCCATCAATCGCGACATGATCGCTGCCCGATCAAAGGCAAAGCCGAAGTAGGATGCCGATGCCTCCATGCGATCGAGGTGCATGGCGAGCAGGCGGAACTCGCCGTTCCAGAGCATCGTCTCAATGAGCTGGAAGTCGCGGCGCGCGGGGGTGAGGAACTCGGCCTTCAGCAGGCACTCCCTATACTCGTCCTGCGGGTCGGAATCGGCGACGATCCCGCCACCTACGCCCATACGCGCCTCGCCTTCGTACAGGTCAAGCGTGCGAATCGCCACGTTGAATGCAGCGTTCCCGTTGGGCGCGATATATCCGATGGAGCCGGTATAGATTCCACGCGGCGCTTCTTCCAGTTCGTGAATGATCTCCATCGTGCGAATCTTCGGCGCGCCGGTGATGGAGCCGCAGGGAAAGATGGCCTTGAAGATGTCGTAGTAGGAGAGCCCACCGCGAAGTGTGCCCGAGACCGTCGAGGTCATCTGTAACAGTGTCTGATACGTTTCGATTGAAAAAATGTCATCCACCGTGACGCTGCCCATCTTGCAGATACGGCCAAGATCGTTGCGCAGCAGATCGACGATCATGACATGCTCGCACCGGTTTTTTTCGTCGTTTTGCAGTCGGACAGCGGCCTCCTCATCTTCGGCAGCATCGAGGCCGCGAGGCATCGTTCCCTTCATCGGGCGAGTGATGATTCTGCCCTGCTCGACCTTGAAGAACATCTCCGGCGAGAGCGAAAGTATTTGGTGTCCTGCCACATTCAGAAACGCACTGTAAGCCACGGGCTGCTGATGCAGCAGGGCCGCGAATGCCGCATCCGGAGTGGTTGCAACAGGCCCGGAGACCCGGTCGGTAAAGTTCACCTGATAGGTCTCTCCAGCGAGGATGTACTCCTGGATGCGCTCGATCTTCGCGGTGTAGTCTGCCTCCGGGATCGCCAGCGCGATACGGTCGGCGAAGACGGCCGATGTCTTCTCCGGCTGAGCTTCCGGCAACGGCATCGGTGAGTCTCCATCGAAACGGCCAGTCTCGTGATCGAAGATGAGAGGCCTTCGATAGATGCCAAACCATGCCAGAGGAAACTCCTGCGCGGTGAGAGAAACATCCTTGAATCGTTCGAAGTGATACCCGCACTCGTAACTGAGAAATCCCGCCGCATAAAATCCCTCGGCAAGCGACCGCTCGATGCGCTCGAAGAGATCGGGAATCTCTTCGAGCCTATATGCCGCTACTCTTTGCAGCGGCTCGAGGAATAGAAAACTTCGCTTGTTAGCAGCATCGAAACGCGCTGTCTGAAGCAGGACGGAGTCCGGATGGCCTGCGACAAGCGCATGCAACTGCGGCGGAAGGTGGTGCCATCGACTCAAGCTGTCTCCATTGGCGCGACAGCGAGATACAGGTCTTCCTAAGCTGTCGAGAACTCTCCGATCATTCTAGTATCGGCGCGGTCGTCGCTTACCAGTCGCGGCCTATGTCGGAGATTCGACCGCAGTCTCCCTCGGTGAGATAGCAGCGCATCAGTCCGCACACGACTGCCATTGCCACGCCGATGATCATGAACCATATCCCCGAACTGGTCATGATCTTTCCCCGGAAGTAGGGAACCAGGAAGACGACGACCCCGCTATACATCAGGATCGTCAGCACCGTGCGCCACGTTCTCCTCGTCATCTCTCTCCCCCTTCGGCAGCAGATCCTTCATTGTTTCTTCACCAGATGGCAATTCGCCTGCTGATGTCCGTCGCCCTCGACCGATAGCGTCACACCGCGGGCCCCGGCGTCCCACCAGATATAGCGCCCGGCGGCGTAGCGGGCCCCCGAACCGGAGATCACATTCGTGAAGATCAGTGCCTGTCCATGCACGGGAAGCACGGCAAGATGGTTCTCCCCGGCGTTCAGATATTCGACCGTGAACGGCCCGGCGGGCAATCCCATCGCCACGCCCTCGGCCCCGCACGCGAAGCTGGCATGAATCTGTGTAACCGCAACCCCCGGCAAACGCACGGTCAAATTTTCGGCAGGCACGGCCACAACCATCCTCAGTATCAGCACCGCTCCGGCAATCGCAGCCATGGATCGCATTCTGGAATCTCCGCGGGCACCATGCTATGCCGAAATCGTCCGGCTTGTCACTCATAACGGAAGGCCCGGTACCAGCAATACCCCGGCCGCATCGCATGCGGGGTCAGTTCCATCGGTTAGACGTTCGGCATCCTTTTTCGCTCTACTTCACCGTAAAGTGATAGCTCCCCGATGCTACGCGATACTCTGCCGCGCCCTTGTCTCTTCCCACAAATGTAACTCCTTCAGCTTTCTCGGCTGGGGACATGCCTTCCATCACGGCAGCACTCTCGGCGGCCGGAACCCAGACCGCGCCTGTCCCTCCCGTCGGAACGGTCACGTCCATCGTGAGTACGCCACCCTCTTTCTTCCAGGCACTCTCGATCTTTCCCAGCTTCGAATCGTAAGAGCACCTCACCCAGCCGACGCCCTCGACCACTGCAGGACGAATCGTAATCCGCTCCGCTTTGACTGGCCGCGAGAGATCGAAATCAATTCCACCTAGCCCGCGATAGAACCACTCCTCTGCGCCGCCCAGCATAAAGTGGTCCTGCGAGCTATGCGAATCGGCGTCCCACGCCTCGGTCAACGCCGTTGCTCCCGCTGCAAGCTGCGAGCCGTAGCTCGGCGGATCGCTCCGCATCATCATCGCCATCACCATATCGCTGCGCCCGGCCGCCATCAACGCCCGCAGCATGTAGGGATAGCCGATCTCGCCGGTCGTCACATGGTCGTTGTGCGCATGGATATCGGCGACGATATGCCCGAGCACCTCCGCCTGCCGCGCCTCCGGCACCAGTCCAAGCGACAGCGGCATCGCATTCGCCGTCTGGCTGCCCTTGTCGTACACCCCCGTTGCGGCGTTCCAGAAACGCGCATTGAAGGCCGCACCTGTCCGCGAAGCCAGCGACGCATAGCCTGCGGCATCGTCCGGCTTATCCAGTAGCGTGGCGATCTTTGCCATCGTCGCTGCATCCTGGTAGAGCATCATCGTCGCGGTCACGCCAAGCGTCGTCTGTTTGCCAAACCCCGGACCGCCCGGCCCAATGTCGTACCAGTCGCCCAGCCCATAGGCGACGATCCCGTTCTTCGCCTTGCTCTCAAGAAACTTCACATACCGCTGCATGACGGGATAGCTCCGCTGCAACTCACCCATATCGCCATAGACGCGATAGGCCGACCACTCCGCCAGCACGCTGGCCGATCCCCATTCGGGCGAATCGTCGAACGGGCCATAGCCATGTTTCGCAAATACGGTGTACTCAGGGGCGATGGTCGGCACCATGCCGTCCGCCTTCTGTGCATCGGCCATATTTTTTTCGGTCGCGGCGAACAGCCCTTGCAGGTTGCTGTTGAAGATCAGCCCCGGAGCCACCAGATGCGTCTCTTCGAGCCATCCCAGCTTCTCCCGGTGCGGGCAATCGGTGAACAGGCTGACCGAGTTGTTCTGCATCGCCATCACGATCAGGTGATGAATCCCATTCAGCGTCGCGTTTGAGCTTGCGAACTCGCCCACTGTCGGTGAAGAAGTATGCACCGCATCTCCGGTCAGCGAAACCACCTCTCCCTTGCCCGAAGCCCATTCCACCTGAACATAGCGAAACCCGTAGTAGCTGAACCGGGGATGCCACGCCTCTACCCCATCGCCCTTCAGCGTATAGCTGAACCACTGCGGCTCGCCGGAACTCCTTTGCGAGACCGTGCCGTCGCCATTCAGCAGCTCACCGGGAATCATCTTCACGACGGCCCCCTTCGGCCCGCGCACCTTTACCTCCGGCCATCCGGCGAAGTTCTGCCCCAGGTCATAGACCACCACTCCCGGCTTGACCTCTGTCGTCTTCACCGGCGCATACGTCTTCATCACTTCGATCGGCGGAGCGACCTCGGATTCCAGCTTGCCGCCGGGGCCATTCACAACGCTGACTGGCTTCCATCCTTTGCCGCGAAACCCCGGCGAATCCCATCCAGTCTGCTCCTTCGTTGCGTCGAAGTCCTCTCCGCCATACGCCGAAGAAAAAGTAATCGGCCCCGCTGCCGCCTTCCACGATCCATCGCTGGCGATGGTCTCCGTCTTCCCATTCGCATACGTCAGCCGCATCTGCACCATCACCATTGGCCGGCCAAAGCTGTTCACCAGCTTGGTGTAGCGCTCGGGAGTCTTCACAATGTTGAACATCCCATTGCCCACCATCACGCCAACGGTATTCTTCCCCTGCCGCAGCATCGAGGTGATGTCATACGCCTCATACCGAACGGTCTTGCGGTAGTCCGTCCACGACGGCGCAAGCTCCGCATCGCCCACACCTTGCTGCCATTCAGATGCACCTCGCCTTGCCCGAGAGCGGAGACATACAGCATCGCCTGCGTTAGCTTCGGCTTCACCGCAAACTGTCGCCGAAAGAGCGGCATCTCAGCGGTCTCATTGGTCGTTCCGGCCTGGGCAATCCACTTTGCCGTCCACGCCGTCGGAGCCATCGTCCAACGTGCGACAGCGCTCCACGGAGCGGCGTCGCCCTGCTGATCCCAGACCATCACCTTCCAGAGATAGGTCTTCTCGGCAGCCAACGGCTTTCCCCGGTAGACGATCCCAAAGTTGTCGCCCGAAGTGACCCGTCCGCTGTCCCACATATCGCCCTGACCTGCGTCCAGCGCCTTCTGCGAAGAGGCGACCAGTACGCGGTAGGCACTTTGTCCAACGCCCCGCGCGCCGCTGCTATCTGCTGCAAGCCGCCACTCCAGTTGCGGTTCAACCTCTTCCACTGCCAACGGTTGCGTCTGCGTATTGCAGCGCAACCCAGCCGCGGCCTGCAGACGTCCCTCGGCATGTCCTGCTCCACATTCGAGCCCTGCCAACAGCGCGCTCACCACCACGCGCAACCAGAATCCACGCATCCCACGCTCCTTCAAATCTTCCGCGTACAAAAATACCCTGCGGCTGATCGGTGTGTCTCCGTAAATTTTTCCTCTGATGAAATTCAGGGCTCTTGAGCAGACAGCCTCCCCCTATCCCTGGCTCACTTAAAAGGCGCATACTACGTCAAATGAAGTGTTGGGTTGCGTCTCCCGGCAGGGAGGCAGCTCATCAGGAGAATTTCCCCATGCGACCCGTCATGCAACTTGCCCTGGCCGCCCTTCTCATCGCCACCCCAGGGGCCTTTGCTCAGATTCAAACTCAGACGCCGTCGCCGTCCTCGAAGGTGCCGACCGAGTCGCCCATCCCCGGCAAACCCACCGCGACTCCTGAAGAGAGCAAGGCTGCTGCCGCCAAGGCAGCCGCCAAGACCGACTCCCTCCCGTCCCCCGGCCAGGATCTCGATCCCCACATCAAGAAGGGCAGCGAAGACGATGTCAGCGCTGTAGGCGACCGCAACATCGGCGGCCGCGGCATGGGCAACTGGTACTCCACCGACTGGGAGATCCGCAACGGCAAGCAGTACTCCATGGAGATCGAAAAGTCCGCCCATCTGGTCACCGATCCAGTGATCAACGAGTACGTCAACCGTGTCGGCCAGAACATCGTCAAGAACTCCGACTGCAAGGTCCCCTTCACCATTAAGGTGATCGACTCCGACGAGATCAACGCCATGGCGCTTCCCGGCGGATTTTTCTACGTCAACAGCGGCCTCATCCTCGCCGCCGACGAAGAGGCGGAGCTGGCCGGCGTCATGGCCCACGAGATCGCCCACGTCTGCGCCCACCATGCCGCCCGCGAGATGACGCGCATGAACTACATGCAGATCGGCTCCGTTCCACTGATCATCTTTACGCAAGGCTCATGGACGGGCTACGGCATCTATGAGGCGTCGCAGCTCGCCATCCCGGTCACCTTCCTCCAGTTCTCGCGCAACTTCGAGGCAGAGGCCGACTGGCTCGGCCTCCAGTACATGTACAAGGCTGGCTACGATCCTCAGGCCTTCATCCAGTTCTTCGAGAAGCTCGACGCGCTTGAGAAGCACAAACCCGGCACGCTGGCCAAGGTCTTCTCCGACCATCCCCAGACCCCCGACCGCATCGCCCGCTCCGAAGACGAGATCGCAACCATTATGCCGCCGCGTCCTGACTACATCGTCACCACCAGCGAGTTCGACGACATTAAGGCGCGCCTTGCACGTCTCGAAAACAAGCGCAAGCTCAACGACAAGAACGGCGGCAGCAAGCCGACTTTGCGTCGCGTAGGCGGCACCAACAACGATCCCAACAGCCCCAATAACCCGGCCAACTCCGGGGACGACCGTCCAACCCTCAGCCGTAGAGATTAACGGTCGCAAATTGTAGAGCCCTGTCTGGTTGACCTCTCGTCTGCTCAGGTGGTCCGTGTCATGCTTCGATCTGAGCGCGCAACTCGCGGTGATGATCAAACCACCATGCCCAGGCGATGAGAATCAGCTCAGCAACAAGGCTCGCCCATACGAGGTTAGCGACAGTGGGCGGCGGACCGCTGAAGCGGTCTCCAACATAGGCCATCAGAAGAAAAATAATGTAGGCGAGGAAGGCGTAGCGTCCGACCCCGTCTCGCGCGCGAGTGGTCTTGACGTACAGCGACAGACCCACTGCGAACATCAGAAGCTCCACAACCATCGTTGCGGCAACAGAGTTCCACAATCCAAGTCCGGCATGACCGCCATCTCCGGGATACAGCGGTAGATCCGGACGATGGCTGACCCAGTCGAGCACCCAATGGCTTATCACGCAGATCCAGACCGTAATCGCTCCCGCCCGATATCGCGAGATAAGATAATAGACCAGCGCGAACGCCGTGGCCCACACCACGGCCATCAGCAAACTGTGCGACCAGGGATAGTAGGTGAAATCAAACTTCTTGAAGCTGGTAACGCCGGGGTTCATGCGAACCTGCTCCCATCCAAGCATCAGAAAAACAGGCCATAACAAGTCGAGAAACGATGCTGCGGCAAGCAAAACAGCCACATTGCTGCGGCGCGCAAACTTCTTGCCTGCAAACCCAGCTGCAAAATGGCCTATAAACATTACGGGTGTTGTATCACGAAACTCTGAAGATTCGGTACGTTTGAGCCAAATTTCAGCGCACGCAATTCACAATCACCGCAACGGAATGTCCCCTAGATATACGGTCCGAAGGTCCGGTTGAGCATCATGGCAAACGCATGCCACGCTGACGTCATCCCGATTGGAACGGCCAGAGCCCCCGCAGCGAAGACCAGCGGAGCCGCCCACATGGTCGACCGATGAATCCGGTGCAACGAGACGAGGTCATAGAGAATTGCCAGCAACACCATAACGCCCAACCCGGTAACCGCTCCCGCCGAAGGTGGATATCCCATCCGCGCCCAGGGAAAGCGGCCGAACGCAGCTTCGGTAAGCCCGATTGTGGCCAGCAGGACCAGCCGTTTGTGCGCATCCGGTCTGCGCCGTGTCCGCCACGCGGCGTAGATCACCACCGTGAAGACAGTAATGTCGAACATCGGTATCGCGAAGGAGACGGTGGGAGCAAGTCCTCCGATGCTCACCTTGCGGTGAAGAGCGTCGATAGCTGCGATCACGCCAAGCACGATCATGATGGGCGGAAGACAGAAGGCGACCGTGCCCAGCGAACGGTGCCATTTGACGCGGTGAGCGGAGACAAGCGCAGCCTGCACGATAAACAGCAGCATCCACAGCGTAAAGACCGCGCCATGAACATGGAGGATGGGGCTCGGAAGCGGAGCATGCAACATACCCGCCTGAAAGTAGGTGGGCGAAAAACCGACGTAGACGCAGGCGCACAAAAGGATCGCCATTCCGGTGTAAAAGACGCGCTCGAAGGTGCGATTGACGGGTCGGGATACAGATCCGCGTGGTGCAGGCGTGAGGGTTGCTGCCTCAGTTGCCATTGTTCTTTCTCCAGACGTAATAGAAGAGTATGCGCGGGCCCTGAGACATGAATTACTGGATTGAAGGAAGATATCACGCAAAGCAGCCATTCACAATTCAATTTCTCAGCCTGCGCCCGTCAAGCCCGGTAAAATAACTACATGACCACCAAGCGAACCACGGGCTACACCGACGACCATGCCGCCGCCGGCCTCGACATTAAATTCCCCGCCATCGAGACATGGAAGAACCAGTTCAAGGCCTACGAGATTCTCGTCGACGATCCCGAGTTCACCAGCGTCTGCCCCAAGACCGGCCTGCCCGACTTTGGCCGCATCACCATCCGCTACATGCCCCGTAAGACCTGCCTCGAGCTGAAGTCGCTGAAGGAATATCTCTTCACCTACCGCAACCTCGGTATCTTTCAGGAGAACATCGTCAACCAGGTTCTCGACGATGTGGTCAAAGCCTGCGATCCCGTCTGGGCCAAGGTCGTCGGCGACTTCCGCCCGCGCGGCGGCATCTCGACCGTCGTCGAAGCTTTCCATCCGCGTCCTAAAAACTCCAAGGGCCCGATGTAATCACTCGGGCATACGGCGCTTCACGAGATCGTGGATACGTGATACATCCAGACAGGATCGACCCGTAATCAGTGCGATGTCTCCATCAGCGGCTCCAGCGTGTTCCTAAGAGTTTGAAGCCCGGCCGCCGAGGTGGATGTGCAGGGGTGTGCGCAATGAAGCCTTCCAGCCAATAGGATGATCAGGCAGGCCGCGATCGAATTCGTTCCAGTGTGGCATACTCCGCCTGTGGCGAATCGGCGGCGCAAATTGCACGGAAAGGGCGACAAATCGATTCTGAATTGTGCCGGGTGCGTATGTCACGCGAACTCGAGAGGGATCGCGCAGCGGTTGTATCGGCTGGGCGGATCCACTACTAATTAGATGGAGAAAAATCATGGGTGTTACGCGACGCAGATTTTTGCTGAAGAGCAGCTATGCCGGTGCGGGGCTGGCCCTGGCGGGTACCATCACACCAACCTCGGCCTGGGGATTCGCTGGGGCGGCATCGGAGCTGGCACCCTATTTGACCGGGATGAGAATGGCCGCCACGCCGGCCACGGCCTATAGGGCCTATCGCTCGAAGGCCGTACAGAATCCGAATGTGACGACGTGGGTACAGTTGGACCTTGGCAAGAGTGTTGCCATGGATGCTATTCAATTATTTCCTGCCGCGGAACGCTCCTATCCGGGACTGGATGCATATTATGGCGGCGAGGGGTTTCCTCTTCGTTTTCGGATCGAAGCTTCGGAAGATCCGAACTTCTCTCAGTCGCGGACGATTGCGGATTTCACGCAGTCCGACTTTCCGGATCCCAAGGACAACATCACGCAATATGCTGCGCGCGGCGTCCGTGGCCGCTATGTCCGACTGACGGCGACGACCCTCCGTCCGGTAAAGTCCGGCGGCCCGCAACGGTATAGTCCGAATTACTCGTTAACGCTCGCGAAGATTGCTGTCGTTGCCGGTGGCAGCGATGTGGCCGTCGGTCGCAATGTATCTGCCGATGCGCAATACGGAAATGCCGGGCTTTTTTCTCAATTGACGCGTCCACCGCGACAGGATGGCGAGGGGGTGCGGTATGACAGACCTCATGCGGTGACAGACTCGGCAACGTGGAAACCCGTGAAATACAAGGCAGAGGCACCCAAGACCGGAGTGACGCTTCACGGAGGCGTCTTCGAGGTGGCGATGCGGAACAACATCGAGTATCTGCTGAACTCGTACACCACGGACGATCTTTTACGCCAATTCTACGAGCGCACCGGAAAAATAAAGAACTTCAAACCCACCGGGACTCAAACGTTCTGGGAGGAAGACCTTGCCGGTTCTAACGCTGGCCGTTTCCTCATGGGCGCCGGGAACACTGTTCGCTGGATCGACGATCCTGAACTGCGCCGACGGCTGAACATAGTCGTCGATGGGATTGAAGAGTGTCGCCAACCGAACGGGTACATCATGGCGTATCCGGAAGATACGATTTTTTTCTCGGAGCGGGATGGCTATACTCGCGCGTGGGTCACGCACGGTCTGCTGGAGGCGGCGTATGCGGGAAATCCGAAGGCTCTGCCCATGCTGCGGGGCTATTACGACTGGCTGAACGGACAGGCATTTCTCCCCGAGATGATGCGCGGTGCAGTCCAGGGCGGACAGGGAATGGTTGCGAATACGCGTGTCGGCTTGAGCCCGATAGGAAAGCCGGCGGATGCTCAGGTGATTCAGCGCTACTACCAGGAAGATGGCTGGTTGAACGGTCTCGCAAGACGCGAGAAAGAGCAGGTGTGGCAATATCCTTACGACCGACCGCACTGCTATCTCCTCACGAATCTCGAAGCATATCTCGACATGTATCTGATCACTGGGGAGCCGCTTTACCGGGATGCCGTGCTCGGAGCGTGGGAGCTCTATCGGGCCCATTGGCAGCAGGCGGGCGGCAGCATTTCAATCATCGAGTTCCAGGTTGATCCACCGGACAGCAACTATCTTCATCAAGAGCTTGGGGAACTATGTGGAAGCAGTTTCTGGGTTTTTATGAGCCAGCGTTTTCAACTGCTTAATCCTGATGATGAGCGCTTCGCTACCGAGATCGAGAAATCGATCTACAACATCGGGATGGCTAACCAGGATCGCGGAACGGGGCTTCGCTACCACACCGTTCTGGAAGGCAAGAAAGAGAAATCGACCCATCATAATTCGTGTTGCGAGGGCCAGGGCACCCGCCTGCTCGGGTCTTTGCCGGAACACATCTACTCCATCGCCTCGGACGGCCTTTATGTGAACCTCTTTGAACCTTCGACGATCGCCTGGGAACAAAATGGACAGCCAATGCAGCTTACCGTCGAGACGAAGTTTCCTTATGAGACTAAGGTCAAGGCGACGGTGAAGACCGCTTCAGCGGTAAAGGCAAATATCCGCATCAGGGTTCCCTCGTGGGCATTTTCGAAGCTGGAGGTGTCAATCAACGGCAAAGCCGCCGCTTCAAGCAGGCCGGGAACCTATGTGTCGTTGGACCGCCATTGGTCCGATGGCGACACAATACAATTCACACTTCCGGCAGGCATGCGCGTCAGGCGCTACACGGGAGATGATCAAATCGCAGGCAAAATGAGATACTCCGTCGAGTACGGCCCAATTCTTCTTGCAGCAGTGGGCTCGCGGCATGTTGAATTGACCATCGATAAAGGGCAGAATGCGGAAGATCTGGCCAGCCACCTCGAGCCGATCCCGGATTCTCCTTTGCACTTTACGGTGCGTGGAAATCCGGGACAGACATTGATGCCTTACTGGCTGGTTTCAGAAGAGGAATTTACATGTTATCCCGCAGTCACGGTACAGGCTTAATTTCCCGCTAGCATTGCAAGGGCGGCCTGTTCGTCTGATCTCAGACCTGTAAGTATCTATTGACATCATTTCTGTGCAAAAATACTCCCGAGCTATTTCAGGGAAGTCTGATACAGGTGAAAATCTACCTGACTCTCGACCAGCATCTGGATCAGCCGAGGATCATTGCCGCGAGTGCATGGAACGAGCGAACAGAAGGCTGTCAGAGCCGGATTCCGTGCATGGCATGGGTTATCTCGGCGCTACTCGAAGACGTCTTCAGGGCCTGACGGGTAGTGAGAAGTTCAACAACCCGCTCACCGTGGCGCTGTGCAATTCAGTAAATATGTTTTAACTCGAGATCGGAGCCTTTTCCTCAATGTTCAAATTCGCAATCTTCTTCGTGGCCTTGGTATCCGTTGCTCAAGCCGCTCCCGTACATCTGCGCACGAACGCTCTGGAGAATCCTCTGGGCATCGACACGGCGCACCCCACATTTTCCTGGCAGAGCGATGCCAAGACTGCGGACTGGATGCAGTCTGCTTATGAAGTTCTTGTCGCTACGGATGTAAAAAAACTGCGCCCGGGCAAGGCGGACATTTGGGACTCGGGCGAGGTCAAATCTTCGGAGTCCATCAATATCACCTATGCCGGCGCTGCGATCCGGCCGCAGCAGCGTTATGTTTGGGAGGTGCGGACCTGGGACATGAAAGGCAAGCAGACCACCTCGGCACCGGCATGGTTTGAAACCGGCCTCATGAGCGCCGCTAACTGGAAGGCCGAGTGGATCACTCGTAAAGACCCCGTCGCCGACAAGGAACTCAGCGAACTCCGTTGGATCTGGCTGCCGAATGCGGACGCGATGCATGTGGCCTCTGCCACGCCCGCGCACTTCCTCTATCATCTTCATCTGAAGGCCAAACCTCGTGCCGCAAATCTTCATGTCCTTGCCAGAGGGCAATCCATCGACCACGTCAATGGCCATATCACCGGCCATCACGATCAGTGGGGGGCCTTTGATCGCGAAGAGATAGCCTCTCTGCTTCACGCTGGTGACAATGAGATTGAACTGGATGTCGTATCGCCTCATACCGGCTCTGCTTCCGAGATGGCGCCCTCAGCCGTTGCCGCCTCCATTCGCTTCACAGATGCCGATGGAAAGGAAGAGCGGATCGTAACCGATGAGCAGTGGAAGGCACGCTCCACGTCCGATGGGACATGGCAAAGCGCCAAGGCGGTCGGTCCGATCTCCGAGCCTTTCGGTATCGGCACGGACCGTCAACAAGCGATTGCCGGGCCTGATCGCGTTTCGACCGGCGCCTCTCTTCTGCGCAAAGACTTCAGCCTCGATTCTGGCATCAGTTCGGCGCGCCTCAGTATAACGGCGCTTGGAGCCTATGAAGCTTTTATCGATGGTAAACGTGTGGCGCCGAACACTCTGCTCTCTCCGGGATGGACCGACTTCCACAAGCGTGTGCTCTACCAGACCTATGACGTGACTTCGCTGCTGCAGCATGGCGCCAATACCCTTGGCGTTCTGCTGGGCGGAGGATGGTACAGCTCGCCGATGACATGGGCTGGAGTTCGGGATACGCCTGGCCCGAACCTGCTGCGTGCGCAGCTCGACGTTACGCTGGCGAATGGAACCCATCAAACTATCGTCACAGACCCATCGTGGCTGACTGCGGCGGCGCCGATCACTTTCTCCGAAATCTACGGTGGGGAATCCTACGACGCCCGCCTTGCCCAAGCAGGCTGGAACGCTCCGCACTTTGATGCCTCGCATTGGACGCATGCCACGAGTGCGATTCCGCCGGACAGCGGCATGGCCCTCACCGCGCAGCCGGACCATTCCATCCAGACCACGATCACGCTCCACCCCATTAGCATGGACCCGGCCAACGCTGCCCATCCCATCGTCTACGATATGGGGCAGAACATGGTGGGCAACGTGCGCCTTCATGTTCGCGGTCCGCGCGGCATGGTTGTGCGTCTGCGCTATGCCGAGCGGCTGAATCCCGATGGCAGCATCTACACCGCAAACCTCCGCAACGCCGATGCCACCGACACCTACGCGCTTTCGGGCGAGGGTGAGGAGACATGGACACCAGCCTTTACCTTCCATGGCTTTCGTTACGTCGAACTCTCATTCCTTGGCGGTCAACCTTCAACTCCGCCTACTCTCGCCACCATCGATGGCCTTGTATACAACAGTCTCTCCGAGCCACCGACCGTTCGACTCAGCTCCTCGAGCGAGACGCTCAACAAGATGAACCAACTTGGTGCCTGGGGGCAGCGCGGTAACTTCGTCTCTATCCCCACAGACTGCCCGCAGCGGGATGAACGCCTCGGATGGATGGGCGATGCTGGAGTCTTCTGGCGCACCGGCACCTACAACTTTAATACCGCTGCCTTCACACACAAGTTCATGCTTGATGTCACCGATGCACAGAGTGCTGCAGGAGCGTTCACCGATGTTTCACCAAACATCCTGGGCCCCAGTCCTGGCGCGCCCGGGTGGGGTGACGCGGGAGTCTTCATTCCCTATGCTGCGTGGCTACAATATGGCGACACCACTCTTGTGGAGCGCTCGTGGCCGGCGATGGAACGCTGGATGAACTTCATCCTCAGCAATAATCCCGACTACATCCGCCGCAAGGCTGTAGGTAACAACTTTGGGGACTGGCTCGCGCCCGATCAGAATACGCCCAAGGATCTCATTGCCACGGCCTACTGGGCTCTCATCGCGCGGGAGATGACGGAGATGGCGACCGCGCTGCACCACACTGCTGATGCGGAGAAGTACCAGCAACAGTACGAGCACATCGCTGCTGCCTATCGCACAACCTTTGTGAAGAATGATGGCAGTGTCGCCGGCAATACGCAGACGGCGTACCTCGCTACTCTATTTACCGGTATTGCGCCGTCATCACTTCAAGCCAACATGGTGGACAGACTTGTGAAGGACATTCACGCGCATGGAGATCATCTCACTACTGGCTTTCTCGGCACTCCGTTTCTTATGTTTGTGCTCGACGAGAATAGCCACTCTGATCTCGCCTTCAAACTTCTCTTGTCGGACACCTATCCTTCGTGGGGATACATGGTGAGAAAGGGCGCCACCACCTGGTGGGAGCGCTGGAATGGCGATAAGGGAGATCCTGCCATGAACTCCTACAACCATTACGCCTTCGGTTCCGTCATGGCCTGGGTCTATCGTCGCGCTGCCGGCATCGATACAGACGCGACCGGCCCCGGCTTTCATCACCTCACCATTCACCCTCACTTTGATTCTGCTCTTCCGAAGCTTCATGTCGAGTATGACTCAGACTATGGCCCCATCATCTCGGACTGGCAGGAGAGCCAGCACCGCTTCACGGTCACGATTCCAGCGAACACGTCTGCCACGGTGATCCTGCCGGGGAACAAGGTCGAAAAGGTCGGCAGCGGTATGCATTCCTATGTCGTCAAGTAGCGTTGGCACGAGCTTCTGTTTCGAGAATGGCGCTGGCAATATTAACTATGCATCTCATCGCATAGTTAATATTGCCGTGTCAGCGCGGTCACAGGAGTAATGGTCGAGAGTTCTCTTCTAAGGGATGCTGCTATACGTCGCACAGATCCACGGCCTGGCGAAGAGATGTGAACGGATCGCGGACAGGCTGAAACTCATGGGCGACATAGCCATTGAATCCTGTGGCAAGTATGCCGCGCATCAACCCATCCCACTGAACTTCCTGGGTGTCGTCGAGCTCATGCCGTCCGGGAACGCCGCCGGTGTGAAAATGGCCGATCCACTGAATGTTTTCCTGAATGGTACGAATCAGGTCACCTTCCATGATCTGCATGTGATAAGCGTCATATAGCAATTTCACATGGGGCGAATTGACCTGCTGCATAACATTAACACCCCATGTAGTGTGATCGCACATGTAGTCCTTGTGGTTGACCTTGCTGTTGAGTAACTCTACGCAGATGGTGACGTTGTTATCTTCAGCGATCTTCTTCACACGGTTCAATCCAATCACCGTATTGCGTGCGCCCTCTTCGTCCGACATCCCTTTACGATTTCCGGAGAATGTAATGACGTTCGGCACTCCTGCCTTTGCGGCGAGAGGGATATTCTGACGAAATCCTGCTTCTATTTTGGCGTGATTTTCGATTCGATTAAGGCCATTGGCGATATCCCCGGCTTCTGCATATCCCATGCTGCAGACCAGACCATATCGATGAGGGATCTCATACTCGTCTGGATTCAGTAGATCAATCGCCTTCAATCCGATATGTGCGGAGTAGGCACAAAGATCTTCGAGGGGTGTTTTCTGATAGCACCAGCGGCAAACCGATTGGTGAATACGTCCCTTTCGCTGAACAGGCGCATCGTTTTGCGCAAGGACCGATTGCGAAGCGTATGCGAGAACCGTTCCGGCGACGGAACGTTGAATCAAGCGACGACGAGATAATGTGGACATCGATGGCTCCCTAAAGTTATGCACAATCATTGATAAGTATCGTTCTGATGAACTTCAAACTTCAACGCCGCTAGTCTCTCTCTGAGTGAGGCGCGCATCATGTCCACCATGCCGCTGTCGGCTTTTCCTTCAGCACAATTTCGTCGAGAAAATGCGCAGCTTTGGTAAGTCCTTCTTCTGACGACAGCAGACTGTCCTCGTGCTCGATTGAGAGCACGTCGTCGTATCCGCACATTCTGAGCGTAGAGACAAACTCCTTCCACCACTCGGCGCCGTGGCCAAAGCCGCAGGTGCGGAAGATCCAGCCGCGGTGGAGTTCATCGGTGTACGGCTTGGTATCGAGAACACCGGTCCTCGGCAGATTAGCCGGGTACATCTGCGTATCTTTGGCGTGGACGTGGAAGATAGCGTCTCCGAGCACGCGAATTGCCGCAATGGGATCAATCGACTGCCAGAACATGTGGCTCGGATCATAGTTGCATCCAACGGAAGGTCCCGCGATGGAGCGCAGCCGCAGCATCGTCTCCGGACTGTAGACGACAAAGCCGGGATGCATCTCGATTGCGACCCTTACTCCATGCTGCTTGGCAAAGGCTGCATGTTTTACCCAATAGGGTTCGACTACTTCCTTCCATTGCCAATCGAGGATCTGGAGATACTCCGGCGGCCAGGGGCAGGTGACCCAGTTAGGCGCTGTGGCTTCATGAGAGTTTCCCGGGCAACCGGAAAAGTCGACGACCGTCGAAACGCCCAGCTTTTCGGCTAGAAGGATCGTCTTTCGGCTTACCTCCTGCGCCTGTGCGGCGAGGGCCTTATCGGGATGCAACGCATTTCCATGGCAGCTCAATGCACTGATGCTGACGCCGTGGTCCTTCAGCTTGCGCTGAAACTCCTTGAGGGCCGAAGCGTCTTCAAGCATCGATAGCTTGCAATGGGCATCGCCGGGATAGTTCCCGGTGCCCAACTCTACGGTGCTGATGCCGAGTGATTTCAGCTTAACGAGAACATCGTCAAGAGGCATTTGAGCCAATAGCGGCGTGAATACTCCAAGTTTCATACGTGTGCTCCTGACATCGGCATCAATAAAGATTGGCCGTTGCGCTAGTTTTCAGCGGCGGCATAGCGAACCTTTTCCCAGACTCCACCGGCGGCATTGCTTCTCAGCATTGCGTCGACAATGCACGACGAACGGTACCCATCTTCGAAGGTGGGTAGCATCCCCGGCTTCGCTGTTGGACTGGCCCCTTCGCGAATCCAGTCATAAGCATCGCTCATAAGATTGCGGAATGCATCGGCCCATGATTCCTGGTGGCCGCCGGGCAGATGCACATAACGGCGGGCGTCTTCCGATACGAGCGAAGGATCTTTCGCCATCATCTCGTTCGGCTTGTTGTAGTGCCCAATCCATAGCTCATTCTGTTCTTCCTGACGCCACTTCAGCGAAAGCCTCTTTCCGTTCAACTCAAGCTGCAGGTCGTTTTTGTGACCGGGCATGACCTGTCCGACAGAAACGACTCCCTTGGCGCCATTGTTGAATCGAAGCAGCACGCTGGCTAGGTCTTCGCCCTGTACCGTGACAGGCGTGCTATCGGCTGAGCGTTTCTGTGAAAAGGCCTCGGCAGACCCACCGGAGGAGAAGCGCACTGGAATTACGGTGGTCAGGTCAGCAAGAACAGAATCGATCTTCAACCCGGAGACATGTTCGGCAAGGTCGCACCAGTGGGAGCCAATGTCGCCAAGCGCCGAACTCGCGCCGCCCTTCGCCGGATCGGACCTCCAGGAGTACACATTCGGATCAGTCATCCAGTCCTGAAGATAGTAGCCATGGACAAAACTAAGGCCATCCGTCTCCCCACTCGCGACCATCGACCGCGCCTGCTGAACGAGGGGGTTTCCCCGATAATTGAAGGTGACCACATGCGCCACACGGGCCTTGATTGCGGCATCGCGCAATTGGCGCGCTTCATCGGAGTTGAGCGCCAAAGGTTTGTCGGAGATCACATGTTTGCCCGCAGCCAATGCGGCCATCGTCACCGGAAGATGCAGGTGGTTCGGCGTGGTGTTATGGATGACCTGAATATCCGGATCTGCGATCAAAGCCTTGTAGTCGCCATAGGAGCGGTCTACTTTGTACTCGCGAGCCTTGCGGGAGGCAGACTCCTCGGAGGAGCCGGCAATTGCCACGACCTCCACATCTCCTAGCCGCCTGACCGCATCGATGTGGTGCGCCCCGATAAAACCCGGCCCAACCAGGCCCATTCCAAGCGTTCTCATAACTCTGTCCTTAGATCGTGTTGGCCGCAATTGCGGCGCTCTGTGGCGTTGTGCGTCCATGGAGCGCCTTTATTTTCGGCGTTACTATTTTGTATCAGAGGAGGCCGGTTTTGCATGGGACGTCGTGCTGCCGTCGGTCATACCCAACGCCCATTTGATCGCCTCGAAGTACATCTTCTGGATGTCGGGATCGTTCCATGCCTCTTCGGTGTGCCCAAGCGTTGAATAGAAGACGCGTCCCTTGCCGTACATCTTCGACCAGGCCACGGGAAAGTCATGGTCGGCCCGATGGATGCGGGGATTGTTTGCGTAATTCAGCTTCGAAGCATCGAGGCTCAGAAGGACATTCACCTTGTCCCGCGACCAGTCCTTGGGCTGATAGATCTCATCGTACTTCACGAACTCATGCGGAAAGTGGCGCACCGCAGGGAAGGAAGGATCTTCATTAATGATGGGCGCATTGAAGGTCCCCCAGGGATGCTGGTCGAACCAGCCGCCGATCATCTCTCCGTACTCAGGCCAGGTGTAGTTGGTGTCGAGTGCCGCATGGATTCCGACGAAGCCTTTTCCGTCTTCTTTGATAAAGGACATCATGTCCTGCTTCTGGCTTGCGTCCATATCCAGTTCGCCGGTCGTGCTGGCGAAGATCAAAACATCGAAATAGTTAAGGTTCTTCGCGTTTCTGCCGAGGTCCTTCTTGGTGAGCAGCTCAGTATCGGTTCGCATCGTCGTGTCCCACAGTCCGCTGTCGTGCCCCATCTTGTAGACGGCTGCCATGGCGGCGGAGACCGAGTCATGCTCAAAACCCTTGGTCTGGCCAATCACAAGCACATGCTTCAGATGGATCTCCTTTGCATGGGGAGCAGGAGCCACCGAACTGGGCCCCGTCTGCCCGTTGATCGGAACCGCAAGGAACGAACAAGCGACGAGTAGCGAGGTAGAGAGGGACACAAGCTTCCACGGACGGCGCACAGAATCTCCTTTAGCTGACAAAATATTTTTATCCAAAATAGGCCCGGCAGTCCGTCCGGGCAAAATTAATCGAATTCTCATTTTATTCAAGGATGATTCGTTTGAATGCGCCCTTTTTAGTAGATACCCGTCATCAACACCGTATGGAATAAGCCCAGCCGTGTCAATCTACCCCTGCTTCCATTGATGGAGATGGAGAAACAGAGGTAGAGGTTGGGCATAAATTATCCTTATCTATGTAGAATACTAGGCGGTATTGCATCTATAGTGGATATTTTCCATGGAACCCTTCCTGGATCGGCTTCGTATCCGAAGGAAGTTCCGATGCGGAAGAAGAGGATCTCGATGACTGAACGGCGTGCATGCAGCGGTAGGAATTTGATGGTTGCGGCGCGATGGATTACTGCTGCCGCGTTGATCGTGCTTGTGCCTGTGGGATTTGCTCAGGCGCCTGCTGCTACTGCCCCTGCTGTGGCTCCGCCAGCTCTAGTCCATGCGCGCGGAGACATCGCAGGTGACTGGCAGGGCACCCTGCAGGCGGAAAAATCTCTACGTATCGTGGTGAAGATAACGAAGTCCGATAAGGGCTGGGACGCGATGATGTACAGCATCGATCAGGGAGCATATCCCATCAAGGCCTCCTCCGTCACGCTGAATGGTTCCACGCTTAAATTCTCCGTCGAGATGATCGGGGGCACCTACGAGGGAACCCTGAGCGCGGATAGCAATTCCATCGCCGGGACTTGGACCCAGGGGCCCAAGCCGCTGCCGCTGACCCTTCTTCGCACGACCAAAGAGACGGCATGGGAGATTCCTGCGCCACCGCCACCACCAAAGCTGATGGCAGCCGATGCGGACCCGTCGTTCGACGTGGCGACGATTAAGCCGAACAACTCGGGCGGAACCAGCATGCAGGGGCTGTATCTGAGAGGACGCAGTTTCAGCATCCGTAACGGCTCTCTTGCCGACATGATTGCGTTTGCCTACAACGTGCATAAAAAGCAGCTCGTGAATGGCCCGGGATGGATGGATAATGACCGCTTCGATATTGACGGGGTGCCCGATAAAGAAGGCGTCCCCAATGATAAGCAGTTGAGAAAGATGATGCAGAAACTGCTGGCAGACCGGTTTAAGCTGACCTTTCACCAGGAGAAGCGGGATCTTTCGGCCTACGTGCTGACGGTCGGCAAAGGCGGACAGAAATTGAAGCCGACCCAGTTGAACGGGCCGCTGCCCGGCTTTGGGATGCGTCCGGGACCGGGCGGTCTGATGTTGAACGTAAGGAATTCTACGATGTCGGATTTTACGAGCTTCCTACAGATGCTGGTGCTGGACCGGCCCGTGGTGGATAGGACTGGGATTACGGGCCGATTCGATTTTGAGTGCAAGTTTACGCCCGATGATTCTCAGTTCAACGGCCACCCGCCGCCGCTGCCCAAGCAGGCCGAAGATGCCGAGACCTCTCCAAATCTGTTCGAGGCGCTCTTGCAGCAGGACGGGCTGAAGCTCGATGCGCAGAAGACAGCGGTGGATGTGATCGCCATCGACCATGTGGAGAAGCCTTCGGCAAATTGATGAAGCCTCGTCTCTGGAGAGATGGTTCTGAATGAGTATCGAATGGCTTGGACGGGTTCGTAGAACGGTCAGTTTGCTTGCAGCCTTTTGCATTGGCGCTGGCCTGCCGATGTTCGCGCAGACCGCGTCTACCGGTGCCAAAGCCCCGACGTTCGATGTTGTCTCGATCCATCGGAACAATCCTAACAATCACATGGGGCACACGTTCATGTTGCAGGATCGCTTTTCTGCGATAGGTATATCGCTGCAGTCGTTGATTGGTTTTGCCTATCGCACCAAAACCGAGGACCAGATTTCGGGAGTGCCTGGAGCAATGGGCTCCGTTCGATTCGACGTTGAAGCGAAAATGGATGAGGAGACTGCCGCCGCGTTGAAAAAACTTCCGAACGAGGAGCGACAGACTCAGCATAGGCTGATGATGCAGGCGATGCTGGCGGACCGTTTCAAGTTAAAGGTTCATCATGAGAACAAAGAGATCGCGGTCTATGAGCTCGTCATCGGCAAGGGTGGGTTCAAACTGAAGGAAGCCGATCCGAAGAACACCTATCCCAATGGGATGAAAGGGCCAGATGGACAACCACTTGCGGGTATGATGATGATTTCTGACGGCAGGCTGACAGGGCAGGCGATTTTAATGCAGCGCGTGGCGGATTATGTGAGCGGGCAGGTGCACCGCATTGTGGAGGACAAGACCGGGCTGACCGGCAAGTACGATGTCACGCTCCAGTGGACACCGGAAGACAACAGTGCAACTCCTTCGGACGGGCGGCAAGATGCAGCGCCAGCGATTGAGTCCCGGCCTTCGATCTTTACGGCGCTACAAGAGCAGCTTGGGTTGAAACTGGAATCGGCCAGGGAACCGGTGGACACGATCGTCGTCGATCATGTCGAGATGCCTTCGGAGAACTAATGGTGGGGATGGGCCTGACTTCGCGACGGTGGGTGCAACAGATCCTTCGAGGATTGTGCGTGTTTGTTCTGCTAGCCGCGTCGAGCGCGGCGATGGCTTCGGTCTACCAGGGGCTGGTGACCTCTGGCGGCCTGCCGGTTCCGGGGGCGACGGTGACGGTTACGCAAGGGAGTAAGAAGTTTGTCGCGGTGACAGATTTGCAAGGGTTCTTTTCCTTTCCTACGCTCGCGGATGGAGCCGGGACGATTCAGATCGCGATGACTGGCTTTGTGCCCACGAAACAGGAGCTGACCATTGCGCCGAACGCTGCCATGGGCAAGTGGGAGCTGACACAACTATCGCTCGACCAGATACGGTCCACACTAAAACCTGTGTTGAGCGCGGGCATCGCCGTCGCCCAGACAAGAAGCGAACCGAAGAAGACTGGCGCGGCCCCCAAAACTTCGGAGGAACAGGCGCCGCCGCCTTCGGACGAGACGGCAGAGCGCGCCAAGGACGGGTTGCTCATCAATGGCAGCGTGAACAACGCGGCGACATCGCAGTTCACACTGGCGCAGCGGTTTGGAAATACCGCCAGCGGGAGGTCCCTGTATAACTTCACCGTCAATCTGAAACTCAGCAACTCGGCACTCGATGCCAAGTCATATTCGTTGACCGGGGTGGATACCTCGAAGCCTCAGACAAGCCAGATTACGGGTGGTTTTGCGCTGGAGGGGCCGTTGAAGATCCCCCATCTGCTGCGCAATGGGCCCAATTTGTTTGTGGGCTATAAGCGGACACAGGACAGCATCGCCGTCACTACGCCGGGTCTGATGCCGGACGAGGCGGAGCGCAATGGTGACTTCTCGCAGAAGGTGAATGCACAGGGGCAGCCGATCACGATCTACAATCCGGCGACGGGACAGCCGTATCCGGGCAACAGAATCCCTGTCAGTCCGCAGGCGCAGGCGTTGCTGAAGCTCTATCCGATGCCGAACTTTGCCGGGAACGCACAGTACAACTACCAGGTCCCTCTCATCACCGACACGCACGAGGATGCGCTGATTTCGAATGTAAGTAAGACCGTCGGCCGCAGAAATCAGATTACCGGCAGCTTTGCGGCGACGAGCACGCGTGGCAGCAGTACGAACCTGCTCGGGTTTGTCGATGCAACGAGCGGACTCGGAATGGCCAGCAAGATTAATTGGTCACACAGCTTCAATGCGCGCCTGCGAATGAATCTCGGCTACCAGTTCAGCCGACAGTCTACCCGCCTGACGCCGTACTGGCAGAACCGCACCAACATCTCTGGTGAAGCCGATATCACGGGCAACGATCAGAATCCCACCTACTGGGGACCGCCGACACTGAACTTTTCAAGTGGTCTGACGTCGCTGACCGATGGACAGAGTTCTTTCATTCGCAATGTGACGAATGGAGTGTCTTACATCATCCGATGGAACCACTGGTCGTCGCATAACCTTAGCGGTGGAGTCGATTTCAAGCGGGAGCAGTTCAATTACCTGTCGCAGGCGAATCCGCGCGGTACGTTCACCTTTACGGGAGCGGCGACCGGGGGCGGCGCGGCAGGTAGCGGATCGGATGTAGCGGATTTTCTGTTGGGGATTCCGGACACGAGCGCTCTAGCATTCGGCAATGCGGACAAATATCTGCGCCAGTCCGTCTACGATGCCTACCTGAATGACGACTGGAGAGTGACTCCACAGCTCACCATCGACGCGGGTGTTCGCTGGGAGTACGGCGCGCCGGTAACCGAATTGAAGGGGCGGTTGGTCAATCTGGACGTTGCCACAGGATTTTCGGCAGTCGCTCCGGTGCTGGCGACAGACCCGAAGGGAACGTTGACCGGGCAGCGCTATCCCCGTTCGTTGATGCGGCCGGACAGCAATGGCGTGGAGCCGAGGATTGGAGTGTCATGGCGTCCCATTCCGGGGTCGTCGATGGTCATTCGCGCTGGATACGGTATTACCCACGACACCTCGGTGTATGAGGGGATCGCGCTGCAGATGGCGCAGCAGGCGCCGCTCTCGAAGAGCTTGACGGTTCAGAACAGCGCGGCGTGCCCGCTGACATTGGCGAATGGTTTCAACCTGTGTCCTGAGACTACGGCGCAGGTATTCGGCGTCGACCCAAATTATCGCGTGGGCTATGTGCATACCTGGGATCTAACAGTGCAGCGCGATCTGCCAGGCTCGCTACAGATGGTGGTAAAGTACGTGGGCATCAAGGGAACGCGCGGAGCGCAGGAGTTTTTGCCGAATACGAATCCCGCAGGCGCTGTGAATCCTTGCCCGGACTGCCCGTCAGGATTTGAGTACCTCGTCTCGAACGGAAATTCGACGCGCCAGTCGGGACAGATTCAGTTGCGCCGGAGATTGCGCAGCGGCTTCACAGCGTCCGTGGTATACACCTTCTCGAAGTCGATCGACGACGATTCCGCGCTGGGCGGCGAAGGAGCCGCGACAAAGAACTCCGCCACCATCGCGCAGGACTGGCGCAACCTTCGCGGCGAACGAGGGCTCTCGACGTTTGACCAACGGCATCTCGTCAAGGCGCAGGTGCAGTACACGACGGGGATGGGAATGGGCGGCGGAACGCTGATGAGCGGATGGAGGGGAAGACTCTATAAGGAGTGGACCGTCCAGACACAGATCGTCGCAGGCAGCGGTCTTCCGCAGACGCCCCTGTACTCCGTCATTCCCATCGCAGGATATCCGGGAATCGTTCGGCCGGATGTCACGGGTGCGTCCCTTTATCGCGCACCGCCGGGATTGTTTCTGAATCCGGCGGCCTTTACTGCGCCGCAGCCGGGGCAGTGGGGCAATGCTCGCAGAGATGGAATTACCGGGCCGAGCCAGTTCAGCCTGGACGCCTCGATGACACGCACGTTTCGCCTGAGGTCGAAGGTCAATCTCGATCTGCAAATAGCTGCGACCAACGCACTCAACCACGTCACATATTCCGGTTGGATTCCAAACACCAACAGCACGCAATTTGGATTGCCCTCGGAGGCAAATTCAATGCGCAGCGTGCAAACTGCTCTGCGCCTGAGGTTCTGAAGTATGCGATGGCTCCTTACAATGATGCTGCTTGGAACGCTGCCCGCCGGCGCGCAGGTGGTTGGGCAGAACACGCAGCAGGGCGGTAACGGGACTTACACCATGTCCGTCAGCACGAAGCTGGTCGTCGAGGCGGTGAACGTCAAGGACAAGCAGGGAAAGTCGATCAGCGGTTTGACCGCGAAAGATTTTACGGTGACGGAAGACGGCGTGCCGCAACACATCAGCTTCTGTGAATTCCAGCAATTGCCTACAGCTCCTCCTGTAACGTCCAGGAAGTCTGCGATTCCGGAAGATATCAAGGTCTATAATCGGCTGGCTATTACGCAGATTACGCCGGAGCCGCCGGGGAGTGTCCGCTACAAGAATCGTCGGCTGATTGCGATGTACTTCGACCTCACGGCGATGCCGCCGGACGACAAGTTGCGAGCGCTCGAGGCCGCACAGAAGTTCATCCGAACGCAGATGACTTCGGCGGACCTAGTCTCGATCATGCGCTATGCCGGCAGTTCGGTGGACGTGCTGCAGGACTTTACCGACGACCACAACAAGCTCCTGAGTATCCTCGAGACGCTGATCGTCGGCGAGAATCAGCAGTCTGAAGACATCACTGACGATGCCAGCGCCGCCGATACCGGAGCGGCCTTTGGGCAGGACAGCGGGGAATTCAATCTCTTCAATACGGACCGGCAGCTCTCCGCGCTGCAGACAGCCGCCAAAGAACTCGGGCGGTTGAGCGAGAAGAAGGTGTTGATCTACTTCGCCAGCGGATTGACGCTGCATGGCGTCGACAATCAGGCGCAGCTCCATGCAACAGTCAACGATGCAATCCGGTCCGGCGTCTCTTTCTGGCCGATCGATGCGCGTGGTCTGGTGGCAGAAGCCCCTCTGGGAGACGCTACGCACGGTTCGCCGGGCAACGCGGGGATGTATTCCGGTACGGCGGAGCTTGCGGTGTCAACGGGGTTACAGCAGTCGCAGGACACGCTTTACGCGCTGGCCGGAGATACCGGAGGCAAGGCGTTGCTCGACTACAACGACCTGACGCGAGGCATCGTGCAGGCGCAGCAGAATATTACGAGCTACTACATCCTCGGCTATTACACGAGCAATGGAGCGCTCGATGGAAGATTCCGGCGCATCAAGATCTCAGTGAATCCAGAGCTTGCCGCGAAGCTGGACTATCGTGAGGGGTATTATGCCGGCAAGGAGTTCGCCAAGTTCACCGCCGCCGATAAAGAGCGGCAACTGGAAGATGCGTTGATGCTGGGCGATCCGGTCACGGAACTGACCATCGCCATGGAGATTAACTACTTCCAGCTGAACCGTGCAGAGTATTTTGTGCCCATCATGGTGAAGATTCCCGGACGCGAACTGGCGCTGGCCAAGAAGCGCGGCGCGGAGCATACGCTCATCGACTTTCTTCTCGAGGTCAAGGACGAGCTCGGCAATGGCATGACCGTGCAGAACATGCGCGACAACGTCAATATCAAGCTGAGTGACGAGACAGCGGTCGAGCTGGCCAAGAGTCCAGTAGAATACGACACCGGCTTTACGCTGCTGCCCGGCAAATATTCCATCAAGTTTCTCGCGCGCGATGATGAGACGGGCAGGATCGGGACGTTTCAAACCCCGTTCGTCATCCCCAATCTCAATAAGGAAGCCAAACGAGTCCCGATCAGTTCGGTGGTATTAAGTGGCCAGCGCGTCGATCTGAAGGACGCGATCTACAACGCCTCTAAAGAAAAAGAACGGATCAAGGAGCAGGCAGCCAACCCGCTGGTGCTGAACGGGCAGAAGCTGATCCCCAGTGTGACCCGCGTATTCAGCAAAAGCCACGATCTCTATGTCTATCTGCAAGCCTATGAGCAGGGGGCCGCAACCGTGCAGCCGCTCATTGCCTTTGTAAGTTTCTACCAGAAACAGACCAAGGTATTTGAGACACAGCCGATGGAGGTTGCAAGCGGAATGGACAACTCGCTGAAGACGATGCCGCTGCGTTTCAGCATTGGGCTGAACCCTCTGCCGCCGGGCGATTACGACTGCCAGGTAACGGTGCTCGACCCAGCTTCGCACAAAAGCGCATTCTGGCGGGCACCGATCACGCTGGTCCCGTAACGCGCTTATAGCTCGAGGCGGGAGTCATCGATGGCGAGTCGCACGTTGCCGTCGGATTTCGTGAGGCGGCGAACAGCTTCCATCTTGTCGACATTGGCCTTGAGCATGACAACGGCGATAGGGATGGATTTCCCCGCGGACTTGATCGTGCGGATGGCCGTATCGCGGTCGATCTCGCAGACCTTCATCAGCACACGGATGCCGCGTTCGACCAGCTTCGCGTTCTTCATGTGCACGTTGACCATGAGGTTGTCGTAGACGTATCCCAGCCGAGTCATCGCCCCCGTTGTGATCATGTTTAGGATCATCTTCTGGGCGCTTGCGGACTTCATGCGAGTGCTGCCGGAGAGTACCTCCGGGCCAACCTCGGCGACGACGGTTGTGTCGGCCACATCGGAGAGCGGCGTATGGAGATTGCAGGTGACGGCTGCCGTCTTCGCGCCGCGGGCCCGGGCATATTCGACCGCGCCCACAACGTAAGGAGTACGACCGCTGGCTGAGATGCCGATGACAATGTCCTTGCGAGTGGGGCGGCGGCGGGCGATATCACGCTGGCCGATCTCGGGCGAATCCTCATTGACGTCCGAGGCTGAGGCGAGGGCTTTTGGACCGCCGGCCATAATGTACTGAACCTGCGATGGAGAGGTGGAGTATGTTGGCGGGCACTCCGAGGCGTCGAGGGAGGCAATGCGCCCGCTGGAGCCGGCCCCAACGTAGATAAGCCGGCCACCGTCGCGGAGAGAACGCGCCACCGTATCAATGACGATGGCGATCTCGGGCAACGCCTTTTTAACGGCCGCCGCGATCTTTGCATCTTCGTGATTGATGATTCGGGCGATCTCGAGCGCGGATTTAGTGTCAAGTCCTTCCGACGCTACATTTGCCGTCTCCGTCGTCAGATCGTGAAATTCGAGGGGGGAGCGGTTTCCGGATTTTGGTGTGGGGGGCTGCTCGAGCATGGTAAGGGTAGCCATAAGTATGTCGCTGCACTTCTCACTTCAATTCTAGTCCCATCGCGCTCCTATACGTCAGAAAGGTTACATACGGCGCAAGCGAATGTTGATAGGTCAACGTTGTAAGATGCCAATCAGGGCGATTTGTTTGCATTCTTCCGTCCGGATGGGATGCTCGCGGTGGTCTAGTCTGCGAATCCGGCCTGGTGCCGGCAAGGCGGCTCATGCGTCTAAATGATTGAGGAGCGATAACAACGTGCAGAGTGACGAACGGGAGCCGGGCGCGGACCTCGATAAAGACCAAAAGGATCCCCTGCCGGGCAGGGGTGGGTTGAGATCGTGGATGCGGGACCTCGTCGTCTCCGTCGCGGTGTCGGCATTCATCATTATCTTTCTCTACCAGCCGGTGCGCGTCGAAGGAACCAGTATGTTACCTATGCTGAAGGATCAGGATAGGCTCTTCATCAACAAGATGGTCTACCGCGTGGAAGACATCCATCGCGGAGATGTCGTGGTATTTCTATATCCGCGCGATCACTCGAAGAGCTACATCAAACGCGTCATTGCATTACCCGGCGACGATCTGCGAATCGATCACGGCGAGGTCTACGTCAATCGCAAGCGCATCGTGGAAAAATATGTGCCTGTACGGTTTGAAGATGAACGCTCCCAAGCGGAGACGGTCGTCCCGCCACACGAATATTTTGTGATGGGAGACCACCGTTCGATCTCAAGCGACAGCAGGGACTTTGGGCCGGTGGAACGGAACCTGATCTATGGCAAGGCGGCATTCGTGTACTGGCCTGTCGATCAGGCCGGTGTGGTGCGGTAGAGAACGGGGATAGCTGATGTCCGAGGATACTTTCGCGCAAATACTTTCCGAGGGAAACATTTTTGCGGAGTCAACAAATGACCTCGCGGCTTTACAATACTTTATCGTTGAGATCATTTCCGATCGATTGCCCTACTACAACTGGACGGGCTTTTACATGCTCGACCCCGGCGACACGGAGACTCTGGTGCTTGGCCCATTCCACGGGGCACCAACTGACCACGCTCGTATTTCCGTGGGGCAGGGAATCTGCGGCGCGGCTGTGGCGCAGAACGACACCGTGATGGTGGATGATGTCAGCTCCGATCCGCGTTATCTCGCCTGCTCGCTGGAGACCAGGTCCGAGATCGTCGTTCCGATTCGAGCGAACGGTGTCGTAGTGGGTGAGATCGACATCGATAGCCATGACCTTGCGGCCTTCTCTCCACAGGACAAAGAGTTTCTCGAAAGATGCGCCGCTATTGTGGGTGGTTTTCTGGAACGGGCTCAAACCGTTTCTTCAGGGGCGAAATAGAAGCGGTCGTGGTTTTGCAGCCAGGATTGAAACCGGCTGCACAACATGGACAGAAATGATCGCTGCTCATGTATTCGCGAATCGTTAACTCGTTCCCGCAGGCACCGCAGAGAATCGCTCGAGCATCCCATTCGTGGTGTTGCCATACCTTGATGTCATGATCCACCAATGCTGCATGACAATCTTTGCAGGCATAATAAAAGCCGCAGCAAGCCATTTTAATTGCAAGAATGTCGAGCGCAGAATGGAAATGGACGCAGCGAGTCTCCGCATCCACGTTCACGCCGCGCACTCCGGTTTTAATGGCTTCACATCTCTATCAGACACAACGCTGGGTATCCAGGGCGCCGTCACTTCTGAGCGCTCTCATTTATGGATGGAAGTGAACTGAGGTAGCGTACCAGGTCATCCAGATCATCTCCTGCAATTCTTCCCGCGTACGAAGGCATAGGATTGGTGTCGATAATCGTGAATTGGCGAAGTTCCGGCTTTGAATAGGTGGCGACTTGCCCTGACATATCGATGACACGCACGTTGTGGCCGTCCTGGCTCAGAATCCGGCCGGTCAGCGTCTTTCCATCAGCCGTTGTCAGTCGAACGAGATCGTTGCCGGGGTCGAGCGTTGGCTTTGGACTGACGACAGCCGCCCGAATTTCGTCAGGCGTGCGCCGCGCTCCAACGCCGTTCAATGCCGGCCCGGTGTACCCCCCTTGTTCTTGTACGCGATGACACGCGAGACAATCGTTCTGGGTGATTAAGCTCTTCGCTTGTTCGATCTCTGAGGAGTTCAGCGGCGCGGCTGTACTTGATGTTGAAGGAGGCGCTGTCGATGGTGGTGCCTCAGTTGGGGTGGATTGATCCAGCGCAAAATTTGTGGAGAGATAGACGTAGACGTTGTCTATATCCTGCTTCGTGCCATCCGTGCCGCGGGCCGCCATTTCGTCGACGGTTTTTCTCCACGCTGCCGGGGTCTTCCTGGCATTTGTAACCATATCCGCGCGATGACAGGCGGTGCAATTGTGGATGAACTCTGCCTTGCCTTTGCCGTCCGGAAGATTCTGGCCAAAAGCTGTATTCGATAGGCAAAGCCCGCACCATAACGCGCATATCGTCCCAAACGTTAATTTAAATTTATGGCCCATCTCGTCATCGCTCTTCAAGTTTTCCAGGAATAGTAGTCGAACGAGCCCTGCGCTGCTTTGGCCTTCGACTCTGCGTGGGGCGAACGTTCCCGGTCCATCATCTGGATAAAACGATGGGCCAGGATATTGCGTTGCTTTACATATCTAACGTCTCTTTGGCCTTGGGAAAGCCGGACCTTATTTCGACTTTGGTGTCAGGTGGAAGAGGCCGCCTGGCTTGGCATCTTCCACCATCCATAGCGAGCCATCAGGAGCTTCTTCGACGTCGCGGACTCTGTGGCCCATGTCCCATCGCTCAACAGCCGTCGCTCCACCTTTGCCATCGAACGTGATGCGGGTGAGCGATTTCGATCCCAGCCCACTTGCAAGAGCCGAGCCGTTCCAATGCGGGAACGTAGAGCCTTTGTAGAACATGAGGTTGCCCGGTGCGATGACGGGAAGCCAATAGATAACAGGCTTGGTCAGGTCAGGACGCGTGTCTGGATTGGGAATGGGCACGCCATTGTAGTTGGGCCCGTAGCAGACCAGCGGCCAGCCATAATTTTTGCCGGGTTCGATCAGGTTCAACTCATCGCCGCCTTTTGGGCCATGTTCAAGCTCCCACAACCGGCCATCCGGCGCAAAGGCCAGACCATAGGGAGTACGGAGTCCCGTGCTCCAGGTCTCCGATGGCGTCAGGTTAGGGCCGGGGAAGGTATATGTTCTTACGACCGGGGCGGTCTTTGCTGCTACCGTGTCAGAAGGCGGGTCGATGACGGGCACACTGGCCGCGCCGATCTTGCCGGCCATCGGATTGCCCGGGGCAGGTTTGCCATCGAGCGTCAGGCGCAAAATCTTGCCAAGCGGCTGGTTCGGGTCCTGCGCCGGCGTCATTCGCTGACGCTCGCCGGAGGAGAGGAAGAGGTACTTGCCGTCGGGAGAGAAGGCAACCGCTGCGCCGAACTGTCCGCCTTCGCCTCGCTCGCCGTCGCGCCAGATTACCTTGAGGCCTTCGAGGCTTGCCGTATCCTTGTCGAGCTTTAGCCTGGCGCGTGCGAGTGCGAGGCTCGAACCTCCGTCACCCGGCTCGGAATACGTGAGGTAGACATTGTGATCCTTCTTATAGTGCGGAGAAAGATAGACGCCCAGCATTCCTCCCTGACCTCTCCAGAGAACGGCTGGCACACCGGTAACGGGGGTCTTTGCCCCCTGCTGGGTGACCAACTGCAAACCGCCGGTCTTCTCGGTGATGAGCATCCGCCCGTCGGGCAGGAAGGCAATCCTCCACGGCAGATTCAACGTCGTTACCTGGACCATATTAAATGGCAGGGTAGCCTCAGGCTTCTGCTCCCCCGCATTCGTCTGCGCGGATGCGCCGCTCGCGGCCATGGCTAAGACAAGTCCCGCGATCGCAAAATACTTCATCTCGTTCTCCCCTAATCGATAAGTGATCCGGCATCAACAAACCCTGTCTATTTCGACGTTTGCCGTGATGTTTTAGTCTCTTATTGAGTATATTGTTCGCACATCAACTTATTAAATGCCCCAATCCGGCCGCATCGTCCTGGCAGCCGTAACGGGATTCGCTCATTTCGGCATCGGCATCGACACTGCCTTGCCGGCGCCGCGTTCGGCGATCCAGATGGTATCGCCCGCGGGCTCGACCGCTGTTGGCGTCTTGAGTCCTTCCTTGATGACCGTGACGCTGGCCTTATCGCCATTGACCGTAATCACAGAAATTCTACCGCTGCCGTTCTCTGCAACGAGTAGCTTGCCGTTGGCTGCGCGCATCCCATCCGGCCCTTTCAAGGGCTGGTCCAACTGGATATCGACAGGCTGCCCGGCCTTGCCGGCGCCGCCCACCGGGATGCGGTAAAGATGGTTCGTCATCACATTGTTCACATAGAGCGTGCCGTCCAAAAAGGTGATCCCGTCAATACCCTTGAGCACAGGGTCTTCCAGGAACAGTTCGGCGGTGGCAGCACCGACTGGCAGCTTGTAGATTTTGCCGTTGGCCGTGTCGGTGATGTAAAGCGCTTTGTCCGGTCCGATCGAGAAATCGTTGCATGTACTGTTGTCGCCAGGCAGGTTCCATCGAAGCATCTGGGCGCCGGTGGAGAGATCAAATCCCCTCAGTGCGGTATGACGCTTCACCGGTGTTACCCCTTGCACCGGGGTCAGCTGACACGTCCACAATGTGTTGGTGGCGGCATCGGCAAGCATGCCGAAGAAAAAGGTCCCCGCACCTTCAGTGCTGGCATCAACGAACTTCTCGACAGTGGCCGAACCTGGGCGCACCTTATAGACGAACGGAGTGCTCGCGCTACCGACGAAAAGTATCCCGCCCGGTGCGACAGTCAAACTCTCCGGCTGGGATTTTGCGTCAGCGATAAGAATTTCAGCGGCAGACGCAGCCTGTACAAGGCCCGTCAATAATACGATGCTGGCGGCAAGCCGCCGTGCAGTTAACCTGGGCATAGCTGAATCTCCTCACGTTTTGGCCTTTACGAAGCGGTCATGAATCGATACTTTGTGGCTAAACCAAATGGTCTTGAAGACATGTACAGGGCCTGAGATTCGTATCTACTGCGGTTCAGACTAGCAACCTTTAGATCGAGATTACTCTCCTGCGGGAGCCGATCATACCAATATAACCAGAAGCCGTCTTCGCTGCCGGCGCCGCGCGGACTGGCTAGGTCTGCGCGGCATCGTTGCGACTAAATCGATGAGTTCGCCACGATCTGGGCGAAGCTGGTGGGATCGAGGCTGGCGCCGCCGACGAGGGCTCCGTCGATATTCTCCAGGCAGCAAAGGCTGGGGGCGTTGTCTGGTTTGACCGAACCGCCGTAGAGGATGCGCGTGCCGGCGGCGATGGCGGGGCTCAGAACTTCGGCGATCTGAGCGCGGATGAACTTGTGCGCGTCTTCGGCGATCTGTGGAGTAGCGGTAAGGCCGGTGCCAATGGCCCAGACCGGCTCGTAGGCGATGACTAGCGGAGCAGCGGACGCCGGATCGATACCCTTCAGGCCGACTGCGATTTGCTGTTGGAGAACGTCATTGGTGTGACCCGATTCACGTTCAGCCTTGTGCTCGCCTACGCAGACAATGGGGACGAGTTTGTGGGCGAGTGCGGACTTAAGCTTCAGGTTAACCGTCTCGTCGGTCTCGTTGAAGTACTGACGGCGCTCGCTGTGACCAATCAGAACGTGTGTCGCTCCGATGGCATTGAGCATGATGGGCGAGGTTTCGCCGGTGTAGGCTCCATTGTCGTGCCAGTCCATGGTTTGCGCCCCGATGCGGACCTCTGTTCCTTTCGTGGCTGCAATCGTTGCGCCCAGACAGACCATTGCAGGGCAGAGGACGATCTCGGTTTTTTGCTGGCTGGCGACGAGGGGAAGAAAGTCGTCGATGAAGGCGATGGATTCGGCGGGTGTCTTGTACATCTTCCAGTTGGCGGCGATGAGTGGTTTGCGCATTTGTTTCAGTATTCCACCTTGACGCTATCGAGGGAAGGGAAGAACGCCTGATGTACCTCAAATGTGAAACGCCCGACGGCGACAGCGGGATCGCGCTGCATGATCTCTGTGACCTGCTCGACAGTGACGTGCGGGTGAAAGATACCGAGAGCGGAGAGTTTGCCGCCGGGCGTGATGACAGGTGCGGCGAGAATCTGCAGGCCCGCTTCGACGTTGGAGCGGACCTCATCGAGGTGCTTCGCCTGAAGGGCGAAGGCCTCGGGATTCTTCATGTCTGAGAACTCGGCATAGCGAGGGCCCGGGTACAGGAAGGCCACGGTATAAGGCTTCATGTTGACCGGGATCGCTAATGCGGTCGGATTCATTGGTCTACTTCTCCGTCAAAGCTGCAACGCCGGGAAGAAGTTTTCCTTCCAGAAATTCAAGGCTTGCTCCTCCGCCGGTCGAGATGTGGCTGATCTTATGCGATACGCCGGACTGCTTGACCGCGGCCACCGAATCTCCTCCACCCACGATGGTGATGGCGTCATGGTTGCCCGCGACGCAGTGGGCGATGGCGTGGGTACCTTTGGCGAAGGCCGGCATCTCGAAGACGCCCATGGGGCCATTCCAGATGATGGTGCGGGCCTCGGATATCTCGGCCTCGAAGAGCGCGACCGATTTGGGACCAATATCGAGGGCCATCCAATCGACGTGGAAGTGGCCGGGGCCTTCATGGATGCTCGTCTTCGCATCATGAGCGAACTTATCGGCCAGAACGTGATCGATGGGCAGCAGGAAGCGAACGCCTTTCGCTTTGGCCTTGTCGAGGGCGGCTTTGGCTACGTCGATCTTGTCGGTTTCGACGAGAGATTTGCCGGTGGTCTGGCCCTGCGCATTCAGGAAGGTGTAGGCCATTCCTCCGCCAATGATGATGGTATCGGCCATCTCAAGAAGGTTGTCGATGACCTGGATCTTGTCGGAGACCTTGGCACCGCCGATGATGGCGACGAAGGGCTTGTCGGGCTGGCCGAGCGCCTTGCCGAGATAAGTGAGTTCACGCTCCATCAACAGGCCCGCGGCGGACTGCTTGACGAAGTGGGTGATGCCTTCCGTGGAGGCGTGTGCGCGGTGCGCGCTGCCGAAGGCGTCGTTGACGTAGATCTCGCAAAGGCCGGCGAGCTTCTTGGCAAAGGCAGGATCGTTGGCCTCTTCTTCAGGGTGGAAGCGGAGATTTTCGAGCAGCAGGGTCTGACCGGATTCGAGCTGGGTGGCCATCTCGGTGGCGACTTCGCCGACGCAGTCGGGCGCGAAGGCCACATTTTCATTTTCGTCAACGACGGCGTCGAGCAGTTCGCGCAGGCGGTCGACGACCGGACGAAGACTCATAGTGGGAACCGGCTGACCTTTGGGGCGGCCCAGATGGGAGCACAGAATAACTTTGGCTTTGCGGCGGAGAGCATATTCGATCGTAGGCAGCGTCTCGCGGATGCGTGTGTCGTCGGTGATGGTCTGGCCGTCTTTCGAGAGAGGCACGTTGAAGTCGACACGGATGAGGACGCGCTTGTTGGTGAGATCTAGATCGCGGATGGACAGCTTCGGCATTCGAGTTCCTTAGTTGGCGTTGATAAAGACATGATAGCGGCTTCGAGGAAAATTAGTCGGGAATGTAGGCGTCGGCTTCAATTTCTATCCGCCATTTGGGATTCAGAAGCGCGGCGACGACCATGGTGGAAGCGGGCAGGATCTTGCCGAAGACTTCCCCATGGGCGCAACCAATCTCTTCCCAGTCCTCGACGTGAGCAAGAAACATGCGCGTGCGGTAGACGTCTTCGAAGCTGGCCCCGGACTTTTCGAGCGCGGTCTTGATGAGGTCGAGCGCAGCGCGGGTCTGATCGGCCGGAGAGGCATCCTCGGCACCCACGGGACCAGTGCCGGAGACGTACACATGGTTGCCGATGCGAACGGCACGCGAGAAGCCGATGATGGGTTCGTAGGGGGATGTGCCCGGGATATTTTTGCGGGTCGTTATATGGGGCATGAGGTCAGTCCGTTTTCGGTTGTTTTGAATTGGCGGCTTCGGATTCGCGGATTGCTTCGACATCGGCTAGATCACGATGTCGACCGAGTGCGAGTTTATTTTTTATTAAGTCATTGGCTGAGATGTAACGCACGGGAATATCACCGTTGATCAGGCCGTCTTCGCCGGCATTCCAGGCAGAATCGAAATCCACTGCGGTCAGTTCTTGAAGGATGTCGATGCGACTTGGCGGCTGGCCAATTTGATAGCCCCAGGCGGGATCTTGGAAGTCTTTCGGAGTCATTCCGGCAAGCGGTGCACCAAAGGCTGCGAGCGCGGCGTATGCGATTGCCACATTCTCGTCGCTTGTATCGATAAAAATATCTAGGTCTTTTGTGACGCGCGGTTCTGTGAAGTAGGAGACCGCGTAGCCTCCGACGACCAGATATTTAACTTTTCTTTCGTTGAATACGCGCAAAAGATCGCGTTGATCCTTCTCCATTCGACACGATGCCTTTCTGCCGGTAGACAGCAACGCTGTGCTGATAAGTGGCGTCGAATCGCTCGGAAGAGGTGCGACTGCGCCAGTAGCGGTAGGTCTCCGCGCGCTGTTCGGCTAAATCGGTGACTCTGCGAATGGTCTTATCCATATGGCTTATTCCATTTTACTAAGAACGCACTGATTTGGTGGAGGAGTTCTTTTGCTTCCAGCCGAGATACTCCCAGACGAGTATCAAATTCAGGTACATTCAGTTCATTCAACACTTCGTTAAGTGCATTGTTGAGCAAAACGAGTTCGGCCCCGGTTAATAATGCCGGGGCCGAACCTCAGGAGGTCTGATTGACTTGTATTGTTTACAGGCCCTTCTTCACCAGGAAGAGGATGAGGTCCTTGACGCGGTTGGAGTAGCCCCACTCGTTGTCATACCAGCTGATGATCTTGCCAGTGTTGGTGCCGACCACCTTGGTGAGCTTGGAGTCGAGGATGCTGGAGAGCGGGTTGCCCTTGTAGTCCGACGAGACGAGCTCTTCTTCGGTGTAGCCGAGAATGCCCTTCAGCGGGCCTTCGGCGGCTGCCTTGAGGGCGGCGTTGACCGTCTTGGCGTCGATGGGCTTCTCGGTGACGAAGGTGAGGTCGACGAGGGAGACGTTCGGCGTGGGGACGCGAACGGCGAAACCGTCGAGCTTGCCGTCCATCTCGGGGATGACGAGCTTGAGGGCCTTGGCGGCTCCGGTGCTCGACGGAATCGAGCTGAGGGCTGCGGCGCGGGCGCGGCGCAGGTCCTTGTGCGGCGTGTCGAGGATGACCTGGTCGTTGGTGTAGCTGTGGATCGTGGTCATGATGCCGCTTGCGATACCAAAGGTGTCGTGCAGCACCTTGACGACGGGCGCGAGGCAGTTGGTCGTGCAAGAGGCGTTCGAGATGACGTTGTGCTTCGCCGCATCGTACTTGTTCTCATTGACGCCGAGAACGATGGTGATGTCCTCGTTGGAGGCCGGTGCGGAGATGATCACCTTCTTGACGGTCGAGCCGAGGTGCGCCTTGGCCTTGGTGGCGTCGGTGAAGAAGCCGGTCGATTCGACGACGACCTGCGCGCCTACGCTGGCCCAGTCGAGCTTGGCCGGGTCGCGTTCGGCGAAGACCTTGATCTTTTTGCCGTCGATGGAGATAAAGTCGTCGCCGTGCTTGATGTCGTGCGGCAGGTTGCCGAGGATGGAATCGTATTTGAGCAGATGGGCCAGAGTGGCCGGGGTGGTGAGGTCGTTTACGGCTACAAATTCAATCTCTGGATTGCTGAGAGCGGTGCGGAAGACGTTGCGTCCAATGCGGCCAAAGCCGTTAATACCTACCTTTACTGCCATGGTTACGGTTGCTCCTATCGTTCGTTAGCTGTACGTTGTGAGATTTAAGAGCGCGGCTGGACGGCATACGCTCCATCACAACCGATGCTAGCACCGGTGGAGGGCATTCGCAAATGGAAGGTCGGACCAGCAAGCGACACGCACCCGCTGGAGAAGCGGCAATTTGCTACTGAGAAGTATTCAAAAGAGTATCGCGGAAGGTGCCAAAATTTGCGGGCGGCTTTCGCGGTGTGTTACAAGCGTGACATGCGCGAACTGCGCGATTGGATGCGCGAAAAAATGAGACGACGCCCTAGACGTGGACCGAATGATTCGGAGTCCACGGGCAAGAGCGGGCAGGAACTGCCCGCAAATCAACCTGCTCCATTGCGGCCCACGTACCCCGAGCCGTTGCCGGTACATGCGCCGGAGCATCAACACGCCGCGGCTGTGGTCGAGCCTGTAGCTGAACCTGTCCATGAGTCCGCTCATGAACCAGCCAGCGTCGAAGTCGCGGTGCCGGAACGCAGAGTTATCGTGGAGACGCAGCCCGAAAACCTGGCGACGCCCCCCGCAGAACAGACCGCTGCGAAGTCGCCCAAAGGTTACGTCGTGCTGGCGATTGGACTGCCCGGTTCGGGCAAGACCACCTGGTACAAACGCCGGGGCGTAACTCCGCTTTCGAGCGACCTCTTGAGGACGCTGCTGTTCGACGACATCACCGAACAGCGCTACCAGGGACTGGTGTTTTCGACGCTGCGCAGCCTGCTGCGGGCACGGTTGATCGCGAAGATGCCGTGGAACTATGTCGATGCCACCAACCTCTCTCCGCACGAGCGCAAGCAGTGGATCAAGATGGCCAAGAGCTTCGGTTACGAGGTGCAGGCGGTCTTCTTCGACGTGCCGCTGGCCGTATGCATGGAGCGGAACAGCAAGCGCGAGCGTGTCGTAACCGACGAGGTCATGCAAAAGATGGCAGAGCGCCTGCGTCCGCCAACATTCAAAGAGGGCTTCGAGAAGATTACGGTCGTCCGCGTGAAGGGCCATGCCGGGGCCGGCGTGCAGGGTGGGGCTGAGTCTGCTCCGGAGGCTGCACAGTAATTCAAAACATCGGATAGGTAGAGACCATGGCTGCGGTTGGCGTTGAGTTCGCGAAGGTGAGCTATGCGCTGGCTGGCAGCCATTTTCTGCTGCGCGACATCTCGTTGCGCCTCGAAGCCGGGACGACGACTGCCTTATTGGGCCGAAGCGGGTCGGGAAAGACGACGCTGCTGCGGATGGTCAATGGGCTGGTTACGCCTACCTCGGGCGAGGTGCGGGTTGGGGAGAGGCCTGCTGGGGCTTATGATGTGGTGGCTCTGCGACGAAGTATTGGGTATGTGATCCAGGAGACAGGGCTGTTTCCTCACATGACCGTGGAGCGCAATGCCGGTATGGCCCTCGAACTGGAGGGGCGGCCGCGGGCAGAGATCACCAAACGGGCAGCAGAGGTTCTCGGACTGGTCGGTATGGACTTTGCGGAGTTCGCTGCACGCTATCCGTGGCAGCTCTCCGGTGGGCAGCGGCAGCGAGTGGGGCTGGCCCGGGCGCTGGCGCTGGAGCCGCATATTCTCCTCATGGACGAGCCGTTCGGCGCGCTCGATCCACTGACCCGTGCGGAGATGCAGACCATGTTGCGGGAGCTTCTAAAGCGCGTCGGCAAGACGGTTTTGCTGGTGACGCACGATCTCGACGAGGCGCTTTATCTGGCAGACAGGGTGGTCTTTCTAGCTCATGGAGAGGTAGTGGCCGATTTAGCCGCGCGCGAAGTTCTGACCTCCGATAACCCTCAAGTAAAAGATTATGTCTCCGCTGTACATCGGGCGGTGCCAGCGTGATGCTGTTTTTGCAGAGGCACGGATGGGAGATCGCCCGTCTGACGTTCGAGCACCTCTGGCTCACCGTCTTTGCGATGCTCCTGGCTGCCTGCATCGGTCTGCCGCTGGGGGTTCTGCTGACTCGAAAGCCCGCTCTGGCGAAACCGGTCATAGGATTTGCCAATGTGGTGCAGACGATTCCGAGTCTTGCTCTCTTCGGCCTCCTGCTTCCCGTGCCGTGGCTGGGAGAGAATGCGGCGCGGCTGGCGATTCTCGCGTTGACCGGCTATGCTCTGCTGCCGATTCTGCGAAACACCTATGCAGGCATCGGCAGCGTCGATGCGGCACTCGGCGATGTAGCCGAGGCGATGGGAATGACCTCGTGGCAGCGACTGTGGAAGGTGGAACTGCCGCTATCGGCCAGCGTAATTCTGGCGGGATTGCGCACTGCCACTGTGACCTGCGTCGGGGTCGCGACGATTGCTGCTGCGATTGGAGCGGGGGGGCTGGGTGAGTTGATCTTTCGCGGCGTGGCGAGTGTAGACAACAGCCTGGTGCTGGCGGGCGCAATTCCGGCGGCGCTGCTGGCTCTGATTGCCGATGCCGGGTTGGGGTGGCTGGAGAAACGACTTGCTGTGAGGCGGGCGTGAGAAGAACCGACCACGGATTTCGCGGATTAGAGCGGATCGAGGGTAAGGGTGGGCTCTATCTGATTCCTCTGCTTTTGGTTCTGATAATTTGCGGCGGCTTGATCGGTTGCGCTCCACCGCGATCTTCGCGGATCGTGATTGGCGCGAAGAATTTTACCGAGCAGGTGGTTCTAGGTGAGTTAGTGGCGCAGGAGATCGAGGCGGTCACCGGCGAAAAGGTCGACCGCAAGTTCTATCTGGCCGGAAGCTACATCTGCCAGCAGGCGTTAGTGAACGGACGCATCGATGGCTATGTGGAGTACACCGGAACCGCGCTGACCGCGATCCTGAAGCAGCCGCTTCCCCCAGTCGGGCAGCGCGATGCGGCGACTGTGTTCGATACCATACAGCAGCTCTACGCGAAGCGGTATGCAGTGAAGGTAGAGCGCGGGCTGGGTTTTGAGGACACCTTTGCGATGGTGGTGCGCGGTGACGACGCGCAACGGCTGGGATTGAAGACGATTACCGATGCGGCGAAGGTAACGCCCCAATGGAGGCTCGGCGTCGGCTATGAATTCGAGGAGCGCCCGGATGGTCTGCGCGGGCTCGAAGCGACGTATGGGCTGCGATTTCGCGAGGCTCCCCGTGTAATGGATCTCGGGCTGTTATACCGGGCGCTGGGCGCAGAACAGGTAGACATGGTGGCAGGGAACTCGACCGATGGTCCGATACGGGCCATGGGGCTTACAGTACTGGAGGATGACAAACACTATTTCCCGCCCTACGAGGCCGTGCCGCTGATTCGCGAGGACTCGTTACGGCGGCACCCGGGGATTCAAATTGCGATGGACCGGCTGGCAGGAAAGGTCAGCGCAGACGAGATTCGTGAGATGAACTTCGCAATTGATTCAGAGCATAAAGATGTAAGCGAAGTCGTAAGGTCATTTCGGAAGAGAAAGGGGTTGTAGCGATGACGATTACAAGTGTCGAGCCTTGGCTGCGTGGAACTCTAACGGAGGTGGATGCGGTTCGGCGCGCCGTGCTTCATGCGCTGGAGCTCGCCCGCGAGGATATCGAGCGCTGGAGCGCCGACCTGAGCGATGCGGAGTTGGAATCGCAGCCGCTGGGCTTGCCTTCGGTGGGGCGTCAGATGCGGCACATCGTGCGCAGTCTCGACCGGTTGCTGACCTATGCCGAGGGACGGCAATTGTCCTTGGAGCAGATGCAAGCCTTGAAGACGGAAGCAGACGCAAGCGCTTCGCGAAAGGATTTGTTTGCAGAGTTCGAGTTGGGTCTTTCCTCCGCGGCGCAGCGAGTCGGGACGTTCCGGCCTGAGAGTTACGGAGAAAGCCGCGGCGTCGGCAGGAAGATGCTGCCGACCACGGTAGCTGGCTTGCTGGTGCATTGCGCAGACCACACTCAGCGGCACGTAGGCCAGATGGTCACGACGGCCAAGGTAATCGAAGCACTGCGGCGCTAGATTGTTTGCCCCATCGATCAAATCATCAGCGCAGTTTGTATGATGGGTCGTCAGTCTGAAGGGAGTGGTCAATGCGGCGCAACAGATTTGCATCTTTGAGATCGAATTTAGGTGCTGGTTTTTATACGGGCGCGATTCTATGTGCGGCGGTTTCCATGGGTGCCTTTCCCGCATGGTCGCAACAGCCGACCGGCGGAGTTCAAAGTGATTCAAGCGTGATCGACAGCCAGGGGACGGCGCATATTACCCGCGTCATCCCTGTGCCGAAGACGATCAGCCCGGAGGCCCAACGTATGCTTGCGCGGCCCCAGTCGGACGCTGCCAAACCGGAGACGCTGGAAGCCCGTCGAGCGGGCACCGATGCGTGGCAGGCCCGTGCAGGCAAGTTGTCGGAGTCGTTGTATCCGGTCCATGTGGCGAAGCAGTCGATGGCCGGCGTGCCTGTGCTTCTGGTCACTCCGCTGGAGACGCCTGCGGACCATAGCGACCGCGTCCTCATCAATCTGCACGGCGGCGGATTCAACTCCGACTCCGGCTCGCTCACCGAGACCGTACCGATTGCGAACCTGACGAAGACCAAGGTGATCGCCGTCCTCTATCGTCTCGCTCCGGAGCATCCGTTTCCCGCTGCGGTGGACGATGCCGTCGCGGTCTATCGAGAGGCGCTCAAGACCTATAAACCCGCGAAGATCGCTATCTACGGAACCTCAGCCGGAGCAATCCTAACGGGCGAGGTTGCGGTGAAGATCAAGCAGTTGGGGCTGCCGTTGCCGGGCGCGCTGGGAATCTTCTCAGGCTTCGGCGACTTCGATCATGTCGGCGATTCGCTGGCGATGTACGCGCTGGGCGGCCTGTCCGGACATCTTGATCCTCCGGCACCTGCCCCCATGGACAACGAATATGTGAGAGGAACAAACCCTCAGGACCCGGTGCTTTCTCCGCTCTACGCCGATCTGCATGGTCTGCCGCCGACGCTGTTCATCACCAGTGGCCGCGACATATTGCTCAGTGGAACGACGATTCTGCATCGCGCATTTTTGCGAAATGGAGTCGACGCACGGCTGGTAGTGTTTGAGGCATTGCCCCATGCCTTCTGGAATAACGCGGAGCTGCCGGAGTCGAAGGAAGCTTACGGCTTGATGGCCAACTTCTTCGACCGGGAGCTCGGGCGATGAGTCTCCAACATGCATCTGGTTCGTGCCAATGGCATCAGCCCCGGGTCACGGCCCGCACGGCGTCGCCCATCAGACGAAGGGCCTGCTCTGCCGCATCTCCGACCGGGCCCCAGACCTCCGCTCCAGCGTCCAGGATCGGCATTCGCAGACTGACCTTGGTCCCCCTGCCGGGACGGCTGTTGATCTCGACGTCTGCCAGACTACCGTAGAGAACGCCGATCCGTTCGCGCACGTTGCGGATGCCAATGCCCGACCCGGGCCTCACCAGACCGCTGACCGGCGAGGCGCAGTCCAGCTCCGGGTCCATGCCGACGCCGTCGTCCTCGACCTCCACCAGCAGCATTCCATCCTCGGTGATGCGACTGCGCAAGGTCACCGTGCCGCCGCTGATGCGCGGTTCGAGGCCATGCTTGATGCTGTTTTCAATCAGCGGCTGCAGCAGCATTCCCGGAACGACGACATGCAGCGTCTCTTCGGCGATCTCCTTGACCACCTTCAGCTTCTCGCCAAACCGGACGACCTCGATATCCAGATAATCGTCGGTAAACATCAGCTCTTCACTGAAAGGAACAAACGCCTCGCGGTCTTTGAGCAGAACGCGCAGAATGTTGCCGAGCTTCACGATCATCTCTCGCGCCAGCTCAGGCCGCGATCGCACCAGCGATGTGATCGAGTTCAGCGTGTTGAACAGGAAGTGAGGATTGATCTGCCGCTGTAACGCATCGAGCCTCGCCTCCAGCAACAGCCTCCCCTGTTCCTCCAACTTGCGCTCGATGCGGACCGAGTTCCATATCTTCAGCGGTATGCCGACTACGACGGGAGCGCTGGCGCAGATCAGAAGCTCGACCCACCACGAGCTCGAGTGCAGCGCGAAGAACCGGCGCGGATAGAGCCGCGAGAGCATGCTCAACCCAAACTCACCGGTCGCAATCGACAGCAGCAGCAGAACCTGCCGGTCGAGGCGCGGCCGCCGCAGGTTCCGCGTCACCCAGCGATAGATGCTCAGGTCAATCATCGGGGAAAATGACCAGACCTCCTCTGTATTCGCAAAGCGGCCAAACGCTCCCGCCGCCAGAGCCACCAGAAGGTTCACAGGGAGCGCGAGATATTCATGATGAAGTACCGCAGGAATCGCCAGCGCCGCGCCGCCCACCATCGCCGCCAGCGGACCGACCAGAATTCCCAGCAGGATCGTCGCCTCGTAAGAGAGGTCCGCCGCCAGAAAGTTCGGGACCAGCACGCGGACCCAGACTCCGAGCGTCAGTGGGATGCAGATCATCGCCACCAGACCAACGGTCTGCCGCCGACTCCGTTGCGGCATCAATAACAGGTCTTTGAAGGTCTTCGCGCGTGCCAGCGAAGTCGACACGGCTGCCGCTACGCCCAGCTCAATCAGCAGCGTAATCAGGATCAGCTTTGGATCGGTCTGCGTCACACCCTTACTTTACCCCTTCCTCTGCATCGAATCGCCGCGGTCGCCAATCCAATCTCCATGCAGCCCGAAACGTATAATCGCACCATGCCCTTTGCCTCACTCCAAAAAGTAGCCGACGCCGACTTCCCCACTCGCTGGGGCCATTTCCGCATCCTCGGCTTCGAGGGCATTGTCACCAATGCTCAACCCTGCAACGAAGCCATTCCTGCTCCTGCCACGCGAACCGAAGCTGCCGTTGCGCTGGTCATGGGCGACATTCTCGCTGCGCCGCCGATCGTCCGCATCCACTCCCAATGCCTGACTGGAGACGTCTTCCACTCGCTGCGCTGCGACTGCCGCCAGCAACTGGAGCTTGCTCTCGCCGCCATCGCGGAAGCCGGCGCGGGCATTCTGCTCTACGAGCAGCAGGAAGGCCGCGGCATCGGTCTGATGGCCAAGCTGCGCGCCTACGAGTTGCAGGACCAGGGCCGCGACACCATCGAAGCCAACCTCGAACTAGGCTACGCCGCCGACTGCCGCGCCTATGAACTGCCTGCCGAGATTCTGAAGAGCCTCGGGGTTAAGGCCGTTCGCCTCATAACCAACAATCCGGAGAAGGTCGAAGCGCTCGTCTCCGCAGGCATCGAAGTTTCGGAGCGCATCTCTGCCGAGGTTCCCATCGAACCGACCTTTGACCGCTACCTTCAGACCAAACGCGAGAAGATGGGCCATCTGGTCAGCTAGGCCTCTGAAGAGAACGTCCTCTTTTAGCTTCCTCGGCACCTGAATTCATGGCGATTCGATGTTGCTTGCCTGTTCAAACTACAATCGCTGGAGCGATGGCCGCTCTCGAAAACAAACGTATTCTCGTCACCCGGACACGCCAGCAGGCCTCCGATCTGGCTGCCCGTTTGGAGGCACTGGGGGCGACGGCTCTGCTGGTTCCTACCATCGAGATCGTTCCTCCAGAGACTTACGCTGGGCTTGACGCGGCTCTTGCGCAACTGGAGAGCTACGACTGGTTGCTCTTCACCAGCGCGAATGCCGTCGAAGTCTTCGGGCAGCGCCGCAACCCGTCCTTGATTCCCGGACGCATCGCCGTCATTGGCCCGGCAACCGCCCAGGCGGCGCGGGAGATCGGCCTGCAGGTCGACCTCATCCCGTCGCGATATGTCGCCGAATCGCTCGCCGAGGCGCTTGCCCCGGAAGCCTTGGGCTGCCGCATTCTCCTGGTCCGCGCCACGGACGCGCGAGACACGCTTCCTGAGATGCTTGCCGCCGCCGGAGCCGAGGTTACGGTTGCCGAGGCCTACCGCAACCGGGTTCCGCTGGACTCTGTTCTGACGCTGCGGCAACTGTTTCAGGTGCCCGCAAACTATCCGGACGCCATTACCTTTACCAGCGCTTCGACGGCGCGGAATCTGGTCGCGCTGCTCGAAGCCGCGAGCCTGACTCTGCCCGCAGGGATCATCTTTGTTTCCATCGGCCCTATCACCTCACGGGCACTGCGGGACCTTGGCTACCCTCCGCATCTCGAAGCGGCCGAACCGACGATTCCAGCCCTCGTCGAAAGCCTTGCGGGTTACTTCACCTAAGTACCCCCTCCCCCTACTTTTTTATAAAGTCTCTGTTTTCATGGCTTTGGAGGGTTTTAATTTCTCTAAAGTATTGTAAATAAAATACTTATTTGTAAAGTCTTCTATCGAGGTAACTTAGGTGCTTCTTTGGCGATTATCGGGCCTTGCGAGGTAAATTCCCGGAGACACAAGCAGGGCCTCGGCCTATGGGAACCGGTGGAGCGTTGGTTGGTTTGAGTCTCTTTAATTGTAGCCAATGGAGAGAAACTCTTTTGCAATGCGGATGTGATTACAGATCAATGACTTATGTGGTTTTGGGGCTTGACAGGTTTTCCGCGGAAGTTTGGAGCGGCATTTTTCAGGGTGTATGGGCATCTGAACAGCAGATTCCTCCGCTTCGCTGCGGAATGACAAACAAGAAGGCCTGCGGAATGACAAACAAGAAGGCCTGCGGAATGACAAAAAGGAAAGCTGCGGAATGACAAAAAGGGAGGGGAGGTGCTGTCCTAATGCGAGGTCCAGGTCTTGTCGGAGGAGTTGCATAGTTTTTCGAGGGTGCAGTCGGCGCACCGGGGCTTGCGGGCGATGCAAATCTGTCTTCCATGATGGATCAGCTCATGGGAGAAGGCGATCCAGTGGTCGCGGGGGATGATCTTCATCATGTCCTGCTCGACCTTTTCCGGGGCGGTTTGCTTTGTCAATTCCAGACGTCGCGTTAATCGCATAACGTGTGTATCTACAACAACTCCTGCGGCAACGTTGAACCATGACCCGAGGACTACGTTAGCGGTCTTGCGGGCCACCCCGGGGAGCTGCAGCAACTCCTCCATGGTCTGCGGGACCTTGCCGCCGAAGTGCTCGACGACGGTCTGGGCCGCGCCCTTGATCGATTTTGCCTTGTTACGGAAGAAGCCGGTGGTTCGGATCAATGCTTCGAGCTCGGGGAGTGAGGCCGCGGCCATCGCCTTCGGCGTAGGGAAGGCCTTGAAGAGCGCGGGGGTGACGAGATTGACGCGTACGTCTGTGCATTGGGCGGAGAGGATGGTGGCGACGGTCAGCTCCCATGCGTTGCGGTGATGGAGAGCGCAGACGACGCCGGGGTAGGTTTTGGCCAGCACGTCGAGGATCGCTGTGACGCGCTTCGGAGCCAAGGGAGCGACGGTCTTGCCGGGCTTCTTTTTGGGAGAGACAGGCTCGGTTGCGGCGATGGCTCGCGCTTTTTTGCCGGTGGGCGATGGGGGTGCAGGCTTTACGATGGTTGTCGTCTTTTTCGTTGGCATATCGCCTCGGGGAGTCTGGATTGAGGCAACCCGTAGCTATCTTGGGTGGCTTAAAAGTAGTACCTCAGGGGCTAAAGCCCCACGGCAAAAACTAAGCTTGTTCGGCACGGCTGAAGCCGTGCCCTTAAGTAAAACCGGGTTTTTCGCAACGTGTGAAGCCTTTGAATTTCCGTCTCTTACGTTCCACGGAGGGCGCCCCAACAGCAGATCCCTTCGCTTCGCTGCGGAATGGCAAAAAAAGAAAAACAGGACTTTAGCCCAGGCGGTTGAGCATCTCTTCCGGAGGGACGCGGACGCAACTGAAGACCGGGGTGTCCTTGAGGGTGTAGAGGCTGATCTCGGTCTCGCGAAGCTGCTGCACGAGGTCGACAAAATCCTCGGGGAAATTGGTCTCGAAGGCGACGACGAACTCCTGATCGTCGATGCCGAAGGAGTAGGTCGTGTTGAGCTTGACGCGGGGATAGCTGAGGCCGATGCGAATGTGCTCGTCCATGAGCCGCTTGCGCTCTTCGAGCGAGAGCAGGTACCAGGGCCGGGTCTTCCAGAAGGGGTAGATGAAGTTGTACTTCTGACCGCCGGGACGGATGGCGCCGCGGCTTTCGCCCTCGCTCTCGTCAGGGCGGCCGATCTGGTACTGCGAGCGTTTGGTCATCGCGAGAAAATTGTGCGGCGAGTTGAGATAGCCGCCGAGCGAGGTGCCCATGAGCTCGCTGCGCATCTGGTTCATCTCATCGACGGCGTAGCCGATCGACCAGACGCACATGTCGACGTCGCCGCGGGTGCCGACGGTCGAATAGGTGAGCGTAAGAAACTCGCCGGGGCGGTTCCAGCGCTCGAGGACGGCGGCAAATTCGGCCTTGTGCGCCGCTTTCTCCTCTTTGGGAAGCCTGCGCCACTCAGGCATGACTTTGTAGAAGCTGAAGGCTACGATCTGGCGCTTGACGGGGGGCTTCGAGGGATCGTGCGCAGCGGCTCCGTAGCTGCTGGCCGGGCGGCCTGCTGCCGCTGGGGGGGTGCCTTCACTGGTCGCTGGAACGGATGCTGACTCTGCCATGGAAACTGTTCACCTCATCTTTATCTTTATCTCTGATGCTAGCGCAAATCGAGGATTCATTCTGAACCGCTATACTGCGGTATCCATGTCCGAGCGAATCATTACAGCCATCGCCTCCTTTATTATCGCGGTCATCTCCGCCAGCGGCTACGCCGGTGTCGCCTTTCTGATGGCGATCGAGTCGGCGTGCATTCCTCTGCCGTCTGAGATCATTATGCCGTTTGCCGGCTATGTTCTCGCGACCAGTACGCTAAAGCTGCTGCTCGTGGCCACGGCCGGCGCCATCGGGTGCAACCTCGGCTCGATTCCGCCGTACTGGCTGGGCCGGTGGGGAGGGCGGCCAGCGGTGGACCGGTTTGGACGCTATGTTCTGCTCAACAGCCACGACCTCGACCAGGCGGAGCACTTCTTCGCCAGGTACGGCGCGGCGGCTGTGCTGCTGGGACGGCTGCTTCCGGTGGTGCGCACGTTTATTGCGCTGCCGGCGGGGATCGCCCGCATGAGCCAGGCACGGTTCCATATCTATACGTTCCTCGGCTCGTGGCCTTGGTGCTTTGTGCTGGCCTACGTGGGCATGAAGCTGGGCGCGAAGTGGGACAGCGACCCGCGCTTCAAAGAGATCTTCCATCGCTTCCATCTTGGTGTCGAAGTAGTGCTGCTGGTCGGCATCGTGTGGTTTGTCTGGACGCACTGGAGAAACCGCATGGGCAAGGAGATGGCGTGAGAAGGTACTCTCGGTGGTATTGGGATTGGCCGCGCTGCGGCTGAGATGGAACGCGCAGCTAATTTAATCGCGAACGAACTACTCATCGGACCTGGCTTCGAGTTCTTTTACCCACTGGGGAGCGTCCGCAGGAAGTTCATGAAAACAATCGTAGTCAGCGATCTGTTTACCCGTTCTGATGTTCACCAGCACACAGGTCAGCGAGAAGTGGAGTGGCCCGGTTTCGAAGGCGACAAGTTCACCACCCGATTCAAACTTCCACTTCCAGAGGAATGGAGAACCTGCAATATGCCGCACCACTTGTCCTCTGCGAGCGATCACCAAGCCCATTGGAAGTGGGCCTTGATCCTCCACATCACTGCTCAGCGTCCAGCCCTCTAACCCGTTTGGTCCTGAGACATGGGCCGATTGGATGGGTTTGTTTCCAGACTGACCGAGTAGAGCGAACAAAGAAAGAGCAAACAAAAGACGCATTCCACTCTCCAGAAGGATGCCAGGTGCTATAGACCCTATCGCTGTGGCGAATTCAGTACGGTCGCGCTTGTTGCCGTCGTTCCGATGAAAGCATATCGCGAACAGGCCCAATTTTCGGGGAAAATGCGTTATCGCTAACGTCTAAACAATCGTCCACTTTGTTTGCGCCTGCTCTTTTCGTGAGCAATACTGAGGGTTCCGGACCACCGGAAAATTGCCTCATAGAAGGGTTTTGCTCAGTTATGTCTACACCCGAAGCCGCCACACCGAGCGCGGCCAGCATCAAGCCTGCAACTGGAAAATTAGGCGTCATGGTTCCCGGCATGGGAGCTGTCGCCACCACTCTTATCGCCGGCGTAGAAGCCGTTCGCCGCGGGCTGGCCAAGCCCATCGGCTCAACCACGCAGATGAGCACGATCCGTCTGGGCAAGCGCAACGAAGGCCGTACACCGCTGATCAAGGACTTTGCGCCGATCGCGCAGCTCGATGACCTTGTCTTTACGGGATGGGACATCTTCGGAGGCAACCTGTACGACGCGGCGAAGACCGCACAGGTGCTCGACCGCGACCAGCTCGAACAGATTCGTCCTTACCTTGAATCGATCGAGCCGATGCCCGCGGCGTTCGACCAGCACTACGTCAAGCGTCTTGAAGGCAAAAAGATCAAGACGGGCAAGAACAAGTGCGACCTCGCCAACCAGATTCGCAACGACATTGCGGAGTTCAAGACGAAGACCGACCGGCAGGTGATGATCTGGACCGGGTCGACCGAGATTTTTATCAAGCCGAGCGCCGTGCATCAGACGCTCGAAGCGTTTGAGAAGGGGCTGGTCGAGGACGATCCGAATATCTCTCCGTCGATGCTCTATGCGTGGGCTGCGTTGAAGGAGGGCATTCCCTTCGCCAATGGCGCACCGAACCTGACGGTCGATATTCCGGCGCTACAGGAGCTTTCAAAGAAGATGAACGCTCCGATCTGCGGTAAGGACTTCAAGACCGGGCAGACGTTTATTAAGACGGTGCTGGCACCGGCCTTCAAGACGCGCAACCTGGGCGTCAGTGGATGGTATTCGACGAACATCCTGGGCAATCGCGATGGCGAGGTGCTGGACGATCCGGAGTCGTTCCGCACCAAGGAAGAGTCGAAGCTGGGAGTGCTCGATTACATCTTCCAGCCTGAGCTGCATCCCGATCTCTACAAGGACCTTTATCACAAGGTTCGCATTAACTATTATCCTCCTCGTGGTGATAATAAAGAGGGTTGGGACAACATCGATATCTTCGGTTGGCTCGGATATCCGATGCAACTCAAGGTGGATTTTCTCTGCCGCGACTCGATTTTGGCTGCGCCGCTGGCGCTCGACCTCATCCTGTTTATGGACCTCGCTGCGCGTACGCCGAGCCTGCGCGGGCTGGGGATTCAGGAGTGGTTGAGCTTCTACTTCAAGGCGCCGCAACATGCGGAGGGCTTGTATCCGGAGCACGATCTCTTCATTCAGCACACCAAGCTGAAGAACACGCTTCGCCATATTATGGGCGAAGATTTGATCACGCATCTGGGGTTGGAATACTACGGCGATTGATCGCTAAATGAGACAAACGCAGGTCCTTCGCCATCCCACTTCCAACGAGCAAATGACGCTCGCCGGGACCACGGCGCGGCGAAGGATGACAACCTTATTTTTTGAAGATATACGACGAGGGTTGCGACAGAATCGGTTGCAACCCTTGTCCGCGTTATTCCGTGACGGCCATGAGCCTTGCCCAGAGCGCTTTGGTTCCCGCATCGGTCTTGGCCGAGACGGCGAGCACCTCGTCGACGCCGTGCTCGCGCTGTAACGCGGCGATCGACTTTGCCAGCACGTTGTTCGAGAGGCGGTCTGCCTTTGTTCCGACGACGAGGAAGGGCCGCTGGGTCTGCTTGAAGTAGCTAATGAGCTGCGTATCGCTCGGCTGCGGCGGGATGTTTGTGTCCACAAGGCAGATGCAGAGCGCCAGGGCATCGCGGTCGGCCAGATAGGGCTCAATAAACTTTGGCCACTCGGCGGAGATGGACTTTGAGATTTTGGCGTAACCGTAGCCGGGCAGGTCGGCGAAGATCAGCGTCGGCCGCTGCTTCATCTTGTCGCCGGAGCCCTCGTGCAGGGCAAAGAAGTTGATCGCGCGCGTGCGTCCGGGGGTGGATGAGGTGTGCGCCTGCTTCGACCCGAGCAGCGAGTTGATGAGCGAAGATTTGCCGACGTTGGAGCGGCCGAGGAAGGCAACCTCCGGGGCACCGTAGGTTTTGGATTCGGCAGGGAAGTGGGAGATGTCGGTTGCGGACAGCAGGAAGACGGGAGTCAGCGGCATGGCTTCAGTCTATCGTTCTATGCAGAACAAAGCGCACCCGGCAGCTAATCCGGATGCGCTTTGCTGAACTGCAAATCGAGTTAGCGTACGGTGAGCGGCGCGGTAAGCCGGAAGGTGATCTGCGACTCTGCCGGGATCACGACATTCTTGTTGCCGGTGAACGCCGAACCAGCCGTGCCCGCGCCCGCGCCAGCCAAGCCGCCGATCAGGGCGCCCTTGCCGCCGCCCGCGATGCCACCGATGATTGCCCCGAGGCCGGTGCCTCCGCCCGCGAGAACGGCAGTGCGCTTGCCTTTGCCTTTGGTAACCTGCTCAAAGGTTGAGGTCTGGACTGGAATTCCGGCGATCGAGGTCAGCTCGACGCCCAGGTCTCCAGCACCTTTGAAGCGTCCTTGTCCTTTGGCGGCGACGACGGTCCCTGTCACTCGCGTACCCCGCTTAAACACCGTGCCGCCGTCCGTTGTCGTCAGCGGCCCACTCAGGACGCCGCTGAAGCTGTCGCCGACATTGTTCTGCTTTGCGCTCAAGGTCTCGGATGTTGTGATGCGCACGATTGCTCCGCTGGGTACGGTCGTCGACTTGGCGGCAACGGGTGAGGGAGCCGCTGCCGGAGCCCGCGCGGGTCTGCTTTCCGCCCGTGGGGCCGGAGCTTCCTGTTTTGCCGCCTGTGCAGGCGCGGTTCCCGCGGGGTAGGTCGTTGAGCCATCCGGGTTTGTAATCGAGCCGTCCGCATTCTTCGTCACGACCGCAGGCTTGGTTCCCGCCGGATAGGTCACTGACCCGTCTGCATTGGTAATCGAGCCATCGGCGTTCTTCGTGCCTGCTGGGGGAGCACTGTGGCATCCGCTCAGGATCATTGCTGCGCCAAGTGCCATCGCTGCCCATATTTTCATTGGCTTCGTACTCTTCATGACCGTCCTCCGTAGATTCCTGGCAGGAAGCGAATGGTTCAGGCTTCCCGTCCATTTGATGCACGCTAATACCTTAGAGCAAACCTGCTCGGGGCGAAATCGCTAAATTTTTATGAAAGGCTGCCCGGTTACTGTGCTGCGAGGCTAAAGACCTTCTCCATCGGTACCCATTTCTGTTGCGGAGTCGATTGCGGAAGCTCCTGCTGGAATTGCTCCATCAATGCCTCCCACTCCTGCACCCTGGCGTTGGCGGCATCGGCTGCGGCCTTGGCGGAGAGCGAAAAAGTATCGTCCACATCCATGATCATGAACAGACGGGTCCCGGCCAGGTAGATCTCCATGTCGAGGATTCCTGCATCGAAGAGGCTCTTCTTTACCTCTGGCCAGATTTTGATGTGATAGCGTTTGTACGCCGCAATGGCGGTCTCATCGTTCTTAAGGTCCAGGGTCAAACAATGACGTGGCATTCTTCCTCCGCATGTTCCGTTTGGCTTTACAGGCTGTCGCCGTGCAAGCCAAACGCAGAGTAACATCTCTGATTGAAAGGATTGCTGTATTGGGACGGTTGCTTCGTTTTTCGCAGAGAGCCGCACATATCTTTTCCATCGATTCTCTCAAACGAGTTATGCTTTGTTCTGTGTACAATTGGGTTTCAGCCTATGACAGACTCTTTTCGCCTGGAAAATAAAATCGCTCTCGTGACCGGCGGAGCCAGCGGCATCGGCGCCGCGACCGCCCGTGAACTGGCCCGCGCCGGGGCGCATGTCCTGATCGCCGACCTTAACCTCGCCGCTGCCGAGTCGCTGGCTGCTGAGTTGGCGAATGCGAAAGCTGTCGCCATGGATGTTACCGATGCAGCGTCGATTGCTGCTGCGTTTGCGAACATTCCGCGGCTCGACATTCTAGTCAATAACGCCGGGATCGGGCTGGTCGGTGACATTACGCGGACATCGGAAGAAGACTTCAACCGCGTGATGCGCGTCAACGTGAACAGTGTCTTTCTGGTGACGCAGGCGGCTTTTCCGCTGCTGCTTGCTGCTCACGGCAGCATTGTCAATATCGGTTCCGTAGCGGCCAGCGTTGGCGTCAAGCAGCGGTTTGCCTACTGCGCCAGCAAGGGCGCCGTGCTCGCCATGACGCGGCAGATCGCGGTCGATTATCCGAAGGAGCTGCGCATCAACTGCATCGCTCCGGGCACGGTGCAGACGCCCTTCGTCGAGGGCTATCTCGACAAGTACCACGCCCATGAGAAGGAGAAGATTCGTGCCGAGCTGGTCGCGCGCCAGCCCATTGGCCGGCTGGGCACCCCTGAAGATATTGCATCGCTGGTCCGCTATCTCTGCTCCCGAGAAGCCGAGTTCATCAATGGTGCGCTGATTCCGATTGACGGAGGATGGACCGCAGCCTGATCCGCCCATGAACCCGAGCCTCTCAAATTCACCAGACAGGAACGCTGCCACGTTGAACGACATTTTTATTACTGCCATCCGCGTCATCGATCTTCGTTTTCCTACATCGCGGGAGAACATCGGCTCCGACGCCGTCAATAAAGATCCTGATTACTCTGCCGCTTACTGCATCATCGAGACCAACTCCGGGCTGCGAGGCCATGGTCTCTCGTTCACGCTGGGGCGCGGGACGGACCTTGTGGTGCAGGCTGCGCAATATCTGTCGCGGTATGCCGTCAATCGCACCCTGGCTTCGATCACCGATGACTTCCGCGCCTTTGCCCGTCAGCTTACCGACGACACCCAGTTCCGCTGGCTGGGGCCGGAGAAGGGTGTGATTCAACTCGCTGCTGCGGCGTTGATCAATGCGGTATGGGACCTCTATGCTCGCGCGGAATCGAAGCCGCTGTGGCAGCTTCTGTCGGAGATGGAGCCGGCGCAGTTGATCAAGGCTATCGACTTCCGGTATATCGACGACGCGCTTTCTCCTGAGGAGGCGTTCGACATTCTTAGCAGCCGCCGTGCAGGGCAGGCCGAGCGCCTGGCGCTGCTTAAAAAGAAGGGTTATCCCGCTTACACTACGTCGGCAGGTTGGTTCGGCTATAGCGAAGAGAAGATTCGACGTCTCTCGCGCGAGGCGCTGGCCGATGGCTGGACGCACTTCAAGTTGAAAGTTGGCGGCGATGCTGCGGATGATCTGCGTCGCGGCCACATCGTTCGCGAAGAGATCGGCTGGACCAACAAACTGATGGTCGACGCCAATCAGAAGTGGGGCGTGCTCGAAGCCATCGCACGCACCCGGCAGCTTGCCGACCTTCAGCCGTGGTGGATGGAGGAGCCGACCAATCCCGACGACATTCTGGGCCATGCGCGCATTCGCCGCGAGGTGCCGGAGGTGCGCATTGCTACCGGCGAACATGTCCATAACCGGATCATGTTCAAGCAGCTACTTCAGGCCGAGGCGATCGATGTGCTCCAGCTTGATAGTTGCCGGGTTGCGGGGGTTAATGAGAACCTCGCAATTATCCTGATGGCCGCCAAATTCAACGTGCCTGTCTGTCCTCATGCCGGTGGTGTGGGCCTCTGCGAGTATGTTCAGCATCTTTCGGCGTTCGACTTCCTCAGCGTCTCGGCGTCGCTTGAAAACCGCGTCATCGAATTCGTCGACCACCTTCACGAACACTTCGCAGACCCCGTTCGCATCAAAGATGGACATTACCTTCTGCCGCAGCAGCCCGGCTACAGCATCGAGATTCGCGAAGAATCCCTAACCCGCTTCGCCTTTCCAGAGGGCGCGGCCTGGAGCACCTCCGAATGAAGCTCGTCACCTTCTCGTCCAAGCCAGAGGCAGCGAATGCGCAAGTCCGAACCCTTGGCTCTTCAGTCCCTGCCGACTTGCTGAACTGCGGCGTGCCCACGCCCGGCTTGCTCGTTTCAAACGAAGGAGGGGAGGACGAGGTGGTGAGCCTCTCTTCGCTCGGCTATCGTTCGGTGCGCAACATCATCGAAGCAGGGCAAGGCGCTCTCGATGAAGTTCAGGACAAGCTGGCCAATGCGCCGCGTTTTCCTCTGTCGCGGGTCACGCTTCATGCACCGATTCCGCGTCCGCCGCGCGTCTTTGCGGTTGGGCTGAACTACCAGAGACATGCCGATGAATCGAAGATGGCCGTGCAGAAGGTGCCGACTGTCTTTCTCAAGCTCACCAGCTCGATTGTAGGACCGGATGCGCTGATCATCCTGCCGAAGATCAGTAAGCAGCCGGACTACGAGGCTGAGTTCGCGGTCGTGATCGGCAAAGGAGGCTATCAGATTGCCGCCGAAGACTGGAAGCAACATGTCTTTGGCTACACCATCGTCAACGACGTGAGCGCGCGTGACATTCAGCTTGCCACCAGCCAGTGGACGCTGGGCAAATCCTTCCCGACGTTTACTCCGGTGGGGCCGGCCATCGTTACCGCTGACGAGGTCCCCGATCCGCATTCGCTCGACATCTCGCTTGCGATCAACGGGGAGACGCTGCAAAGCTCCAATACAAGCGATCTCATCTTCAAGATTCCTGCGCTGATCGCCCATATCTCCAGCCTGACGCCGCTGGAGGCGGGAGACATCATCAGCACGGGGACGCCGGAGGGCGTGGGGCTGGGCCGCACACCTCAGCGATGGCTGAAGCCTGATGAAGAGGTCGTTGTCACCATCAGCAAGCTGGGCCAGCTCCGCAACCGCACGATTGCGGAGTAGGCGTTCGCGCTTGTCACTGCCGCTTCAGTTTCGCACGGGCCCATGATCGTAGCTGACGACGCGCGTCACCTTCCAGGCGCCGTTCTGGTTCTGCCATAGGGTGATAAACTTTGCCTCGCCGAGTTCGTTATCCAATCCCGGATGGGTGAAGCGGTGCACACCGATCTCAACTGCCCCATATCCATTCAATGGATATACTTCGAGCGTTCCCGGAACCAACTCGCGGTGGACCTTGCCGCAGATATTCTTCCTGATGGCCTCTATAAAAAGCGGCTTGCCGACTGACAACCCTGTTTTGTCGTGGTAGAACTCCAGATCGTCCGAGACCATCGCGCCGAGGGTTTTGAGGTCGCACTTGTTATAGGCGTTGAACAATTTAGTGTCCAGCACCGATATCGTCTGAAAAAGCGCATCGGGTTTTGCAGTGCTTGCGGCGGGCGCAGTTTGAGCGATCATGCGAACGCCAGGCGCGACCAGCAAAGACATCATAAGCCCAGCGATCTGCAAACCGAATTGCTTGTTCATACAAATCCTCCAAGGTAGACAGGTGACATGGAATACGAAACCGTGGAGGCGAAAGTTCCGAAGATCGAAGAGTCAAGCGGCATCGCAAGATCAATGAATTTTGAGGATTTGCTTGTTAGTGAATTTAGTTCAGGTAAAGTAAGACTGATCCGCAACGGTATATTCGCCACTGGCGCACTTTAGCTCACTTCTCATGGGTACGCAGAGCATTCCGCAGCCATTGCACCGCCCCGTCATTCAACTATGGATGGCGCTCTCTCTGTTTTTGTGCGCTCCGTTCGCGCATGCTCAAACGCAAGCTACGGCCGTGCCCGTTATCCTTCCTTCTGCGATTGCCTACGACTCTGCTGGCAACCTCTATATCGCCGAGACCGGCAACCATGTCATCCGCAAGGTAGACACCGGCGGGATCATCACGACCATCGCCGGAACGGGCACGCAAGGGTATGCGGGAGACAACGGTCCGGGCACCGCCGCGCGGCTCGATTCGCCGCAGGGACTTGCGCTGGACGGTGATAATCTCTACATCGCCGATACGCATAACCAGCGCGTCCGCAGGCTCAACCTGGCTACCGGTGTCATCACCACTGTTGCAGGCTCGGCCGTGGGTTTCAGCGGCGACAATGGCCCCGCTACTGCCGCGCAGCTCAATCTGCCTACGGCTCTCGCCGTCGACGCAAATCATAACCTCTATATCGCTGATAGCCGAAACCACCGAATTCGCAGGATTACGGGAGCAGGAATCATTACGACGGTGGGCGGCAATGGGATTCAAGGTTTCGGAGGCGATCACGGACTCGCCACCGCCGCTTCTATCGATTCGCCTGACGGGCTGGCAGTGGACGCCGCCGGAGACCTTTATCTCTCCGACACGCATAACCATCGGATTCGTAAGATCGCCGCTGCCACCGGAGTGATTATGACGATTGCCGGAGGAGCGCCTGGTTTGTCCGGCGATGGGGGGCCAGCGGTCGCCGCTACTCTGGCTCTGCCTCACGGCCTCAGTATCGACAGCGCCGGAGACATCTACATCGCCGACACGGCAAACCATCGTATCCGCCGCATCGATGGCAGCAGCGGAGCCATCACCACCATCGCCGGTAACGGCACCGAGAACTTCAGCGGCGACAACGGCCCTGCCAGCGTGGCTGCACTCGACTCTCCGCGCGCTACTGCCATCGCCCCCACCGGGCTGGTCACTCTTGCGGACACGAACGACCAGCGCGTCCGTCAACTCGATATGCAATCCATCCCGGCGATCCACACTATCGCGGGGCTCTCGAGCACGCCATCCAATGTACTGACTCTCACTGCGCCGCCTTCGATCATCTATGGAAGTGGGCAACTCACCGCTGCGCTGGCTTCGCCAACCGCCACTGGCTCCATCATCTTCACGCTGCTCGATCCTGCGACTGCCGGCCGTACCACGCTCGAAACTGCGCCTGTCGCCGCCAGTACGGCTACCTTCGACACCAGCGCGCTCTCTGTCGGCGGCTATAGCATTCTCGCCGCTTACACCGGAGACACGACACATCCTGCGACGCAGAGCCAGCCTCTGACGATTACCATCTCTCCTCGGCCGCTGACCGTGACGCCCGACCCGATCACGCTCCTCTATGGCCAGCCAATCCCCGTCCTTACCGGCACTCTCGTGGGCGATCTTCCTCGGGATGACGGCAGCCTGACTGCTCGATTCACTGCGTCAATCGGGCCCTTGTCGCCGGTGACAACTTATCCGATCTCAGGAACGCTTACAGGGGCCGCCGCTAAAAACTATGCGTTTGTCTCAACTCCCGCAAACGTCACCATCGCACCTGCCCCAACGCTCACCACCCTTGTTCCGTCGGCGACCTCGATCACCGCAGGCGCCGCCGTTACCTTCACTACGCAGACGGCGAGCACGACCGCTGGAACTCCTACCGGCAGCGTTCTCTTCAAGGATGGCGCAACTACTCTGCTCGATGCATCCGTTCCGGCGAGCTTCACGACCAGTACGCTCGCTCCCGGCCAGCATACGATTACCACCGTCTACCAGGGAGACAGGAACTTTATCGCCAGCGCCTCGGCTCCGTTGCTGATCACGGTCATTCCTGCGCCGGGGAACGCGCCTGATTTCACCCTCACACCAAGCGGGGCAGTGACGCAGACGATCCCCTCGGGCGGTGTCGCCAACTTCAACTTCACGTTGCAGATTAAAGGAGCCGCGCTGTCCAGCCCGATCACGCTCTCCGCCTCCGGTCTTCCACCATTGGCGACTGCCTCGTTCAATCCCGGCTATCTGCCGCCCGGGACAACACCCGCCACCTTTACCCTTACGATCAATACGCCACAGACCGCCGCGCTTGACCATTCCCCCGGCTCCGCGCCATTGCTTGCGTTTGCTTTGTTCCCCATCGCCGGGATGGCACTTCGGCGTCGTGTTCGCCGCGGCACAATTACGTTTGTCATTGTGTTCAGCACGCTTATCCTCTGCTCCGGCTGCGGAAGCCGCATCAATACCGGCGGTACTATAGCTAACCCGGTCAAGACTTATACCATCACCGTCACCGGAACCGCTACCAGTCCCACTGGCAGTGTCCTCGAGCACTCCACTACCGTCAGTCTGCTCGTCGAATCCGCCAAGTGAGAGGGGTAACTGGGCGACTCGCTAGAATAGAAAGATGTTGCTTGAAGGTCTCCACCTCCCACTGACTACGCCGTTTTATTCTGATGGCCACCTGAACCTGCGCAAACTTGAGCACAACGTTGCCAGCTACTCCAAAACTCCGGTCGCTGGCGTTGCCGTCCTCAGCCGCCATGGTGAGCCCACCATGCTCTCCGATGAGGAGACGCGGCAGGTGTTGAAGGCTGCCATCGAAGCGGCCGCCGACGAAAAGGTGATGCTTGCGGGAGTCTCTCGCGACAGCGTCCTCGAAACGATGGCATTGGCAGACCACGCCGCTGCTCTCTCCTACGATGCAGCTCTCGTCGGGGCGCCCTCTTTTCTGCGTGCCGGTTTGAGCGCGAAGCAGAGGAGAGAGCTGCTTACATATTTTCAAGCTGTGGCAGACCGATCCGCGATCCCGCTGGTGCTTGATTCGACATCGATTCCCGTCGAAATGATTACCGAGCTGGCATCACATCCGCGCATTATAGGACTGATCGACAGCAATACGACTTCCGAGCGGATTGCGAAACTGAAGCAGGGTACGGGCTCGGTCAAACACGAGGTTACCGCGACCTCCATCTTTGCGGCGGTTACGGGACGAATGCTGGCGCGGCAGGAGGCAGCGACGATGCTCTCTGCCGATATGCTGGTCGGCGATGGCACGGCGGTCGCGGTCTCCGCTCCTGCTCTGAAGACCGTGAAGACACGTACCAAGGTAGTTGGTTTTCAGATACTGGCAGGCAGCACCGGGACGATGCTGGATGCTCTGCTTGCGGGGGCCGTCGGCGCAATGCCTGCATTCGCAGCCTGCGCTCCGCAGGCCTGCTACGAGGTCTTCGCCGCGTGGAAGGACGGCGACCGCGGCCTTGCTGAAGAGAAGCAGGAACGGCTGCGGGCTGCGGCAAAATATCTCGAAGAAGAGGTTGGGATCGCTGCGATCAAATACGGTTGCGATCTCAATGGCTACTTCGGCGGTACGCCTCGGCTTCCCTTGCTGCCGCCGAGTGGCGAAGATCGCACACAAATCGAATCGCTGCTGCAGGGGCTCCGCAACTGAACTCTTATACTGAATGAGTTTCCTTCTGAAGGAATCGAATCAAGGAGAATCGAATGAGGCTGTATCAGATGGCAGACGCGGTCCGGTATGAGTTGATGAATACCGAAGATCTACGCGATACATTTTTGCTGGAAGACCTCTTCCAGTCTGGCGAGATCGAGTTCGCTTACGTGGACCTCGACCGTACGGTCATCGGTTCCGCAGTGCCGACGAAGAACGTGCTGAAGCTTGAGACCGAGCCTGAGCTCCGTGCTGATTATTTTCTGGAGCGGCGTGAACTGGGCGTGCTTAACGTGGGCGGAGCAGGATCGGTGACTGTCGACGGCAAGAGCTTCGAGCTTGACAAGCTCGACTGCCTCTATGTCGGACGTGGTTCGAAGGAGGTCTCCTTCAGCAGCAAAGACGCGGCCAAGCCTGCGAACTTCTATCTCCTCAGTTACCCTGCGCACGCCGAATACCCCACCGCGATGGTCAAGTTCGCCGACCTCAAGGGCCTTGAACTCGGAAGCGTGGAGACGTGCAACAAGCGCACCATCTATAAGGCCATCTACAAAGAGGGAATCAAGAGTTGCCAGTTGGTCATGGGCTTCACTCTGCTCGCCAACGGAAGCAACTGGAACACCATGCCTGCGCATACGCACATGCGCCGCAGCGAGGTCTATTTTTACTTCGACGTCGATCCAGCGCACAGGGTATTTCACCTGATGGGGCCTGCGGATGCAACCAGCCATCTGGTTGTGGCGGACAAGGAAGTGGTGATCTCACCGGGCTGGTCGATTCACGCTGGAGTCGGCACAAAGAATTATGGTTTTTGCTGGGGTATGGGCGGAGAAAATCAGGCGTATGACGACATGGATGCGCTAACGATCGCGGAGCTTAAATAATGGCGGCAGGAAAGTCCGGCAATGGTCTGGTCCTTCGTTCGAAGGATGAGTGTCAGTGGGACCTGGTGAGTCTTGGCGAAGTGATGCTTCGCCTCGATCCCGGCGACGTGCGCGTGGCTACGGCGCGCCGATTTAATGTGTGGGAGGGCGGCGGCGAGTATAACGTTGCTCGCGGTCTGCGCCGCTGCTTCGGCCTGAAGACTGCGATTGTGACCGCGCTGGCCGACAACCCTGTGGGTCGCCTGCTTGAAGACCTGATACTGCAAGGCGGCGTCGACCAGTCGCATGTGATCTGGACGAAGTACGACGGCGTAGGACGCACGACGCGCAATGGCCTCAACTTTACGGAGCGCGGCTTCGGCGTTCGCGCTGCACTCGGCTGCTCGGATCGCGGCAATACCGCAGTCAGTCAGTTGAAACCCCACCAGATCGACTGGGACGAGATCTTCGGTAAGAAAGGCGCACGCTGGCTGCACACCGGCGGCATCTTCTGTGCGCTCAGCGAGACCACACCTGAAGTTGCAAAAGAAGCGATGATTGCCGCTCGCAAACACGGCACCATCATCAGCTATGACCTCAACTATCGCGATTCGCTGTGGAAGTCGATTGGCGGCAAGGCCCGCGCCACGGAAGTCAACCGCGAACTCGCAAGCTACGTTGATGTCATGATCGGCAATGAAGAGGACTTCACCGCCGCGTTGGGTTTCGAGATCGAAGGCGCAGGCGACGACCTGGCCGAACTCGATACCGGCAGCTTTCGCCGCATGATTGAAAAGGCCGTCACTACCTTTCCCAATTTCAAGGCGGTGGGCACCACTTTGCGTCATGCCAAGACAGCCAGTGTCAACGACTGGGGCGCGGTCTGCTACTACGAGGGCGCATTCTATGAGGCGAGGCCGATGCCAGACTTAGAGATCTTTGACCGCGTGGGTGGCGGCGACTCCTTTGCCTCCGGATTGATCTATGGCTTCCTCAATGAAAAGGGAGCGGAATGGGCAGTCAACTGCGGCTGCGCGCATGGCGCTCTTGCGATGACTACGCCCGGTGATACGACAATGGCCACCTTCGATGAAGTTCAGCGTGTGATGAAGGGCAGTGGCGCTAGGGTTCAGCGTTAATTGTTCGCAGCGAGTAAAGAGCACAAGCAATCAGGAGAGTTATGCGTAAAGAAGAGGTATTGAAATCGCTTCGTGAGATCGGACTGGTTCCTGTTCTGCGCGCGGAGTCCGTCGACAAAGCTCTTGCTCTGGCCGAGGCAATCGCGGCTGGCGGAGTGACCGCGCTCGAAATCACTATGACCGTTCCCGGAGCGATTCAGGTGATGCGCAAACTGGCCGAGCAGCGCCCCGATATTCTCATCGGAGCGGGGACCGTCCTCGACGCTGAGACCGCGCGGATGTGCATTCTCGAAGGCGCAAAGTTCGTGGTCAGCCCTGCGCTCAATCTCGGGACCATCGAGATGTGCCATCGCTATTCCGTCGCTGTGCTGCCCGGCGCTCTTACACCGACTGAGATCGTTACCGCTTGGCAGGCGGGAGCGGACGTAGTCAAGGTTTTCCCGGCGAGTGCCATGGGCGGCGCAAAATATCTGACTGCTCTCAAGGGGCCGCTGCCGCAGGTAGATTTGATCCCTACGGGCGGCGTCTCGCTCGCTACTGCATCTGAGTTTCTTTCGGCGGGGGCGTTCGCGCTCGGCGTGGGCTCAGACCTCGTGGATGCGAAGGCGATGGCTGCGGGTAAGCCTGAGGTTGTCACCCAGACTGCGCGGAAGTATTTGGCCATTGTCAAAGAGCATCGCGCAGCCAAAGGAGCTTGAGTCATCACTTAGCGGAGGAGGAGGAGAAGGTGGGGTCTCTCCGTCTCCGGCAGCCCGATTTAAGCTCGGCCCAAGCTTATCTCAGCGTGCCTGAAAATATTTATGAGGTCTGCTTGTAAAACGTGCTGGCGGAAGATTACCATTCGCCTCTAAAGGAGGCTTTTATGGGATCCTTGGGCGCACCTCTTCCAATCGACGAATCAAAACTTCAGGCGTTCCTACACCGCGCCGTAGGCGATATGGGTGCGGCGATGCACGCCGTTCTTATCGTGCTCGGCGACAGACTCGGCTTATACAAAGCCATGGGAGATTCGAAGCCAGTTACCCCGGCAGAACTTGCATCGCGCACGGGGACCAGCGAGCGATATGTGCGTGAGTGGCTGAACGCCAACGCTGCCGGTGGCTATGTAACCTACAATCCTGATGCGGCGACTTATACCTTGCCGCCCGAACAGGCGCTGACATTGGCGGTTGAAAACGGCCCGGCGTTTTTGCCCGGGGCGTTTCAGATCGTCTCCTCCTGTTTCAACGACCAGGCGAAGATCGAGGAGGTGTTTCGCACCGGAAAAGGCGTCGGCTGGCATGAACACCATCATGATCTTTTCCGGGGAACAGAGCGTTTCTTCCGCCCCGGCTATCTCGCGAACCTGACATCGCAGTGGATTCCAGCGCTCAACGGAGTGGAGGACAGATTGAAGAAGGGAGCGAAGGTGGCGGATATTGGTTGCGGCCTTGGTTCTTCGACGATCCTGATGGCGAAGTCATTTCCAAAGTCGGAGTTTTTCGGATTCGACTATCACGGCGGATCGATCGAGCTTGCCCGGCAGACGGCGAAGCGCGAGGGTATAGAGGAACGGCTCCATTTCGAGGTGGCATCGGCGAAGGGCTATCCGGGGAAAGGCTATGACTTTGTCGCCTGTTTCGATTGCCTTCACGATATGGGCGACCCGGTAGGAGCGGCCAGGCATGTGCGTTCCACGATGAAGGACGATGGAACCTGGATGATCGTCGAGCCCTTTGCCGAGGATGCGACAGAGGCCAACCTTAACCCTGTCGGCCGTGTATTTTATTCGGCTTCGACCCTGCTTTGCGTGCCTGCGTCCATCTCGCAGGAAGTTGGCCTCGCGCTCGGTGCGCAGGCTGGTGAAAGGCGGATCGGCGAAGTTGTTCGATCAGGGGGCTTCACCCATTTCCGCCGTGCGACTCAAACGCCCTTCAACATGATATTCGAGGCACAACCTTAGGAGATTATGGTCTCGTTCGAGTTACCCAGAGCAAGGGTTGTCGAATCGGGAAGGTTCGCTGAAGCTCTGCAATCCAGGTGTCCGCTGGCAGGGTCTTCCAAAGATCGGCATACTCCGGCCGCGTGTATGCGCGGGCACAGAAGAGCAGGCTGGGGGAGCGCAACGGCAGATCGCCGAAGTACATGGCGTCGGAGACATACGGCCACGCGCCTTTGTTTTTGATGTAGGGAAAGTGCCGCGCAATCGCCGCCCGCATCCCCGGGCCATCCTGGAGATCGTAGTCCCAGACGCTGTCGAACGGCGTATAGAGCAGCTGGCATACTGCCGCGAGCATATCGAGATTGAACAGCGACAGACGGTAAGGATTGCGTGTCGACAGCTCATGCGGAAAGGCTCCGTCGGCGTTGATCTGCGCGCGAATCGTGACGGATTTATAGTGCTGGCGCAGATTGCGAAGCGGCGCGTCATCGGCATTGGGCAGAAGCGCAAGATGCAGGCGCGCAACGGCAATCGTCTGCAGCAGCCACGAACTTCCATGGTGGTCCTTCTGGTCGCGTGCGAGTCCGCCGAGTTGAGAGGTTGTGAGCCATTCGGAATAATCCCCAAACCACTTCGTCAGTCCATCGCTATCTGTTTTGATGAACGACTCTGCATTTGCCAGGAAGGGAATCGACTGTGCCACCTCTGCAAGATGGACTGTCTCCAGAATCCCTTCAAAGCGCCCGGTTTTAGCGGGAAGAACAGTTCCTGCATAGAGAAGACGCGGCGTCATGCTTGTAGCCGGATCGACGAACCACGCGCGCAGATGGCGAAGCGCCTGCTCTGCGTAGTGCTCTTCTTTCGTGAGTACAAATGCCGCAACGAGCGCAGGGACCCAGATGCTGAGATCGAGCAGGGCATCGCGGTGCGCGGTAAATGCGGCTGGATTTGCCGATCCCTTCCGTTCGACATAAGCGCCGGCCGAATTGGGCCAGAAGTCATCGGCCTCGGAGTAGAAGTCATGGAGCGTTCCCGGACTGTGCTTGCAGGGCAGCGCTGTAATCGGCGCTTGAGACTTCATCAGATAACTCTGCGCCGCCGTGAGGATGCGGTCATGGTCGATCGCGGCGACGTTGGGGCGCGCGGTGGAAGCCTGTGCCGTAAGCGTCGGCGGCAGGACTGCGCCCGCGGTAAAAAATCCAGCGGCCTGGGTGCAAAAGACTCTGCGAGTGATCGACATGGCGTCAGCCTTCTTGTGCGGAAGAGTACCACGGTCTGCAAGATGAGGAGATTTGAGCAGCCCAAGCAAAAGAACGGACGTAAACGATAGGATGATATTGGGGAAATCATGTCGATTCGATCTACGGTTTTAGCTGGGGTTTGTCTCTTCTGCAGTCTTTCGGTAGCCTTTGCGGCCCCCCGGCGGGTGGAAATTTGTGTTCAGGATGTGCGCGGGGATGCTGTATCTGGTGCGCTGGTGCAAGTCCAGAGTGATTTAGCCAATCAGGTTTCGAGTGGCGCCGACGGATGTGTATCCATCGCAGCAGACGCCGAAGCCAAGGTGCAGATTAGCCATGCCGGTTTTGCGGACGTGGTTGAATCTGTCGGAGACCGGACTCAATTGACTGTGGTGATGCGCGTAGCTCGGGTCACGCAAAAAGTAGAGGTGACGGCGGCGCGAATGCCGCTGGCGCTCGATGCCAGTGCCAGCAGCGTGCGCACGATGACTGGCGAGCAGCTTCAGGAGGCACCCGGCTTTACCCTTGATGACCAGCTTCGCCAGGTTGCCGGATTTCAACTCTTTCGCCGGACCAGCTCGTGGGTTGCAAATCCAACGACGCAGGGGACCTCGTTGCGCGGACTCGGCTCTACCGCCGTCAGCCGCACGCTGGTGCTGAGCGATCAGGTCCCTTTGAACGACGCATTTGGCGGATGGATCCACTGGAACGAAATTCCGCAGCTGGCGGTGCGCGATGTGGAGTTGATGCGCGGCGGAGCGTCCGATCTCTACGGTTCGAGCGCGATTGGCGGCGTGATCGACGTGGTGCCCATGGTCCCACAGCATTTTGGTTTTGCGGCGGACGTGTCGGGAGCAAGTGAAACGACTTCCAGCATCAATGGTCTGCTCACCGCAGGCGGCCATGGATGGAGCGGGCTCGGCGCAACGACACTATTTCGGACCGATGGATATATTCTCACCGCTCCGGCAGTACGCGGCCCGGTCGATGTCGCCTCGAACGTTCACTCGCAGAGCGGCCGCGTTGAGGCACGTCATACTTTGGGCAGTGAAGGCGATGTATTTCTGCTCGGAAATGTTCTGAACGAGGCGCGCAGTAACGGGACCCCTTTGCAGACGAACGCCATGCGGCTGTGGCGATATGCCACCGGGGCGAACTGGTCTCCCGCCGATGCCGGACGATTTCTGCTGCGGGTCTATGGATCGGACCAGAACTACCGGCAGAGTTTTTCTTCGATTGCAGCAGACCGGGCGTCGGAGAAGCTGACGAACCTGCAAAAAGTTCCATCGCAGCAGATAGGCGGAGCGGCGCAGTGGGCGCGCGGCTATGGCCCGTTCACCGTGGTAGCGGGCGGCGATCTGCTGGATACTCGTGCCACCGACAACGAGACATCCGTCAAGACCGGTATTCCGGTCAGCATCAGCGCCCGGCAGCGCGCCAAGGGTATCTATGGCGAGGTGTTGTGGCAGCCTTCGACGTGGTCCATCGCCTTCTCTTCGCGGCTGGATCGCTTTGGAAATTTCGATGCGAAGCAGGTGAGCAACGGGACATCGACGGCGCTTCCCGGTATTCAGGAGACGGTCTTCGATCCTCGGTTGGGTATTGTGAAGAAGATAGCCGGTGGCTTTTCGCTTACTGCTTCGGCCTTTCGGGCGTTTCGCGGCCCTACGCTGAACGAGCTGTACCGGAAGTTTCAGGTAGGCCAGCAGATTACACTTGCCAACGGCAATCTTCGGTCAGAGCGGGCGACGGGCTTCGAGACCGGTGCGCTGATGGACCTCTCGCGCTGGGGTTCGGTGCGAGGCAGCTATTTCTGGACGCAGGTGAATCGTCCGGTCGCCTCAGTCGCCATGAGTTCCACTCCTACTACCCAGCTATTGCAGCGGCAGAATCTTGGCCAACTGGAGAGCCGCGGTCTGACTGCAGAGTTTGAACTGGAGCCGACCTCGTTTCTGACCCTCACGGGCGGGTACCAGTATGCGGTCTCTACGATCACAAAATTTCAAGCAGACCCGACCCTCGTGGGCAAGTGGACCGCTGAGGTGCCTCGAAACACGGCCACACTCCAGGCTCGGCTTCACAAGGAGCGAGTCGGCATTCTTAGCGTTGATCTGCGAACCAGCGGACAGTCATTTGACGACTCGGCGAACCAGTTCAAACTGGATAGCTATGCCCAGGTCGATCTGTACGCCGAACACGATTTCGGGCGGCGGTGGCAAATTTATAGCTCAGTGCAGAACTTGCTGAATAGCGAGGTTCAGGCGGGGCGCACACCGCTGCTGACCTTAGGTGCTCCGCGAATTGTATCTATCGGGGTGCGGCTTCACTAAGCGTCTCTAGTGCAGTACCCTGAGATTGACCTATGCCGCTGATCGATTCACACGCACATCTCGATTTTTACGACGAAGATAGAGAAGAGGTTATTCGACGAGCCTACGTCGCGGGGGTTCATACGATTCTCGCCATCGGTATCGGCGAAGGCCCTGCGTTGATGCATCAGGCGCTTGAGATCGCCCATGCGAGTACCGGCCAACCTGATATCTACGCCAGCGCCGGAATCCATCCTCAGGAGGCGGCCAAGGCCGATGCAGAGGCACTCGATAAGCTGGCCAGTCTGGCCGCCGACCCAAAATGCATCGCTATTGGCGAGATCGGACTCGACTATTATCACGTCGAAAATCCCGAGCCTTCTGTGCAGAAGCGGGCCTTCCTCGCCCAGGTGGAGATAGCCGCAGCGGCGAAGAAGCCTATCCTCATCCACTGCCGCACCAGCGAACTGGCTACTCCGGAGGCCAAAGAGAAGTACGGCGATGCCGATGCCTGGGAAGACCTGCTTACGCTCATTGCGGCATACTGGATACCGTATGAGCTCGGCGGCCTTATGCACTGCTTCTCCGGCACAGTGGAACAGGCGCGGCGCTCGCTCGATGCGGGGTTTTATCTCTCGTTTGCGGGCAACCTGACCTACCCGAAGTCCCAGTCTATCCGAGACGCGGCAGCGATGGCCCCTGCCAACCGCATCCTGATCGAGACGGATGCCCCCTTTCTGGCTCCAATTCCGCATCGGGGCCAGCGCAACGAACCTGCTTTGGTGACACACACTGCCGGAACCCTGGCTGCCCTTCGCGGCATCTCATTGGAAGAGCTTGCGGCGATTACTACCGAAAACTTTCATCGGCTCTTTCCCACAACGGCCTGACATAATAAAGGGAAGCGACAGAACAAGAGAGGAAGAAGCAAGAGGAAAAATATGGCATCCGACAACAGCTTCGACGTGGTTAGCAAAGTAGAACTTCAGGAAGTCAAAAACGCTATTGATCAGGCCAGCAAAGAGGTACATGCGCGCTTCGATCTCAAGGATTCCAAGTCGACGATCGAGCTCGAAGGCACCGATGCCATCCAACTGGCCTCGCAGAGCGAGTACACGCTGAAGGCGGTCATCGAGATACTCTCGCAGAAGCTGGTGAAGCGCGGCGTCTCGCTCAAGAACCTCGAGTACGAGAAGATCGAGCCGGCGTCGAACTCGAGCGTCCGCCAGAAGATCAAGCTGGTCCAAGGCATTCCTTCCGAGAAGGCCAAGCAGATCGTGGCGCTTATCAAGGAGTCGAAGAAGAAGGCCCAGGCGAGCATTCAGGGTGACACGGTCCGCGTTGTCAGCAAAGACCGCGACGTGCTTCAGGATGTGATGTCCCTGCTGCGCGGCAAAGATCTTGGCGTAGACCTTCAATTCACGAATTTCCGTTCGAACTAACCCCGCATCCTGATATTCCTTACGTCCTGATAATCTTAGATACGAGTGAGCACTCTCTCCATCGCGACCGCAGCTGAGGTCTTCGACCTCCTCCGTGACGATCTCGCCGCCATCGAGCGCGAGTTCGCCACGCAGTCCGCCTCGAACGTTGCCGTCATCACCGACATTGCGCAATATCTGATCGCGGGCGGCGGTAAACGGATCCGTCCGTTGCTGCTGTTGCTTTCGGCCAAGGCGCTTGGCTGCACCAGCCACAGCCGCATCCGGCTGGGCGCGGTGGTCGAGATGCTGCACACGGCAACGCTGGTCCACGACGACATCATCGATGAAGCCGATACGCGGCGGGGACGCCCCTCATCGAATACGACCTGGGGCAACTCGAAGTGTGTGCTTGCGGGCGACTGGCTGTACATGCAATCGTTCGCCACGGCGCTCGAAGAGCGTAACTTCCGCGTGCTGGATCTGCTGATCTCGCTGACCCAGCAGATGGTCGAAGGCGAACTGCTACAGATCGAGAAGCTTGGGCACTTGATCAACGAAGAAGAGTATTTCGATCTGATCTTCCGCAAGACCGCCTGCCTCTTCAAGGTGTCGATGCAGCTAGGCGCGGCGATTACTCGCGCGGGCGACGAAGTCGAATCACAGATAGGCGAATATGGCCGTAATCTCGGCCTCGCGTTCCAGATCGTCGACGACGTGCTCGACCTTACGGCTACCGAAGATGTCCTCGGCAAGCCTGTGGCCTCGGACCTGCGCGAAGGAAAGGCGACCCTCGCCGTGATTCATGCGCTCGAGCGCGGAACGGGAGCTGACCGCGAAGCGATTCGCACCGTACTGGCTGACCGGAGCTTTGAAAACGTCTCGCACCCGCAGATTATCGAGATACTGCATCGTCACGGCTCCATCGACTACGCCATGGATACGGCGTGTGCGTATGCCGAAGCGGCACGGCTGAGTATCACCGATCTGCCCGACTCCGAAGCCAAACGGGCGCTGCTTTGGGTGCCGGGTTTTGTTACATCTCGCGACCGCTAGGGATCGAAATGCATTTCAGCGTCATCGGTAAGTGGCTTGCGCTCACCATAGAGTGATAACTAAATTTTGGGGCTATTCATGAAGAGAATTTCGCTTGGGTTGGTCGGTGGTTTGGCATTGGTGTGCTTCATGAATGGAGTGCCGTCGAGGGCTCAGATTCGGCTTCCTTTAGCGGCCGCGGCTCCGCAGTCTGTCGCAGATCGCAGCAAGGCCCTGAATGCGCTGTTTGACGAGATATGGCAGGACAAGCTGAAGCACTCGCCCGAGTACGCTTCCTATCTCGGGGATAAGCGCTATAACGATCAGCTTACCGACTACTCGGTGCAGGCGGTGAATGCTTCGCTGGCGCGGGGGCGCGAGTTTATCGAGAAGCTGGGCCTTATCGATACGACTGGACTGTCGGATCAGGAGAAGCTGTCGGCTGAACTGATGATGCGGTCGCTGATCGACGACCAGGAGGGGGCGAAGTTCAAAGAGTGGGAGATGCCGGTCAACCAGTTCAGCGGCTTCCACACTGATCTGGCACAGATGCCGACTGACTTGGCGTTCGATACGGTGAAGGACTACGACGATTACATCTCGCGGTTGCAGAAGGTGCCAACTGCGTTTTCGCAGATTACGGCAAACATGCAGATGGGCATCGACGATGGGCGGATGCCACCGGAGTATCTGCTGGAGAAGGTGCTGGTGCAGGTGCAGACGCTGGCGGGACAGAAGCCAGAGGACAGCCCGTTTGCGCTGCCGCTGAAGAAATTTCCCAAGACGGTCAGCGCTGCCGACCAGAAACGTATCACCGGCGATTTGTTGAATGTGATTGCGACTGACGTGCTGCCTTCCTATCAGCGTTTCGCAAAATTTATGAAGGTCGATTATGTTCCGAAGGGACGCAAGGATCCCGGAGCATGGGCGCTGCCGAATGGCGATGCCTACTATGCATTTCGCGTGCGTCAGAGCACCACGCTGAATAAGACGCCGGCGGAGATCCACCAGATCGGGCTCGACGAGGTTAAGCGGGACGAGACCGAGATGCTGGCGATTGTGCATAAGCTGGGCTTCGCCGATCTGAAGAGCTTCAATGCAGCGCTGAAGACCAATCCGAAGGAGCATCCGGCCTCGAAGGAGCAGTTGCTCAATGCTTATCGGGGATACATCGCACAGATGCAGCCGAAGCTGCCGGAGCTCTTCGGTACGCTTCCGAAGGCCAAGCTGGAGGTCGTGGAGATGCCCTCGTATATTGCGAAGGACCAGGCTGAGGCCTTTTACGATCAGGGCAGCGCCGATGGAAGGCGTCCGGGCAAGGTCGATGTGAATACGTACAACTTTACGGAGCGGTCGCTGGCTGGAGTGGAGGCGGTGGCTTATCACGAAGGGATTCCCGGTCACCATTTGCAGATCTCGATTGCGCAGGAGTTGACGGGTCTGCCGGAGTTTCGCAAACAAGCCTACTACACGGCCTACACTGAAGGCTGGGCGCTTTACAGCGAACGGCTGGGCAAGGAGATCGGCTTCTACCAAGACCCGTACAGCGATTATGGACGGCTGGAGACCGACATCTGGCGGGCAATCCGGCTGGTGGTCGATACCGGGGTCCACTCGCAGCACTGGACGCGGCAGCAGATGATCGACTACTTCCATGCTCATACGGCGATGGACGATACCAATATTCAGGCGGAGGTCGACCGCTACATTGCATGGCCGGGACAGGCGCTGGGATACAAGATGGGGCAGTTGAAGATCCTGGAACTGAGAGATCGCGCGAAGACGGCCCTGGGGCCGAAGTTCGATATCAAGGCGTTTCACGATGAGGTGTTGGATTCGGGCGCGCTACCGCTGGATGTGCTGGACCAGCGAGTGAATGATTGGATTGCAGCGCAGAAGAAGTAATGTCTGGCCCTGAAACGCTGTCAGTTGGCTGAATTCGTTTAGGGGCAATCTGATAGCCTTGCTCTATGAGCGACGAAATTTATGAGGTTGTGACGCCGGCCCCGGTGATGCCTGGGTTGCGGGTAGCGATTCTGGGCACAGGCAAGATGGGCGGCATTCTGTTGCAGGCCTTTCTGAAGAACAATCTGGTCTCTCCTGACCAGATCTTCGCCACGGTGCATCATCCGGACCGGGCGCAGGCGCTGTCTGCCCAGTTCGGCGTGGAGGTCACCACGGACAATCTGGTTGCCGCGCAGCATGCAGACGTGATTCTGCTTGGCGTAAAGCCGATTCAGGTTCCGGGCGTGATGGAGCAGATCAAACCGGCGCTCTCTCCGGACAAGCTTGTGCTTTCGTTCGCGGCTTCGGTAACGACACAGAGCATCGAGGAAGCCGCAGGCCACGATCTGGGTGTCATTCGCGCCATGCCGAATACCCCTGCCATGTTGGCGGCAGGAATCACGGCGCTCTGTGCCGGACGCTTCGTTTCAGAAGAAGAGATGGCCATCGCACAGCGGATCTTTCAGACTGTTGGGCGCACCGTCGTCGTCGATGAGAAGCACATGGATGCGGTGACCGGGCTGTCGGGTTCGGGGCCGGCGTTTTTGTACATCATTATCGAGGCCCTGGCGGAGGCTGGCGTGAATGTCGGACTGCCGCGCGATATCGCGACCTTGCTGGCGGCGCAGACGACGCTTGGGGCGGCGAGGATGGTGCTGGAGACGGGCTATCATCCGGCGCTACTGAAGGATGCGGTGACGACGCCTGCAGGCTGTACCGTCGACGGCATTCTGGAGCTTGAAGAGGGCGGGTTGCGCGTGACGCTGATCAAGGCGGTGAAGAGAGCTACGCAGCGCGCCAGGGAGCTGGCCAGAGGGTAACGAATATCGGTCAGCGATTCTGCTCTGAGTAGAATTGAGATATGGCGACGGTTGCGGCTAAAGCGGTGAAGCGGATTCCGAAGGTACTGGTTGGTTATGCGTGGATCGTCGTTGCGTATAACGTACTGGTCATCCTTTGGGGAGCCGTGGTGCGCGCCACAGGATCAGGTGCAGGGTGTGGCGAAAACTGGCCGCTTTGCAACGGCGACTTTTTTCCGCACCATCCGCGTCTGGCTACGGTGATTGAGTTTGCTCACAGGTCGATGTCGGGTGTCAGCGCATTTCTGGTGATTGGATTAGTGGTGTGGACGTTCTATGCGGCCACGCGACGACATCGGGCGCGACGGGCGGCTGTGGCCTCCATGATCCTGCTGTTTACAGAGGCATTGCTGGGAGCGGTGCTGGTACTGGGCGGATACGTTCAAAACAATATTTCAACTGCAAGAGTGGTGATGCAGTCGATCCACTTCACCAACACTCTTCTGTTTCTCGGCGCGCTGTCCTTAACGGCGTGGTGGCTGGGCGATATTCCCGATATGGCGGATCAAAAGCAATCCATGCAGCCCAGAGACCGTTCCTTGATCTGGCCTGCATGGGCTGCGGTCATTGCAACGATTGTGGTGGGGGCTACGGGATCGGTTGCCGCGCTGGCGGATACGTTGTTTCCTTCTTCCAGCTTGCTGGCTGGTTTTGCTTCGGATTTCGCGGCTAACTCTCCGCTGCTGGTGCGGATGCGGTGGGTGCATCCTGCTGCGGCTGTTGTGGGATTCTGTTGCGTGATCTGGCTGGTGATGAAGGTGCGGTCGCGGCTTAGCTGGTTGGTGGCGGGCTTGCTGGGATTGCAGTTCGCGCTCGGCATTGCGGACGTTCTTCTGTTGGCCCCAACGTGGATTCAGATTGTGCATCTGCTGGGCGCGGACCTGTACTGGATAGCGCTGGTCTGCCTCGCTTCCGAGGCGCTTTGGGGTTTGGCGGCGGCGACAGCGTTGGCAGAATAAGTTTGCGGTTCGCAGCTACTGTGGAGCGTCGGCCGACTTTCCTTCGACCTTGTCAACGGCGTGCTTCGTTCCGCGCTTGGTCTTATGATAGGCCTTCTTCGTTCCGCGCTTGGTCTTATGGTAGGCCTTTTCGGTTCCTTCCGAGGTCTTGTTGTACGCCTTTTTTGTTGCCTTCGATATACCGTGGCCCGTGTCCTTTGCGGCATTGGATGTTTCGTGGCCAGCGTCCTTCATATCCTGCTTGGCGCCGTCCTGTGCCAGGGCAAAGGAAGACATACCAACTGCGAGAACCCCTGCGAGGAAGAGAGTGCCTGTTTTGCGAATCTGCATAGTCCGATCTCCATGGGCAACGAGCGCCGCCCTTTCTGAATAGATTCTACTTTTATTCAGAGAGTTGCAGTGAGCCTGTCAGGCTTATGCATCGCGGATAGGGCTACCTGGAGGCTAACAATCAACTAAAACGATTTATCTCAAAGAAACAGGATGCCTCCACGAATAATTTGCTGGCTCGTTGAGAATCGGTTCCTGTATAGTTGCAACGAATGGAAGTTATGGGAATACGCTTTCTGGAAGGGCTTGATCCTGCCAGAATCCGTTCCGCAAAGCTCTGCCAGACACAAATAGATTCGATTGAGAGGGTGTGGACGCTCCTGCCGTTGGTGTGGGTCGTTCGCCTGGGGTTGTGACCGATGCAAGTTTTTGCTGCGCTGATGATGAAGGGGCAGATGACCAAGCTGGCCCCGGTAGACATCCTGATTCTGGCGTTGTACTTCGCGCTGGTCGTATTCATCGGCTTCTATGCGAAGGGTAAGGCGAACACCAGCGAAGACTTCTTCCTGGCCGGGCGCGAGATGACGGCATGGATTGCGGGATTGAGCTTCGTGTCGGCGAACCTGGGATCGCTGGAACTGATGGGGTGGGCAGGCGCGGCATACCAGTACGGCATTCTGGCGACACACTGGTACTGGATCGGCGCGATTCCCGCGATGCTCTTCCTCGGCATCGTGATGATGCCGTTCTATTACATCTCGAAGACGCATTCGGTACCGGGATATCTGCAACTGCGCTTCGGCGAACCCGCACGCGGTCTGTCGGCCATCTCGTTCGGTGTGATGACGATCCTGATGAGCGGCGTGAACATGTATGCCATGGCTGTGGTCATGCAGACTGTTCTGGGCTGGAACCTTAGCTTCAGCATCTGGGTCGGCGCGGCGACGGTAGCGCTCTATGTAATGCTGGGCGGCCTGCGTTCGGCTATCATCAACGAGGTGCTGCAGTTCGTGCTGATCTGGGCCGGCGCGGCGATGATCCCCATCCTAGGGCTGATCGAAGCCGGCGGATGGACCAACCTTAAGGCACAGATCGCCGTTAACGTTGGGCGCAGCGACTATACGCACCTGTGGAGCACACTCGGCAGCTTCAAGGACAATCCCATGGGCGTGCACTGGACCGGGATCGTCTTTGGGCTGGGATTCGTCATCAGCTTCGGCTATTGGACTACTGATTTTCTTGTGGTCCAGCGCGTGCTGAGCGCGAACAATCTGCGCGCGGCGAAGATGGCTCCGATCATTGGAGCTGCCTTCAAGATGGCTGTCCCCTTTATCGTCATTGTGCCGGGCCTGCTGGCGCTGGCTGTTCTTAAAAATCCTGACGGCAGTGTGATGCATCTCGTCCCGGCGAGCATTGCCAAGGTGACAGGGCAGCACAGCTACGACGATGTACTTCCGCTGATGCTGATTCGCTACTGCGGCCCGGGCCTGCTTGGGTTAGGGATCACGGCGCTGGTTGCGGGCTTTATGAGCGGCATGGCGGGTAACGTCAGCGCGTTCTCGACGGTGTGGACGTATGACATCTACGGCGCGTTCATCAACAAGAAGGCCAGTGACAAGCATTATGTTGCGATGGGCCGCTGGTCGACCGTGATCGGCATGCTGGTCAGCGTCGGGACCGCCTACCTGGTCATGAACGCGGCCAGCATCATGGACTATGTTCAGGCGTTGTTCACCTTCTTCATCGCTCCGCTATTCGGCACGGTCATCCTGGGCATGTTGTGGAAACGCGCTACGCACGCGGGCGGGTTCTGGGGATTGCTGGCCGGGACGGTGTCTTCGATTGGAATGTTCGCCTGGACGCATAGCGATCCCGGCGCGTTGCGCTATATCGCACTGAGCGCGGACGCGAAACCGATGGCGGAGAACCTCTATCGGGGCTTGTGGTGCTGGCTGATCTGCGTCGGCGTTACGGTGATTGTGAGCCTGATGACGAAGCCGGTGCCGGTCGAGCAGCTTGGCGGCCTGGTCTATGGGGTGACGCCGATTCCTCACGACGGATCGAAGACACTATGGCAGAAGCCGATCTTCTGGGCCATTGTGGTCATCACCGTCTTCTTTATTCTGAACCTGATGTTGTGGTAGGAGCTGGATTATGAATGATAAACGCGATAATGACAAACGCGATGTGGAGACAGCCGAGCTGTCGATCTGGTTCTTCTGCGGCATCCTGATGCTGGCCTACGGCCTGGTGCTGGTGTTCACTGGAATGATGGAGTTTCACAATCCCCCGCCGAACGAGGTCTTGCTGCCATGGTTGCAGCCGCTGCATCCGACGCTGTGGTGGGGCGCGCTGATGACGGTCTTCGGCGGGATCTATACCTTAAAATTCTGGCCCAGGCACCGGTTGTTTTAAGTGCGCTGATGTCAGGCCCCTGCGAGATGGCTGTCCCCGGATTGGAGCGGTTCAGTCGCCGCCGGCGTTGATGGTGGGTTTGGTGGCGAGAAATACGCTGACGGCCGTCCCGTGAGCAGCTTCGCTGGTATCACTGGCCAGCTCGATGGTACCGCCGTGCTTGGTCACGATGCCGCGGCTGACCCAGAGACCGAGTCCGGTGCCCCGCTCACCTTTGGTCGTGAAGAAGGGCTGGAAGAGGTGGGGCTGAACCTCTTCCGGAATGCCCATGCCATTGTCTTCGATCGTCACCGTGGCCCCTGCTTCCTGTTTGTGGCCGTTGCTTGAAAAACCGGGCTGCGGCGCGATACTGACTCTTACTTCACCGCCGTGACCTGCGGCCTCCGCGGCGTTCGCAATCAGGTTGCTGAAGACCTGTCGCAGCTCGGCAGGGAAGGCATCGACCGAGATGCCGGAGGGGAGATCGACGCGGACGGTAACGCCTTCATCGGTGAACCGGCGTTCCATGAGGAGAAGGATCTCCTGGAGCATCTCTTTCAGATCGACCAGGACGGGGGCCTTGGATTCGCGATAAAGCCCCAGCATGGCGCGGCTGATCTGGGTGACGCGGGCCAACTCCTGCTCGGCCATATCCATGAACTGGACGGACTCTTCTTTGGTGGCCCCGTTGCGCATGAGATAGAGCAGGTTGGATACAGAGTCAAGGGGGTTGTGGATCTCGTGCGCGATGGTGGCGGCGAGACGACCGGCCACGGCGAGCTTCTCGTTGGCCAGCAGCGCGTCCTGCGTCTTGCGTTCGAGCGTGATGTCGCGGAAGACCATGACGACCCCGGCGATGCCGTCGGTACGGTCGCGAATGGGTGCTCCGCTGTCGGCGATATGCAGCTCGGTCTTGTCCTTGCGAATGAGGATGGTGTGGTTGCCCACTCCGACGATGCGGTTCATCCGCTTGACCTTGGAGACTGGGTTTTCCACTGGATGACGGGTTGACTCGTTGACGATATGGAAGACTGTTTCGAGAGGCTGGCCAAGGGCCTCGGCCTGCGACCAGCCGGTGAGATCAACGGCGACGGGATTCATCATCTGTACGATTCCTTGGGCGTCGCAGGTGATGACGCCGTCGCCGATGGAGGCCAGGGTGGTGCGCAGTTGCTGCTCGGATTGAAAGATCTCTTCGGCGCGGCGGCCAAGAACATCGAGCGAGGTTTTGTAGGCGCTGGAGACGGCGTGCATCCGGTTGCGGGTGAACAGGCCGATAAAGATTCCGACGCAGAGTGCGAGGAGCAGAAGCAGCCACTCCATGTGGCGGACCTGGCGGTGCCAAAGCTGGATGCGCGCGATGCGGCGCTGCTCGGCGTTGTGAGTGGTATCGGCGATGTCCTGGCGAATATCATCCATCATCGATTTTCCGCGCAGGTTCAGGTCGACATCGCGGGCCTGCCCACCGGCCTGGATGGTGGCGATGACCGGCAGCGCGAATGCATCGAGCCAGAGTTGATGTTTCTCAATCAAGTCATCGATGTAGTGTTTTTCCACAGCGTCGAGGCCGGGAAGCGTCTCCATCTTGTCGAACTCTTTCTGCAGACCCTGGGAGGCGTCAAGATAGGGCTGGAGAAATCTGCCGTCGGAGGTGTTCTCGTAACCGCGAAGTCCGGACTCTTCGTTCAGAATCAGCTTTTCAATGCGGCTGACCTGCGCAATGCGTGCGTCCGATTCCTGGATCAATTGGACGGTGGAGTTGGCATCCTGGATCTGCAGAAACAGAGCCACGGCCAGCAACAGAAGGGCGATGACCGGAAGCAGAAATACCTGCCGCAGAATGCGATTGAATTGATTTAGATTCACAGCCCTCTCGTTCTAAGCGTTACTTAACGGTTGCAGGAGACTGCCCAGCTTCTGCAGGAGAACCGGCGGCCCCTCACCCTTGGTCATATACATATCGACCATCGAGAGCACCTCGGACGGAAGGCCGATATAGGCGGAGAGGAGAAGGATGGGGATATGGGGCTTGGTCTGCCGCATCTTCGAGGCGACCTCTCCACCGTTCATTCCGGGCATGGAGTAATCGAGCACGACCGCCTCCACGGGTTCGTTTGAGAAGAGTTCGAGGCCGGAGGAGCCGTCGGGCGCGGTGAGGACGCGATACCCGGCGCGCTCCAGCAATATTTTACGGACTTTGAGGCCGATCAGTTCGTCATCGACACAAAGGACGAGATGTGGTTCCTGTGCCATAAGAACTCGATTCAAGCTAGCTTCTATTCAGGATAACGCCTGGGCGTATAAAGTAACACTGGCTAAAGGACTGACGCCAACGATTCATCGTACGTTAGCAATCTTTCGGTCACATTAGGTTAACCTGACGGTAACAACGAGGTTACAAATTGAGTCAGACGATCTTTGTATTGGAAGACGATGCCGACATCTCGCGCCTGGTCCAGTATCATCTGGAAAGCGCCGGCTACACCGTCCGCGCCTATTCGACGATTGGGCAAATTGTTCCGGATGCCGACCGGCAGCCGCCAGCGCTTTTTCTGCTGGACATCATGGTACCTGGCGGCGACGGTCTGGACCTGTGCCGGAGACTGCGGCAGAACCCCACGCTCAGTGTAATTCCTATTATCTTCCTGACGGCGCGCGCGGCGGAGAACGATCGTGTGCAGGGGCTGGAGATGGGCGCGGACGACTACATTACCAAACCGTTCGCCACGCGCGAGTTAGTGGCGCGGGTGAAGGCAGTGCTGCGCCGGTTCGAGCGGCCGACTTCTCCGTCGGTGCTGAAGTTTGAAAATATAGAGATCGATGCGGGCGCGATGCAACTGCGCGTCAGCGGCGAGCTGGTCACGACGACGGCAACGGAGTTCCGACTGCTGGACTATCTGGCGCGGCATCCGGGGCGTGTCTTCAGCCGCGACCATCTGTTGGATGCGGTATGGGGCGATGCCCGTTTTGTCACTCCGCGCTCGGTGGATGTTTATGTCCGCCGCATCCGCGAAAAGATCGAAGACGATGCTGAAAGCCCGCGCTATCTGAAGACGATGCGCGGCGCCGGCTATCGCTTTGAGATCCCCAAGACTTCGCAGGCTTGAACGCAGGTGCATTCGTGAGGCGTAGTCTCTTTCTTTCGTTTTTTGTTCGCATGACGTTAGCCTTGGCCATCGTTGTGTCGTTGTGTGTCTGGCTGACGCCGCATGGCTGGATACTCGCTGCTGTCTTTCTGCTGGGCTGGGCGGCGTTGAGCGCATTGTTGATGGCGCGGTCGGTGGGGAACGATATCTCGGTGTTGCGTACCGCCACTGCTGCCATCGCGAAGCCGCCTGTGAGCGTTGTGGAAAACAAGTATGCCGACTTTGACGAGATTGGCAGCGCCATCCAGCTTTCGTCGGAGCAGGTGCAGCGGCGGCTTGCCGATGCGACAGAAGGGGGACATCAGCTCGAGGCGATGATCGACAGTATGCAGGACGCCGTGGTCGCTGTCGATCAGGCGGGGCGGATCCAATGGACCAATCAGCGCATGCAGCGGCTGATTCCAGGGGCCTTTGCCGGAGGCGCTGTCCGTGTGGGCCATGCGCTGGTGCAGACGATCCGCGATCCGGATGTTCTGCAGTGCGTTCGCGCGGCGCTGGACGAGCGCAAGATATGTGAACGGCGGTCCACATCAGTCGTGCCGGGCCGCATCTTCGAGATTGCCGCATCGCCCATGCCGGGCGGCGGTGCGGTGGCGGTCTTGCATGACATTACGCAAGTTGAGCAGGTGGAGCGTATTCAACGCGACTTTGTCGCAAATGTCTCTCATGAGCTGCGCACGCCGCTTACGTCGATCACCGGATACGTCGAGACGCTGCTCGATCACGAGGCGAGCCTGAGTGCGCAGGCGCGGGAGTTCCTGTCGACGATCCTCAAGAACGCTACCCGTATGAACCGCCTGACGGAGGACCTCCTGTTGATGGCGCGGGTGGAATCGTCAGAGCAGATGCTTCATCCTGCATCGGTGCATGCGGATATCCTGATCCGCGATGCGGTGCAGGCGATGAGCGGCCTGGTTCAGGACGCGGAGGCTGTGCTTGAGATTGGCGAAGGGACCACCGCCAACGTGTTCGCCGATACAGATGCCATCGTGCAGGTGCTCAGCAATCTGATCGAGAATGGGATCAAGTATGGACAGCCACGCAATGGGTCGCACTGTCGCGTGATTGTCAGTGCGCGCGAGGTCTCCGAGCCTGTCGAGGCGGTGGAATTTCGCGTGCACGACTTTGGGCAGGGAATTGCTTCGGAGCATCTGAGCCGGATCTTCGAGCGCTTCTACCGGGTCGATAAAGCCCGTTCCCGCGAGTCGGGTGGCACCGGCCTTGGACTCGCGATCGCTCACCGGATTGTGCAGGCCCACCGAGGCACGATCCGCGCTGAAAGTACCTTGAACCATGGCAGCACCTTTATCTTTACTCTGCCGAGACAGGCATCGACAAAGGCTTGATGAGAAGCGAAGACAGAACCTTTTGCCCACCATTCATGCCGTTGTAACCTTCTCTTAACATAGCTGGACGAAACTCGACTAGAGACAAATCTAATTTCTGAGGTAATCAGGTGGAACGAGTAAGTTCGAGAATTGCTGTCGCAATGTTAATCGCGTTCTGTGTCACGGGTTGCAAGCAGTCTGCCAATACGTCCGCTACGACAGAAGACCATAGCAGTGCGCAGACCCTGAATGGCGCGGGAGCCACGTTTCCTAATCCCATCTACTCAAAGTGGTTTAGTGAATATGCTGCCGCGCATCCCGGAATTCATATCAATTATCAGTCTGTCGGTTCAGGCGCGGGCATCCGTCAGGTGTCGGAGGGAACGGTTGATTTTGGAGCGAGTGACGGGCCGATGACGGACCAGCAGATCGCCGAGTCGAAGGTTCCGGTCATTCACATTCCTACCGTGTTGGGCGCGGTGGTTCCTGTCTACAACATTCCGGGAGTCACGGGGAACCTTAACCTTGCTCCCGATGTGATTGCCGATATTTACCTTGGCAAGATCACCAAATGGAATGACCCGCGGCTTGCGAAGGACAACCCCGGCGTCAAGTTTCCCAGCACCGCGATCCTTCCGGTGTATCGCTCGGATGGCAGCGGAACGACCTATATCTTCACGGATTTTCTGTCCAAGGTCAGCCCCGATTTCGCCAAGAAGATTGGTAAGAGCACCTCGGTCAAGTGGCCCGTGGGAATCGGCCAGAAGGGTAACGAAGGGGTTGCCGGCATGGTGCGTCAGTCGCCTTCGTCCTTCGGCTATGTGGAGCTGATTTATGCGTTGCAGAACAAGATGACGTATGGTGCGGTCCGCAACGCTTCAGGCAAGTTCGTTCTGGCCACGACGGATGGCGTTACCGCGGCCGCCGCGGCTGCGGCGAAGACGATGCCTGCGGACTATCGGGTATCGATCACCAATGCGCAAGGCGATACCTCCTATCCCATCAGCAGCTTCACCTGGTTCCTGATTCCGACGCATTCGTCCGATGCCGCGAAGACCCAGACGCTGAAGGACTTCCTGACCTGGATGCTCGATAACGGCGAAAAGGAAGCCTCTTCTATGGGCTATGCGCCGCTTCCGGAGCAGGTACAGACCATGGTTCGGAAGAGCATTGCCGACCTGCACTAGGCTGGTCTGCCGCACGGTTGATAAAGCCGTGCGGCAGCTTATCTCTTGCGCGGATACAATCACTTACAGAACCTCAAACTCCAGGATTCAGGATTGTGCATTCGAGCCGCATGACTACCGAACGAGAACCAGGACCCTCGATACCGGCTCCGTCGTCGCTCGCGCCGGTTGTCGCTGATGCCGACATGGCTCCCGGTGGCGCAGCGCCTTCCGTGATACGGGAGTATCTAAGCAGGCGCGGCAGCGGCCGCGTCGCGGACAATAGCTTTGCCGCCCTGATGCTGCTTTGCGGGTGCAGTATCTTTGCGATCGTTGCTTTCATTCTGTGGATATTAACGGCCCGGTCTCATCTAAGTCTCGTTCAATTTGGCTGGAAGTTTTTTTCCCGTTCGGCGTGGGACCCGGTCTCTGGAGACTTTGGCGCGCTGCCGTTTATCTACGGGACGCTGGCGACCTCGTTTCTCGCGCTTTTGATGGCTGTGCCGCTCGCGCTCGGCGTGGCGGTCTTTGTCACGGAGCTTTGTCCCAAGCCGTTGCGGGCGCCAATCTCCTTTCTAACTGAGTTGTTGGCGGCGATTCCCAGTGTTGTGTATGGGCTATGGGGCGTGTTCGTTCTTGTCCCGCTGATGCGGGATGTCATTGGCCCGTTTCTATCGAAGACGCTGGGCTGGACGGGCTTCTTTGAAGGCCCTAACTTCGGTGTTGGAATGCTTACAGCAGGCATCATCCTTGCGATCATGGTCCTGCCCATCATCTCCTCATTGACGCGCGATATCATGCTGGCGGTGCCGAACAGCCAGCGGGAAGGCGTTCTCGCGCTGGGTGCGACGCGGTGGGAGATGATCCGCGTCGGTGTTCTTCGCAACTCGCGTATCGGCATCGTGGGCGCGGTGATGCTGGGCCTGGGACGAGCGCTCGGCGAGACGATGGCAGTCACCATGGTCATCGGCAATCACCCCAATATCAGCAAGTCGCTTTTTGCTCCTGCGAACACTCTTGCCAGCGTGATTGCAGGAGAGTTTACCGAGGCCACAGGCGACTTGTATCTTAGTGCGCTGATCGAGATCGGTCTTGCACTGTTCCTCGTCACCATCGTCGTGAATGCAATTGCCCGCCTGATGGTGTGGGCGGTCACGCGCGGCGCCCCCGTGGGAGCGGCCTGATATGAGCACCCAACCGGCTAATGTTCCACCGATGCAGCCGAGCCCGATCAACGTTCGATCGAAGGCGATGAGCTTCCATGCCGCCCGCCGTGCGGCGACCAATCACTTCGTCAGCGGTCTGGCGATTCTTGCGACCGTGATCGTCCTCGCTCCTCTTGCCGCCATTCTTTTCTACCTTGTCTACAAGGGTGCGAGTTCGCTGAACCTCGCTTTCTTTACGCATATTCCCGCTCCGGTCGGCGAGCCGGGCGGCGGCATGGCGAACTCCATCATGGGTTCCGGCGTCATTCTTGTTCTTGCGAGTCTGATGGGAATTCCCGTTGGAATCGCCGCTGGAGTCTACCTTGCCGAGTTCGGTCGGGGCAGAATGCTTGCCAATGCCGTGCGTTTTACCGCCGATGTCCTCAACGGCGTTCCGTCGATCGTGATGGGCATCGCCATTTATTCGCTGGTGGTGATGCCGCAGAAACACTTTTCGGCGCTGGCCGGCGGCATTGTTCTCGCCATCATGATGGTACCGACGGTGACGCGCACCACGGAAGAGATGCTGTCCACGGTACCGCATGCAGTTCGCGAAGCGGCGCTGGGGTTGGGAGTTCCTAAATGGCGAACCGTGTTGTCGGTCAGCCTTCGCACAGCATCGCCGGGAATCATTACTGGCTGTATGCTCGCCTTCGCGCGAGTCGCCGGAGAGACGGCGCCACTACTGTTCACCGCCTTCGGCAATCAGTTCTGGAGCTTCAAACTGAACGAACCCATCGCTGCGTTACCGCTCCAGATTTTCGTCTATGCCATCTCGCCCTATGATGAATGGCATCGGCTGGCATGGGCGGGTTCGCTGGTTCTTATCGCTCTGATTATGGTTTCAGTCACGCTCGTTCGCATCTATGCCAACCGCGGCGTACTCAAGGGAGGAAGCTAGTGGGAGTAGGCATTCAGGTCGAGAATTTAAACGCGTGGTACGGTGCCAACCACACCTTGCAGGACATTAACCTGCATATTCCGGCGAACCATGCCACTGCGCTGATCGGCCCTTCCGGCTGTGGGAAGTCTACGTTCGTCCGCTGCCTGAACCGGATGCATGAGACCAATCCTATCGCGCGGGCTACAGGCATCGTCAAGATGGGCGAGATCGATGTTTACAAGGATGCATCGCCAGTGGAGATTCGCCGTCGCGTAGGCATGGTCTTCCAGCGGCCCAATCCATTTCCAACGATGTCGATCTATGACAACGTCGCCAGTGGACTCAAGTTGAATGGTTTTCGTAACAAGCGTGTGCTCGATGAGACGGTCGAACGGTCCTTGAAACAAGCTGCGCTTTGGGAAGAAGTAAAGGACGATCTCAAGAAGAAATCGGGAGCCAGTCTTTCGGGTGGGCAACAGCAGCGCATGTGTATCGCGCGCGCGCTTGCGGTTGATCCCGAGGTGTTGCTAATGGATGAGCCGGCGTCGGCGCTCGATCCTGTGTCGACCTCGAAGATCGAAGACCTCATCTTTCAGCTTAAGAGTCAATATACGATCGTCATCGTCACGCACAATATGCAGCAGGCTGCGCGCGTGGCCGAGAACACCGGGTTCTTTCTCAACGGCAAGATGGTCGAGTTCGATTCGACCCACAAGATCTTTACCAACCCTCGCGACAAGCGCACCGAGGACTACATCACCGGGAGGTTCGGATGACGCGGATTAAATTTCAGCAGAACCTGGACGATCTCAAGGAACGGTTGCTCATCATGGCGGGGATGGCGGAACAGGCCATTCAGCGGTCCATTGAGGCGTACAGTAGTCGCGATCTCAGCATCTGTGAACTTGTCTTCCGCTCCGAGCCCTCCATCAATCGTCTTGAACGCGAGATCGATCAACTCGCACTGGACCTGCTTGCGATGGAGCAGCCGATGGCCATCGATCTTCGTTTCATTCTTTCGGTCATTCGCATCAATGCCGATCTGGAGCGTGTCGGCGACCAAGCGGTGAATATTGCGATCCGTGTCCGAGAGATGGGGGCTTTTGCGAACACCGATCTTCCGGTGGATATCCCCAAGCTGGCTTCGCTTGCTTCTGCGATGGTGCGCAAGGCGCTACAGGCCTTTATCGAGGCCGATGCAGAGCTTGCTCAATCGGTACTCCTGCTCGATGACCAGGTGGATGAAATGAACGATGCTGCGTTTTATGCGCTCAGCTCGCTCATTAAGGAAAAGCCGGAGTTGACGCCACAGTCGCTCAACGCGCTTATTATCGCGCGCAATCTTGAGCGCGTTGGCGACCACGCTACCAATATTGCCGAAGATGTTATTTTCTGGGTCCGCGGATTCGATGTTCGGCATCATCCACGCACTGATTAGTGCGACTCGTCACGGTGCCCACCAGATAAGTTTCGATAGAAACGGATAATAGAGTGCCAGGCGAACTTTGCCTGTTGCAGTGGCGATCGTTCGGGCATAGGCCTCTATCTGCGCGCTATATTTAGCACGCTCTGCCGCGAGAAAGGCGTCGACGCTCTCGCTTCCGTGCGTGGCCGTTTTGTAATCGACAATCCACCTATAGTCATCTCCGCCGGCCAGTGGCGCTGGCCCCGCACGAAATGTTCGGTCCAGTCGCACGCTGCTGCGTTTCTCTGTCCACGAGGCGAGCGCAAATTCGCTCGCGGCATCCTCGCGGGGCCCCAGTATCCAAAGGCCTTCAGGATCGCGCAACGTATTTTCAAGAGCCGTCCGCGCCCGCGATGCGAACTGCTTTACCCGTGGAGCGGCTAAGCCATCGCTGCGCAAAACGGCCGAGATACGCGATTCCCATGTTGCCGACTCCTTCAACATCTGCTCTGCGCTGAGGCCCTGCGCGAGCCGTTTCGCTATAGCTTCCAAAAATACATGAATAGCGTTTCCCAGGACGCGGGCTTCAAATGAACCTTCCGGGCGTGCGAACTGAGCTATCGCCGCTTGGGGAAGCGGGCCTTCATACTCCAGTCTTCGGATATCCGTGAATCGGGTTGCCAATACAGAATTCAATGGCACCCGCTCCAGCGTTACAGGCCGCTCTTTCACAGTTGCGGCAGCGAGATCGCCGATGAAGTCGTCAGCGATAAACGGCAGAGTCTCCTGTTTCGATGAGATAAACAACGGCCGAACGTTGTCCGAACTTTCGCGGCCGGCAACGAAGTGTCGCTCCGCTGCCGGCCACGCGGCGCTCAACAGGCTTCCGTATGCGGGGCTGATCGATCCATCCGATTTGGCTTCGGGTGCTGCAAAGAGATGCAGCTCCTCGCGCGCCCGCGTGCAGGCGACGTAAAACAGCCGTTTACGCTCTGCTGCATCGCGCACCTTCTCGATTCTGTTCAGCCAATCGTTAAGTTCGCGCGACGCTTCTCCCTTGCCAGCAATCGGAGCAAGAACGATATGCGCCGCATCCGCCCCGCCTGAACCCACCTCGTCCCATGTCAATAACCGTCGACTGGATACGCGTGCCTTCTTCTCCAGTCCCGGCACGATCACTACGTCCCATTCCAGCCCCTTGGCTCCATGGATCGTGATTAGATCAACCGCGTCTTCGCTCACAGCCGCTTCGGCGTAGAGCTTGTTTAGCCGCGTCTTCAGAAGGTTGAGATCGATTGCGGCCGCCTGTTCTTCCAACTCGTCCAGAAGCTGCAGGTAACGTCGCGCGTTCGACATCTCCGCCGGTCTCAAATAAACATCGCCACCCAACGAGCGCCAGGTCCGCTCGACCCATTGCGATGTTGTCAGTCTACCGCGCTGTGCAGAGGCGGCTTGTAATATCGGCCAGATCCGCGTCAAGCGCTCACAGCTCTCGTCGGTGAGCAGGTGCCCGCGCTCGTCGAGTACGTCGCCGATGCAGCGCTCGGTCCATGTATCGTCGTCCGCACCAGCAAGGATATGTAACTCAGACAGTTCCAACCCACACCACGGAGCGTGAAGCGCTGCCAGCCATGCCACCCTGTCCGCGGGATGCAGTAGTGCGCGGGTCAGGGCGAAGAGGTCGAGAACCTCGTGACGTTCACCTAGCGGCTCGATATCGACAGCACGGAAGGGAATTGTGCCGGAGCTGGTGTCTTTTTTTAGAGTGACGACGATGTCGGTCAGGTGATTGCGGCTGCGCACTAAAACAGCAATCTTCCAGGGGATCGTTCGCCCTTCCGGTAGCGGACGAGCGCGCCATTGTTCGATGATGGTGCGTACCTTCAGCGCATCGGCTTTGGACTGATGCCTGCGAGCTGCAACATCGGCGGGAGGCAATATATCTCCGTGCCAGACAATATCGCTTGCGCCACTCGTTGACGGGCCGCGGATTGCATCCGCTGAAACATACTCCACCTCGCCGATCGTTGCTGCACTCACGGCACGGGGAAACAGGAGAGAAAAGTCCTCATTGAATGCGTCTACCAAGCCGCGCTGAGACCGGAAGTTCGTAGTTAAGCGCAGGCAGCGTACGGGCAAATCGCCTAGTTGCTCCGTCAACATTGTTTGCACAAACCGCTCGACGCGCGCCTGCCGGAAGAGGTAGATTGATTGCTTGGGGTCGCCCACCAGGAAGACTGTCTGGCTGTGCCCATCCCAGCTTTGTGTCAACAGTTGAATCAGCTCATATTGGCTGGTCGAGGTGTCTTGCATTTCGTCGACCAGGAGATGCTGGAGCTTCATGCCTAGCGCGGCCTCCAGATCATGCACGCCGTCCTCGCGCCGCAATGCCGTCTTCGCCAGCAGCCCCAACTCGGAAAAATCGCACTCTCCGCGTTCGGCAAAGACAAGTTGTAACTCCGCCAGCGCATGACGGAGGACATGGAACAATGCCTTTGCAACCACCCATTGCTCCTGCGGATATTTTGCAGGAGGAAGGGAATTGACGGCCTGAATTGCTGCCAGTATGTCATGGCGGCCGTGCAGTTCCATGACGATATCTTTGAGCCGCGCCGCATCTCTTTTATCAAGGTCAAATTTCAGCCAATCGCTGCGAAATCCAGCGCGCCAACTTCCATCGCCTTTCGTCATCAGGTGAATCAATGCGCGCCAGTGCGCGAGGTGCTCGGCGGACTCTTCAGGAGCCGTATGTAGTCCGGCACAGATTGCAATGGGAGAGGCCGAGCCTTTGTATCCTTCTGCGTGTCCCAATTTGCCGGCAAAGCGGGATAGCTCCCGGAGAAGGCCATCGGGAAGGGCTTGCGAAAGCCGTGTCAATCCAGCACAGATCGCTTGCTCAAGCGCGCGCTCGATACGAGGCAGCACAGTCTCATCCAGATAAGAGTCGTCGAGATCGTGTCCGCTGAGCGGAACAAACTCGCCCCATTGGTCGCGCAGAGCCAGCATCCCCGCCAGCAGCCGCTCGCACTCCGCCAGGTTTCCATCGCGGTGCAGCAGCACCAATCGGAGGGCCGCGTTCAGGGCGGTATTCGTGCCGCCGAGTTGCATCAGCGTGCGCCGGGCGGCTTCATGGTGAAGCCCCGATGCGTCGAGCACAGGAGACCGTCCGCCGCCACCACCGCTAAGCACGGGCAGTGAACCAGCGATTTCGGCGCATACGGAATCGATGGTGCGCACTTTTAATCTGCGCGGCCGCTCCAGCAGTCCCCACTCCAGCATCTGGTCGCGCCGCAGGACAGACTTGGCAAGGCCTCGCGTCTCGCGCTCGAAGTCGCTGTCATTTTGCAACGGCTCATCTCGCGATGCCTTCTCTAATTGGGTAACAACGCGCTCGCGAATCTCGCCCGTGGCTTTCACTGTGAATGTAATCGCGAGCACCTGCTCAGGTTGTTCGACGCTTTCGTCGCCCAGCAATTTGAGATAGCGCTGAATGAGAAGGCCGGTTTTACCGGAGCCAGCGGGAGCTTCCACGATCCACGACTGCCTGATATCGAGCGCCTTCTCCCGTTCGGCCCAATCGGGTGGCCTTCCAGCGTTTGTTCGATCTTGTGTCTCTGCTTCGGGCCCGACGACGAATAGCTTAGTCACGCTCAGCCTCCGTTGCTTCTTCGTCATCCATCGTTTCTTCAAATGACGCTGCATCGACGCGGCAAAGTATGCGTTGCGCGCAGTAGGTGCAGGTTGTTGGAAAGCTCTTTGGCCTTACACGGATATCGCCGTTGTAGAAATCTTCTGCGAGCGACGTCAGGACCTGACGCCACTCTCCGACCTGTTCGTCGAGATTCTCTGGACGCTGTCTTGGCATTCGTATTCCAGACTCGGCGCTGACAGCGAATCCTTGCAAGCCCATGTCCTTTCCTGCGCGTATCTGGCCAAATGCCACGCCCTCCAGTTGCACAGCCTCGGACAACACCGCATAGAGCGGCAACTGCGGAGCGTCAGGACGATCGGAGAGCCACTCGTTCGGGTTGGCTACGCCTGTCTTGTAGTCGATGATGATCTCTCCATGCTCGCCGATATCAACGCGGTCCACGCGCACGTTAAGATGCAGGGGGCCAATTTGTACATCGTTCAACGCCTTCTCGCTGAGCTTCACGGTGAACGGTGGGCGCGTTAGTTCAAGCTCCAGCCATGGCCCCAGAAGATTTCGCAGGCGCTCACGCTGCATGTCGAGATACGCTGCATCCCACAGCGTAGCGCTTATTTTCTCGCTCTTTTCGAGAGCCGTCGCGATGCTCTGCTCCAGCAGCGCTTCTCGCTCTGACTGTGGCATTCTCTTGAGAGCGCTCTGCGTCTCGACCTTGTTCCAGAACTCTTCGAGAACAAGATGAACGATCGTGCCGCGCTCTGCCGCGTCCAGTCCCACCTCCGCAGTGCGAAGTTCCGTCGACCAGAGCCGTCGCTCGGCGAACGCGCGAAATCCGCAGGCCGCCTGCAATTTCAGGATCTCCGCGCCTCCGTGAATCACTCGATCGGGGAGCGGCGGCAAAGAGACAGTGTCCTCGATCTTTTCGGTCTCAAAGAATATTGGCTTAGTTTCAGCCGCTGCAATTTCTTCTATTGCAACAGGCTCCAGTTCCAATCCATTCATCGCGGAGGACTGACGCTGTCGCCCATCGGCAGACTCTTTTGCATAGCTGAATATGACTGTCGCTGCGCTCTCCGCGATCCGCTTCGTGATGCGTCGTGCATGCTCCGCATCCAGTTGCGCATCCGTCCCCGGCATGGCAAGATCTCGCTGCAGTGGCCATGGCAGCAGGGGATTGGAGCTTCTAGGAACAGGCCAGCTCAGCTCGCCGCTTCGCAGAAACCAGATCGCATCAAACGTCGAGCCTGCCGCTTCAAGTGGACCGATGATCTGGACGGGAGCTTCGCGTGACTCGGGTGCAAACATCGTCTGGTGCGCAATTCTTGATACAGCATCCAGAGCCTGGATAAATCCAATTCGCTGCCCGTCAAAGTCGAGGGTCGCCAGTTCATCCAGAACGCTCTCCCATTTGAGCCGCGTTTGAAACTCAATGCTATCCTCCCTCGTGCCCGCACCCCAGGCGACGGCGGCCAGAAGCTCTCGCATCGTTTCTGACCATTCCGAATGCGACCGCTGCTCATTTCTTATCTGGCGCTTTGCGACGATCAGCATCGTTCGCAATTTGCCCAGCAGTCCAGTAAGTCTTGATCTGCGCCTCGAACCTTTTAGCGCTGCAATAAACCACTCCAATGAAATCTCGGGGCGCAGCAGCTTCGCACGACGCAATTCGAATGCATCGAACTCGGCTCGTGCTCCGGCTTCCGTTGTGACCGGCGTAAGATACGGTGATAGCAGAAGACGGCTTACTCGTTCCAGCGGAAGCGCGCAAGTGCACCATCGCAGCAGGTCGAAAGCCGCAGTGATCATGGGAGTGTTGGCAAGCATTACACCGACGGAGAACTCAAAGGGGCCGGAGTTCACGCTGGCCGTAATGTCTTCCAACTCCGGCGCTAATATCTCTCTGAAGGTCCGGTCAATTTCTGCGCGCTGCTTCTCGAGACCGGGCACGATCATTGCTATCCGGGCGTGGGAGCGCTCCTCAAGCAGCTTCCGTATTCCGAGCGCCGCGGTCCGTAGCTCTTCGTGCTCATCCGCTGCGGCAACCAGCATCCGTCGTTCTGCCGCGATGGAGATTGGCAATTCTTCAATGTTTATTCCGGAGGCGCGCAACCCCTCGAGCAAACCTGACTGCGCTGGAGTCAGGGAATCGAATCCGACGAGCGCAATCTCTGTTGCTGCCTCATCCGCAAACTGTCCGGCCGACGCTGCGGCTTGCAACGCGGGCTCTAACTGGGCCCGTGCGAGCAATCCATCTGCTTTGCACTGTTGATCGAACCTTAGAGCCCATCGGTGGAACGCCCGCGTATCGGTGCTCACGGCCGAACCGCGCAGACGCTCCTGACCGTTATAGCTCGACAGCAGGCTCCACGCCTCCGCGGCCATCTCTGCAAGCGCGTCAAGCGTCTGCAAGCTGTGCAACTCCGTATCCGCAGCCAGGATGCGCCGCCACACCGCATGTTCCTGCGACCGGTTCAGCAACAGCTTTGAAGTCCGCCCATCGAGCAGCAGCCCACGCCATAGTTGTGCCATCCAGGTATCCCAGGCCATCACTGCAGGGGGCTGCCAGCTCTTTAGCCCGAGCATGCGGTTGCGACGATCAAAAACAACACGCAGGGTTCGCGCCGCCCGCTGATTGCCTGTCACTACGGTCGCGCCGCGACCCAACGCCTGAGCAATCTTTAGCGGCAGCAAGTCCTCACCATCCATACTTCGGTTATACGCCCGCCCCGTTCGGAAATCAGCCTGCCGAAGCTCGATGAGTGTTTCTATACAAACTCATGGCGAGCAGCAGGATGGCGGCTGCCAGCGGCAATGCCAGCGCGATCTGCAACGAGCCTGTCCGCGTCGAAATCACCCCCATCAACCAAGGCAATGCCGCTGCGCCTAATCCCGACACCGCGAGTACGATTCCGGCCTGCCGTGCTGCCGGCGACTCAGCCATAAGCAGCGCAAACGTGGACGGAAAAAATGGAGACAGACTGAGACCCAGCAGGACAGCAAACGCCGCAATGGCCGCAGCCGAATGCGCTGTCGCCAGGCCGCCGGTAAAGATGACGGCAAGCGCCAGTCCCCAGCGCTGTACAGTCCTCTCTTTGATCCGCAACATGACGAGCGAAGAACCAGCCCGGCCTACGGTTAGAGCCACCCAGAGCAGCAGCGTTGTGTATTCGCTGATGGCCAGGGTCTTGTCGCCGTAGCGCAAGGCATAGGTCGTCAGCCAGCCGCTCAGACAGGTTTCCAGTCCGCCATAGAGAAACAGCAACCCGGCAAAATAGAGGAATACGGTTCGCCGCAGGCCTTTGCTGCCCGAAGGGTCATCCGTAGCTCCGATCTCTTCCTGTGTCTCCCGCGTCTCTGCCGTCATTGCTATCGCTGCGACGACAAACAGGGCGGCGAAGCACTCCAGCATTCCCCGCAGGGCAAACCGTGGGAGCAGCCATGCGGCCAGCAGGGGAGAGAGCATAGCTCCAAAGCTCCACGAGAAATTCAGCAGCGCCAGGGCCGACCCGCGATGTTCCGTATACCGCCGTCCTGCCAGAATATTTGTAGATGCAATGATCTGTCCCAATCCGAAGCCGCCTAGAGAAAGCCCGATACACGCTACCGCGAGCCTTGGTGCGATGGCAAATACTCCAAAGCCCACTGCTGCCGCTGCCAGTCCGGTGAGCAGACTTCGCCGCAGATGTCGCGAAACGGTGACTCCGCCAAGAAACGAGCCACAGAATTGCGCCAGCAGCAGCAAGCCGCTCTGTGCATCCTCCAGATACCACTGCCGAGTCAACAGCGGCAGGATGGGCCCCAGCAGCGCGGTCCCGAGCCCAGTCAACACAAACCCAAAGTGCATCAATCCGGTGGATGGAGCAGCCTTGATCTGTTCAGCCATAGTGGACCTCTACCAGGATGCTTCCATTATCATTAAGGAAGGAGTCCCTGCCGTGTCTAGAAAAGCCTTCTTCGTTGTCCTTTTCGTCGTACTCCTCTCAGGCTGCCGTAAGCCCTCCACTCCGGCGGCAAATGGCTCTACAACTGCGCAGGCCACCTTTCCGATACGGGGTAAAGTCGTCAGCACCGACGCCGCGCATGTCACTCTCGAAGGAGAGGCTGTCCCCGGCTTTATGGATGCGATGACGATGCCGTATAAGCTCAAGGATCCGATCGTCGCTACGGAACTCCATCCCGGCGACCGCATCACAGCGACCATTCTCGCCGACAAAGATGGCAGTGATTTTTCCAATATCCGTCTCGACAATGTCGTCATCATCTCGCAGGCGCGCCCGGACTATAAGCCCGCCGTCCAGTACCACGTTCCCAAGGCGGGTGATGTCGTGCCGGATTTCCAGATGCGCAACCAAAGCGACCGCACCATCCATCTGGCGCAGTTCCAGGGCAAGGTCCTTCTGCTGACCTTCATCTATACCCGGTGTCCTCTGGCCGATTTCTGCGTGCGCATGAGCCGCAACTTCGCCGAAGTGGACAAATTGCTGGCCGCCGATCCGGCACTCTATAAGCAGACCCATCTTCTCAGCATCAGCTTCGACCCTGCCTACGACACGCCGAAGGTGCTTCGCAGCTATGGGGGTGCGTACACCGGCCAGTACACCAGGGAGAAATTCCTCCACTGGGATTTCGCAGCTCCGACGGAAAAGGAGCTTCCTGCTCTTACCCAGTACTTCGACGTGGGCGTAACGCCGGGAGACAATAAAACATTGACCCACTCCCTCTCGACGGTCCTTGTCGGCAAAGATGGAAAGATAGTCGCGTGGTATCCCGACAACGAATGGAAGCCTGCCGACGTCGTATCTCAGATGAAACAAGCCGCCGGTGTTTGAGGTCTTCCACGCAAATTGTTGAACTTCAGCGCGCCACCTTAGAGCAGTAGCCTTAAGCGAAGATGCCCCGGCCGAAACCGGGGCATCTCTTCATGCTGGATTAGAAGTGATACGCAGCACCAAAGGTGAGCAGTGAAGGGGTCAGGCCGTTTTGCGGAAAGCCGAGCCATCTCTGATACTCGAAGTCGGCGCGGGCATTGAGATGCGGCAAAATCCGGTAATCGAGCCCAACGCCGCCGGCGAACAAGTTATAAGCCAGGTTTGCGTGGGGATAACCCGGAAAGGCCGGGAAATTGAAGACACCCCGTCCATACATCAGCTTGCCGTAAGGCATGAAACGCCCATAGGTGCGATGGTAACGTGCACCGATCTCGTAAGTCTTTTCATAGACCTCCGACCCTCTCCCATCCTTGACGAAGTGGAATACGCCCTCCACGCCGAGGTTATGCAGGAAGTCGAAGTCAAAATAGGCTGCGCCTCCGTTGATACGGTAGGGAAGGTAATCAGAGTGGGCCGTGGTAAAGCCGCCTCCGATCTGAAGATCAGTAGTACGGAAAGCAGTCGGCCTGGCTTGTGCAAAGAGTGGGGAAGCTGCACTAGCCAGGCCAAGAAAGAGAAGCACTTTGATGAACAATCACATCTCCTGAAAATTCGGTTGGCGATCCAATCGGAAGAAAAAGATGGCTAACGGAAAGAATACGCGACGCCAACCGTCATGACGATAGGAGAAAGGCCTTTGTTCCTGTACCCTGGCCAATCCTGATATTCGAAATCGAAGGCGCGGACGTTGAGATGCCTGGTGGCCGGCAAATCCACTCCGCAGCCGAAGGACATGACCCCATAGGTGAACGTTGAAGCTTTATTCCCGTAGCGGCTGGGGGCCTGGTATCCAAACCGGCCCACTCCGAAGAGCGCCTTGGCATAAGGGATAAACCGATGGTAGCGAAAGCGGTATCGCGGGCCAACCAGGTAGGTGTCTTCCGAGATGTCGGTCGGGGTGATGATATTGACGAAGTGCAGATCGCCCTCTACGCCGAGATGCCGCGTGAAATCATAGTCTCCATAGACGGTGAGCCCAGCAATCCCCTTCGAGCCGTAGTCCGGCCGGGCGTAGGTGACGCCTCCGCCGACTTGCAGACTGGTCGATCGGGTAGCAGTGGGAACAGCTTGTGCGTGCGACCATGTACTGAGGCCAAGCACGCAGGCGAAACAGCCGATAAGTGTGTGCAGTTTCAAGTGGGGTCAACTCCTGGTGAGAGGTGAAGTAGGTTCTCGTTAAATTCCGGTTCCGGAAAATTCAAAAGCAGTCTCCTGCGGAGAGAAGGGGCATGGGGCGGCCAATAGGTTGCCGGCCCCATGCGCTCTCGATCAAATTACTGCTGTGGAACCGTCGCCTGGGGCTCAGGATTCGCCGGTGCAGGCGCCGTTGCCGGAGCGCCTTGCGTTGCTGGGGTGGCGTTTTCTGCCGGAGCGCCCTGTGTCGCAGGGGGCGTTGCCGGGTTCGTTACGGGTGGAGCGGCTGCAGATGGCTCCTGGTAAGGAGTCAGTTTGAGATAGACCGGTTCGACCTCAAAGGGCATCTTGTCACTCGGGGAGAGGAGCGGCTCATAGGCGGTGTGCATCACCGTCACCTGGTCTGTCCAGGGATTGAAGCGGAGGAAAGCAGAAAGCGGCATGGCCGCCTGCTGCTTAAGGTCGTTCACGTTGAGCTTGGGACTCTTGCTCTCTAGCGCCTGCATCCAGAAGGTGGAGTCCTTGTCGTTACGGACCAGGCCGTCTCCAATCTGCGGCTGATTGAGCGCCGACAGTGCTTTGACCCGTTGTTGTAGCTGCTGCAGGTAGAGACCGAAATATTGCTCACCGCCAACCAACTCCTTGGCGTTGAGCAGCTCAATCGCTTTCTTGGCGGCAGCCTCATTGTCGGCGTCCGTATGGTGCATGGGGATGCGCTTGAAGATCGACGTCGATGGGAAGAGCAATTGGTCGTTGAAGGCGTACTTGGTATCGAGGCGATGGCCCAGGATGATATGGGCGACCTGGAAGGCTAGTAGTGCGTTCAGGTTGCCCATTTGCTGTGCGCCGTCCTGCGTAACGATGCCGGTGGTATCGATCAGGCCTTTGGAAAGGATGATGGTGTTGCCGATGGCCAGTGACTCCAGCGGCTGGGTCAGCAAGGTGCGCACACGAATCGGACGTGGAAGCGTGATGTTGTTATAAGCGAGGATATTGTTGGCGAGATCTCCCAGCGTTTTGTCGAAATCGCTTGGGGCGTCGAGCAGTCCGGCCTGATAGAGACGATCGACGACATTGTCCTCCGCCTGCTGGACCCACGCGCGTTGAGCGCCAAGCGGGCTCACGTCCTGGGCATCGTTGCTCACATCGGTGGCGCCGACGACATCAAGCGAGGTGTTTTGAGAGTCCTTCGTTGGGACCTTCAAGGAATATCCCCAGATATGGTTGATCGCTTTGAACTTCAGGGTGTGGGAAGGGCTGCTCGGATCGCTCTCTTCAACATAGGCGGAGGTAGGCAGCCAGAGGTCCGGCTGAACGTTGGTGCGCCAACTGTCGAAGTGATAGTACTCGCGATAGCCCTTTTCGCTTCCCGCGAAGTCGCCATTGAACCGGACGATGTTGCCGCCGCCGGTCTCGATCCAGATGCGGCCAAAGAAGCGGCCTTCGGACTTCGTCCCGGGCATCGGAGCGACATCGAAGACAGCAGTCGGGATGTTGCCGAGAAATTCATTCCGAACGAAACCGAAGACGTAATGCTGGCGGTCGAAGCTGTTCGAGTCGACAAGCAGCATCTGAACGAAGCCGGTCTGATTGAAGTTCAGATGCAGGCTGTTGCCCAGTCCGGTGATGTACGATCCTGAGTGCTTGAAGAAACCAAGCGGGCCGCTGGATTTGGATTTGCTCTCGTAGGCGCTGTCGCCAATGACATCGCTGAAATCGACCCGTCCGAGGAAGTGCTGGTCTGACTCCGGGACCTGGCCCATGACAGGGTCCGGTTTCATGTTCTGGATATAGGTTTCGACGAGCGGAGCGCGTTGCTTGAGCGTCGCGATGACCACCTTTTCGCGGGTGATGGCCTTGTCGATCAGCGCATTCTCCGAAGCCGTAAGCTTCCGGTTGGAGACCACGCTTTGGGCCTGTTTGTTCTTTCCAAAGTGCGGGAACGCGGCCGCTGCACCGGCAGGAAGTGTGGTTGCGACAAAGAGCGCCAGCATCGCACCGGCGGTAGATGGTTTCCCGTAAATCATTGTTTGCGGCTCCTGCGGCGACCTTGCGGTCCGCCTTCTTAAAATATTCTTCACGTTAGCTGATCGAACCTCGATCAGGCAGATAGGTTTACCCGGCAAGCTGGAAGGCGACATTGACGACACCTTCCCAATCGATTGGCTGTCCGGATGCATTGGTGGCTGGAGAAAAGCGAGTGCCCTCTACGGCCCGGACGGCGGATTCGCCGAGCCCGTAGCCCAGATCGCGGGTGACGCCCAGCACCTGGACGGCCCCAGTCGAAGAGACGCGAACACGAACGGAGACCGTGCCTTCGATATGTTGCTTGATGGCCTCCGCGGTGTACTGCGGACGAGGCTTGTACAAGACCTTCGGTGCCGCTCCGGAGTGGGCATAGGTCGGAGCAGAAGATGGGCCGGCGGGAGGCGGCGCTACGCGGCCAAGGTTGACCGGACTGGCGGCCTCGCGGCTGTGAGAGTTCATCGGGCCGTTGCTGTTGGCGACACCAAGACGAACCCCGCGGACAGCATGAGCGGCATTGTCTCTGCCGTTCATGTCCTGGCTGCCCGCCGAGCCGGAGCCGAGATTGACGGTCTTCGAGGCTGGCCCTGTGCCCGAGTTCGACGCCGGCATTCCGGCCATCCCTCTCTGTCCGAGATTGATCGAACTGACTGCGGGCCGGTTCGAAGGCGCAATCGGATTGTCCGGCCGTCCCAGGGCCACGGCCGTAGGATGGGTCGAGCTATTGACCACCGACGCCGGCTGTGCGCGACCGAGATGGACGACCCGCGGTGCGGGTGGAGGTTGGACCCGCTTGGGCGGCGCCGGTACGACGACCGGGGCTGGATGTGTGACCCGAACCGGCGGGATCTTCGGCTCAGGCACCTTGATTTCAGGAACCTTAATCTTGGGCGGCTCAGGCTGGACCACCGGCGGCTTTGGTTCGGGCCGGGGAGTGACCTTCGGCGTAGGCGGAAGAGGCGGAGGCTTCAGGGGCAGAGGCTCGATCAGCGAGACCACTTTTTCCTGCGGCGGGACGATTGTATTGTGGACCGCCGCGCCGATGATAATGATGATGATCGCGATCAGGACATTGATGACGACGGAACTGTAGAGCGAGCCTCGGCTCTGGCTGCCGTCATTCAAAATACCAAAGTGCGTGAACTGTATATTCTGCGGTGCTGGATTGTCGCTGCGAAGCGGCTTTACCATAAAAATCCTTCAAAAGGCCCCATCGTCGAGGGGGAGGATGAGACGGATTCCGGCGACATAACCAGAACCGGGAGAAGCGAGAAAAAAGACTCCGCATCTACATGACGGAGGACCGTCGAGCGATCGAACTGCGCCGATCTACTCGAAGAACTTGTGGACAACGGAAGGGATTCTTCCTGCCGTGCCGCGTATATATGTAGACAGACGAGAAAAGAAGGGGAAAAGGTTGTAGCAGGCGCCGTGCTTTGGGGAGTAACTTCGATTTCGTGTGCCGACGCTCTGCGAAATGCTTACTGCAAGTATAGTGCCGGAAGGCTATGTGATTGACACTGATACTTTTGTGGTATCCAAGAAGAGTGAATTAATGGCTGCAAGGAGAAGATTTTATGAAGATTCTGGTAACGGGCGGAGCAGGCTACATCGGCGGCACGGTGACGAGGATGTTGCTGGCGAAGGGGCACTCTGTGACGGTGTTCGATAATCTCTGCCATAGCAAAAGATCGGCGGTGGCAGATGGAGCGGAGTTTGTGCTGGGAGATCTGGCGGACCGCGCACTGGTCGAAGATACCCTGAAAAACGGGCGCTTTGACGGCGTAATGCACTTCGCCGCCCTGATCGAGGCCGGGGAGAGTATGAAGAAGCCCGAAATCTATTTTCGCAACAACACTGCTTCGACTTTGACTCTGCTGGAATCGATGCTGGCGACCGGGCACGACCGGCTGGTCTTCAGTTCGACGGCTGCCTGCTATGGAGAGCCTGAGGCAACGCCGATCTTTGAGGACGCTAAGCTACAGCCCACCAATGCTTATGGCGAGAGCAAACTGCTTGTGGAGCACATGCTTCGCTGGATGAACCTCATCCATGGTTTTAGATATGCCAGCCTCCGCTACTTCAATGTGGCGGGTGCAATCGAAGGATATGGAGAGGCGCACGAGCCGGAATCACACCTGATCCCCCTGATCCTCGATGTGGCGCTGGGGCGGCGCGAGAACATCAAAATCTTCGGGCGGGATTATCCGACCAAAGACGGCACCTGTGTGCGGGACTATATCCACGTGCGTGATTTGGCCGAGGCGCATCTGCTTGCGCTGGAAGCGCTTAAGCACGAGAGCCGATTGATCTACAACATCGGCAATGGACAGGGATTCACTGTGCTGGAGGTAATTGAATCGGTTCGGCGGGTGACGGGAAGGCCGATCCCTGTCGAGGAAAAGGAGCGTCGACCGGGCGATCCGGCGGTGCTGGTGGCCAGCTCCGAGAAGATCAAGGCGGAGCTGGGCTGGAAGCCACAGTTTGCCGAGCTGGACAAGATCATTGCCAACGCCTGGGAGTGGCATCAGAAGCGTTATGCGTGACCGTTGCCTCCTGGTCTGAGGTCATGCCGCCGTACTTGAACAGCCGTAAAGGAGCATCCAGTGATTGAAAGCATGTTCGCTCTCCATCTGCCGATTCTTGAGAAGCTGCTGCGGCCCATGATCGTCTACCTGTTCCTGATCGGCTTCCTGCGCCTGTTCGGAAAGCGCGAACTGGCGCAGTTGAACCCGTTCGACCTGGTGGTGCTGCTGAGCCTGTCGAACACCGTGCAGAATGCGATGATCGGGGACGACAATTCGGTGACCGGCGGCATCATCGGGGCATTTGCGCTGCTGGCCATCAACTGGCTGCTGACGCTCACGCTCTTCAAGTCGCCAAAGCTGGACAGGATCGTCGAAGGCACAGAGACCGTGCTGATCCGTCGCGGCGTGGTGGACGAGGCGGCGATGAAGAAAGAGGCCCTGACTGATTTGGAGTTGAAGTCGGTGATCCACAAGCAGGGGCTCAATAATTACTCCGAGGTCGAGAAGTGTGTACTGGAGCCGAACGGCACGTTCTATGTGGAGGCGATGAGCCCAAGCTCCGATGATGCGCAGCGGAAAGAGGTGCTGGAACTGGTGCGAACACTCTCAACCGAGGTGCGGGAGCTGAAGGTGTTGCTGGCGGCCAGAGGCTAGGTTTGCGAACTGGCGCATCGCTGTCATACCATTGCAGGGAAGGGAATGGAGTCTCCCGAAACCGCCCGCCAGGGCTGATGACTCCTGCCAATTCAATACGCTCCGCCGAGGCGGGGCATACGACGAGGGCAGGATGTCTACCTATCTCTGGATCACACTGGGCAGTGCACTGGGCGGGGTACTGCGCTATGCGCTCACGCGGCTAACGCTTGACAGCAGCACGACGTTTCCCTGGGGAACAATCCTCATCAACATCGTCGGCTGTTTTGTCATTGGCTTCTTCGGCACGTTGACCTTTCCCGGCAGCCGGTTTGAAGTCCCTGAAAACATGCGGCTGTTTGTGATGGTCGGTCTGTGCGGTGGATTTACGACCTTCTCGTCCTTCAGCCTGCAAACCTTCGATCTGCTGAGGACGGGAGAGTGGAGCCGCGCTCTGGCCAACGTCACCCTGTCTGTCGTGCTATGCCTCGGTTCGGTGGCGTTGGGACACATGGTCGCGCACCACGGCAACAAGATCTTTGCCGTCGCCGCGAACCAGGAAGAAGAATATACCGGCTGACGAGCGTTCTTGTGGTTCTGTTAGTGATGCCTGATTGCATCAATCTGCTTCTGTAATGCGAGTGTGTCCAGCGTGTGGAACGGCAGAGACTGGAACAGAGTGATTCTGCGGTCCAGCTCGGAGAATGCGCGGCTGTAGGCGCGGGCAATCTCTTCAGGGGTGCCTTCGGCAGCAGCCGGATCGGGTATTCCCCAATGGGCCGTCATCGGTTGACCGGGCCATACCGGACAGACTTCGCTGGCCGCGTTATCGCAGACGGTAAAGATGAAGCTTAAGTGCGGTGCATCGGATTGAGAAAACTCGTCCCACGATTTGCTGCGAAGTCCCTCTGTGTTCAGTCCGGCGAATTGAAGCTGTCTGATGGCCTCAGGCCGAACAATTCCCGTTGGATGACTCCCCGCGCTATATGCGGTGAAGGTGGGCGCACCCCTCCGGTTCATGATCGCTTCGGCCATGATCGAACGTGCCGAGTTTCCAGTGCAGAGAAACATGACGTTATAGTGCGCAGTCATTTCGACGTGGCCTTTCAGGTGACGGGGTTGAGTTATCAGCGTGGCTTGATTGCGTAAACCTTCACACTGGCCGCCGCCGCGTTCACATCGTATTGAGAGAGCAGGGAGGTCAATTCTTCATGAAGGCTCGCCGGCGCTTGAGGAGTGCAACAGGCGTCTGGCAGCACGGCGAAGGCGCTTGTCGTGTCCATTGCCGGAGAGCAGCAGCCGGATTGATTCTCCACCTTGGCGTAGGCGTTCAGGTCGGCGCCACTATCCACAATCTCAACGTGCTCAAAGCCCGCGGCGAGCAGGCCTTCGCGGTAGTCTTTGATTCGGATGGCTCCGGCAATGCAGCCGACATACGCAGCGAGGCTTTGAGCAAGCTGCTGTGGCAACTCAGCTTTGAGCGCAATATCGCTTACCGCAAGCCGTCCGCCGGGTTTGAGCACGCGCGCGATCTCACGAAAGACGGCGGGCTTATCGGGAGCAAGGTTGAGAACGCAGTTGCTGATCACACAATCGACCGAAGAATCTGCAAGAGGCAGATGATCGATGGTCGCAAGGTGAAACTCGACATTCTCATAGCCGCCGGCCTTTGCATTCGCTTGTGCACGCTCGATCATGGCCGGGGTCATGTCGATTCCAATCGCCCGGCCTGTCGGCCCGACCTTCTTCGACGCGAGAAAGACATCGAGACCGCCGCCGGAGCCGAGATCGACGACGACCTCACCGGGCTTTAACGATGCCGTGGCCGTCGGGTTTCCGCAGGAGAGGCCCATGTTCGCCTCCGAAGGAATTGAAGTTAACTCTTCGGCGCTGTAGCCAAAGGCTTCTGCCACGGCCTTTACGCCAGCGTGTTCCGTTGAAAGGCCGCTTTCGGCAACCGCGCCGTACTTCGTCCGTACCGATTCCAGTATCTGCTCCGACATCATGGTCTCCTGAAACATATCTGCTAAGGCGACTATATCCATTAACGAATACATTCGTCAATGCGTATATAATCCTGCCATGGCCGTGAAGCAGGCAGTATTCGATATCGAGCTTTTCTTTCAGGCGCTTGGCGACAACACCCGGCTTCGGTTGCTGAATCTCATGGGCGATCAGGAGATCTGTGTCTGCTACCTGGTCGAAGTGCTCGACCAGCCCCAGCCTAAAATATCGCGTCATCTGGCCTACCTGCGCCGTGCCGGAATCGTGGCGGCACGCCGCGAGGGCAAGTGGATGCACTACCGTATCGTGATGCCTCCGAATATCGGCGCTGCGCAGGTGTTTCAGCAGACACTGGCGTGGATGAAGGAAGAGCGGGCTATGCAATTGGACCGGGTGCGGCTCACGAAGGCCTGCTGCAGTCCGGCGAAGTTTGTCGCGCTTCAGGGCGCACCGTTGCCTGTTTCCATCAAAGAAGAAGCTCGGTAGGACATTCAATGCAATGGAATATCCATCACTCCTCTACAATCGAGCGTGTGAGGGCCATGACCAGTGATGAGCACAATTCGTCCACGCAACACCAAGTTCACAAAGTCGAGGATCTGTATTCTGACTGCCGTTAGCGCCATTGCCGTAAGTTCAGCCGTTTCGCCCGCGTTTGCTGCCGGTGCGTCCTTTGGGCCATCCAATCCTTTTTACGCTGCGAGCACGCTGCCGTTTCAGGCTCCCCCCTTCGACAAGATCAAGGACAGCGACTATCAGCCGGCAATCGAGGCCGGCATGGCGCAGCAGCTTGTGGAAATGAAGGCGATTGCCGACAATCCCGCCGCGCCGACGTTTGAGAACACGCTGGTCGCCATGGAGAAGACCGGCCAGTTATTCGACCGCGTGATGCAGGTGTTTAGCGGAGTGACGGGCGCGAACATGAATCCGGTGCTGCAGAAGGTACAGGACATCGAAGCGCCCAAGCTGGCTGCGCATGACGATGCCATTTATCTGGATTCAAAGCTCTTTCATCGCGTCGAGACAATCTATAACGAGCGCAACTCGCTCAAGCTCGATCCTGAGTCGCTGAAGCTGGTGGACTATTACTACAAGAAGTTCGTTCACTCCGGCGCGAACCTCTCCGACGCGGACAAGGTGAAGCTGAAGAAGCTGAATGAAGAGGAGTCGACTCTCTCCAACGCCTTCATCACTAAGCTGCTGGCCGCCACCAAGGATGCGGCCTTTGTGACCACCGATAAGGCCGCGCTCACGGGCCTGAGTGACGCTCAGATTGCCGGAGCCGAAGCCGCGGCGAAGGAGCGCAAGCGGGAGGGCTGGGCGCTCCCGCTACAGAACACGACGCAGCAACCGGACCTGGTCTCCTTGAGCGACCGTGGCACGCGCAAGGCGCTCTTCGAGAACTCCTGGACGCGGGCTGAACGAGGTGGTGCCAACGATACGCGTGCCACCATCGCCCGACTGGCGCAGGTCCGCGCCGAAAAGGCAAAGCTGCTGGGCTACCCGAACTTTGCGGCGTGGACGCTCGAGAACCAGATGGCGAAGACGCCCGAGGCCGCGCTGAAGTTTATGAACGATCTTGTTCCGGCGGCCACGGCAAAGGTGGCTACAGAGGCGAAGGACATTCAGGCCGTCATCGATTCTCAAAAAGGCGGCTTTACCCTGCAGCCGTGGGACTGGGAGTTCTATTCGGAGCAGGTGCGCAAGGCCAGGTACGATCTCGACGAAGCTCAGGTGAAGCCGTACTTCGAGTTGAACAACGTGCTCGAGAACGGCGTCTTCTATGCCGCAAACCAGCTCTATGGGCTGACATTCAAAGAGCGAAAAGACATCCCGGTCTACAACCCGGACGTGCGCGTCTTCGAGGTCTTTGACGCCGATAGCAAGCCCCTGGCGCTGTTCTACTGCGACTACTTCAAGCGCGACAACAAGAATGGCGGCGCGTGGATGAGTAATTTCGTCGGCCCGTCCAAGCTGCTTGGCACGCTGCCTGTGGTCTATAACGTTGCCAACTTTACCAAGCCTGTGGCAGGCGAGCCTGCGCTGATCAGCTTTACCGACGTGACGACGATGTTCCACGAGTTCGGCCACGCACTGCACGGCATCTTCTCCGATACAGAGTATCCGAGTCTGTCCGGCGCCGATGTCCCGCGCGACTTTGTCGAGTTCCCATCGCAGTTCAACGAGCATTGGGCGAGCTATCCGTCGATATTCAGCCACTACGCCAAACACTACAAGACCGGTGCACCGATGCCGGCGGAGCTGGCCGCGAAGATTCAGAAAGCAGCGAAGTTTAACCAGGGATATCTGTTGACGGAGCTATTGGCCGCGGCGGAGCTCGACATGCAATGGCACACCCTGTCTGCGAACGCTCCGCTCCAGAACCCCGATACCTTTGAAAAAGAGGCGCTCGAGAAGACGCATCTCGATATCAGCTATGTGCCGCCGCGCTATCGGTCGAGCTACTTCATGCACATCTGGGGCAATGGTTATGCGGCTGGCTACTACGCTTATCTCTGGACCGAGATGTTGGACGACGATGCATACCAGTGGTTCGAGGACAACGGCGGCCTGACGCGGGCGAACGGCGACCGCTTCCGCCGAATGGTGCTCTCGCGGGGCAATACGGAAGATCTCGCAAAGATGTATGCAACATGGCTCGGAAAACAGCCGAATGTTGAGCCGATGCTGAAGGACCGTGGGCTCGAGCCCTCCGGCAAATAAATCAGAAGGGCTGTCAGTGTTTCTTCGGAAGGACTGACAGCTTCGTCTTTGCGCGAAGGTAGCGCTCTGGCGGAGTATCGAGCTGCGAGTCGCGGATGGCGGCGCGATAACCGCCCATGTAAATGGAGTACATGACCGCCAGCGCGCAGCCGACACCGAAGGCAAAGCCCAGAAAAAAACCGATTGAGGCTGTCCAGTAAAAGGGCATGAGGTAGAGTCTATCGCCTGCGCGTTTGCCGAGGGTGCGATGAATGCTATACCTTTTTTCGATAGGGGATAGGGAGGTTTTTGCGTGGCATCGTCTGCTGAACATACGAATCTGGATTCGACCTTGAGGGAAAACCGGGTATTTGCGCCGCCCGCGGAGTTTGCGGCCAAGGCCCATGTAAAGAGTCTGGAACAGTATGAGGCAATGTATCGCCGCAGCGTCGAGCGGCCGGAGGAGTTCTGGGGGGAGGCCGCATCGGAACTGGACTGGTTTGCGCCGTGGACCAAAGTGCTCGATGGCGAAGGTAAGGACGCGAAGTGGTTTGTCGGTGGCAAGCTAAACCTCTCACATAACTGTGTCGACCGCCATGCGCTGGGCGCCCGCAGGGATAAGATCGCTCTGCTGTGGGAGAGCGAGCCGGGCGAGGTGCGACGGTTGACCTATGGCGATCTCCACGAGCAGGTGCAGCGCTTTGCCAATGTGTTGAAGGGGTTGGGCATCAAGCGCGGCGACCGCGTCGCGATCTATATGGGCATGTGTCCCGAACTGGCAATAGCGCTGCTCGGCTGCGCCCGGATCGGCGCGATTCATTCGGTGATCTTCGGCGGCTTCGCGGCGCATGCAATTGTGGACCGCGTGAACGACTCGCAGTGTGTCGCCGTGCTGACGCAGGACACGAGCTACCGGCGCGGCGGCGAGGTGAAGCTGAAGGCCATTGTGGACGAGGCTCTGGAGAAGTGTCCCTCGGTGAAGAACGTTGTCGTCTACAGGCGCTCAGGCTCCGAGATCAAGATGAAGGAAGGCCGCGACATCTGGTGGGATGAGGCGATGCTGCAGGCCGGGACGGAGTGCCCGCCCGAGTGGATGGATGCCGAAGACCCGCTGTATCTGCTGTACACGTCGGGAACGACGGGCAAGCCGAAGGGCCTGGTGCATACGACGGGCGGCTATGCGGTGCAGACGTATCTGACGAGCAAGTATGTCTTCGACCTGCGCGAAAAAGATGTCTACTGGTGCACCGCGGACATCGGATGGGTCACCGGGCACAGTTATGTAGTCTATGGTCCATTGCAGTGCGGCGCAACGGTGATGATGTACGAGGGCGCGCCGAACTGGCCGGAGAACGATCGCTTCTGGAAGATTATCGACGACCACAAGGTGACGGTCTTCTACACCGCGCCGACGGCGATCCGGGCGTTTACAAAGTGGGGCAATGAGTGGGTCGAGAAGCATTCGCTGGCATCGCTGCGGCTGCTGGGCACGGTAGGCGAGCCGATCAATCCGGAGTCATGGATGTGGTATCACCGCGAGATCGGCAAGGAGCGCTGCCCCATTGTGGATACGTGGTGGCAGACCGAGACGGGTGCCATCATGATTGCGCCGATTCCCGGCGCAGTGCCTGCGAAGCCGGGTTCGGCAACGCGGCCGTTCTTTGGAATTGTGCCGGAAGTGGTTACAAGATCGGGCGCACCTGTTCCCGACGGTCAGGGCGGCCTGCTCGTGATCCGCAAGCCGTGGCCTTCGATGGCGCGGACCATCTACGGCGACCCGAAGCGGTATGAAGAGGCTTACTGGAGCGAGATCCCGGGCAGCTACTTCACCGGCGACGGCGCGCGCCGCGATGCCGACGGCTACTTCTGGCTGATGGGCCGCGTCGATGATGTCATCAACGTCAGCGGCCATAGGCTGGGGACGATGGAGGTGGAGTCGGCTCTGGTCGCGCATCCCAAGGTGGCTGAGGCGGCGGTGGTTGGCCGTCCTGACGAAATGAAGGGGCAGGCGATCGCTGCGTTTGTCACGCTCGAAATCGGGCATGTCGCCAGCGAAGAGCTGCGCCAGGAACTGCGCCAATGGGTAGCGAAGGAGATTGGCGCGCTGGCCCGTCCTGACGACCTGCGATTTACGGATTCGTTGCCGAAGACACGCAGCGGCAAGATCATGCGACGGCTGCTGCGCGAGTTGGCGGCGACTGGCGAGGTGAAGGGCGACACGACCACGCTCGAGGACTTTACCGTCATCGCGAGGTTGCGTGAAGGCGAGGAGTAGGGAGGAGACTTGTCCTCGCGATGCCTAGAGGAGATTGTTGGGTGGTCGGGTCGGCAGGGTGAAGTGGAAGGTCGTGCCTCGGACGGGGTTACTGGTTGCCCAGATGCGGCCTCCGTGCTGAGTGAGGATGCCGCGACAGATGGCGAGTCCCAGACCAGTGCCGCCGAGTGCGCGTGAGTCTGAGGCATCGACCTGGTGGAAGCGTTCGAAGATCGTCTCCAGCTTGTCGGCAGGAACGCCTCGGCCCTGATCGCTGATTTCGATGATAGCCTCACCTTCGCCGACATTCCGGGCGGTCAGATGAATCTCGCCGCCGGCGTATGAGAATTTGATGGCGTTCGAGATGAGATTGTTGAGGGCCTGTAGGATGCGGTCCGGATCGGCCCAGACGATGACGCCGGTTGCATCGACGGAGAGGTGAACCTTCGGGGCCGTGATCTCCGTCTGCTGAAGGTTGACTGCGCGTTGCATCAATTCGTCGATATTGCACATGATCGGCTGGAGTTCGTCCTTGCCGCTGCCGATGCGTTCGAGATCGAGGATGTCGTTGACCAGCCGGATGAGGCGGTCAGAGTTGCTGATGGCGATATCGAGCATCTGCCGCGTCTTCTCTGGCCGATTGGCCAGCACGCCGCCGCTGAGCAGCCCCAGCGCTCCGCGAACGGAAGAGAGCGGTGTGCGCAGCTCGTGGGAGACCGTGGAGATGAACTCATCTTTCATGCGAGTCAGAACATGGCGTTCCGTGGTATCGGTAAATGCGACAACGACGCCGATGGCCTTGAGCTCTCCGCGGTCGAGCGTCTGCGAATCAAGCTGCGGACGGGCCACGTAATCGACAGGGAAGCTGGTGCCGTCCTTGCGCCAGAAGACCTCGTCGGAGACGCGTACGGTATCGAAGTGGGTCAAACTCTTGCGGATGGGAGAGTCTTCGCTGGGATAGGGCGTGCCATCGGCGCGGGTGTGATGGACCAGTTCGTGCATTTTGCGGCCCAGAATCTCGCTCTGCCGGTAGCCCAGCATCTGGGCAGCCGCCGGGTTGACGATGGTTACCCTGCCTTCCAGGTCCAGCCCGTAGATGCCGTCGCCCACCGACTCCAGAATGGAGTCCGATTGATTGGTAAGCGTTCGCAGGCGGCCTTCGACCCTGATCTGTTCGGTAATGTTGACGCCAAAGCCGAGGACGTAAGGCGCGCGGCCCGGCGCAAGGATGAGCTTGTTGCGATAAGCGACGACGCGGGCTTCGCCGTCGGTATGAGCGAGGTGAAGAAATCCCTGCGCTTCGCCGGCTTCGGCAATCTGTTCGAGATAGGTTTCGAGCAAGGCCTTGCGTTCGGGAACGATGAATTCCTTGAGCGAATGTCCAACCATCTCCGCCACGGTCCTCCCAATTGTCTCTGCACCGTGAACGTTGACCGAGAGCAGGACACCGCGCAGATCGTGCGTACAGACCATGCCCAGCGATCCCTCGACGAGCAGACGGTAGCGGGACTCGCTTTCGCGCAGTGTGGCCTCGGCGGCGCGTTGCGTGGTGACGTCGATGCCGGTGGCGATGATGAACGTGATCTGTCCCTGCGGGTCGCGCAGCGCGGTGGCCGTCCAGGCAATGCGGCGAAGGGTTCCGTTGCGGTGCAGCCACTGGTTTTCAAACGTGGCAGGGAAGTCGCCGGAGCGGAGACGCTCGAAGTCCTCGATGGCCTCGGGAATGTCGTGGCGGGGAATGAGTTTGTCCCAGGGATAGCGGCCGACCAGCGTGGTGAAGTCATAGCCCGAAGCCATCTCGCAGGCGCGGTTGAAGCGGACGATGCGGCCGACGGGGTCGAAGACCGCGACCAGAGCGCCGACCGTATCGAGGACGGCCGAGACGAAGTTGCGCTCGACCGTCAGGGCGGACTCCACCCGCTGGCGGTAGCGGGCGGCACGGCCGATCTGGCGGATTCGGCTGTTAAGTTCAAACCGGGTGACGACCTGTCGCCCCAGAACACTCAGGGCTGAGGCCTGCTCCGGGGTAAGAGCGCGGACCGGAAGATCGAGGACGAAGAGCGCGCCAATGTTGATGCCTCCGGGAGTGATCAGCGGCACTCCCGCATAGAAGCAGTAATGGCGTCCTTCGAGGAGAATTCCATCGGGGGCGTAGTTGGGATCGAGCCGCACATCGCGGATCTCATACAGAGTGTCGCCGAGGATCGTCGTCTCGCAAGGCAGGCTGCCGAGGACGACATCCGGCGAGTGCGCCCCGAAGCGCGATTTCAACCAGATGCGATCGCTTCCAATGAGAGAGATTGCTGCAACAGGAGCATTGCAGACCTGCGCAGCCAGCTTCGTGATGTCATCGAGGATCGAATCCGGCGCGGCGTTGAGCACCTCATATTGATTAAGGGCTTCGATCCGCAGGACGTCGTCATTGACATGGAGAGCAATCATCTAGCCTCTCGATGGTAGGGGAAGCGATAAGTGCTGACACTGCTACTTTTGGGGTAGCGGGCCGAGCTAAGGCTTGGGCAAAGTGCAGCATTCGCCCGCGCCCGGAGGCCCGTCGGCGCTGGCATCCATGGCGACCTTCCAACTGCCGTCGGCCACCTTTTTCCACACCGTGAAGTAACGCCCGGAGATGACGACCGGCTGCCCATTCTTGTCCTTTGAGTGGCCTTCATAGCGTCCCCAGGTAAACCCCATGTCGTTGGAAGGACCCATCTGGGCTCCCTGCGGGGTCCATGTCAGTTGATAGGTCTTTGGGTCCCACTTTGCCTGCGCGGCGATCGCGGCGCGGCCCATCACGGCGGGGCGGCCATTGTTGAGCGTGACGGCATCGTCGGCAAACCAGCTTGCGAATGCCTTGCCGCCGCCGGCAGCCACGGACTTCTCAAACTTGCCGTCCAGCTCCAGCAGCATCAAAACCCCAGGGGAGAGGGTAGGCTCGACGAGCGGGCTTGCGATACTGGCCGGGGGGGTGGCGACAGGATCGAAGCCCGGAGCGGCAGAGCCCGGTCCGGTTTGCGCCGCAAGCGGAAGCGCAACAACGACGCACAGAACCAGACCAATGCTAAAACTCAATAGGCGCTGCATATATATGGCTATGCTACCAGCCAGGGGAAGCACTGGTGAAGCATGGCTTCATTTTGCACTCTGAGCGTTTCTTTAATTCTTTGCCAACTGTGGATGCCATCCTGCTACATAGCAGGGGGATGGTGCGGATCAATACCCTTGGTGTCTGGCGCGTCCGCCTTTGGCCCCTTGTTGCCGGACGGATTGACGGAGTCGCGCAGTTCTTTCGAGGGCTTGAAAAAAGGAACGCGCTTGGCCGGAACATCGACCTTTTCTCCGGTCTTCGGATTGCGGCCGGTGCGAGCGTTGCGCTGCCGGGTCCGAAAGCTCCCGAAGCCGCGAATCTCGATCTTGTCGCCGGACTTGAGAGCACCGATGACAGCCTCGAAGAGGGTATCGACGATGACCTCCCCATCGCGGCGGGTGAGGTCGCCCAGGGCGGTCACTTTGTCTACGAGGTCTGCTTTGGTCATATGCGGGTTCCTTTCGTGCTTGGGAGGGCCATAAGGTTTAGATGCAAAGTAGTTCCTTAGCGTTGATTGTAGACGGGATGGGAGCGATTAGCGGGCTAAATCGCAACGAAAAGACAATGAGTGAATCTGAATGAATTGAGATGCGAAAATCCTCCGATCCGTCACTCCAAAGCGTAAAAAGATCCGATCTTAATTTACGCAAGCAGCTGCCGCTACGCGCCTTAAAGGCGGCAGAGCGGCGTTTTACTTCCACATGAAGTAGAAGCCGGGAGAATGGTTGAGGAGCTGGCCTGGATTGGAAAACAGATCGTCGGCGTTCCCCGTCAGCAGGCCGAGCAGGCCGCTTTTATTTTTAGGAGGACGCACGATGTTCGGCTCGCCGGAGATGCCTACGCTGCGGGCGGTGTCGATCAGAGCATTGCGAAAGCCGCCAACCTTGTCGATCAGGCCCAGCGGAAGCGCCTGCTCGCCGGTCCAGACCTGCCCGGTGGCGAGGGGTTTAATCTTGTCGTCGGTGGTGTGACGGCCAGTAGCGACGTCGTGGACGAACTGTCCGTACATATTATCGACGAGAGATTGGAAGTAGGCCTGTTCCTTTGGCGTCATGTCCCGGCTGGGATCGCCCGCGTCTTTGAGCTCTCCGGCATGAATGACGACGCTCTTCAGCTTGGCCCAGTGCATCAGGTCGCCGTAGTTGGTCCACTCCATGATGACGCCGACGGAACCGACGACCGAGGCGTCATTGGCATAGATCTTGTCGCAGCCGCTGGCGATATAGTAGGCTCCGGACGCGCCCACCGACTCGACCGAGGCGATGATCTTCTTGTGATTGTCGTGCCGGACGCGAAGCACCTCATGATAGATCTCCTGCGAGGCCGCGGCACCGCCGCCGGGAGAATTGATGTGTAGAATAATGGCTTTGACCGAGGAGTCCTCACCGAACTTGCGGAGCTGCGTGTCGATATCGTCTGGCGACAGGATGACGCCGTTGATGTCGATGACGGCAATGCGGCTTCCCGACCCGAGATCGAGGCCGGCCGTTCCCGTGGCCGAGTGCACCGTCATCCACACCATGAAGGTGAATAACAGGACCACGGCGCCGACCGAGCCGGCAATGATGCCGATGTAGAACCACGGCGACCGCCGTCGCGGCGGAACATATTGCGGGGGATATCCCTGATAAGGCGGCGGGTAGGCCTGGGTGGGCTGGGCGTAGGGTGCGGTGGCATAGGGCGGAGGAGGAGGCGGCGGCTGAGGTACAAAATCTTCCGGCATGCTGAGGAGTGTAGCAAAGACGGCAGGCGGCAGCAGCCTCCAAAACAAGAGTCGCTGAAATTGGTAGGCTATGCGTCCTAAAAGGTTGCCTGCGCGTCTAAATATTGCAGTATGATGAACGACGGTAGTTTCGATCGCTCCCCATAGCACTTGGCGTAATTTATCCCGGTTTCGTTGAAAGTTCGGTCGTCGATGTCGCATCCTCAACTAAGTATTGTTATTCCGGCCTATAACGAGGGAGCGCGCATCGAAGCTGCTCTCGAACGGGTGACCTCCTGTATCGCTGCACAAGGGTGGGACGCTGAAATTCTGGTCGTGGACGACGGCTCGAAGGACTACACGGCAGCCATTGTGCAACGCTGGATGCAGGATTTTCCGCGTCTTCATCTTATTCAGAACCCCGGCAACAAGGGTAAAGGCTACTCGGTGCGCAATGGCCTGCTCCAGGCCGCCGGAGAGATGGTCATGTTCACGGACGCGGACCTCTCCGCTCCCATGGAAGAGGCAGAGCGCCTGATCGCTGCGCTGGCTGCCGGAGCGGATGTCGCCATCGGCTCACGCTGGATGGACAGGACGCGGCAGACGATCCATCAGCCGCTCTATCGCCAGTTCTTCGGTCGATGTTTCAACTGGATCACGCGTACCGTGATGGGGCTGCCGTTCAAGGACACGCAATGCGGGTTCAAGGCATTCAAGCGACCCGCGGCGCAGACGATCTTCCGCCTCCAGACCATCGAGCGCTGGGGCTTCGATCCCGAGATTCTGTTCATTGCCCGCAAATTGAAGTATGTCGTCCGCGAGGTGCCGGTCACCTGGGGCCACGATGAGCGCAGCCGCATGAGCTATCTGAAAGACGGCCTCAAGATGCTGGAAGACATGGCCAAGATTCGTGCCAATTCGCTCGCCGGTCGCTACGACGAGGCCATCGCCACCATGAAGGACACCAGCGCCATGGTCACCCCTCCGGTGGAACATGTGACTAAAGTGAGCGCTGAAGTCCGCTAGCCCGTCTCTGACTTCGACGCAGTCAGTCCCTATTTTCTCCAAAGCCCTCTCGTACCCAAGCACGTCATCTCGACCGAAGCAACAGGCAGCTTTATCGTCTTTTGCCTATGGAGAGACCGCTGCATTGTCTTTGTTTGATCCAGAAGACACACTCCCCGATTGAAAATGCCCCTGGTGACGCGAAGGTTGTACCGGCCTGTCCGAATCGTGGGACAGACTCCGGCACTCTCCCTTGCTACCTTGGTCTTTGATCCACTTGTTTCGCTCCTTTGGCTCGTTCGCGGGCCTTGAACAATGACCATTTACTAAGGAGCTGTATGGGTTTTCATGTCTCCCCTCGTGGCATCGCCTTGGCGCTTGGCCTAGGAGCGAGTCTTCTGCTGGCGGGGTGTGGCGCAGGTGGAACGGTACCGGGCACGGCTTCGGGCTCAAGCACTGGCACTACAGCGGCGCTTACCGGCGTCGTCCATAGTGGACAGCAGCCAGTCTCGGGCGCCTCGGTCAATCTATATGTAGCGGGGACGTCCGGTTACGGCACAGGCGCGGTCTCTCTGCTGAGCGGCGCCGTTGCGACTGGCAGTGATGGAAAATTCAAGATCCCAGACAGTTTTACCTGCCCATCGGAGGATGCGCAGGCCTACGTGATCGCAAAGGGCGGCGATGCGGGTGCGGGGGATAACCCCAGCGCCGTGCTGATGGCGGCGCTGGGTAATTGCGGCGATCTGGGTGGCAATACAGTCGTCGATGTGAGTGAGGTCTCGTCGGTGGCTTCGATCTACGCGCTGGCCCAGTTCATGACACCCGGAAGCACGGCGGTAGGGACCAGCAGCACCAACGTTCGCGGACTGGTGAATGCGTTCTCCGCTGTGCCGAACCTCATCGATCCATCCACCGGTTTGGCGCGCACAACCACTCCGGCGGGAAACGGCACCGTACCGCAGACGACGATCAATGCGCTGGCCAATATCATGGCAGCTTGCGATGTCACCAAGGGAGACGGTGCCTGTCCGCAACTCTTTTCGCTGGCGGCGCCTCCCGGCGGGACCGCACCGGCGGACACGCTGTCGGCGATCCTCGACATCGCTTTAAACCCTGGCAATAACGTGGCGAAGCTAGCTGCTCTTCAGCCCTCTACGCTCATCTTTCAACCGGCCCTTGCAGGAGCGCCCTCCGACTGGACGCTGAGCATCGAATACACCGGCGGCGGTCTGAATTTGCCGCAACTGCTGGCGGTTGATGGTGCAGGAAACATCTGGGTGCCGAATGCTATCGATCCCGGAACGTTGAGTGAGTTCAGCCCAACAGGCGAACCACTCTCCGGCAAAGGTGGCTTCAGCGACGGTGGCCTGAGCTACCCCGAGGCGGTGGCAGCGGACATATCGGGAAATATATGGAGCGCCAACGAAGGCTTGCTGCACGGTGTCAGCGAGCACACCTCCAACGGCACGCCTCTCTCAGGAGGGATGGGCTATACCGCCGCCGGGCTGGTCCAGCCGGTAGCGATCGCGCTCGATGCCGCAGGGAATGTCTTCACTGCGAATCTCGGCGGCAATTCTGTAACCAAGCTCAACTCTGCCGGGCGGTCGATGGCGCAGTTCGTCAACGGCGGCCTCGACGCCCCGTATGCGGTGGCCGTCGATACCCTGCAAAATGTGTGGGTCGCAAACTCGGGGTCGAGCAACAGCGTGTCGAGATTCAACAATACGGGCACTCCGGCAAATGGGAGCGGCTATACCGGCAGCATGTCGCAGCCTTACGGCATCGCAATCGATGCCAACGGCAATACCTGGGTGGCAAACTTCGGTCACGCATCGGTCAGCAAACTAAGCAATGCGGGAGTGCTGCTCTCCGGTGCCGGTTATCCGACCCCGGCTTCAGTCAGCGCCGTGGCGGTCGATGGCAACAATACTGTCTGGACCGCGAATACCGATGGCTCTATCAGCCATCTCTCCGCATCCGGTGCAAGCATCTCACCGCCCCAAACCGGCTATATCTCCGCTGCAGCCACCGCTGAGGTGGGCATTGCGCTCGATGCATCGGGAAATGTCTGGACGACCGACAACTATATCAACAGCATCTTCGAGTACGTCGGTGCGGCTGCGCCAACCGTGACCCCACTGCAACTGGCGGTGAAAAACAAGACCATGGGCCAGCGTCCCTAGGGCTTCACCTTCAAGTGACTGGCATGGGACAATACCTTGTCGAGAACAAGGGGTATTGCTTTTGCTGCGATCCGCGCTGATTGCTCTCTCTCAAAATAAGAGGCTCCGGGCCTTCTCCGAGCGTTCCACCATGGGGCGCAGGCTCTCGGGCAGATTTATCGCCGGCATGTCGGTCAGCGACGCGCTCATCGCCTGTGAGCATGTCAACCGCGAGGACATCGCGGTCAGCCTCGATTCGCTGGGCGAAAGCGTCACCACCGAGGCCGAGGCCCGGGCATCGGCGGCCATCTATCATCAACTGCTCGATGCGATTCACGAACGCGGCTTGAACGCGAATGTGAGCGTCAAGCTCTCGCAGATGGGCATGGACTTCGATCCGGCGCTGGCCGAACGCATCGTCGGCGAGATCGTCGAGCACGCCGCCGGTACCAATTCCTTCGTGCGTATCGACATGGAGGACTCTGCTTACACCGAGGCCACCCTCGCCATCACCGAACGGCTGGCCGCGCGGTCTCCTGGACGTGTCGGCGCAGTCTTGCAGGCCTATCTCTATCGAACGGCAGAGGACGCCGAACGCTTGCTGGGGCAGGGAATCCGCATCCGCTTATGCAAAGGCGCCTATAAAGAAGGGCCCGATGTCGCCTTTCCTACCAAGGCCGAAGTCGATGCAAATTACGTCAGGCTGATGAAGCGAATGGTGACCTTCAGTAAAGATGGCAGCGGCGTCTTCTGCGGAATCGCCACCCATGACGAAGCGATCATCGAAGCGCTGCTGGCCTTCGTGCGCACGAACCATGTTCCGCAAAGCGCCTTCGAGTTCCAAATGCTCTACGGCATAAGGCGTGACCTGCAACGCCAGTTAGCGGCGGACGGATTCGGTGTGCGCGTCTATATTCCCTTCGGCCCGGAGTGGTATCCCTACTTCATGCGCCGGCTGGCAGAGCGCCCCGCGAATCTCCTCTTCCTTCTCCAGAATTTCTTCAGGGCCTGACACCGCTCGACGGCCTAGCTCAGAGCATCTAGACGCGGAGGTCGTCTGGCCGCCATTCGACGATGGCTTTCTTGATGTCTTTGCGGTCGAGGTTCTGGGTAAGAGCGCGGCGCGCCAGTTCGGGGAGTTCGGCGTCGGAGGCGAAGCGCAGGGCGATGAGCTGGCCTGTGGTGAACTCGTGAATGTGTGCCTGTTCGTTTGCGGGCAGCAGCGTGGCCAGCCGGAGACGTTCTTCAAGCCGGATGATGCGGTCCTGCGCCTTGACTGACTGTCTTCTGCCCAGGATCGCCATCATGATGAAGGCGATGGACATGACGATCCACCAGTGGAAGAGGTATTTATGCTCGGGAAAACGGTGGATCGAGTCATAGATTGAGAAGATGAGATTGAAGACGAGAATCGGCATGAGGACAAAGTGAAAGGGGAAGTAATAGCGGGTGTGGTTCTTGAAGTTTTGCGGTGCGGACATGAGTCGGTCCTTTCGGCGTTTAAATAGAGTCGAGTGCAAGATCAGCGGGAGCCTGAGGGATGGATCAGCATACCATTTGCCTGTGATTTTTGACGTCTCCTGGATGGGCTGGGCCGGCAATGACCTGCCGGAAACGCTTTCGCCATGAAGCGCAACTCCCGGTTGCTCTAGGATGGTGGTGAAAGAGAATCGAGGAGACAGGTCATGGCAACGAACGTCGCTCTTGTACCGCCGTTTACACGCGAGATTGCAGTTCAGAAGGTGCGGCTGGCGGAGGATGGCTGGAATTCACGGGACGCGGAACGGGTCGCGTTGGCTTACAGCGTGGACAGCCGGTGGCGCAATCGCTCGGAGTTCGTCACCGGGCGCGAGCAGATCGTTGAATTCCTAAAGCGTAAGTGGGGTAAGGAGCTGGAGTATCGGCTGATTAAGGAGTTGTGGGCGTTCGATACCGACCGGATCGCCGTGAGGTTTGCGTATGAGTCGCACGATCTGGCCGGAGACTGGTTTCGCTCGTATGGGAACGAGAACTGGGAGTTCGATGAGAAGGGGTTGATGAAGGTGCGTCACGCAAGCATCAATGACGTTCCCATTAAAGAGTCGGACAGGCTGTTTCATTGGCCGATCGGACGGCGTCCTGACGAGCATCCGGGGCTGAGCGAGCTGGGGCTTTAGACGGCTCGAAAGGGATTGGTATACTTGGCGAGTTGAAAATCAAGATAAAGATTTGGGCAGGTTGCCGGGAACGAAGCGGCGGATCCATGCGTATTACTGCCCATGGCTGGTTTACCGGCTCAAGGCGGTCGGCTTTCTTTAAGAATCCTGTGGAATGTGCGGCGCGTCTTAAGTGAATTGGAAAAGTTAGATTTCTAAGGGCAACCCCGTGGATTTTTTGCTGGGCTGCCGAGAGTTGAAGGACTCCGAAGAGGCTACCTGTGCGAAAAGGGCGGCGCCGGAGATGAATCAGGAAGAGTTGGAGAGCCATCGTGAGATTAAGGGACATGCAGGCGGCAGCGAGTATCGGACTGTTGCTGATGAGCGTGAATATGCAACCGGCACTGGCGCAACAGACGAACCCGACCGCCCCCGCGACACCGCAGGCGGTGGTGAACGACACGACGGGACAGCCGGGTCTGCCCCAGGCGCCTCAGCCGAAGCTGACGGAGCCGCTTTACCTGCGCGGCACAGACCACAACTATTCGCGGCCCAAGGGCCACTTCTGGAACCCGGTTGCGCCTTACACGGCGACCCAGGTGCCGCTGCCGCGGTTGGGAAACACGCCTAATCTGGATGCTCTGCTACGGGATGGAAAGATCTATCTGAGCCTGTCGGACGCGGTGACGCTGGCGCTCGAGAACAACTACGATATCGCGATCGCGCGGATCAACCTCGACATCGCGGACACGGACATTCTGCGGGCCAAGGCCGGATCGAATTTGCGCGGCGCTCCGGCGGGTATCGTGACAAATACGATTGGCGGCTCCGGCACAACGGTAACGTCGAGCGGAGGGCCGGGTGGGACATCGGGCGGAGCGGGTGGAGCGGGCGCAGGAGCACAGGGTCTCGTATTGAGCACCAACGGCGGTGGACCTGCCCCCGAGCTGCGGGACCCGATATTGACCGGCAACCTTCAGTATGAGGCGGTCAAGCAGCAGCAGAGCAATACGTTGTTCAGCGGCGGTCTGCCCCAGTTGAGCACCGATACAGGAACCTACAACTTCGGCTATCAGCAGGGCTTTGTTACGGGAACGGCATTGAACGTCACCTTCAACAACTCACGCGTGACGACGGACAATCCGTTTTCGAGCTACAGCCCATCGCTGAACTCCAGCTTTCGCGCCCAGTTGACGCAACACCTGTTGCAGGGATTTGGTTGGGGAATTAATGGCCGCTTTGTCGTACAGGCGAAGAACGATCGCCGGATCACGGATTCTGCCTTCCGGCAACAGTTGCTGTATACCGTCAACCAGGTGGAGAACATCTACTGGGGTCTGGTAAGCGCCTATGAAGACGAGCAGGCCAAGGAACGGGCGCTGGCGCAGAGCACGCAGTTGACTGCGGACAACCGCAGGCAGTTGGAGATTGGGACCTTGGCTCCCCTCGACGTGGTGAACTCTGACGCTGCGGTAGCGGCCGATAAGCAGGCGCTGGTTGCCTCGCAGTCGAACCTGGAGTATCAGCAGTTGATTATGAAGCAGGCGATTGCGCGGAACCTGAACGATCCGCAGCTTTCGAGCGCGCCGGTGGTTCCGACCGACCGCGTAAGCCTGGACCGCCTGCCAGAGGAAGACATGTCGGTCGAAGACCTGGTCAAGCAGGCTTACACCAGCAATCCGCAGATCGAACAGGCAGTCTTGAACATGAAGAACAACGAGATCACGATCAAGGCGGAGAAGAACGGCCTGCTGCCGACCGTAGATGCGTATGCCTTCTATGGCGGAAGCGGTCTGGGCGGCGCGCAGAACCCGAAACAGATCTGCGATTTCTCCAACCCGTCGGCCCCTTGTCCGCCGTTTGCGCCCACCAGTTACCGGAATACGTTTGGAAGTCTGTTTGACAGCTCGAGTCCAGACAAGGGCGTTGGCGTAAATATCACGATCACGCTGCGTAACCGGACGGCTCAGGCAGACCAGGCGCGTTCGCAGATGGAGTACCGCCAGTCGCAGATGCGCTTGCAGCAGCTTTATACGCAGGTCCGGATCAACGTCATCAATGGGCAGTATGCGTTGACCAATGACCGCGCTCAGGTGAAGGCGGCGCAGGCTGGGCGGGATTATGCGTTGCAGAGTCTCGACGCCGAGCAGAAGAAGTACAAGCTGGGCGCTTCGACCTCCGCGAATGTTTTGCAGCAGGAGAGAAATCTCGCGGCCTCGGAGAACACGCTGATCTCGGACACGGCCGTCTATGCCAAGGACAGGGCAGCGTTGTCGGAGCTTCTGTCGAACACGCTGGACAAGTATGGGATCAGCATTACAGATGCGGCTAAGGGTGATGTGGCCCAGGCCCCGGTCATTCCGGGATTGACGACGCCGAAGGCCCCGGCCACGGCGAAGCCGATCGTGGTTGGCCCTGCACCGACCGCTCAGTAAGAAGGGCCCTTTTACAAAAGACAACGGCCGCCTCGTGAAGAGGCGGCCGAACTATGTTGACTTCCTTTTCTTACGAGCGGGCGAGAAACCTGCGCCGTGTTGCGCCTGCCAGGCCCAGGATGCCGGTGCCTAAAAGGATCAAGGTAGAAGGCTCAGGCACTGCCGATGCAGCAACGCTAAAATTTACAGGAACTGTTTGGCTGAAGTTATCTTCATCATTCAGGAAAGCAAAGTATCCGCTGCCGTTGTTGAAGAGATTCACGTCGAAGTGGTCCGGTCCATTGATGTCCTTGAAGCTGAATCCGTGTGCATCCAGCGTTGGTGTGGACGTCGGAAAAACCAGGTTGTCATTTCCGTTAAAGCCTCCCGGTGCGATCAGACCGGTGACCCCGGTTCCGGTGATGCCGGAGATGAGGTAGACACCGCCTCCTTGAGCAGATGCGGTCAGCGTTCCAGATCCGCTGAAAGCTCCCGAGGAGCCAGTGGCGGAAAAGTCGAAGGTGTCGGCATGGGCCGCAGCCGGAATCGCCAGGGCGCTGAGAAGGGCGAGTGAGGTAAGTAAAGGGGTATAACGCATAAGCGGGCCTCATTTCATGTGGGGATGGACGTTCTAAACCGTGCTAGACCGTGAGATGCGCTCCGATCTATGCAAAATGCGCGCAAATTTGAGAAGGGATATTCCACTCTTGCTCAAGGAGTAGCTTCAGATAGGGAAATTAATTCCGGGTGCAGGTGAAGCAAATCGCCGGAAGGAGCTGTGGCGGGCACGGGCTGGGGATCGGGTGCTCTAAACTTAAGACTATGAGTGAAAAAAGAAATTCCCTGGAGCAGTCGGCTTCGGCCTATCTGCGGTCGGCGATGCATCAACCGGTGGATTGGCAGGAGTGGGGCCCGGCGGCGTTTGCGCTGGCGCAGGCCGAAGACAAGCCGATTCTGTTGGATATAGGCGCCGTGTGGTGCCACTGGTGTCATGTGATGGACCGCGAATCCTATGAGAATGCGGAGACCGCCAAGGTCATCAATGAGCATTTTGTGCCAGTGAAGGTGGACCGCGATGAGCGCCCCGACGTGGATTCGCGCTATCAGGCAGCAGTGTCCTCCATCAGCGGGCAAGGAGGCTGGCCGCTGACCGCGTTTCTGACCCCGGAGGGTAAGCCTTACTTTGGAGGAACGTATTTTCCTCCGCAGGACCAGCATGGGCGGCCGGGTTTTCAGCGGGTGTTGCTGACAATGGCGGAGGCGTTCGAGAAGCAGCGGGACCAGGTCAACGAATCGGCCGGGAGCGTGATCGCGGCGATTGAGCATAACGAGTCGTTCATGGGCCGGGCCGGGAATCCGGGACCGGAACTGGTGCGGAAGCTGGTTGAGTCGGCGGTGGCGCAGTTCGATTCGCGGTCGGGCGGATTCGGGGCGCAGCCTAAATTTCCGCACTCAGGAGCGATTGATCTGTTGCTCGATGTGGCTTCGCGGGCCGGTGGAAACGAGGCCGCAAAGATGGCGGCGATGGTGACGCTCGAAAAGATGGCACAGGGCGGGATCTATGACCATCTGGCGGGAGGTTTTCATCGCTACTCGGTCGATGAGCGGTGGGTGGTGCCCCACTTTGAAAAGATGGCCTACGACAACAGCGAGTTGCTGAAGAATTATGTTCACGCCTACCAGACCTATGTGCAGCCGGAGTCCGCACGCGTTGCGCGGGAGATGATTCAGTGGATGGACGAATGGCTAAGCGACCGTGAGCAGGGAGGGTTCTATGCTTCGCAGGATGCGGACTACTCGCTCGATGACGATGGCGACTACTTTACGTGGACTCGGGATGAAGCGGCTGCGGTGTTGACCGCGGAAGAGATGGCCGTGGCCGGCACCTTCTACGACATCGGCGAGATCGGCGACATGCATCACAATCCGCTGAAGAATGTCCTGCATGTTCGCGTGACACTGGAGAACATTGCGAAGTCGAACGGCTTGACCACGGAGGCGGCGCGCGAACTGCTGTCCTCGGCGAAGAAGAAGCTCTATGCGGCGCGGCTGGCGCGGCCTACTCCTTATGTGGATAAGACGGTCTACGTAGCCTGGAATGGGATGCTGATCTCGGCGTATTTAGAGGCTGGACGCGTGCTGGATCTGCCGGAGGTAAAAGCGTTTGCGTTGAAGTCTCTGGATCGTGTGCTGCGAGAGGCCTGGGATTCGAGCACAGGCATGGCGCATGTGGTGGCCTACGGCGAGACCGGTGGAGGCGCAGCGCGTATCGCTGGAGTGCTGGATGACTATGTCTTTGTAGGCCATGCAGCCCTCGATGCGTGGGAGGCAACTGGTGAGCTGCGCTTCTACACTGCCGCCGAAGAGATTGCCGCAAGCGCGGTGGCGCGGTTCTACGACAAGACCGGTCTGGCGTTCTTCGATACAGAGGCTCCAGCGGAGGGGGAGGTGCGGCTGGGCGCATTGGTAACGCGGCGGAAGCCGTTGCAGGATTCGCCGACCCCTGCGGCGAACCCCGTCGCGGCGGCATTGCTGCTGCGGTTGGCGGCGCTCAATGACCGCGAGGAGTATGCGGTGATGGCACTCGAAACCTTGGAGACGTTTGCCGGAGTGGTCGAACACTTCGGACTTTATGCGGCGAGTTACGGTCTGGCGCTCCAGCGGTTGTTATTAGGAACGGTGCAGGTCTGCGTGATTGGTGACGACGACGAGGCACGGCGGCTGGAAGCCGTGGCGCTGGCCCGCTATGCCGTCAACAAGAGCGTGGTCCGGCTGCGGAAGGAGCAATTGAATGCGCTGCCGCCGGCGCTGGCCGAAACGCTGCCGCATCTTCCCGGGATCGATGGGAGCGTCGCAGTGATCTGCACCGGCCGCGGTTGCCTGCCGCCGGTGCGGACGGTGGATGAGTTGATTGCGGCTATGAACCACGCGCTGTAGGGAGGCGCTCCGATTATCTTCAGGCACCCACGGCAGGTGCCGTCGGCGGCGCGGTTGGGTCCGGTTTCTGCTGCATGATGAGCATGTTCGAGGAGACGCCGAGCGGAATGCCGTCCTTCTCGAAGGCAAGGATGATGCGGCGGCGCAGCTCGCGCAGTACGGGATCGCGCTGGTTGGCGCGGACGCGGATGTTCACGGGATAGATCACCTCGCGGCCATTGATCTTGTCGACGCCGAGGATGTCCGGGTCGGCGATGATGACCTGCTTGAAAGCGGAGTCGCCGCGCACCTCGACGGCAACTTTGCGCAGCAGTGCCATCACCCGGTCGGGATTGGCGCTGGCGTCCACGCTGACCGGCAGAGAGGCGATGGAGAAGTCGCGGGAGAGGTTCGAGACGGTGGCAATCTGGCTATTGGGAATGACGTAGAGCGTCCCGTCGCTGTCGCGCAGCCGGGTCAGGCGCAGTGTGAGATCTTCGACGGTGCCCTGAAGTCCGGCGATCTTGACGACTTCGCCTACGTTGTACTGGTCCTCGACGAGGATGAAGATTCCGTTGAGCATGTCTTTGAAGATAGACTGCGCGCCGAGGCCGATGCCGATGCCGACGACTCCCGCCGATGCGAGCAGAGGCGTGAGATTGACCCCCAACGTATGCAACACATAAAGAAAAGTAAAGAAACCGATGAGACTATACGAGGTCGCGCGGACGATGGCAGCCATTGTGCGAAGCTGTGCCGCTCGTTGCGAGTTCCCGACCTGCCTGTCAGCCCGTTTTCTCAATCTCTTGACGAAGAGATTGACGACACGTTGCAGAATAAAGGCGACCAGCAGGATGATGCCAATCCGCGGAAGGTCCCGGCCGACAAATTCGACGATATAGTTGTGCCAGTCGTGCTTGAAGATGGTCGACAGGTGTTCTTCTTGCAGGTCCGGGGCCAGAAAGAGCATGATTATGGCGTCTCGCTTTCGTGAATGCTTGCTATCAACAGAATGCTTGAGCTGTAAGTAGGATGCAATTCCACAGGGGAAGCGGGAGCTGGAGGCGCGATATGAGAATGCTTCGTGCGGCAGTGATCGGGATTGTTTTTCTGATAGGAGTTTCGGCAGCGGTTGCCGGTGGCCAGTTGTCTCAGCCGGGCTCCCTGCAGCAGCAGCCAACCGGACGCCCCGGCATTGAGGTGCCCCCCATGGGCCCGGAGTTATCTCCCCAGATGCAGGAGCGCCAGGCGCGGTTACAGAGTAGCGAACGGCAGAAGCGACTGGTGGCGGACACGGATAAGTTGCTGGCTCTGGCCACAGAATTAAAGCAGGAAGTGGATAAGACCAACAAGGATGTTCTGTCCGTGGACGTGATCAAGAAAGCCGACGCGATTGAGAAGCTGGCGCGCAGCGTGAAGGAACGGATGAAGGACTGAGGCCCGTTAAGTTAATGAGCCAGGGCCGCGGCGGCGCTGATCTGGGCAACGGGGAGCCCGGGCGAGGGAATGGCGGTGGTTCGCAGTGCGCTGATGATCGCGGCGGCGGTCCAGTCAGGATGGACAGCGCGCACGAGGGCGGCTGCACCCGCGGCCAGAGGCGCGGATGCGCTGGTCCCGATGGCCTGAACATACGATGCATGGCCGAAGTTGAAGCAGCCGAAGCTGTGGGTGCCGTCGGAGGGCAGACCGTCGAGGGTGGAGGGTTCGCCCGAGCTGCACGCTCCTCGGACCCATCCGCTCACGGCCATGTCGTCACCTTCGGGATAGCTGCCACCTGGAGCGGCGAGAGCGTTGAGCGGTGCGCCGTGGTTGCTGTAGTAGGCGAGCCCGACGGGACCGTGAGCGCACTTGGCCCCGGCAGCGGTATTTTGCGCACAGGCTGGATTGGTGGAGGCGACGATGGCGAGAACGCCGCTCGACTGCGCTGGAATTTCGATGTAGCGCGGGTCGGAGAGGTCAAGTCCGTCGTTACCTGCCGAAGCGACGATGACGACGCCTGCCTGGGCGGCGGCGCTGGTGATCTGGTCGAAGGCAGCTTTGAGCCCCGCGCCTTCGCCGGTGGTGAGATCGATAGTGGCCCCGACGGACAGCGAGATGATATCGGCGTGATTGGCGACAGCGTCTTCAATGCCCTGCATCACCCAGCTCAGCAGACCACTGGCCTGACCAGAGCTGCACTCATCGGCAAGGGTAGCACCGCTTCCCAGTGCAAGATCAGGCATACGCTGGAGGACTTTAATATTGAGCAGGGTCGCGGCGGGGGCCACGCCGATGACTTCGCCGGTGCCGGGACCAAGGGCTCCGGCGGCGAGCGAAGCAGTCCAGGTGCCGTGCCCGTCCTGGTCCTGCGGGGTTCCGTCGTCGCAGGGACTGGGGTAGTCGGTCTGGTTGATTTCGCTGAGATTCAGGGCAAGGTTGGGTGCGATATCCGGATGGGTCCGGTCGACTCCGCTGTCGATGATGGCGATGCGAACGCCGCGTCCCATGGTTGTGTCCCAGGGTCCGTGCGGAGGGCCGCCGGGGACATGGTTGCCGTAGCCGCCCACCTGCTGAACGGCCCAGCCCTGCGGCGAGTTGGTGTAGTACGTGTCGTAGGGTTGCGGTTGGGAGGTTGAACCAATCATGACGCTGAAGGTCGCAGGGACAGCCGGCTTGAGGGTGAGTCGGTCGGCGGTGACGATGCGGTCGTGGACGACGTAATCGACGTTGGGCTGGGCGGCCAGGCGACGCATGATATCCGCGTCGCCTTCGCCGGTGGCAGGGATGCTTTGAGGGTGAACAGAGTTTGGCCTAGCGATGGACTGGACGGCGGCAATGCCGAACCGCTCGTCGCGGTGTACAAGGTTGGCTCCGGCGGCGCGGGTACGGACCTCCGCGTCTCCGGGGATCGTGGCATTGCGATAGACGACGATGAAGCGGTTCGGAGCGATGGGAGCTGTTGCGATCTGTGCGTGCAGCGTCGGCGCGATGGAGAGCAGGAGAAAGATCAGGATCGTCCCTGTACTCCGGGTCAGCGCGCATCTCCGGGAGACCGGCGAAGGAGCTCCGGAATCGTTGCCAGTGACGGGATGCGGGATGGAGAGATTGCTGCTGCAGAACACCGTTACACCTCAGGATGGCTCTGGTGTCTGCATCGGCGCAGGCGTGAGAGGCAGTAGCGATCCCTCCAAATGTGCTATTACTTTGGTTTGCCGCGCGGACGAAGAAGCACTGGTTCTGCTCACCGCGTGGTGCATTGACCCTGTTCGATTGCACATGCTCTAATGGCCGCCTTTGTGAAACTGTTTACGGATTTGTGATCTAAGGAGACCTTTGCATGGATGGAATAAGCCTTCTGGGTGCGGTCGTTCAGGTGCAGGTGCCGGCTGTGCCCGCGGATATTTCCGGTGGCGGCGGGGCGATCTGCCTTTGGGTGACGATGGGCGTCGGAGCGCTGGCGCTGGTGGCCGCCTGGATGCTGGCGCGCCATGTGCTCTGCTGCGATACGGGCACACCGGCAATGCAGTCGATCTCGAACGCGATTCGCGAGGGGGCAGAGGCGTTCCTGCGGCGGCAGTACAGGACGATCGGCGCCATCGCGATCGTGTTGGCCATCCTGCTGTTCGCGGGCTACCACATGTCGGCGCGAACGGCGCCGTTTGCGATGAAGACGGTGGTCAGCTTTCTGGTAGGCGCGGTCTGCTCTGGAATCGCGGGCTACACCGGGATGTATGTTTCGATCCGCGCGAACATTCGCACGGCATCGGCGGCGCGCGGCAGCTTGAACAAGGCACTCCAGATTGCGTTGCGCGGCGGTGCCGTGACCGGACTTGTGGTGGTGGCGCTCTCGCTGCTGGGCGTGGGCACGCTGTTCCTTTTCTTTGGCGGCCTGACGAATCCGCAGACAGTGCCGTATGAGCTGGTCGGGTTTGGCTTTGGAGCTTCGCTGGTGGCGCTCTTCGCGCAGCTCGGCGGAGGAATTTATACCAAGGCTGCCGATGTGGGCGCGGACCTGGTGGGCAAGGTCGAGGCGGGCATTCCGGAGGACGATCCGCGCAACCCCGCGGTAATTGCCGACCTCGTCGGCGACAACGTGGGCGACTGCGCAGGCCGCGGCGCGGACATCTTCGAATCGACGGCGGCTGAAAATGTCGGCGCGATGATCCTCGGCGCGGCGCTCTATCCGGTGTTTGGCATAAAGGGAATCTTATTCCCGCTTGTCATTCTCGCGATCAATCTGATTGCAAGCATTGCAGGGGTCTTTGTCGTCAGCGCGAATGAGACCGAAGATCCCATGCGGGCGCTCAACCGCGGTTTCTACCTGACCTCGGTGCTTGCGCTGGCCGGCTTCGCTCTTGCCGTCTACACGATGCTCGACGGCCCCATGGTGAAGCCGCTGTGGCTGCTCGGTTGCGGTGTCGTTGGGCTGATTACGTCGTTCCTCTTCGTCTGGATCACGGAGTATTACACCGAGTGCCGTTACCGTCCCGTGCAGTCGATTGCCGCCGCTTCGTTGACGGGCCCGGCGACGAACATCATCAGCGGCCTGGCCGTAGGCATGGAGACGCCTGCCCTGCCCGTGATTGCGATCTCGGCGGCGCTGCTGCTGAGCTATTACTTCGGCGTGCAGGGGCTGTCCGGTGTTGTCGGGGTGACGGACTACGCGAAGGGCATCTACGGAACGGCGCTTGCCACGATGGGCATGCTGAGCTGCGCGGCCTACATCCTGGCGATGGATACGTTCGGGCCGATCACGGACAACGCTGGAGGCATCATCGAGATGTCGAACCAACCGGAGTCGATCCGTGAGCGCACCGACAAGCTCGATTCAGCAGGAAACACGACCAAGGCGCTGACCAAAGGCTATGCCATCGGTTCGGCGTCGCTGGCGGCGTTTCTGCTCTTCTCAGCCTATCTTGAGGAGATCAAGGTCATCGTCGCCGACAAGGTCCATCTTGCCGGAGGATATATGCCGCCGGGGTGGAGCTTTACAAATATCAACCTCGCCCAGGTGCCGGTTTTTGTAGGCGCGCTGTTGGGAGCGATGCTGACCTATCTCTTCAGCTCGATGGCGATCAAGGCCGTAGGCCGCACCGCGCAGATGATCGTGAAGGATGTTCGCGACCAGTTCAAGGAGAACCCCGGGATCATGGCTGGCACCTCAAAGCCGGACTATGGCCGATGTGTTCACATCGTCACCGGCGCTGCCCTGAAGGAGATGGTGATGCCCGGGCTGCTGGTGGTCTGCATGCCGGTGGCGGTGGGCCTGATCTTCCGGCACTTCAGCGCGAGCTATCAGGCGACCTCGGAGATCTATGCGCCGGGAACGATTCTTCCAGTGCCTGCGATTGCTGGGATTCCGGTGAACCTCGCCGGAGCCGAGTCGGTCGCCGGTTTGCTGATGGTCGGCACCATCGCCGGTATCCTGCTGGCGATGCTGATGAACAACGGCGGCGGCGCCTGGGACAACGCGAAGAAGTTTATCGAGACCGGTCAGTACGGCGGCAAGAAGTCCGAGGCGCATAGAGCCGCTATCGTTGGAGATACGGTCGGCGACCCGTTCAAGGACACCGCCGGGCCCAGCCTGCATGTCCTGATCAAGCTGCTGGCTACGATTACGCTGGTACTTGCTCCATTGTTTGTCTAAACCCAATTGCATCGCTTGACACCGGGGCCGCCTTGATGAGAGGCGGCCCCGGCGACTGGGATGGAATAAAGCTGGTGCCAGACAGTACAATCCTGCTTGGTAGAGGCAATCACGATGGCTCGGAGCATGGTGTCCAATTCGGTTGAAAAGAAGGTCGCGGAAGGGGAGCTTACGCCGGAGAAGCTGGTGGAGTTCTACCGGCTGATGTACCTGTCCCGGCGCACCGATGATCGCGAGATTGTGTTGAAGCGGCAGCAGAAGATCTTCTTTCAGATATCGTGCGCGGGCCATGAGGCGCTGCTGGTGGCGGCGGGAATGGCGATGCGTCCCGGATACGACTGGTTCTATCCCTACTACCGCGACCGCGCGATCTGCCTCGCTTTGGGAAACACGGTCGAAGATCAGTTGCTGCAATCGGTGGGCGCGGCAGACGATCCGGCGAGCGGTGGCCGGCAGATGCCGTCGCACTGGTCCAGCAGAAAGCTGAACATCGTGACCTCGTCTTCTTCGACGGCGACGCAGTGCCTTCACGCAATTGGTTGCGCCGAGGCGGGCAGATATTTCTCAAAGCATCCGGAAGCGGCTGCCAAACACGAAGGCGACTACCGCGAGTTCAAGGACGTCAAGTTTCACGGCGACGAGGTGGTCTACGTCTCGATTGGCGAAGGATCGACCAGCCAGGGAGAGTTCTGGGAGTCGCTGAATACGGCGAGCAACGGCAAGCTGCCGGTCGTGTATGTCGTCGAGGACAACCAGTACGCGATCTCGACGCCGGTGGAGGTGAATACTCCCGGCGGCAATATCTCGCGGCTGGTAGCGAATTTTCCCAACTTTCATTTTGCCGAGATCGACGGCACCGATCCGATTGCAAGTTACAAGGCAATGGCCGAGGCAGTGGCCTATTGCAGGGCAGGGAACGGACCCGCGCTGGTGCATGGACATGTGGTCCGTCCCTACTCGCACTCGCTCTCGGAAGACGAACGCGATTATCGTTCCGCCGAGGAGCTGGAAAAAGACTCGCTGCGCGACCCCATCTCGAAGATGCAGATGTGGCTGCTGCGCGAAGGAATTCTCGACGCCGATGGGATCAACAGGCTCGAACGGCAGGTGGACGAAGAGGTGCAGCGGGCTGCGGACAAAGCTGTGCTGGCGAAGCTGCCCGCGGTCGATTCGATCAAGAGCCATCTCTACTCCGAAGATCTCAGCGCGATGGACGCGCGTTTTGATACGAAGCCTGTGGCGGTGGCCGATGCGACCGAACGGACGATGGCCGACCTGATCAACACCTGCCTGAAGGACGAGATGCGGCGCGATGAACGCATCGTCGTCTTCGGCGAAGACGTCGCCGATGCCAGCCGCGAAGATGCGCTGCGTGCAGGAAAGATCAAGGGCAAGGGCGGCGTCTTCAAGCTCACTGCGGGATTGCAGACGGAGTTTGGCAGCGACCGTGTGTGGAACTCGCCGCTGGCCGAGGCCAACATCGTTGGCCGGGCCATTGGCATGGCGGAGCGCGGATTGAAGCCGGTGGTCGAGATCCAGTTCTTCGACTACATCTGGCCCGCCATGCACCAGATGCGCAATGAGCTGGCGCTGATTCGCTGGCGCTCGAATAATGGATTCAGTTCGCCGCTGGTGATACGCGTTCCGGTGGGCGGATATCTGACGGGCGGCTCGATCTATCATTCGCAATCGGGCGAGAGCATCTTTACACATACGCCGGGAGTGCGGGTGGTGATGCCGTCGAATGCGCGGGATGCGATGGGACTGCTGCGCACGGCGATCCGCTGCGACGATCCTGTGCTCTTTCTGGAGCACAAGCGTCTCTACCGCGAGACCTATGGGCGTGCGGTCTATCCGGGGCCGGACTTCTGTATCCCGTTTGGCAAAGCGGCGATTGTCCGCCCAGGCAAGGACGTGACCGTGATCACATACGGCGCTGTCGTCCCCCGCGCCTTGCAGGCAGCGCATAAGCTGCACCGCGAGAAGGGCGTCGATGTAGAGTTGATCGATCTGCGCAGCCTTGCTCCGTATGACTGGGAGACGATTGCGGAGAGTGTGCGCAAGACCAATCGCGTGATCGTAGCCCACGAAGACATGTTGAGCTGGGGATATGGAGCGGAGATCGCAGCGCGGATCGGTGACGAGCTGTTCCACGATCTCGATGCGCCGGTGCGCCGCGTGGCTGCGATGGATACCTTTGTGGCGTATCAGCCCATCCTCGAGGATGCGATTCTGCCGCAACCCGAAGATCTCTATCGTGCGATGGAAGAGCTGGCAGCCTTTTAAACGATTGCCAGAGGCTCTCCCAAAAATATTCTGCTAATCCGTCATCTTCGCCGCACGGGGGCCCCGGCGAGCGTTCTTTGCTCGTTGGGGTGGGATGGCGGAGGACCTGCTCTGCGTTTTTAGCCTATCGTTTGAAGTGATATTGCGGCAGTCGATATTTAACCAGACCCAAAAAAGTGGGGTCCGCATCTCTGCGGACCCCAAAGCGCATGGGATGTTTTATGCGGGTTGAAAAGAGGTGGAGGCGTGCATCTCCGAAGCTTTTGGTGACCGTACCAGCCGCGAGTCTGCCGGCGACTGAAGTCTGAATCGATCCACCTGCTGTTCGAGCGCAACGGCAGTCGTGCGCAGCGATTCAATTCCCGCCGCAGTGGTCGCCATCTCGGTGAGATTTTCGTGGCTGAGCGAATGGATGGAGTCGAGGCTCGCGCTTGACTGGTCCGCCGCTGCGGTCTGTTGCGAAGCAGCGATGGCAATCTGCGCGATCATGCGGTCCACGCGTTCCGCCATGCCGATGATCTTTTCGAGCGCCTCGCCCGCCTGAGTTGTGGTGACGACGCCCTGCTGTACCGTCTCCGTGCCACTCTCCATGCTGGCGATGGCGGTGCGGGTGCGGTCCTGAATGCCTTGAATCATGCTGGCAATCTCGCCGGTGGCCTGAGCAGTGCTTTCAGCGAGACGGCGAACCTCTCCGGCGACGACAGCAAAGCCTCGGCCCTGGTCTCCGGCTCGCGCCGCTTCGATGGCGGCGTTCAGTGCAAGCAGGTTGGTTTTGCGCGCAATCTCGTCGATGACGGTGACGATCTGGCTGATGCGCCGCGAGTCGTCGCCAAGCAGCGTGACTGTCGATGAGGTGTCGCTGACCGCGGTGGCGATCGAGTGCATGTTGCCGAGCACCTGTTTGACGATGGTGCCGCCATCGCGTGCCGTCTCCGCTGCATTACGTGCCGTCTCGGCAGCGGACTGCGTATGCCGCGAGACCTCCGCAATCGACGCCGACATCTCCTGCATCGCCGTCGCGGCCTGTTGCGTCTGCTGGCTCTGCTGGTCGATGCGGCGGTGGATCTGGTCGCTTGCGGTGCGCATCGAGGCCGCACTTCCTGTCAACGAGCCTGAGGTATGGACCACCGTGCCGATGATGCTGCTGAGGCTGGCCTGCATCTGCTGCATCGCCGTGGCGAGTGAGCCGATCTGGTCTTGACTGTGAAGATCGAGTGCCTCGCCCGTAAGGTCGCCCGACGCGATGGCGTTGGCGCGTTCCGCAACCAGATCGACGCCCTTGGTGATACGGCGTGCAAGAAAGGTGGAGATGACGCCGCCGATGATAGCGCCGAGGATGGTCGCCAGCCAGAGCGTAAGCAGGGTGGAACGGTTGGCGCGGCGGAGCTGCACCAGCTCTTGGTTGGTCTGCGACATCTGCGACTGGGCCAGATCGGTCACCGTCGTGAAGAGCGACCGTTCGAGCGGCAGGATCTGGTTCTGCAGCGTATCGTAAGCCTGCGCGGTGCCCTGCGAGGTCTTGGTCTCGTTGAGCGTTTCGACCTTCTCTTCGAGCGGCTTGAGCTTGGCCAGGCCGGATTCCAGTATGGCGAGACGACCGGCGTCGGCGCCCATGTCGAAGTGGGTGCTGTCCTGGCTGAGCTTGGCTACAGCGGCTTCGGCCATGGAAAACTGCTGCTGCCGGGCTTGCCGGAATGCGGCTGAGGTCGCGGGGTCGAGGCCGAAGAGCATGTAGGACTCAAGGCTGCTGATGGTGCGGGTGAGATGCGAATCGACGTCGCGGCTGCCCATGATGATCGGCAGGCGGCTGGTGGTGACGACATCGGAGAGGTGATTGGCTTCCTCGATGCGGACGTGTGCCGTATAGGCGCTGAGAAACATGGCGATGATGAGAAAGCCGGTGCTGAGGCCGAGCTTGGATTCAAGTTTCATGATGGTCCTTACCTGTGCGGTTGGTCGCCCGTGGAAAATGGCTACTGAAGGTCGCCTTTGAAGTTGACTTCGATCTCGGTCTCCGATGTGTCGGGGCCGGGCTCGAAGCGCCAGCGTTTGACTGCGTCCTCCGCCGCGGCGACGAGCAGGGGATGGCCGGATTCGACCTTGGCTTTGGCGACGGTGCCGTCGGGCTGGACGGTAACGATCAGAACGACCGTTCCGCCGACGTGCATGCGGCGGGCGAGCTCAGGATAGCTGGGAGGGACGCGACTCACTACGGCGCGGTGAACGCTGCCGGCAAAGGCGGCTCCGGCGCAAAGGAAGAGACTTCCTATGACGAGAAGGGTGCGGGAAGATCGGGTTGAGACAGCCAAGTGAAACCTCCGGGACATAGAGGTTGTATCGGCGGAGATGGCGGGGGCTTTAGCGGCAGGTGAGGACCGGGCTTGAGATAGCGGCGAAGGTGAGGTCTTCGGCAGCGCTTCCGCTGCGCTGTTTCCAGTTGAGGAAGAGCGTTCCGTAGCTGTCGATAAGGCAGGTTGCAGGATCGATCTTCAGTTCGGCGAGCGTCCGGTCGATCCATTCAGGCGGCCCTTCGAGCTCGACATAGTTGCCAATCGGCGTCTCGTCGATGACAAGATGGGCGGAACGCTCGGCGGCGTGAGACCACTCGGTGCGGAATTTTTCGTAGACGAAGACGGGAGAGTAGCCCAGTTGCTGAAAGATTTCGCCGAGCGCGTGCCCGTCGGTGACGGTGGTTTCTGTCTCGATGCGGACCTTATAGCGGGTCTCGCTGGAAGCCTGGTCGGGCAGGCGTTTATGGGTGACGGTACAGAGGTCGCCGTATTGGCGGATGCGGAGGAGCTGTTTCTGGCCGCGAAGGTCGCGTGCGGGCGTGTCATAGAGCGTGTTGTGCTCGAAGGTGCGGGGCGTGTCGAGATGAAAACCGAACTGGGGAAGGCGGGCCTGAAGTGCGGCGGGATCGGAGAGGGGGAATTTGAGTTCGATCTCTGCGCTTTGCATGGGTTGAGTATACGAGCTACTTCGCGCGCGCCGCTTTTTCGAGACGGTCGCGGATAGCGAGACCGACTCCGCTGGCTTCGGGGAGCGGGCAGAGAATCGTCGTCACCCCACGGGCGTCGAGTTCTCGCAGACCGGCAAATAGACGCTGCGCCAGGGCTTGTCCGTCGCTCCATGAGGCCCATTGGAAGACTTCGGTGGAGGGCTTTGCCATCCAGCCTTCGGGGAGCAGGGCTCCGATCTTTTCTCCCGCATGCTGTTCTTCCTGCTGGTGCAACTCCTCTTCGCTGGCTACGAGGATCAGCTTTGCGCGTGGCGCGTAGTGGCGGATGCCGATGCCGGGGGAAGGTAGGCCGGCGGGATTTTCTGTAGGGGCTACGGCGGGTTGGAAGATGCGAACGGGGCCGGCAACCTGCTCGATCATCTCGGGAGTGATCGCTCCGGGGCGGTAGATGAGCATGGGGCTTTGGTTGGGGTCGAGGACGGTGGATTCGACTCCAACTGTTGTTGGGCCACCGTCGAGGACGGCGTCGATGCGGCCGTCGAGGTCTTCGAGGACGTGATCGGCGGTGGTTGGACTGGTGTGTCCGAAGCGGTTGGCGCTGGGCGCGGCGATGGGAACACCGGCGGCGCGGATGAGGGCGAGGGCGAGAGGATGCGACGGCATGCGCACGCCGACCAGCGGCCTCCCAGCGGTAATTGCGTCGGGAACTTGCTCTGTACGAGGTAGGAGTAGCGTCAGTGGGCCAGGCCAGAAGTGTTGGATTAGCTTTTCATACTTAACTATTGATAATGCTAATCTTGTAAGCATCATTTTGTCGCTGACGTGGACGATGAGCGGGTCCCACGATGGTCGGCCTTTGGCGGCGAAGATCTTTGCTATGGCAGCTTCGTCGAGGGCATTGGCACCGAGTCCGTAGACGGTCTCGGTGGGGAAGGCCACCGTCCCGCCTTCGCGGAGGATTTTGGCGGCCTGTTCGATCTCGGTGGGCTGGAGGCGCTTTGTCATCTCGCTGAGAGGGCCAGTTGTCCGGCGAAGGCGTCGAGCGAGAGGGAGCGGAGGAGGTTGCGGCGCATGCCGTTATAGACCTGATCGAGGCCGCGGGATGCGCCTTCGATCCACTGGAAGGAGAGGGACTGCGAGAGGCGGTCGAGCTCGGGGCGAAGGTCAGTGTTGCGGATCAGTTCGGGCGTTCCGGCTCCAAGGAGGAGAAGGTCTTCGAGCAGGAGGGCGAGGGCGCGCAGGAGGGCGGTGGTTTTTTGCTGGCCTTCGGCACCGGCGCGATAGGTCTCTGTCATCTTGAAGAGGGCGGTGTGATCGGGCTCGCTGGCGGCGTTGCGGAGGAGGAGCAGCGCGTCGGAGCGTGCTGCGGTGTAGGCTGCGAGGTCGAAGCCGAGGGCTTTGCCAGCAGCTCCCTGAGCGAGCCGGGCGATGAGAGTGCGCTGCTTGGGCGGAACGTCGGGGCGACGGTCGGCGAGCAGCGTTTCGATCTCTTCGACAGGCAAGGCTCCGAGGCGAACGGTGGCGCAGCGGGAGCGGATGGTGGGCAGAAGTTCGCCGGGGTTTTCCGCCAGGATGATGATGTGGACGGTCGCCGGCGGCTCTTCGAGGACCTTGAGCAGGGAATTGGCCGCTTCCTTCATGAAGCTGGCGGCGGTGAGGATGAAGATTTTTTTCGGTGCTTCGGAGGGAAGGTAGTGGGAGCGCTGGATGACGGTGCGGACCTGACCGAGTTTGATGAGGAGCTGGGGCGGGTCAGGCGGGATGATGAGGACGTCGGGGTGCGGCTGGACGAGGACGCGGGTGTCCTTTTTGTCGGCGTCGCGGAGCTCTTCGCGGGCGGCTACGGCTTTATCGACCTCGTCTTCGAGGTTGGCGGCGGAGGCGATGCGGGTGCAGTTGTGGCAGACTCCGCAGAAGCTGGCGAGGGACTGGCCGTTCGACCAGAGGTCGCGGGGCTGGCGCTCGCACTCGACCGCCATGGCCAGCATGAGGGCGAGGGTATATTTTCCGGCTCCGCTGGGCCCGGCGAGGATGAGCGAGTGGGGCAGGCGACCGGCGGCGATAGCGGTGCGCAGGTGCTCGATGGCGCTGGCGTTGCCGAGGAAGTCGTTGAAGGTGGCGGGTAAGCCTGCGGTCTGCGTCATCTGCGGTATATCCCCCCCCCTGGACTTTAGTCCTAAAATATTCTAAATAAATGGCTTAAGTCCGGACTTCGGTTTGGACTCTGATATTTCAAAATATCATGTCCCCGGAGTGCGAACGCAGATCCTCCCGCTGCGCGGAAGGATGACAACAAAAAAATGGCGAAGGATGACAACAAAAGGAGCGAAAGGATGACAACAAAAAGAGCGAGGATGACGATGGTCTTGGATCTGGACTGCGTTAAATGAAAAGTCCCGGCGGGTGCCGGGCTTCTCTTTTTTCTTCTGGATTAATTCTAACAGGGGTGTCAAGCATCTTCGCAGTCGGTCGTGTCGTATTGGTTTACGACGAGAAGGTGTACCTCAGCGGCTAAAGCCGCATTGCAAATAGAGCGCCCGCGGCACGGCTGAAGCCGTGCCCTTAAGCAAGCTCACTTTCTGGCGTTGGCGAGCTTCTTCTGGGTGTCGAGGAAGCGGCGGACGCGGTCGAGCGAACGGGCCTTGCCGAAGACGACGAGACTTTCGAGTAGCGGCGGCGACATGGTGCTTCCGGTAATGATGGCGCGCAGCAGCATGAAGTTCTCTTTGACCGACCAGCCTTTTTCTTCGCCTAGTTTTTTGAGGGCAGGTTCCATGGCTTCGTGGGTCCAGTCTGTGGCTTCGAGGACAGTGAGTTGTTCGGCGGTGAAGTCCAGCGTCTCTTCGAGGGTGCGCTTTTTGGGGAGGAAGACCTCCTGCGTGGGCAGGATGTCGTCGCGGAAGAAGAAGCCGGTGAGGTCGCCGAACTGGCCGAGGGTTTCGATGCGCTGCTGGATGAGCGGCGCGATCTCGCGGAGGTAGTTGTCGGAGAGGATGGTGCTGCGCAGGGCGGTGTAAAAGGCATCGGGGCCGAGGGCGCGAATGTACTCGCTGTTGAGCCAGCGCAGCTTGGTGAGGTCGAAGACGGGGCCGCCGAGACGGATGTTGGGGACCTCGAAGCGTTGGATCATCTCGGCGAGGGAAAAGATTTCGGTTTCTTTGGCGCCGTTGACGATCTCGATGGGGGTGGGTGAGGGCATGCCGCCGCCCATGAGGCCTAGGAAGTTGATGAGGGCTTCGGGGAGGAAGCCAGCCTGTCTGTAGTAGATCAGCGAGACAGGATTTTTGCGCTTGGAGATCTTTGACTTGTCGATGTTGCGCAAGAGCGGCATGTGCCAGAAGCGCGGAAGCTGCCAGCCGAAGGCCTTGTAGAGCAGGACGTGCTTGGGCGTGGAGGAGATCCACTCCTCGGCGCGGATGACGTCGGTGATTTGCATGAGGTGGTCGTCGACAACGTTAGCGAGGTGATAGGTGGGGAAGCCGTCGGACTTCATCAGCACCTGGTCGTCGATGGTGGAGTGCTCGAAGGTGATGTCGCCGCGCAGTTCGTCGCGAAAGGTGGTTGCGCCATCGGTGGGAACGGACATGCGGATCACGAAAGGCTTGTTGGCGGCGAGGTCGGCTTCGATCTGCTCTGCAGGCAAATGGCGGCAGGTGCCGGGGTAGCGGGGTGGGAGCTTTGCGGCGATCTGCTGCTTGCGGGCGGCGTCGAGTTCTTCGGCGGTGCAGAAGCAGCGGTAGGCGGTGCCGTTGGCGAGCAGAAAATCAGCGTGCTGGCGGTAGATCTCGGTGCGCTCGGACTGGCGGTAGGGGCCGTGAGGGCCGCCGACGTCGGGGCCTTCGTCCCAGTTGAGGCCGAGCCAGCGGAGGGTGTCGAAGATCATCTGCTCGGAGGTAGGGACGAAGCGGGTGCGATCGGTGTCCTCTATGCGAAGGACGAAGGTGCCGCCGCGCTGGCGGGCGTAGATGAAGTTGATGAGGCCGATGTAGGCGGTGCCGACGTGGGGGTCGCCGGTGGGGCTGGGAGCGATGCGGACGCGGATAGGGGCTTCTGTGCTGGTCGTAGTCATGATGTGGGCTAGACTTCGATGCTAGCAGAGAGCAAGGGTGGATATGCGAACAGAGATAATGGCTGGATGACGAGAGCCGACTGGAGCAGCGGAGCGTTGGCCGAGGGGTTGCGGTGCTATCGCGCAGAGGAGTTTTTTATGGCGCATGAGCATTGGGAGACGGTGTGGCTGGAGTCACAAGAGCCGGAGAAGACTTTTTTGCAGGCGTTGATTCAGACCGCCGCTGCGTTTCATCATCTTCAGCGTGGCAACAGGGTGGGAGCTGCGTCGCTGCTGCGGGCGGCGTTGCGGCGGCTTGGGCCTTATGCAGATTTATTTGGCGGCGTGAGGGTGGGTTCACTTCGCGAAGAGATGGGGGCTTGGGTGCGGGTGCTGGAAGTGACGGATGGGGTGTGCGGGCTGGCGTTTCCGGAGATTGGGCTGGAGGATTTCGGGCAGGGCTGATTCAGCTAGTGGACGTTCTCTCGGGAACTAAAGCGGTTCCACGGTGAGATGTAGTCGGGACAAAGCAGGTCCTCCGCCTGTGGCGAAGGATGACAACAAAAAAGGCGAAGGAACCCAATGCCTTTGGGTAGCGGCAGCGTTATTTTGTGTAGAGCTTGAGGGCGCGGAGGTCGGGGATGGTGATGGTGCGACCTTCGACGGAGATGAGACCGGAGTGTTGCAGGCGCGTGAGGGCGCGCGAGACGACATCGCGGACCGAGCCGATGCGGGTGGCGATCTGATGGTTGGACAAGACGAGCCGAAAGGACGCCGCGCCCGACAGGGGAGCGCCGGCAAGCTGGGACTGGTCGAGAAGAAGAAGAGCGACGCGCTGGCCGACCTCGTGGAAGGAGAGAAGCTCGACCATCTGGGCGTGTCGACGCACGCGAGCGGCCATGAGTTTGAGGGCCTTGAAGACGAAGGAGGGGTGATCGCGGCAGAACTGGCACATCTCCTGCTTTCCGATGAAGAGCGCATCGGTGTCCTGTTCGGCGATGGCGGAGGCAGGGTAGGGGCCGTCGTCGAAGATGGGGACCTCGGCCATGACGGCGCCGGCGGTATCGACGTGCATGACGTGCTCGCGTCCTTCTTCGTTGTGCTGAAAGGCGCGCACCTTACCGTTGACGATGACGAAGAGGCCTTTAGCTACTTCGCCGGCGAGGAAGAGCATTTCCCCCCTGGCGAAGTGGACTTTGACGGCCTGCCTGGCCAACTGCGAAAGCTCTTTCGTGCTGAGTTCGCCGAAGAGCACGGTGTGTTTGAGGGCGGCGATTTTATTGGCTTCCATTGATGCGCTCCACAGGCAAGGTTCTCCTACGACTCATGTCATAGCTCACGGTTCGATCGTAGCGTAGATTTTGGGCATAACAAGGTTTCGACTTCAGCAACGGGAAGGCCCGGACATGCAAAAGTTTAATCTGCAGGAACAGATCGAGTATAACGACAGCAAATTCAACCCGAAGGTGCTGGTGAACGAGCCGGGTTATCGCATGGTGCTGCTGAATCTGCGCAAGGGGCAGTCGGTGCCGGAACATGCCAACAAGGCTGTGGTGACGGTGTATGCGATTACCGGCCACATCACGTTTTATGAGGGGACCGATTCCTGCGAGTTGCGGGCGGGAGAGGTGGTGCGCATCAATGGCGGCGCGCCGCATCATCTCGAAGCGCATGAGGACTCGGCGCTGTATGTTCTGGCCGCGGGACAGGTGGAGGCTTCTGCGAGTGCGGCCGAGGTGCTCGATCTGCGGGAGGTGCCGCGTCCGCTGCGGCATCCGATGGTGTTTGCGAAGCTCGATGCGCTGGCGGTTGGCGGATCGTTTGTGCTGGTGAACGATCACGATCCGGTGCCGTTGAACAGGCAGATCGATAGTCTGCGGCCGGGACAGGCGGGGTGGGAATATCTCCAGCGCGGACCCGATCTCTTTCGTATCCGCATCAAACGGATTGCGCCTTCTGCGTCGGCGGAGATTCCGGTAAGGGCACAGACGGAAGTGGCCGTCGCTGACATCACCAGAGCATAAGAGTAGAATTTCCGTTTTCTGATAAAGAATGTGATGGAGAGTGCAATGGCCTCAGCTTCAATCGATCTCTCAGCCCTGCCGCACCGGAACTACCTGAACAATGAATACGGCCTCAAATCATGGCTGCTGACGCTGGACCATAAGCGGATCGCGATTCTTTATATGCTTTCGACGAGTTTCTTCTTCGTCATCGGCGGCACGATGGCGGCGTTGATCCGGCTGAATCTGTTGACTCCCGGCGGCGAACTCGTCTCCGCGGACACGTACAACAAACTGTTCTCGATCCATGGGCTCATCATGGTGTTCTTCTTCCTGGTGCCGGTGGCGCCGGCCGTGCTGGGCAACTTCCTTATCCCGCTGATGATTGGCGCGAAGGATGTGGCGTTTCCACGGTTGAATTTGTTGAGCTGGTATCTGTTCATGGCCGGCGGCAGCCTGGAACTGTACATGATGGTCTTCGGAGGTGTGGATACGGGCTGGACGTTTACGACGCCGCTCAGTACGCACTATCTGAATACCCATGTGGTCGCGGCGGCGATGGGAATCTTCGTCGCCGGTTTTTCTTCTATCTTGACGGGGCTGAACTTTATCGTCACGATTCACCGGATGCGGGCGCCGGGCATGACGTGGTTCCGGCTGCCGCTGTTTATCTGGTCGTACTATGCCACTTCGATCATCTTTGTGCTGGCGACGCCGGTGGTTGCCATCACCATGGTGCTGGTGGCGATGGAGCGTTTCACCGGCATCGGCGTCTTCGATCCGAGCAAGGGTGGCGACCCGCTGCTGTTTCAACATCTCTTCTGGTTCTATTCGCATCCGGCGGTGTACGTGATGATTCTTCCGGGCATGGGGATCGTCTCGGAGGTGATGGCGTGCTTCAGCCGGAAGCGCGTCTTCGGATACACGGCGGTAGCGTTTTCGTCGGTGAGTATTGCGGTGTTCAGCTTCTTCGTCTGGGCCCATCACATGTTCATCATGGGCATCTCGAACTACTCGGCGCTGGTGTTTTCGATCTTCAGCATGATGGTTGCCGTGCCTTCGGCGATCAAGGTCTTCAATTGGACCGCTACGATGTACAAGGGTTCGATCACCTTTGCGACGCCGATGCTTTATTCGCTGGGATTTATCGGCCTGTTCGCGGCGGGAGGAATGACGGGAATCTTTCTGGCCGCGCTGGGCATGGATATTCATTTGACCGAGACGTACTTCATCGTCGCGCACTTTCACTACGTGATGGTGGGGGGCATGGTGAGCGCGTATATGGCCGGGCTGCATTTCTGGTGGCCCAAGATAACGGGACGGCTGTATCCGGAGTCGATGGGGAAGCTCGCTGCGGCGATCCTGTTTATCGGCTTCAACCTTACCTTCTTTCCGCAGTTCATTCTCGGCTACCTGGGAATGCCGCGACGCTATCACTCCTATCCTCCTGAGTTTCAGGTGCTGAATGTGCTGTCGACGGCGGGAGCTTCGGTGCTGGCGCTCGGCTACCTGCTGCCGGCGGTCTATCTTCTATGGTCGCTGAAGTATGGAGAGGTTGCGGGAGCGAATCCGTGGCGGGCGGCAGGGTTGGAGTGGAAGATCCAGTCGCCTCCGCTGACCGAGAACTTTATCGAAGTGCCGGTGGTTACGGAAGAGGCCTACAACTACGGAGACATGGACCGCGAGCATGTGGTCGAAGTGACTCCCTGAGCGGCTCGAACAGGAACGAGGGCGTGGAATGAGTTCGCCGCTACAGATTCTGGATGTGAAAAAAGACGCGCGGCGCATCCTGGTGGAACGCCAGAGTCAGCGGCTGGTGATCGCATTCATCCTTACCGGTCTGTTTTTCATGCTGCTGCCGGGTACGTTTCTGGGAGTGTGGAATCTGCTGGATATCTCGAAGGCGCACCTGTCTTCGGCGCTTCCGCAGGCGTGGTTGCAGGCCCATGGGCAGGCGCAGATCTTCGGCTGGATCGGCTCGTTTATCCTCGGGATCGGGCTTTACTCTCTTACCAAGACGCAGAGCACGATGCTCTTTCCCACGAAGATTGGGTGGAGTGCGTGGGGGCTGTGGACGGCTGGCGTGACGTTGCGCTGGCTGGCGGGTATCGTCCGATGGGAGTGGCGGGTGATGCTTCCGCTCTCAGGATTTTTACAGCTTGCGGCCTTCCTCTTCTTTTTTTATGCGGTGCGGCGGCATGGACCGAAGGGCACCGGGAAGCCTGAGCCGTGGATGCGCATGATCGTCGCGTCGACGATCGGTTTTATGCTGACGCTGGCCGTCAACCTGGGCCTGCTTGTCTGGCTGGCATGGACGGGAGCCTCTCCGGCGCTGCCGCATGTGATCGACGAGGAGTTCGTCCTTCTGGCGGTATGGGGGACCGTCGTTCCGACGATATGGGGATTCAACGCGCGCTGGCTTCCCGTATTTGCCGGACTTAAGCCGACGCATGGCAGCCGGTTGATGTGGGCCTACGTGCTGAGCCTTGCAGCGCTTGCGCTTACTTTTTTCGATCTTCTGGGCCTCGCGGCCGGCGCCTTTCTTTTTGCGGCTCTGCTTTCGATTGACGCGCTCCATGTCTGGGAGCGATCTATTCATGCGCCCAAGCTGCTGAACATTCACTCGAGCTTTCCCGTGTTCGTGCGGCTCTGTTATGTGTGGCTCGTGATCTCGTGCGTTCTTGGCCTGCTGGCGGCCCGGTTCGACCATGCGGGAGGGGTGTGGGGCGCGAGCCGTCATGCGCTCACCGTCGGATTCGCGGCCGCGATGGTCTTCGTGATTGGCCCTCGGATACTGCCCGCGTTCTGCGGAATGCGGGTCCTGTGGAGCAAGCAGCTTATGTTCTGGTCGCTGTTGTTGCTCCATGGGGGGTGTCTGCTGCGCGTCAGCGCGGAGCCGCTGGCCTATGAGAATCTCTGGAACCCTGCGTGGAGGATACTGCCGGTTTCGGCGGTGATGGAGCTGACGGCAGTCACCCTGTTTGCGATCAATATGATGGTCACGCTGGCGCGGCCCCCCGCGCACATAAGCTCATCGAAAGGTCAGTAGACGCGCTTACGGTGCGAAGGAAGACCCTCTTTATCCAGACAGCAGATTTTCAGCTTGCGACCTTCTCCCAAACAGCAACCATTGCAAGTCCATCTCTCGTATCCATCTTAAGGTTGATCTCGAAGCCAGCCTTAAGGCGGCTGTTGCGCAAAGGGAGTTCCGGAACTGGTTCGGATCGAGAATCCCATCCGGTTCAGGTGCCATAATGTTCAGTACAGCCTCTCTAAAATAGAAGACGACAATGAGAACCCTTGTACCCAAAGCTGCGTTGAATCCTCTGCACGCACGATCTCATCGATGCCGCCAGTTTGTAGCCAGCGTGCTGGTTGCCGCGATGTTTTTTGCCGTGGGATGTCACTCGGCGGACCGGCTACCGGACAAGTCCTCGCAGACTTACGTAGACTTCGTTTCAAGCTTCTATGTAGGGTTGGCCGCGCTACAGGTAGGGGACGATGTACGGGCCGACAGCAGTCTTCAGAAGGCCACAACGCTGGTCCCTGGAGAGCCTGCGGCATGGGCGAACTGGGGCATCCTGGCGCTGCGTCAGCGAAGCTTCGATGCAGGAGCCGAGCGGCTCGAACGCGCACGCAAACTTGCTCCGAAGGATGACCGCATCGAATACCTGCTGGGATTGCTGGAGAGCAATCGCGGCGATTCGGCCAAAGCGATTACGGACCTGCACGCAGCGATCAAACTGAACCCGAAGAACCTGCGCGCGACGTATCAACTGGCGTCGGAGGTGGAGCGCCAGGGAGATGCGACGAGCGACGCGGAGTTTGAAAGACTGATTCAGCAGATCCTCGTGGTCGATCCGAATAACCTTGCCGCCCTGGTTGACCTGAGCCGCATTGCCGCCAAACGCGGAGACGCCGCGACGCTGCACGCAGCGATCGATAAAATTGCGGCTCAGTCGGGTGCGTGGCCAGCGGACGTGCGGCAACAACTGGCGGCCTTGCAGACTGCGGCTTCCGGTCCCGATCCGAAGGCCGCAGCCACACGGTCGATCTTTTTGAGAAACGTGCTGATGCAGGTGCCGGAGTTTCGCCAGAGTTTATCTGCGATCAAACCGCCGCCGGGGGAAGAGGCTGAGCCGTTTGCACATCTTCTACGGCTTCCGTCGCCTGCGTTTCAGCCTGCTCCAGCCGATACGGGAATGAGGTTTGTTGCGCAACCGCTGACGAAGATACCGTCGGGCCATTGGGATTGGATCGGAGCGGTCTCTCTGAACGGCACGGGGACGCCTGCGATTGCAGCGGCGAATGCGCAGACGGTGAGGCTGTCGACGGGAGCGACCTTCGCGTTTCCGGGCGGGAAGGCGGCCGTGAAGCCGACGCCGGAAGGAATATTGCCCGTCGATTTCAACTATGACTTCAAGAGCGACCTGGTGCTCGCAGGCGCCGGCGGTCTGCGTTTTATGCGACAGGACAGTTCGCAGTCCTTTGTCGATGTAACCAGCAAGACAAAGCTGCCCCGTTCCGTGACGGAGGGTAGTTATACCGGAGCCTGGGGAGTGGACATCGAAGCCGATGGCGATCTTGATATCGTTGCGGGCGCGCCTGCGGGACTACCGCTGGTGCTTCGCAACAATGGCGACGGAACATTTCTGGCGATGCATCCCTTCGTCGGAATCTCAGGGGTGCGGCAGTTTGTGTGGGCAGACCTGAATGGCGACGGTAATCCCGATGCCGCGTTGATCGATGGCGCGGGGCAGTTGCATGTCTTTATCAATGAGCGATCGGCGAAGTTCCGCGAGCAGGCGATGCCGGATGGATTTTCAGGCGTCCGTGCGATTGCGGTTGCCGATGTAGACCATGAGGGACCGCTGGGGTTGCTGGCTGTTCGTAAGAACGGCACCATCGCCAGTCTTGCCATGACGGGCGACGGCCGCGGCTGGAGAGTGGCGGAGGTCGCGAGTGTTCCTGATGCTGCGAATTATCTGGCTGGAGATGTGCGGTTGCGGGTGGCCGACCTGGACAATAACGGTGGCTTCGATCTTCTACTTGCTCCGGTCAGCGCAGCGCGAAGTCCGCTGATCTGGTTGCAGGCAGCGGATGGAAGATTTCAATCGCTCGGCAACCTGCCTGCTGCGGGCCTCGTCTTTGGCGCGGCCGATCTGGAAGGCATGGGGCGGCTCGACCTGCTGGAGATCTCCCCGGATGGGCAGGCTGTGGAAGCTGCTAATCGAGGGACGAAACAATACCACTGGCAGACGATTCGACCGCGCGCACATCAAGCTACCGGCGACCAGCGCATCAACTCGTTTGGCATCGGCGGAGAGATCGAGATTCGTTCCGGACTGATGGTTCAGAAGCAGCAGATCAGCGGGCCGGAGCTGCATTTTGGTCTGGGGCAACAGAAAGACGCGGATGTGGCGCGCATCGTCTGGCCCAATGGATCGGTGCGTGCGGAGTTTTCACTGAAGGCGGACCAGGAGTTTGTGGCGGAACAACGGTTGAAAGGTTCCTGTCCGTTTCTCTTTGCTTATAACGGCAAGGGCATGGAGTTTGTGAAGGACTCGGTCCCGTGGGGCTCGGCGATCGGTTTACGCATCAATTCGCTGGGTACGGCGCGCATCGCAGCGACCGAGGAGTGGTACAAGATAGGACGCAACAATCTGGTCCCGCGCGATGGCTTCTACGATCTGCGAGTTACTGGCGAACTATGGGAGACCTACTACTACGATTATCTGGCGTTAATGACGGTCGACCATCCGGCGGGAACTGAGATATTTACGGATGAGCGCTTCGTTGTGCCGCCGGTGAAACTTGCTATCACTGCGGTTGCTACGCCTCAGCCGATTGCGCGTGCTGTGGATGATAACGGACAGGATGTAACTGCGACACTGCGAACGCTGGATGGAAAGTATCTCGATAACTTTGGCAGGGGACAGTATCAGGGAGTTACTCGGGACCATTACGTTGAGATCGACCTTGGAGATAACGTGCCTGAGACGGGCCCGCTTTGGCTAATCGCCAAGGGATGGCTGCACCCGTCCGATTCCACGGTGAATATAGCGATGAGCCAGGGAGAGCATGAGCGGCCAAAGCCTCTGAGCCTGGAGGTGCCCGACGGCCATGGCGGCTGGAAGGTGGCGCGGCCGAACCTCGGTTTTCCGGCAGGACGCAACAAGATCTGCCTGATCGATCTGACCGGCGTCTTTGTTCCGGGAACGCCGCGCCGTGTGCGGCTGCGAACGAATCTGGAGATCTACTGGGACTCGATCGAGTGGGCCAAAGGACTGCCTGACACAGCTTTGAAGATCGAGCGACTTGCTCCACAGATGGCCGATCTTCATTACCGCGGCTACTCGGTGATCCATCAGGCCAATGCATCGTCGCCTGAGATTCCTGACTACAACCATCTCATGTCGACGACCCAGATATGGCGCGACTTAGCAGGGTACTATACCCGTTATGGCGATGTGCGCGAATTACTACATGGTATTGACGATCGCTACGTCATTATGAACGCAGGGGATGAGATGTCACTGCGTTTTGCTGCGCCGGCAGCGCCTCCGGCGGGCTGGGTGCGTGACTATGTGCTTGCCGGTGATGGCTGGGTGAAGGATGGCGACTATAACTCGACTTACTCCGAGACAGTATTGCCTTATCCCTATCACGCCAAAAGAGAATACGATACGCAGCCTGCGAAGCTGGAAGATGACTGGGAGTATCAGCACCATCAGAAGGACTGGCAGACCTACCAGACGCGCTATGTAACGCCGAGGATCTTTAACGATGCCTTGAGGAGTGAGGCGGCCAGATGAAGCGAGTACCAATTGCACGAATTGTAGTCAGTATTTTTTTTGCGGGATTGCTGATGACGCCGATTGTCGTCAGGAGATTTTCCGGACGTGAGGCCTCCGCACAGACGAAGCTCGATACCAAGGCTGCGCTGGCAAATCACGGCTTCTACCTTACGGAGGTCTCGCATGCGGCTGGTATCGATTTTGTTCATCAGGGACCAACGCTCGATCCGAAGCTTGCCAGTATCATGCCGGAAGTGGCTTCGATGGGGGCCTCTGTATCGATTGTGGATTTTGATCGCGATGGATGGCCTGACATCTATGTGACGAACAGTGCGGAGGGCAGCAAAAACCACCTCTATCGAAACATGCATGACGGTACCTTTAAAGATGTCGCAGAGGAGTTAGGCATTGCAGATGTAAATCAGCCGGGCACCGGTGTTTCCATGGGTGCGGTCTGGGGAGACTATGACAATGATGGTTACGAGGACCTTTACCTTATCAAGTGGGGGCGTCCTGAACTATTTCATAACGATCATGGCCATGGGTTTACGCGGGTAAGTGAGAAAGCTGGATTGCCGCCGTGGATCAATGCGAATACTGCTGTCTGGTTCGACTACGACGGAGATGGCTTACTTGATTTATTTGTAGGTGGTTATTATCCGGAAGATGTGGATCTTTGGCATCTGAAGTCGACAAAGATGATGCCGAATAGTTTTGAGTATGCCGACAACGGCGGTCGAAAGTATCTCTTCCATAACCTGGGAAATGGGAAGTTTGAAGAAGTAAGTGCCAAGGTTGGAATTACCAGCCGCCGTTGGGCCTTGGCTGCCGCTGCAGCAGATCTGCGGGGAACAGGGCATCAAGATCTTTTCGTTGCGAATGACTATGGAGTGTCGGAGCTTTATCTCAACGACGGCAAGCGCTTTCATGAAGCGGGCGAGCGGACGGGGGTGGGCTTTGCGCCCAAGAGCGGGATGAACGTTGCCTTTGGCGATATCTTCAATAAAGGGCAATACGCAGTGTACGTCTCGAACATCTCGGAAGATGGTGTCCTGATTCAAGGGAATAATCTTTGGGTGCCTAAAGACGTCACTGGCGGGAAGGGCATTCAATTCGACAATCTTGCTCGCGATATGGGCGTGGAACTTGGCGGATGGAGCTTCGGAGCACAGTTCGGCGACTTGAATAATGATGGGACGCTCGACCTGTATCTTACCAATGGCTATGTCTCGCTCGATCGTAAGAAGAGTTACTGGTATGACTTCACCAAGATATCCGGCGGCAACTCTACCATTATCGGAGATGCTAAAAACTGGCCTGCGATGGACGGACGGAGCCTCTCCGGTTACCAGCAAAAACATGTCTGGCTGAATGACGGCGCTGGGAAGTTTGTCGATGTGGCACAGGCAGTGGGGGTAACCGATACTTATGATGGCCGCGCTGTGGCATTAGCTGACCTATGGAATCGCGGTGTGCTGGATGTCGTTGTTGCAAATCAGAGGGGACCATTGCTTGTCTATAAGAACACCGTGCCCCCGGACGAGAGATGGATTGAATTTCAGTTGGAAGGGACGAAGAGTAATCGCAGCGGCATTGGCGCGGAGGTTACTCTGTTCTGGAACGGCCAGGAACAGATCCAGCAGGTATCGGGAGGCAGCGGTTTCTCGGCGCAAAATGATCGGCGCCTGCACTTTGGATTGGGGAAGGCGCCGCGGATCGATAAGGCCGTGATTCGTTGGCCTTCCGGCAAGATACAAACTCTTCATGACCTGACGCCGGACAAGCTGTATAAGATCAAGGAAGCGGAATGAGCCAAGCAGCGATGACAACTTCGGTGCCGCCGGGTAATGGCGCGCAATGGAAACGAGTGCTTAGCCTCGATAACCGGTTCATGCCGCCGCTGTTTATTACGCTCATTCTTCTGGCGGGCAATGTATCGTTTGGTATTCTCGAGAGCTATCAGAAGACACTGCTGGCAATTGTGACCAGCATTGCGGCTGAGTTGGTTCTTGGCCGCATCTTTCTGCATAAGTGGCCTCATCTTGCCAGCGCTTATATTACCGGCATCAGCGTAGGCATTCTGCTTCGGTCGCCTTTCTTCTGGCCTTATGCGCTTTGTAGCTTGCTGGCGATTACTTCAAAATATGTGCTGCGCTTTAAAGGGAAGCATCTATGGAACCCTTCTAACTTCGGTATCTCTGCGATGGTATTTTTGGCCGCGGAGTCGGTTGCCACGTTGAGTATTCAGTGGGGAAATAATCTTGGGGCAATGTTAGTTATCTGGCTGCTGGGCTCGGTAATTATCTGGCGCCTTCGCCGTTTTCATATCTGCGCCGTGTATGTTATTTCGTTCGTTGCGCTGGCCTTTTTACGCACATGGATCACGGGAGACCCACTCCTCTCCGAGATATCTCCCATCACTGGGCCGGAATATCAGCTTTTCATCTTCTTCATGATTACCGATCCAAAGACAACTGTGCGCTCGATGAAGGGGCAATGCATCGTGGCGTTTGCCGTGGCTGCGGTCGAGATGCTCCTGCGTCTGGATCAGAGTGTCTATGCTCCGTTTTATGCTCTCTTTATCGTTGGCCCCATTGCTCTGTTGATTGAGATGTGGCTCAACTCTCGGCATTCAACTGTGAATGCTGCCGGTAGCTTCGACAAAGGCCTGGTACATCCATAGCTGCATTCTGGCCGGGAGTTAGTAAAGGAATATTAATGCCACTGCGATTTCAATTTATTGTTTGTTCAGCCCTTGTCATGCTCCTGTCTCTTGCCGGCTGTAAACAACATCCGGCTGCTACAGCTTCGCAGACCGCTGCTTCGCCGGCAGCACATTCGGCTCCCATTGAAGCAGAGCGGCCTTCAGACGTTGAACCTGCTTCAGAGCGGCCATCGGGTCCCATTCGATTTACGGATGTGACCGGGCCGGCGGGCATTCATTTTCGGCATAACAGTGGAGCTTTCGGGAAGAAGTATCTTCCCGAAACGATGGGCAGCGGAGTCTGTGTTCTCGATTATGACAATGATGGCTGGCAGGACATTCTCTTTGTCAATTCGATGGATTGGCCCGGGCATAAGTCTGCGAACTCTTTACCTGCGCTCTATCACAACAATGGAAATGGGACCTTTACGGATGTTACACGCCAGGCCGGGCTGGCAGTAAAAATGTACGGGCTCGGTTGCGCGGCCGCCGATTACGACAATGACGGGTTTGAAGACATCTACATTACCGCTCTCGATGGAAACCATCTTTTTCGCAACCTGGGCAATGGGAAGTTTGCGGATGTTACAGCCAGAGCTGGAGTGCGCGATCCTGGTTTCAGCACAAGCGCGGTATGGTTCGATTATGACAAAGACGGCAAGCTCGACCTCTTTGTCTTGCATTATGTCAATTGGTCGATTGCAACGGACCAGTTCTGCTCACTGGACGGAAAGAATAAGTCCTACTGCACGCCTGAAGCTTACAAGGGACAAAGCGCTACGCTTTATCACAACAAAGGCAATGGGACGTTTGAGGACGTAACGAAGAAGGCCGGTCTCTATGATCCGAGCGCCAAGTCGCTGGGCGTTGCGCTGCTGGACTACGATAACGATGGCTGGCTTGACCTTTTTGTAACGAACGATACACAGCCCAACAAGCTTTATCACAACAATCATGATGGGACCTTTACTGATACCGCGTTTTCTGCCGGAGTGGCCTTCAGCGATGCAGGCAAAGCGCGCGCAGGCATGGGTACGGACGCGGCGGACTATGATGGGTCGGGACGAGAAAGCCTCGTCATTGGAAATTTCACCAACGAGAGCCTGTCGCTTTACCACAACGATGGTTCCGGGCTATTTACCGATAAAGCGTCGGACGCCGGCATTACCGCGCCATCCGCGAAGTCACTGACGTTCAGCTCGTTCTTCTTTGACTACGATTTAGATGGCTGGCCAGACATCTTTGCCCTCAATGGCCATGTAGCTGACGATGTAAGCGTGACGCAGCCGTCGCTGCATTATGCCGAATCACCACTACTCTTTCGGAACAAAGGCAGAGGAAACTTTGAAGACGTTTCAGACAAGGTTGGGTCGGCTCTGCATCAGGCAATTGTAGGGCGTGGCGCAGCCTATCTCGATTTCGATAATGACGGAGATCTTGATCTGGTTCTTACAACGAGCAATGGTCCGGCGAAGCTTTTGCGCAATGATAATGGCAACGAAAACGACATGTTGCGAGTGAAGACCATTGGCACGCGGTCCAATCGAGATGGTATCGGCGCGAAGGTTACAGTCAAGACAAGCAAGGGAATGCGTCTCTTTGAAATGGTCAAGACCGGGTCCAGTTATCTTTCGCAGAGCGAGATGCCTTTGACCTTCGGTCTGGGAAAGCCAGTCGAAGGCAAGGTGGTGACTCTTGAGATCGTATGGCCGAGCGGGAAGAAAGAGTCGATTCCTAATATCAAGCCGAATCAGTCCATTACCTTAAAAGAGGGTAGCGGTGTTGTTTCCGCGAAGCCAATTCAATTTGCTAGCTCGCATATAAAGACTACTTCGCAACCTTAGAAGGAGTTACTCGTAAAAGCCGCAGCTTTCCAACAGATGCGCGATCTCACTGTAGGTCGCATCTACTTTATGAGCAGACCTGATGAGATCGGCGGCATCGACAGGGTACCAGTTGCGCCGTTGTCGATTGCAAAGACCGGCGACGTCAATTGGTTCGATCGCGCATAAAATGTCTTCGATCAGCCGGGCTGATGCTTGATCGGTGGGGAGATGCTGAGTGCGAGCGAGTAGTTTGTCGGATGCGGGACCGAAGATCGCATGGTCGTGAAGCAGGAAAGAAGGGGCCATGTGTGGCTTTTTTAACCTTCGTGCGGTCTCTGAAAAGCTCGCAGCGCCGAAGTAAAGCAGAGACAGTGCAGTAAAGACCGCAGAGTTTCCCATACTGGAGTACAGGGCGGAGAGCAGTCTTGAGGTTGCCAGTAACTCACTCCTCGTTTGTGTGGCATAGGTCGCTAAGCGGTCTTGAAACGATGGCTTACTCCAATCGTTTGCGAGTATGTCGGCAAGCCTGCTAACTCCCAATAAGGTGAGTGGAAATCCGGTTGAAAGTAAGGGGTCGATGAATCCAGCAGCCGATGGAAGCAGCGCCCACTTATCTCCGCAGATTGCTCCGCTTAAAAAAGAGAGTCGCTTTACATGAGTGAACGGACGTTGCGCCTTTGCATTGTTAAACTGAGCCCGCAGTACGGGGATGGACTCGATCAGGTTCTTCCATGCGGTCTCTCCGTCGGCGAGACGCAGCCGGGCAAAGGTTTCGTCCGTGGCCGCTACTCCCGCGCTGGTTGTGCCGTTGTTGAAGCGGAGAACCCATATCCAGCCGCCCTCGAAGACATGATGGACCGCCGCATCATCGACTGGATAGGGGGGCATCTCGGAGGCACTCATCTCAGGGACATTATCGAGCCGCTTTACGTCTGAGAAGTGGTTGAACAACGCTTGCGTGGATGGATAGTTCGGTAAGGTATCTTCAGGAAGGTTCAAGGTGCGATGCAGAAAACCTCGCGGGCCAGTGGCATCCACTACAAATCTGGCTCGAATCGAAACCGCCAGACCATCTCGTGTCCCACCCAGAGTTACTTCATCCCCTTGATCGACAAAGCTGTCCAGTTTGATCTCATCGATGTACTCTACCCCCACATCCTGCGCTTCGTGAACGAAAAACTCATCGAAGTCCGAACGAAACCAATGGGTATCCGCAATTCGATCATGGGGACTGGCGGCTACAAGGAGCTGCCGCAAACGATCAGGATCGGGAGAGGGGGGGCCTCCGAGTTGATGATGATAGAAAGTGAAACCTCGCTTCAAGCCACAGGCAATGTCTGGATAGGTCTCCTGCCAACTGCCCCACTTGGATAACGGCCGAAGTCGCGGGAGGTCATAACGGCTTGCGAGGTCTTCAAGAAGCAGATTCGAGAGGGGAGTCGACGACTCACCGATGACCATACGGGGGTGCTTGTTTTTCTCTAACAGAACAACGGAATGGCCCAGACGCCGAGCGATCATGGCAATGAGGGAACCAGCAAAGCCCGATCCCACCACGGCAATATCATAGGTACGATTCAATGGACACCTTCGCAATGGATGCAGTTGACGGTATCGAGAACGCACTGGCCTAGATTTATTTGATGAAGTCTCTCGATGCGTGGAATGTAGCATGGGCACGGCGGCGCAGCCATGCGCAGGTCCCAAAGATCGACGAAGACGCGGCCTCGATGGAGGCTGAGACCATAGCTTAGAGCGGCTTCCACGATATCGAGGCGCGGCGGCGAAAATTGGCCTAGTTGCGTCAGTGCTTCCATTGCTCCGTTGCCGCTTCGCGTTGGAATCAACGTCGCCGCTGTTGCTCCGCAATCAAATGCAAAGTCCAGGGAACGCTCCGCCCAGTGGAGTGCTTCGTGCGATTTCATGAATGGTGGCTGGACGAGGATAAATACTCTGAGAGCTATTCCGTTGGATCGCAGGTACTCGGCTGCTTCAGAGAATTGAGTTAGTGTCATCCGCTTATTGAGCTTATCCAGTATCTCCGGGTGGACGGTCTCAAGGCCCATGGCAACTTCCAATTGATTCGACAGCAGATCACGAAACTGGAGGCACCCCTGCTTGAGCAGCGACGGGTGACTTTCAACGATCGTTCTCTCGAAGGATTTCGTTCGGGCCGCAATTGCAGGATAGTCTTCTACAGGGATTGCACCGCGATCAAAGAAGCTGCCGCTGTTGTAGAGCTTGATTTGACGCGCCGGAGGCAGACGCTCCAGAGCATGGTCAATCTGGTGGGGGATGGCTCCTGCCGGGACCACTTCTGTCAAAGTATTGCGCCAGAGATCGCACATCGCGCAACGCCAGGGACACTCACGGTTGGTTAGAAATACCGTGGCCACCGGCACTACTTCATTTGTCGCGGAACACTCGTCCTCCACCAGGAATGCATAAGGGACACGAGGATCGAGAGTTGCGCGCGCTGGACGGCGCTCGATAATCCACCGGTCCCGCTCCGCGCCGTGGGTCGGATAGGGTGGCGTTAATCCAGCGGTCATAAGTAGATCGACAGGAACTGTTTTCTATATTCGGCTTCGCGGAAGGGGAGTCTCGCGCGCAAGGCTTCTTCTGGCAGCGCGCCATGTTGAAATCGCCGCTTGGGGAAGGACGGCATCTGTAATCCCGTCAGCTTCGCCACTCCCCGGGATACGATCTCCCCTTTTAACTCATAGAGCTTTTCGACGTTATAGTCCGTCAATTTAATAAATGGGATTGCTTCGGCTACGGCGACCACATTGGGCCGGGTAAAAGGGCTGAAGCCGTCGAATCCATAATGATGAGCCGGTGCATAGGTACGAGTGTAAGAGCGGCTTAATCCGCCGCTATAGGTCAGCGAATGCTTGATCTTTCCAACGCCCCATCCTTCCTGATAGAGCATCTGATTGTTGATGACGCTGCGAATAGTGAGCTCAGGGTTCTCTTCGATGGGATAGTCCTTCAGGTTTTCGTCGCCGCCATCGCCATCCAGCAGATATCGCCAGTCAGGATAGCGTTGGCGAATGCCGCGACATAATGCGAGAGACATGGTTGCTGATTCGATGTCGAGCGGCTTGTAGTCTTCGACGATACGGATTGTCTCTTGTGCGTCGAGCGTGGAAGCTTCTACTTCGATGGGTTCGAGAAAGAGACCGAGCCCCAGCGTATCGAGAAACGACCGTGCCTGTTGCACGTCGGGGCCATCGCCGAGGTCCAGAACAAATGCCTTCAGGCGGCCCAGATTCATGCCCTTCTTTTTCATCACATGGTACGTCGTGACAAAGACGCTGCCGCTATCGACGCCGCCAGAAAAACAAACGCCGATGGGTTCTTCTTCCGGAACGCGGTCGAGCCATTGCGAGATCTCTTCCGCCAGGGCGGAAATGTACCTTTCGCCAATCTGGTCGAGATCGGGCGGCAGGGTCCCGAGTTCAGGAGCGAAGAAGCGCGTATAGACGGGGTCAGGGTCGGGGCAACCTACAAGTTGAATCTGGACGACATAATGCGCGGGCACCATCCTGGTATAGCTGGGATGAAACTGGCCATCCAGTCCTTCGCTTTTGAGCCAGTTATGGATGGCATCGATGCGGGAGGCGACGATCAACACAGGCCCTTCCTGCCGTTTGGCGAGGAAATATCGCATCGGACGGTCGAGCGAGCGCGCCATTTTGACGGTCTTTCCCGCCCGCGCCAATAGAGTAAAAGACCCGGAGACTTCACGCATCGCATCCGCCGGAGCTTCGAGCAGTAAGCGTCTCGCTTCCTCCGTCGTGAGGTTGTAGATCCGGTTGGCTTCGGGCTCCGTCAGATCGACGACTCTTTCAATATATTGATGCACGGGCATTCCTCGGTTGGCGTTCTTACGACACCAGTTTACGCTCTCCGTGCTATCCCGCGACAGTGCTGCGAGAAGGCCTTGAGGTGCGTGAAGCTGAGTTCCCTTGGGGGTACAATTTATATATCAGCAGGACCCCGGTGTTCTACAATGTGCGGTGACCATGTTAGTAAAACTTATTCCCTCCCGCCGCAGATGGATGCGTGTTGCTTTTGAACGTAGGTATTTAGCCAGTCTTCTTTTGCTGGGCTTGTGCGGCCCTGCGTGGCAGGGTGGATGGGCTGTGGAACAACCGTCCGGTTTCGTCGCATCGGCCCGTCTTAACAACGTGGGTGTCGCCCTGATGGGCCAGCAGTTTACTGAAAAGGCGTTGCAAAAGTTTGACGACGCGCATAAAGCCGATCCTTCCTCGGCAATTCCTATGCTCAATCAAGGCATAGCGCTGCTCTACCTGCGGAAGCTGCCCGAAGCAGAGACTGTATTGAAGCAGGCAGCAACGACCGATCCTAAAAATGTGCGGATTTGGTACTGTCTTGGGCTGACGCATCTGGCAGAGAGTAAGTCCGATCTCGCAGTAGAGGATTTCAAACAGGCGATCAAGCTCAATCCGGCGAACGCAGATAGCTTCTACTACCTGGGGTCGCTTTATCGCAGCTTGAAAGAGTACGACCAGTCGATTGTGGAATTTCAAGAGGCTTTGCGCCTGAATCCATTACACGCTTCGGCACAGTTTGGCTTGGCCAGCGCGCTGCAACGGTCGGGTAAGGCGGCGGAAGCGCGTGAACATTTGAAGCGGTTTCAGGTGATTACGCAGACCAAGGTTGGCACGCCTCTCGCGGTGACCTATTCCGAACAGGGCGAGTATGCGACAGTGCAGAACATGCGCGTTACGGTACAGCCTGTTGGTGCGATGATTCCTGTGAGCTTTGTCGCGGCTGCAGGGGTGAGCAAGGCATCGTCCGCGCCCCTTGCAGGGAATCAGGCAGGTGGCGGTGCCTGCATTCTCGATGTCGAGGGAACGGGGCAGAAAGATATTGTTGCCATGGGTGACGGCGATTCCGCCATTCGCGTTTATAAAAGTCTCCAGAATGGAGCGCTCGAAGAGATTCCGGCCCAACAGACTGGACTTGTCGCCAGTGGCCATGGAATAGGTTGCGCGGTCGGCGATTATGACAACGATGGCCATCCCGACCTGGCGGTTGCCCTGAGTGATCGAGTCATTCTTTTTCATAACCTGGGACATGGGAAGTTTGCGGATGCGGCGAAGACGGTTGGGATTCAGCAGTTGAACCATCCTGCAGGCCTGACGTTTGTCGATTTCGATCACGACGGTGACCTCGATCTCTTTGTCACCGGCTCGGCTCTAAGTTCTGGCGGCGGATCGAGTGTTCTATGGCGCAATAATGGGAACTCCACTTTTACCGAATGGACGAAGCCCACGGGACTCGCCGGAACGGGAAGTACGACTGGCGTCACCATCTCCGATCTGAATAACGACCGCGCCATCGATCTGATCGTGACAGGCGACAGCAGTTCCCCAACGATCTACGAGAATAGGCGCGAAGGAGCTTTCAAGGCAGTCTCTCTGTATACGGATGCAAAGCTCTCGCCTACGCGTGGCATTCTTGTCTTCGATTTCAACAAAGATGGATGGATGGATGTTGCTGTCACCCATGCCGGCGCTCCGGGTATCAGCCTTTGGCGCAACGTCGATGGCAAGAGCTTTGAGCGGGTATCGCTGCCGCTCTCGGGAGCCAAAGGAGCGTGGGGGCTTACAGCGATCGACATCGATAACGATGGCTGGATTGATCTCGCGGCAATCGTGGAAACAGCCAATGGCCCGGAGTTACATATCTGGCGCAATCGCGGTGCGCAAGGCTTTGAAGATGTAAGTCATGCGGTCGGCGCGGATAAGCTCAAGCTGCATAATCCTCGTTCTGTCATTGCTGCGGATATGGATGGCGATGGCGCTGCGGACTTGGTTGTGACCGAGCTCAACGCGCCGCCGATTGTGCTGCGCAATGTAGGCGGCAATCGCAATCATTCACTGCGTCTCACGCTTGCCGGCCTTGCCGATAACAAGACGGCCATTGGGACAAAGGTCGAAGTCTTTTCCAACGGGAGTTCGCAAAAATTTGAGGTTGCCGGTGGCTCCGGATATCTGAGTCAGGGTTCGACGGAGATACTTGCCGGGCTTGGTCAGGCCGACCGCGCGGATGTTGTCCGTATGTTGTGGCCTACGGGCGTGCCGCAGGATGAACTGGATGTTGCGACGAACAAGCCAGTGACTTTGACCGAACTGGACCGCCGGGGAAGCTCGTGCCCCGTGCTGTTTGCGTGGGACGGGAGTAAGTACCAGTTCGTCTCCGACGTCATCGGGGCGGGTGTGATTGGTCATTGGGTTTCGCCGGTTGCGACTAACCAGGCCGATGCGGATGAATGGATCAAGGTGGACGGCTCGCAGCTTAGGGCGCGGGATGGCCTCTTCAGCCTGCGCTTTGGCGAGCCCATGGAAGAGATCAACTTTGTCGACCAGTTGCGATTGGTCGCGATCGATCATCCGGAGGGAACCGAGGTCTATCCGGATGAGCGCTTCCTGAACGAACGTCCCTTCGCGTCGGGATCGGCCGTTGTCGCTTCTCCAGTGACACGCCTGCCGGCCGGAGCGTGGGACGAGAGAGGTCACGACGTTCTCCCGCTGCTTGCCGAACGCGACCATCAATTTGTCCGCAACTTTACCAATCTCAGCTACGCGGGCTATGCGAACATGCATACGCTTACTCTCGATCTCGGTAGCTGGCAGCGGCAGAATCCTCTTCGTCTCTTTATGAATGGGTACATCGAATACTTCAGCGCCAGTTCGATGTATGCAGCATGGCAGGCTGGGTTGAAGCCCGTTTCGCCGTATGTCGAAGCCCAGATGCCTGATGGAAGCTGGAAGCGGATTATCGATGACATGGGCTTTCCGGCGGGACTTCCGCGAACGATCGTCGTCGATCTTACGGGGAAACTTCCGGCTGGCGCGCGCCGCATTCGCATTACCACCAATTTGCAGATCTATTGGGACCAAGTGCTGGTCGATAACGGCGCGGACGACTCGAAGACCGTGAGGCAGATTGAGCTGCCGTTGGCGACGGCACACCTTGCCTTCCGCGGATATCCGCAGCAGATCGAAGGCGCGACTCCAGGCGACCTGACCTATCGCTATGACCGCATCAGTGCGACCGGTCCTTTTCAGTGGCAGCGTGGAAGCTATACGAAGTATGGCAGCGTCACTCCTCTGTTGCATCAGGTCGATAACAAGTACGTCATCTTCGGCAGCGGGGAAGAGATCGATGCGGAGTTCAGTGCGGCTTCGCTGAAGCCGTTGCCGCCGCACTGGAAGCGCGACTATTTCTTCTACGCAAACGGCTTCGTCAAGGACATGGATTTTTATGAGGCGCTGCCCTTTACCGTGGCGCAGATGCCCTTCCATCAGATGACCGCTTATCCGTATCCGGCGACGGAGCACTATCCGGAGAATTCGAGCACGCTGAAGTACCGGCTGGACTGGAACGATCGCTTTGAATCGGGCAAACGGACGCAATTATATCAGTTCAACTATGTGCCCATGGCTTCACAACCAATCACCGCCCAGCCCTGAGGACGATCTCTCAGGTATTCTGACTTTTCAAGTGCATAGAAGGAGCACGGCATCGCTATGGCGAAATTGACGATTGTTTTCGGTATTCTGCTTATCATCCTTGGCGTCTTCGGTTACGTTTATACCGGCAGCGCGCATCCGACGGCGCTGATTCCTGCCGGCGCAGGCATTCTTTTTATCATCTTCGGGGTGTTCGCCAACAGCGACGATGCGAAGAAGCGCATGTTGTGGATGCACGTCTCGGTCACCGTGGCCCTCCTTCTATTCCTCAGCCTCATCCGTGCCGATATTGATGTAATTCGGCTTAGCCGCGGCGTCTCCTTTCCGTATCCGGCCGCGGTGATCGAGAAGTCGGCGACTTCGCTGCTCAGCCTGTTGTATGTTCTGTTTTGCGTGCGCTCCTTTATTGCCGCGCGCCGCCAGAGAACACTGAATCCCGGCGCATAGGCTGCTCATCTAAGATACGCAGGTACCGGCAGATTTCTGCCTCTTTTCTATGCCTTCTTTCGGTCCATCCAAATACGGCGGCGGTATGAAGGCAGCCGACCGTCCGTCCCGGGGCACCGGCCGCGCTGTCGCGGCTGACCTGAGTGCGGCGCGTCCCAAGCCGAAGCTGAAGAAGGTGCTGCCCGAGGTGTGGCAGCTTATCAAGCCGCGCCGCGTGCTGCTGGGCGGCAGCTTCCTGTTGATGGTCATCAACCGGGCCAGCGGCCTTATTCTGCCTGCGTCGACGAAGTACCTCATCGACAATGTGATGGGCAAACATCCGATCAAGTCGCCCTTCATCGCCGGATTCCTCGAACAGCATCATCTCAGTTTGCTGCCAGTCATCGTCAGCATTGTTGTCCTGGCGACGATTCTTCAGGGCATCACTTCTTACGCTCTTACCCAACTTCTGTCCAAGGAAGGCCAGCGGCTGATCGCCGAGCTGCGCATGAAGGTGCAGGCGCACATCGGGCGGCTTCCGGTTGCGTTCTACGATGAGAACCGGACGGGGACTTTAGTTGCGCGCATTATGACTGATGTGGAAGGCGTGCGGAACCTGATCGGGACAGGTGTGGTCGATTTCGTTGGCGGCGTGCTCACCGCTATCTTTGCCTTTTGCTTCCTTATCTTCCTCAGCGTCCAGATGACGCTGGTCACCTTCGTCATCCTGCTTGTCTTTGGCCTTATTCTGCAACGTGCCTTCAAAACCATTCGTCCTATCTTCCGCGAGCGCTCCAAGATTAATGCCGAAGTGACGGGGCGGCTGACCGAATCGCTGGGTGGCGTTCGCGTCGTCAAGGGCTATCACGCGGAGGCCAGCGAGGCCAGTGTCTTCGCCGCCGGAGCGAACCGGCTGCTGCAGAATGTTATTTCCTCGCTGACGGCGCAGTCGCTGATGTCGCTGGCTTCGACCGCGGTACTTGGCGTGGTTGGAGCGCTGGTGATGTATCTTGGCGCACACCAGGTTGTTGCCGGACATCTTACGACTGGCGGCTACGTAACCTACGTCATGTTCCTGGCGTTCATGATCGCGCCGATCGTGCAACTGGTCTCGATTGGCACGCAGCTTACGGAGGCGGTCGCTGGGCTCGACCGAACCAACGAGATCCTCGGCGAGAGCCAGGAAGACTCTGAACCGTCGCGCACGCATTCGCTGCCCGTCATCACCGGCGACATTGCCTTTCGCGATGTGACCTTTGCCTACGAGGCGGGCAAGCCGGTGTTGCATGGCATCAGCTTTGAATCGAAGCCGGGCACGGTAACAGCTCTGGTTGGCTCGTCGGGATCGGGAAAGTCGACGATCATCTCGCTGATCTGCGGCTTTCACACGGCGACGACGGGACAGATTCTGGTCGACGGCATCGACCTTGCGACGATCCGGCTCAGCAGCTATCGCGAGCAACTTGGCGTTGTGCTACAGGAGACCTTTCTGTTCGACGGCAGCATTCGCGAGAACATTTTGTTCAGCCGCCCCAATGCGACGGAAGAGCAGTTGATGGAAGCCTGCCGCATCGCGCGGGTGGACGAGTTCGCCGAGCGGTTTCCGGAGCAGTACGACACCATCGTCGGCGAGCGCGGCGTGAAGCTCTCGGGCGGCCAGCGGCAGCGGCTTTCGATTGCCCGCGCGATTCTTGCCGATCCTCGCATCCTGATTCTCGACGAGGCGACCAGTTCGCTGGACTCTGAGTCGGAGGCGATGATTCAGAACGGGCTCAACTTTCTGATGCAGGGCCGGACGACCTTTGTGATCGCGCACCGGCTTTCAACCATCCGCCGAGCTGACCAGATCCTTGTGGTCGAGCAGGGGCTGATCGTCGAACGCGGCACTCACGAGGAGCTTTACCGGATGGGCGGCCGGTACTACGACCTCTACACGCGTCAGCATGGTCTGGAGACGAACCTCTTCCTCGCACCGGGAGAAGGCGACGTGGTGGACGAGCCGGCTGCGGCGAAGGCCTGAGGAAGTACCCCCAGTGCCGGGATAGACCGCGCCTTCCAGCGCGGGGTCATCCGATGATGGTTGGGGCAGCCCGACCAGCAGATTCCTCCGCTGCATAGTGAAAAAGGAAATGATGCTCGAACCTCTATGCCGCTTCGGTCTTTAGTTGGGGCGGAGATTGGGTGGGAGGGGCGCATTGAAGAGGTCGCTCTGGAGGCTGGGGGCGGCCGGGACGGGCAGAGGCCTGCGGCGGGAGGGGGTAGTGATGACGGCAATGAGCTGGAGCTCGGCGATGGCGCTGCGCGGCACGTAGACGCGCTGGGTGTTGGAGCGGATGTCTGGCGGGGTGAGCTGGAGGCCGGCGTCGTTGACGAGGTCGTCGAGGAGCGCGGCATCGATGGGAGCGAGGCCTTCGAGCTGGTCGGGCTCTTTGGCGTCGGTGCGGAAGGTGATGCGGAGCCAAAGGCCTTCGCTGCGGGGACGGGCGAGAAAGGTGCGGCGGGTGAGGCGCTCGGGAGCGACGGTGTCGGTCAGGTTGAAGTCGCGGACGTAGCAGATGTGCTTGATGTCCTTCAAAGCAATAGAGATAACGCGTCCGCTGAGGTCGAGGAGATCGACTGTCTGGTTGTGGACGAAGGCGGCGGGCGGGAGGTAGCCGGGGACCGTCTCTCCGGTGGTGCGGCGCACAATGACCTTTTTGCGGGAGGAAGACATGTTTCGCGGATTGTCGCATGAACGGCACGATCGCAGCGAAAAAGGTGCATAAAGGGTAGCCAATTCGTCATCCATGTGGTAAAGTGACGTTTTGTGCATAGCTTGACTAATCTTTCTAAGCGGTTGATTCGCCGTAGTTTAGGGCGAGCGGCGCGTCCCGGTTAAGACCCGGCATGGAGTGTGCGCAGCAATATGGCCGACTACATCTACCTGCTCGAAAACCGCCTCTCGCCAGCTCAGCAGGCGTCGCTACAGAAGGTGCGCGAAGCAGCGCGAAACAAAGGGCTTACCGTATTTCTGGTAGGCGGAGCGGTACGTGACCTGACCAGCGGGTCGCCGGTGCGCGACCTGGATGTAGTGGTTCAGGGAAGCGTGCTTAAGTTGAAGAGGGATATAGAGAAAGCCGGAGGCACGATCTCCGGTGAACATGAAGCGGGCCATACGTTTTACGCCCGCTTTCCCGATGGCGTGCGGATGGAGATCGGCAGCGCGCTGTCTGCCACCTATCCCAAGCCGGGTAAGCCGGTGTACAAGCCGGCGACGATTCTCGACGACCTGCGGCGGCGGGACTTTACCGCGAACGCGATGGCGATCTCGCTGAATGATGGTTCATACGGTCTGCTGATGGACCCCCTGAACGGCGTGGCGGACATTGAGAACCGCGAGCTGCGGCTGGTAAGCAACTACGGGTTTATTGAGGAGCCGGTGCGGATGATCCGGGCGGTCCGGCTGGGCGCTCGCCTGGGCTGGCACATGGACGAGAAGACCCAGGAGCGCTACGAGACTGGCAAGGCTGAGGGCTACATCTCGGCGCTCGACTCGTTTCATCGCGGGTATGAGACGGAGGAGATCTTCCACGAGGAAGACCCGCTGCGCGTGTTGAAGCGGCTGGAGAGCGAGGGCTGGATGAAGCACCTCGCGCCGGCGCTGACGGCGGCGAAGGCGAATGTTGCGGAGCTGGACCGTCTGCGGGTGGCGCAAACCCAGTTGCAGTTGCGGGGGATTCATCCGGAGGGCTCGGTGGCGAACTTCCCGCTGTTGACGGCGAAGATGGCTCCCAAGGAAGTTTCGGCGTTGAAGCGCAGCTTTCCGCGGCAGGGTTTCGTGGCCGAGATCGAGGCGCTGGAGGGCGAGGCGAAGGAGTTTGCCGCGCAGTTTTCGGGCAAGGGAGCGGCGCTGCCTTCGCAGGCATGGAAGCTGCTCTACTCGTCGAAGCCGGAGGCGATTCTGTGGACGGCGCATACTGCCAAAGCTGCGGCGGTGCAGGCGAAGTTCAAGAGCTTCTATACGGAATGGCCACAGGCGAAGCAGCAGTTGCCCTACCTGCTGATGCAGGAGATGCGGATCGTTCCCGGGGTTCCTCGCTATGAGGAGCTGCTGGACAAGCTGTTCTTCGAGCTGATGGATGCGAAGCTGGGCACGGTGGAGGAGATGAAGGCGTATCTTGAGCCCTATTCGCCTCCGGCTCCGCCGCCGCCGGTGCATCTGCGCCGGGCACGGGTAGCGAAGAAGGACGCCAAGCCGCCGAAGAGCCGGAAGAAGGCTGCGGTCGCTGAAGAAGGCGCGGAGGCAACGGAGGCTTCGGCTGAGACGCCGGTGGCGGCTGCCGTCAAACCGGTGAAGGCTGCTGCTCCAGCGAAGAAGGCGGCTGCGGTAAAGGCTGCTGCTCCGGTAAAGGTGGCGGCGAAGAAAGCTGCTCCGGCTAAGAAGGCTGCTGCTCCGGCGAAAAAAGCTCCGGTGAAAAAGGCTGCGGTGAAGAAGGCCGCTCCGGTCAAGAAAGCTGCGGCCAAGGTTGTAGCGAAGAAAGCTGCTCCGGCGAAGAAGCCGGTTGCTAAAAAGGCTGCGGTGAAGGTTGCTCCTAAAAAGGCCCCTGCGAAGGTGGCGTCGAAGAAGGCTCCGGTGAAAGCTCCTAAGAAGGCCCCGGCGAAGGCTCCTGCGAAGAAGGCTGCTCCGGCGAAAAAGAAGCGGTAGGTATTTTTGATGGAAGAAGAGGCGACCTGAGCCAGGCTTGGGTCGCCTCTTTTTTCGTTTTTCTGACAATGTGTGGGCATTTTCAAAAATAGATTCCTTCGCTTCGCTGCGGAATGACAAGAAGAAAGGGACTGCTTTCGCTCGATCCTGCATCTGAATGGGCTGGAGGATTCTGCGATGGTGGTTGCGGTTTTGCTGGGATCGGTCCGGTCGGAGCGGATGGGGGTTCGCGCGGCGAAGTGGGTGGTGGCACAGCTCGAAAAGCGCGGTCATGAGGCGGTGCTGGTCGATGCCGCGGAGTTGAAGCTGCCGCTGCTCGACAAGATGTGGAAGGAGATCAAAGACCATCCTCCGGCAAAGTACGCGAAGCTGCATGAGAAGCTGGCTCCGCTGGCGAAGCTGTATGCGCGGGCGGATGGGTTTTGCATCGTCAGCGCGGAGTACAACCACAGCATTCCGCCGGGCATGTCGAACTTGATCGACTACTTTCTGGAGGAGTATTTCTTTCGACCTTCCGCCATTGTCTGCTATTCGATCCGGTCGTTTGGCGGGATGCGGGCGGCGATGCAGTTGCGGGCATTGCTGGCGGAGACGGGGATGCCTTCGATCCCTTCTATCCAGCCGATTCCGGCGATTGGTGATGCGTTGAGTGCGGAGGGGGTGGCTTTGACGCAGGAACTCGCCGAGAAGAGTGGGAGGTTCTTCGACGAGTTCGAGTGGTACATGCGGGCGATGAAACGGGAGCGGGAGAAGGGTGTGCCTTATTGAAGGCACGACCGCGGATTGCGCGGATAAGAACGGATAAGGACAAAAGCAGATCCTCCCGCTTCGCGGAAGGATGACAACAAAAAGAGCGAAGGAATGACGATGCAGGAGAGAGCTTGTCTTGATCCGGTTTAATCTGCTTTTTATCCGCTTTTATCCGTGTGATCCGTGGTCGATCAGTTTTGGCGTTTGAGCAGGACGAGGGTGGCGATGAAGAGGCCGCATCCTGCGCCCGCCATGAGGATGATGGCGTGGCGGTAGGCGGCGCGGGTCGCGGGTGGGGTGGCTGCTGTGTTGTCGCGGCATTGCGTGCAGCCCTGGGAGAGTGCGGGGACGGCGCTTAGAAGCGCGAAGAGCAGAAGCGCACCCAATGCTGTGCGCTTCATTGGAAGAAGACCAGCAGCGTGAAGAGGAAGAGCCAGAAGATGCCCATGGAGTGCCAGTACCAGGCCGCGCAATCGACCATGATCTGTCGGCTTTCGAGCGAACGGGAGACGTAGAGACCGACGAGCGCGGCGGCGAGCGCGAAGATGCCGAGGATGAGGTGGATTCCGTGGACCCCGGTGATCAGGTAGAAGAAGTGGCTACTGGGATTGGAGAGGAAGAAGACGTGTTGCAGAGCCAGTTGCGTCCAGGCGATCCACTGGCCGATGAGGAAGAGGATGCCCAAAACGACGGTCGCGGCGACCCAGGGGATGGCGGCGCGGGTGATGGGCTTGCCCAGGCCGAGCCACTCGTCCATGACGTCGACCTCGTGGAACATGCGGCGGCGGGCCATCTCCATGGTGATAGAGCTGAGGATGAGGACGGCGGTGTTGAGCCAGAGGATGGGCGGGATGAGCGTGGGCGACCACTCGTTGACGTAGTTGTTGTAGGCGTCGAAGTGGCCGGTGGACTGGCTGACGAAGAAGGTGCTGACGATGGCGACGAAGAACATCAGGTCGCTGGCGAGGGCGAAGAAGATGCCCATGCGGTAGCGGATGAGCCGCTCGCGGGGGCCGCGATTGCCGCTGGGGCGGTCGTTCCAGTTGTCGTTATCGCCGCCGCCGCCGGTGCGCTTGTCGGTGGGCGGACGGCGGCCGGAACCGTGGTCGTGGTCTTCGAGGTGACGCCTCGGCTTCGGTTCGGTACTGGTTGGCGTGATGGTTGATGGCATGGCGGCCTTTCATCGCACGCTATGAGAACAGCTTACTCCGGTTTGATGTTCTGGATTGCGTCGGTGCTCCACTGCGGCAGGATTAATTCTCCGGCGGCGGTGGTCTGGTATTCGCACGGCTGACGATAGACGGCGATGTGTTCTTCCGACGCTTCAGGAGGAGCGCCGGGGTGCAGGGCGGGGTGCCATTCGAGGGTTGTGGCCTGCCAGGGATTTACTGGAGCAGATTTGCCGCGAAGGAGCGAGTGAATCAGGTTGGCGAAGAAGAGGAGTTGCGCTGTGGCAAGGAAGATCGCCGACCAGGTAATGAAGCGGTTGAGGGGAATCGTTCCTGCAAGGAGATGTCCGGCGGCGTTGGGCACGCCGATGAGTTGGGCGTAGTGGCGGGGCTCGCCCATCAGTCCGGTGAGGTGCATAGGCAGGAAGGTGGCGTAGGCTCCGACGAGGGTCGTCCAGAAGTGAAGGCGGCCGAGGGGTTCGGACATCAGGCGGCCGGGCCTGCCGCTGTGGGCGGTCATCAGGGGAAACCAGTAGTAGGTGGCGGCGAAGAGGCCGAAGATTGCGGCCATTGCCATGATGAGGTGGAAGTGGGCGACGACGAAGAAGGTGTTGTGCAGGTACTCGTCGAGGATGGGCTGGGCGAGGATGGGGCCGCTGAGGCCTCCAGTGATGAAGAGCGAGACGAAGCCGAGCGAGAAGAGCATCGCCGTGGTGTAGCGCGGGCGGCTGCGCCAGACAGTTGCCAGCCAGCTCAGGACTTTGGCCGAGGCGGGAATGGCGATTGCCATGGTAGAGACGGCGAAGGCCGAGGCGGCGTAGGGGTTCAGCCCGGCGACAAACATGTGGTGTCCCCAGAGCAGGATGCCGAGGAAGCCGATGAGGAGAGTGGTGACGATCATCGTCTTGTAGGCGAAGACGCGGCGGTGACTGAAGTTGGCAAGCAGCATCGACGTCAGGCCGAGGCCGGGGAGGATGGAGATGTAGACCTCGGGGTGTCCGAAGAACCAGAAGAGGTGTAGCCAGAGGAGCGGCGAGCCGTTACCGGGGTGGGTGGCGGCGTGGAGCGTGCCGCTGACCAGGTCTCCGGCGGGGATGAAGAAGCTGGTGCCTGCGTGGCGGTCGCAGAAGAGCAGCAGCAACGCGGCGAGCAGAACGGAGAAGGCGATGATGCTGAGCAGAGCGGCGGTGAACCAGCCCCAGACGGTGAGTGGAATTCGCTCCCAGGTCATGCCTTCGCAGCGGAGCTTGATGATGGTGACCAGCGTGTTGATCGCGCCGATGGTGGAGGCGATGGCGAAGACGGCGATGCTAGCCAGCCACATATCCATGCCGTAGCCCTGGCCGGGACCCGCGCTGGCGACGGCGCTGAAGGGAGGATAGGCCGTCCAGCCGGAGATGGCGCTGCCGCCGGGGACGAAGGTCGAACTGAGCAGGATGAGGAGCGCGAGGGCAGTCAGCCAGAAGCTGACGGCGTTGGCGACTGGAAACGCCATGCGCCGGGCGCCGATCTGGGAGGGGAGGATGAGGTTGCCGAAGCCCGATTGCGGCGCCGTCGTGAGCACGAAGAAGAGCATGATGGTGCCATGAATGGTGACCAGCGCGAGATAGTCTTCGGGCAGGATGGGGCCGTGGAAGGGAATGATGCGGTCAGGCCAGACGAGGTGGATGCGCATCAGCAGCGAGAGCAGCGTGCCGATGGTGACCGAGACCAGCGCGAGGGTGAGGTATTGGATTCCGATGATGCGGTGGTCGGTGGAGAAGAAGCGCCATCGGCGCTTCTTAGGGATCAGGGAACAGGGATCAGGGATCAGGTTGGATGGATTGCGTGGGTGTGGATTCATGGTTCGACCGTCTTCTGTTTTGCGGCGAGCCATGCGGCGAACTGCTCTGGCGGGAGGACGCGGAGGTTGGCGTTCATGCGGTAGTGGCCGAGGCCGCAGACCTGGGTGCAGAGGATGGCGTAGGTTCCGGGGACCTCTGGCGTGAAGTGGATGTGAATGGTCATGCCGGGAACGGCGTTCTGCTTGAGCCGCATCTCGGGGACGGAGAAGCCGTGGATGACGTCGAGCGAGTTGATGCGGAGATCGATCTGGCGGTTGGCGGGGAGGACGAGTTCGGAGGAGACGATGTCGTCGGCGCCGTGGCCGTCTGCGGGGTCGATGCCGAGGGGATTGCCTGCTCCGGCGTCGACGAGCTGCGGCCTAGTGACGCCGAAGATGTAGTCGGTTCCGGGATAGCGGAAGTACCAGGCGAACTGCTCGCCGACCACCTGCACTTGCAGTGCGGTGGGTTCGGCCCCGGTGTAGCGGGCGGCGGCCCAGAGGCGTTCGGCGCGGATGGTAAGAAAGGCGAAGAGGAGGGCCAGCGCTGCGAGGGGGAGATATTCGACGCGCCAGCTTTTCGATTCGGGGCGACGGAGGGCGGCGAGTCCGGCGAGGAGGATGAGGTGCGCCAGCGCGGCGAGGCCGAGGACGATCCAGAGGTTCAACAACAGGTGGCGGTCGATGGCGGGGCCGTGCGCGCTGGCGTCGAAGGGGAGCCTCCATGTTGCCAGCGACAGAGCGTGCAGGCCGGACTGGATGGATGGAGGGATCACGCTTTAAGGATAGCGCGTTCGCATTTTTGCTATCCGTCTCTGGATCGGCGGGAGTTCGACGCGATGGTTCAGTGTTAGAACGAAAGGCGTAAGACAGGCAACGGCGAAACACAGAGGTCTCTCCACCGCGGCGACAAGAGCGCCGCCTTCGGCCGAGATGACGTGAGGTTGAGGGCAGATTTAGGAGAAGCCCAGTCTGCGGTCGAGGGCGAGGGCTCCCGCGCCGTAGAAGCAGAGCATGATAGCGATGGCGGCGAGTTCGGCGATGTAGTTATAGCTGCCGAAACTTTGATGGATTCCTACGATGAAGAACGCCACGAGCAGGTTAATGGCTATCAGGGCAGCGGCGAGGCGGGTGAAGAGGCCGAGGACGATGACGATGCCGCCGACAAACTCCGTGAAGGCCGAGACGTAGCCGAGCCAGTAGGGAAGCCCCAGGGTGACGACGTAGTGGACGAAGTGATGCAGCGCGGCGAGGGAGGAGACCTTTTGATAGCCGTGGAAGATCATCGCGGAGCCGAGCACAAGTCGCAGAAGGAGGGCTCCCCAGGGTTGGAGGCCGTTCAGAAATTTAGTCATAAGGAGTTCTCTTAATGTAGCGCGACTCTATTTGGCGATTGGTGCTGAGGAAGGTGCAAGTTGCGTCGATGGGGCGATGGATTGGAGGAAACGGGCGATGGCTTGCGTGTAGAGAGCATCGGTGGGAGCGGTGAACTGGGCGATGGTTTTGGGGTCGGCGGCGGTGCGGTAAGCTGCGGGGAGTTTGGTGGTTGAGAGAAGCAATTTAGGGGTGCGCAAGGTCCCGAGCGGAGCGGCCAGGGGGAAGTCTTCGTGGAAGAGCAGGCGGGCGGGTACAAAGTTTGAGCGGGGGTCGCGGCGGGCAATATCGAGCAGGTCGGTATAAGGCGAGTCGAGGATGAGTGCCGGGATCGCCGGATGCGCAGCGGCGAGACTGGCTGCGAGCGAGGCCCCAGCTCCCACGCCGTAGGGAATGACGCGATCGGCGGGGATCGCTCTCGAAGTGGTGAGGTATTGCCAGGCGGAGCCGACGTCCTGGGTCATCTTCTGTTGATTCGGATGGGTGTTGGCGCTTTGGCCGTAGCCGCGATAGTCGAAGGCGAAGATGTTGAGGCCGAGAGTATGGAGGGCTGAGAGGGTGGGAATGGAGTTAGCGAGGGAGCCGTCTCCGGCGGGCAGAAAGAGCACCGTAGTTTTGGCGTAGGGAGCCCCGGGGGCCGCGGGAATCCACCAGCCGGTGAGCTGGGGGATGGCGGATTCATCGGGGCCGAAGTGGAGAAGCTGGTAGGGCGCGCCGCCGATCGAGGCGGGCGCGGCGGCGGTCCGGGCGGGGTGCAGGACGAGCTGCCACTGGCCTTGATAAAAGAGCAGGCAAAGGACGAGATAGGCACAGACGGCGGCCACGCCGACGGTCGTGGCGAGGGCCTTGACCAGCCAGACCGGGTCGATCTCTTCGGGAGCGGGTTTTGGCTGCGGCGGGCGTCTGGGCGATTTTGCGGCGGGGCGGGGCATGAACGGGTCTGTATCAAACTCTAGCATCTGGCTGGAGGTTCGGGACGGTTTGATTCAGTCCCGTTTGTCGGGCACTCGCTAGACCTGCGGGACCTTCATCACATTCGGCGTCGTGGCGGGAATCGGAGTTGCGGGCAGGTGGAAGTCGGGCTGCGAGTCGGGCTGGGCGGGGTTGAAGTGGCCAGCGTCTTTGGTGAGGAACCGCTTGAGGGGAAGATTGTTCTGGCGGATGCCGTCGACTATGCAGCGGGCGAGTTCGTAGGCCCCGTAGCTGTTGAAGTGGGTGTCGTCGCTGATGGCCTTGGTCTGGTTGGGATAGGCGTTCGCCGGGAAGTGCATGAAGGCCTTCTTGGAGCCCTCCGGCCCCATGGCTTCGAAGAGCGTCTTGCTCATGGCGTTGAGATCGATGAGCGCGGCGTGCTGCTCGTGGGCGACCTCGCGCATGGCGTCGGGGTAGCCGGCGAGCGAGTTGGTGATGTGGCCAGCGTCGTCGAAGGTGCGGCGGTTCATGCTGGTGACGAGGACGGGCGTGGCTCCGGCGGCGCGGGCTTTGGCGATGTATTCGGTGAGCAGCGCTTTGTATTCGGCGATGGGGACGACGGCGTGGTCGGTGCCGCGCTGAAGTTTTTGGTCGTTGTGGGCGAACTGCATGAAGAGGTAATCGCCGGGTTTGATCTGGGTGAATATTTTGGCGAAGCGCTGCTCGCTGACGAAGCTTTTGATGGTCTCGCCAGACTCGGCATGATTGGCGACGACGATGCCGGGACGGAGAAAGCGGGGAAGGATCTGGCCCCATGCCGTCCAGGGCTCGACGTCCTGATCGACTACGGTGGAGTCTCCGGCGATGTAGAGGGTGGGCTCTTGAATGGGTTTGATCTCGATGCTGCGGACGCCGGGGTTGTCGCCGTTGAATTCGAGGGTAAGTTTATGGTCCCAATCCATGTTGCCGTTGCGCTCGCGAGGCTTGAGATGAACGCGCTGCGTGACACCGGAGAGATCGGTGAACTCGGGGGTACGGATGTTGACCTCGAAGCTGCGCTTGGTCGAGGCGTTGGGGCGGGTCGCAACTTTTTCGAGCATCAGACGGCGGGCCTCGGCCCAGACGGTCGTGGTGGAGACTTTGTCCGATCCGAGGACAACGGTGATGCGATAACTGCCTTCCGGGAGAGCGGCGGAGAAGAAAAAGGGCTTGTCGCTGGAGCAGGACTTTGCAGAGATGGCGGGAATCGTGCCGAGGTCGAACCCTGGAGTGGCTTCGGTGTAGGTGGAGGACGTGCCGAGAGTGGTGTAGCCGGGCTTTGAGGCTCCGCAGACGTATTTTTGCGCATAGGCGAGCGGCAGGAGGGTGGCGGCGAGGGCCAGGGTTAAGGCAGCGAGAGTAAAGCGGTTCATGATTGAGCCCGTAACATTTGGAAATGGTTTCAAGGGGAGAATATTAGCATTTTAGACAGGGAACAGGGAACAGGGAACAAACAGGGAATGAGAGGGATGCTGCCTAGTGGCCGCCGGTCAGCCACAGCATGTAGGGGTCGAGCAGGAGGAAGAGGATGAGGCAGATGGAGAGAAGGTCCATGTAGAGGCAGAGGAGGACACCGGCGTGGAAGAGGTCCCATTGCGGGCAGCTCATACAGCGGAGGGTATCGACGCCGCCGACGATGGCGATACATGCGGGGAGCACAAGGAGCGGGCTGCGGCGGTCGTTGGGAAAGCCGGAGAGAAGATAGGCCGCGCCAAGGCTGAGGAGCACGAGCGCACTTCCTCGCAGGACCGAGGTTCTACGCGGATTGAAGACGCGGGATCTCATCGTTGCCCAAAATACCTTAAGTCAAGGATAGGCCATCGGGAGATAGAACTGGCAACTGCCAGATGCCGACGGCGCGATCCTTCTTTGAACAAGGCGCAGCTTCAGGCATAGAAGGATCGACTGCTGGAGAGTTCTGGAAGCGGTGCTATCTTGCAGGCGTTGCGGTTCTTGCGGGAGTTGATGCCGGTTCGAGAGAGGCTTTGAGCAGGTCGATGGTCTGCCAGTCGCCGCGTTCGATCCCGGCCCGGATCTGTGCCGGGGTCTCGCCCTTCCTGGTCTGCTGGTAGGCGTAGACGGCCTCTCTCATGCAGGTGGAGCAGGCCGCTCCGTGGGTCCCTTCAAAGCAGCTATGCAGGCTGTTGTGTCCCATCACACGGTCGCAGTGGCAGTAGCAGGGCTCCTGATGGAGCACGTTGGGGATCTTTGCCGCCATCTTATATACGGTCACCTGGTAGGGGTGAGAGAAGTATTCGCCGGTGAGCTGGCTGCCGCTCAGAATATGAGGCAATGGTCTCCGGGAAGGGGTTGCGTTGTAGGCTGGCACGTCGTCGGAAGGGTTGGTCCACTGTGCGGACGCAACCATAGTCACAAGTCCCAAGATCAGGCAGCCAATAATTCGCTTCATGTGGCAAATCATAAATGGCGTTGCCAGCGAAGTCCAAATCGAGGGTAATACGATTCATCGTGATGAGACGGGTGGGGACATCTGTAAAAGCAGATCCGGCGCCTGTGGCGAAGGATGACAATCTTCTGGGGACAGGGCCGCGTAAAAGGCAAAAAAAAGGCGGCATGAACGTTACTCAGTTCATGCCGGGAGGCCAGTGACGCAACTTGTGTCAGCCGGTGAATCGGTGGTGCGGGCTGAGAAACTTGTACGGTGCGGATACTCACGCTTACCGATGAATTGAATATACCACAATGCGTATCCGCAAAACACAAAATATGTTCAATCATAGAAAAAACCGCTCAAAAGAGCGCTTAAATATCGAGGCTGAGATTCTGTTATCTCTTATTAAGCATTTTATATCTGTTACTTACACCTATCGGCATGGTTGAGGAAAACTAGATAAAAATATATTCACAAAATGAAAAAGTGCGGATTTTAGTGTTGTGAAAATTAGAATCCTGATTTTGTGGACGCAAGACGGTGGGTTGAACTATAGCCCGATAGGCTCGTTATAGATGCCGAACTCGGATATTCCAGGCGGCCGGGTAGAGCCTTGTATGACGAGGCGGGCGCGCTCAGCAGTCACGGCACCGAACCGGAGTAACTGAAAGACAAGCGGGGACTTGCCGCTGACGACCTTATTCCATCGGTTGTTCTGCCAGTATTCGACGCTGTACGAGGCGATGCGACTCTCGACGCCATATTCTTTATCAAAACGAGGCTCGACGATCGAGACGGTGTTGAAGGCCGTTGGCCTGCCGAAGGCAATCTCGATCCAGCCGGAGGTCTCTCCGTCGTCGGCGATCCAATAGGTGCGATAGCTGTTGTCGTTGGCGAGATCGGGCCCGATGCCTTCCGTGTTTCGGCTGGCGAAAGAAGGACGCGCGGATGCGAGGTTCGGCGTGGTGATGCTGATGGAGGGAACCAGTCTGGGCGCAGGAGCGCGGTCCTTCCACATCCGGCCAACTTCAGCCAGGCGGTCGACCGCGTTCTGATCGAAGCGGCCCTCTCGATTGGGCGCGACATTGAGCAAGAGATTGCAGTGCTGCCGGTTGAAGGGAACGAGCCAGTCGTTCACGATGGTCTCCGCAGACTTGAGCGGCTCGGTGGGATAGCTCTGCTTCCAGAACCATTGACTTTGCAGCGTGGTGCCGGACTCTGAGGGGATGATGCTGTCGGAGGCGATCTTCTGACCGGCGTGCTGCTCGTATTGCTTGATGTCGGTGTAGCAGAGCGCCGAGCCGGGATACTGACCTGCGTTGTGGTCGGTGACGAGGCAGTTGGGCTGATGACTCTTGATGTGGTCGTAGATCTCGCGAAAGGGAACCTGGTCGTAGGTGATCCGGCTCCAGCCGGCGTTCCAGCCGTCGAAGACGATGGCGGTGATCTCCCCATAGTTGGTGAGAAGCTCGGAGAGCTGGGCTTTAATCATGTCGATTTTTTTGGGCGTGACCTGATAGGACCAGATCTCGGCGCGAAGGTCGAGGATCGAGAAGTAAAGGCAGACCTTGAGGCCATGTTTTCTGAAGGAGGCTGCATATGCCCCGACGACATCGTGGTTGAAGGTCGCGTCCTTCACGCTGGGGCTGGCGGTCTTGGTGGGCCAGAGGCAGAAGCCGTCGTGATGCTTCGTGGTAAGGCAGCCATAGGCCATGCCCGCGGACAGAGCCGCCTGCGCCCATTGATCGGTGTCGAGATGGGCAGGGTTGAAGAGCTTCGGCGAGGCTTTGGGGTCGCCCCATTCGCGCTGCTCGAACGTGGCCATGTTCAAGTGGAGAAACATGCCGAAGCGGAGATCCATGAACTCCTGCTGCAGTTGCAGAAGAGGTTTCGAGGCCTCCGGCATGGCGGCGGCGGCCAGAGCAGACCGTTTCGCGGCCAGCAGAGCTGTGGTTCCGGCTAATCCATGGGCGAACTCACGACGATTGAGCATAGTTGGGCAGGGCTCCAGTAGGGATGCGCCTTGTGTGATTGGCGGAGATCAAGGGCAAGTCTGCCATGCGTGACATTCGATCGTCAAGCGCTCAAATAGTTCTAAATCTATGATTAATGGAGTTTTATAAAGCTATAAGCGCTTATCTTCGCTAATGGGAGCCGACATGGCTGGCTAGTTCCGCGGTGATGCGGCCTGCCATCGTTGCGTCCCTTTCGGTGACTCCGCCCACGTCGTGCGAGACCAGGGCGAGCAGGACGCGGTTATAACGGATGTCGATATCGGGATGGTGTCCGGCGTCTTCGGCGATCGCGGCGATTCGATTAACAAATGCCATGGCTTCGGTGAAATTGCTGAAGGTCCATTCGCGAGAGAGCTTTCCGTCCTTCAGATTCCATTCGGGATGGGCGCGCAGTACATCTTCGATTTCAGTTGAAGTCAATGCCTTTTTCATGGCGGTTCACCTCGCAGATGTGATGCTAGGCTTCCCGCCTGCCAGGTGCAAGGAATGGACGGCAGAAGATAGATGACGATGCGGCGGTGGCCATTTTGCCGACCTCGGCGCGGAGATCGATCCATGAATCAATGGGCATCGCGAGAAATGCCTCGACGATCCGGGGATCGAACTGTTTGCCGGAGCACTGGGCGATCTCGGCACAGGCGTCTTCGAAGCTGGTTCCTTTGCGGTAGGGGCGGTCGGAGGTCATGGCATCGAGCGCGTCGGCGATGGCGAAGATGCGCGCGCCGAGCGGGATGGCTTCGCCGCTGAGGCCGCGAGGATAGCCGTTGCCGTCGAAGCGCTCCTGGTGAGCGTATACGATCTCGGCGGCTTCACGGAGGAAGGGGATCTTGCGCACCATCTCGTAGCCGCGCTCGCAGTGCTCGCGCATGGTGGTCATCTCGTCGCTGTTGAGACGGCCGGGTTTCAGCAGGATGCTGTCGGGCGTGGCGATCTTCCCGATGTCGTGGAGGAAGGCGCCGCGGGCGATGATGCGCAGCTCGTCGGTCTCGATGCCCATGGAGCGGGCGAGGGCGATGGTATAGGCGGTGACGCGGCGGGAGTGGCCCTCGGTCTCTTCGTCGCGCAGGTCGAGGGCATCGCCCATGGCTTCGAGCGTGATGTCATAGCTGCGCTCTAAATCCTGCATGGTGGAGTGGAGGCGGCCGGTGCGGGTGGAGACGATAGACTCCAGATTATGGCGATAGATGGAGTTCTGTTTGCGGGCGCGGCCGTGCTCGATAGCGCGCAGGATGACGCTGTCGAGTTCGGCCCTCGAAAATGGTTTGAGGAGATAGTCGATGGCGCCGCGACGGAAGGCGCTGGTGGCTACCTGGGTATCGTCGATCGCGGTGCAGATAACGACGGGGATGGCGGGATAGTCGAGGGAGATTTCGTCGAGCAGGCTGAGGCCGTCGCGCACGGGCATGATGATGTCGGTGAGGACGAGATCGTAGTCGGGGTCCTGCTGCAGGCGGGCGAGGGCTTCTTCGGCGTCCTGCGTGGCCGTGGTCGCATGCCCGGTATACTTCAGCAGGACCGCCAGTGTTTCGCGCATCTGGGCTTCGTCGTCGACGATCAGGATTCGTTTCTGCGACATGAGTAGACACTTGGGCGCAGTAGCGCTGTTGCTCGCTCGATGGGCGGATACGGGCGGCTCTCTGTTCTTATCGGCAGAGACGGGTTTTTCGTTATTGTCTGAGGCCGAGCTTTGGTGGCGGTCCTGCCATGTCCCAGGAGCGGGACATGGGGCACCCATTGCGGCGGCTCAGGATTTTTTTGTTGCTGCCCGCTTTGCTGCGGCCCAGCCGGGCTTGGTGGTCTGGCGGCTTCGGCCGAGCGCGAGCGCGCCTTCAGGGACGTCGTCGGTGATCGAGCTTCCGGCGGCGATGTAGGCTCCGGCTCCGATGGTGACGGGAGCGACGAGGGTGGAGTCGGAGCCGACGAAGGCCCCGTCGCCGATGGTGGTCTGGTGCTTGTGGACGCCGTCGTAGTTGCAGGTGATGGCACCCGCGCCGATATTGACACCCGCACCGATGACGGCATCGCCGAGATAGTTAAGGTGGTTGGCCTTGGACCCTTTGCCCATGGTCACTTTTTTGGTCTCGACGAAGTTGCCGACGTGAGCGCCTTCGCCGATGCGGCTCTCGGGGCGCAGATGCGCGTAGGGGCCGAGGATCGCGCCGTCGCTGACTTCGGCGCTGTCGAGGATGCAGCCATTGCGCACGGTGACTCCGTTGCCGAGGATCGATTGCTGGATGACGGAGTAGGAGCGGATGCGGCATTCCGTGCCGATGCTGGTTGCGCCGAGTAGCTGCACGTAGGGTTCGATGATGGTGTCTGCGCCGACAGTGACGGCGGAATCGATGACACAGGTCTCGGGGCGGAAGATGGTGACACCCTGGGCCATGAGGCGCTTGGCTGTCTCCATGCGCATGGCGGCGTCGAGGTGCATCATCTCGGCGATAGTGTTGGCTCCGAGAACTTCGTTGACGTGATCGGCCTTGACGGCGACGACGCGTTCGCCGTCGGCGACCAGCATGGCGGCTACGTCGGTGAGGTAGAACTCGCCGTGGGCGTTATTGGTGGAGAGGGAATCGAGCTTGCCGAAGAACGCCGCGGTTTCGAAGCAGTAGATTCCGGAGTTGATCTCGGGTGTTGCAAGCTGGTCGGGACGGAGCGACTTCTGCTCGACGATGGCCGTTACCTCGGGCTTGTCGGGGTGCGCGCGCAGGACGCGGCCATAGCCGGTGGGGTCGTCGGGAACGGCGGTGAGGATGGTCATAGCGGCGTGTTCGCGGAGATGAAGCTCGCAGATAGAGGCGATGGTCTCCGGGCGGATCAACGGCACGTCACCGGAGAGAACGAGGAGATGTTTGGGGATGGCCGCACCCGTCTCGGCGAAGTGCGCCTTGACCTGTTGAAGCGCATGGCCGGTGCCGCGCTGCTCGGCCTGAAGGACGAATTGCACGCCGGTAGAGGCAACGGCTGTGCGTACGCGCTCCGCCTCGTGGCCGATGATGCAGTAGATGTGCTTGGCGGCGACGACGGTTTTTGCCGCCGCGATGACGTGCAGCAGCAGCGCCTGTCCGCCGATCTCGTGCAGCACCTTGGGGCGCTTACTTTTGAGCCGCGTTCCCTTGCCCGCGGCCATGATGGCGATTGCAAATCCTGTGGTGTCCATAGATGAATCGAGTCTCTCGTAGGCCTACTTGCCGGGCGGCGGCGGGATGGCAATGTCCAGATCGGTAACCTTGCCCAGCGTGTCGAGCTTTGGCGTTATCTGTGCCTGGTTTCCGACGATAACGATGGCTAGTTTGGATGGATCGACGTATTTATTTGCCACGCGCGCGACATCGGCTGAGGTGACCTTTTCGATGCCGCTCTTGTACTTGTCGAGAAAGTCCGGCGGGTAGCCGTAGAAGGCGAGGATGACCTGTTCGTTGAGCGTCTTCTCGGGCGAGTCGTAGTGGAAGATGAAGGAGTTGAGCACCTGGTCCTTTGCCTTGCTGAGTTCAGCGGGGGTCGGCGGTTCGGTCTTCAATTTTCCGATCTCGGCCAGCAGCGCCTGGGTCGCCGCCACGGTGGTTGTGCTCTTTGTGCCGGCGGTGACGTAGAAGATCCCCGGGTGGTCGTACGACGCGCCGAAGCTGCCGCCCACATCGTAGGCGAGGCCAAGTTTGGTTCGGACATCCTGAAAGACGCGAGAGCCGAAGCCGCCGGAGAAGATCTCGTTCATGACGCTGAGGGCGTAGTAGTCGGGATTGCTGCGCTCGGTGCCGAGGCCGACGATGACTACGTTCGACTGGTCTACGTCTCCCTTTTCGGCAAAGTAAATCTTTCGCTCAGGGTCCGTGAAGTGAATGGGCGGAGTGCTGATGAGCGTGCCGCGCTGCATCGAGCCGAAGGCGGCACGGAGTTTAGTCTCCATCGCCGCGCTGTCGAAGTCGCCGGAGATGGCGACGATCATGCCGTTGGGAACGACGGTCTTGTCGTGCCAGGCTTTGAGGTCCGCCAGTTTGACCGCCCCGACCGTGGCGTATTCCTCTTGACGGGCATAGGGATTGGCAGCGCCGTAGACCTCTTTGATGGCCTCTCGGTTGGCGATTCCACCGGCGTCGTCGTTGCGGCGCGCGATGCCGGTCTCCAACTGTCGCTTGGCGAGAAGGAGTTTGTCGGCCTTGAAGTTGGGATGCAACAGCAGGTCCATCGTTGCGGAGAAGACGCTGTCGAAGTCGCCCTTCAGACTCGACCAGTTGACCGACGTTGTGGCGGTACCTCCACTGGTCTCAAGGCTCGCCGCCTTGTTTTCGAGGATGTCGTCGAGCTTGTCGCCGTCGACGGTCGTAGTACCGCTTGTTCTCCAGGTCTGGCCGTAGAGCGAGACGAGGCCGATCTTGTCCGCGGGTTCGTCGCGGCTTCCGCCTCGAATGAGAATGGTCCCATTGATGAAGGGAAGCTCATGGTCTTCCTGAAGGAAGATCACGAGGCCGTTGGCCAGCTCGATCCGCTTCGGCTGCTTCGGCTTGAAGGCGTGGAGAGGGGGGATGGGAATCTGCTTCCACGGCTGGGCGGCTGGCGTTGTTCTGCTCGCGGGTTTGGCGGTTGCCGTCTGGGCGACGCCACTCATCGTAGTCATCGTCAGTAAAACCGTCAGGGTTGCGCCTGCAAAACGCGTCATCGAAAGTCCCTTCATTTCGCACCTCCGGTCTGCGCCGGAGCAGGTGTTCGAGGAGTGGGCAGCCTGGAAGGCTCGGGGTTCTGCTGCGGTGGAACGAAGTCGATCTGCGCGCTGGTGCGGTTGCTGGCGATAAAGATCTTGTTGGCCACACGGCGGATGTCAGCCTTGCTGACGGCGTCGATCTTGTCCAACTGGCGGAAGAGTTCTCGCCAGTCTCCATAGCGTGTCTGATATTCGGCGAGTTGGTGGGCGAGGCCTTGATTATCGGCCAGGCCGCGCAACAGATCGGCGCGTGCGCGGGTCTTGAAGCGTGCAAGTTCTTCGTCCGATACATCCTGGGTCTTCAAAAGTTCGAGTTGCTTGTGAATGGCGGTTCGCATCTCCTCCGGCGAATGGCCGGGGAGGGGAACGGCATAGACGGCGAACAGGCCGGGATACTTCTCGCCGGGAAAGCCGCTGAAGCCTTCGGCCTCGGCGGCAATGCGCTGGTCGCGCACCAGGCTGCGATAGAGCCGCGCCGTGCGGCCATTCGAGAAGATGTCGGTGATCGCGTCGTAGACCGCGTCGTCGGGGTCGCGATAGTCGGGCCGATGGTAGCCCTCGATGTAGAAGGGCTGGGTCGCTTCCTTAATGACGACAGACTTTTCCGCAAACTGGGGTGGCTCGATGGTGGTCATCGGTTCGGGCTTTGGGCCAGCGGGAATAGGGGCAAAGTAGCGTTCGAGGATGGGCATCGCCGTGGACGCCTTCACATCGCCGACGACCGCAATCACGATATTCGAGGGCACATAATATTTCTTGTGAAATGCCGCCGCTTCGGTCGCGGTGACCTGGCTGATCTCGCTCTCCCAGCCGACTCCGCTGCGTCCGTAGGGATGCGCCACGTAGGCCGTGGCCAGAAGCTGCTCGACCATTCTGCCGATCGGAGAAGAGTCGATGCGCATCCGGCGCTCTTCCTGCACGACGTCGCGCTCCTTATAAAACTCGCGTTCGACGGGATGGCCGATCCGCTGGCTTTCGAGATAGGCCCAGAGTTGCAGCCGGTTCGAGGGCATACTCCAGAAGTAATCGGTGGAGTCTTCACTCGTCGAAGCATTGAGGCCGACAGCGCCGTTTTGTTCCGCGATCTCGGAGAACTGGTTGGGAATGACATATTTCTGGGCGGCAGCCTGGGCATCCTCAAATACTTTCTTCAACTGCGCCAGTTTGGCGGGGTTCTGCCCTACGCGTTTGCGAAGCTCGGCATCGTAGGCCGCATAGGCCACTTCGACCTTTGCCAGAGCGACCTTTTCCGCCGGATAGTTGGTCGTGCCGATCTCGGTGGAGCCCTTGAAGGCCATGTGCTCGAACATGTGTGCCAGGCCGCTGTCGCCCTGCGGATCGTCCGCCGATCCTGCATCGACCAGCGTATAGAAGCTGAAGACCGGCGCTTCGGGCCGCTCGCAGACGATGAGCGTGAGGCCGTTCGGGAGCACCTTCACCGTCGTCCGCTTTTCAAAGCTGGCAAGGTCTTGCGCCTTCGCCGTACAGCATAGAGCTATTCCCATCAGCAGCGTCGCCGCAATCGCGCTTCGAACTCGAACTCGCACAGAATTACCTCCGAAACTGATTATTGCAAGAAGTCTAACTATACCGAAGTGCAAAGCATGAAATACCGACACCCGCAACGCCCCCGGCCGCCGAAAGCGAAGTTCTGGTCTAATGGATTCCATTCTGGAGCTCATTATGTTCTGCATCGGGAAAACATTCGTGACCTTTTCGCCCAAAGTCCGTCGTTCAAATTTTCTGGCTGCATTGCTGGTGGGTGCGTCGATCGCAGCCACCTGCTTGAGTGCAGTGGCACAGACGCCTGCCCATCCAAAATCGGCAGTGATCCCGGTCAATCGGGATACGGCGGGCGATGCTCCGGATGATCCTGGCCCGCTCGCCACGAATCTTTCGCCCGCGATCAAGCCTAAAGCGATCTCCGCGGCAATGAAGAAAGTCGCTGACTGGGAGTTGACGGTGGCCGAACCCAGCTTCAATCAGCAGTGGACCTTCGCTGCTCTGTACGACGGGCTGCTGGCTGCTTCGTCGACGACCCATGATGCGAAGTATCGCAATGCCGTCCTCCACATGGCCGAGGGCTTCGACTGGAAGTTGCTGGACAACCGATTTCCTCATGCCGACGATCAGGCGCTGGGGCAGGCCTATCTCGATCTCTATCGTGCAGACCGCAAACCGGTACGGCTGGCCAACACCAAGGCGATTATGGATCGCCTCGTCGTTCGGCCCGATGATCCCAATAAACTGCTGTGGTGGTGGTGCGATGCTCTCTTTATGTCGCCGCCCGTGCTTGCCCGCACCTATGCGATTACTCACGATAAAAAGTATCTCGACTACATGGACCATGAATGGTGGCTTACCTCCGCCAGACTTTACGACCCGCAGGAGCATCTTTACTTCCGCGACAGCAGCTATCTGGAGAAGAAGCAGGCGAATGGAAAGAAGCTGTTCTGGTCGCGCGGCAATGGCTGGGTGATGGGCGGGCTGGTCAACGTGCTCGAGTTCATGCCCGAGGATTATCCGAGCCGCGCGAAATATGTAGAGCAGTTCCGACAAATGGCGGCGAAACTCGCAGAGATTCAGAGCCCCGATGGGCTGTGGCGCTCCGGCTTGCTCGACCCCGAAGCGTATGAACTCCCAGAGGTCTCAGGCTCGGCGTTCGTCACGTACGGCATCGCCTATGGAATCAATCACCACATTCTGGATCGCGCCACGTATGAGCCGGTCGTCGAAAAATCGTGGGAGGGAATGCTCAGCCACATCTATGCCGATGGCCGCCTTGGCTCCATTCAGCCTATCGATGGGCAGCCCGGCAAGTTCAAGCCCTCAGCCAGCTACGTCTACGGCGTCGGCGGCTTTCTCCTCGCCGGTTCGGAGATGCATCGCCTCGCGGCATCGAAGCATTGAGGCGCTCCTCTGCTTGACGACTGAATAGTCATTCAGTACGCTTCAGGCATCCGAGATTTTATCTCCGGAGTTTGCCTGATGCCCGAGAGTAGCGTCGCAGGAAGACAGATACGTCAAGCCGCCGTTCTCGGAGCCGGAACCATGGGTTCGCGCATTGCTGCTCATCTTGCCAATGCGGGCATTCCTGTGGTCCTCCTCGACATCGTGCCTCCCGGAACGGCGTCGGATGCTTCAAAACAAGAGCGCAACAAGCTGGCTCTTGCAGCGCTCGATGCGCTGAAGAAGTCAAGGCCCGCTGCCTTCTACCTGCCCGACAACGCCCGCTTTATCACGGCCGGCAACTTTGAGGACGGCCTTCACCTTATCGCCGACTGCGACTGGATTATCGAAGCCGTGGCGGAAGATCTCGAGATCAAGCGCTCGCTGTTGCTCAAAGTGCAGCAGCATCTCCGTCCCGGCGCTGTGGTGACCACGAATACCAGCGGCCTTCCCATTGCGGATATTGCAGCCAGTCTTCCCGGCGATCTGAAGCCTCATTTCTTCGGCACGCACTTCTTCAATCCACCGCGCTACATGCGTCTGCTGGAGATCATTCCTACTGCAGACACGGACCCCGCGGACCTCGCTACCATCGCGCACTTCTGCGATCTGCGGCTCGGGAAGACGGTCGTTCGCGCGCACGATACGCCCAACTTTATCGCCAACAGAATCGGCACGTTCAGCATGAGCAACGCGATTCGCCTGATGCAGGATCAGGGACTATCGATCGAAGAGGTGGATCTTCTCACCGGCTCTGCGCTGGGCTGGCCAAGGACCGGGACCTTTCGTCTGGGCGATATGGTCGGCATCGACGTGCTTGCCCATGTCGCAAAAAACTTCGAAGCTCAGGCCGCACGAATCAAAGACGAACGCGCCGATGTCACTCTCTCATCTTTTATCGGAAAGATGATCGAGAAGAAATGGCTCGGCGACAAGACCGGGCAAGGTTTTTATAAGACAGCAAGCGGAGATGCCGGTAAAAGTAGCGGAAAAGATGCGGAAGGCCGCAGTCTACGCCTTGTGCTCGATTGGAGGACGCTCGACTACAACCCTGGCGTGCGGCCTAAATTTCCCGCGCTCGATATGGCCAAGAACGTCGAGACGGCTGCCGCGCGTATTCCGCAATTGCTTCACGCCGATGCATCGAAGGACAAGGTCGCGGCATTTTACTGGCCGCTGCTCACGGAGCTATTCACCTACTCCGCGAACCGCATTCCTGAGATAGCCGACAGCATCGTCGAAGTGGACCGGGCCATGAAGACCGGATTTAACTGGGAGCTTGGACCCTTCGAGATGTTCGATGCCGCGGGAGTTCGCGCGACGACTGCGAAGATGCAGGCGGCCGGAGCGCCCATTGCCACGGACGTCGAAAAGCTTCTTGCCGTTGGCGAAAGCTGGTACAAGGATGATCCGGCTGTTCCCGGCGGGCGGCTCTTCTTCGACCCCGCCACCGCCAGCTACAAGCCTGTGCCGGTGGCAGAGGGTGTTACTTCGCTTGTCGCCATCAAGAAAGCGCATGGCGCCGTCAGGAAGAACCCCGGAGCCACGGTCATCGATCTTGGTCAGGGCGTCGCCGCCATCGAGTTGCACTCGAAGATGAACGCTCTTGGAGACGATATTGTCTCGCTCATCACCCAAACGCTGAGGCCTTCCAGTCAGCAGGTGGCAGATTTTGAGGCCTTCGTCATTACTGGCGAATCGACGAATTTCTCTGTGGGCGCTAACCTCATGCAACTTCTGCTTACGGTTCAGGACGAAGAGTGGGACGAGGTTGATCTTGCAGTGCGCGCCTTTCAACAGATGACCCAGGCGGTCAAATTTTGTCCGCGTCCTGTCGTCGTTGCTCCGTATGGCCTATGTCTCGGCGGAGGCACGGAGATCGCGCTTCATGCTGCTGCTCGACAACCCCATGCGGAGCTTTACATGGGTCTGGTCGAAGCCGGTGTAGGCCTCATCCCTGGCGGCGGCGGTTGCAAGGAGATGCTTCTGCGCAGTATCGAGGCGGGTTCCAGCATTCGACCCGATGCGCGTGGCGAAGGCGTCGAGATCTTCGAGGCGATCAAGAAGAGCTTCGAGACGATTGCCAAGGCTACTGTTTCAACCTCCGCCGCGGAGGCCCGCAGCCTCGGCTTCCTCCGAACGTCGGACAACATCACGATCAATCGCGACCGCCTGCTCACCGATGCCGGGCTTCGCGCCCGCGCGATCGCTGACGCTGGATATGCTCCTCCCATGCCGCGCACCGATATTCCCGCGCCCGGCGAGAGCGTTCTGGCGACGCTGAAGCTGGCGGTCTGGACGATGCGCGAGGGACAGTACATCTCCGACCATGATGCGAAGGTGGCCAACTGGGTTGCGTATGTACTCTGCGGAGGCAGGGTAACTCCGGGCACACTGGTCAGCGAACAAGATCTGCTCGATCTCGAACGCGAAGCATTTCTCAGCCTGTGCGGAGAGAAGAAGACGCAGGAGCGCATTGCCTTCACCCTGAAGACGGGAAAGCCGTTGCGGAATTAGGAGCAGACCTGGAGTGGTCTTTTTATGAACGAAGTTGTCATCGTATCTTCTGTGCGAACGGCAGTCGGCAAAGCTCCTCGCGGAACGCTTCGCACGACCCGGCCTGACGATCTCGCTGCGTTCGCCATTCAGGGAGCACTAGACCGCGTGCCTCAGTTGGATAAGGAAGAGATTGAAGACGTGATTCTGGGCTGCGCGATGCCCGAGGCGGAGCAGGGGATGAACGTCGCCCGCGTCGCCAGTTTTCGCGCTGGCTTGCCTATCGAGACCGCTGCCATGACAATCAACCGTTACTGCGCCTCTGGCCTGCAAAGTATCGCTATCGCTGCGGATCGCATTCGCGGCGGAAGTGCGGAGGTTATCCTCGCCGGAGGGGTCGAGAGCATGTCGTATGTCCCTTTCGGCGGAAATAAGATCTCTGTTAATCCATGGCTTGTCGAAAACTATCCGGGCTCGTACATGTCGATGGGGCTCACCGCCGAACGAGTGGCGGCTCATTACGGCATCACGCGCGAGGCGATGGACCAGTTCTCCTTCGACTCGCACCAGAAGGCCCTAGCCGCGATTGCTGCTGGAAGATTCGAAGACGAGATCGTTCCTGTCACAGTTACGAATACGCCTGCAGGCGGTAAAAACATCGAGACTATCTTCAAGACTGATGAAGGCCCCCGTGCTGATACCTCTCTTGAAGCGCTTGCAAAATTGAAGCCCGTCTTTCACGCCAAGGGAACCGTTACAGCAGGAAACTCATCGCAGACCTCCGACGGAGCCGCCGCTGCTGTGGTCATGTCGGCGGGCCGCGCCGCCGCACTCGGCATCAAGCCGCTGGCGAAGTTCATCGCGTTTGCGTACGCGGGGTGCGATCCCGAAGAGATGGGCATCGGCCCCATCTATGCCATCCCCAAAGCCCTCAAGATGGCAGGCCTTTCTCTGGAAGATATCGGCGTCATCGAACTCAACGAAGCTTTCGCCGCGCAGTCGCTCGCCGTCCTCAAGGTGCTTGGCATGGATCCTGCGAAAGTAAACGTTAATGGAGGAGCTATCGCACTCGGCCACCCGTTAGGCTGTACCGGAGCGAAACTCACTGCCACTCTTCTCCGCGAGATGCCGCGCCGCAAAGCAAAGTACGGCATGGTAACAATGTGTGTAGGCGGAGGCATGGGCGCCGCCGGAATCTTCGAGGCTGCATAACTGCTGTTGGATGCAAGGAGCTTGATATGGCCACACTGACCGCCACCACTGATACTGCCGACAAAAAGATCGTCCCTGGTGGTTCGTTCCTCATCTCCGATGCTGCACCGGAAGACTGCTTCTTCCCTGAAGACTTCTCCGAAGAGCAGCGCCAGATCGCGCAGACCACAGCCGAATTTGCTACCAATGAGATCGTTCCCGTCTCCGACCAGATCGAAGCCAAGGACTTCTCCGTCATACGTCGGCTCCTCAAAGAAGCCTCCGAGCTTGGGCTTACTTCTGTAGACATCCCTGAGGAATACGGCGGCCTGGAGATGGACAAATCTACCGCCGCTATCATTGCCGACAACATCGCCCGGCAGGGAAGTTTTTCCGTTATCTTCTCCGCGCATGTCGGCATCGGCACGCTGCCCATCGTCTGGTACGGCACGGCAGAGCAAAAGAAGAAGTACCTGCCCAAACTGGCCAGTGGCGAATTCATCGGAGCCTACGCTCTTTCGGAGTCCACCAGCGGCTCCGACGCTGTCAGTGCCCGCAGCCGCGCTGTCCTGTCCGAGGACAAGCAGACCTATACGCTGAACGGCGAAAAGATGTGGATTACCAACGCAGGGTTCGCCGATCTCTTCACCGTCTTCGCTCAGTGCGCCATACCCGGTGGACCCAAGGCAGGTGAAGAAAAGCTCACCGCATTTCTCGTCGAACGCGGAACGCCCGGACTTACCATCGGCAAAGAGGAGCACAAGCTGGGGATACGCGGCAGCTCGACCTGCCCCCTTATTCTGGCTGACTGTAAGATCCCCGCCACCAACCTGCTGGGCGAAGTAGGCAAAGGCACTCACATCGCCTTCAACATCCTCAACGTCGGACGCTACAAGCTCGGCAACGCCGCCGTCGGGGCAGCGCGCATGGCGGTCGGGAACGGTATCCGCTACGCCAAAGATCGCAAAGCGTTCGGCAAATCCATCTCCGAATTCGGACTCATCGAGGAAAAACTCGCCGACTGCGCGGTTGGCGTCTTCGTCGGCGAAGCACTTTCGTATCGCACCGTAGGCATGATCGACGCGGCCCTCGCCCCTGTCGACAAACACGATACCGCCGCCATTCAGAAGGCCATTGAGGACTATGCCGTCGAGTGCAGCATCGTCAAGGTCTGGGACTCGGAGATGCTCGACCGCGTGGTCGACGAGGTTCTGCAAATCTACGCCGGTTACGGCTACGTCGAGGAGTATCCCGCCGAGCGGGCCTACCGCGATTCGCGCATCAACCGCATCTTTGAAGGCACCAACGAGATCAATCGCCTCATCATCACCGGCTGGCTGATGAAGTCGGCGATGTCGGGCAAGCTGGCGTTGATGCCTGCGATCAAGCAACTGATGGATGAGGTGATGGCTGGCCCGGCTGCGAAGGAAGACCGGGAAGGGCCACTCGCCGCCGAGTTCGATCTTCTGGCCAACGCAAAGAAACTGACCCTCTTTGCCGCCGGGGTCGCGACCCAGAAATATATGGCGAAGATCTCCGAGGAGCAGGAGGTGATGGGGGCCATCGCCGATATGGTGATTGAGGTCTACGCGATGGAGTCCGCGATTCTGCGCGCGGAGAAGATCACCGCCGCGAAGGCAGGCGCTGCCGCCGAAATCCCCGTTGCCATGGCCCGCATCTATGCCGCTGCCGCCATTGAGAAGATTGAACTTTGCGCCCGCAAGGTGATCGCTGCCGTAGCCGAAGGCGAGATGGCGCGCACCCAGTTCACCATCCTCCGCCGTCTTGCCAAACACGATCCGGCGGACACCATCGCTCTCCGTCGGCAGGTGGCGCGGCACGTCGTCAGGGCGGGAAAATATTCCCTGTAACTTTTTGAGGGTCCAGGGGGCCAAGCGCAACATTCTCCCAAAACGGGGGTTTGGGCAGGTGGGCTGTATGGCGTCTGTTTTATCTTCCGCAAACGAGCCGGTTGTCTGTCTATAATGTCTGCTGTACCGGCGCTGAAGGCCGATGGCACGAATATCAGTCAGGACTTTGATGACTGTCGCATGATGGAGAAGTTGACGCTGCTTAACCGTTACGCAGGAAAGAAGATCTATGCAGAGCCGTTCGCTTTTCAGCAATATACTCCCGGTCGTCGGCCTCGTTTTCGCGCTTTCTCCTCTGGGCCACGCAGTTTCCCCCAACCGAATTGCGGCCGTTGCCGCGGAGTCTCGGGCCGCGCTGCCGCACACCGTTTCGCCGAGGGTAAAGAATGCGGCCGATCTTGGCTCGGCGCCCTCGGACCGTGTCCTCGATAACCTCACCCTGCGCTTCAATATGACAGCAGCGCAGCAGGCCGCGCTCACCCAGCTTCTCAGCGACCAGCAGAATCCGAGTTCGCCGCGCTATCACCAGTGGCTGACGCCGGAGCAGTTCGGCGCGCAGTTCGGCCTCAGCAGCGCCGACCTGGCTAAGGTCTCGGCATGGCTGACCAGCCAGGGGTTCACCATTACCGGGGTTGCGCGCAGCTCCACCTTCATCACCTTCAAGGGGACGGTGGACCAGGCGCAGCGAGCGTTCCATACCAGCATCCACAGTATGAACCTGAACGGTGAGCAGCACTTCGCCAATACCACCGACGCCGTGCTGCCTGCGTCGATCGCCGGTGTTGTCTCGACGATCACCGGCCTGAACAACTTCAGGCTCAAGTCGCGTGCCGTGCCTCGCATCGTCAAGACCGATCTGCTGAACCCGGATTACACCTCGTCCGTTTCGGGCGGCCACTTTATTGCGCCGGGTGATTTCTACACGATCTACGACAGTAACGCGCTTGTCAGCAATGGCATCACAGGCGCCGGGATTGGCCTGTGCCCCGGCCAGCCTGCCGGGTCATGCGGCGGATACGATATCGCTGTGATGGGCCAGGTCGATCTCAGCCTCGCCGATGTCGCCGCATTTCGGACGGCATCCGGACTTTCTGCGAATGCGCCTACCGTCGTGCTCGCCGGAACAACCGATCCTGGGTCCCCTACATCGAGCACCAGCGTTCCCAGCACCGGCGACCTTTCCGAGGCCCAGCTTGACGTGGAATGGTCGGGTGCCAGCGCTCCCGGCGCCAAAATCGTCTATGTCAATTCGACCGACGTAATCAACATCTCTCTGCCCTCAGCCATCGACGCCAACCTCGCGCCTATTATCACCATCAGCTACGGTGAATGCGAGGCGGCGGCGGGCATCAGCGGAATGGATGCTTTCAGCCAGCTCTTTCAGCAGGCCAATGCTCAAGGCATCACCATCGTCGGCCCATCCGGTGACTCCGGTGCCACCGATTGCGACTATCAGACTGCCACGGCGACGCAGGGCCTTGCCGTCGATTTTCCCGGAAGTTCGCCCTTTGTGACCTCTGCCGGTGGCACGATGTTCAATGATGGAACTGCCACCGGCGCGACCTCATACTGGAGCGCCACCAATGGGGCTAGCTCCGGCTCGGCCCTCTCCTATATTCCTGAGATGGTCTGGAACGAGACCACCAGCAGCGCTCTCGGTGCAGGCGGAGGAGGGGCCAGCGCCTTCAACTCTAAGCCTGTGTGGCAGACGGGAATCGGCGTTCCGAACGACTCCGCCCGCGATGTTCCCGACATCTCGCTCAACGCGGCTTCCAATCACGACGGCTATCTCTTCTGCGTCCAGGGATCGTGTACCAATGGATATCGCGACGCCGCCGGAACCTTGAGCGTCGTCGGCGGAACATCGGTGGCGGCACCTTCCTTCGCGGGCATTCTTGCGCTGGTCGAGCAGAAGAACGGCACTCGCATCGGCAATGCCAATCCAATTCTGTATGCCCTGGCCAACAGCACTTATTACAACGGCGTCTTTCACGACATCACCAGCGGCAACAACAACAGCCCATGCGAGGCCGGTACGCCCAATTGCCCCAGCGGTGGCAGCATCGGCTACACAGCCGGCACCGGCTACGATCTGGCCACGGGATGGGGAACGATTGACGCAACCAATCTCGCTGCTAAATGGACGCTCGTCACTCCTGTCGTCGATGTCGATGCGACGCGCACCATCTCCCAGACGACGCTCACGACCACCAGTTCTATCTGTGGCATCTCCGGCGGCAGCCTTCCGCTCACCGTCAAAGTCATCAACGGAACCTTCGATAGCAATGGCAATCCCATCGTTGGCAGTGTCCCCACAGGCACAGTCCAGTTGCTGGTCGATAATGCAGCCGTTGGTGCGCCCGTAGCGCTCAGCAATGGAACCGCGGCACTTACCCTCGATACGTCCGCGCTCTCATCGGGCGGCCATACCGTCAGCGTCCTCTACTCCGGCGACACTACCTACGCCGGATCGAGAGGCACGCTGCTCGGCTCCGACGGCTCGCTCACGCCCATCGACGTAGTCTCCACTACCAGTCCCGACTTTTCGATTACGCCCTGTACTGCCAGCACAACGGCGAGGGCAGGCGGCGTGGCTCCAGGGGTCGTCCTTACCTTTACCCCGTTCCAGGGATTTACCGGGCCTATCACCCTGTCGGTCAGCACCAATCAGTCGGTGACGGCCAGCTACAGCTTTTCTCCGGCCCTCTCTTCGACGAATACCATCACGATCGCCTCGGCCAGCGTTCCGGTGACGCTTACGCTGTCCGCATTTCAGAGTAGCGCGAAGACTGCGACCGCGAAGCTCAAAGTCGCCTCGAACCATCCTCCTGCGATGAAACTTCCCTGGTATGTTGCCGGGTCCGGCGCAACGCTGGCCTGCATGTTTCTGCTGGTGCTTCCACGCCGCCGCCGCTGGGGCGCGCTGCTTGCCGTCATCATCTCCGTTGGAGCCATCGGTGCGGGAGGTTGCGGGTCGAGCAGCAGTTCGAGCACCTCACCCACGTCCCCGACTCAACCCGTCGTCACCAACGCAGCGCCGGGGACTTATACGATTGCGGTCACGGCGGTAGCGGGTAATGTGTCCCACCACGCCACCATCCTGTTTACCGTTCAATAGCATTGCTGCATCGGATAAAAAGGCCGCACTTGCGAGTGCGGCCTCTTTATTTGCCGGAGTGCCCCGGCAACGGCGGAACACTTTCGGCTGCACCTTCCGCAATGCGCGTCAGGTAGTCCTGGGCGCTAAAGGCGGCTCCTGTTCGCGGGGCGCGGACATACTCGCCATCCGGATGCAGGAGGCGGGCCTTCGTGTTGTCTGCCAGATACGCCGCAAGAATTTCTTCCCGTAACCGCTGCGCCAGGTCCGGCTGCGTCACCGGAAACAGGACCTCGCAACGCTCAAATAAATTTCGAGGCATCCAGTCCGCGCTGCCGCAGTAGATCTCTTCCTTGCCGCCGTTCGCAAAGCTGAAGATGCGGCTGTGTTCGAGATAGCGTCCCACAATGCTTCGCACCCGTATGCGTTCGCTCAGGCCCTTCACCCCGGGCCGAAGCGAGCACATCCCTCGCACGATCAGATCAATCTCCACGCCCGCCTTCGACGCGGCATACAAGACTTCGACCGTGGGGCGGTCGAGCAGGGCATTCATCTTCGCAACGATCGCCGCCGGTCGTCCTGCCTTCGCATGGGCGGCCTCTCGTGCAATCAACGCGATCAGGCTATCGGCCAGGGTCAGAGGAGCGACCATCAATGGCGCATAGGAGGCGGCCTCCGTCTCGGCGGTCAGATAATTGAAGACCTTCTGCACGGCCTCCGTCATCTCCGGGCGCGAGGTCAGCAGGCTGATATCGGTATAAAACCGTGCCGTCACCGGGTTGTAATTTCCCGTTCCCAGATGGGCATAGCGACGCACCACACCATCGGGATCGCGCCGTACCAGCAGCGCCAGCTTGCAGTGGGTCTTCAGCCCGAAGATTCCGTGAAAGACGCCGACCCCGGCGTCCTCCAGCTCCCGCGCCCAGCGAATGTTGGAGTCTTCGTCGAACCTCGCCATCAGCTCCACAACAACAGTGACATCCTTGCTCTGCGCGGCTTCGATCAAAGCTCGGAAGATCGGCGAATCCTTGCTCGTCCGGTAAAGCGTCTGCTTCATCGAGATAACGTTGGAATCCTCCGCAGCCGACTCGATAAAATCTTCCACCGTCTTGTACGAGTCGAAGGGATGGTGCAACATCACGTCCCGTTCGCGCAGCTCCTCAAACAAGTCGGCACACTTTGACCTCAGCTTAAATTCCTTCCCTGTGAACGCAGGATATTTCAGTTCCGGTCGCTTGGTCTCCGAGTAAAGATTCATCAGTCGCGAAAGGTTGACCGGCCCATCGGTTTTAAAGACCTGCCACGGGTCAAGCTCAAAGTTGGTTCTTAGCCGCTCGACGATCTCTTCCGCCGCGAAGCCATCGATCTCCAGCCGGACGGCATCGCCCTTGCGCCGGTTATGCAGCTCTGCCCGCACGCTCTCCAACACCGACCGTGACTCCTCCTCCTGCATATAGAGGTTGCTGTTCCGGGTCACCCGAAATGCCGAGCACGACAGCACCTCGTATCCGCGAAACATCCGCTCCACCTGCGACTCGATCAACTCGTGCAGCAGGATGAAATCGGAGGATTGGTCCGGCGCAGGCAGCGGCACCAGCCGGGGCAGCGAACGCGGCACAGTCACAACACCCAGCACCGCGGGCCGGGTCGCGCCATTTCCTCTGCGCTTGTTCTTCAGCAGCAGGGCAAGGCAGAGGGCTTTATTCAACACTCGTGGAAAAGGATGCGAGGGATCGATCGTCACCGGCGTTAGCAGGGGATCGACCTCGTTTTCATAGAACGCGAGCGCATAGGCCCGCGCCTCGTCGCTCAGTTGCTCCCACCGCAGAACGCGAATCCGCTGCTCCTTCATCGCCGGAAGCAGTTGCTCATTCCAGCAGCGGTACTGTGCCTGGACAAACTCCTTCAGCCGTTCCCGCAGCCGGTCGAGCCGCTCCTGCGGGCGAAGTCCGCCTTCGTCGAGCGGCTGAGTCAGGTCGTAGCCATCTTCGATCCGCTGCAGGATGCCGGCCACCCGTATCTCCACAAACTCGTCCAGGTTACTGGCGGTGATGGCGAGAAACTTCACCCGCTCCAGCAGCGGATTCGTGGTGTCCTGCGCCTCCTCCAGCACCCGCTGGTTGAACCGCAGCCACGACTCATCCCGGCTGAAAAAGAGAGTTTCGACAGCCTTTGCCGGAGCGCTTGTCGCGGCTTTTGCGCTCCGGATTTTAACAGCAGCTACTCGCTTTTTAGCAGTCATAGAGATATATGAGCTTACCGCACTCATGTAAACCTGTTGCAAATCCGGAGGCAGTCCAAAATCGCCCGGGTATCATTTTCTCGGCCGTCATGGCTGCCAACTTCATGGGAGTTGCTGGTACTATTCCTGGACTGCTCTCAGGCCCTGTAAATCAGCATCCCCCATGGAAGCGAAAGGTAGAAGAGTAGCCATGTTGAACGCGCTACAGTACCGGATACTGAAGGGTCTCTATCCTCGAAGTCCAGACCTGCTCGCCGAGACCGGGAATAAGTCGAAGCTCGATCTTCTGGGAAGCAACTTCCTGAGCAAGATTCCGGGTAAAACCGTCATTGACTTCGGATGCGGTATCGGCACCGAGGCAATCGAGATGGCTCAGCGGGGTGCTCTTAAGGTCATAGGAATCGATATCCGCGAAGAACTCCTTCAGATCGCCCGGGAGTCAGCATCGAAAGCAGGTGTTCAGGATCGTTGCACCTTTACGACCTTCACCTCGGAGACGAGCGACCTGATAGTATCCATCGATGCCTTCGAGCACTTCGGAGATGCTGCTGCGATTTTGCGAATCATGAACTCTCTCCTGAAACCGGACGGAGAGATTCTCTTGAGCTTTGGCCCCACCTGGTACCACCCGCTGGGTGGACACCTGTTCTCGGTCTTTCCGTGGGCGCATCTTCTCTTCAGCGAAGAGGCACTCATCCGGTGGAGATCGACCTTCAAATCGGATGGAGCCACCCGGTTCAGCGAGGTTGCCGGCGGGTTGAACCAGATCACGATCAGGAAATTCGAGAAGCTCATTGCCGGAAGTGACTTCCGCCTTCTCAATATGGAGCGGGTCCCTATCGGGAAACTGAAGCCGGTTCATAATAGCTTTACCCGGGAGTTCACGACGGCGCTCGTCCGCGGAGAACTGGTCAAACGTAATATGTCTCCGGAGCGTTCGAGTTTGTAATCGAGAGAGCTTCCATTCATGAGATGGTTGATGTTCAACCGTGCCGCTTCTGTCGGCACCAAGGAGAAGATTCTGCATACGCCGAAATCATTCCAACACTCTCTCTTCCTGGCGGCAGCCATCCTTCTCCTGCCCGCCGCCATTCCCGCACAAACACCTCCGCCCGTGTCCCTCACCGCCGCACAGGACCATCAGCGCCTGATGGACCTCCTGCACATCACCTCACTGCGCCCCGGAGCCGACCACAATCCCGGCACTCCCAACGCCGTCAACTACGACGAGTCGAAGGCCAATCCCTATCCCCATCTTCCCGACGCACTCACTCTGAATAACGGCAAAAAGGTCACGTCGGCGCAGACGTGGTGGAAGCAGCGCCGCCCGCAGATCGTTGAATACTTCGACCGCGAGGTCTACGGGCGCGTTCCCGCTCACACGCCCAGGGTGAACTGGCAGGTCGTCAGCACGACCAAAGAAAAGGTAGGAGACTTCCCGGTCGTCACCAAGCAACTCATCGGTCATGTCGACAACTCCTCCTACCCGCAGATCACCGTCAATATTGAACTCAGCCTCACTACCCCCACCAACGCGACCGGCCCCGTCCCCATCATTATGGAGTTCACCTTCGAGGGCTACCCCGGCTTCAAAACGCCGCCGCCACCTCCTCCGGGCGCAACGACAGAGCCGGACTGGAAGCAGCAGTTGTTGGCCAAAGGCTGGGGCTACGCCCTCCTCCACCCGACGACGATCCAGGCAGACAACGGCGCAGGCCTGACCGAAGGCATCATCGGTCTCGTCAATAAAGGCCAGCCGCGCAAGCTCGATGACTGGGGCACCATCCGCGCCTGGGCCTGGGGCGGCAGCCGCGCCATGGACTACTTCGAGACTGACAAGTCCGTCGATGCCAGACAGGTCGGCATCGAAGGCCACTCCCGCTTCGGCAAGACCGCGCTGGTCGCGATGGCCTACGATCCTCGATTCGCTATCGCCTATGTCAGTTCCTCAGGCGCGGGCGGTGCTCAGCTTTACCGCCGCAACTTCGGCGAGCGCCTCGAAAATGTAGCTGCTGAGAGGGAGTATCACTGGATGGCCGGCAACTTCATCAAATACGCCGGCCAACTCACAGCCAACGATCTTCCGGTAGATTCCCACGAGCTCATCGCCCTCTGCGCTCCTCGGCCTGTCTTTATCGGCGGTGGCGCAACCAAAGGCGACGGCTGGGCCGATGCCCAGGGCATGTTCATGGCCGCCGCAGCCGCCAGCCCGGTCTACGAACTCCTCGGCAAAAAGGGTTTGGGTACCATTACCTTCCCGCCCATCGAAACGCCGTTGATTAACGGAGACATCGCCTTCCGCCAGCACAGCGGAGGCCATACTCCGGCACCAAACTGGCCTACGTTTATTGACTTCGCCAGCCGCTATCTGAAAAATAAAGCGCCGTCGGCACCCACGCCATAAAATATCCGTACCCCCTGATCCGTCTACACCTGTAGATGAACGAACTGACGATCATCGAGCAGGACCAGCTCATCTCCGAAGCCATGGAGCGGGATGAGCCGCGCCTGCGCAGCTTCATCCGCAAACGGGTCGCCGACAGCGGCGAAGCCGAGGATATTCTTCAGGACGTCTTTTATGAACTGATCGAGGCCTACCGCCTCATGAAGCCGGTCGAGCAGGTCACCGCCTGGCTCTTCCGGGTTGCTCGAAATCGGATGATCGATCTCTTCCGCAAAAAGAAACCCGACTCACTGAATGAACCGGTGTCTTCGGAGGAAGACACCGGCGACACGCTCGAAGATCTTCTGCCGTCGCCCGACGAAGGCCCCGAGGCGGCCTATGCTCACAACCTGCTTCTCGAAGCGCTCGACGAAGCCCTCGAAGAGCTTCCCGCCGAGCAGCGCGAAGTCTTCGTCGCCCACGAGCTGCTGGGCCGCAGCTTCAAAGAGATATCAGCCGAGACCGGCATCAGCGTCAATACGCTGCTCTCGCGCAAACGCTACGCCATCCTTCATCTGCGGGGCACGCTCGAAACCATCTACGAAACCGTTGCAAAGCCATAAGGAGAAACCATGCATCGAACACTCAAAGGACTGAAAATTATTCTCTTCGTACTCGTCGCCGCCGTTGTTCTCGGCTTCGTCACGATGGAGCTCTGGAACGCCCTGCTGCCGCAGATCTTCGGATGGACCCGCATCACCTTCTGGCAGGGACTTGGCCTCATCATCCTCAGTCGAATTCTCTTCGGCGGCTTCCACCGTCACTCCGGCCACCGCGACCAGTGGAAGCAGCGCATGAGATATCGAATGAAAGAACGCTGGGAGCACATGTCCCCGGAGGAACGCGAGAAATTCCGCAAAGGGATGCGCTGCAATCCCTTCGACCACGCCCACGCTGAGGAGCAGCCCGCGGAGCCGCATATATGAGCGAACCCGAAAAAATCAGCATCACGACATCGGCACGGCAATTTCCGCACGCCAGTCTCTCACCACCGCAAAGCCACGGGTTACCCAGTTCCACTGATTTCCGCATCATGGAACTGGAGATTGAAAACTCGCGTCTGCAAAGACTGGTCGCGGAGCTGCTTCTCAAAAATCAGCGGCTAAGAAAAGAAGAGGAGTAAGCCGCTCCAGCCGTCGACCTTTCACCGGCTAGTCCCGCGTTCTCTTCCTGATCTCAACGTTCAGCCGCTTGATCTTTTGGTTCAGAGTGGAAAGCGGAATCTTGAAGTATTCTGCCGCTTCGGTCTGGTTCCAGTGACAGCGTTCGAGCCGGTCCGAGATGATGCGGCGTTCGATCTCTTCCATCAGGTCGAACAGCGAAGCATCGGGCTTATGGTCGAGCAGGCTGGCCGAGTAGGTGCTGCCCGTCAACTGCGCCGGCAGCAGGTCAGGAGTGATCACGTTCGAGGTGGCAAGCACTACGCCGCGCTCCATCGCATTCTCCAGTTCGCGAACGTTTCCCGGCCACTCGTGCTCCATCATAATGCGCAGCGTCTCGGGCGTGAGCGACGGCGCTTCGGTTCCGTTTTCGTCCGCGTAAAACTTGAGAAAGTGCCCGGCGAGCAGAGGAATGTCTTCGCGGCGCAGGCGCAGCGGCGGCAACTCGAGCGTAATGACGTTGAGCCGGTAGAAGAGGTCTTCGCGGAAGCGTCCTTCGCGTACCGCTTCTTGCAGATTAACGTTCGTGGCCGCGATGATGCGGACATCCACCTGGATCTCCTGCACACCGCCAAGGTGCATGAAGCGGCGGTCCTGCAGGACGCGCAGGATCTTCGCCTGCATGTCCATATTCATCGTGCCGATCTCGTCGAGAAAGAGCGTGCCGCCGTTGGCGATCTCGAAGAGACCTTTTTTTGCGCTGATCGCAGAAGTGAACGCCCCTTTGACGTGCCCGAATAATGTCGATTCCAGAAGGTCTGAGGGAACGGCCCCCGTGTTCACCGGCACGAAGGGATGGTCGCGGCGCGGAGAGTTCGCGTGCAGCGCCTTGGCGATCAGCTCTTTGCCCGTGCCGCTCTCGCCCTGCAACAGTACAGTCGAGCGGCTGGGCGCAACCTGCGCGATGAGGTCGAAGAGGCGCAGCATGGGCTCGCTCTTGCCGACGATGTTCTCGAAGTTGTAGCGCTGCTTGAGCGTTCGCTTGAGCTGGATGACCTCTTCTTCAGCCCGGTGTTTGGCGATGGCCGTGCGAATGTCCGCGAGCAGCTTCTCGTTGTCCCACGGCTTCTGGACGAAGTTCTCTGCGCCCGCTCGAATCGCATCGACGACATTGCCTACGGTTCCGAAGGCCGTAATCATGATGACCGGCAGGCTTGGCTGCATCTCGACGATGCGCGGCAGCAGGTCGATCCCGCTCTCGCCCGGCAGCGCAAGGTCGAGCAGCAGCAGATCGTACTCGTTGCGCGACAGCAGATCGAGACCCGAGACGCCGTCGCTGGCGAGGGTTACCGTGAAACCTTCGAGCGTCAGCAGAGTTTCGAGCGACTCTCGAATCGCATTCTCATCGTCGATGATAAGGATGCGGGGCGTTCCGGCGATGCGGGCAGTGCGTTGCAGATGGAGAGACTCGGCTGCCATCTCGGTTGCCTCAGACATGGATCGTCTTCCTCTCCGCACCGTGGCGGCCATTCGCGTAGGTGTCGGCGGAGACAGCAGGCCGGCCATCGGAGGCAGGGAACTCAAGCTGGAAGGCAGTCCCGATCCCGCGCTCGCTCTCCACGTGGATCTTGCCCGCGTGCTCCTGGATGATTCCATAGCTGACGGCGAGCCCGAGGCCGGTGCCTTTATGCTCGCCCTCCTGCGGCTTCGTCTTAGTGGTAAAGAAGGGATCGTAGATGCGATGGAGATGCTCGCGCTCGATCCCGCCGCCGGAGTCCTGAATGCGTACAAAGACGCGCCCTGAGCCATTGAAGGTTGCGACCTTCAGCATCGCATTCGGCATCCCGAACATTGCATCTTTTGCGTTCAACATGAGATTGAGGATGACCTGTTGCAGCTTGCCCTGATTTCCGTGGATACGTGCGAGTTGCGGATCGAAGTTGGTCTCGGTACGAATCTGCGCCGTCTTGAACTGGTGTTCCAGCAGAGTCAGCGTATCGCCGAGAAGTTCGTTGAGGTCGATGCTGGTAAACTCGGCGCCGCTGGTGCGCGAGAAGTTGAGAAGCCCATTGACGATCTCCGACGCGCGGAACGTCTGCTGCGTGATCTTTTCCAGCACCGGAGCGAGGCGCTCGTCGTCGCGCATGTGTTTCGTCAGCATTTGCGTGTAGCTCGAGATGACGGCGAGCGGCGTATTGACCTCGTGGGCGACGCCCGCGGCCAGCAGGCCAATGGAGGAGAGTTTTTCCGACTGGGTCAACTGCGCTTCGAGCTGGATGCGGTCGGTGATGTCGTCCACCAGGATGATGCGGCCGACCGCGATGAAGTCGCGTGTAACCAGGGGAGCAATGGCGATATTGGCTGTCCGCACATCGCCGCCGGGCATGGCGAGGCGGAACTTGTAGAGCGTGTGCGTGCCCTGCTCTTCGCGCACGCTGTTGAACCTTGCGACGAAGTCCGCCGGAAACACCGCCGAGACGGGCTGATGCAGCACTTCGCTCCGCGACTTCGAGTACATGCTCTCCATCTGGGTGTTCCAGCTCTCGATCCGGTCGTCGAGATCGACAGCAAATACACCGACGTTGATCGATTCGACGATATTTTCGTGGAACTCCTTAAGCCGCTCGAACTCGCCGATCTTCTGCTCCAGCCGCTGGTAGAGCTGCGCGTTCTGAATGGCGATACCGATGTAGCCTGCGAGCGATTCGAGCAGCTCCATGTCTTCGCTCGAAAGAAAGTCGCCCTCGTCGGTGCGACCCAGGCCGATTATGGCGACGGTACGCGTTCCTGAGCCTTCGCGATTGGCGACACGACAGGGAAGGTAGTAGTTCAAATCGAGGTTACGCGCGCTGCTGCGTTGCGCCTCAGGGAGACGGAGAACATGCTGCGGCGTCTCCAGGAAGATATGGTTGTTAGCCCCGGGGCGGTCGAAGTCGAGAAAACGAACATCGAGGGCCTGCAGATCAGCAGACCGTAGATTGGCGAGGCCGTGCGAGGCGGCCAGCTCGAAGTGCGGCCCACCCGAAGCACGATTGCCGTCCGTTGCCAGAAACACTGCCACGCGGGTCACGAGCAGGGTCTGCGGCAGACGCTCGACGATGGAGTCGAGCAGGGCGCGCAGGTCTGTCTGCGAGTTCAAACCTCGTCCGAACTCGACCAGCGTCTCGCGGTAGTCGAAGCGCTTCTGGTCGAAGAGCCGGTCGACGCGCCCCTGAATCGCCTTCTTGAGCGGCTCGAAAAGAAGGCCTGTAAATACGATGGCAGCCAGCAGCCCCCACACATGCAGGCTCGGCAGCCGCGCGCGGACCATCTCGGCGGCCACCGCGACGATGACGAAGTAGAGGCCAACCAGCGAAGCGGTCGCAAGCGTGTAGGTGACACCGCGCTTGAAGATCAGATCCACGTCCATCAGCCGGTAGCGCACGATGGCCCAACTGAAGGTGAGCGGAAGAAAGATCAGCGAGAGTCCGGCGATCTTGGTCAGCAGCGCTGGGACCGACGTGCCCGAGAAGTAGAGGTACGGGATGACGTAGAGGAGCGTAAAGGGTGTGATCGTGAGCAGCGTGCCACGGGTAAGCCACTTTAACTGCTGCCGCTCCAGACCCGACTCGGCCCGCCGATAGCGGACGCTGAAGATGATCGCGGCGATGACGTAATAGATCGCAAGGTAGGCCACTGCGATCTGATCGAGGCGATGCCGCAAAACCTCGGTTGCGGACCAGAACTGGATCGCCGAGAACTGCAAGGCGATCAGGAAGACCGCAGGGGCATAAATGAGCGCGCTCAGGAAACGGCGCTTCAACTTGTTAGGACGATTGGAGGCGAAGACATCGGAGAAGCTGACCGCGAAATGGACGAAGAGCGCCGGTTGTAGCGCCTCCGCCACGATATTGCACCAGTAGATGATCTGGTCGAAGGTATCGAATTCGGTCGTGTATTTGAAGGAGTACAGAACGAAGGAGACCAGACAGAAGACATAGAAATGAGTCGACTTCGGCGCCGTCCACCGCCGAAACAGTACATAGATCCCAATGGCAAGATAGACCAGCGCGATGAACCGCAGCCATTGGTTGCTGGAGCGGTCCTGTGGAACCAGGATGACCTGAATGTCCAGCTTCGCCGAGCCCTTCAGATCGACTGAATTCGGAACCGGACGCAGGATCGAATAGGTGGCATGAGACCAGATGCCGCTGCGAAACATCTCGCGGACGAGGGGCGCCAGCCGGTCGGTCGTCCGCTCGTTGATCGCTACAAGGATGTCGCCCGTTCGGATTCCGGCGCGGTAGCCGGGAGAGTCCACAGGCACTCGCTGGGCCTGTAATCCACCCGGGGCCTCGACCCACGAGATTCCGTCCGTGGGAACATCGAAATGTCTCTCATGCTGGAGATTTATGCCGGCCAGAACGCACACAGCCACCGTCGCGAGAGCAAGCGCAATCGCCAGAATACGCGTTTGGAAGCCATTCTTCATAAGGCTACGACAAAATCATTAAGCACATGATGTACCAAATGAGTATAGGCCCATCTCACTGACGTTATTGAATAAAGAGCAGATGCAGCTACAGAAAATCATAACTCATTCCGTAATCACGGTTACGGCTGCGCCTTGCTTCGCTTGGCTCCGCACCGCAGAGAAAGCTCCGTGCGCCGAGGGGTCGCCTGGAATTGTTAATTTATTCAGGCTGGCAGCCGGATTAATTAATCGTCCTGTAACATTTAAGAGGAGAGCGAAGGCCATGGCGGACAGTGGAGAGTTGAAGGATGCGTACGTATCGGTAGCGGGCGTGAAGGTCCACTATCAATACGCCGGCTCCGGGCATCCACTGCTCTTGCTGCATGGTCTGGTTGGATCGGCGAAAAACTGGCAGCGAAACATCAGCTTCCTGTCGCGGGATGCCAGCGTCTTCGCCGTCGATCTCTTCAATATGGGCGAGTCGGAGCGCGTTCCCGGCCTCGATGCCGGACTGGAAGCGACGGCGGACCGTATCGCCGCATTTATGCAGGAGCTGGGGTTGGATGAGGCCGATATCGGCGCTCATTCTCACGGCGGGGCCGTTGCAATGATGCTGGCCGCGCGCCACCCTGAGCGGGTGCGCAGCCTAATCCTGTTTGCGCCGGCAAACCCGTTCTGCGATCTCGGCAAACAGTTGATCTACTTCTATCAGACGAGACTGGGCTGCTGGTTTGCGCGGCAGATTCCGCATCTGCCGAGGATGCTCAAGGCCACGGCGCTGAGCCGCATGTATGGAGACCCGTCGCGGGTTGCCGATGGAGCGCTCGAGGGCTACATCGCCGGGCTCCGCGTTCCCGGCACCATCGATCATGTATTGCAGATTGTCCGGCGGTGGTCGGCCGATATGAGCCTTTTGCGTTCGATGCTCTCGAAGCTGGCATCCAAGCCGACGCTGCTGATATGGGGCGACCGCGACCGCGCTGTCGGTCTGATCTCGGGCCGCCAATTGGAGCGGATGCTGCCGCAGTCGAGCCTGGTTGTGATTCCCGGTGCAGGCCATATCGCCTTTGAAGAGATGCCGGAGATCTGCAATCAGACCATGCGCGACTGGCTCGCCGCGCGGCTGCCGGTAACGGGAAACGCTGTTTAAAAATCCCAGCTACTTCAAGCTGAATTTTTCGCGCAGCCAGCGACCGATCTCCTCTTGCATCCGTTTCAGCTTCGGCGCAGGCGAGCCTGCCGTTCCCTGAAAAAAATGTTCTGCTCCTTCGATCAAGACCAGACGCTTCGGCTCGGAGGCTGCGGCGAAGGCTTCCTCTAATTGAGGGCGCGGCCCATATTGGTCGTGGTCTCCACTGATGAAGAGTTTGGATTGAGTGCATTGAGACAGAAAGCCATAGGTATAGTCGCGGCCTTCGGCGTGGGCGGGTAGACCCAGCGCCACCAGGCCTTTGACGCGGGCATCGCCGCAGCAGGCACGCAGACCGACGTAAGAGCCGAAGGAGAACCCGGCAAAAAGAATGGGCAGCTTGAGGTTGGTTTCGAGCCACGCCAGGGCGGCGCGAACGTCCTCCTGCTCGCCTCTTCCGTGGTCGAAGACGCCTTCGCTCAGGCCGACGCTGCGGAAGTTGAAGCGAAGGGTGGGCAGGCCAAAAGAGCTGAAGGCCTTCATCGCGTGGTAGACGACCTTGTTGTGCATGGTGCCCCCGCCTCCGGGGTGAGGATGGGCGAGCAGGACAGCATACGCGGCATCGGCCCGGCCAGAGTTCAGCAGGGCTTCGAGTCGTCCTGCGGGCCCATGGAGATCTTCAATCGAGATAATCTGCGACGGAGTATTTTGCGTCATCTTCTTTGAGTTTAATCCTTATCGTATGCTGGAGGCATGGCGATCGATCCTATCCAACTGACGAAAAAGCTCGTCGATATTGACTCCACCACCTACCACGAGGGCCTCGCCGGCGCCTTTCTGTATGAATTTCTGGCCTCGGAGCGTTATGCGGTGGAGAAGATGCCGGTGGAACAGCCGGAGCTGAAGCTCACTCCCGGCGCCGGCGCGGGAGAGCGGTTCAATGTCTATGCAGCGTTACCGGGCGTCACGCCGGACGTCGTTTTTTCGACGCACATGGATACAGTCCCTCCTTACTTCGGGTCGCGGGAGGACGATGAGTTCCTCTATGGACGCGGGACCTGCGACGCGAAGGGCATCATCGCCGCTCAGATAGCCGCGGCTGACCGCCTGCGGGATGCAGGGGTAAAGGTCGGCCTCCTCTTCGTTGTAGGCGAGGAGCGCGATTCGGCGGGCGCCAAGGTGGCGAACCAGTCGCCAAAGGGGTCGAAGTTTCTCATCAATGGCGAGCCTACGGACAACCGGCTGGCGCTGGCGACCAAGGGCGCGTTGCGCGTCGAGCTTCGCAGCAGCGGAAGGATGGCGCACTCGGCTTATCCGGAGTTGGGAGAGTCGGCCATCGACAAGCTGCTGGAGGCGCTGCATGATGTGCAGGCCCTGTCGCTGCCGGTCGAGCCGGAGATCGGGCCATCGACGCTGAACATCGGGCTCATTGAAGGAGGCCGCGCCCCCAACGTCATCGCGGACAAGGCCGAGGCCCATCTGCTGGTCCGCACGGTCGGTCCGTCCGAGGAGGTGCGGGACCTCATCTTAAACGCAGTGGGTGACCGCGCCGCGGTCACCTTCTCGCTCGATCTAAGCTATGTGCGGATGCGCAGGGTAGGAGACCTGCCGACGATGGTGGCCAAGTTCGCCACCGATATCCCAACGCTGACCAACTGGGGCGAGCCCTTTCTGCTCGGCCCCGGAAGCATTCATGTAGCGCATACGCCGGACGAGAAGATCTCCAAAAAAGAGTTGTTGGAGTGCGTGGATCTGTATGTCGAGCTGGCAACGAGTCTCGTTAGTCAGGCCTGAGTTGGTCAGACTTGCTTAGCTGGAAAAGACCTGAAATGGGAGATTTTCCTTGTTGTCCTCGGCGAGAACGGCGGTCGCGTCCGGATCGGCGGGGTTGTAGCGAATGTTGACTGACAACTCACCCTTTGCAAGTCTCTCAGCTTCACCGCCTGCCATCGCGACGCTGCGAAAGTAGCCGCCGTAGTATTCGCCGTTGAGCTTGAAGTGGAAGCCCGCTTCGATCTGAAAGGGAGTTCCAAAGGCATTCGCCTCATCATCGGCGGGCAGAACGGCCCAGTGATTGACCTCGGCTGCAGTCGTCGGCCAGGTGGCGGCCAGCCGCAGCTTCTTCTCACGGCTTCTGCGGTGCAGCCATAAGCGAATCGAATCGATAAGGAAGATGCCGCCCATTTGCACACGATTCTAATACGAGAGCTGCTAATTAAGCCTCGTTTTCCTCTGCGCTCGGCGGTTCTAAACTAGGGGTATGGCCGCAGAGTTTACCCACCTCCATCTTCACTCCGACTATTCGCTCCTCGATGGGGCCTGCGACGTCGACAAGCTGGCCGCGCATGTCAGCAAAATCGGGCAGACCGCCGCCGCCATCACCGATCACGGCAATATCTATGGAGCGGTGCACTTCTTCGATGCCATGCAGAAGAAGGGGGTCAAGCCGATCCTCGGCTGCGAGCTTTATCTCTCAAAAACCGCCGACCACCGCGAGATGGCGGATGGCTATAACCACTTTCTCGTCCTTGCGGAGAACGAGGCCGGCTATCGCAACCTTGTGCGCCTCACCAGCGAAGCCGCCCTGCACGGCTTCTATCGCAAGCCGCGCGTGTCGAAGGAGTTCCTGTCGAAGCACACGGAAGGCCTGATTGGATTCTCCGGCTGTCTCGCTGGCGAGATCAATCAACACCTCATGGCAGGCAAGTACGACGAGGCCAAACAGAGCGCGGGATACTTCCAGGACATCTTTGGCAAAAACAACTTCTTCCTTGAGATTCAGGACCATGGCCTCGAGCCGGACAAAGGCGTCTGCGATGCGCTCTTCAAGATGGAGCGCGAGCTAGGCATTCCGCTGATTGCGACCAACGACAGCCACTACGTCGCCAGCGACGACAGCCGTGCCCACGAGATTCTGCTGTGCGTGCAGACTGCGGGCAGCATGAACGATCCCAACCGTTTCAAGTTCGACACGCAGGAGTTTTACATCAAGACGGCGGAGGAGATGCACCGCACCTTCGCGCAGACTCCCGAGGTCTGCAATCGCACCATGCAGTTTGTGGACCGCTGCAACCTGAAGATGTCGAAGGTGAAAGATCCGTTTCCGAAGTTCGATGTCCCCGAAGGGCACACGCTGGACAGCTACTTTGAGAACGTCTGCCGCGAAGGTTTGAAGAAGCGGCTGGAGACTTCGGTGGCGCATCTGCGCGAGCGCGGTCTGCTGCGCAAGTCGATTGCGGACTACGAGGCACGTCTCAACCGCGAGCTCGATTGCATCAAGCAGATGCAGTTTCCCGGCTACTTCATGATCGTGTGGGACTTCATCCGCTATGCGAAGGAGCAGGACATTCCGGTGGGGCCGGGGCGCGGTTCGGCGGCGGGCTCGCTGGTCGCGTATGTCATGGAGATCACCGACGTCGATCCGCTGCAGAACGAGCTGCTCTTCGAGCGCTTTCTCAATCCTGAGCGCATCTCCATGCCCGATATCGATATCGACTTCTGCATGAACCGCCGCGGCGAGGTGATCGAGTACGTTAAGCGAAAGTATGGCAACGACCAGGTCGCGCAGATCATCACCTTCAACACCATGGCCGCGAAGGCCGCCATCAAGGACGTCGGCCGAGCCCTCGATATGCCGTATGGAGAGGTCGACCGCATCGCGAAGATGATTCCGCCGACCATCGGCATCACCATCGAGCAGGCGATGAAGGACTCGCCAACGCTGGCCACGGCCTACGATGGCGACGCCCGCGTCAAGGAAGTGATCGACGCGGCGATTCGTCTGGAAGGATTGATCCGCGGTGCGGGCGTTCATGCCGCAGGTGTAGTCATCGCTCCGCAGCCGCTGACGGAGCTGGTGCCGGTAACGCTGACCAAGGACGAATCGCTGGTCACGGCCTACGACATGAAGGCGGTCGAGAAGATGGGTCTGCTCAAGATGGACTTTCTTGGGCTGACCACGCTTACCGTCATCGACGATTGCCTCAAGCTCATCAAATTAAATCGTGGCGAGACGGTGGAGATGGCAAAAGTGCCGCTCGACGACGAGAAGACCTACGAACAGGTCTTTCACCGCGCCTTGACCTCGGGCGTCTTCCAGTTTGAATCGGGCGGAATGCGCGATGTGCTGCGCCGCTACAAGCCCACCACCGTTGAGGACCTTACCGCTTTGAATGCGCTCTATCGTCCCGGGCCGATTCAGGGCGGCATGATCGACGACTTCATCGAGCGCAAGTGGGGACGGCGCCCGGTCGAATATCTGCTGCCCGATCTTGAACCGCTGCTGCGCGAGACGCTGGGCGTCATCGTCTATCAGGAGCAGGTGATGCAGATCTCGAACGTCGTTGCCGGATATTCCCTTGGCGATGCCGACCTGCTGCGCCGCGCGATGGGCAAGAAAGACGCCGCTGAGATGGACAAGCAGCGCGAGCGCTTCATGGCCGGTGCTGCCGCGAACAAACATCCCAAAGACACCGCCGGAAAGCTGTTCGACCTGATGGCGCAGTTCGCCGGATATGGTTTCAATAAGTCACACTCGGCTGCGTATGCCTTGCTTGCGTACCACACGGCATGGTTGAAGACTCATTATCCAGTGGAGTTCATGGCTGCGCTGCTGACGAGCGAAACCTCGAAGCCGGAGAACGTCGTCAAGTACATCGGCGAGTGCCGCGAGATTAATATCTCCGTCGTGCCGCCGAATGTACAGAGCGCCTATGCGAACTTCACGCCGGTTGGAGACGCCATCGGCTTCGGCCTCGCCGCGATCAAAAACGTCGGGCATAATGCGATCGAGTCCATCATCAAGGCCCGCGAAGAGTTGAAGGCGGCAGGAAAAACCGGCTTCAGCAGCCTCTGGGAGTTCTGCGAGAAGGTCGATCTTCGGCTGCTCAATAAGCGCGTGCTGGAGTCGCTGATCAAAGCGGGCGCGATGGATACGCTCGGCGGCCGCGCACAGGTAATGGCCGCGCTCGACAAGGCGATGGAGCAGGCACAGAAGTCGCAACGCGATGAGGCAGCGGGCCAGCATGGGCTCTTTGGCATCTTCGATTCGGACATGCCCGCGGCAGGCCGCGAAGATGCTCTGCCCAAAGTGGCCGAGTGGGATGAGCACACGCGATTGCAGTACGAAAAAGAGGTGCTGGGATTCTTCGTCTCCGGCCATCCGATGGACAAGTATCGCGAGAAGCTGCGCAACATGAAGGTAGTCGATACGGCGACGGCGATTGAGATGAAGCCGGAGCCGCAGACCTTCCGCCGTGGACGCAGCGAGGAGCCGCAGAACGAGATTGCCATCGCCGGTGTCATCACCGGCTTGAAGGTGGCCAAGTCGAAACGGTCGGGCGAGATGTACGCGCAGGCCGCGCTCGAAGATACAGTCGGAAAGATTGAGCTGATCGCCTTCCCGCAGTCGTACGAGAAGCTCGCCGAGAAGTTGAAGATCGATGTTCCGGTACTGGTGCGAGGCGTTCTGCGGGGAGAAGAAGACTCCGCGCCCAAGCTGGCGATATCGAGCATTCAGGCGCTCGAAGACGTGAAGCTGAAGCTGCCCGAGTCGTTGCGGATTAGGGTCCCGCTGCATAATCCCGATACAGCGCTGCTCGAAAAACTCCATGCCGTATTTCTCGGCGCGCCGGGCAAAGGCAAGCTGTTGCTCGACCTCGAAGAGCCCGGAGAGTTCTGCGCTGTGCTCGAACCCCATAACGTAATGGTCGCGGCGGACCGCCTGTTTATCGATCAGGTCGAAGAGTTGGTAGGGCGCGGCGGCGTCCGGGTTATTGATTAAGCGGGCGATGCCATACAATCAAAGGGCAGCACCGAAGCATCAAGATACTTATGGCTGAACACGAAGCAAGCAGAGCAGCGCACGCTCATCCTGTAGCCGCACCGGTTCCTGAGGCGTGGATTAAAACGGAGCTGGCCCGGCACGCCCAGCGCCCTTATCCGATGGACTTCATCGAAGCACTCTTTACCGACTTCAGCGAGATCCACGGCGACCGCGCCTTCGGCGATGACGCGGCGATGAGTTGCGGCATGGCGTACTTTCACGGCGAGCCCGTTCTCGTCGTCGGCAATCTGAAGGGCCGCACGCTCAAGGAGCGGGTCGCGCGAAAGTTCGGCAGCCCCGATCCCGAGGGCTATCGCAAGGCGCTCCGTGCCATGAAGATCGCCGAAAAGTTCGGGCACCCGGTCTTTACCTTCATCGATCTCGCCGGAGCAAACCCCGGCATCGGTGCGGAAGAGCGCGGCCAGGGCGAGGCGATTGCGCGCAACCTGCTGGAGATGTCGCGGCTGCGTGTGCCCACCATCGCAACGATTACCGGCGAAGGCGGCTCCGGCGGCGCGCTGGCGCTGGCTGTGGCCGACCGGGTATTGATGCTTGAGAATGCGATCTATTCGGTCATCTCGCCTGAGGGCTGCGCCTCCATCATGTGGAAAGACGCCGGCAAGAAACAGCAGGCAGCCGCTGCTCTCAAATACACGGCCACCGACGTCCAAAGCTTAGGCTGTGTCGACGACGTTCTGCCCGAGCCTGAGGGTGGCACGCAAAACGATCCGGCGGCGGCGATGGCCATGGTCGATGAAAAACTTCAGTACCACCTTGCGGCCCTCCGCGGGTTGTCTATCGATGATCTCCTCGAGCAGCGCTACCGGAAGTTCCGCAATATCGCGCAGTTCTACACCACCGCTTAACTGTCGACGCAGCACAGGGAGTAGCTATCGTTGAAGGCGTTTAGTTCGACACCGTCAACCCGTTCTGACCGCGCGTTGCAGGTCGCGCTCTTTCTCACCTCTGCTGCATGGTTTTTTGCCTCGCAGACATTAGCGGGTCGGGCTGCCATGGGCCTGTCGGTGCGCTTTAACCTCAGCGATGAGCGGCCATTGCTTGGTGTGTCGTTTCTGCTTTTTCTGCTGGCAATCGGCTTCTGCTTTTTGCAGATGATTGCGCATCAGAGTTCCTCGCTGCGAGAGGCGCTGGGCCTGCCGAAGCGAGCGACCGCGGCGCGGGAGTGGGGTCTCGGCGCGGCGATTGGATGGGGCCTGGTCGTTCTCGCCGTGCTGCCCATGGCGCTTGGCGGAACGCTCCACGTTATCTTCTGGGGAGCGCCGCGCGCCTTCTGGCTGGTAGTTCTCAACCTTGCCATGCTTGCCGTCAGCGCGCTGGTCGAGGAGGTCGCCTTCCGCGGCTATCCCTTTCGTCGCCTGATCGAGATCGTCGGCCCGACGTGGGCGACAGTCCTGATGTCGCTCTTCTTCGGATTGCTGCACGCCTTCAATCCCGATGCGACGTGGATCAGCGTCCTCATCACCATCTTCGCCGGGGTCCTGCTTTCGATCGCCTGGCTGCGCACCCATGGATTGTGGCTCGGCTGGGGACTTCATTTTGCCTGGAACGCGAGCATGGGCGTGCTCTTCGGCCTGCCCGTCAGCGGCATCGTCGATTTTTCGAGCGTGGTTCAGACCCGCGCCATCGGCGCCTCCTGGCTTACCGGCGGTGACTACGGGCCGGAGGGCGCTTTCTTTACCCTGCTGGTGCTTGTGGTTGGCGTCATCGTGGTCGTCTTCGTCACGCGCGACTATGCCTGGGACTACACGCGCAAGCCCATCATCGCCGCCGGATACCCCATGGACGTGCCTCCGCCCGAAGCCCATACCGCCATGGAGCAGGAGCCCAGGCCGGCACCGCTGGTTCAGATCCTGCCGACGACGCCCCAGGATCGTTCCGCGAATGATCCTCCCCGCTAAGGCGAGTCCAGAGAAGCCATACCCCCAAATTGCCTTCGCCCCAAATTACTGCTATCCCTTCACCCCGAATTATTGTCATCCTTCGCCGCAGGCGGAGGATCTGCGTTTTTCCCCAGGAACATCTTCTCCAGAGCCCCGCCAAGCCCGGCCAAAAGGTCGTTTCGATGAGATGCAAAAATGCGCCTGCGCCCCTTGCAAACAGAGAAGAAAAGGCGCAGACTGCTATCAATCTGAGGTGCTGCCATGGCACAGCGCAAGCACAGATGGGTTCTCATACTGGGTTTTATCGGTTGTCTGCTGTTGTTCTCTGCAACAGTGCAAAGCCAGGTCTTTGTGGTTGGCGAGAAGTCAGCCACCGACGGAATCTCGACTCACTTCACTCCCACTCATCTTCCGCTGCCCACAGCCCCGATGGGCGAGCGCGGCCGGCGCGATCTCGTGCGCAATCTGGTGGCCGAGCAGGGCTTTGCTCATTGCGCTCTACCCATGGGCGCTGGACTCACGCTTCATGCCAATGGCCCGCTCGAAACCAGCCTGGCCGCATATCAGGAGATGGTCTACAAGAAGGGCGCGGCGGCAGGCCTCGGCGACCGGGTCGTCGTGACTGCCCTGACCGTCAAGGGCAATCGCATCGTTGTCGATCTCAACGGCGGCCCCTATGTGAAGCATCGCTTCCTGCGGCACATTCAGTTGAACGACAATCCCGTCGTCGCCAACCAGGGCGAAGAGGCGACCGGCTCCCGCGTCACCCTCGTCTTCGAAGGCCCGGTGCCCGATATCTCGGCACCGGAGGTGAAGTCTCTGCTGGCGCCCATCATCGATTTTGGAGTGAAGACGACCGAACAGGCCTATGCCAGCACACTTCCTCCGTTAGTGAAACAGGCGGTCGATGTGCACGAGGTCCTAGTGGGCATGAACCATCGCATGGTGCTGGCCGCGCTCGGGGAGCCGGAGAGCAAACTCCGCGAGAAGTCCAGCGGCAACCCCAACGGTGCGACCTACGAAGAGTGGATCTATGGCCACCAGCCGCAGACCATCCACTTCATAAAGTTTTCCGGCGACCGGGTCACGGAGGTCGAGATCGCCGCGCTGGGCAAGCCGCTCGAGATCCACACCAAGGACGAGATGGGCGGATACAACCCGCCTGCGCCTTCTCGCGAGATGGCCATGGGCGATCAGGCCCCCGGTCCCTCGGCCGACGGGCAGGCCCCGCCGCCAACGCTGCGTAAGCCGGGCGAGCCGCTGCCGGCGGGAGGCTCAGGCAAGGTGCAGTTTCCAACGGACAAACAGCCCGTTGCTCCTATCCCCCCGGTCCCCACCATGGGTTCTCCCATCCCCGCCGTCCCCACGATGGGTTCTCCCACCGATCCACGTCTCCCTTAGTATCCTCTGATTTAGTCCAGTTTTGTTAAGGACACGGCTTCAGCCGTGCCATAAGTGCTTCGCTATCTGTTGCGGCTTTAGCCGCCGAGGGAATTGCTGCGGACTTGTTCAGAGCACCCTTAAGTAGAACTCTCATCGGTATCGAGCTTCTTTTCCTTGTCTTCCGCAGCGAAGCGGAGGAATCTGCTGTTTGGAGCACCTGTGCGTCCTCGGCGACACCGCCCGGTGCTTCCGTCGTGTAAACTCTTGAGAGAGCCTCAATCGCAGTCCTTCTCCTCCGATTCCTGCCGCGGCCTGTCCCGGACAATCTTTACGAGAAGTTCCGGATGAACTTGATCCAGCGCGTGAGCCGAAACATTCGTACCAACATAAGTATTAGGGAGAGCAAGAATTATGGCGAAGATTGCCAAGACCGGCGACCGTAAAAAGGTCATGGATACGAACAAGAGCACGGACTGTCCGAAGTGCTCCAAACCAACCCGCATCGTCAAGCGCGTCAAGGACCGGGAACGCGGAATCCCCGGCGGAGTCTATATCTCCTGCTCGGCCTGTGAGTTCTTCGAGAAACTGTAGACAAGAGACAAGAGAAAATTGATTGTAAACAAAGGGCCCTGAACGGGGCTCTTTGTTGCGTCTGGATGAATTTGCTTTTACGGCGGATTATTTATTTTTCTGGAACAAGCGATTGATACCTCCTTTTCCCTGTTGGAATGCGTCGAACCAAAGTCGTACAAAAATTTACGATTGCAACCCTTGACGAGCATCGGTTGCAACGAGCAGACTCTACAACTGGAAAGCAGGAAACCAGGACCACTATGACCCCCTCCTCCGTAGCATCTTCCCCGGCCTCGACTTTTGCTTCTTTACCCCATTTTGATCGACCCACCTTCCTGATGTGCGCACCCGAATGGTATGACGTGAACTACGTCATCAATCCCTGGATGGCGGGAAATATCCATCAATCCTCGCGGGACACGGCCTTCGCCCAATGGAAGACGCTGCATCAACACCTCCAGCGGATCGCCGATGTGCGTCTGCTGCATCCGCGGCAGGGTTCGCCCGATATGGTCTTCGTGGGCCACTCCGCCCTGGTCCAGCACGGCATCGCCGCCATCTCCAGCTTTGCTCATTCCCAGCGCCAGACCGAAGAAGCGCACCTGCGGCGCTGGTTGCAGGATGCCGGGTTCCTGATCTGGGAGACGCCCCGCGAGACCGCGTTCGAGGGCGAGGGAGACGTTGTCTTCGATGCGGCGGGCGACAAGCTCTGGGCCGCGCACGGTTCCCGGACCTGCAAGCAGAGCCATAAGCATCTCGCCGACGCATGGCACACCACGGCGACGTCGCTCCATCTCGTCGATCCGCGTTTTTACCACTTGGATCTCTGCTTTGCCGCGCTGAGCGGCGGCGAGCTGCTTTACTTCCCCGAGGCGTTCGATGCGGCCTCGGTGGCAAAGATTGAAGCTGCCTACAGCCCAGACAAACGCATTGTGGTCAGTGAAGCGGAAGCCACCCAGTTTGCCTGCAACGTGATCAACATCGGCAAACATATCCTGATGGGCAAGGTCGAGACCGATCTGGCCGACCGTCTGCGGAACCGGGGCTATGAGGTGGAAGATTTAAATCTGAGCGAGTTCATTCGCGGCGGCGGCTCCGCAAAATCCATCGTTCTGCGCTTGAGCGACATGGACGTTACTCATGGATCTGCTTCAAACGCCTGATTCTAAAAAGAAACTGCCCCTGATCTTCGCTCTTTCGGCGATTGGTCAGGGGCTTTTTTCTGTCTTTGGCTGAGATAGTTTAGTCACTAAATAGTTTAGTCACTAAACTACTTTTCGGATTTCAAGGCCATTTCTATCTCTTTGAGGATGGATTCCGCAGCCTCGGCAGGGTCGGCGGCGCGGGTGATGGGGCGACCGACGACCAGCATGGAGGCTCCGCGCTCGATGGCAATGGCGGGTGTAGCGATCCGCTTCTGATCGCCGATATCGCTTCCAGCGGGACGGATTCCGGGGATGACCAGAAGCGGATCGTCGCCCAACTCGGCGCGCAGGATGCCGACCTCCTCGGGGGAGCAGACCATTCCGTCGATTCCGGAGACCTGAGCGAGTCTTGCGAGGCGCAGCACCTGTTCGGCGGGAGAAGAGGTAATTCCGACGGCGGCAAGCTGGGCGGAATCCATGCTGGTCAGCACGGTGACGGCGACGAGTCTGGGCGACCCCGGCGCCCGGGCGGCTTCGGCAGCGGCGGCCATCATGGCCGGGCCTCCGCCTGCATGAACAGTCAGCAGCGAGGCCCCGGCCTGGGTGGCGGAGCGAACAGCCCCCGCGACGGTATTGGGGATGTCGTGGAGCTTGAGGTCGAGGAAGACGTCGAAGCCGCGGTTGCGCAGGGTGTCGATCAGGGCGTTGCCGGTGGCGTAGTAAAGCTCCATGCCGACCTTGAACCATTGGCAGGTTCCGGAGAGCTGGTCTACGAGGTCGAGGGCGGCTTTGGCGGTGGGGAAGTCGAGGGCTACGGCGAGGCGGTCTTTTGGCGTGAGTTCCACACTAGCAGTGTAACGGGTCGCCGTTAGGCGCGATGAGAGAGGTTATTCGCCAGTGTGGGCGTTGGGCATAACGGGGATCTGGAGCTGGGCCAGCAGCTCCCGGGCGAGCTTGGGATCCCCGCCACGCACGGGCTCCAGCTTGACCTTGCCCAGGCCGTGGATGCCTACGGCGCGGGCGGCGGCGTAGGAGAGGTCAACGACGCGATCTTCAGGCACCGGGCCGCGGTCGTTCACGCGGACGAAGATGGATTTGTGATTGCGGAGGTTCGTCACCCTGATCCAGCTTCCCAGAGGCAGGCTGCGGTGGGCGCAGGTGAGGGCGTACATATTGAAGGGCTCGCCATTGGCAGTGGTGCGGCCCTGAAAATGGGGACCGTACCAGGAGGCTTCGCCGATCTGGTACCAGTGATGGGCCTTTGCTTTTTTGGCGGGGGGCGTTGCAGAATCTTTTGCAGCCGGAGCAGTATCGCTCGCCGAGGCTCCGACGCCAAAGATCAGCATCAGAGTGACGACGACTACTCCGCCTTTCATCATAGTGGCCTTGCGGTCGCGTATTGTGGAAGGAATCAGTTTCATGCAATCTCCACTACTTATTGTCTTGAGTTGAACCAGCTAAGTCAAACCTGTTCAGGCATTTAAGTGGTGATAGCCCTTGCCGGATCGAAGCCTTTGTGCTAAAGAAATCCGGAAGCCATGTGGCCGTTATTCGGCCGGATTAGCGGTTTTTAATGTTGAATTCACCCCTTTTCGGGCTGGGGTTGGCGATATGCTGTATTTTTCACAAAATTGCGAAAAAAGGCTCTTTTTTGAGTTTTGCCTCCGAGATGCGGACTTTGTTGACGATCGCCGGGTTTGATCCCTCTTCAGGAGCCGGAGTGACGGCGGACCTGATGGTGTTTGCGGCCCATGGCCTGTTTGGCACTTCGTGCATCACCAGCCTGACAATACAGTCGACGGTTGGAGTAAAAGCAGAGCATCCGATACGGCCGGAGACGGTACAGGAGACGCTCGATTGCCTGCACAACGACCTGCCTGCTGCCGGTATCAAGATTGGGATGCTGGCTACGGAGGGAACTGTTGCCGCTGTTGCCGATTTTCTAGACGGTTTAAGGAGCCGGGGAGAGCGGGTTCCAGTGGTGCTGGATCCAGTCCTGCGGTCAAGTTCGGGCAGGGAACTGCTTGAAGAAGAAGGGGTTGCGGTGCTGCGGGAGCGCCTGCTGCCCCTGGTGGACTGGGTGACTCCTAATATAGAGGAGCTGGGGATTCTGACCGGGAGGCGGGTGGCCGGGCGCGAAGATGTGCCGGAGGCCGCACGAGCGCTTCAGGCTGGGCGCGGCGGGCTGAATGTGTTTGCGACCGGAGGTCACCTGACGCCGCCGGACGATTTTCTACTGACGGCGCAGGGTGGAACGTGGTGGATGCCGGGAACGCGGATCGATTCGACCTCGACCCACGGGACCGGGTGTGCGCTTTCGAGCGCGCTTTTGTGCGGGCTGGTGGAAGGGAAGAGCGCCTTTGAGGCGGCGGTCGGGGCGAAGCTCTATGTCGTCGAGGCGATACGGACGGCGGCGGGGCTGGGCAAGGGGCGGGGGCCGCTGAACCATCTTTGGCCGCTGGGGCAGTTTTAGGGTCGTTTCGCCCTAATGGTTGAAGGGCAGGCTCAAAAGCAGATCCTCCGCCTGCGGCGAAGGATGACAACAAAACGGAAAGGCGAAGGATGACTACAAAGACGGAAAGGCGAAACTCTACACCGTCTATTCATCCCTGAAAGCTCTTATAATCTCCAACTGCCGGTGACTTCTTCTTTGTGAGGGATTTTATGCGATTTATCCATGGTTCTACGCTTGCCGTTGCCCTTGCTCTTCTTGTTCCTGCGTTTATTGGCGCACAGGGGCAGGGGGACTCTTCCCGCTCGATTGCCGGCGGCGGCATCTCGGTTGCGGGATGGACGGGGCAGATCGATGCCAATGCGGCGAAGGCCGGGCAGACGATCAAGGACGCGAAGCTGTCGGAAGAGGGCAAGGTGCTGCATGTGACGACTGGCCCGGCGGTGACGTATTGGAACCCCGCCGACAAGGCGTCAGGGAACTATACGGTGAGCGCGACGTTCACCGAGCCGAAGTACATGAACCTGAACAGCCATCCGCACCCTTACGGCGTCTTTATCGCGGGCAACGACATGGGGACGGACCAGCAGAGCGACCTTTACTGCGCGGCATACGGGAACGGCACCTTTATTGTGCGCGGGTTCGGGCCGGAGCCGTTCAAGATGAATGGGCGCAGCGGGGAGTCGGACGCCGTGCACAAGGCTGCCGGGCCGGGCCAGCCGGTGACCCAGACGATCGCGATCTCGGTGAAGGGCGACAAGGTCGAGTGCGCGATCAACGGCACCGTGGTTGCCGGCTATGGAAAGTCCGAGCTGGTGACGGCAGGAAAGCTGAAGTCGACCGATGGGGTCTATGGGATTCGCTTCGCGCATAACACCGAGGGGACGGTGTCGGATTTAAAGCTGGCGAAACCGTAGAACCTGCCCAGAGACTGTTGCGGTTGCAGGCAGGAGCAGATTCGATCAAGGAGGCAACAGCAAAGACGAGATACAGGGATCTCTCCACTGCGGCGGCAAAAAGCGCCGCCTTCGGTCGAGATGACGTGTGGCTGTGGCTGGCCGCTCCGGTCGAGATGACGTGGATTAGGAGGCGAGTCCTCTACGCGGAGTAGCTACGCACCCACTCCAGGATGGAACGTACCGCGATACCCGTAGGGCCCTTCGCAATCCCGGGCTTGACGTCGTCGTTCCATGCGCAGCCGGCGATGTCGAGATGCACCCATGGGGTGTCTTCGGCGAACTCCCTTAGAAACATGGCGGCTGTGATTGCTCCGCCCCAGCGTGTTCCTCCGGTGTTGCGGATGTCGGCGATCTGGCTGTTGATCTGTTCGCGATAGTCGTCGGTGCAGGGAAGCCGCCAGAACTTTTCGCCGGAGACCTTCATGGCGTTTTGAAATTTCTCGCAGGTCTCGTCATTATTGGAGAACAGCCCGGAATTTAGCATGCCCAGCGCGACCACGCACGCTCCGGTGAGGGTGGCTGCATTGATGAGGTGGGTGCAGCCCAGGGTCTTTGCGTAGTGCAGACCGTCGGCGAGCACCAGACGGCCCTCGGCGTCGGTATTGATGATCTCGATGGTCTTGCCGGACATGGCGGTCACTACATCGCCGGGCTTGAATGCTCCGCCGTCAGGCAGGTTCTCCGCCGAGCAGACCACGCTGATGACCTTCACCTTCGGCTTAAACTGAGCGATGGCGCGCATGGCGCCGATCATGGCGGCGGCCCCGGCCATGTCGTACTTCATCTTCTCCATGCCGTCGGCGGGCTTGATGGAGATGCCGCCGGAATCGAAGGTGATGCCCTTGCCCACCAGACCCATTACGGGAGCGTCTTTGGCGGTAGATTTACCCTTTTCGAGCCTGGGTTCATAGGTCATGACGATGAGGGCGGGAGGTTCCACCGATCCCTGCGCTACCGCCAGAAAAGCGCCCATCTTCAGCTCGCGCAGCTTTTCGGTGGAGTAGACCTCGCACTTCAGGCCCATCTCCGCGCACATCGCCGCAGCGCGTTGGCCGAGCACGGTGGGCGTGAGCACATTGCCCGGCTCGTTGACCAGGGAGCGGGTAAAGTTCTGCGCGGCGGCTACAATCAGGCCTTCATCGAAGCCCTGTTGAATCTCCGCGCGGGTTGACTTCTCCGTCTCTTTGGCGAGGATGGAGAGCGTCTGAAGGGCGGTATCCTTGCGGTCGCTCTTGTAGGTGTCGTAATCGGGGTCGGCCAGCGATGCGCCTTCGATCAGGGCACGCGACATCAACAGGCAGGGCAGCTCGTCGAGATGCTCGTCGGACAAGGCATGGTCCTCGGGGAAGACCATCGCCATCTGACGGACGCCGCGCGGTTTAGCTGCGCGCACGGCCACGCCGCCGGCTTTGCGGACCTCGTCGATGGAGAGCGATTTGGCCTTGCCCAGACCTACGAGCAGAAGGCGTTCCGCTTTGAGCCCGTTCGGTGCGTGGAGCAGGAGGGTCTCGCCCAGCGTCGCCTTGAACTCGCCCGAGGCCATGACCTTCTCCGCGGCGTCGGTCACCGCGTCCGAGGTCGAGAGCAGGGCGGGCAGAGGTTCTGCATCCGTGGCCGTGGCAATATCTACAGCAAAGACCGCAAGCATTGGCGTTGCAAACCCGGCCGCATCCTGAAAGAGAAGCTTCGCATCCATAGGAACTATCGTAACCCGATTCTCCAACCTTGGGTCGAGTGAAAGCTGCAACCGAGTCTAGCGGCGCTGGCTTCGTGCGACGGCGGCCTTGGCTTCGTTGTCGGCCTCGCGCTTGCGCTCGGTGGCGCGCTTGTCCCAGTCCTGCTTGCCTTTGGCGAGGGCGAGCTCGCACTTGACCCGGCCTTTGCGAAAGTAGAGCCGCGTCGGGATCAGGGTGAACCCCTTCTGCCGGGTGAGGGCTTCGAGCTTACGCACCTCGGTTTTGTGCAGCAGAAGCTTCCGTGTGCGCAGTGAATCGTGGTTCATCGCGTTACCATGAGAGAAGGGGCCAATGTGGGCGTTGAGCAGAAAGCACTCCCCGTCCTTGAGCAGGCCGTAGGCATCTTTGAGGTTTGCCTTGCCCTCGCGGATGGATTTGACCTCGGTGCCGCGCAGGGCGACGCCCGCCTCGAACTTGTCGGAGAGGAAGTAGTTAAAGCTGGCCGAGCGATTGAACGCGGCGTCTCTCATGCCGGCGGCCACCGGATCGCGGTCCTTTGCCTTGACCACCGGCTTGGGCTGATGGGCGACGGTCGGGTTGGAGAGGGAGCGGGGCATGGAACTTCTTACTTTAACATGCCGCCGATTCCAACCTCACCAGCGGACGGCTGCCGCGTCTAACCCTCAAAGCCGCTACAGAATATGAGGTCGACCACACCGCGAATGGTATACTCACCCGAGCGCAATAGCCTGGCTGGCACAGCCTTCGCAGGCAGCGCCCTTCACTCGGCCAGCATGGAGACAGGCGTGTCCTCCGGCAGACGCCGCACTCTTCACGGTGTAAAGGACGCAAACGGAAGCAGCATGGGTCGCGGCAAAAGTTCAATGATCAAAGTACCGGCGTTCGCGCTTCAGACGTACCTGCTTCTCTTTTTGTTGTCCGGGTTTGCTGTCTTCAGCCCGGCCTCGGCGGAGGCGCAGTCCGCCAAGACGTGGAACAAGCGCGGGCAGAAGGCGGAGGTGAGCCAGGACTACGACACCGCCTACGAGGACTACCGTCAGGCCACCCTCAAAGATCCCAAAGACCTTACTTACAAGGCGCATTTTGAACGGATGAGGTTTCAGGCGGGCGTCAGCCACATCGACCGTGGCCGCGTCCTGCGCCAGAGCGGCGATCTCTCCGGCGCACTCAATGAGTTTCTTCGCGCCCATGAGATCGACCCTTCCAACCAGACCGCCGAACAGGAGATCGACCAGTTGCAGCATCCCGAGTCCTCGGCCCATGCTCCGGCACCTGCTCCTGCGGACAATCTTTCCAATGCGCCTGGAACCAGGCAGGCCGCGATCGTCAACGAACTCAACGGGATCGCCGGACCGGTTCAACTGAAGCCTGTCTCGGATGCTCCAATCACGCTTCATGCGGTCGAAGACGTCAAGGTGATCTACGAGGCCATCGGTAAACTGGCCGGGCTGAACGTCATCTTCGACCCTGACTACAGTTCCAAGCGCGTTCCCATTGACCTCACGAATGTGACGCTCTCCGATGCGCTGCGCATTGTGGGGACACTTTCAGATACGTTTTACAAGCCTGTAACCAACAATACGATCTTCGTGGCGGCGAACACCCGCACCAAGCGCGCTGAATTGGATGAGCAGGCTGTCCAGACCTTTTATCTGACCAACGCCAGCCAGCAGAACGATGCCAACGAGGTGGTGACGGCGGTCCGCAACCTGCTCGACCCGACCACCAAGATCAACCTGGTGCCCAGCCAGAACGCCATTGTTATTCGCTCGACGCCCGACCAGCTTCTGCTGGCGCAGAAGATCATCAACGACCTGGACCGCGCCCGTCCTGAGGTGGTGGTCGACATTGCCATCCTCGAAGTCAACAAAGATAAGGTCCGCCAGTTGGGTCTCTCCCTGCCTCAATCGGTGACGATCACGCCGCAGGCTTCGCCGATTACAACGACGTCGAGCGGCACCAGCAGCGGCGGCGGCACCACGCCGACAACGCCGTCCAACTTTACGTTGAACTCGCTGGCCCATCTGAATGCCACCAACTTTGCAGTCGGCATCAGCGGCGCTACGCTCGACGCGCTTCTCAACGATGCGGACACTCGCATTCTGCAAAACCCCAGCATCCGCGCTACGGATGGCCAGAAGGCCCAGCTCAAGATTGGCCAGAGAATTCCCTATGCCACCGGCTCGTACAATGCCGGTGTTTCAACCGGCATTGCCAGCATCGGGGTCCAGACACAGTTTCAATATGTCGATATCGGCGTTCAAATCGAGATGACGCCGACCGTCCACTATGACAATGACATCAGCCTCAAGATGAAGGTTGAGGTCTCCTCCAATCCCAACAACGTCACCATCTCCGGCGTTTCGGAACCCGTCATCGGTCAGCGCCTCATCGACCAGACGATCCAGCTCAAAGAGGGAGAGCCCAGCATTCTCGCCGGGATACTCACTAAGCAGAACAACCTGACGGTCAACGGGACCCCCGGCATCGGCGAACTGCCTCTGCTCAAGTACTTTTTCTCCTCGCGCAAGACGGAGAAGGCGCAGGACGAGGTCGTCTTCCTGCTCATTCCGCATATCGTCCGCGAATCCGTCCTGAGCAAGCTGAACACCCGCGCCATCGATACCGGCACCGGTGCGTCCATCGAGCTGCGGCATGTCGATGCGGAGCAGGCGGGCATCGACCTGGGCAATCCCGGGTTCGTAAACCCCAGAGCTCCCTCGACCGGCCCGGCGACCAGCGCTGCCAATGCGGCGGCGGCCATGGTGCAGCAGATGCAGAAGCAGGCGCAGCCGCTAACGCCGCCGCCAGCTTCGACCGCCGCGCCGAGTGGTCCTCCCGTCAGCCTCAACGTCGTTGCGCCGCCGACGGCACAGGCGGTCGGCAGCACCTTCCAGGTCTCGGTGATGCTGGGCAACGGGCGCGACATCTACTCCGTCCCGTTGCAGATGCAGTTCAACCCGAAGGTTCTTGAATTGGTTAACGTCGATTCCGGCAACTTCCTCGGACGTGACGGTCAGGCAGTGGCGCTGGTGCATCGCGACGACGGCAACGGCCTGGTGACAATCTCCAGCTCCCGTCCGCCGAATGTCGGAGGCGTAAGCGGTCAGGGAAGCCTGTGCACGCTGACGTTCAAGGCGGTCGCCGCGGGCGACTCCAACCTCGCCCTGGTCAAGGTCGGGGCACGCAACAGCGCCCAGGCCAATCTTCCGGCCGTCGGTTCGCAGGCCGTGGTACATGTGAAGTGATGCGGCAGAACAACCCGGCCCTGACAACAGATCTGGGTGCCCCACGCCCGGCGCTTGAGGACGTGGGTTCTCACAGGCCAAACTCACAGTCCGGCCTTACGCTCGTCGAACTCATTATCACCGTGGCCATCGTCGCCATTCTCGCTTCTGCTGCCATCCCGATTGCGCGCTTTCAGGTCAAGCGCGAGAAGGAACGCGAGCTGCGCCGCGATCTCTGGGAGATGCGCGACGCCATCGACCACTACTACGACGCTGCGGCCAAGGGCGGGATTCAGACCAAGATCGATAGCATGAACTATCCGCCCGATCTCCAGACGCTGGTCGATGGGGTCGATGTTCAGGACAAGAAGGTGAGATTTCTGCGCCGCATCCCGGTCGATCCCATGACGAACTCGACGGACTGGGGACTGCGCTCGAACCAGGACGATCCCGACTCGACCTCGTTCGGCGGCCAGAACGTCTTCGACGTTTACACCAAGAGTGACGGCACCGCACTGGACGGTACAAAATACAACACATGGTAGCGACGCATCCATCCCGCGCAGGACGTACCGCCGAGCAAGGCTTCACGCTGCTCGAACTCATGATCGTCATGGTCGTGATCGGGCTGCTCGCGGCTATTGCCATTCCTTCGTATACGAATAATATTCGCAACGCGAAGGAGGCGGTGCTGAAGGAAGACCTGCACACGATGCGCACCGCGATTGACGCTTACACGGTTGACAAGCAAAAGGCCCCGCAATCTCTGGATGATCTGGTGCAGGCTGGTTATCTCAAGACCATGCCGGTCGATCCCTTCACCCACAGCAGCGATACATGGGTCCCCGCGGAAGGCAGCGATTTGTCGACCACCGACCAGACCGAGCCCGGGATCGACGACGTGCATAGCGGTGCGCCGGGGGCGGCTGCGGATGGAACGTCTTACTCCACCTGGTAGCCATTGTTAAAGTGGCGCTATTGGAAGATGTAGCCGCGACTTTGCGAAGGATGGCAATAAGTTGAGGGACAGCTTCTCTGCGGACTGACGTGCAAAAGCAAAAAAGCACAGCGGCAGACCGGTATGGTCTGCCGCTGTGCTTCTTGTTTGAGCGAGGCGTTTTACTGAACGTGGAAGGTGGCGTTCAGCGGGGTATCGCTGGACGATGCTCCGGCCATCACCTTGTAGTCGCCGGGCAGAAGCTGCCATGCATCTTTGGCGGTGTCGAAGATGGAGAGATAGAGCGGGTTCAGGGGGAGGCTCACGGTCTTCGACTCACCCGGCGCAAGCTCGACGCGCTGCCATCCTGCGAGCCGCTTGAAGTGCTCGTTGGCGACGGCAGGAAGAGCGACGTACATCTCGGCTATTTCGGTACCTTTACGTTGCCCGGTGTTTTTGACGGAAAAGCTCACGGTGCGCGCGGCATCGTCCACCGTCAGGCCGGAGTAGGCGAAGGTGGTGTACGACAGACCGAAGCCGAAGGGAAAGAGCGGCTGCTTGTGCGTCGCCTCGAACCACTTGTAGCCGACCTCCGCTCCCTCGGTGTATTTGAGATCGAAGGGGGCGACCTCGTGGTGCTGATCGTCGCCGGTCGTTTTTCCCTTTGCTTCAAGGCCAGGCACGATGGGATGGGGAAGCTGCGCGTCGCTCTTCGCGAAGGTGACGGCGAGCTTGCCCGAGGGGTTGACGTCGCCGAAGAGAATGTTGGAGAGCGCCTGCGCGCCGCCGATGCCGGGGTACCACGCCTCGACGATTCCCTTGACCTTCTGAGCCCACGGCATGGTGACCGGGCCGCCGGTCTCGAGGACGACGATGGTGTTGGGGTTGGCCGCCGCCACCGTCTCGACCAGAGCATCCTGATTGTCGGGCAGCGAGAGGGTTGGCGCGTCCTGGCCCTCGCGCATGGGCTGGGTCACGAAGACGATGGCGAGGCTGGAAGACTTGGCCAGCTTCGCGGCCGCTGCATTGTCTTTGCCGTCGTTGTACTGGACGTTGCTCTGCGGAGACTTTGCGCGGATGTAGCGAAGCGGAGACGACGGGAAGTAGATGACCTCGCCCCAGGGAGAGGGGCCGGGCTTGGGGTCGATCACGTTGCCACCGGGCGCATCGACTTGCGCGGAACCGCCGCCGGAGAGAACGCCGACATCGGCATGCGATCCGATGATCGCAATCGAGGTTGAGGGGTTGGCCTTCAAAGGCAGAATGCCGTCGGAGTTTTTGAGCACGACGATGCTCTCTTCGGCGATGTGCTGCGCGTCATCGCGGCCACGGAAGGGATCGACAACGCTGTGCACTGGCGGGTTGTCGATGACGCCTGCATCGAACATGCTGCGCAGGATGCGGTGCACCATGTCATTGAGGCGGGCCATCGGGACCTGTCCATCTTCGACGGCCTTTTTCAGCGGTTCGCTGAAGTAGTTGTCATCTCCCGGCTCGTCCTGATCGAGGCCGTTCAGCGCCGCCTTGACCGTGCTGTGAGTTCCGCCCCAGTCAGAGAGGACGAAGCCTTTGAAGTTCCAGTCCTTCTTCAGGACCTGGTTGAGGAGATAGTCATTCTCGCAGGCATGGTCGCCGTTGACGAGGTTATAGGAGCACATTACGGCGGACGGCTTCGCGATGCCGATGGCGACCTCGAAGGCGAGCAGATCGGACTCGCGCATGGAACGCTTGTCGAGCAGGACATTGACGACGTTGCGTCCGGTCTCCTGATCGTTGAGGGCGTAGTGCTTGATGTCGCTCATCACATGCTCGGATTTAACGCCGCGGGCGAGTTCACCGGTCATGGTGCCTGCGAGGACTGGGTCTTCGCCGGCATACTCGAAGTTGCGGCCATTGCGTGGCTCACGCGTAATATCCAGGCCGCCGCCGATCGACATATTAAAACCCTGCTTCCACAGCTCGCGTCCGATGACCGAGCCGTAGAGAAAGCCCGCCTTGGGGTCCCAGCTGGATGCCGCTCCAAGGGTCGAGGGCAGCAGCGTAGCGTAGCGGCTTTGCAGCGCTGCCATGCGGATACCCACGGCGGAGTCGGCCATGTTAATGCCGGGAATGCCGAGGCGTTCGACGCCCTCGGTGTAGCCCGCGCCGAGGTTCGAGCCGGGAGCGATGGGGTCGCCCTTGCGCAGGACGCCCCAGCCGGTGCCGTGTACCATCTGGATCTTTTCGTCCAGCGTCATCTGATGCAGCACCAGGTCGGCCCGCTGATCGGGGTCGAGGGCCTTGTTCATCCAGGGCATCTTTGCGGTGTCCGGCTGCTTCTGTGCCTGTGCCTGTGGTGCGCCGAGGGATGCGAAAACGAGGACGGCGGAGAGGGAAGAGATCGTTAGGCCTTTTAAAAAAGCGGAAAATTCCATCGGTGCTCCTTCGTGTCTGGACGCAGCCGTTGGTCTGGTTTGGTTGCAATCGCCAAAACGTCTCTTGCTGGGTCGCTCCAAAGTCTAAATCAACTAAATCGAATTAGCTATGGCATTTTTTGCGATGTGCTTGAGAAGGGGATAGGCAAGCGCAGCATCGTCCGCCGATGGGGTATGACACCCGAAACAGCAGATTCCTCCGCTTCGCTGCGGAATGACAAACAAAAACCAGCTTTAGCTGAGGTTTGTTGGCGGTGGAGTGTTCTCGATGGGGAGGCGGACCACGAACTCGGTGCTGCCGGGTTCGGAGGCGAAGCGAATGGTGCCGCCATTCTGCTCGACGATGCGATGGACGATGCCGAGGCCGATGCCGGTGCCCACGCCCATGGGCTTGGTCGTATAGAACGGATCGAAGATGTGCGCCTGGCATTCGATGGGGATTCCGCTGCCGTTGTCGCTGATGCTGATGCAGATCTCGGGGCGACCGTCATTAAGCGTTTTCTCGACCCACGTACGAACCTTGATATGACCGTGCGGTGCGGCGGCATCGATGGCGTTGTCGAGCAGGTTGGTCCAGATCTGATTGAGTCCCGAGCAGAGGGCCTGAAAGACCGGGAGATCGGCGGCTAGTTCTTTCTCGACTACGATCTCCTTCTCGCGAAATTTGTGGCCGAGGATGACGAGGGTCGCATGGATGCTGTTGTTGATGTCGATGGTCTGACGCGGGCCTTTCCCTTCGTAGGCATAGGACTTCACGGCGAGCACAAGGTCCGTGACGCGGCCAATGCTCTCTTCGATCGTGCCGACGAGCTGCATGCTCGATACCAGCGCGGAGAGCCAACTGAGCGCATCGGTGAAGGTGGCATCGGGAAACTCCTCGCGTGCGCATTTCAGCTCTTCCGCATCGATGCCGATCGAGACGAGGGTCGGCGCCAGCTTCCAGGCGTTCTCGATATTGGCCTGCTCCATCCATTCGGCCAGGGCCTCTTCTGCATCGCTCTGTTCGAGCGAATTCATGTGCAGCGGCTGCTTGGCGTGGAGCGCGTGCTCCTGCAGATCGAACATGCACTGCTTCTGCTCGTGGTTCAACTCGATGCGGCTGAACTTCGCCGTGAGCTCATGCATGCGCATCAGATTTTCCCGGAGCTGAGAGGCGGCGCGGCGGGCAGCGGCTCCGGGATTGTTCAACTCGTGCATCAGGCCAGCGGCGAGCGTGCCCAGCGACGCCATCTTCTCCTGCTGAACGGCATTGCTCTGCATCCTCTGAATTCGCATGGCCATGTTTCCGAGGATGGCCTTGCGTACGCCGGGGCAGGCAGTCATCAACTTCCAGAAGCCCTCTTCGTTAAACTGAAGCAGGTCGGCTGAGCCCTTCGCGCGAACGCTGACCAGATTGGGCGTATTGGAGAGCAGCGGCACTTCCCCAAAAGCAGTCCCGGTCGGAATGGGAGCAAGGTGCATCTCCTTGCCTTCGGGCGAGTTCTGAAGCAGACGCAGCTCGCCCTCCAACAGTATCCAGAAATAATGGGCAACCTCGCCCTGCCGCACAAGCAAGTCATCTTTCTCCAGATGGACCTCCTCTGCCCCTTCCAGGCAGTGCAGCTCCTCGTCGTTCAATGTCGAGAGAATGGAGACGGTGCGCAGCTTGGCGAAGAGGGCATCGTCGATGGTGGCGGGTGGGTTTGCTGGAACGGATTGGATTTGGTCACTCATTGTTTAACCGGGGATTTGCCTTTCAAAGTGTCGCAAGATACTGATGCACAAACTGGATTGCTATCGATCCTTCACCAACGGCAGAGGCACATCGCTTGACGGAGTTGTAGCGAACGTCGCCGGCGACAAAGATACCGGGAACGCTGGTCTCGAGCAAATAAGGTTCGCGGTCGAGCGTCCACGCTCCCGCCGATTTTGTCTTCAGCTCGGGCCCGGCCAGGATGAAGCCCCTGCTGTCGCAGGCAAGCTCCTTCGGAAGCCAGTCTGTCTTGGGCGCAGCGCCGATAAAGATGAACAGGGAACTGGCAGGCCGGGCCTCTTCGCCGTTCGGCGTCCTGAGCATCAGGCACTCCAGATGCTCCTCTCCCGACAGGGCGACGACCTCGGTCTGAGTTTCGACGATGATGTTGGGCGTGGCCTTGATCTGGTCGATCAGGTACTTCGACATGCTCTTCTCAAGCGAACCGGCGCGGATCAGCATGTGCACCTTCGAGGCGTAGCGGGAGAAGTGCATCGCCGCCTGTCCGGCGGAGTTTGCGCCGCCGATGATATAGACCTCTTCATCGGCACAGGCCATGGCTTCGGTCAGCGCCGCGCCGTAATAAACGCCGGCGCCGCTGAGCCGGTCCGAGCCTGGGATATCGAGCTTGCAGTACGAGACGCCCGTGGCGATGAGACAGACATGACACGTCACCTCGCGGCCGTCTTTCATCGTGACGATGTGGTACTGGTTCTCCGACCGGATGCAGGTGACCTGTTGCAGAAGAAATTCGGCGCCCAGCCGCCCAGCCTGTAGAAAGGCCCGCTTCGCCAGTTCGTCGCCGCTGATGCCGGAGGGGAAGCCAAGATAGTTTTCAATCTTCGAGCTGGAGCCCGCCTGTCCGCCAACCGCGTTGGGCTCGACGATCAGAGTGCGCAGGCCTTCGGAGGCCCCATAGACGCCCGCCGCGAGTCCGGCCGGCCCTGCGCCGATGACGACGACATCGTAGAACTCCTGCTGCGCCTGCGTGGGAATGCCAAGTTTGTGTGCCAGGTCGGTCGAAGAGGGTTGCACCAGAGCAGTTCCATCTCCGAAGAGGACGACGGGCAGCTTCGCATCGTCGATGCCTTTTTCCTTGAGCAGATCGAGGGCGTCGGGATGCTGTTCCGGGTTCAGCCACTGGTAGGGAATGCGGTTGCGCGAGAGGAAGTCGCGGACGGCGTGGTCCGCCGAGGACCAGCGCACACCGACCACGCGGATGCCTTCAAAGGGTGGCTTGTAACCCTGCTTCCAGGCTTCGAGCAGATCGTCGAGGATGGGATAGAGCTTCTCTTCGGGCGGGTCCCACGGCTTGTTGAGGTAGTAGTGGATCTTTGCGGCGTTAATTGCTCGGATTGCCGCTTCGGTATCGGCGTAGGCGGTCAGCAGGACGCGCTTGGCGTCGGGATAGAGCTTGAGGGCCTGCTGCAAAAAGTCGACGCCGGTCATTCCGGGCATCCTCTGGTCGGAGAGGAAGAGGGCGACGATGTCCTTGCGCTCCAGCAACTGACGGCAGATGTCGAGCGCCGCACCGCCGGAGGCCGCACGGACGATACGATAGTTTTGCCCGTAATGTCGGCGCAGATCCTGGACGACAGCTTCCAGAACGCTGGTGTCGTCATCGATAGCGAGCAGAATTGGCTTTGGCATACCCTAGTTATACTTCGCGGGCATGTTTTCCACATAACCGCATATAAGATTCGATTGTCATCGATGGCCTCAGGGTTCAGAAACATATCGTGTTGATTAGAAAGGCTCTGAAATGAATCGATTTGCGCTGGGGATTGTCCGATTTATGGACATTGCCGCACCCGCGCGGAAGGCAGCCGATGAGGACATTACGGAACGATAGATTCCGGCAGGAGACCGAACCACCCATGAATCGAATTATTCTCGCTGACAATCAGGCGATCTTCCGGGCCGGTGCCGCGCGTGTGCTTGCGTTGGAGGACGATATGCGCATCGTCGCTCAATGTGAAAGTGCGGACAAGTTCTTTGCTTCGTTGGATGCATTTCGCGGAAGCATCCTGCTGGTCGCTTCGAGCCTGCGTCTGGACTTTCCTTCGCTGTTTAGCCGCAGCAAGGCGCTTGGCAGCCGCGTCATCCTGGTGGCGGAGAACGCGGAACAGGTTGCCGACGAGTTGCTCGCTCTGCTCGACGGCGTCGTCGGACGCAGTGTCGGCGGGCCGGATCTTGTGGATTGCGTTCGCCGCGTGGCGCGAGGACAACGCTTCGTGCAGCTTGCCAATGTCACGACGATGCAGGCCGCCGACAGCGTGGGCGCGCGCGTCCGCGACCGGCTGACGCCGAAGGAGATGCAGATTGTGGCGCTGATCGTCCAGGGCTGCAAGAATAAAGAGATCGCCTTGCAGCTCAGCACTAAGGAGCAGGTCATCAAAAACTACCTGCGTGGCATCTACGACAAGACCGGCGTCTCCGACCGTCTGGAGCTGGCACTGTTTACGATTCACCACCGCGTTCTGGCCGAGGCTGCGGCGAAGGCGGGGAACCTGATTCAGATGAAGAGCGCTTGAGGCTGAAGTGCGCTGTGGTCCACTGCGCGCAGGGTATTACGGTGATTGGGTCGACTGCCTTCTATACCTTCTAGATACCGACTTAGCCCAAAAGGGTAGGTTACTGGCCCACGAGATGAGGACGATGACTCTGAAGGTGAGCGGGATCAGAGGTGATCGAAGCGAAGACTTCTCATAATCGAGAATTCAAGGAGCAGGCTTGAGAAACAAGCCAGCGCTGCAAAGGCGAGATCGGCGATGCCTGCCCTTCCGGTGCTTGGAATAGCTGTCAATCGGGAAAACAGGTAGAAGAGACCTGCGGATGTAGCGAATGCTGCTGCTGGCGCGAGAGCGCAGAGGAGGAGACGGCGTGCAGCAGCCTGTCGTGAGAGCAAGATGGCTTCGGCTACCAACGCGGAGGCAACGAAGAATGGAGCGTGTGGAAGCCATGCCAAGCACGCGCTCGCCGTTACAGTCAGCCAAATCAGCGCAGTGAAGCGCGTAAGCCTGTCGTGTATCCCGTACCACGAAGCGGTGAGGCCAGTCGCCGTTGCGAGACAGAGGCTGACACCTGCGAAGCAGACGCTCCAGACGACCCAGGACTCATGGTGGGGCAACTTCCACTTGGGAACGACATACAGACAGTAGAGCGCGATCACGCAGACAGAGCAGGCCACCGCAGCTACGAAGGCAGACGTCCAGCGCAAGGACAGTCTGAGAGCAACGCGCAGAATGGCAACCCAGAAGGCGACACCTGTAAGCCCCTGTTCCAACAGATCCCCGACGACCTCCGAAGCTCGTTTACGGGTGGACAGAAGTGCAAGAAGGCGTTCTGAGAGGGCGGTTTTTGACATTGTCTTCTCCATACCTAAGCCAGCAACTCAAGACCTTCCATAAGCCGCCTAAAAGAGCTCTGAGCATCGACAAGTTGAGTTTTGCCTTGCCGGGTCAAAGTGTAGAAGCGCTTGGCACGACCACCCCGTTCGGGTGTAGGGTCACCATCACGAGCTTGCACCAGTGACTTCCGTTCGAGACGGTCGAGGGTGGTGTAGAGGGCGCCCGGGGTGATCTCGCGTCCGGTGCACTCCGCAATCATCTGACGGACGCTGACTCCGTATGCTTCGGTGCCGAGACGGAGAATAGCCAGGAGAATGGTTTGCTCAAGTTCACCAAGGCCTTGCTTCATAATAACTACTTTATAGAAAAAATAGAATGAGATTGTCAAGCTGCCAATTTGCGCCGAATAGAGTTCTTAGAATCACTCCACAAAGCGAGAATCCAAGAAAGGGTTCAGCGTGAGATTTCTGTCAGGCTGAGCGGGTCATCTTCTCGGCGATGCTCTTGGCTTGTGTGAATAGCAGAAGATAATCGGGGCCGCCGGCCTTGGAGTCGGTGCCGCTCATGTTGAAGCCGCCGAAGGGATGCGCTCCGACCATGGCTCCGGTGCACTTGCGGTTGAGGTAGAGATTGCCGACGTGGAACTCGTTCTGAGCGCGGTCGAGGTTCTCCTGCGAGTTGGAGTAGATGGCTCCGGTCAGGCCGTATTCGGTGTTGTTTGCGATGGCCAGCGCGTCGTCGAAGTTCTGCGATTTGATGACAGCCAGCACAGGGCCGAAGATCTCTTCCTGCGCGATGCGGGCGTTTGGCGCTACGTCTTTGATGACGGTCGGTGCGATGTAATAGCCGCCCTCCGCGGTTTCGATGGCATGGCCGCCGTTGAGGACGACGCCTTCGGTCCTGGCGATGTCGAGGTAGCCGACGACCTTTTTGTAGGCCTTCTCGCTGATGATCGGGCCGGTGTAGATATTTTCTACAGGGTCGCCGGTCTTGATCTCGGCTATTTTTTTCTGGAGCCGATCGCAGAAGGTGTCGTAGACCTCCGCATCGACGATGGCCCGCGAACAGGCAGAACACTTCTGGCCGTTGAAGCCGAAGGCGCTGGCGATGACGCCCTGCACGGCGGCGTCGAGGTCCGAGTCGTTGTCGACGATGATCGAGTCCTTTCCGCCCATCTCCAAAATCGTTCGCTTGATGAAGTGCTGGCCGGGCTCGGTGTGGGCGGCGCGTTCGTGAATCTGTAAACCGACTGCCTTCGATCCGGTGAAGGCGATGAAGCGGGTCTGCGGATGCTCGACCAGCGCCGCGCCGAACTCGGGTCCTGCGCCGGGGCAGAGGTTGACGACGCCATCGGGCAGGCCCGCCTCTTCGAGCAGGCTCATAAAATGGGCGGCGATGATGGGCGCGTCCTCGGACGGTTTAAGGACGACGGTGTTGCCGCAGACGATGGCCGCAGCCGTCATTCCTGCCATGATGGCGAAGGGAAAGTTCCACGGCGAGATGACTGCGCCGACGCCGAGCGGAAGGTAGCGATACTGGTTACGCTCACCGGGAAACTGGATGGGAGTGGCTGCGCTGGCGAGACGGAGCGCCTCGCGTCCGTAGAACTCGAGGAAGTCGATGGTTTCGCCTACGTCGGCGTCGGCCTCGCCCCAGTTTTTGCCGACCTCGTAGGTAAGCCAGGCGCAGAACTCGAATTTGCGCTCGCGGATGAGCCCGGCGGCGCGGAAGAGCAGACCGGCGCGATCTGCCGCAGGGGTCCGGCTCCAGCCTGCGAAGGCGTTCTGGGCGGCATCGATGGCTTGCTGAACGTGCTCTGTTCCTGCCTTCGAGTGCGTGCCTACGACCTGCTTTGGATTGGCCGGATTAGAGGATACGATCCTGCCTTCCGTCCGCAGCCGTTTGCCTCCGATGACGAGGTCGTACTCGCGTCCCAACTCGTTTTTTACCTGGGCGAGGGCGGCCTGCATGAGTCGCTTGTTCACGTCCAGAGTGAAGTCGAGGAATGGTTCGTTTTCAAACGGGGCCTGAGTTGCGGGGGAGAGAACAGGATTCGCGATTGCCATAATTCCGTGATTTTAGCGCGAATGATGTTCGTCTGTCGGGGCTGCCTTACGCTTCTGCGCTCCGCAATATGTATCGGTGTCGCAAACAGCAGATTCCTCCGCTTCGCTGCGGAATGACAAGACAAAATGGCTGCGGGATGACTTACGAGGGGTCCTGAGTGAGCTTGTCGGTGGATTGGGACATCTTGGCGGTGCGCTCGAGTTTGTCCCAGTTGAAGGGTTTGCCGTCGATGGCGCGCTTGATGGTTTTGAACAGGACGACCGAGAAGACCTGACGATAGGTGAAGCGCTGAATCCAGATATGGAAGAGGAGCCAGCCGTCGCCCTTGCTGGCGGGGTGCTTTCGCTCGAGCGCGAAGGCGAGCGCCGAGGTGACGAAATCGATCATCAGGAAGGCGAGGAAGAAGATGATCAGTTTTTGGAGGTTGGCGGATGAGGTCGTGATGGGATGGAAATGCTTGTCGACGTAATAGCTCAATACGCCGACGACAAACATCAGGTCGATCAGGGGAGAGACCAGCGGCAGCAGGATCTGAAAGACGAGGGTATTGGGCAGCGCGAAGAAGCCCAGCGCCTTGTGTTTGGTGAATGCGCCGCGATGTTTCCAGATGGCTTGCAGGATACCGAAGGACCAGCGGAAGCGCTGGCGCATGAGGCCGTCCGCGGTTACCGGCGCCTCGGTGAAGGCCAGCGCCGCATCCTCGTAGATGGAGGAGTAGCCCTGTTCGAGGATGTTCATGGTGAGGTCGGCGTCTTCGGCGACGGTGTTGGAGTGATAGCCGCCGCCTTCCTTGACGATTGACGTGCGCCAGGCTCCGATGGCTCCGGGGACGACGGTGACGACATCGAAGAGGTCGAGGGCGCGGCGTTCAAAATTCTGGCTGGTAATGTACTCGAGCGCCTGCCAGCGGGTCCACAGATTGACCTTGTTGCCGACCTTGGCGTTGCCGGCGACCGCGCCGATCTTCGGATTGGCGAAGTGCGGGACGAGGCGGGCGATGGCGTCGTGGGCGATGACCGTATCGGCGTCGATGCCGACGTAGATCTCCTCTTCGATGTGCGGGAGCGCGAAGTTGAGCGCCTCGGCCTTGCCTGCGTTGGGCCGGGTGAGGACGGTGAGGCGCCCCGAGGCGAGGTCGGCGGCGTAGGCCGCGCGGGCGGCGTCGTAGGTCTTGTCGGTGGAGCCGTCGTCGACGACGATGATGCGCAGATTTTTATATGTGGACATCATGACCGAGCGGATGGTGCGCACGATCACCTTCTCTTCGTTGTAGGCGGGGATGACGACCGCGACCTTTGGCAGATAATCCGGCGTGGCGTAGTTCTTTCGCTTGCGCAGGCGGTCGATGACGGCGCAGACGCCCATGATGATGAGTCGCGCACTCATCAGGACGTCGCCGACGAAGAAGACGCCGATAACGAAGTTGTTGAAGAAGCCGACTAAGAAGAAGGTGATGGAGTCAGCCCGGGCCAGCCAGCGCTGATGCGGCGTGAGCGGCGGCATGACCTCGGCGCGGGTCTTGCCGATGAGGTCCGATACGTTGACGATCTTGTAGCCGTGGGCGCGCAGGGCCTCGATAAGAACGGGCAGGGCGGCAATGGTAGCGGAGCGGTCGCCGCCGCCATCGTGCAGGAGGATGACGGAGCCTTTGGTCCAGGTGCGGACGTTCATGTCGGCGATCTGCTGAAAGACGCTGTCGACGATCTCCTGCGGAGTCTTGCGGGGGTGCTCATCCCAGTCGTTGGTGTCGATCTTGTTGCCGAGGATGACGTAGCCCATGCCCTGAATGCGGTCGACGGGCGCGGCCTGGTCGTTGGTGTCGGGCTCCTGGTCGATGGAGTAGGGCGGGCGGAAATAAAGTGGCTGGACTCCGAGCTTGGAGGCGAAGAGGCGCTCGGTGAGGTTGAGTTGCAGATCGACCTGCGCGTTGGAGATATCGCTGATATCGGGGTGAGTGAAGGTGTGGTTGCCGATCTCGTGGCCTTCGCGATAGACCCGCTGCATGACCCCGACGTTGTTTTCGGCGACCTCGCCGATCATCAGGAAGGTGGCATGGACGTGATAGCGCTTGAGGATGTCGAGGATCTTTGGAGTCCACTCAGGGTCGGGGCCGTCGTCGAAGGTGAGTGCGACTTCGTTGGGATGATAGCCGTACTGCTGGATGGTGTAGGAGAGCGGCAGGGAATCCATCGTCTCGTCGGTGATGGCGCGATAGTTGACGGGGATGGAGGTGTCGTCGTCCAGGGTCATGGTGCGGTGACCGTCCTGGGGCTTGCGGGTGATGCGCAGGATGTCGCCGTCGCCTTCGGTATCGACATCGTATCCGGGGGCGACGTCGGCGAGTTCTTTGAGCGGATCGCCCTTGGTCGGGTTGTCCCAGATCTTCCAGAGGGAGTTGTCTTCGGAACCGAGCCGCCAGAGGGCGAAGGTCTCGAGGCCGAGGGCGCGCGCCGCTCTCATCTCGTTGAGCACGGTGACGGCGTCGAGGAACCAGACCTGGTGACGGACGTGGGTGTCCTCGTCGTCGTAGGCGAAGTGGGCGTTGAGGGAGCTGTCGTCGAGCTCGACGTCGGAGCCGGAGTCATAGGCCTCCTGCCAGGCCTCTTGCGTCGATAGATTTTCCGACGTCAGCACCTTCGGCGGCGGGGGCTTCGTGTGCGACTTGTGTTTGCCCGTCTCGGCCGGCGGCAAAGACATGGACCAGTCGTACCCGTAGCTTCCGATGGCGCAGATGATCTTCTGTTTGGGGACAGTCTTGAGGACATTCTTGAGGTTGTCGATGAACCAGTCCTGCGGGGCGATGGGGCCGGGGCCGCTGTCGGTCTGGTGGAGATCGTAGTTCATCAGCAGCAGGCCGTCGGAGTGGTCGGCGATGTACTTCAGGTTGAAGTCGTCGTCGCCTACGGGCGTGTTCACGTAGAGGCGGAGGTGCCGCTGCTGGAAGTCGGCGTAGATGGCGGCGATCAGCGAGTTGTAGCCGGGCTGTGCGGCGGTTGGAATCTCCTCGAAGTCGAGCGAGAGGCCGTGGTAACTGGGATTGGCGGTGAAAAAAGTATCGAGCTGCTTGAGGAAGTTAGCGCGGGCGGCGTCGTCTTCGAGGAAGTCTCCGATGGAGGGCAGAAAGATGCCCTTGACGGGGTCGTAGTTGTTGACGAGCGGGAAGACTTCGGTATCGACGTGGTTTTTGGCGATAGTGCGGGCGACCTTGGACTCCTGGTCGACAGAGTGGACGCCGCTGCTGTCGACGACGCGGAAGGGCCGGTTGTCGATCGTAAAGGAGGTGAGATCGCCTTCGGGAGTAACGACGTGGAGCCACTCGGGAAAGAGGAGGTCGAGCTGCTTGATGTGCTGCTTGAGCGAGGAGTAGCTGGCAGGGTCCCACTCGACGTAATAGGCGGCACGGAGGCCTTCGCCCGAGTTGAGGGTGACGTCGGAGGGCTTGAGGTCGGTCTTGCGATGCGCGGAGCGGCGCAGCTTCTGGCCGGGCTTGAGGACCGGCTTGTGCGCGTTCGCGAGGGTGCGATAGTTGCGCTTCTGGGTCTGGAAGGACAGCTCGGGCAAGGGTTTCATCCGCAGCAGTCCCACAAGAAAAACGGTGATCAGCAGAAAGCCGAGAAGCGCGAGAATGTCGAGGACTCGACGCAGCCTCTTCCAGCGTTTACGTTGCGGATCGTAGAAGATTTGCTTGTTCATCGAGGAGGGCTTGCGGCGTCTGCGGCTATTGCAATCCTATCAGGGATGCGGTTTGAGTCAATGCAGCCGGGAAGAAGGGCGGCATCCAAAGTATGATGCACATACATGACTCATAGACGACAGGGATGGCTGTGGGTGGCGCTGCCGTTAGCTCTTGGGCTTGGCCTGCGGCTGTGGTTCATCGCCCATCTGGCCCGGATCGACGGCGACACGCTGCTGTATGGCGACATCGCGAAGAACTGGCTGGAGCATGGGGTCTACGGGTTTACGCAGGCGAGTGTGACGCCGCGCCCTACGCTGATCCGGCTGCCGGGTTATCCGCTGTTTCTGGCGGCGTGCTTTCGCGTCTTCGGCATCGAGCACTACACGGCGGTGATGGGGGTGCAAACCGCCGTCGATCTGTTTACGTGCGTCGTTGTGAGTGCGCTGGCGGGACGGTTGTTCGGACGGCGCGCCGCGATTGCCGCATTATGGCTGGCGGCGCTGTGTCCGTTTACGGCGAACTATGTTGCCGCTCCATTGACCGAGACGCTGAGCCTGATGTGTATCGCCGTTGCTTTTTATGGGTTGGAGCGCTGGCGGTCATCGGCGCTGGGGGTGAACCGGTGGCTTTGGGTGATTGCGCTCGCGCTGGCGTATGCGCTTCTGCTGCGGCCCGAGCAGGGGCTGCTTGCGGCGGCGGTGCTTGCGGCGATGGGCTGGCTGGGTTGGAGTGCCGGGCGGGGAGCGCGTTCGGCGTGGCCGGTGGCTTTGGCGGCCTTGTGTATGGCGCTTCCACTGGCGCCGTGGACAGTCAGGAACTGGCGGACGTTTCATGTGGTGCAGCCGCTCGCTCCCCGCTCGGCGACCGATCCGGGAGAGCTGGTGCCGCAGGGGTTTCAGCGGTGGTTCCGAAGCTGGAGCATCGAGTTTGCTTCGACCGAGGACGTTTATTGGAACTACGACGGCGCGGAGATTGACATCGGCGATGTGCCGTCGCGGGCGTTCGATTCGGAGGAGCAGTATGAGCGCACCAATGAGCTGCTGAATGACTACAACCAGACCCAGGATGCTACCGCGGCGATCGATGCGCGGTTTGAGAAGATTGCGGAGCAGAGAATCGAGGACGATCCGGTGCGCTATTATCTGGCGCTGCCGGTGGCGCGTCTGCTGGACATGACGCTGCGTCCGCGGACCGAGATGATGCCGGTTCCGCTGGATTGGTGGCATTGGGAGCATCCGGCGAAGAGCCTGTTTGCCGCCGGCTATGCGGGGTTGAATCTTGCGTATCTTGTGCTGGGGTGCGTGGGATTCTGGCTCTGGCGACGGCGAGGGTGGGACGGCAGGCCCGCGCTGGCGTGGGCGATGGTGGGGTTTGTGATTCTGCGATGCGCTGTGCTGCTGACGCTGGATAACTCGGAGCCACGTTATACGCTGGAGTTTTTTCCGGTGATCTTTGTGTGCTCGGCGGTGGTGTTTTCGCGATCTAGCGGCGGTCGACGGTCGTCTTCTTGTCGGTCTTGATGGCGTAGGGTTTGGTGTTCACGGACTGGTTGTAGCGGATGTTGGTGAAGTAGGTGGTGCGCTGGTCTTCCGATGGAGTGAAGAACTGCTGCTTCAGCGAGATGCCGCGCGCCGGGTCGACCCAGATGATGACGTGGGTGAACATGTTGCGCACGCTGGGATCTTTCGAGACGAGATTGAGTTTGGTGGTGGTCACCATCCTGGAGCCGTCGTTGATCGGCTCGGTACCCTGATCGGTGATGTCCCAGGCCTTGGCAAGATCGGTGCCGCTGCCGCCGAAGCCGAGGGTGAGGAAGCTCTCATACTGGGCCTGGTTGTTTCCCGCGCTCAGCAGGGTGAGGTGGTCGGAACCGGGATCAAAGAGCTGTAGCTTGCCATTTTTGTATTCGATGACCTTGGCGCTGGGCGGATTGATCTTCGCGCCCATCTGCAGAGTGGAGCCCTTCTTCAGGAAGTAGATGGTGCCCTTCTGGGTGGTCGTCTCCTTGACGACACGCTCGTAGATGTCCCAGCGAAAGTCGGCTTCGGCGGACTTGAATTTAGCGCTGGCCTGATCCATTTCGTGGAGCACGGCATTCAGGTTGGACGCGGCTTGAGCGAATGAGGAGACCGGAGTGAAAACAAGAGCGGCAGCAGGGAGGAGAAGCGTTGCGGCGACACGGCGGAGAATCGGCATTCGTTTTGTTGCTCCCGATGATTGGATGAGTCGTTTTGCGTTGGGGATACTTCTTCCTAACGGAGGACCCACGCGTTATAGGCGATGGTCTTGCCCTTGGTGTCGCGTACGGGCTCGTAGCGCTCGAGCGTGACGCGGCCGGAGATGGGCTCGATGACGCGGAGGATAGCGGCCTGACGGGCGCTGTCGGTGGCCGCTCCCTGCATGTCTTCGGAGCGGATCTGGTAGACGAAGAGATTGCCTTCGTCGCTGGTCCCCGCTGCCTTGACCAGGACTTCGCTCGATTGCAGGGCGACGGTTTCGACCGGCCTGTCTTTGAAGTCGATGAACCTCGGTCCGAGGAAGAGAAAGAGCAGGATCAGCGTCACCATGATGTCGTAGTGGAAGCTGCCGCGCTGGTAGGTCCAAAAGAGATAGCTGCGAAGGAGTTTGATCATCGCGTTATTTCCTGCCTTGCTGCTTGCCGATGACTGTATCACCGTTCATGTAAGGGACGAGCGCTTCGGGGACTCGGATAGTACCGTCGGCCTGCTGATAGTTTTCGAGGATGGCGAGATAGGTGCGCCCGACGGCGAGGGCGCTGCCGTTGAGGGTGTGGACGTAGTCCGATTTCGCTTTGAGGATCGGTATACCTCCCATCGAAGCAGGTTTGTGCTTTGTTTTATACCGGATGTTGGCTCGCCTCGCCTGGAAGGCCTCGAAGTTCGAGCAGGAACTGATCTCGCGGTAGAGGTTCTGGCCGGGAAGCCAGACTTCGAGGTCGTAGGTCTTCGCCGAGGAGAAGCCCATGTCGCCGGTGCAGAGCAGCATACGGCGATAGGGAAGGCCGAGCTTTTCGAGGATGGTCTCGGCATGGCGGGTGAGGAGTTCGTGTTCTTCCTTGGAGTTCTCGGGCTTGACGAACTTGACCAGCTCGACCTTCTGGAACTGGTGCTGGCGGATCATGCCGCGCACGTCTTTGCCGTAGCTTCCTGCCTCGCTGCGGAAGCAGGGCGTGTAAGCGCAGAAGGAGATGGGAAGTTGCGTCTCGTCGAGGGTCTCGTCGCGAAAGAGATTGGTAACGGGGACCTCGGCGGTGGGAATGAGCCAATGATCGGAGTCTTGATATTGGCCGGGTTCGTAGGGGCGATCCTTGTCTTCACAATGAAAGAGGTCTTCGGCGAATTTGGGGAGCTGCCCGGTGCCGAAGAGTGACTTCGAGTTGACCATGTAGGGCGGCAGGACTTCGGTGTAGCCGTGCTCGCCGGTATGCAGGTCGAGCATGAAGTTGGCGAGGGCGCGTTCGAGGCGGGCTCCCTGACCGAAGTGGACGACGAAGCGCGAGCCGGAGATCTTGGCGGCGCGATTGAAGTCGAGGATGCCGAGGGCCTCGCCCAGCTCCCAGTGAGGTTTGGCGGGGAAGTCGAAGGCGGTCTGCTCGCCCCAGGTCTTTTCGATGCGGTTGTCGTGCTCACTCTTGCCGACGGGAACGTCGTCCTGCGGCAGGTTGGGCAGGGTCTGCATCATCTCGCGGAGGCGCTCGTCGGCTGCGGCCGCGGTGGCTTCGAGGGACTCGGCTTCGGTCTTGAGGATGCGCGTCTGCTCAGTCTGGGCGGTGGCGTCGGAGCCAGCCCGGCGGAGTGCGGCGATCTCTTCGGTAAGCTTGTTGCGCTGGGCCTTCAGCGTCTCGACGCGGGTGATGGCATCGCGGCGCTGCTGGTCAGTTTCGGCAAAATTGCCAAGTACGGCAGCGGGGTCCATGCCCCGTGCGCGCAGTTTTTCCTCCACAAGGGGCAGGTTCGCCCGCATAAAACCTAGATCGATCATTGAGAACTATTTTAGCGTCTTGATTTGAAAAAGAGTGATGATGAAACGCATAAAAGCCCTCTTTGCAGAGGGCTTTTATAGAAAGAGTGCTTGAGTGGGATGATTAGAACGGAATGTCGTCGTCGGTGATGCCTTGATCGGCGTAGTCGGATTGAGACGCTGGAGTGCGCTGATCGTAGCTGGCTGTGTTGGATTTGCTGTAGCCGCCGCCGCTTGATTCACCGCTGCTCTTGCTGCCGAGAAGGGTCAGTTCGTTGACCAGGACTTCAGTCTTATAGCGCTTCTGACCGGACTCCTTGTCGTCCCAGGAGCGGGTCTGGATCTTGCCTTCGATGAAGAGCTGGGTGCCCTTTTTGACATAGTCGCGGACGATCTCGGCGGTGCGCTGGAAGCAGACGAGATTGTGCCACTCGGTCTTGTCGGCCCAGTTGCCCTGCGCGTCTTTCTGACGGTCGGCAGTGGCCAGGGTGAAGCTGGCGACGGTCATGCCGCCGGCGGTGGAACGGATCTCGGGGTCTTTGCCTACGTTGCCGAGGAGGAGGACTTTGTTGACGCCTTTAGCCATGTTTTTGCTCCGGATTCAAAGGTTGAGGATAGCAGATGAGGCTGTGCTTTTCAGTAGCCTCATGATTGGCGGCGGTCGCGGAGAACTTTCGCTACGGCGAGGATGAGCGTCAGCAGGCCGGTGGGAAGGCAGCCCATGGCGAGCATCAGGGCGAGCCAGCCAGCGTCGGTGTGCGGGCCTTGATGGCTGATGCCGCCGAAGAGCGTGAGGGTCAGCAGGGCGGCGACGATTCCTGTCGAGAAGATGCCGATGCCGGAGCGGAGAAGCGTGCGTGTGTCTGGTTGCATAAGGGCAGAGAACAGGGCTCAGGGATCAGGTTAGTGGATGAGGGATTGCATGGCGTAGACGATGACTCCGGTGACGGAGACGTAGAGCCAGATCGGGAAGGTGTAGCGGGCGATGCGTTTGTGGGCAGGGAAGCGGCCGGTAAGCGACAGGAAGAAGGTGATCAGGATGAGCGGGAGCGCGATGGTCGAGAGAATGATGTGCGAGGCGAGCAGCTTCCAGTAGAAGGGCCACCACGCGCTGAGGCGGTTGAAGCGGGTTTCGCCATGCAGGGCGAAGTTCACCAGATAGGAGCCGAGGAAGATGGTGGAGAAGAAGAAGGCCGTGAACATGGCGGCGCGATGTTGCGGGATGCGGCGGGCGCGGATGAAGCGGTAGCCGAAGAGCAGAGCGACGGTCGAGAGCGCGTTGAGGGCGGCGTTGACCAGAGGAAGCGAGTGGAGATGCGTTCTGCCGACGTCGGTTGGCGTGTGGAAGTAGACGAGCCAGCAGATGAAGGCGCTGGCCGCGACGCTGACGGCGATGATGATGGCGATCGTCGTGGGCGGAGTGCGCAGCTCGTTGACGGCGGGCAGCTTGCTTTCAGTCGTTGATGTCTTTGTCGGGGTCGTCATTAGAAGAGCAGGCGTCCTTGCGCGTTCAACATCAGGGCGGCCATCAACAGCGGCAGATAGAGGATCGAGGCGTGCAGCAGATCGCGGGCGTAGCGGCGCGATTCAGCGGCGAGCGGGTTGCGCGTGATGCGGGCGAAGCGAACCGTGTAGTAAAGATATCCTGCGCCGAGAAGGGTTGCGGCGATGGCGTAAGGAATTCCTGTGATGCCGAGCCCAGTTGGCCAGAGGCTGACCGGAATCATCAGGACAGCGTAAAAAAGCGATTGAATGACGGTGCTGCGGGCGGCGTCCTGCGCGTTGGGCTGGGTTGGCGTGAGGCGGATTCCGGCGCGGGCGTAGTCGTCGCGGTACATCCAGCCGATGGCCATGAAGTGAGGGAACTGCCAGACGAAGAGGATGGCGAAGAGAGCGACGCCGGGCCACTCGATGATGCCGCGGGCGGCGGTCCAGCCGATCAAGGGCGGAAGCGCTCCGGGAAAGGCGCCGATGAAGGTGTTGATAACGGTGAAGCGCTTGAGCGGCGTGTAGATGCCGACGTAAAGGATCGCGGTGAGCAGCGTCAGCGTTCCGGTCAGCAGATTGGTGGCGACGGCGAGGTAGAGCGATCCGAGAAAAACAGCAGCGAAGCCGAGCAGGAGACCGTGGGCGAGGCCGATGCGTCCGGCAGCCATGGGACGGCGGTCGGTGCGGTGCATGAGGCGGTCGGTGCGGCGTTCGAGCGCTTGATTGAGGGCGGCCGAGCCGCAGGTGACGACGGCGATTCCGCCGATGGCTTTGATGAGGCCGGCGTGGAAGGGACTGATTCCGCTGTGAAGGCTGCCGAGATAGAAGCCCGCTCCGGCGGTGATGACGACCATGGCGGAGACGCGCAGCTTGAAGAGGGTGGCGTAATCAGCGAGCAGAGAGTGTGGCTTCGCCGGGGTGAGGACTTGATCGGTTGTCGCGGAGGTGGCCACGTTCTAAGAATACAGCGGATAATGTAGATCGTTCGATGCGATAGAGTTTCAGGGCGGACGGAGGAGTGGAGAGGCCGCTGGCAGTCCATTCTGGATGGCCTGACTTTCTTTGTGCTCTTTCTCCCTCTTCCGCTTCGGCCCTGATCTGGGTATCCCCCTGTATACCTTTGGCCTCAAAGTCTTGCATCAAAAAGACTTATTTTTCAAAGTATTCATTCTAAATAGGTTAGATGTAAAATACTGATTTTATTGATGTTGGAGTCTTAAAAAGAAAGACCCGGTCTTGCGACCGGGCTTTTTTAAGCTACTTCTATTCTATTGGATCGGTGGAAACTGTTTTGCAATTTTAAATAACTCTATTGGCAATAATATACTTGACGCACATGCGCCGGGAGGTAGAGTTGCGTAACTGTGATAGGACAGTCTTAGTTTTATTGAATCGCAATCGTTTATTTGTTGCGTGGCCGTGCGGCGAAATGAAACCATCAGCCAAATGTCCTCGATTGGTGCGTTTTTCAGAAGCATGTTCACAGAATGGGCGTCAGCTTTGACCGGGGGCTTGTCGGTACCGCTGACGCTCGGTGCATTCTATGTTTCTGGGCATACCCAGAAAGTATGTTTCGCGGGGCTGGCGGGGTTGTTGGGCTTCTACGCGGCTTATGAGGTATTCCGCAAAGAGCATGAGCGTGCGCTATTGGTGGAAGCCAAGGTCGATAACCAAACCCCAAAATTATCTCTCCAGATAGACGGGGCGACCTGGGAATACGACAAGGAAGCAAATGAGACTAAGATTTGGCTAAGTTTGGCTGTTGGAAATGGTGGTGGCCCCTCCATAGTGAAGGATTGGAATGGGGTCTATATGGCGGACGGCCAAGAATTTCCCATGACCTTGATGTATGTGGGGAATTTTGGTGCCAAAATTGTTTGCGGCCACCGATACCTTGAGATTAAGAATTCAGATTTATTGCAGGCGAGAACAGTAGAACTGCCAATTGAACGCCGATCTCAGCGAAAGGGCAAGATGTTCTTCATTATTCCCGGCAATAAGACACAAGAACTCTCAGGATTGCGCTCATCCCTGAAAATTTCATGTAGGGATTTTGAGGGCAATCGTACAAGTAGCATCTACAATCCAACCGACGCGGAAGGGACTGTAGCGTTTTACCCGCACGAATCGGTGAAGGAATTTGCTAACCCGAGAGTACGCTATTTGTAGGGGTATCGGTAATGAAACACGAATACCATGAAGGCCCAGAAGCTGCGAAGAGGTTCGAGAACCTTGCGTCTGCGCTTTTCCGCGTACCAAAATCTACCGTCAAGCCCCTCGCAAAGCCAGCGCGTAAGACAAAAAAGAAGCCCAGCAAGGATTAGTGCTTACGTTTGCCGCGTCCTTGCCGCCACTTAGTGTGAGGTAGCGCTGCCAGTGCCGGTGAGATTTGCATAGGTGAGACGGCGACCCGCAACCTGTGAGAGAACCTTTGTGAATCGCTGTGAGTCGGTCTTGTTCTGGCGATTATTGAAGCGAAACATCTGCTCATCCAAATAGCGGTCAAGGTGAAACGGCTCTACGGCAACGTAGGTTCCGGCGAGATTTCGTTTCGTCAATGACCAGAAGTTTTCTAAGCAGTTCGTATGAACCTGCCCGCGCACATATTCGTCGGCATGGTTGACAGTCTCATGTACGTAGTTGGCTTTTAGAGAGTCATAGCCCACTGCCTGATCGCTGTAGATGCGGGAGCCAAAATGAATGCCATTCAAAATTTCGGTCTGCAAAGTCTCGCGGCGGGTGTTGGGTACAACCTTCGCCCGAACCTCTCGGGAATCACGGTCAAACATGCCCATGATGGCCGTCTTGCCAGCGTAGCGAGTAGTGTTCTTCCAGGCCGGAATCTTAGACAGCTCGTTCTGAATTTTCAGCTTGCGCTTGTGGTGCATGTTCTTTACCTTCGCGCCTACATACGCTTCATCCACCTCAACTTCGCCGCCCTCATTGCTGCCCAGCTTAGGCGCATTGGAGTTCTTCATGGCCTCACGAATCCGGTGAAGCATGAACCTAGCCGATTTCTGCGTGATGCCAGTGCTACGGGCGATCTCATAGCTGGATACGCCGTTCTTGCAGTTTGCCAGCATCCACATAACCATCATCCACTTGTCCAGACTCAGGGCCGAATCCTCGAAAATCGTTCCAACCTTGAGGCTGAATTGCTTGTTGCAGTCGTAGCAGAACCAGATGCGGCGAGTCTTCACAAACGAATGCTTCTCAGAGCCGCAACGTGGGCAGCTAACCAAGCCGTTTGGCCAGCGGAAGTTGACGGCATAAGCAAAGGCGCGGTCTGCGTCTGAGAAGTAAACAATCGCATCTTGCAGCGTGCATGGCGTTTCCATACTCAAAAGCCTACGCCCAAATTACATGTGTGTCAAGTATATTATTGCCACTCTATTTGCCTTGTTTTGTTGATGTTACAAAATGAGGGGGCTTGACAGCTTTTAGCGGAGGCCTCCGGAGGCGAGCAGGGTTTCGCCGGTGAGCCAGCCTGAATCGGACGACGCCAGAAAGACCGCGATGGGGGTGATGTCCTCGGGCTGGCCGATGCGTCCGAGGGGCGTCTGCGCTTCGAGCTGCTTCTGGAAGTCGGTGCCGATGAATCCCGCGGTGTGAACGCCTTCGGTTTCAACCATGCCGGGGTTGATGGAGTTGACGCGGATCTTTCTGGCGCCGAGCTCTTTGGCAAGGACGTGGGTGATGGAGTCGACCGCTCCCTTGGTGGCCGTATAAATGGACGAGGCGGGCGGGTTGACCGCGGTGACCGTTGAGCCGATGTTGATGACGCTTCCGCCGTCGGGTCCGAAGTGTTTTGCGGCTTCCTGGGTGGAGAGAAGAAGGCCGAGCACGTTGGTGTTGAACTGGCGATGGAACTGGTCCTCTGTAATGTCTTCGAGCGGCGTGAACTGATAGACGCCTGCGTTGTTGACGAGAACGTCGAGCTGCCCGAACGCCTTCTTTGTCTCGGCAAAGATGCGTTGCACATCGGCTGCTTTGGCGACGTCGCCCTGTACCGCGATGGCCTTGCCCCCTTTGGCCGCGATCTCGGCTACGATGCGGTCGGCGCCTTCTTTGCTGGAGGCGTAGTTGACGACGACCGATGCGCCTTCTGCTGCTAAACCCTTTGCGATGCTTGCGCCGATGCCTTTGGATGCTCCGGTGACGACTGCTACCTTGCCTGCCAGCTTGCCCATATCTCTACGCTCCATTCAGTTTTATATTTCGACAACAATCGAATAGATGAGAAGGAGGAGGGAAGGATTCAGGAGTGCGTGAAAAGACTTGCTTGCTGTGGTTTGAAGCACAACCCCGGGCCAGAACGGCCACATTTTGCTTCCCTTGGATGAGTGCAAAGACACGGGTCTCTGACAACAATGGAGGCAAGGGAACGATCATCTCCGGATCGCAGTTTGAATCCATAGTTTTCGGGTGGCTGTATGCACAGCTCTTTGGGTTATCAACCCACTCCGAACCGGCAGCCATGCCTCGCGCCCGAATGCAAATGAGTGAGTTAGCCTGTTGGCACCACTTCGATCATTGACCTTTGGCAGAATGCTAATACGTTGTTTCAGCGCGTCGCGCTTGTCTCTTGTATAGTGGTGACCTCGCCGGCCTGCTTACCGAACGGGAACCTGCCGACATAAGGGAGAATCGAATGGCAAGATTTGTCCTTGTACACGGCGCGTTTTCCGGCGCATGGATCTGGGGACCCATGACGGACTGTCTGATGGCGGCCGGCCATGAGGTGGCTGCGTTTGATTTGCCGGGGCTGGGAGACGACAAAACGCCAGCCAGCGAAGTCACATTGGATCGCTGCGTGGGCCGCCTTTGTGAGGTGCTGGCCGCCGGCTCCAGGCCGGCGATTGTAGTCGGTAACAGCATGGGCGGCGTAATCGCAACGCAGGCGGCGGCAAGGTGTCCGGAACGGGTCGCGGCGCTTGTTTATGCAACCGCGTTCCTGCCAAAGAACGGTCAGAGTCTTCTAGACCTGACCAAGCTTCCGGAGGGTGCCGGCGATCAGGTGCAGGCCAATATCATCATCGAAGGTGATCCTCCGCTTGCCACGATGCCGGCCGCGGCGTCGCGTCGGGCGTTGTACGGCTCCTGTGCAGACGATGTCGCGGCGTGGGCCATCGCACAGCAGCGCCCGCAGCCAATCGGACCCTTTCTAACGCCAGTATCAATCCCGGCCGGAGCGCTTGACGGAATCAACCGGTATTTCGTTCTCTGTACTCGCGATCGTGCAATTCCCCTGCCGTTGCAGCGGCGAATGATCGCAGAGAACATATGCGACGATGTTGTTGAACTTGATACAGACCACACACCTCATTTGTCCATGACGGAGAAGTTAGCAGAGGTCCTCGACCAATTCGCGGCGCACGCATCCACGAATGGCAAGAAAGCTCGTGGCGCAACGCAGTCTGTGAATGGGTGACGTCCGCCCCGCGACGCGAGCAACACGCTCCAGGATTACGGACGTGTAGCCAGGCAGACTGGACCTCCTGGCTATCCAGGATTCGATTAGCGCTTAATCGCCAATGCACTCGGCGAGACTCGTCCGTGGCCGGTCACATTGCGAATTCCGCGCGATGCCCGCTCCATTGCTTCCACCACGCCCGATTGCAGCTGCGCGTTGGGGATGGCGTTGCCCGCCGAGCGCGAACCACTCGCCAAAGAATTTCCCCGTAGATGGGATCTCTGAGTATGGGCTGGAACACGCTTCTGCTTCCTGGCTCAATGAGCGACTCAGCCTGGTATCGCCAATTGAGGATCGCACGTGATGAACTGTCAGCGAAAAGGCGCCTTCAGGACGATATAGATCAGCCATCAGCGGCAACCTAACCCCGGCCTATACTGAGGTGTGACGGCACGGCCATTCATAGACTTCAGGACTTCGCTTCGGACAGGTTCCCTCCGATCCTTTCTTCGATTGTTTCTCATCGGGGTCCTGGTGCTTTGGTCGCTCGCTGTGGTGCTGTTTGTGGCCGCCCGGTGGATCGATCCGCCGACCACTGCGATGCACGTCGAGCGTCGTCTTCAGGCGTGGATTCACCACGATCCGTATCAGAAGCGCTACAGGTTCATTCCGCTGCGTCAGATCTTGCCCAATCTTCAGCACGCTGTCATTGCGGCGGAGGATGCGCGCTTCTACCAGCATCATGGGTTCGATTGGCGCGAGATTCACCTCGCAGCCAAGGAAGATATGGAGGGCGGTCGCAGGCGCGGAGGCTCCACGATCACGCAGCAACTGGTCAAAAACCTGTTCTTCGGGACGGGCGGCTCCTTCCTCCGCAAGGGCGCGGAGTTCACCCTGGTGCCGGTAGCCGAACTGGTGCTTGGCAAGCAGCGCATCCTCGAACTCTACCTCAACGTGGTCGAATGGGGCCCCGGCATTTACGGTGCGGAGTCGGCGTGTCGTTTTTATTACAAGACCTCGGCCCGGAATATAGACCGGCAACAGGCGGCGCGACTTAGCGCGATTCTGCCGGCTCCGCTGAGGCGACGTCCCGAGCGCATGAACAGCTACAGCGCCGTCATCCTCAGGCGGATGAGCCGAATGAACTGGTAACCGTGAGTAGAGCAGCACAAGTTCTGCTGAAGCGCAATGCATTCTTGCCGAGTTGTTTTCGGCCGCCTGCTTATTTCTCTGAGGGGCTGTCGTCTGCTTTCAGGTCGCCAAGCGCGTATTGAATCCCGGCTCGAATGTGTTCCAGCATCGGGGTTATGGCATACACGCGATCGCTGTGGCCGTGTCCTTCGTAGAAGACACGCCCCTTGCCCTCGCGGCGAATATAGCTCAAGGCATAATCGCCATCGGTTCGCGGATTCACTTCCTTTGCTTTATCTGCGGCGCTCATCTTGCCGTAGTCGATACTCGTCAGTACATGCACGTTTTTCCGCGAGAACGAATCCTGCTCGAAGGTATAGGTTTCGTCATGGATCTCGAACTCCTTGCCATGGAACATGGCCGTCAAAGGGCTGTTCGGGTCATCGATCTTGACCGTAATCAGTTGCGGATCGGGCCAGTGAAATTTGAAGTAGCCGCCAATCAGCTTGTTGAACTCCGGCCATTGCTGTACGGGCTTCGATTCCAGATGGAGATGACCCATGTCCGGCGGGGGCAACAGGGAATTGAAGTGCGCCACGAAATCGGCGCGGGTGATCTTACCCGTATTGCCGGTATCCAACTTCTGGAACCAATCATCGGCAAGTGCGGTCCACTCCTGCCGGCTGACCGTCTCTCCGTGATTCTTGTCGGCTGCCGTGACGAACCGGGATGCTAAAACCAGCGCCCCCAGATTCCGTCCGGTGCCACCGCTCTTTGCAGCCGCCTCACTTGCCAGGCAGTCGGTGTGATACGAGTCGGTCGCCGCGTGGATTCCGGCGATGCCCTTTCCACTTCTCACGAAATGCAGGAATGCCGCTCTCCGCGCGGCCGTCACGGCGGGATTCGGATCGTCGAGAAAACACGCTGTGGTGCTGTCAAGAAAAATGGCGTCGTATTTCTTGAGATTGGCGGTGTTGATATCCGCCGCATTGTACGTGACGGTTGTGGTCCACAAATTTCCCCGGTTCCCCAGTGCTTCCACCGCCTTCGCAGCCAGCGGGATGGAGGCATGGACGAACCCTCCCGCGCCCGTATGGGACAGCACCAGCACCCTGCGCGGATGCATCGGCTTTGCCCCCGGTGTAGTCGGCAAGGCTGCCATCATGGCGTCCACAGCAGCTTGCGGTACCGGGATCGGCGTCGAATTACCGACCGGATTGAACGTGTTGGCTTGCCCTTGCTTCACGGCAGGCGGCGCCGGGAGCAACTTGCTGATCCCGGCCTCAATCTGAGACTGGGTGAGCGTTCCGCTCTTTGTGTTGTCCCAGGCGGTAAACCAGGAGTTGAAGCCGGACTCCAACTCGGGCCGTGTCAGCGTTCCATCCTTATGGGTATTGAGGGAGGCAAATAGTGCCTGAGCTGTTTGGCCGCCGCCCCGTCTCTGTGCTCGTAAGCCTGTGATACCGAATGCAAGTAGTACAGCGCCAGTCGAGATACACGTCGTTGCGATTAATCGGTTATGTCTCATAATTTTCGTCGGAATGAGTCTATATCGAATGCGATCTTCGAGTCAGGTCAAAAATGTTTGGACCTGTTTTGGCGATTTGGCGAAGGTCTCCGTCCAACACGAGGCAGCAGGTATTTCGGTGAAGAAAAAAGATGAGTGATGTGTGGATTCAAACTGAGCCGCTCAAGACAAAAGCGAAGACGAACTATTCGATGTGCAGGATTCTTGCAATGTCGAATCGAAAGGCACGACGAACGGGCAGCAACGCAGCCGCGGCGAGGATAGCGAGCAGGATGGCTATCGCGCTGATGTAGCTGATCGGGTCCAGACCGCTGATCCCGTAGAGCATACGACGCAGGATCTGCGCGAGGGCGACCGTAGTGGCCACCCCGGCGATGAGTCCGATCAGGACAGGCCAGGCAAATCGCCGCAACACCGAAGAAAATATTTCGGTGTGATTGGCCCCGAAGGCGCGCCGGATCGCGATTTCCTTGGTCCGCCGCGCCACGGCGTAGCTGACGAGACCGAGGAGTCCCACGACGGCGAGAAAGATCGCAATGCTGCCCAGCAGACTGACGATTGTCGCGATCTGCTCTACACGGGAGACGCTCTTGCGGAAGCCGGCTGTGAGCGGGGTAATGGTTGGGTAAAGGCTGGTGTCGATGCTGCCGGCAATCGCCTTGATGGCAGGCGTGAGCGTGTTTGGATCGCCCGCCGCCCGGACGAGAACCGTCATTGAGGAGGAGTCCTTGGCGACGGGCGGATAGTACATCTCGGTTGCATCGGTGTTGTTGAGTTCCATGGCCCGGGTGTTGCCGACGACGCCGATGACGACATCGTTGCTCTTTTCCCATTGCTTTCCGATTGGATCTTCGCCTGGCCAGCGCTTGCGGGCCAGCGATTGGCTGAGGATGACTGCATTCTTTTCGCCCTCGTGAAACGTGCGGCCTCGCAGCAAGGGTATTTGCATCGTTTGAAAAAACTCAGGGCTCACCCAATTGGGATAGATCATGATGCGGTGGCCGGCGACGTCGATGGTGGTGAACGACACCGTTTTGTTTACCAGTGGAGGAGACCACGCTATCGAGACAAAGGTCACACCGGGAACTGCACGGAGCCTGTTCTGCAACCGCTCGAGGTAGTCCTGGGCCTGGGCGGAGGTGAACCCGTGTCCGGCCATTCCTGGATCGATGGCTAATACTTGCTCATAACCGAATCCAGGGTCGGTATACAGAGTGTGCAGGGTTGCACGGACAAGCAATCCAGCCAGAATGAGCAGCACACAACTGGCCCCTACCTGCACACAGACGACGAACTGATGCCACAGGGAGCGATCCTTTTTCCGGTAGATCGTCTGCACCGTGGGCAGCAATCCAAAGAGAACGGCTGCGACAAAACCCATGGCGGTGACGAACAGGCAAACTCTCCAGTCGGGCAGCGCACTCATCCAGGACGGCGCATTGGAATAGACGAGCACGAGGCGCAGAACGCCGTAGCTGAGCGGCAAGGCGGCGATGGAACCGAGGAAGCCCAGTAGAAGATTTTCAGTCAGCAGTTGGCGAAAGACGCGCATTTTGCGGGCACCGAGGTCGAACCGGAGCTGGATCTCTCGCTCCCGGCCAGCCCCACGCGCCAACAACAGCCCGCCAAGATTGGCGCAGGCAATCGCGAGAATCAGGAACACCAGGAGACCGACAAGCGGGAGCACCGGCGGGGCGCCCTCAAACGAGAGGAAGTGTGCGCCGGGGGTGATGACGATGTACTCATGGTCCCAGATGACGGTCGGGTAGATCTTGCGCAACTGGTTGGTGAGCGCAAGCATCTCCTGTTCCGCACTCGCCCTGCTGACGCCCGGTGCCAGGCGTCCCCACATTCCGATCAATCCTTCGAATTTGGGATCGGCGAGAGGTTTGCTGCCTTCAACAAAATAGGTGTGCTGCAACAGAGGGAGCCAGAGGTCAGGGTCGTCTGCGCCGAGGCTGGCGAATGTCTCCGCGGCGACGCCGATGACTGTGGCCGGCTTTCCGCCGAGACGGATCGACTTGCCGACGATCGATGGATCGCCATCAAACTTTCTTTGCCAGAGGCGGAAGCTCAAGACACAGACCGGCGCGGAGGCGGCATTATCGCGCGGTGCGGTGAACAGGCGTCCGGTCGCCGCCGTTGCGCCCAGTTCGCTGAAGTAGTTGGAGCTGACAAAGGTGGCGCTGACGCGCTTTTCGTCCTGATTGAGCACAAGGGGCGTTCCACCCATGGTTGCCATTACAGCGGAAAACGACTTCGCGTTGTCGCGATAGTAGGCGATCGACGCATACGGCACGCCGGGGTTAATGTTCGCCGGCGACCGTCGCTGAATGCGGACGAGGGTTGCGGGGTCGCGCACGGGAAGGGGTTGCAGTGCGGCGATGTTGTACAGACTGAATGCCAGCGTGCAGACGCCGATGCCCATCGCAAGGACCACGATTGCGGTTGCTGAAAATCCCGGCGACCTGGCCAGGATGCGCGCACCGAAACGCAGGTCCTGCGCGATGGACGCTAGCCAAAGCGTTCCGCGGCTTTCGCGGCAGTCTTCCTTGACCTGCTCGATACCTCCGAACTCAAGGCGGGTTGCACGGCGGGCTTCCGCTTCGGTGAAGCCGGCTTGCACCTTGTCCGCTACCTGGGTTTCGAAATGAAAACGAAGCTCGGCGTCGAGCTCCTTTTCCATCCGGCCTGTCTTTGAAAGACGCTGAAACCAGTTCATGAGGGTTCCCCCAATGGATGCTTCAGGATCGTAGCCACGACATCGGTCAGGCGCTCCCAACTCTCCGTCTCGATCTTGAGTTGAGTGAGACCCTTCGCTGTCAGCCGGTAAAACTTTGCCTCGCGGCCAGTCTCGGTCGGGCCCCATTCCGCGACGAGAAAATTCTTGTTTTCGAGGCGGTGGAGGGCGGGATAGAGGGAGCCCTGTTGAATCTGCAGCGCTTCTTTCGAGATCATTTGAATCCGCTGCGCAATGGCATATCCGTGAATCGGCCCGAGCGCGACGACGCGAAGAATGAGCAGGTCCAGCGTGCCCTGGGGAAGATCGAATTTTGGAGGAGTTTCCATGCCTATGACTTCTACCTATACGCTATGACCTGTAGAAGTGCAAGGTGTCGTTTTTGAGGGAGATACTCTGGAAATCGGCTGGTCGGAGGCTGCGGTCGCTCCCAAGCGGCGGGCTGAAACGGTTGATTTATGGGGATAAATGCCGTAGAATGAATACAGCGTCAACCTCCCTTCAATCGCCGCACGAAGCGCGACGGGGGATCATCCAGACATTAGAAGAGGTATGGAACAGATATGGCAAAGCGTCGCGGAAATCCGAACTGGGGCAAGCCTGAGCCGATAGGGCCAGTCGTGCCGACGGTGACATCGTTCGAGCAGGTTGTGAAAGAGTTCAAATTGACACCCGACCAGTACATCCGGTCGACCCGGCTGCGGGAGTGGGCGCGGCGCAACAAGAATTCGAAATATATCCCGGAGGCGCTACTGGAGGCCTGGGGATTTGAGATCGAGTCGACTCTGTAAGTAACATTCTGGAGCGACGAGCGCCGCCTGCAAATGGCGGCGTTTCTTTTTGCGTCGAACGTATGATGAGTGGAGTCGAACGTGTGGAGGCTTCTATGTTTGCCGATGTTGCCGAGGCGGTTGCGGAGATACGGGCTGGACGGATGGTGGTGGTCGTCGACGACGAGGACCGCGAGAACGAGGGCGACCTTACGCTGGCGGCGGAGTTTGTTACGCCCGAGGCGATCAACTTTATGGCGCGGTTTGGACGCGGGTTGATCTGCCTGACGCTGACGGAGGAGCGGGCGGACTATCTGCGGCTGGGACCGATGACGCAGGAGAACACATCGCGGTTCGGCACGGCGTTTACCGAGAGCATTGAAGCGCGCGAGGGCGTGACGACGGGAATTTCGGCCGCCGACCGGGCGCATACGATTCGCGTGGCGATCGATCCAGGTTCTACGGCGCAGGATCTGGCGCGGCCGGGGCATGTGTTTCCGCTGCGGGCGCGCAAGGGCGGCGTTCTGGTGAGGGCGGGTCAGACCGAGGCTTCGGTCGATCTGGCGCGGATGGCTGGGCTGATCTCTTCGGGCGTGATCTGCGAGATTATGAATGAAGACGGGACCATGGCGCGGGTCCCGGATTTGGTAAAGTTCTGCGAACTGCATGGATTGAAGATGGTGACGGTAGCGGATTTGATCCGATACCGGTTACAGAATGAGCGGTACATTCATCGCGTGGCTGAGTCGATGATGCCTACGGCGCATGGCGAGTTTCGCATGATCGCGTATGAGAGCGAGGTCGAGGGCGGCGAGTCGCATGTGGCGCTGGTATACGGCGATGTGACGGGCGATGCGCCGGTGACGGTGCGGGTGCATACGCATTGCCTGGCGGGAGATGTGTTTTCGACGACGCTTTGCGATTGCCGGGAGGTAGTGGAGAACTCGCTGCGCATGATTGCCGAGGCGGGGCGCGGTGCTTTGGTGTATCTGCACAATGGAACCAAGGGCTTTGGTATCGATCGCGGGACGGTGCCTGCGCGGGTGGCTCTGCATCGGGAGCAGCGGTCTCGCGAGCGCGGTGACGACCGGACGCAGAGGACGCTGCGGCAGGTGGGACTGGGTGGGCAAATACTGTCCGACCTGGGGATCCATAAGATCCGGCTGCTGACCAATACGCCGACTCATGTTCCAGCGCTGCAGGGGTTCGGGATTGAGATTGTAGAACAGGTTGCGGTGCCGGTCAGCGTGAAGGTTTAGTCCTACTGAACCGTCAAGTTGAGAGTTACCGTTTGGGTGATGCGGGGGCCGCTGGTTGAGGTGGCGGTGATCTGGTACTGGTAGGTGCCGGGGGGCGTGCGGCGGACGCTGCTGTCGGCGGGATTGAGGCTGCCTCCGCTGCCGCAGCCGCTGAGGGTGACGAGCGTAGCGGCCGCGAGGATCACTGTAAGGAGTTTCGCGCGGGTGGGGGTGAGTCGCGTCTTCCAGAAGAAGAGCAGCGCAGCGGGGAGGAGGCAGAGGAGTGCGCCTTCGGGGAATGGCTGCGCGGTTTGGGCGCTGGTAGCGTTGGCTGTGGTGATGGTGTTGAGGATGGCGGTGGTTTTCTGGACGGCTCCGTTTATGGCGATGGTGGAGGGTTGCAGAGCGCAGGTCGCATACTGGCCAGCGGCGATAGCGGTGCAGTTGAGGATGACGGTGCCGCTGAAGTTGTTTTGCGGAGTGAGGGTGAGCGGGTAGCTGGCGGGGTCGCCGCTCTTGACCGTGGCGCTTGAGGCAGGTTTGCCGTTGGCGGTGAGGGTGAAGCTCCCGATGGGAACTCCGGTGCCGGTAAGTGGGAGCTTCATGGGAGAGTTGACGTCGGAGCTGGTGATGGTGAGGGTTCCGGTGCGGATGCCTGTGGTGGTTGGGGTGAAGGCGAGAGTGATGGAGCAACTGCCGCCTGCATTGAGGATGGTGACGGCGCAGGGGGTGACGATCGTGTAGTCGCCGGTGATGGCGAGGGCGAGTTGAGTGATGGGGGCGTTGCCGGAGTTGCTGAGGGTGAGGGTGAGGTCTGCCGAGGCACCGAGAGAGAGGCTGCCGAAGTCGAGCGCGTCGGGATTGGCCTGGAGGTGTGACTGCGCTCCGATGCCGGTGAGTGGGATGGTGAGAGGAAGAGTGGAGAGAGAGCTTGCTACCTTGATGACACCACTGCGTGTGCCGGATTGGGTAGGCGCGAAGGTGGCCTTGAGGGTGCAGCTTGTGGCAGCGGCGAGGTTGCTGCCGGGGGTGGGGCAGCTTCCGCTGAGGGTGTAGTCACCGGTAGCGGTGATGCCGTCGAAGATTGCCGGAACGGCGCTGGTGTTGGTGACCTGGATGGGCAGGGTCGAGGTGCTGCCGACGAGCAGGGTGCCGAAGTCGAGCGAGGCGGGAGAGAAGGTGAGACTCGAGGGATTTGCTGTGCCGGTGAGGCTGATGAAGTCGAGCGCGGTGCTGGCGTCGGAGTTGATCTCAAGAGCGCCGATGCGGGTGCCGGGGAGCTGCGGGGTGAAGGTTGCGGTGATGCTGCAACTGGCTCTGGAGACGAGAGTGGTGCAGGTGCTGGCGACGGTGAAGTCGCGTGTGGTCTGAAGGCCTGTGATGTGGAGAGTGCGGGTTCCGGTGTTGGTGAGGGTGACGGTTTGTGCTGGTGAGACGTCGCCTACGGCGGTCGCGGCGAAGATAAGTGAGCCTTCGGAGGCGGTGTAGGAGACGAGTGGGGCGGTGTTGTCGGGTGCGGCGACCTGGACGGGGATCGCGGTTCCGGTGAGGTCGACGAGGTCGGGGCTGGTGAGGGCGTCGCTCTCGATGACGAGCGAACCGGTGTCGGTGTTGGGGATGGGAGAGGTGCCGGTGGCGGCCTGGTTGAGCGGCGAGTAGGAGATGGTGACGGTGCAGGCTTGTCCGGGAGCGAGGGCGGCGCCGCAGGTGGTGGTGCTGAGGAAGGGCCATTCGGTGGTGATGCGGTGGATGGTAATAGGGGTAGGGCCGGGGTTGGTCAGGGTAAGGGTTTGGCTGAGAGTCTGCCCGGAGGACGCCTGTCCGAAGTTGAGCAGGCTGCCATCGCCTCCGGTGGGGGTGAGGTTGCCGGTAATGATGAGAGTGCCGGACCCAATGCCGTAGCCTTCGACGTAGCCGAGGCTGGTGAAGGGGGCGCTGCCGTCGGTGGGAGTGGCCTGGGCGAAGAGGGTTCCGGTGAGGTCGCCGTTGGTGAGAGGAAGGAAGGTGACGGAGAAGTTGCAGCTTGCATTTGGCGCGAGGGTGGCACAGGGGGCGTCGGCGAGGACGAACTGGCGAGGTAATGCGAGCGCGAGGGTGAGGGACTTTGCGGTGAGGTTGTTGATGGTGAACTGGCGGGTGAGGCCGGGGCTGCCTGTACTTTGGGGGCCGAAGTCGGCCTGGGCGGGAATGATCTGGAGGCCGGAGTTGTCGGCGGTGTAGGAGCGGGTGAGAGGGACGGTGTAGGTTGCGGCTCCGGTGAGTGAGTTGGTGACGGGGATGCTTAGGGTGTTGGCTGCGTTGGCTGTGCCTGGAGTGAAGCTGACGGTGATGGTGCAGGTGGCTGCGGGAGCGAGGGTGGCGCAGGTGGAGGCTGGGATGAAGCTGGGAGTAGTGACCGAGGGCGTGCCAATCTGGAGGGTGGCGGTTCCGGTGTTTTTGAGGGTGATGGTTTGCTGCGTGGCAGTTGCGCCGGGGACGTTGTTGAAGATGAGGGCGCTGGGTGCGAGAGACAGGCCGGGATCGGGTGCACCGAATCCGGCGAGGGGCGCGACGACGCTCTGGACGCTGGTTTGGATGGTGAGGGTTCCGGTCTCGGGCCCGGCGGCGGAGGGCGTGTAGGCGACTTCGATGAAGCAGGAGGCGGTGGGCGCGAGGGTGCCGGTGCAGGGTGCGCCTCCGGTAGAGGCGCTGCTGATGCTGAAGTCTCCGGTGGTGGTGGGCGGAGTGAGGTTGACGGCGGCGCTGGTCAGGTTAGTGAAAGTAAAGAGCGCGGGCGCGCTGGTGCTGTGGATGGCGATGGGGCCGAAGTCGTTCGTGATGGGCGAGAGGATCAGGCCGGTGAGTGGAAGGCCGTTGCCGGTGAGCGCGAGGGCGTAGGCGTTGCCGTTGGCGCTGGAGGAGAGGGCGACGGTGGCGGTCTGGGGGCCGGTGGTGGGTGGAGTGAATTGCAGGCCGAGCCAGCAGTTGGTGCAGGGGCCGTGTGCCGTAGTGCTGAAGGCAGACGTTGCAGGCTGGCCGTGGCCGTAGCCGATGTCCTCGACGAGGATGGCTTTGAAGGCGGAGGTTGTCGTGGCCGCGGTGAGGGTGGGAAAGGATTGTGTGATCTTGTACCACTGGACGGAGGGCTGGCCGGTGATGACGTTGCCGAAGTCGAGAGTGCCGTTGTTGGTGGTGAGAATGGGAGTGGCAGTTCCGCTGAGGGCAACATACGCGGCCGTGCTCCCACTGCCTGCGGTGACGGCGAGCAGGCCCTGGCGGGTTCCGGGTTGCGAGGGGGCGAAGGTGATGACAACTTTGCAGGTGCCGTGACCGGGGAGAGAGGCAGCGCAGTCGGTGGCTTCGGTAAAGTCTCCGGTGAGTGCGAGGGAGAGTGAGGTGGGCTGGGTTCCGGTATTGCCGATGGTGACGGTCTGCGTGCTGCTGGAGGGGGCTGTGACAGCAATGGCATTGGGGAAGTTCAGCGTCGTCGGCGAGACGGTGAGGTTGGGATTGACGGTGGCTCCGCCAGCTCCGGGGGGTGGGAGGGTCTTGCCGGTGACGAGGACGGCGAGGCCCTGGTCGAGTGAGATGGTGATGGAGTCGCTGGAGGGAGACCGGGCAGAGAGGTAGGTGAGCTGGATCTGGCAGACGGTGTGGGGAAGGAGCTGGCTGGGGCAGCGGTCGGTGAGTGTAAATGGAGAAGGGCTTGGTAAAGACAGGGCGGTGTGCGGGATGGTGGCCGAAGAGTTATTGGAGAGGTAGAGAAAGCGCGGGAGGCGGATGCCTCCGGTGTATTGCGTGCCGAAGTCGATCTCGGCGGCGGAGAGGTTGAGAGCTGCGGCCTCGGCGTAGCCGGTGAGAAGGACGTTGCCGGGGCTGATGGTCCAGTTGGATTCGAGAGGGCCGTCGCTAGCAGGGTCGCTGGACGCGGTGAAGGCGACGGTGATGTGGCAGGTTGCACCGGGAGCGAGAAGTTTGTTGGCCCCGGAGGCGGTGCAGTCACTGGATTGCTCGGTGAACTGGGAACTGGTGGAGGCTGAGGGGAAGCTCTGGTTTTGCTGGCTGAGGTTGGTGATGGTGATGGTGCGCGTGGCGGTGGGACTGGTGGAGGTCTGGACGCCGAAGTCGAGTTCTTTGGGGGAGAAGACGATCGCATTCGGTGCGGTGGTGGAGGCGGGGAGGGTTGCGGTCTGGGTGGCGGCGTTGGCGGCTTCGGCGGTGATGGTGCCGGGGCCGGAACCGCTGAGGGCCATGCTGCACTCGGCTCCGGGATTGAGGGTGGCGGAGCAGTTGGTGGCGAGGCTGAACCCAGTAGCGGTGAGTTGCAGGTTGGTCGCAGCGATGGAGCCGAGGTTGCGCAGCGTGATGTTTGGGCTGTCATCGGTGGAGAGGGCGAGGCTCGGGGCTGCTGTGGCGGGATTGACTTTGGCCAGGTAGGCGGCGGATCCGGCGCACTGGCTGCTTCCGGTGCAGGAGCCGGGGGCGAGGACAGCATCGCGCAAGGTGGAAGGCAGGGCGGCGGTGGGAGCGTTCAAGAGCGGGAGATCGTAGGTCTCGGTGGCGAGGAGGCTGGAGCTGGCAGTGGGGGTTACGGCTCCGGCGAAGACCGGCTGACCGGTGGTGTCCATCGTGAGTGAAGTGAGAGCGACCGGGGCGCTGGCGTAGGCGGCGTTGGTCGTGGGCAGACCGCCGAAGCGCAGGGTTTGATCGATAATGTTCTGCGCGGTGACGCGGCGGGCGAAGCTGTTGCCGATGGTCGAGAGGGTTGGGATGGGGAGAAGCGGTGTGCTCAGGGTTCCGGCGACCCATGCGTCGCCGTTGGGCGCGGGAGTGACGAAGGACTGTGTGCCGGGAGCGAGGAGGACGGACGAGAGGATGGCGCTGCCGTCGAGCGGGATGCGCAGGAGAGTTTGGTAGGAGGTGTTGACCAGCGGCGCGACTACCGTTGCTACGGGAAATTGTCCGAGGGCGACGGCGCCGGAGAGGAGGAGGTTTTGCGCCGTGGAATCGAGCGCCATGGAGGCGATGCCGATTCCGGGGATGAAGGTCGAGAATGCGATCCCATTGCCGTCCGGGGTGAGTTTGGTGAGGAAGCCGGAGTTGATGCCGAGGATCTCGGGAACGAAGGCGTTGAGAGTGGGATAGCCAGGCGAGGTGGTATGGCCCGCGATGTAGGCGTTGCCGGAGGTGTCTGCTGCGATGGCCGACGGGACAGTATTGCCGTTGGCTCCGCTGAGATAGGTGGCGTAGAGAAGTGTGGCGTCGGTGGGATCGAATTTTTCGACGAAGCCGTTTTGCGTAGTGTTGGCGGCAGGAGTTTGCGTGAAGGCGTTGGGAGTGACGGGCAGGTTGGCGCTGGAGATGCTTCCGGTGATGAAGACACCATCGGCGGTGGCGGCGATGGAGGTGACGCCCATTCGTCCGCTGCCGGCGAAGGTGACGAAGATAGGGCTCAGGCTGGCGTCGAACTTGGCGATGAAGGAGTTGGTGGAGGCGTCGGCGCGACTGGGAAAGGCGGCACCGGAGGTCGCGGTGAGGGAGCCCGAGGTCGTCGTTCCGGCGATGTAAATGTTGCCGGACGGATCGAGCGCCAAGGCGACCCCGATGTCGCCCTTTGCGCCGAGCTGCGCCTGGGCGAGAACGGTGGTGGCGTTGGCGTCGGTCTTGAGGAGGCGGACGCCGTCCTTTTCGTCGAGAAGAAGATAGAGGTAGCCGTTCGGCGCGGACTGGACGGCGTTGAACTGGCCCTGACTGGCTGCGGCGCGGAGACCGGTGAAGACGAGCTGCTGGGTTTGCTGGGCGGAGAGAGTGCGAGGAATGAGGGTGCCAAGGACTGCAATGACGCAGAGCGTGAGGCGGAGGGAGGGTCGTGTTTTGGTCATGGTCATCTGGCTGCGGTGGTCCGCTGATTGCAGCCTGCCCTTAATATCCATGGTGTTGCAGGGGATGAGTTGATTTGTTTAAGAAATCATGACCAAGGTATTCGCTCGGTGCCGATTTGGGAAGGCAAATATCAATGGATTGCCGACTCCGTGGAGAGGTCAAGGAGAGAATCGAGGTCACGGCGGCGAAGCTCCTGCTCGAAGGCCGGGTGGTCAAGATGATATTGGATGGCTTGCATGCCGACGGACTCGGCGGCCTCGATGTTCTCGATCTTGTCGTCGATGAAGAGAATTTCGGAGGGATCGGTGTGGAGACCTTCGGCGGCGCAGTGATAGATGGCGGCTTCGGGTTTGGCGAGCTTGAGGGCGTGTGACCAGACGCAGTGGTCGAAGGCGCCGATCCAGTCGAACTTTGCGACGAGGCCTTCTGCCATGGCGTCGCCGATGTTGGAGAGGATGCCGGTGCGGATGCCGGCGCGCTGGAGACGCTGTGCCCACTCGACCATGGGGAGATTCAGGCGCGACCAGAGGTTGACGTCGGCGGCGATCAGCGCGGTGATCTGCTCGGGTGTGAAGGTGGTCTGGGAGCCTGCGGCCACCGCTTGCCAGTAGGTCTGGCGATTGAGGGTGCCGCGGTCGTAGTCGTGGCGGTGCGCCCAGTATTCGCGGTGGAGGTCGGCTTCGGAGAGGGCGCTGAGGGCGAGCACCTGCTGCCAGACGGCGGGGTCGGCGGGCAGGGAGAGAACCTGGCCGAAGTCGAAAAGGACTGCTTTTATGGGGTTCATAGGTTGAGTGCTTATTGTAGGGGATGCGGTAATACTTAACACCGATCGGCACCGATAACACCGATTAAGACGGAGATCGCGGATCGGCTCGGATTGCACGGATTTTAAGGTGAAGGGCGATTTAGCATGGTGGAGTGAGCTTTCGATTCTCTGCGCGGACGGGGTGGGACGTTGGGGAGAGCGGCTTTGCCGAGGCGATTCGGCAGGCGCGCGCTTCCGGGCGCAGGATCTACGATTTAACTATTTCCAATCCAACTATTTGTGGTTTTGAATATGATGTTGCGGATTTATTAGTTCCGCTAAGTGATAAAAAAGCTTTGGTTTATGATCCTGATCCAAAGGGAATGCGGGCGGCTCGGGAGGCAGTGGCAGGATACTACCGGGGGTATGGTGCAACGGTTGATCCTGATGCTCTGGTGCTGACGACGAGCACCAGCGAGGGGTATGGCTATCTGTTTCGACTGCTCTGCGATGCGGGCGATGAGGTGCTGGTGGCGCAGCCGAGTTATCCGCTGTTCGATTTTCTGGCCGATCTGGAGGATGTGAAGCTAAGGCCATATCCGCTGTTTTATGACTATGGGTGGTGGATCGATTTTGCGGAATTGGAGCGGGCGATTGGCCCGCGCACAAGGGCGATTGTAGTGGTGCATCCGAATAATCCCACGGGACATGGAACCAAGGCCGTCGAGCGGCGGAGGTTACAGGAGATCTGCACGCGGCATGGGTTGGCCTTGATTGTGGATGAGGTGTTTCTGGACTATTCGCTCGATCGCGCGGACACGGAAGAGCTGGTCAGCTTCGCGATGGGGTCGCATCCGGTCCTGACGTTTGTGCTGAGCGGGATGAGCAAGATTGCCGGTTTGCCGCAGATGAAGGCGGCGTGGATCGCCGGATTTGGGCCGGAGGTGGATCGGCAGGAGGCGATGGGTCGGCTGGAGGTGATCGCCGATACGTTTCTTTCGATGAATGCTCCGGTGCAGATGGCGCTGCCTTCGTGGCTGGCAGGACGGAAGGGAATTCAGGAGCAGATTCGGAAGCGGGTGCGGGTGAATCTGGCGTGCGCCGAGGGGAGCGGGGTCGAGGTGCTGAGGGTGGAGGCGGGGTGGTGTGCGATCTTGCGGCTGCCGCAAGAGGGTGGGGATCTGGCGGAAAGGCTGCTCAAGGAGAGCGGGGTGGTGATACATCCGGGAGCGTTCTATGGGATCGCTGAAGGGGGGAGAGTGGTGGTTAGCCTGATTGGGCCAGTGGGGGAGTTTGCCGCGGGAATGGAGCGGATTGCGGCTATGGCTGGTGGAATCAAATAAGTAACTAGCTCGTGGGAGCCGGTAATGTAATTGATGAGGTATTTCGATCTAAATTATTGATTTATTGGAGAAATGGATTCGACTCTCGCTCGGCCCCGATGGAGGTCTTTGCACCATGGCCGGGGATGACGGTGACGTTGTCGGGAAGGGTGAGCAGAGAATGGCGGATCGATTGAATGAGCTTTTTGGAGTTGCCCCCGGGCAGGTCGGTGCGGCCGACTGAACCGGCGAAGAGGGTGTCTCCTGCGAGTAGGAGGGACTGCTGGGGGAGATAGAGGCAGACGCTGCCTTCGGTATGGCCGGGGGTGTGGAGGATGGAGCCGGTCAGACTGGTGATGGAGATGACCTGGCCGTCTTCGAGGCTGGCGTCGGGTGGGGCGACCTCGGGGGTGGGAATGCCGAGCCATCCGGCCTGAATGTCCATCATTTTGACCAGGGGCAGGTCGCTCTGGTTGTAGAGGATGGGCGCACCGGTGAGACGCTTGAGGCGCTGGGCCCCGGCGATGTGATCGATGTGGGCGTGGGTGACGATGATCTGCTTGACGGTGAGTTGATGCTTTTCGAGGGTGCTGACGATGCGGGAGATATTGTCGCCGGGGTCGACGACGATGGCCTCGCGGGAGGCTTCGTCGCCGAGGATGGAGCAGTTGCACTGAAGAGGGCCGACGATGAGAATTTCGTGGATCATGGTCTTTTAAAGACTAAAGGCTTAGCGCGGATTTACACCGATTGGACGGATTTTAAAACAGGCAACAGCAACCGCAGGTCCTTCGACTCGGCGCTTTGCGCCATCGCTCAGGATGACAAGTCAGGCGCCGATGACATGAAAAATGCGCAAGCCTTTTGGCCTGCGCATGGGTGAATTTTGAAGGCGGTTATTTCTTCGGGGCGGTCTGGGTGACGGGGTGGGCGGCGCCGGAGAGGACGGAGTGGTCTCCGCTGGAGCGGGAGAGCATGACCGTGAGGGCGATGGAGGTAATCATGAAGAGCACGGCCGACCAGGCAGTGAGCTTGGTCAGCAGCGTGGTCGCGCCGCGAGGGCCGAAGGCCGTCTGTGAACCCTGTCCGCCGAAGGCACCGGCGAGGTCGGCGGAGCTGCCCTGTTGCAGAAGGATGATGCCGACGATGAAGAACGAGACGATGACGTGGACGATCAGGACGAAATAGAGCATCGGAGTAGCTTTACGACCTTCTTAAGCCAGAATGTGTGGACCGGTGCGGAGGAGGGGACTTGACCCCGGATTGCCTTGCGGCCACCCCCGATGCCTTGCGGCGCGAACGCCTGAATCCAGATTAGAGTTTATCACCGAGTATCGTGGGGCCTCAAACTCATTGTTCATGGTTGCCTGGTTTGATGCCCCTGGGAGACGGCGAGGCGGATGATCCTGCCGCTACGCGGAAGGATGACAACAAAAAAGAAGATGAAACCCTACACCAATGGGGATTTTGCGTCAGAGGGCGCTTTCGCGGTTTCTCAGCGCAAGGCCGCGCGCCACCGAGGTGAACTCGTTGCCGGTACGGACGCGACTGGCGGTAAAGCGGTTTTCAAAGATGCGGCGCACCGAAGGGACAAAGCTGGTTCCACCGGTCAGAAAGACGCGGTCCACGGTTTTAGCAGAGATGCCGGTTGACTCTAACAATCGATCGACACACTGTTCGATGGATTGCAGCTCTTCTCCAATCCATGATTCGAAGTCGGCGCGGGTAACATGAGCCTGAATGTCCATGCTGCCGTCGCGAAAGTAGAACTGGGCCGATGCGTTGTGTGATAGCTCGACCTTGAGCCGCTGAACAGCCTGATGCAACTGATAGCCGAGGTCTTCGTCGATGAGGGTGAGGAGGGCTTCAATCTTCTCCGGCTCGAGCGCATTGGCGCGGGCGCTTTTGAGAATCTGATTGACGTTGCGCGTCTTGAGAAACGACAGGTAGTGCCAATGTTCGAGGTTGGCATAGATCCACGCCGGAACAGCAGGCAGCAGCTTATTGAGCGAGCGGGCAAGCGAATCGGCGCCGAGCGCAGGGGAGACGAGCTTGCGCACGATGCGGGCGTCGAAGGCATCGCCGGCGAGGCCGAGGCCGCTGTTACCGAGAAGGTCCTGCGAAGTGCGGCCGCGAGCACGGACGCCGGGACCTACATGGATCAGCGAAAAGTCGCTGGTGCCGCCGCCGAAGTCGCCGATGAGGATGAGCTCGTCATGATCGAGCGTCGATTCGTAGGCGTAGGCAGCGGCGATAGGCTCCATCTCAAACGCAACGGACTCGAAGCCGGCATGAGTGAAGGCTTCGCGAAGTCGCTGAAGCGCGAAGTCATCATCGCCGATCGAGTCGGCACCGACGAAGCGGACAGGCCGGCCCACGGTGGCGTGGCGTATGGCCTGGCCGAACTGCTGCTCGGCACGCAGCCGCAGATCGGTGAGGATGCGTGAGATGAGGTCCTCGATACTGTAGCGGCGGCCGAAGACTTCAGTCCCGGTCAGGGTGCGGCTGCTGAGGTAGGACTTGAGCGACTGAATAAGCCTTCCCTTGTGCTCGGCCTGGAGATAGTGCTCGATGCCGGAGGGGCCGGTAAAGCTTTTAATCTGGGTTCGCCCAGCGTGTTTGTGCTGTTCCAAGTAGAGGATCGAGCGAAAGGACTCAGTGGTTGCCGAGGCAGAAGGGAAGGAGACGAGTTCAACCATGCCTTCGGGGCGAGCGAGGGCGATGGAACTATTGGTCGTTCCAAAATCGATGCCGATAGAGGGCAGGTCTGCGGACGGAAAAGGCATGGTCTTTCAGAATGCCAGATTGTTGGGGCGCGAGGCCAATGGAGGCATTCGAGCGAGCAGGGGACGGAGGGGGCCGATCGTGCACGCGGGGCGGGGAAGTGGGTTATGGGTCGCGGTATTCGCGGCGCTTGAGTTCGCGGAGTGCCTGTTCGTGTCCTTGAAGCGCGGCCTGACGAGTCCAGTGGCGGGACTGAGTGTAGTCGTGCTCGATGCCCTGACCGATGGCGTAGAGGTGGCCAAGCTGGAACTGCGCCTCGGCGTTGCCCTGATCGGCGGCCTTGCGATACCACGCGGCGGCCTGCGTATAGCTGAGCGGAACGCCCTGACCGGTGTAATAGAGGTCGGCCAGCTTCTGCTGGGCTTCGGGAAAGTTTTGTTGGGCGGCGAGACGATACCAGTGGGCAGCTTCGCTGTCGCTTTGCGGGACTCCTTCGCCTTTGCGATACATCAGGCCGAGGTTGTATTGCGCCCAGGCGAGGTTACTGTGGGCGGCGCGCTGGCACCATTCGAACGCTTCAGGGAGGTCGCCAGCGGCATAGTAGCGGAAGCTGAGGTTGGCCTGCGCGTAGGCATGACCCTGCTCGGCGGACTTGCGCTCCCAGTATGCGGCCCAGTATGCGGCGTCGGCGTTGTCTTGCGGCGGGCCTTGTTGCGACTCGACCAGCCCCGCGTCATACATGGTGCTGAGGACGTACTGCGCCTCGGCGTGGCCTTGCTCGGCGGCGAGGCGGAAACCGGCAGCGGCCGCGGCGAAGTTGCGGGCGTTGTAGTCGGCGACGGCGTGCCGGTAGTGGGGATTGGAGGCTGCGTTGGCGGCGTCGCGTCGGCCGCGGGCGATGATGCTGGAGCGCGTGGAATGGAGCGACAGCGCGGCGCCGGTGGGGATGTGCTGCAGACCGGCCTTGAATTTATCTTCCATCTTTATCTTTCATCTTTATGGTCCATCTTTATCGTCCAAGCCCGCTGATCTGGCGGTCGATGAGCTCGAAGCGGCGCTGGGCATCGGCGATCTGCTCGCGGAGGCTGGCGGCGAGCTCGGCGAGGAGGTCGCGATGTTCGCGGGCGGCGGCTTCGGCGTCGAGATGCAGTTGGGCGACTTCGCCGGCGAGCAGCGCGTGCCGCTCGGCGTCGAGGACGGCGATGTCGCGCTGGGCGTGCTGGATCTGGCGCGTGATGCGGAGAATCTCGGCGGCGGCGCCTTCGCCGGCGATGGAGGCGTTGATCTCGCGATGATCGTCGAGCAGACGCTGGAGCGTCTCGGTGTCGCCGCGGCTGTAGGCTTGATTGGCGCGGGCCATCAGCAGGGTAAAGTGTCTCTGCTCGGCGTCATCACGAGCGAAGTCGGGGTGGATGCGCTTGGCGACGTCGCGGAAGAGGGTCTTGAGACTGGGCGGCGGGTCGAACTCTTCGGCTTCGCGGGCATCGCCGAATGCGGCATCATGGGTCTCCTGCGCTCGCTGGCGGGTCTCGTCGGCGCGGCGGCGAGCGGAATCGGAGTCGTAGAGAGCGACTTCGCGCTCGGCGATGCGGGCTTCGAAGGCGTCGAGCTCGGCATAGAGGATGCCGACCTGACGGAGGTAACGGCCTTCGAAGGTCTTGAGCTGAGCGCGGACCTGGGCAAGCTCGGATTCGCGCTCGGCGAGCGTGGTGCGAATGGCGGCAAGCTGCTCGCGCCTGTCGAGCAGGGCGGCGGCGTCCGGGGTTTGCTGGAGGATGATCTCGGCTGTCATGCGGATTTCCGTAAGGAGAAGTTCTATTTTATCGAAGCGATGCCCGGGGACTAGATGCCCGGAGACTCAGGGAATCGCTCTCGGACTTGCCGAGAGATCGACGCGCTGCGGACTCACGGGGTCGAAGTGACCGCCCTGTATAATCACATGCTCGGCGACGAGCCACATCTTTACTTCATGCTTTTGGGCAAACGACGGCGCGGTGAAGCTTGCCACCGGCCTAAGAGCGGCATTGGACGCGACGAACTCTCAGAAGCCGAAATAATCTGTCATCTAAATTGCGGAACCTCGGGACTATATTTCTTTCGGAAAGATTGATGGCATCGGTAGCGGCATCTGATGAGAGGCAGAAAGGCATGGAGATCAGAGAGCATATATGAAACTTTCCAAAATCCTGTTCATTTTGTGTCTGTGCCTGATTGCGGCGGGCGTCGGGGCAACAGTACTCATCAAATGGCGCGGGTTTCGCGCCTCCTCGACGCCTACGGCCGTCGAAGAAGGCGTAGCGCGTTCGCTGCGTAACCTTTCTATTCCATCCGACGAGAAGAAACGAACCAATCCCTATGCGAATGACGACATCGCTTTTGAGCAAGGGCGAGAGCACTTCATGGCAAAATGCGCGACCTGTCATGGGGTCGATGGGCACAGCCGTACTGTAGTCGGTGCGAATGAATACCCGCGCGTGCCCGATCTGCACTCCGATCTCACGCAGCGGATGAGCGACGGCGAGATCCACTACATCATCCAGAATGGCGTACAGTTTACCGGTATGCCTGCAATGCAGGGTATCCACTCAGAGTCGGATTCTGAAAGCTGGAAGCTCGTCTCCTTCGTCCGTAGTTTCCGCTCTCCTACGCAACATGAGGCAGTGCTTCAGAACACTGTGATGGATTCCGCCCACTACGTCGGCTCAGAATCCTGTGCGAAGTGCCACGCGGCGATCTATGAGCGCTGGAAGAAGACTCCGATGGCGAATATCGTCCGTGATCCCAGGGAGCACCCGGACGCCATCATTCCCGACATCCGGACGAATAATATCGCCAAATTCACTCTCGATCAGGTGGCGTTCGTCTATGGCAGCAAATGGAAGCAGCGCTATTTCACCAAATCGGGCGATGATTACTATCCGCTTCCTGTGCAATGGGACATCGGCAACAAGAAATGGATGAAGTACCATGTACCGGATACTGGTGCAGACTGGTGGGCAAGATACTACCCGTCAGACAACATGCAGCGCCCCACCGGGCCGACCTGCGATGGTTGCCACTCGGTGAACTATGACATCCACACCAAGCAGGTCACTGAATGGAATGTCGGCTGTGAGCGTTGTCATGGCCCCGGCAGCGAACACATTGCCCATCCAACGCGCACCAACATATTGAACCCGTCCGCAATGGATAATTTCGCCTCGGACGACGCATGTATTCAGTGTCACTCGCAGGGTCGGCCACGTGCAGGTCTCATTGACGGCAAAGCCTATGATTGGCCGGTCGGCTATCACGTCGGCCTGCATCTAGCCGATTACTGGAAGTTAGAAGACATCAAGCTTGGTCAAACAGATTTCTGGCACTACCCGGATGGGACAGGTCACAAGAACCGGATGCAGGGGAATGACTTTGTGCAGAGCGTGATGTACCGTCATGGCGTGACCTGCGCAACCTGCCACGATGTCCACGGCACCGACAATTACGCCCAACTTCGCGAACCGGCTCAGAAGCTCTGCCTCAACTGTCACGGTCCGAACTCGCCCAACGGGCCGCATACCGCGAGCCTTGAAGAGCATACCCATCACAAGGACGGCAGTCCCGGCAGCCAGTGCGTCTCTTGCCATATGCCAAAGATCGAGTCGCAAGGGGTACCCGGCTCCTTCGTCAGCGCTCACACCTTTCGGTTCATCACTCCGGCGATGACGGAGAAGTACAAGATCCCGAATCCGTGTACCTCTTGCCACACGGACAAATCGACGGATTGGGCAAACAAGCAATTGTTGAGCTGGAAGACGGCATCACCGTGGCGAGCGGAGCAATGAGCAATCTGAATGCGACTGTCATTCCAAATCGCCTTACGCCGATTGTTGTGTGTTTCCTTCTTTGGTGACACTGGATAGCTTATGTGGGTCTTCAGTTGAACCTCGGGCATAAGAAGGACAAGGAACCACCCTTGGAGAAACAGCTACCGATTCCATAACGGGCTTCGTTAATGTAGCTGAGCCGCCGCCACAATTCGGAAGCAGGTTGAGTCCGCATTGGCACGGGAGATTTCATCGGCCTTGACGCTGCCGCCAAAGACGGTGCTCCCGACCGTCGAGACCGGTAGGTGCCGTGAGCAAACTGACGGCCCGGCGTGTTCCGATCGAACCTCGGAGGCGCTTTCATTGGCAAAGGAATCTTCAGATTTATACACATCGGTACCTACAGAAAAGTCTGGCTCTAGGCGCACGCCCTCGCACCGTCTTGGACGAAAAACCGAGGTAAACTATTGATTTATCAGAGTATTTTCTTGATCGAGGAGGTCTAAGGAAGTGCCGGGAAGTTCACGCTTGGTTGCCCCCCAGGGATTCATGCTCGCTGAAAACAAAAGAGATAGTTAATTTTTCAGCTAAATGTACCCCTGTGGATACCCCACAAAATTTGCAGCTTACGGAGGATTCTTTGATTCGAATTCCGTGTATTTTTGGGAATCACATCGTCCATAACAAGGGATAGTTGATCTTAAGCAACGCACCTCAAGATTAGAACAAGCGAGAGTCGAAAGGGTGCTCATACATCGCAATAATTTTCAGAAGGTTGACTTCGACATGCAGCGGGTTCACCAGCACATTCCATGTTTCCGGTACAAGCACGCTTGGCACTTGCAATAGCAAGGAACGCTTTTCAGAGAGCCAACGGTCTCCAATCGCTTGCGTAGCGTTCATATCCTCTGCCCAATTCGGAGATAACGAATCGGCTTGAACCTTTTCGATGGATAACGACTCCGGCCCTTCAATTCTCAATACCTGGAAACGCTCAGGTCGATCCTCAGAATCGATCTCGATATGGACGAGTGTTTCGAGCAGGGCCGTCGCAGGGTTCAGAGTGCAATAGATAACTGGATGGCCTTTTGTGTGCCAACGCCCGGACACATACAGGCCACCTACTCCATCCAAGCTCTGATAATTGCTGACTCGCCACAGGATCATAGAACAATACTCACGCGGCAAATCCGTAATCGAGTTGCAGGAGCATCTCTTCTACCAGCCGTGCTCCGGCTTCTGTGCGCAGCATCTCCAGCGGGCTGCGCCCCTCAAAACGAGACTTCTCCTTGCGTAGCCATCGCGCAGCCTTGGCGTCGTCACCGAAGACCTCTTCGGCCAGGGAGGTGATGCGAGCGATCCGAACGGCGCGGTCGGATTCATCGTGAGTCAGAGACTCACGGCGGGTCTTCCGATGAACCAAGGTCCGGCGTGGAACGATGAAGCTGTAGATTTCTTCATCGCTCATCCCATGATGGGATAGCGACTCAACCGAAGTGAGAGGAAGACGTTCATCCACCAAACGGGCAAGATCACGGTCGGAACGGAGAGGTGTCATTCCGAGCTTAACTTCAATGCGACGATAAAACATCGCTGGTTCCCGCTTTTCACGAACTTCGGCAGTTTGAGCCATCATGTCCCTTCCAGGCAATATGCCGTAATTATATGGGCACATTGCTCAAGCCGCAACCGGGTCGGATCACTCACGAGAACCGCGTTTATAGGGACTGAAAAACTCACCCCAGGCGGGGTTGCACCCGACGCTTGAACATTACAAACGCTCCGTAGCCGGCCATGACACCGAATGCATTCAGAATCACGTCGTCAATGTCGAAGATACCTACACGGAAGACAACCTCCATCACCTCGAAGATTAGCCCGGTGAAAACTCCGAGGATGAGCGCCTTCTGCCATGAGATGGATCGAAAGACAAGTGGAGCGAGAAGTCCTATCGGCATAAATGGAATGATGTTCCCGATCAGGTTCACCAAGGCTATCAAGTGATTTCCCCGGCCAAGGAGCAGCGGAGCAATAGTCTTGAACGGGACAAAGTTGCCAGGACCTGTATGAGAACCGGCAAACCTGAGCCTCAGATGTCCTATACGAACGGCAGGCATGGCCTTGAAGACCACGAACTTGATCAGAATTGCGCTATATGCGATGAGAGCACACGCTGCCAGCCAACACGTTCGTTTCGCCTTCATGCCACTCCTTTGTACAGACACCAGAAATTCTCAGAATGAGTACACATCATAGTTCCACAGTCGTGAAGCGTCAGTACTGATATGTCGGCTCATGGGAAGTAATAGTTTTTGCCAATCACTACCTCCCTGCACGTTTTCCGTTACTAATCCCTTGATCACTTCCGGAATACCCATGATCGACCGAGTAAGGGCTATCCGTGATTGATCTGGCAGGCTCCTTGCCACTCGTGCTTCGCGTCGCAAAAAGTGTCCGTTGTTAGAACCAGACGACACCTTTAGACTCGACACATGGCGCTCAAACGGATGGACAACGTAGGAATCGTCGTCGAGGATCTCGAATTAACGATTGATTTCTTTCAAGAGCTCGGCCTTGAACTCGAAGGGCGGGCCATTCTCGAAGGAGAATGGGCAGGACGTGTCACCGGGCTTGCCGATCAGCGCGTCGAGATTGCCATGATGCGCACACCGGACGGCCACAGCCGTCTCGAGCTCTCCCGTTTCCTCACGCCGCCTGTCGTCGCGGATCACCGCAACGCCCCGGTGAACGCTCTAGGCTACCTCCGCGTCATGTTCGCGGTTGACGACATCGACGAGACGCTTGACCGGCTTCGCAAGCACGGCGCCCAGCTCGTAGGCGAAGTCGTCCAGTATCAGGATTCGTATCGGCTCTGCTACATCCGCGGGCCTGAAGGGCTTCTCATCGGCCTCGCCCAGGAACTCAACTGAGCGCGATGGGGACTCAGCGATTCGAAAGTTGAACCGGATCGGTCCTCGGAAGATTGAAAAAATTGCCAACTCCCTAATTGCCGACAATCCGGCCCAAATATAACCTTTGCTTACCAGAGACTTGGCCGTCCGCTTCTAGAAGCGCCCGGAACTGAGATATAGGGCTCGAATTTCAAGCGTGGCGTACACTTGGGGGGTCGCTACGCGAACAGAAGGATCACGCCAAGCTTTCCGACGCACGATGTTCCCGGAGGGATTCCGGTGTCGAATGCCCTCTTCCCAAGTACAAAACCCGTCGCCCAAAAGCGCATCACCTGAGATTCCAGTCGTGGCGATCGGGGCATCGGCAGGCGGTCTGGAAGCTCTTACGGCGATTTTGCGTGCTTTGCCTACAGACATCGCCATGGCATTCATGCTGATTCAGCATCTCGACCCTAAGCGCCATAGCATTTTGCCAGAACTGCTTTCGAAGGCGACCACGATTCCTGTACTGGAAGCCGTCGATGCGATGAAGATCGAGTCGAATCGCATCTATGTGATGCCCAGTAATGTGGATATTTCGATTACCGATGGCCACTTTGGGCTGACAGCGCGAGTCGCAGACCACAAACAGCATTTGCCCATCGACATCTTCATGCGCTCTCTCGCGGATGTTCGCAAAAGCCAAGCCATCGGTGTCATTCTCTCAGGCACCGCCTCGGACGGCACCGCGGGGGTTGAAGCGATTCGCGCCGAAGGTGGCGTGACCTTCGCGCAAGATCCGGAGACAGCGAAGTTCGATGGCATGCCTCGGAGTGCGATTGAATCCGGCTGCATCGATCATGTTCTATCTCCCGAGAAGATTGCGGCGAAATTGGCCTGGATGAGCACTCATCCAAACCTACAGCGAAAGCAGGCAGATTCCCACGAGGAGCCGAAGAATGATGACCGCGTTTTCGATTCGATTTTGAAATTAGTGAGCACTTTGCAGGGCGCTGACTTCACCAAATACAAACCCAACACCATTCATCGGCGTACGCAGCAGCGTATGGCCGCTCTCAGGATTGTTTCCCTTGCCGCCTATCTCACCTATCTCGGAGAGCATCCGGAAGAGGTGGCAACGCTCTCCAATCACGTCCTGATTCCTGTAACAGAGTTCTTTCGCAATCCGGAGGTCTTTGAGGATCTTGCAAATACGGTTTACCCGGCAATTGTTGGAGAAAGGGCAGATGGAACGCTCCGTATATGGGTCGTCGCATGCTCCAGCGGAGAAGAGGTGTATTCGCTGGCGATGACCTTGCTGGAATTTCTGGGTGCAAGAGCAGATGGTATCCGCATTCAGATCTTTGGCACGGACATTAGTGAGAAAGTGATTGCGAAAGCCCGCTCCGGCACCTACCCCGACAGCGCCATGAAGAATATCTCAGCGGACCGCATCGCAAAGTTTTTCACGAAAGTGACTAGCGGATACAGAGTTAATAAAGCGATTCGCGATCTCTGTGTCTTTGCGCGTCAGGATGTCACCAAGGATCCTCCATTTTCAAGCCTGGATCTTATCTCCTGCCGGAATTTCCTGATCTATGTTCAACCGGAATTGCAGGAAAGAATCATCTCGACCTTGCACTACGCCTTGAATTCATCCGGCTTTCTGCTGCTGGGAAACGCCGAGAGCGCAGCCTCTTATCCGCAGATGTTCACGCCGCTCAATAAGAAGAGCAAGATCTATTCCAAAAAGGTTGGCAATCACCGCCAACAGCGTATGTTCAAGACAAGCAGGACTCCCATTCAAGCGACTGCATTGCCCGTAACGAAAGCGCAACCCATTAGCCGCGCCAGCCAGAATGAAGCAGAGCTGCAACAACTCGCAGATCGAATCGTACTGAAGGAGTGCGCCCCACCAGGTGTGATCGTCAACGATACCCTCGAAATCCTTCAGTTTCGTGGGCGAACCAGTCCCTATCTGGAGCCTGCATCCGGACGTGCGAACCTCAACATCCTGAATATGGTCCGCGAAGAGCTGGCCATCGCCCTGCGTACCACCATTGCCTTGGCCAGGAAAAACGCTGTTCCAGTCAAGAAGAATGTCTTTTTTGAACACAACAAGAAAAAGCGTGCAGTGCATTTGTCCGTGATTCCCATGGACGAATCGGCTTCCGGGATGGGGCGGTGTTATCTCATCCTCTTTGAGGACGCAGCCCTTCCGATCGAGCCACATGACAAAACGGGTTCGCGCCTGCCTTTGAAGACAACCGTTCTTGCCCGGAGAGCACTTCTTGAGCAGAAGCATGAATTGCAGGCTGCACGCGCTCTGCTCAAGGAACATCTGGGAGCACAGGAAGCGCTTCGCGAAGATTATCAGTCTGCAAACGAAGAGATGCTCTCCGCGAACGAAGAGCTACAAAGCACGAACGAAGAGTTGGAAACCTCGAAAGAAGAACTGCAGGCTACCAATGAAGAACTGAACACGGTCAACGATGAGTTGAACAGCAACAATTCCACCCTTCACCTGCTTGGCAATGACCTGAAGAACCTGCTCGAAAGTACCGTAATTCCTATCGTGATGGTGGATAAGGGCCTGTGTATACGCCGCATGACTCCTACCGCGGAGGCCGTCTTTAAGGTGCTTCCATCTGACATTGGACGCCCCATCACCGATATCAGACCGGATCTCAACCTCGATCTGAAGCCTTTGCTTACAACCGTTCTCAGGGATGTCGTGAACCTTGAGCGCGAGGTGCAGGATCAGCAAGGCCATTGGTATCGGCTACAGGTGAAACCCTACAAGACTCTCGATGACCGCATTGATGGCGCGGTCTTGATCCTCATGGATATCGATGTGATCAAGAAGCGCAATCAGGAGCTGGTGCTTGCGGGCGAATTTACGAAGTCCATTATCGATACCATGCCGGAGCCTGTGCTGGTATTGAGCGCCAGCTTGCGTATCCTCATGGCCAATCATGCGTTCTACCAAGCCTTTGAAGTGGAGCCAGAGGCAACTCTGAATCAACTTGTCTATAACCTGGGAGATGGACAGTGGAATAAGCCTGATTTGCGAACTTTGCTGGAGGAGGTCCTGCCGCACGACAGAAACTTCTTGAATCACGAAGTCATATACGACTTCCCCGGCATCGGCTGGAAATCTTTCATGCTCAGTGGGCGCTACATGGTGCAGGAGCCGGATGCGGCGCCCCTGATCCTCTTGTCGCTCACTGATATGACGAAACGCAAGAAGATCGAAGCTGCGCTGATTCAAGCGGAGAAGCTGGCCATTGCGAGCCGCCTGGCGGCGACCATCGCTCATGAGATCAATAATCCGCTGGAAGCGATCACCAACCTTCTCTATCTCGCCTCGACCGGCGATGATGCAGCAGCCGCGAAATTATATGCAGCCCAGGCGCTGGAAGAGGTCGGCCGCGTGTCCCACATCACGCAGCAGACGCTCAAGTTCTACCGGCAATCTACAGCCCCATCGTCGGTGCAGGTCTCCGAGATATTGGATTCTCTGCTTGTGCTGTACCACGGAAGGCTGCTTGCCAATACCATCTCGGTCCATCGCCAATATCGAGAAGGACCACCGGTTCTGTGCCTGGCAGGAGATCTTCGTCAGATCTTTGCGAACATCATCGGGAACGCGGTTGATGCGATGAAGTCGGGAGGCTCGCTCACCATCCGGGTGAGCGCATCGTTCGATTGGCGTAATCAAGAACAAGCAGGCATCCGTACTACAATTGCAGACTCCGGTACCGGGATGGATACTGAGACGCTCCGCAGACTTTATGAACCATTCTTTACGACCAAAAACGAGACTGGCACCGGGCTCGGAATGTGGGTGTCCGCTCAGCTGGTCGAACGGCTGCAAGGCGATCTGCGGGTATCGAGCACGATGCGCTCTGGCAGGAGTGGGACAGCCTTTTCCCTATTTTTACCCCTTGAGTTATCGAAGTAGAGAAGTTCTTTCAAGGTTGGTGAATTCACCCTCGTCCAGCCTTACCAGACCGACGCCGAAAGCGGCATTCGCGAGCGTATCTTCGGGAGCACCCCACATGATAGCGGCAAGAAGGCGTACCTCTGCGCCCTCCGCAGTCGCACGCAGCTTATCCCTGCCTAGGATTCACCCTCATCCACTTTTGCACTCTGCCACAATGGATAAGGCAGCCCTGCCATCCGGTTGATCACAAAGGCCTGAGCCGTCAACAACACAACCGCAATCTCAATCACGATCAGGTAGTACGGTGTCGACAGTATTCCCAGCGCGACAATCAGCGTGGTGGCTCCCGCCGGAGGATGGTTCACCCGCAACAGGACCATAAAGGCACCCGTAAACGCCAGCGATAGTGCGGCCGATAGGATCCTGGGCAAGTAAACACCGTCGTGGAAGTTTGGAGCACCGTGCTCCAACCCCGCGACCCAGAAGGCTCCATAGCCGCAAGCCAGCCCAATTGCGTGGCCAAGAATTGCGTTGCGAGGACTCGATGAACGCCCCATCGGTGAAAAGAAGAAAAGATACGCCGTCGGTCCCAGCGAGGGAAAGACGAACGGTGTTTCACTGATCACAGCCAGCAGAGCCAGCAACGCAATCGTTACGAATCCATTGACGAACACATACAGCGTCCAGATCAGCAACGGAGGAAAATGGTTTAGCAGCCAACTCAAACGCAGGTGTGCCAGCGCCGTATTGACATTCTCCGAGCCAACGCGCGGAGGCCGAGGTTTCGATCTCTGGGGCATCAGATATTCGGCAGCAGGTCGAAGTATTCGTCGTCTTCGTTGCTCCCGCCCTCACCCTTGCCCACGTCCTTCTCGCTGGCAACAAACTCGATCCGTTCAATCCACTTCACCATCTTGTAGCCCAACTGGTTCTCCACCCGTAGCCGTAGCGGAGAGCCATACGTCTCCGTCAGTGGCGCACCATTCATCTCCAGCGCGAGGATGCACTCTGCCTTCAACACATTCTCCAGGCTCTGTGTGTCGTAGTACTCCGCCCCGTACAGCGAATATCCGAACGAGAAAAACGCTAACACCTGCGCCGAAGGCAGCGGCCTCACTAGCTCCACCAGCTTCCGGATCGGCACGCCACCCCACTCCGCCACACCGGACCAGCCCTGGATGCAGTGGTGCATGGTAATAAATTCCTCCGTCCCCAGCGCCCGCAACTCCTCCAGCGAAAGCTCCACCGGATTCTCGACCAGTCCATCGACCTTCAGCCTGTAGTCGGCAAACTTGCCCGCCGCCATCGCCTTCCAGTCCTCCCGCACCGGCAGCTTCCCATTCGGCCAGAAGTGCGGCGAGATATGGTCTTTCGTATACTTCTCCGCCGGCTGAAAGCGGTTCAGACTCGCCAGCAGCAGCGGATACGCCACCGCCTTCTGTGCATGTTGTAAAGCGCGCGGATACTTCCACGAGATGTGATGTGCTGCGATCCACGAAAGTATCACAATCGCAATCCCCACAAACCCCAAAATCATCCCAATCGGGTGGAGATCGTCACGCCCCATCACAATATGGTTCATATTCCGCTGAAAGCCCGTCATCACGATCAGCGTCACATGCACCACGATGAAAGCGAGAAATCCGTTCAACAGCAGAAAGTGGATCGACCGCGCCGACTGACGCCCCCCGAACAGCTTCGGATACCACTGGAAGCGGTTCACCAGAGCCGGCGACATTGCCAACCCTGTCATGATCGAGAGCGGCGCCATCACAAACACCGTCGCGGCATACGCAATCTGCTGTAGAGCGTTATATCCATAGAACCCATTCGGCTCCGGCGGAAAGTGGAAGTTCGCATAGTACACAAACGTCCTCCACGCCTCCGTCACTGTATCCCACGATGTCGGTACCAGACGCATCCACTGGTCGGTCGTAAACAGGCAAACGACAAAAAATATTCCGGTCAGAATAAACCCATACACCGTGATGAAGTGCCACGATCGCGCCACTCCCACGGTGTGCCGGTATCCCGGCAGCGCAACGACCGGCGAGATGTATCGCGCGTCATCCTTCGCAGTCCACACGTGGTCTTTCGGGACGCGGATCGGCGTAAATCGGATCCACTCGGACCCCGGCGTGCAGTCATTGTTGAAGTAGAGCCGGGGATGGTCCATCAGGATCGACAGTCCGCTCCGTATCAATAACATTAAAAAGAGGAAATTGAAAAAGTGGCTCCACCGAACCCACCCGGGAAATCCATGCGGCCCGCTCATCTGCCCTTCGACGAATTGCGGCAATGCCGGCAGCTGTGGAAGGCCATAGAGCATCACCTCCACCCACGCAATCACTACCGGAACCAGAACCAGGGAGAAAAGGACAATCAAAACCGAGGGCCGTATCCAGATGCGAAATCGGCGGTCCTCAGGATAATGTACGGCACGATGCGCACCATCGAACGAGATCATGAAGTTGCCTCCAACTCAGTATGCTCTTCAGCTTTCGATCCGTTGGTTTAAATCTATGCTTGCGTCCGATTAGCAGTCTACTTGATACAAAGCATCAGGTCTTGGTGCCTATAGGGCCCCCAAAACACTGAACAGCTGAATTGCCAATAACGAAATTGATTTGATTAATGGGAATGGCCGCTTTGAGCAATGAAGGGGTGTAATGTCGGGGGAGCAGACTCTCGCAGGACGGTGCCATGCGTATTCTCGTCGTGAATAGTGGATCTTCATCGCTCAAATTTTCGATGTTTGACTCGGGCTCCACACAGAGCAGCTCGGAGCCACGCTGCTTTTTCGACGGGGAGGTGAGCGGAATAGGCGGTCCAGGCACGAAGCTTGCCCTTCGAGCAGCGGATGGGGCAAGTCATCTGAACCGAGGGCTGGCGCAGGCTAAAGCGGAAACGCCAGTGGAAGCGATTCGGCTGGTTCTGGACGCAGTGTGTGCGTCAGGGATGCCTAAGGTGCAGGCAGTCGGTTATCGCGTGGTGCATCCTGGAGCAAAACTAGACGAGCATCAGAAGATCACGGCGGAGGTGCTCCGCGACCTGGAAGAGGCGGTGGCATTTGCCCCGCTGCATGATCCTACAGCGATTGCAGTGATTCGCGAGGGAATGGCTCGATTTCCAGATGTGGCCCACTATGCCTGTTTCGACACCGTGTTCCACCGGACGATGCCGAAGGAAGCCACGACCTATCCGGTGCCGCGAGCTTACCGTGAGAAAGGAGTTCGACGATATGGATTTCATGGACTCAGTTGCGAGTCGATTGTGCGGCAGATGCGTGCAGAAGTCGGTGAATTCCCGAAGCGCATGGTCATTGCGCACCTCGGCAGCGGATGCAGCGTAACAGCATTGGCAGACGGATGCTCCGTCGATACGACGATGGGCCTGACGCCGACAGGTGGGATCGTGATGGGAACGCGACCAGGCGACCTCGATCCCGGGTTGGTTCTGTATCTTCTGCGGAAACAGAAAGGCGACAGGGACGAAACCATCTCGACGGTAGAGACGATATTGAATCACGAATCAGGAATGGCTGGACTGACCGGGATGGCGAACGATATGAAGACGGTGCGCAAGGCGGCGGCAGAGGGAGATGAGCGAGCCCTGCTGGCGCTGAAGGTATTTACGCGCAGTGTGACAAAAGCTATCGGTGGGTTCTGCTGGCTTTTGGGTGGGTTGGATGCGATTGTATTTGCGGGCGGGATCGGCGAACACGATCCGCTGAGCCGGATTGAAATCCTTTCCGACCTCCAGAATCTTGGAGTTTCGATTAATCCCACGCTAAATAACGGGCGGAGGCACAGTGTCCTTCGGATTAGCGCATCTGAATCAAAGACAGGTGTTTTTGTAGCTTCTTCCCAGGAAGATCTCATGATCGCCTTGCATGTAGATCGCATGGCCCGATCAGATAAGTAATTCAGAAGTTTCGACCACGTCTTACTCACGTCATTGCAGAGGCAGCCTCCATGAACACCAACTTTTCTCCATCCTTTCAGCCGAACGATTCATCGCCTGAAGATGCATCTCTGACCTCCGATGAACTATGCAGGATGGACGCATACTGGCGCGCCTGCAACTATCTGTGCGCAGGCATGCTGTATTTGCGCGAGAATCCGCTACTGCGTGAGCCGTTGAAGGCGGAGCATATCAAGAACAGGCTGCTCGGGCATTGGGGCTCCGATCCGGGGCAGACCTTTACGTGGGTGCATCTAAATCGGCTCATCAAGAAGTACGACCTTGACATGATCTACCTTGCCGGTCCAGGGCACGGAGCACCGGCGACGCTCTCGCACAGTTATCTCGAAGGTGTCTATTCCGAGATCTATCCGGCAATCAGCGAGGATGCGGCCGGCATGCAAAAGTTCTTCAAGCAATTCTCGTTTCCTGGAGGGATCGGCAGCCACTGCACGCCGGAGACGCCGGGGTCGATCCACGAAGGTGGCGAACTGGGGTATAGCCTCTCACACGGATTTGGCGCGGCATTCGACAACCCGGATCTCATCGTGACTGTAGTCGTGGGAGATGGTGAAGCAGAGACGGGACCGCTGGCAACGTCATGGCACTCGAACAAGTTCCTGAATCCGATCCGCGACGGTGCGGTGCTGCCGATTTTGCACTTGAATGGTTACAAGATAGCGAATCCTACAATTCTGGCGAGGATATCGCCGGAGGAACTCAATAGCCTGTTCCGGGGATATGGCTGGACGCCTTATGTAGTGGAGGGGGATGATCCGGCAGTGATGCATCAGTTGATGGCCAGTGTGACAGAACAGTGCATACAGGAGATTCGCGCGATCCAGCATCAAGCTCGAAGCGCTAGTGTGGAAGTGGCTCCGGTGAGACCGCGATGGCCGATGATTATTTTGCGATCACCGAAAGGGTGGACATGCCCGAAGGAGTTGGATGGGCACAAACTGGAAGGATCGTGGCGGGCACACCAGATGCCTATTCTCGATCCGGCGACAAATCCGGCTCATTTGAAGTTGCTTGAAAAGTGGATGCGCAGCTATAGACCGGAAGAATTGTTCGATGAACAAGGCATGCTGATTCCCGAGTTGAAGGAGTTGGCACCATGCGGTTCAAGGCGCATCAGCGGCAATCCGCACGCAAATGGAGGGGTGCTGAGGAAGCCGCTAGATCTACCGGATTTCCGTGAGTATGCCGTGAAGATGAAACAGCCGGGCCAGCTGGAGGTCTCTTCAACCGACACGCTTGCTCACTTTCTGCGAGATGTCATGCGGAAGAATATGAATAGCTTCCGAGTATTTGGGCCAGATGAAACCGCTTCAAACAAACTTCAAGTGATCTATGAGGCGAGCGGGAAGACGTGGATGGCGGAGATGAAGCCCGAGGATGCTGACGGTGGAGACCTTTCGACCGATGGACGGGTGATGGAAATGCTGAGCGAGCACACTTTGGAGGGGTGGTTTGAAGGGTATGTGCTGACCGGGCGGCATGGCTTCCTTTCCACATATGAGGCGTTCGTCCACATCATCGACTCGATGTTCAATCAACATGCGAAATGGTTGGAAAAGAGCAAACTGGAACTTCGGTGGAGGGCACCCATCTCATCGATCAACCTGTTGATTACATCACTGGTATGGCGGCAGGACCACAACGGATTTACGCATCAGGACCCGGGATTTCTCGATGTAGTGACAAACAAGAGCCCCGAGGTGACACGGATCTACCTACCTCCGGATGCGAATTGCCTGTTGAGCGTGACGGACCACTGCCTGCGCAGTACAAACTATGTGAATGTAATCGTCGCGGATAAGGCGCTTCATCTTCAGTATCTGGATATGGACACGGCAGTGAAGCATTGCACGAAGGGCATCGGAATATGGAATTGGGCTAGTAACGATGAGGGGCAAGAACCCGATGTCGTGATGGCTTGTGCGGGCGACATTCCGACGTCGGAGTCGCTGGCCGCTGTCTCAATTCTGAGAGAGCGATGCCCTACGTTGAAGATTCGCTTTGTCAATGTGGTCGATCTGTTTCGCCTTATGCCTGAAAGCGAGCATCCTCACGGCCTATCAGATCGAGAGTTCGACAGCCTGTTTACCAAGGACAAACCAGTGATCTTCAACTTCCACGCATATGCCTCGCTGATCCATAAGCTGACGTACCGAAGAACGAATCACGATAACTTTCATGTGCGGGGATACAAGGAAAAGGGCAACATCAATACACCACTGGAACTCGCGATCTTGAATCAGGTGGACCGATTCAATCTGGCGATCGATGTAATTGATCGAGTACCGACGCTGCAAACGACTGCGGCCCACACTAAGGAATGGCTCAAGGAGCAGATTATCGACTGCGTAAATTATGCGCACGAGAATGGGATTGATCGTCAGCAGATACGAGAGTGGAAGTGGCCAGGGGAAGGCTCTCAAGCTTGATCTCACTTCGCGCTGGGCTAACGTGCAAATCTCGATAGAGGGGCGACTGGCGAGGCTACCTTTCGTAACTTCATCCGTTGGGATTCCCCAGCCATTCGCAACGCGATCGATGCCGCGTTTGAGCACTTCGGCTGCATTGACGTGATCTTGAACAACGCTGGCTACACCCTCTTCGGAGTTGCCGAGGAGCGAACCTGCGAGCAAATTATTAGCCAATGTGATGGGCTCTATTCTGGTAGTTCGCGCGGCATTTACCTCACCAAACGTCTGACCGTACTCGAAGTCCAAAAAGAAATTGTTCTCTCCACGGACGCAGAGGCGTAAGCCTCTTTGGAAATAGATTAAAGCACGGTTGATCTAGAAAGCTTAGAAAGCGGCCTGTGTACTGACAGCCGTGTTGTCGGAAGCTATCCGCGTAACTCCCCGATCACGAGCAATTCGGAAGTTGGGCTAAATAGTGATTACTTCCGCATCGCTGACCATACGCGAGGAACACGAACCAATGGCTCCTCAATGAGTGCATTGGCCTGTTATTACCAACTGAGATCCAACTTCCGGATTGCCAGTCACTTAGGAAGGGCTGGTAGCCGAGCCGGAGCGGCTCCAGATACAGTCTTTGATTTACCCGTATCGAACTGCTCACTCGATAGAATCGGTGCATGCGGAAAGTCGTGATTATCGGTCTCCCTCCCGTTCAGATTCTCGATGTTGCAGGTCCGCTGGAGGTCTTCTCGAATGCGCCTGACTATGAGGTTGTCCTTGCCAACCCGGGCACTGAACGCAGTCTGCAGACTAATCGCACGATCGTACTTGGTGATGCCACGCCGAGCGCCGAGATCGCTGGACCGATTGACACGCTGATACTTGCTGGAGGGCCGGGTGCAGAAAGCGGGATCTATGATCCCGAGTTCATTGCGTGGATCGCGTCTGCAGCCAAGCATTCGCGTCGGGTCGCGTCTATCTGCACAGGTGCATTTCTGCTGGCGGAGGCAGGTTTGCTGGATGGGAAAGAAGCCGTCACGCATTGGAGTTTTTGCGAGCGGCTCGCAAGAGAATATCCGTCGGTGCGGGTGCGCTCCGATCCTATCTATGTCCGCGATGGTTCCACCTATACCTCGGCAGGGATAACCGCCGGAATTGACCTCTCGCTAGCCCTTGTGGAAGAAGACCACGGGCACGAGGTATCGTTACGGATTGCACGGTTCCTTGTGATGTTTCTGGTGCGTCCGGGTGGTCAGGCACAGTATAGCCACATGCTTTCGCATCAATCGACGGCAGCCACACCATTGCGTGAGCTTCAAGTATGGATGCTGGAGCATCTTCGCGAAAATCTTACGGTCGAAGCACTCGCCGAGCGTGTCGGTATGAGTGCGCGCCACTTCACACGTGTATGTTTGCGCGAAACAGGCATGAATCCGGGGCAGTTTGTCGACCGAATGCGCGTTGAAGCAGCGCAGCAGATGATCGATTCGTCACCTAAAGGACTGAAAGAGATCGCAGACGCCTCCGGCTTTAAGTCAACGGAAGCCATGCGGCGTGCCTTCTCCAGAATTCTTGGCATCACCGCAGCTGAATATGCGAGCCGTTTCAGAAGTCCGCTATCGCGTACATCCATGTCAGAAAAGCCGATGTCCTAGTTTGCTGCAAAGTTGTCGTGGCGCTCGGATACTGCACGTTCTAGCGTGTAGAAGCAATCAACCGCGCTGGAGGCGCTTCCTCATGACAACATCGACACAGACCATTCCATCCTCACAGCTCTCAGGCATTCCCGTTCCGGACAGCAAACTTGCAGGTGAGATCACTTCGTTCATCCGCGATACCGAGTCCGTACTTCTCTTCAATCATTCCAGCCGCGTCTATTACTTCGCCGCGCTTGCTGGCCAGCGTCGCGGACTCAAATTCGACACTGAGCTTTTGTACGCAGGAGCCATGTTTCACGACCTTGGGCTCGTGCCTGCCTATAGCAGTGCCTCCGATCGCTTCGAGGTCGACGGAGCAAATGCCGCGCGCGATTTTCTACAAGGGCACAATCTCTCAGAGCAGGAGATAGAGCAGGTATGGACATCGATCGCGCTGCATACAACGCCGGATATTCCCAAGTATATGCATCCGGTCGTCGCACTTCTGACCGCAGGCGTTGAGATGGATGTGCTTGGCATCGACTACAGCAATTTCCAGGAAGCGGATCGTGCAGCGATCGTGCAGCGATATCCCCGCACTCCGCATTTCAAGGAAGATATTTTGCAGGCCTTTTACGATGGGATAAAGCACAAGCCGGAAACGACCTTTGGAAACGTAAAAGCAGATGTGCTGGCAGACAAAGATCCTACGTTTCGCCGCGGCAACTTCTGCTCTGTGATTCGCAACTCCCCTTGGCAAGGCTAAAGGCGAAAGGGCGGTCGAACGAGTGTCAAAGAAAAACGCCTCCCGGCATTCGGCTTTTGGATCGAAGTCGATTCGGAAGCGGCCTCGAGAGCGAACTGCACGAGCACACCAATTCGCGACTCCAAGCCTTTCACAATCGCCCCAGCGTCGTGCGGACCCGATTAATTCAGCAATGCAGATTGCCTTAAGTTCAACTTACCTCATCAACGTGTCTCTTCCTGTCGTTGCATCGAATATTGCGACGGGTGAAACTACTTCGTCCGAATGATGAGTTTGCCGGGATTGCCAGCAACCAAGCCACTATAAGCACGGTCTGCTTCTTCCATTAGCAATTCAGCTTTGACAAAAGCTTTCAATGCCCCGGAATCGAAAAGCTTGCCTAGTGCGGCTAGTTGTTCTCCATCCTGCTCGACGATGAAAAAAGCACTCTTTACTCGTGGATCGGTGCTCGATTCTGCATCCGCAGCAATCGTGACCAACCTGCCACCAGGCTTGAGAAGATCCCAGGACCTCTCCAGGGTCTCTCCGCCCACAGTATCGAAAATTACATCGACCAGGCCTGCCTCTTCAAAATGGCGCTCCCGATAATCGATGACCTCATGGGCTCCAGCCTGCTTTACAAAATCGACGTTCCCCTTGGACGATGTGGCAATCACATATGCTGCCTGCGATTTTGCAAGTTGAACCGCGAAAAGCCCCACTGCCCCTGCCCCTCCGTGTATAAGGACACGTTCGTCTTTCCGTAATTTTGCTTGGAGATGCAGTCCCTGCCATGCCGTCAGCGATCCTATCGGAGTTGCGGCCGCTTCGATGTGGGAAAGAGAAGATGGCTTCAAAGAAAGATTCGATGGTTTTGTTATGCAGAACTCAGCCGTAGCACCCTCTGCGAACCAATCGTTCAAGCCGAAAACAGCATCTCCCAGGCTGTAGCCAGTTGCTCTCGCACCCAACCCCGCAACCGTGCCTGAGAATTCATGTCCGGGAATCGCCTTGGATCGGACTGTACCGTCCGCATAGTGGCTAGTGGTATACCAAAGCTTCTCTGTAGGGGTCTCACTCCAGCGGCGGAGACCTGAATCAGGACCTCGCCCGCTTGCGGCTCGGGGACCGGACGTCTTGCCGGTTGCAGGTTCAATTCGTCTGTAAACTCCATTACTTTCATCTCTGCCATTGCTTCCTCCGTAGAAACTCGCTGTATGAGTCGTGAATTGCCACTATCGGGACGTAGTACCGTATGCGGTCTTGTGCCCGCTTAGCTTCGTGATCGACCCAAAAGATGGTCCAGGGAAAACCTGTCAGGCTCCCAGAATGCCAGTAGAAATGCGGCACCTGCCGCCGAGAAAACCGAGTAGTCGAACGGCGTCTTGACGCCGAGACCTGTCACCATGCCTATAGTGAATAACAAGAGCAGAAAACCAGAAAGGACGGAGGTGACGCGTATTTTGAAGCCGACGATTAGCAATACTCCAAAGAGGATCTCCCCGACGGTGGAAGCCCATGCAAGCGATTCTGTTAGTGAACTGGGGAAAAGAACCGTCACGGACCGCGTGTACTCCACAAAATTAGCAAAATTTCCCCAGGCTACGTTCTTTGCCCCATAGGGTCCCCATAAGCCAAAACGATCTGCCACAGCAGACAGAAAGGAAGCTCCCAATGCCAACCGTGCGAACAAACGGGCAATCTCTGTCCAAATCTTGGTGGACTGCACAGCTTTTGAATTCATACGTGCCTCCACGTAAGCAATGTTGCTTCAGGCAAGATTACCTGCGAACTGCGATCTACAACACCCGAAACTAGGGAGCCGGAGTGAGAATCGGTGCTCCTTCGTTCTTGATAAAAAATACGACAAACTTCGCGGGTTTGGTCTTGCTCGCATTACGGCTCACGGTGTGAACGTCTTCAGGCGATTCGTAAAAGACCTGTCCTGGGCCGAGGCGCTGAAGCTTGCCTCCACGAACTTGCATCTCAACTTCCCCTTCGAGAACGTATACGACCGCATGTGCATCATGCCGGTGGATCGGGTCGACGGCTCCCGGAGCGTAATTGATGATAATAACTTGAATCTCTTTACCCGGTGCTTCGGGTAGCTTCTTCGTCAGGAGTGTGCCCACTATTTGGGCGTGTGCTGCCGTGCCCATCAGGCCCAGGACGAATAAAGAGAGGATAAACTTCTTCATGTTATGCATTGCTTTGTCCTTTCGCGACGAACTTCTACGACGACTATCGGGTTAACCTGGAGTCTGTTGACGCTGCAGCTATCAACACTCTTTTTCTCCTATCTTTACGTTCCGGATTGCTATTCGGAATCGGGGAAGGGAGATGCGGCTATCACGTCGCAGGCATTAGGAGCTTTATAACCAGGGATGAGACGCTCACAGATACTGTCGTTCACGGTGCCGTAGGTCGTGCCGGGCTTGTACGCAAAGCCGGCAAAGTACTCCTGGATGAAGCCTTCCTTGAAGTGCTTTCGAGGATATCTGGCCACGATTTTCTCGCGCAACTCCGAAGGAAACTGATCGAAGCCTTTTCCAAGCACATCGAGACCAACTCCCGAATAGAGTAGAGCTACTTCCGGACGCATGTACTGAGTGACGCCGGGAGTGGTGTGCAGAGCAATGGCTTCCCATGCAGTTTCTACCTGTTCTTCAGGGACCTTATGTGCCGTGAGGAACTGACGGGCCGCGTTCGCACCGTCGACTTCGAAGCGTTCATCTGGACTCGAGAATTTCTTGATGAGACCGAAGTCGTGAAATACAGCCGCGACATAGAGGAGTTCAGGGTCGAAGCGAAGCTGTCGTTGACGACCTTGCTCTGCCGCGAACAAGTAGACGCGTATCGAGTGATTAAAGAGCAGATCCGTGGAATGCTTACGCAGAAGATCAGTGGCTTCTTTCGCGAGCAAGGAATCGGGAATGAGGAGTGTTGAGGGTAGATTTGACATCTTTGTATCCTTTCTTGACCGATACTAGGAGGTTTGCGAGAGCGTGTGCAATGACCGAACTACAGCAATTTCTGACATAGAACGAGAGCTGGCAATTGCTGCGAACGATCCCGCCCGTGGTCGACCAGCAGGCATCGGCATAATCGTCCGGCACCGAATGCCCTACTCGACCCGCGGCCGCAGTCAGGTCGCGCTGGGTGCAGCGCTACTGCTCGGATATGCAGGGAAGTCCGTATAACCCACCTCGCCACGTCGCGTGTAATAAGTTGTTCGGTCCGCTTCGGCTAATGGCCAGCCATGTTTGAGACGCTCAGCAAGGTCCGGGTTTGCAATATATGGTCTGCCAAAGGCGATAAGATTCACTAATCCGGTGTCGAGCGCAGCCTGAGCGCTCTCGCGGCTGGTGAAGCCGCCGCACCAGATGATTGCGCCAGGAAACGCCCCCCGAACCTTAGCAAGCACAGAATGGTTGACGTGGTGTTTTTTGAACTCGGCGGTCTCCATGTTTCCAGCAGGCATCAACTCGTAAACCAGATGCATATATGCGACACCGCGGCGTCCCAGTTGCTCGGAAACGTACAGCAATGTTTCCTCAGCAAGAGGGTCAGCTGGCATGGAGTTGAACGTGCCGAACGGAGCCAAGCGAACGCCAACGCGCCCTGGGCCGAATTCACGCACCGCCGCGTCAACGACTTCCATCAGGAACCGCGTGCGATCTTCTACGGTACCTCCTCCGTAGCGATCGGTGCGAGTGTTGAGCACCGAGTTCATAAACTGATCGAGTAAATAGCCTTGTGCTGCGTGGAGTTCGATACCATCGAAACCGGCCTGCCGCGCATTGGCGAAGGCTTGGGAGAAGGTGACAACCAAAGCCGACACTTCATCCGTCCCTAGACGTCTTGGCGTGCCTGCACGCATATAGCCCAACTTGCCATTCGAGTCGTGGACAAACACATCCGAATTCTCTGCCCGTTCCTCGGTCACACCCCAAGGGGCCTCGCCATTCGGCATGAGCGACGGATGCGCCATTCTGCCGACGTGCCAGATCTGCAGAAATATCGTGCCGCCTTTGCGATGAACTTCATCGGACACCAAACGCCAGCCCTGCCGTTGGGCTTCCGTGTAGATGCCGGGTGTCATAGCGTAGCCTTTACTAGATGGAGCGACGTCGGCTACCTCAGTCACGATTAGGCCGGCACTCGCCCGCTGCCCATAATAGGTGGCCATCAGTTCATTAGGGACATCACCGGCGGACGTCCGTGTGCGGGTCATGGGCGCCATGACAATGCGGTTCTTTAGCAAAACGGTGCCGCCAAGCAATTGAGGTTCAAACAGATTTACCATAATGCCAAGACTTTACTTTTTAGCGCCCGTCGGTATCTACACACGGTTTGGTCAGTGGCGGAAAATGAAAATTATCAACAATTTGTCGGACTTGCCCGTCGAGCGCGCACTGGGCGTCCTCTCCGGGCGCTGGAAGGCGATTATTCTTTATGTGCTGCTGGATGGCGCGCAGCGCACCGGCGAGTTGGAGAAGCGGATTGCCGGCATCTCGCAGAAGGTTTTGATCGAACAACTGCGGGCGCTTGAGGAACATGGAATGGTGAGCCGACAGCCCAGCGCCCGGCACCGTCAAGGGATCGAATACCTGCTCACTCCGCTAGGGAAAAGCCTGCAGCCTGTCTTGGACTCTTTGATTGCATGGGGAGCTCATCACGCCAAGGAGCTCGACGAGATCCCTCTGCCATGCGATGCTGTCGTTCGAGATCGTAGTACCTGACGCGGATGGGCAATTGCTGCCCGAGACGTGGTTTCAGGCGGTTAAGGTGAACGATTCGCATGGTGACCCGAACCGGATCAGTTCCGCTAAACGGTTGCTTCATTATTTTTCGGTAGAAAGTCAACGAGTGCATCATCGCCAATGCACTCATCGAGACGCATTACTCCCTTAAAGTCGGCTTAGCGGAAGTGATCAAGGTTGCTCGCGAAGCGCTTTGGCGATTTTGCCTCATTCGAGGCTCGTTCGTTCGACATACCGTAAACAGCTACCAGTAAATTGACAGAGTGGTGGAGCCACTATAGGGTGATGATGTTCCGCTCCGCACCTGTTCCCCCACGCTTTCCGTTTGGAAGCACATGAAGGCTGACTCGAAAATGAGCCCGGCCCTCGTGACATAGCCGACGGCACATTTTGATGGCAACTAGACAGCAAGAGGAGCTCCATATGTCTGTCCTTGAGTCAGAACTTGTTACTTTGCACGTCGCCTTGGTTCCCACAGCAGCTGGCAAACCTCTTACGCTCCACGCGATGGGCGGAACGTATGCGTTGCAGCCGCATACGCCTGCAACGCTAAAAGAGCATCGCAGTTACAACCGCGCCCTGGCTGCGATGCCTGCGTCGCATCTCGTGGGGGTGACGCACTTCGCTTCCGGCATCCAGCTTTCGCGGACGCATATGGGCATCTGCTATGCGACGCAGCCATCCGATGATCCGGACAATCCGATCGGCGACATGGTGGCAATTTCCGTCCATTTGCCGCGGGCGGCGCGCCGGTTGGCCGCGCAGCGACGCCACAGAGAAGATGAGCCGATTGCCTTGCCGAATCTGCTCCACCATATGGGTGCGGGCGACGTCCTGCTCCACGCTTCCGCGGAAGACCGCCTGCAATTGATGCTCGACAGCGCTATCGTGCTCAGCCCGTTCGAGACGGCGCGGTCGATCCTATTTCAGCATCCGGAGATCGCCTCCGCCAATCTGGACATCGCTGCGGACATGCTGGACGGCTTCATCACCGAGGCGCTGAAGAAGCATACGGAGCTTTGGGAGTACATTTCCAGGCATCCGGCAGGAAGCGCGGACTCGTGGGAGCGCACGCGCTACGCGCAGAATGAAGATGGAACCCCGGTGCGTCCGCCGGACGATGTCGTCGACAAGGACAATCTGCCCATTCCCTGGCCCAAGGGGTCGGACGGCCAGCCAGTCGTGCCGCAGTCGGAGCTTTCTGATGGCGTACTGAACGCGGCCAAGAGTGCGGTCGATTATGTGCTGCGCGAAAGCAAGAACAGCAAACGCATGATGGGCATTGTATGGCAGCCGACGCAGGGCGTGACGGCGATGCAGAGCAAGAAAGGTGTTTCCGTACCACGCACCGCTGGCCTGCGTTCGACCGAACACAGCGGTTTGCAGGCGAATGCAGCGGTGGATCCGCTCACTGGCCTGGTTGCGGCTGAGGTCTACAAGTGGACACTCGCAAACTCCGGCTCCAGTTGGGGATTGGCGATCAACGATTCTGTTTCGTTCGATGCGAACACGCAGGAAGTTACCGTCAAGATTCGCAACAAGGCAAACCGGGCGATGGGCGCTTATGTGCAATTCTCCGATAGCACCGGTAAAACGCTGACCCCGATCGGCTGGGTTGCACGCACCAAAGTCAGCAGGCTGGAACCTTCCGACACGAAGAGGTACCTGGGCTTTGTACGGCCAGTGGACTGCATCTTCGGAATTCCAGCGAACATTTTCGGGTCGGAGCTGTCGCTGTCATTCCCATTTATCCAGGGCGCAACCAAGGCGAAGGTGCTACTAGGAGGACTAGGACAAGGCGAAGGCGATCGTGATGTGCAGTTTCTCGGGCAGATTGGCACGGGGTCACTTTGCTACGGTGTACCCGGCTTCATGATCGCACTCGGCATAGGGTTGGACTCAAGCTCGTGGTACTTCTCCCTTCTGACAAACCCAGTGGTGCTGGAAGCAATTACCAGCTTCCTGTTTGAAGGCGGTGGAGAGTGGCAGAAGACGTGGGACATCATGTTCTTTCTGCGCAAGATGGCTGGGTCGATTCCGACGATTTTATTCAGCAAGGGCGTGGCGCGATGGATCGTGAAGCCGCTCTATGCCCGGGTAGCCGGCGCACAGGCTGCGCAGGCTGCGCCGATTGCAGGCTGGGTGATCAAGGTGATGTGCCTCACCGCTGCGGGTGGGATGATCATTTCTACGACGGTGGCAACGAGCAACGCGCCGGGCGTGTATGCGCTGGAGTTGAGCCGCTCCATCGACGTTGCCGTGAAGGTGCTTCCGGATGTGACGAAGGGCGGCGATCAGTCGGTGTGGCCGCTGCTGTTCCATCGCTATGAGATAACGCTGCAAAACGGAAGCGGCGCAGTGCAGAAACCTGTCCCTGGCAATCGCGTGGGCCAAAACACTCCAATCGAGCATACCTTTTTGAATGTGCCGGCGGGCACCGGCGACACGATACAGATCACCGCCAACCTGTACTCCGAGAATGGATGGCTCTGCGGCGTCTGGGTAAGCGACTGGATTCCTGCGATGACGACCGACGGCACGACGACGTTGAAGGTCACCGGCAGTATCGTGGAACGATTGGCTCCGCTGACTGCGGACACGACCTACTCGCACAAGAAGAAGCTGGCGTTTGAAAGCGGCAAGCATGTTTGGAAGGAAACGAACACGCCGCCGCCCGACGTATGGCTTCCAGTCCGTCCCGCGGGCGGAATCGACAAGCTGATCAACATCACATCAAACAACTTTGCCTATCGTGTGGGCTACACGTGGCTCGCTGAAAATATGAATCTTCCGCTCGATAACGCATCGGCGCCGACCAACGTGAAGATGTATGCGTTCGCATGCGTGAGCACGCTGGTTGACCCGGAAAAAGGTGGCAAGCAGCCGGGGCGCGGGTTTTCCGTGCAGCCATACCTGGCATTCGACCAGTTCGGTCCGGAGCCTTTGCTTACGCTGCCGCTGAGCGATATGGCAAACCTCGATAGTGCGCAGCCGTTGAGTGCGGGCATCGTGAGCGCCTTCCGCGCAGCCGGTAAAACCCTGCCCGCTTCTGTCGCGAAAAAAGTTGTAACGGCAACGGCGGAGTGGCAATTGGGCGAGCAAAAAAGCACCAGCCCGGGGTGGTTGTACGTGGTGCGCCGGCAACCAAACGCAATCGCCGTGTATCCAGTGAACACGCCGGCGTTCAGCCCGCGCAACTTCTACCTGGACACGCGAGCCGTGAGCGGAAGACAACATTTGCGGCACGTAGACCTGAATGATGCTTCCAAGGAGTTCAACTACGACGTTGGCAAGAGCTGGGGTTCCTTCAAGCAAACCAATCTGGATGCAGTGGTCATTCATCCGCGGGGGTATGCTCTGGCTGCGAGTTATGAGACGAACAAGATCGAGGTGCTCGAGTTAAAAGGTGTCTTCGACGATACGAGCGCGCCGGAGGCCATCGCAATGAGTGGTGCGGGCAGGATGGAAGGCCTGATTCAGGGTCCGCGCGCGATGACGGTGACCGCGGACGGGCGCATTCTTGTGCTCGAACAAAATAACAAGCGGGTACAGGCGTTCGACGTGTTCACCAACCCGGTGCAATGCTTTACCGGTCCTCTCAGCTTCGATCTGGCACAGCCCTTCAAGGCAACGCTGGATGCGGAAACCGTCTCACCGGAGTTGGCGGCCATCATGCAGAGCAACGTGCGGCCGAACGTCGCGCCACGCGTGCGGCTGGAGGAGTTCGACAGTGCAGCACTGGACGCCGCGGAGTTTACGCCGGAGCTGCGCTCGGCGATGACAAGCAAGGGTCTGGCGCTGGATGCGGCCACGAAGGTGAAGGTCATTACAGCAGACAACATCTGGCTTGCCGAAGACCCCAGCTCCACACTCAACTTTGAGCTTCGCGTGGAGCGTGGTGATTTGACCGTGCGGAATGCGCCGCGATGGAGCGTCGAGGTGCAGAGCCCGGGCGCACGCTGGCTGCTCCGTGACAGCGAAAACGCGCAAACGTTCCAGGTGAGCATCAACGCCGCAGGCACCGCCCTGAAGGCCCAGCAGTTGATTGCAACCATGGCGCTCAACGATCAGAGCGACACCCTTGAGTACCTGGATCTCGCGTGCGAGCCGGAAGGTTTCATCTATGTGCTCTCGTATGTTCGCCCCGGGAGCAGGAAGGCGGACTACCGGCTGGACATCTACAGCCCGGATGGGACTCACCTCGCCAGGACACCCAAGAAAGACACCACCGACGATGGCGTGAATGGGGCGAAAATCACCGTCGACCATTGGCGCACGTTGTTCACGCTCAACTACGAGCGCATCAGCGGCCCGGGGGGGCGACCGGAGCCTTCCGTCAGTCAGTGGTCTCCCTCGGCGCCGCCCAAGAGCGAAAGGGAACGCCTGGCGCTGAACGCGCAGGCCGGTGAGGGAGAGTAATCGTATGGCGGGAAATGAATTCTGGGGCGAGTTCACCATCTCCACGCGCGTGCCGAGCGAAGACCGCTATCTCACTGCCATCTTCGATCACGCACGCTGGTTAGTCGGAGAGAGCGGCGATCAGTCCGTGTTCCGTGTGTACAAAATGAAGGACTCATGGGTGTTGATGACGCGCTACCTGGGAGGCTACAAATCACAGACGCTGCGGTTTGATTTTCCTGGAGAGAGCCAGACGACCGGCGAGGGGACGCTCGACGGATATCATCCCAAAACCATTTCCCCCATGATGATGGAAACGAACATTCGTCGAGAGGGTGGTGAGACCAATCTCCTGCTATTCAAGTCTTCGGGCATCTACCTGGTGGGCTGCGCAAAGCCCTTCTACCCGGATAAGGCCGAATACCTTTACCTGGGCGACCCGCGGGGTATGTTCCGCCCCAACCCCTGGAAGTTTCACCGCGTCCGCGGGTTCGACGAGCAAAGTGTGAGCTTCAAGGGGCTCAATCTCACCGAGTGCAGAGGGGTCAAAGCCAATTGGAAGTCGTGCGACTTCAGTGAATCCTATTTCATCAAAAGTTCCTTCACCTCGGACACAGACCTCTCCGGTTCCAGGTTCAACAATGCGGGAATTTTGCAGACCGTTTTCGAGCCTGGATGCAAGTTGGACAACACGGTGTGGCAGGAGGCGCAGCTATTAAGCTCCCGCCTGGACGGTTGTTCGGCGACGGGGGCCAACTTCACAGGAGCGCTGTTGGCGTATCCGTCGGCCCTGGCGGGTTTCCCGGCACTGCCGGCCAGCCTGAAGGGTGCAGACCTGCGCGGTGCGAAGTTCTGCAACTGCGAACTGAACGAAGTAGACCTGACGAATGCCGACCTGCGAGGGGCGGACTTTACCGGCACAAAGTTCAACAAGACCATTCTGAGGGGCGCGAAGCTGGGCGGAGCCATCTTCTCGAATGCCGATCTGCGGCAGGCGATCTTCGACGGCGGTCCGGAATTTCTGCCGAAATTTTCTGATGCGAAATCCACGGGATCGGAGCCCAAAGCCACCTTCGTAAAAGCGGATGTGCCCGCGGCGATCCTCGGCAAAGACTGGACGCTGCTGGACCTCACCGATGTCAGGTTGCACGCTATACCGAACGATCTCACCAACCTGAAGGCGCATTACGCGGTGCTGCCGAAGATGGACTTGAGTGGGCGCAATCTTACCAGCGCGGACTTCCAGGGCTCGACGATCAGCGACATGAAGCTCAACGGCGCGAACCTAACCGGCGCGAAACTCGGGGGGCTCAATCTCACGACCGTGAAGTTTGACGGCGCGACCATTACGGGCATGGACATTACCAGCTCCGACCTGACGGGATGCGACCTGCGCACAGTTGTTTCCACGGCGCGCCCGGTTACTTCCAAAGACAGCAAGAAGCCCACCGTGCTGGCCCGCGCAAAACTCCAGGCCAGATTGCTGGGCAAGGACTGGAGCTACGTCAATCTAAATGGCGCGGAGCTGGTCGATGTCGTTACGACTGATTTGACGGGTATGAATGCGGCGTTCGTGCAGTTGACCGGCGTCGACCTGACGGGTGCAAACTTCAATCCGGCATCCGCCGGTACTCCGTCCGTGTTTCGCGGGGCGCTGTTTCACGGCGCGAACCTGCAGAAGACGCAGTTCCGGGGAGCGAACCTTGCGGGCGCACAATTCGGTCAGTTGAAGATCGCGTTTCGCATGTCGTTACCAAACGAAGCAGCGAAACAAGAGCCTTCGCATCTTCGAGGCATGCTGCTTACGGCAGGTTTTGCGGACGCTGGCAAGATCAACCTTGCGCCGGTGGAGAATGCGTTTGCACGGGCGCTGCGCAATGGTTCCTTCACTGCAGCCGAGGAATATTATCTGCGGGTACATCATCATGAAGATGGGACAACGGAGCTTCATGTGCTGACAGCAGTACAGCCGGCGAATCTTTCCAAGGCGTATCTGGTGGACGCGGACCTTACTGGCGCAAACCTGGAAGGCGTATTGGCCAAGGACGCGCATCTTTACGGCAGCAAAACCAAGCTGAACGGGGCGCTGATGTCGCGCATTCGGCTGGTGAACGCCAACCTCGGCACCGCTGACCTGCAGGGAGCGCAGATGCGGGGAGCCACGCTGACCGACGCCAACCTGGTGGGCGCGAAGCTGATGCGCGCGGACCTCACGCCCTATGACGACATTGCGTCCGATCTTTCGGGCACCTATCTCTCAGGCGCGGACTTCACCGATGCCAAGCTGAATGGTACGGAGCTTAGCGATGCGGCGGTTTCGACAAGCAAAGGCGTCCATCTCTTCACACTGAATGCAGAGTCGCGCGCAGAGCTCGCTGCCGGCCGCAGCTTTCTGCTCTCTCCCAGCAAGTCCGACGCCTACCTGAAAGCGCTGACGAAGCCGGACAAAGAAACGCTCAAAGAGATGCTGGCGGAAGAGACGGAGGCGAGGCGGGTTGAGATTACGAGCGCCGCTACGGTCACACCCGGAACGCAGGACGCGACAGAGTGGAAGATCGTGACCTCTGGTGCGCAGGCGAAGACATATCTGGTGATGCTCGAGAAGGAAACACGCTCGCCCACCACCATCGTGATGGTGCTGTCGGTGAAGGTCGAAGGATCGACAGACAAAAAGCAGCTCCCGGATGGCTTTCTTCCCAGCTACATCATGGCGCTCAACACAGAACAAGCGGCAATTCTCGCGCCGGCGTTCGCCAACCTGGGAATGGCGCTGGGGACAAGTCCTTCGATCACCGTAAGCAAGCGGACTCCGGCCTCGTGGAAGCTGAGCGATCCAACGACCAGCGTGGAGTTGATGATCTGGACGCGCGTTTTCGATATGGGCGTGCGTGGGATTCAAGTGCAGTCGCCTTACCCTGCGCTACGCTCTTTGTTCGCGAAGAACCGCCAAAAATTGATCGAGCGCGCCGAGATTTCCACGAGTGCAGTGGACAACGACTGGGGCAACACGGCCGCGCTTTCGGAAGGGTACGTGCATTTCAATCTTCTCGAGGGCGAGATTTACGGCACGCAACTGCGGATTACGCGGCTGGGAGAGAATGATCGTCTGGAAGCGGCAGTGGTTCCGATGAATGAAGCCACGAAACTTCCTGCAACAGCGATGGATGGCAATACGCGCTGGCCGAATGGAAAGACCACGGCGGAGCAGAAGACGAAGGACCAGGCCGAGGCGTGGCTATGGAGTTCGGAGCTGCCCTTACCACCTCATTGCGTGCCGTCGATGCATGGATATTGCCCCCCAGAGAAATAGACAATCGCCCTGTGCTGACTGAAACGCGGTAGCGCTCTATTCGAGTGTTAATGCCTTCTTTCCGCTACCGCCCTTGCGCCAGATGCGCACCGCTGCGGTGAACGCCGTTCGAGGTCTGGCGAAGTTCTGCGGCTACCGTATGCCCGCCTCCGCCACAACGTGCAGTTCGATCAACAGAAAAGGATGGTAAAGAGGAGGTCAAAAGCAAACAAATGCGCTCATTGAGGGATGATTCGCAAATGGAAGACAGCTTTCTATTCCTAATCCCGGATGCGATGAGTACGTTGGCGATTTGATGCGGTTCCGGCGCCTCGACTATCGTTAACTCTTCTGGTTTCTGCGCCTTGCATCGCATGGGAAATTGAAGTGCAATCGGGTCTGCTCCATGAATTTCGCGGCTCACGCTTCGATCAACGGGCATTAACCGCAGTCCAGCAGATTCTCCGGTGAAGACCGATGCGAACCAGTTCCCCCGGAAGGGTAAAGCTGCGAACCAGCGGAGCGAGTGCCTGCACGGATTTTTGCGTGGGATGCAGCTTGTTGCCGGTATAGGGCATGTCGATGACATCCGCGATGGGCTGGGCGGGCAGCGGCGGCCTGCCTTTGGCGAGCAGGTATGTTCGGCATGTTAGCACTCGGCTTATCTTGCCTCGGTTTATATGGGGTCATGTCCTATACGGTGCAACTGAGAACAAACGAGATCGGTATACGTCTTGCGCTTGGTTCACCTCGCTCAACTGTCCTATGGCTGATATTGAAGGAAACGCTCCTGGTAATCAGTGCGGGGGCCATAGTGGGTCTCGTGTTTTCAATTATGAGCATGCATTTAGCAATGGGATTTTTGTTCGGACTGTCTCCGGAAGACCCCGCCACAATTGCAATCGCGGGTGGGTTACTTTTCCTGGTGTCCATTGGAGCAGGGCTCGTCCCAGCATGGAGGGCGGCCAACATCAGTCCAACGAAAGCATTGCGATTCGAATAGGCAACATCAGTACTGGCGTCGTTAGCCGTTGACCCGGCCAACGAAATAGAAGTTCCTGCGAGCCTTCTCATAAACCTGGTCAAAAGGTGCATGTGTTCAAGCCATTATCAAAAAGAAAAGCGACGCTGAAGGATGTTGCACGAGCTGCTGGTGTAGGACCCATGACAGTATCTCGCACGATCAATGACCATCCGTACGTCGCAGATGAAACGGCGAAGAGAGTTCATGCTGCCATTCGCGAATTGGGATATCGCCCTAATCACGCCGCTCGCATCTTGGCAGGTCAGCTCTCAAAGGCAATTGGTCTCATTGTTCCCGATCTGGCAGATCCTTTCTTTTCTGTCGTTGCCCAGGCTGTCCAGGAGGCCGCCCGTGAAGCAGGCTACCTTGCGTGGCTAGCAGCTTCCAATGGTGATTCTGCTCTTGAGGAAGCACAAATTGAACAGATGATCAATCATCCGGTGGATGGAATTCTGCTAGTTCCGGCGAGCACCCGGAGCAATAACTTAAAGTCTGCAGCCGCCGATTCAATACCAATCGTCACAATTGACCGCCCCCTCGAGGGTGCCCTGACAGATTCGGTTGAGGTTGAAAACAGAGCTGGGGCACAAATGGCAGTCGAACATCTCATGGGACACGGCTGTCAAAAGATTACCTGTGTGGTGATGAACTCGCACTTACAACCAGTCAGACAACGTATCGCAGGATACGAAGATTGTTTGCGCCAAGCGAAGCTCCCCCGAAGAAAAGTGATACTGCTGAAAGAGGCGACGGCTCAAAAAACCTTGTCGGTTCTATTTGATTCCTCCGACCGGCCCGATGCTCTATTCACGGCAAATAATGCGTGCATGATCTGCGTTATCAAAACGCTTCGAGCGATGAAAATTAACGTTCCCGGAGATGTTGCGCTGATCGGCTTTGATGACGTTGATTTTTACACGTTATTGAGTCCCTCTTTGACTGCTGTCCACCAACCTGCCATTGAACTGGGACGGGCGTCAGTTCATTTGCTGCTGCAAAAAATTACGGGCATTTTTCCAAGGTCCAGCACCCGAACGGTTCTTCCTGTAACTCTGATCGTTCGCGAATCTTGTGGATGCAAAGAATGATGAAGTGACGGAGAAATACTCGCAGCGAACGAGTATTGACGACATCGACTTGGAGTGATCACAGAAGTCAGAAGGGAGTGAATAGCGTGCCTACTGAGTCAAACAAATCATATTTGGGTTTACACCATTTCCACGTATGTGTTCATTGCGGTGGCATCTTCCGCAGAGAAGAGGTCGAAGGACGGGTGCATACAACAGGGCTTTTTCTATGTACGAAATGCGATAAAGAAGGGCCGTTGAATATCGAGATTCGTGAAGTAGACGATGATGAATCTCAGATGCTGAGGGCCGAATGACTCACATGGCAAGCGGAAGTTTTCTCTGAGCGGTCTGCCCGATAACGCCGAACTTTCTTCCGGCAGTTTTGACGAACTCATTCACGAGTCGGGATTTGCTGTCTGCGCGCATCGCAAGACTAGTGACAAGGCGAAGACGGGGTTCAGCCAAAGGCCGCATCGTAATGCCGTCACGAGCAATTCTCCATGCTGCCGAGCGCGGCAAAAGCGCAAGTCCATGATGCTCGCGGATCAGCTCAGAGGCTTCTTCGGGGCTGGTGAAGTGGTAAATGTCCGATGGATAGGCACCTCTTTCCGCGCCGACAGAATGAATGGTGTCGTACAGATAAGGGTTTGCGTGCTTCCCGAGCACCATCCAGTTTCGCTTGTGCATCTGCTCCAGGCGAACTTCTCTGTATGCCGACAATTCATCCGCCATCGGCATTGCAATGTAAAAGGGATTGTCCGCAATGTTCAGAACGCTAAGCTGTGGTTTATCGGGGACACCGGTTATCACGGCAAGGTCCAATGCGCCTGTGCTCACTTGCCGGGCAAGTTCGTTCGAAAAATTGCTCCAGAGCTTGATTCTCATCTCGGGGAAGAGAGAAAGTTGTATGGAAAGAAGCGTTGAAACCAGAATCGGTTCCGTATAGGAAGACTTGCCGATATTGAGGATTTCATTCGGCCCATCGAGGACGGCCCGCGCTGACAGAACCGCGCGTTCTGCATGGGAAACAACTTCACACGCCTCGACGATGAAAACCCGTCCTGCTTCTGTGAGTTCAGCAACCTGATGGCTGTGCCTGAAGACCTGAAAGCCGAGGCCACGCTCCAGCTTGAAAATCTGTTTGCTGAGTGTGGATTGGCTCATGTTCAGCCTGTCGGCTGCTCTTGAGAAATGAAGTTCTTCAGCAAGCACAATAGCTGCTTGCAGCAATCGGATCTCCGGGAGAACCATGTCTATCCTCCAGTCTGCGGATTCTGGGAGGGACAGCAAGCACTTCAATACGGGTGGAATCACCCACTCAATGCAAATAATTGTAATCCTCAATTGCATTCCTTGGCAGAGATGAGACGGCGCAAGAGGCGGCGTCATTCCAAAAAGGAATGACGCTCGCTCAAATTTTCATTGGACGGCATTGCGTTGAGCGTGGAACCTCGATAGTAAACACGTTTCCGGCAGCCGTTTCCCTGCAGAGCGGTGACTGGATTCGCTGAGCGGGAGGTAAGAGTATGAGTGTGCGATTCTCAATCGAATCGGAGCGCGCGGGAAACGCGCAAAGCAGCTTCGCAGAGGCAAAGGAAGACTCTTCCAATCTGGAGGATGTGATCTTTCTTCGTCTTCCCCAAGTCAAAGCCCTTACAGGGCTCTCGAAGACCAGCCTTTACACCCTGATTCGAGATCGAAACTTCCCCGCACCTGTCCGGCTCGGACCACGCGCCGTTGCCTGGGTCAGGTCCGAGGTGAAGCGATGGGCCGCTAATCGTGTGCTCGCATCACGGTCTGCGGCTTATCCCCAACCTGCAAAGCGTCTGCCGCATTCTGTTCGGCCAGAAGCAGGAGCGTCATCGAGAAGATTGGCTTAGGCCGCTAACACCTGTCTGCCTTTGGCTAGTTGACCATCCAAATAATCAGCCCACCATTGCATCATGACTGTGCGCTGCTTCAAATATTTTGCGTGATTGTAGGCCCCTTTCACCTTGTTGCGTTGCACATGTGCAAGCTGCATTTCTATCCAGTCTTCCTCAAACTGGCCGGAGTCATACAAGACCGTTGATGCGACTCCACGGAAGCCGTGACCGGTCATTTCGCCCTTGTAGCCAAGACGGTAGAGTGCGAACAGGATGGTGTTGTTGCTCATGGTCTTTTCTTTGTCATTGGCGCCAGGAAATACCTTCTTCCCCCTGCCTGTGCGCCAATACAAAACCCGCAGTATTGCTATCGCTTGCTTTGGCAGCGGTACGATATGCGGACGCTTTTTCTTCATTCGCTCCGGTGGAATCTCCCACCGCGCATTGTCCAGGTCAAACTCTGGCCATTCAGCTTCAATTAGTTCTGACGTTCTGACCCAAAGGTAAGCCATGAGTTGCAGGGCATAGATCGTGAGAATATCGCCATCGTACTCCCACATCTTCAGAAGCAACGCGGGCAAGTCTTTTTCATCCACGCGAGCAAAATTTTCCTCTTCCGCCGCTTTGAGAACGTCTCGCGGTTTGAAGTCCGCCGCGGGATTGCGCATCGCTAGTCCATTCGCAATGGCAAAACGGAAAATCTGACCGATGGTTTCGTGGGCGCGTTTAGCAATGTCACGCGCACCGCGTGCCTCAATCGGCAGGATTAGCTCTCGAATATCAGCGGCGGCGATGGCGTCTATGAATTTGTGGCCAATCACGGGAAACACATCGGCCTCCATACGCCGCATGACTGTATCAACATGACGAGGAGACTTGCCAACAGACCACCATGCCCACCATTTGCGGCCAATCTTCTCAAAGCTATTTTCCGCTTCACGGTGCCGGTCTTCAGTTTCTTTTTGCTTGGCTTCAGTTTCCGCCCTGCGCTCCGCCATCGGATCGATGCCAGCAGCCAATGTTTTGCGAGCTGTGAAATGAAGTTCGCGGGCCTGGCTGAGACCCACAAGCGGATACTCGCCCAATGCCATGAGCTTTTCTTTGCCATCGACACGATATCGCCAGCGCCACAGCTTCGATCCACTGGGATTGACCAGCAGAAACAGGCCGTCACGGTCATACACCTTGAATGGCTTTTGCCTCGGCTTCGTTCCCCGGATTGCAGTATCCGTCAGCGCCATTCGTCACCTCCCAAAGCACAAATCGGGGTCGTACCCCACTTTTGAAGGAATTGTACCCCAATCCGTACCCCACTTTATGGATGGCTCTAGGCGCACGTTCTCGAACGTCTTTGGACGATAAATCATCATAAGTAATTGATTTATTGTGGTTTATTCTGTTCGAGAAGGTTCAAGGAAGTTTCAGGAAGTATTGTTTTGGTTGCCCCCCAGGGATTCGAACCCCGATTGGCCGAGTCAGAGTCGGCAGTCCTACCATTGAACGAGGGGGCAACGGGTGATGCGAGCGCCGCGAACTGACGTTCGCTGACTGCCTTTTTAGAGTGTACGGGGCGGCTCGATTCTGGTCAACGCTTCATTAGTTAGAATGCTGAGATGGAGAACGAAATCGCTCGATTGTTTCTGGACTTTTCGTGCCGCAGACTGGATATGGTCGCGACAAATATGAAGATCTGCCTTGGCAAGCTGACCGACGAGCAGATCTGGGCGCGGGGCGGGGCGCATGAGAATGCCGTCGGGAATATTGTTCTGCATCTTTGCGGAAATATTCGGCAATGGGTGATGCACGGTGTCGGTGGTACGAAAGACGTTCGTGTGCGTGAGGCCGAGTTCAGTGTCGATGGCGGTTTGGGCGGAACGGCACTGGCGGAGATGTTCGCTTCTACTGTGGCTGATGCGCGGGCTGTCATTTCCACGCTGCCACCGGAGAGGCTTACGGAGCGGACCAGCCCACAGCCGGGACGGCCTGAGGTCAGCGTGTTGGAGGCTATCTATCAGGTGGTGGCTCATGCTCATGAGCACGTCGGCCAGGTGATACTGGTGACCAAGCAGATGATCGCAACTGACCTCGATCTGACGGTGCCTCGACCCCGGTGACGGGCTTTCAAATTGAAAAAGCAGATCCTCCGCCTTGGCGGAGGATGACAATATTTGGGCGGGAGATCTTCACTGCTTTGAATTCGCAGCGTTCGTGACTATTCGACGGGAAGCTTGGCGTTGTAGCCGTCGCGCGCGATGATGGAATACTTCAGCGGCTTGCCCTTTTCGTCTTGCATTCGCAGCGGGTGGCCTTCGTTGTCGACGAGGAGGACCTTGATCTTGCGGTACGAGCCATCGTTCTTTGTGTTCGTGGGGTGGTAGGTGAGGACGTACTGGTTGCGGATGGAGTTGTTGATCTGGGAAAAGATGTCGGGGAGCGCACCTTGAAACACAGGGCTGAAGCTCATCCCGCCCGTCATGGCGGCGAAGGTCTTCAGTTGGTTCTGCGCCTGCAGGTAGTTCAGGTCGGCCATGCCGCCGCTCATGCCGCCTCGGCCACCGTACATCTCGTTGAGCAGCGCGCCGGTGCCGATGGTGAAGATGGTGACGTTGGGCGTGGCCTTGACCTTGGCGAGAATCTTGTCGAGGGTGAGTTTGGAGAAGGTGTCGCGGCCGCTGCCGATGAGGATGATGTACTTGCGGCCTTCGACGCGGCTGAGTCGGTCGAGTGTCTCATAGAGCGCGTCGAAGAGGTTGGTGTCCGAGAAACCGGGAATAACAAGCGATTGCAAGGCCTGGGCGACGACGTCCTTGTTGTTGGTGAAGTCGGTGAGGATGTGAGTGTGCAGGTCGTAGGTGACGACAGCTACATAGTCGTCCGGACGCAGCGTGCGGAAGAAGCTGTAGGACGCATTCTGCATGTCATTGATGAGATAGTAGCTGTTGGCGGCGAACTCGAGCAGCATGACCGCCGTGATGGGTGTCTGCGTCATGCGCACGTTGGTGATGGTCTGAGGAACGCCGTCTTCGAGCACGAGAAAGTTGGCAGGTTTCAAGCCGGGAACGAACTGGTGGGTCTTGTCGAGGATGACGTTCACGTTCAGGTTGACAATAGGCACGTCGACCCGCAGCGAAAAAGTCTCGTTATCAGGATTCTTGACTGTCGGTTCAGCAGGCGCGGGTGGTGGTGGCGGCTCCGTGTCTTCCGGTTTCTTGCGGATGACGAGCGGGCCGTTGTCAGTCTGGGGGCCGCCTTCGTCGGTGGTCTGGTCCGGCTTGGTCTGCTGCTTCGGCGGCGTCTGCGAGGTGGGCGCGGTCTGTGGGTTCTGGGCCTGTCCCACGGGTATGGCAAAGAGCAGCGCCGCGAGGACGAGGAGGGTGGCCGGGAGTCGGAGGCAGGTCGCGCGGTGGTTCATTATGGAAAACTTTACTCCGTACTGTTGGACGGTGTTAAGCGACACTCGTGAGGAACCTGAGGGATGCAACCTGCCGCTACCTTGCCTCTTTTTCCATGACCACGGGCACGTAGCTGGCGGCAGGGTAGTGAGTACCGGTTGCCATCAGTCTTTCAACGGTCTCAACTGTCCGAATCCCTCCCCTGGCCCCAACGGCCATACAGTTCAGCGCTCCGGCGGCGCAGGCGAAGTCGAGCTGGCGGTCGAGCGGCCAGCCCTGGTGCAATCCATAGATGAATCCGGCGCGGAAGGTGTCGCCTGCGCCCGTCGTATCGACCACCGGCACCTGATAGGCGGGCGTGTAATGAAGCTGCCTACCATCCCATGCCAGAACGCCGTCCTCTCCCAGGGTTGCTGCGGCCAGCCGGCATCGATAGTGGCTTTGCATCCTGCGCAGCGCCTCTTCGAGGTCTTTTTCCTTCATTAGGCGGCAGGGAAAATCTTTATTCACGATCAAATAGTCGACGTTTTCGATCAGAGCTTCGACGCCGGGATAAAGCTCGTCCAGATCGGCGATGACTGGGATGCCTGCCTCGCGTGCCCAACCAGCGGCGACGGTTGCCGTGGCGGTATCGTATCCGTCGACATGAAGTGCTCGTGCGTTTACGATCCATTCGCGGTCGAGGTTGCTGGGCTTCAGGTCGAGCCGCTCGTCTTTTCTCCAAAGCACAGTGCGATCGCCGGCGCCGTCGACGAGAATGACCGACTGGCGGCTGGCGCACTCTGGAACGGTAATGATCTGCGTCTCCACCCCTGCTTCGGCGAATGCGCGGCGATGAAGCCTGGCGGCGCTGTCATCGCCCAGACTGCCGACGTATCGGGTGCTCATGCCCCATTGCTGACAGGCGACGACGGTGCTGGCGACCTGGCCGCCCGGCAGCACATCGGAAGTGCTGAACTCAACTTTGGAGCCCTGGACAGGGTAGTTCGCAAGAGCGATTACGGTATCGGTGGCGTTCAATCCAACGCCGACAAGGTCAACCTTCGACAAATTCACCATATTGTTACTGTAAATGGAGTGTGACTGTCCGCGCTCCCCTTTAGATCGTGGTTCTCGCAATGATGCGGTCGTAGTAACTCTCGTAGAGAGGGATGATGCGCGAGGCGCAGAAGCTGTCCTGAGCGGTCTTGCGGGCGGCCCGGGACATGGCGTCCAGTCGGGATTCGTCCCCGAGGAGGGCAATAGCAGCGGCGGACATGCCGTCGACGTTGCCGACGTTGAAAAGAAGGCCGTTGTGTCCATCTTCGATTAGTTCGGGGACGCCACCAACCCGGGTCGCAATAGTGGGAACACTGCATGCCATGGCTTCGAGCGCGGCCAGGCCGAAGGACTCCATTTCGCTGGGCATCAGCATCAGGTCGGCGAGCGGCAGCAGCTCGTTGACGTTGTCCTGTTTGCCGACGAAGTGGATGCGGTCCTGCACTTTGAGCTGGAGTGCCAGATGTTCGGCAGCGCTGCGGTCGGGACCATCGCCGATCAGCATGAGCCGCGCAGGCATGGCGGCAGCGACACGGGCGAAGACTTTGACGACATCCTGAACGCGTTTGACCGGGCGAAAGTTGGAGAGATGAACGAGGAGTCGCTCCTGCGGCTCCGCAAAGCGAGGGCGCATGACGGCGACGAGCTCAGGTTTACGGACGTAGACGTCGCAGTTGACGAAGTTTGGGATGACCTCAATCTCGGAGGTGATGCCGAAGGCCTCGCGAGTGCGGTCGCGGAGATGACTGGAGATGGCGGTGACGCCGTCGGACTTGACGATTCCAAACCGAGTAATCGGGAGATAGGAGGCGTCGAGGCCGACGAGGGTGATGTCGGTGCCGTGCAGGGTGGTGATGAAGGGCAGCTTGTGGCCGTTGGCGGCGAGCATCTGTTTGGCCAGCAGGGCGCTGACCGAGTGCGGAATGGCGTAGTGGACGTGGAGCAGATCGAGCGCGTAGAACTCGGCGACCTCCGCCATGCGCGTGGCCAAGGCCAAATCGTAGGGCGGGTGCTCGAAGAGAGGATAGTTCGAGACCGCGACCTCGTGGAAATGAATGTTAGCTTCGCGGCCAGTGAGACGGAATGGCTGCGAATAGGTGATGAAGTGGATGTCGTGGCCGCGGGCGGCGAGTTCGATGCCCAGCTCGGTGGCGACGACTCCGCTGCCGCCGTATGTGGGATAACAGGTGATGCCGATCTTCATGGAAGTCTCTCGTGGTCGCGGGTGGGCTGGTCTATCTGTCCGTACCTGTCTATCTCTCCATAATGGATGAGTTCGAGGCCGGGAAGGGTGCGGACTGCCTGCGGAATTTCTTTGAGCAGGGCCACGCGCTCGACGTCCCGGGTTGCGCGAAGGCGGGTGGCGACGGCGGCGAGTGCTGCATCGTTATAGCCAGGGTGGCAGACAAGTTCCCATATGCCTTCAGGCATGGCGCAGAGGATTTTGTGGAGCGATTCCTCATTGAGTTCGCCGGTTGCGGAGACGCCGATGGTGCCGTCGCTCGTAAGAACGTGGCCATGGCTGAGTTGAGGCAACGACTGGAATGATTTTTTGCCGAGGATGCTGAGGATGTGGAACTGAAGCCGTCGGACGAATGCGTTGGGGGCGAGCCGGGAACTCCATGCGGGCTCGAAGGGGTTGCGAACGGCCCCAATGGAGCAACGCTCGGCAAGGCGAAGGAGCGGGCGAGCTACGGCAGGGAAGAGATGCGTATGTTTGTGGGTGTCTAGATGGGTGACGGCGATTCCGGCCAGTTGCAGCCTCTCTATCTGGGCGAGCGCCTCGGACTCGATCTCTTCTTCGCGAATGGCGCCGCGCACAAGCGCCTGCATAAAGTCGAGGAGAGATGGCCGGAAGGTCTTGCCGTCGGCACCGAGAAGCGTGGGGATACTGCGGGGGGCGGAGACGGGCGTACCGTCGGTGAGGACGATGTGGCAGCCAACTCCAAGCGCTGGATTGGCGCGGGCGATGGCGACAGCATCGGCGAAGGCAGCGCCGGTTGCCATGAGAGTTGCGGAGGTAAGGGCCCTTGCCTGGTGAAGTTCCGCGATGGCACGATTGACGCCCGGCGTGAGGCCGAAGTCGTCCGCGTTGATGATGAGGCGGGGAGGCATGGGAGATAAGTTGCGGATGGAAGGGTAAAGATTTTGGTGGGCAGTGAGGGACTCGAACCCCCGACACCCTCGGTGTAAGCGAGGTGCTCTAACCAACTGAGCTAACCGCCCGTTCCTGTGATTCGATGACTGGATTCAGTGTATGGGAGCGATGGCAGGGATGCAATGCATGAAAATTGTCGCGGATGTAACAATCTGTTGATCGGAGCCAATTCTTCTAAATTAAGGATCGGTTTTGCGAAATTTGAAAAATTGCACCATACTAAAATCCTGGTTAGAAAGTCCAACGAGATGGCAAGCAGTCGCAAGTTTACGCTGCCAAATTGAAACTATGCATGTTGAGCAGACAAGACGGCGCGGTTCGCAGTGGATGATCGTCACTGTCGCCATGCTTGCATTCGCTGTCTTCTCGTGGGGCGTTCGCTACAAGCTTTCTCTCTACAACCCTGCGGCTCATATGTCGGCGGCGAAGCTGCTCTCGCAACAGGAGAGGCCGACCACGGTTGAAAGTGCAAGGCTGGCTGCCGATCCTGCGGTAAATCCTGAGCCGGTCACATTTTTCGCACTGGCCATGGGTGTGGTGCTTGCATGGCTGTGGTCGCTGAAACCGGTCTTTTCGCCGAGGATCTTGCGCCATAGGGTTTGGCTGCCGAAGCAGCCCGGCCAGACCTTCTTCTTTTTCCGCCCCCCGCCTTTCCTCCTCGCTTCTCATTAATCCACGCACATAGCGTTTGCCGTGAGCGACATTGCTCAAGGCACAGTTGCAGATTTCCGCCCGGAGGGCCTGCGGCTGCGTGTCCCCTATGCCGGCCTCCGTTTTAACACAGGTGTTTACAACATGTGCAAGCGACCTTCCCTCGTTTCAACAGGGATCATAGTACTGCTTACTTTGGCAAGTTTCGCCGTTCTTGGCTGTAAGGGAAATAGCTCTCAGGCAAGGGCCGACGAGGGGCCTGCCAATCTATCGCGGCCGATCGCCCCGATTGCTGTGGCGACCCGTACTCCGCTGTCGAATACCTTGAACGTTGCCGGCGAGTTTCTTCCGTTTCAGGAAGTCGAACTTCACGCGAAGGTCGCGGGATACATCAAGCATATCTACGTCGATATCGGCGACAGGGTTCGAATGGGCCAGGTGTTGGCCACGCTGGACGTTCCGGAACTGACGGCTCAGGTCCAGGGCGCAGATGCGGGTGTTCGCCAGACGCAGGATCAGATCATCCGTGCGAAGAGCGAGGTGCTGCGCGCCGAGGCGAACTACGCCGCTTTTCACTCTGCCGCCGAGCGGCTGCAGAAGGCCTCCGACGCGCGGCCTGGATTGATCGCGGAGCAGGAGCTGGATGATGCGCAGGCGAAGGACCGTGTGGCTGCGGCGCAGGTGGACTCCGCTAAGTCTGCGCTTTCGGCGATGGAACAACAGCTTGGCGTCTCGCAGGCTGATCAACAGCACTATTCTTCGCTGGCGGATTACTCGCGTATTACAGCGCCGTTTAATGGAGTGATTACCTGGCGTTATGCCGACACGGGGTCACTGATTCAGGCAGGAACCTCCAATGCCAGTTCAATGCCTGTCGTGAAACTGGCGGAGGTCAACATACTTCGGCTAAGGATTCCGGTACCCGAGTCGCTTGCAGGATTCGTCAAGGATGGAGATTCCGCTACGGTGCACGTTCAGGCAACGGGAGAAAAATTTACCGGCAAGGTGGCGCGGAGCACCGCCTCATTGGACACTTCGACACGAACGATGCAGGTGGAGATCGATGTTCCGAATAAGAATGGCAAGCTGACTCCGGGAATGTATGCAGATGTGTCTCTCGATATACGGCGGGCAGGCAATGCGCTGGCGGTTCCGGTCCAGGCGGTGGACCAGAGCGGGAGCCAGCCGTTTGTTCTCGTCGTCGATAAGAACAACCGAGTGGAAAAACGAGCCGTGACGATCGGTATTTCCACGGCTAACCGAATTGGCATTCTGAACGGGCTCAGCGATGGCGAGCGAGTCATCGCTGCGAATATGGGGACCTTTCAACCGGGAGAAGAGGTGACGCCACACCGCAGCGCGGTGGAGAGCGCAAACGCGGGAGAGGCCCAGTAAATGACAGGTTTTGCTCTCCGCTACCCCTTCTTCATTGTCATGCTTTGTCTTGTGATCTCCGTTGTGGGCTTCACGTCGGTGGCACGCATGCCGGTTGATCTCTTTCCCCAGATCGATATCCCGGTTGTTGTCGTGGCGACGTTTTATAACGGGATGCCGCCGGAGCAGATTGAAACAGATATCACGGGCCGCTTCGAGCGCTTCTTTACATTGGGCAGCGGTATCGATCATATCGAATCGCGTTCGCTGCCTGGTGTCAGCTTAGTCAAAATATATTTTCAACCGGGAACAAATCCCGATTCCGCGGTAAGCACGATCTCGAATCTTGCGATGGCAGACCTTCGTCGTCTTCCTCCCGGAACACTGCCGCCTGTGGTACTTAAGTTCGACGCATCGAGTATGCCGGTGTGTCTGATCACCTTGAAGGGGAAGGGGCTCAGCGAGACAAGACTTCGCGATCTGGGGCAGTACAATGTTCGCAATCAGGTAGCAAATATTCCTGGGGCCTCGGTCCCGCCGCCCTTTGGTGGAAAGTATCGCCAGATCCAGGTCTACGTCGATCCGGTGAAGTTGCAGGCCCATCAATTAAGCGTGATGGATGTGGTCCGCACCGTGAATGAGTCGAATCTGATTCTTCCTGCCGGCGACGTTCAGATTGGGCCAAAAGATTTCAATATCTATACCAATAGCCAACTCCCTGATATTGCGCAGATCAACAAGCTTCCGCTGAAGACAGTGGGCAATGACTCGGTGCTGGTTGGAGACATCGGCCATGCGGCGGACGCGCAACAGATTCAAAACAGCATTGTCCGGGTCGATGGGCAGAAGTCGGTCTATCTGCCTGTGCTGAAGCAGGGAGGCGACAGTAATACGATCTCCATCGTCAATGGGATCAAGAATGCCGTCAGCCATCTTGTCGATGTTCCCTCGAACCTGGTGGCGAAGGTGGTCTTCGATCAATCCATCTATGTGAGGACCGCGATCAAGAACCTGGGGAATGAAGGGGGGATCGGGCTCGTCCTGACTGCCTTGATGATCTTGATCTTTCTCGGCAGTATGAGGGCAACCCTTGGCGTCATGCTCTCTATTCCCCTTTCCGCGGTGGCCGCGCTCCTCTGTATCTCCGTCGCGGGCGGGACCATTAACACCATGGTGCTGGGAGGGTTGGCGCTGGTATTTTCCCGACTTATCGATAACTCGGTTGTCGTGCTCGAAAACATCTTCCATCATCTGGAACAGGGAGAAACGCCAGCGGTAGCGGCGGAGAAAGGAGGGCAAGAGGTTGCATTGCCGGTACTGGCGGCTACCTTTACGACTGCCATTGTTTTCTTTCCGGTCGTCTTCCTGTACGGAGTTAGCCGATTCCTCTTTACTGCGCTTGCGCTGTCGGTTGTCTTTGCGCTGTTTGCTTCCTATTTCGTGGCGCTTACGGTGGTTCCGCTCTTCTGTGCACGATTTATAAAGAATGCACACAATGAAGCGGCGCATCACAAAGGAGGGAACCCGTTTCAACGTTTCGTCCGCTGGTTCAATCGCCGCTATGACAGCACGTTGTTGCACTATGACCGGTCGGTCCGCAAGACCATGCTGCGGCCTGTGGCGACTGTCCTTGGGGTCATGGGAATATTTCTTGTCAGTCTTGCTTCCTTCCCCCTGATGGGGACGTCTTTTTTCCCGCGGACCGATCCAGGCCAGTTCGTCATTAACATCAAGGCCCCCACGGGGTCACGCATCGGCGTGACGGACAACTACATTCAGAGAGTAGAGAAAGACATTCGGGAGGTCATTCCAGAGAAGGACCTTGGAATCGTCGTCTCGAATATCGGAGTGACTCCTGGATTTTCATCGATGTATACGAGTAATTCAGGACAAGATACCGCGACGGTCCAGGTCAGTCTCAACAAAGAGAACCACGTCGGAAGTTATGGTTATATGAATATCGTACGACGTAAGCTCGCAAACGATATTCCCGAACTATCGACCTACTTCCAGACGGGCGGTCTGGTCGATTCCGTCGTCAATCTTGGGCTTCCAGCTCCGATCGATGTTCAGGTGAGTGGGAGTAATCTGAAGGCCTCGTATGCGACGGCTACGGCAGTGGCCGGGAAGATCCGGCAGCTTAAAGGTGTGAGCGATGTCATGATTCCGCAGGACCTTGACTATCCATCGCTGCGCGTCAACATCAATCGAGAGATGTCGGCGAAGTTAGGACTGACCTCCAAAGAGGTTGTCGATAACGTCATCACCGCGCTCAACTCCGACCAGATGATCTCTCCGAGCTACTGGGTCGATCCGAAGTCCGGGAACGACTATATGCTAACCGTTCAATATCCGGAAAAGCAGATTAAATCCATACAGGACCTGAAGAACATTCCTCTGCGCGGGCCGAAGTCCGCGTTAACTACGCAGTTGGGATCTGTGTCGGACATCAAGATGATTGAGTCTCCTACGGAAGTCGACCACTACCAGCTTCAGCGAGTGATTGATGTCTACGTCTCGCCTTCTTCGGAAGACCTTGGGACGGTTGCTTCGCATGTCGACAAAATTCTTGCACAGACCAAGCTCCCGAAGGGAGTTCGCGTTACCGTTCGAGGTTCGGTTGAGGGGATGAGACGATCCTTCAAAAGTTTTGGCATTGGTCTGATTCTTTCGATCATCCTGGTGTATCTGGTCTTGATGGCGCAGTTCTCCTCCTTCATCGATCCGCTCATTATTCTGCTTGCGGTGCCGCCCGGTATCACCGGGGTCATCGGCTTCCTTCTACTGACCCATACAACGTTGAATGTAATGTCGCTGATGGGCGTCATTATGATGACGGGCATCGTTGTCTCGAACTCGATTCTGATTGTCGACGTCGCTCGAAACCTGCGCGGAGAAGGTATGCCGATCGATGAAGCCGTTGCGATGGCATGCCGCCTTCGACTTCGTCCGATCCTTATGACGTCGCTGGCGACCATTCTCGGAATGATCCCGATGGCGCTCGCGCTTGAAGCGGGGAGCGAGCAGTATGCGCCTCTGGCAAGGGCGATCATCGGCGGACTGGCTGTCTCGGTCGTCGTCACTGTCTATGTCGTTCCGGCGGCATATTTGTGGGCGCATCGTAAGGAAGAACGTGTCGCGGCAGGGGGGGAGATCTAACATGCTTTGGAAGCTGCGTACTTTTGTTCTGCTCTTATTGACGGTGGATGCCACGAACGTATTGTTTGCACAGACTCGGCTGGCGGTGCGATTGCCCAATGCACCGTCGACGAGCCACGCTCTGTTTGCAGCCGCGCAGACGGGGGCGGCCCCGGCAGCTTCTGGTTCAGGCGCGCCGGTGCTGCTTAATCGTCAACAGGTTGAGACGATTGCGCTGGCAAACAATCCTCGTATTCGTATCGGGCAATTGCTAGCAAAGGTGCAGCATCAGGTTGTGAGAGAGACGCGGTCGAGTGAATTGCCGGATCTGAGCGGGAACCTGACGGCGGTTGAAGCAGAGGAGGCAAGCCGTATTTCATCGGGGAACCTGAGTGCTTCGCGGCTACTGGAACATGCCGGAATGGGGGTTCAATTGTGCCAGTTGGTTACTGATTTTGGACATACACAAAATCTTGTGGCTTCGGCGAAGCTGAGTGAGAAGGCCCACCTGGCAGATGCTGAGGCGAGCCGCGAGGACATTGTTCTGGCGACAGACCAGGTGTTTTATCGAGTCATCGAGGCCGAAGCTACGTTGAAGGTTGCCGAACAGACGGTCTCGGCGAGGCAAACACTGGTCGATCAGGTGAGCGCGTTGACTTCGTCGAAGTTGAAATCGGACCTCGACCTTAGCTTTGCCCAGGTGAATTTATCTCAGGCCAAGCTATTGCAACTGGACGCTCAAAATAATCTTGATGCTGCAAAGGCCGCGCTGGACGCTGTGCTGGGCTATGACACGCCGATGACTTACAGGTTGGTGGCGGGGACAGATTCACTGCAGTCACTGCCGCCGGATGCAACTCCGTTGATCGCATCGGCGATTCAGAACCGGCCTGACCTGCAATCGCTGCAATGGAGTGAGCAGGCGGCACGAAAGTACAGCCGGGCGCAGCATGAGCAATTGCTGCCTACGATCAGCGCGCTGGGCGTGGTGGGTAAAACTTCGGTCGGTTCCAGTCAGTATTTTCCCACTGATTGGTATGGAGCCATAGGAGTGAATTTGAGCGTTCCTATCTTCAATGGGTTTCGCTACATGGCGGAGGCTTCTCAAGCTTCGCTCGAAGCCAAGGCGGCAGCAGAACGAACGCGTGACCTACGCAACCAAGTGGTCCGCGATGTTCGGACGGCATGGTTGAACGCCAACACCGCCCTGCAGCGCGTGAAAGTAACTGGCGAGTTGTTGCGGCAGGCGAACCTCGCACTAAATCTTGCGCAGACCCGCTACCAGCTTGGACTTAGCTCGATTGTGGAACTGAGCCAGGCTCAGTTGCAGGAGACGCAGGCAGCGATCAGCGATGCCAACGCACGGTCGCAGTATGGCTTCGCAATGTCCGATCTTCGGTTTCAAACTGGAGCGCAGCCTTGACGGGCGTTAGCCTGAGGGATCTTACGTGTCAGCTTGGTCTCTGGCTTTCCCGCAGGGATGATTCTCTTCAGCATTGGTTCTTATATTTTGTATGTCCGGCTACCAGATCAACTATGCAATCAGAACACCTGCTTGTGCCATGTTCAATATTCCAATCATCTACTTAACGAAACCGCTTCTTTTCCATCGGAGAGTAGCTATAGCAGATTAAGGTAAAACCTCAGATGGGTTCAGTACCAGTCGCACAGGTTGAATTAGTCCCATGGAATAGAACGGAGTATTTTCAGTCCATGCCCGAGCAGTCTTATTGTCGGTCAACGTCTTCATATAATCGCCGAGGGTCAACACGACTTTGATGGTTATTTCATTATCTCCGCGTTTCAATGCCCCTGATACGTCATACGTGTGTTCGCCATACCAGCGCGTACCGATGAGATGGCCATTGATCTCCAACTGGGAGACACTGTGGAGATGGCCGAGGTCGATGAGGTAGTGCCCGTCCGTATGGTCGACCCGGAAGCGGTTGCTATAGATCATCGTGCCTGCAAAAGATTTCAGATCATCACGTTGAGTGAGGTCAATCGGCGTCTGCAGAGCGAGGGACTGAGTTGTTCCATTCACATGAATGAGCTTCAGCTTCCATGGTCCGGCTATGATGCGCTCCGAGAGTGGATTGTCTGCTCGCACGGGCATGAGTTTCGGCACGGCGACCAAAGTCGACTTAGCGCTGGCCGTGGATGTCTCGAAGACAATCAGTCTCGATTCGGAGGGACCAAGTGTGACGCTCAGCATATTCTTTGAGTTGGACGTTGGATAAGGTGCACGCTCGCCCGACTCCGCGTCCCATAGCCATGGCGTCTTATCTTTGAGGTTAAAGGTCGCGCGAAAAGTGTGAGTTTGCTGCGGTCCGTAGTTACTGAAAAAAAAGACGTCCCGACCTTTACTGACGTAGTGTAGCTGGCTGATATAATCCGTAGGCTCGCTTATCAATACGTCAGGTTCAAGAGCGTGCGTCTTCTGTATCTCACGATACCAATTCACCATGTCTGCTTCGTTCATCGTTAGCAGAGCAGTGCGGAGTGGATAGCTGCTTCGCAGGGACTCAAATACTTCATAGACGATTCGGCTGTCTGGAGCGTTATCGACGAGCCCGGAGGCCTGATAAGGAAGCGTTCCGATACAAAGGAGCGTTCCTCCCGATTCGACGAACGTCTTCAGCATCTTTGCCGTGGCCGGGCGGATTGATGCGACGTCAGGCAAAAAGACTGCCTTGTAAGACCTATCGTTAAAATGTAGTCTGCCGTGGCTGACAGTAGATTGGCAAATGATGTCCTCGGTAAGGTAGTCGCACCCGCTTCCGTTCTGGTGAATGACCTCCCAGAGCTTGTAGAGATAGGGAGGGTCGACGATTTTGGGAAAGGGGTCACGCTGAAATCCGTAATGCGATGCGAGGTCTGCGAATGGAGGCAGGATCGCGATGTCGGCGTGCATGACCGAGTGCTGAAAGAGGGCGGATAGACGAGCCTTGTAGTCTACCCATAGCTTAAAGTAAGGCCACCATGTATTCCGCTCGCTGAAGTAGGTACCGTATCGAACCCATCCGGGAAAAGGGGCATCCAGAGGACTGTAGTTGAAGCCGTGCAAGACGGACTGAGTGACACCGGATAACATGCTTTGATCGCCAGCAATCTTAATTCTCTCGAGGGAGGTATGGAAAGGATCGTCGGTATTCGTCATTTCTTCGCAACTGATGAGCCGCTTCCCAGACAAATGAGCGGCAGAAGAGACAAATTTATTGATCATGGTATAGCTACGGCCCTGGCGATAATCGCCAGTACCGAAGGTCTCGATCTTCTCCGACCGAATCCATGTCTCGCATTCAGGGATATCAATCATCATGCCGCAGGTGATGGCGTCAAGGTCCATGCCATAAGCCTGCATTCTGGATTTCACTCCGTTCATCACGCACCACTTTGTAAAGGTTCCCACAAACCTTTCCTGGAACAACTCATGCTTGGTGATCTCGAAGTCATAACGAACAAGGTCGGTCTGCGCTTTGAATGCAGGAGAAAACTCCGCGCCATATTTTTCAGAGACGGCATTTCCCATCTCTCCTACTTTGAAAAGGACAAATGGGAGCCACGGTGAAAGGTCATATCCTCTCCGTCTATGAAACTGCTCAAACATGTCGTCGCACCAGTTCGCTCCTTCAAGCTCGATGCTATCGGTGAAGAACGCCCGGAAGTGCTCTCCTAACGGCCCGATCTTTGCCGAGAGTCTTTTTGACAAACGATCGAGATAGCGCGTTACGGCCTGTTCACTGTAATGGTTCAAAACCGGGCCTGAAGCGCCGGGCGCTCCATTTATGACTGCCATGAAGCCCGTGAGCTTTACGAGGAAATACAGAACATGATCACCGGCCGGAAGGTCGAACTCGATAAAATCATGGCCTCGCTGATCATCCATGCGTTGACTTGCAGCGGTCGTGTTTAGCTGAGCGGGAACTAATGTAATTCCAAAGAGTTCCTTCTGACTATTCTTGTACGGCGAGACGAAACGCGGGCTTACACTGTCGAGCAACTCTTCACGAGCGAGTCGTACATGTCTCGGACCAGTGAAGTTTTTGGTGCCAAGCGCCACCATCTGCGTTTGGTCTTGCCTGGACAGGAACTCGCCCCCATATGGCCAGCCCGAACCCACGATCATGTCACAGGTCATGCCACGCTCTTTAGTTCCTCGCAATGCCACTTCCAACACGTCGAGCCATTCGTCGCTCATCCACGTCAGCGCTTTGGTGTTCATTGGGTCTGCTTCAGCAGGGAATCGAATCGGATTGATCTCGACTCCACCGACTCCTGCGGCCTGCAATACGTCGAGTTCTCGGAGTATCTCCTCTCCGACAACACGGTCACCATTCCACCACCATCGGACCATTGGACGATATTGATTTGCCGGTTGCCGAAAGAGGTCATACAGACTGGTCTCGGAGGTGTTGGCAAGTTGAAAATGGGGGTTAAAACCTTCGTTGTCAGATTCAGGCAGCTTAGAACTGCTCGCGCTGCAATCTTTCAGGCTGGTGAACGGCATGGCGCCCGCTGTAAGCGTAGCCAAGCGAATAAATTCTCTGCGAATCAAAAGGACACCAAACTTTCTACGGACGCTGTCGCACTGGGCTAGATTGTTCTCTGCAAGATCGTCGATCTCTTCATGGAGGCTTTGGGTGCTTCTTTAGCCTCATTATTATCTTTGAAACCACCGCGAGGTGCGAAGTGCCTCGTCTCGACGAAAATGAGTTCTGTTAACTATGGTAAAGTCGGACGAGTTAAAGGCTACTTTTGAAGGCCTGATGGATTTTGTGCTCAAGCATACCTTCTCACTAACATCGTGGATTATCGGTAGCCTTATCGAGTGGCTGTAGCCTCGGGAGTGGGAGGGGAAAGGGGTAACTTCAGCCATGCCAGCCCTATACTCCGTCCCATGTGCGAAGTGCTGTTGCCGCCCGGAGCATCATAAAAAATTGCGAGACGATTCTTATAGGGCAACACGGACGGTAAACCGATGCATCGCCGCGACCATGTGCTGTTTCTGCCATCGAGTACGATCGCTTTCTTTGAAGAATCCCAGTGGTTGAGATCTTTCGTCCAGTACACCCAGATAGCGTCTGTGTACTCTCCGTCACGATCGATCCCCACATGATTAGCGAACAGAAACCATGTGGAGATTGCTTTCTCAAAATAGAGGGAGCTATTTTCAACCTGTTCCGTAGGCGGAAAAATCGGAGTCGGATCAACGATCCAGCGCCCGCTAAGATTTGAGCTCCTGGCAATGCTCAACGTTCGCAGGATTGGCTTTTTCGTTGAGGCGCTGAAGAATTGAAGATACTGCCCGCCGCTCCGTATAATCTGGCCCGGACTAGCCGTCGCAGAATAATAGGTGCCGGGCTTGGGCTGGAAGGGAGTCGTATGCAGAAGCTTCGTCCATGGGCCAGTCGGTGAAGACGAGCGAGCCTCAAGCGTCAGATACGGAAAAGCCGGGATCCGGTTCGGGGGAGGAGTGACATGCGGGATTCCTAGGTAAAACATGTACCACAGATGTCCATCAAAGAACGTCGTTCCATACGAAGCACTGGCGGAATCTGCTCGATCGCAGTGTCCAGAACCTTGCGATCGCAGTCCCAGATGGAGACGGATGCGCCTGATTGCAGGAGGCGAGTCGCTACAGAAAGGCCAATTCCCTGGGCTCCTCCCGCTACCACCGCATGACGACGATTCAAATCAATTTGATTCATTTCACCCTCGCGATACCTCTGAGCCTGACTAACCTAGTGTTCTTCCCTCATCAACTTAGAGAGAGTGGACTCCAGTGCGCCCCGCAGCAACATAGTCTCGGAGACGTTGTCCGTGCGGTTGCATCCCTTCCAGTCGACCCACACATATTCAAGGGCGAGGAAACCGTCATAACCGAGCTGCTGCAATCCGGTCAGCATGCCGAAAAAATCGATCGTATTTTCGTATGGATTCGCCGGTTTAGGCCAGGTTGTCGTTGAAACGAAGAGCGGGTCGGGCACGTTTCATGGTTCCGCGTGGGACTACCTGCGCAACAATGCGTTCGACGCTGCCAACTATTTCTCGACAGGCACCAGTGCACTTCACCAAAATATCTATGGATATACGCTGGGCGGCCCGGTAATTATCCCCAAGCTCTACAATACGGATCGCTCGAAGAAGACTTTCTTTTTCGCTTCCAACCAATGGCAGACGATCAGTGCAGGGTCCGTTATCCGCGCCGCGGTCTTCCCGCAGGCCATGCGGGATGGCGATTTTAGCAGCAGTCCGACCTTGAAGGGGAACTTGACGCTGGATGCACATAGTCAGGCGCTCCTTGCTTCAGAGGGGAGAACCAATTGCATCACGGGGCCGACAACGCTGAACCCTGCCTGCTTGGACCCGGTAGCTGTCGGATTGCTGAAGGCCTATGTCCCGCTTCCCAATAATGTAGCGGGAGGATTTCAAAACTATCTCAACCAGGACCCGCAGACGACCAGCCAGATCGATTACCAGTTCCGTGGGGATCATCAGATCAATCGAAATAATCTGCTGATCGGCCGCATCATGTACGAACAGGTTATTAATGCCTTTCCCAACGATTCCTGGGGCGGAACCCCGTATAACACCATCACGAACGCCTACTACACAACAGGTTTCAACGGAGTAGTGCGCCTTCAGTCGGCGATTACGCCGGACCTAATGAATACGGCGTATGGACCACCGTCCTATGACTTCACGAATGACATCACTGCAACGTGGGTCTACGCGATTCCGTATTTCCGCCACAGCAACAGGCTCTTCAAACTCACCCTCGGAGACTGGAATCTCGGCGGTTTATTTCTACATCAGAGCGGATTTGCATTGAGCCCGGGCATGTCGTCGGGCACACAGGGACTCGCAGCTCGTCCGAACCAGTTGGCACCGTACCATAAAGTCGGCAAACTGAGCGAGTGGTTCGATAAAAGTGCATTCGTTGCGCCAGCCTATGGGTTTTATGGGAACGCGCGGAACGGAACCATCCGCGGACCTGGCTATACGTCGTTCAATCTGTCTCTCAATAAGACGTTCTCCATTCATGACCGTCTTGCGATGCAGATAAGGGCGGAGGCCTTCAACGCGTTGAATCATCCCAACTTCAGGAGCGTGGATACCGGCTTGGGCGACGGAAGCTATGGTCAGGTGAACAGCGCGGGCGATCCGAGAATCATGGAGTTTGCAGCGAAGCTGACCTTCTAACGTGAGAGAAGTGGTTTGCATAGCGAGGTGCGAGAGGCTTTGGGTTCCCGCACCTCACCTATAACCGCACGAGTATATTCACTCATAGTTGCAAGCCGAAAGACGACATTGAAGTTTACTTCTGACCGGATTCGTAGTGTTGGTCAAACTATATCCATGAGAGATTAGACATTTCTCTATGCAGGGTTGAAAGGGAGTCAGGTTATGAAACTTGTTTCACTCGGCGTACTGTGCGTTATGGCTTGCGCGCAACTATCTGCACAGAATGGCGCCGCTATTGCCCATCAGTTCCAGAATCCCCCCAAAGCGTATCGCCCCATGGTGCGCTGGTGGTGGCCGGGTGGCAATGTAACTGATGCCGAATTGCGCCACGAAGTAGACCTGCTCATCAAGCGAACTTTGGCGGCGCGGAAATTCAACCCTTTACGATCGGGCTCGATCCGAAGATGCCTGAGGCCACTCGAAAGCGGGTCGATGATTATTTGACCCCGACTTTCTTCGCTCATATGAAGGCCGCTCTCGATGAGGCGCGCACGAAAGGCATGTGGCTGGACTACACGTTCGGCTCTGGCTGGCCTTTTGGCGGAGCGGGAGTGGTTACTCCCGAACTGGCTTCGGTGGAGTTGCGTTCGGCGCACCAGACAATTCGTGGGCCTGTGCACTTTCACGAGAAGATCGTGATGCCCGGTCCAGACACGCGCACGACGAAGGATGCAAATCTGCCGCCAGGGTGGGTGAGCCGCTTCAGACAAAGAGAGAAGCTGGTCGCCGTCGTTGCCGTTCGCGGAGACAAGGTAGAGTATTTCCCCAGTCAGGATTCGAGCAGACCGGAGGTCAAGAAGACGGGGCAGCTCGACGCCGGTACTCCGATCGTGCTGACAAGCCACATGCTGCCCGACGGTACGCTGGACTGGAATGTCCCGGCGGGTACATGGCAGATATTTACGTTCAAAGAAACTGCCAGGTGTTAGGCAGGCCGCCATCCGCATTCAGTGCAGGAAATTGAAAGGGCGTAGCCTTAACCGACTGCCAGGCCGGATGATTTGCAAAAACCTCTTTCAAAGAATGGGCCTGCTGCCCAAGAAGCGCCTTCCATGCCGCGTTGATGCGGTCAAAGTCGTCGCCCGAAGGCTCGTGCGGGGCCGGAAAACCGGCGCGGCCAAACATCACCAGAACAGGAACAGACCCCTTCGCATTTGCCGGCGTAACCAGCGTCATGTGGATCTTGACGCTGATCGCGGGATAAGAAGAGTTGTCTGCCTCCCCAACAAGGTCCTTGGCGATGACGGGAGTAAAGCCGATCATCTCGTTATCGACCGCAGTGACGCTCCACTCCACCGCAGGCACGTCTCTGGGGATGCGACCGTAGACATCCTTCTCATACATCGCGACGATCTCAGGGCGGCGCTTCTCCCACCACATCTGCGGAGTGGTGACCTTTCCGCCATCGTTCAGGGTCAGCGGGTCGGGAAGATCAGGATATGGATTGGCCTTCGACTCATCGTAGTTGGCGTGGTTCGCTGCCTTCTCATCGCCGCTAGGCCCCGGACGCAGCGCCTTGATGCCAAGCTGGTCCATCATGTTCTGGTGGTCCTGCTCCGACGTAAAAATGACCGGGGGCGGCGCACTGGAAGCAGCCTCGATGCTCTGGCCCATTGCCGCGACGGCGCATAGACACGAAAGGGAAACAGCAACAGATTTCAGGAACAAACGCACGCCTGGGCTCCACGAATGATATTCTTGCTGCGCTTTGAAAAAAACGATTTAGTTTTGGCAAACAATGGTAAATCTTGATCCAGGGAGAACGCACTGAAAATCCGCACAATTTTTACCATCCTGATGGCCGTGACGTTTGCTGGGACGCACAGCAACGCGCAGGGGAAGCAGACCTGGGTCGCAAGTTGGGGCGCCTCGCAACAGATTCCGGAGCCGCAGAATGCCATGGCGACAGACGATCTGCGCGATGCCACGGTACGTCAAATCTTCCATCTCTCTGTCGGCGGAGCGGCGTTGCGCGTTCATCTATCGAATGCGTTCGGAACCGAGGCACTGCACTTTACCTCGGTGCACATCGCGCGGCCGGTCTCGCCCTCTTCCTCCGCAATCGATCCGGCAACCGACCGGCCTTTGACCTTTGCCGGGAGCAATGACGTGACTGTGCCCCCGGGTGCGGAGTTCATATCCGATGCATTGAATTATCCCGTGGCCGCTCTCTCCGACCTCTCCGTGACCTTTCATCTCGATACGCCTCCGGCAACAGAGACCGGCCATCCCGGCTCGCGCGCCACCTCATACTTTATTCATGGAGATTCAGTAGCCGCGCCAAATCTGTTGGGCGCAAAGCACGCGGACCACTGGTACCAGGTCTCCGCGATCGACGTGCTGGCAACTCCAGGTGCGGCTTCCATTGTGGCGCTGGGAGACTCCATCACCGACGGGCACGCCGCGACCACCAATGGGAACGATCGCTGGACCGACGTTCTCGCACAACGGCTGCAGGCATCGCCAGCTACGCGAAGCGTCGGTGTTTCGAACCAGGGCATCGGCGGAAATCATCTGCTAACCGATGGGCTGGGTCCCAATGCGCTGGCGCGCTTCGATCGCGATGTGCTGGCCCCCGCGGGCGTACGCTGGGTCATCCTGTTTGAAGGCGTCAACGATCTGGGAGGTCTGGCACGCAACGGCGAGGTGACGCCCGAGGAACATGCCGCGCTGGTGAAGCGTGTCCTGTCCGCCGACGAGCAGATTGTTTTACGCGCCCACGCGCATGGGCTGCGTGTATTTGGCGCGACCATCACGCCGTATGGGGGGTCAGGCTACTACCATCCCGGACCGCTGAGCGAGGCCGACCGGCAGGCGGTGAACGCGTGGATTCGCACTGCCGGCCACTTCGACGCTGTCATCGACTTTGACAGCGTAGTACGCGATCCGCAGCATCCCGATCGTCTGCTTCCTGCCTTCGATTGCGGAGATCACCTGCATCCATCGCCAGCCGGCTATCGAGCGATGGGAGAAGCTGTTCCGCTCAGTCTGTTTGCACGATGATGTCCATTCGAAAAGACTCAGTACTCGCAACGGCAGTATTGCAAGTCTCCATCACTGTTACACGAACCCTGGCGATAGCAAAAAGAAGGTGTGCCAAAGAAGGATGCGCGCGTGGTTCCAGCACGAGTCATCGGACCCGGTCCACAATAGCCAGCCAGCTCTATAATCCCAAGCAGCCGATGTCTCTTTTTTCCCTAAAGGAATGGCTTGGACATCGACGGCTCGAATCGACTCAGTGGTGTATGCCAAGGTGACGCCGGACAAACTTACGGAGGCATATCTCACTAAGCGAGTTGCATCGGATAACTTTCGGATTGCCGACGAACCGCTCGGAACACGAACCGACGGTTCCTCGAGGAGTGCATCGCCCTGAAGTCAGCAACCGAGTCGGAGGCAACCCTAATGTTCGTCGACGGGCACGCGTTACTCAATCACGCAACGGCCGGATCGGTGCGTGACATGGCGACATTCCCCGCGGCGCCGATTCGTTCTCGATCTGCGCGGCTCGCTATGAACTCGGCGAATATCAAGCATGCTCCTATCGCGACCAGATTGTAGACGGCTGCGGCCCATGCTCCCTGACTGTGCAGTCGGCCAAATATAGGTGGAACTTCTACTAAAACTTCGAATAGCAACAGCATCAACGCCAGAAGCCTGGCGGCCAAAACGTCTTTGATGCCTGAGCAGATGCCGCAGCCTGCCAGGAGGAAGGCGACTCCTGCAAATGCAGCCCAGAAGTGACCGGCACCAAACCGAATCCACTGCGGGACGAACGTTGCGAAGAGGCGAATACTGGTGAGGTGAAACAGGCCGAAGATGATAGGAGGCAATCCCAACATCCAGCGTGCGGCTAGCACGGCTCTTTTTTGCGAGAGGAAACCCGGCGAGGCGGTATATGCATAGACGATCAGTGCCGGAGCGGCCAGCAATACTTGTTGGCCGAGCCCGAAGGTAACGCCGATCAAAACGCTCATTCGCCAGCCAAGTGCATGAATACCGCCATAGTATCGGGGCAGCCAAAGTGCCGCAAAGATCAAGTAGATGATGGCGGATGCCAGGGCGCCGATGCTTGCGCTGCGTCGCCATAAAATGGCAACGCCCGCTGCAACCAGCCAGACCCCCGCGATGATCGCCAGGATGTGCTGACCGGGAAGATTCTTGCCCAGGGATTGGATGGGCTGATGTGAGGCATCGAATGCGCCCCAGGCGATATCGAGAATGCCGGTGAGAACTGTGCCTACGCCATAGAACCAAACTCCAACTTTCATCTATCGATCTCCCAATGAGTCTTTGAGCGACTTCAGAGCCGATACTATGGCAAGATTGGTACATTGAATAGAGCCATTTTAGTAAAATTTATTGGACCAATAAAATGCCGAAAACGATTAGCTCGTTCGAACTCACCCTCAAGGGCAAATCGCGCCATCAGACGCTGACCAATTGGCTGTACGGCGAATTGCGCTCTGCGATTCTTGAGGGCCGGCTCTTGCCGGGCGTCAGGCTACCGGCGTCCCGAGACTTTGCCGGCCAGTATGGACTCTCCCGCGGCACGGTGGTCAGCGTTCTGGAGCGTTTGCAAGCCGAGGGATATGTTAGCTCCCGTGTCGGATTCGGCACGTGGGTCAATCGAGTGGAGACGCCCCGGCCCGCGCGCCAGGCGACCGCGACACCGGCATACATTCGTCGCGCGCTTGCAACCTATAAACGACCTCAATCCTGGATTGACACAGCTTTTGTTGGCGAGACCCGGCCCTTTCGGATCGGGGACCCGGCCGTCCACGAATTCCCATCGCAGGTCTGGGGACGTATTGCTGCAGACCGGGCACGGCACTTCAAGTCATGGGTAAAGAAAGGGGGTGATCGTCGCGGGTATCGCCCATTGCGCGACGCCATCGCCGAGTATTTGCGCACGTCGCGTGGGGTGCGATGCACTGCCGAACAGGTGGTCATCGTTTCGGGAATACAGCAGGCACTCGACCTGCTGGCACGGCTGCTCTTGAAAAAGGGCGATTCAGTTTGGATGGAAGACCCCGGATATTTCGGGGCCAGAATCGCGTTTGAGAATGCCGGAGCCGGGATGATCGCTGTGCCGGTGGATGAGGAAGGGCTGTCCGTCTCTGCCGGAATGAAAATCTGTCCGGATGCCAGAGGGGCCTACGTAACCCCGGCCCACCAGTTTCCGCTGGGAGTGATGATGTCTCTGGAGCGGCGGATGGCCCTTCTTCGCTGGGCCTCACACGCCGGCGCTTTTGTGATCGAAGACGACTATGACAGCGAATACAGGTTTGGAGGACCGCCTGTGCCTGCGCTGCAAAGCCTCGACCATCATGCAAGCGTTATCTTCATCGGATCGTTCAGCAAGATGCTCTTCCCATCCTTACGTGTGGGCTACGTGGTATTGCCTGAGCCGTTGATCGATTTCTTCGTGGGCTTTCGCTACCGTACCGACCTCCGCAATTCATCGTTTGACCAGGCAGTGCTCTGCGACTTCATCGCAGAGGGACATTTGGCGCGTCATCTGCGGAGAATGCGGAACCTGTATGCAGAGCGCCTCGCAACGCTGATGGACGGAGCCAAACAGCATCTGCATGGGATGCTTGAGATCTCTGATGTCATGGCAGGTCTTTACACAATCGGATACCTCAAGAACGGAATGAGTTCACGACAGGCAGAAGAATCCGCCGCGTCCCAGGGCGTTGAGGTCCTTGGCGTTGATCGATGCACCCTGAAGCGTTCTGATCCGAATGCGCTGGTCCTCGGCTTTGGCGGATTCGACGAGCTTGCGATACGGCAAGGACTCATTCGACTCGCAAAGGCATTGAGCTAGCCAGATCTGGGAACGTGAGACCAGCTCTCTCAACGAATGACAAATCGTCGATGCACCCATCGAAAAAGATCTGGGGCTATTGGGGAGACAGGGTGACGGCCAGGGGGAGCCTTGTTTCTTTATACTTGTCTCAATACTTGCTGGGGCGGATCGAATGACGGGTGCAATCAGATTTTTGTGGAACGCGACACGGGGCGACCGGTTGCGGCCGTGGCGCAGTCCTTATCTTCGCTGGCGGCTTGAGACGTACTCGGGGCAGCGCGCGGATACGGTGCGGCTGAGGGATTTTTGGGGACTTTTCTGGAAAGAGAAGAAGCAATTGCTGCGGTTTCTTCGCTGGACGGGGGAGATCAAGGCGTATTCGGAGAGACCGGTGGACGGGAGACGGTGAGCTTGCATCTATCCCAAAAGGAAGCGAAAAGGAGCGATATGAGCGAGTGGCTGAAGTTGAAGGCGTCGGATGGGCATGAACTGAGTGCATATGTTGCGCGTCCGGCAGGAGATGCGATTGGAGCGCTGGTGCTGGTGCAGGAGATCTTCGGCGTCAACGCGCACATATGCAGCGTGGCGGATGGATATGCGAAGGATGGATTTGTGGTGGTTGCGCCTGCGCTGTTTGACCGCTATGAGCCTGGGGTCGACCTCAGATACGACGGCGAGGATGCCAAGAAGGCGGGTGAGTTATGGAAGAAGCTGAATCCCGAGACATCGCTCCTGGACGTCGCGGCGGCGTATGAGGTGGCGAGGGCCACGGGCAAGGGGATCGGCGTAGTGGGGTTTTGTTATGGCGGCCTGATGAGCTGGCTGACGGCGACGCGGGGCGAGACGCTGAAGATGCAGCCTTCGTGCTGCGTTGGCTACTATCCCGGCGGGATCGGGAGGTATGCGAAGGAGGAGCCGAGCTGTCCGGTGATGCTGCATATCGGGAGCGCCGATGCGCATATCGGGGCCGATCAGATCGATGCGGTTCGAGCGGCGCACCCGGAGGTGGAGCTTTATCTCTACGAGGGTGCGGGGCATGCGTTCAACCGCGATGCGGACCCGAATTCGTATCGTGCGGATGCTGCTGTGTTGGCGCGGAAGCGGACGCTGGCTTTTTTGAAGACGCACGTTGCCTGAAGAGCGCAAGGATGGGGCGGGTGGCCCTTCGTAGTAAACCGCAGGTCCTTCGACTTGGCTGCGCCTTCGCTCAGGATGACAAGTTCTAACTTTTCCGGGCGCGTTCTGAGTTGGCGTGGCTTTGAATGAGGTTGAGGAAGAGCTGGTGGACGCGGGGGTCGGCGCTTAGCTCGGGGTGGAAGGTGGCGGCGAGCAGGTGGCCCTGGCGGACGAGGACGGGGAAGCCGTCGCGTTCGGCGAGGGTTTCGACGGTGGCGCCGGCGCGGGTGATGCGGGGGGCGCGGATAAAGACCATCTCCAGCGGACCGCCTTCGAGTTTGGTGGGGGCGGTGAGGATGGTGGAGTCGATCTGGCGGCCGTAGGCGTTGCGCTCGACGGTGATGTCGAGGACGGCGAGGGACTTCTGGGCGGGGTTCTCTACGTGCTTCGCCAGCAGGATGGCTCCGGCACAGGTGCCGAAGGTGGGGGTGGTCTCGACAAAGGATTGCAGGGCGTCGAGGAAGCCGTCGCGCTCGAGGAACTTGAGGAAGGTGGTGGACTCGCCGCCGGGGATGATGAGGCCGTCGAGGTCTTTGAGCTCGGCGGGTGTGCGGATGAGCTTTGCGGTGACGCCGAGGGATTCGAGGGCTTTGGCGTGGGCTTCAAATGCGCCTTGCAAGGCAAGGACGCCGATGGTGATGGCTTTGGGCATGGTTGATTCAATTTTATCCGAGAGGGTGTGGCGTTCTGCCGGCCTGGGGGCGATGGGAATAAGAAGGGCGGCCGGTTGGGGGATGACGCGCTACATCCTTCGGGGAATATCGGGAGGAAGGGCGGCGCGATATATCAGAGTCATGCGAGTTGCAGGGGTTTGGGTGTGGCTGGGCGCAGGGGTGCTGCTGATGGGCGCGAATGCGTGGGGTTCGGTGACGCTTCGGGTGAATCCGAAGATCGCGGCGGGAAAGCTCGTCGCTGCGAATCGAACCGACGATGCAAGGACGATACGGGAGAGTCTTCGCCGGGATGTTGCGCAGCATCCGGACGACTTTATCGTGTTCGCGACGGAGGCCGGGGCGAAGGAGTTTTATGCCGAGCATAGCGACGAGGAAGAGATCGAAAGGGACCGGAAGGTGAGCGCGCGGGGGATCGTAGGATATTGGCAGGGGAAGACAATAGTCGTGCTTCTGCCGGCGGCTTTTGCCTTGCAGTATTAGCGGAGGGGCGCTAGGGATGAGGCTTTTGCGCTTCGGCCAGTGCTACTTTGAGCGTGCGCACCTCTTGTTCGAGGGATTCGATACGTTCGAAGAATGTAGTTTGTTTGAGCTCTTCGATGGTCCAGCGCTGGGGGATGTGCTGTGGGCAGTTCCAGTCGAAGGCTGCGAGATGGAGGAGAACGACGCGCTCGGGGCGGCTGCGTTGGGAGAGCTTGAGTTCAGCCTTCCAGTCGGGCGCTTTGCTCCATGGGATGACTTCGACGTTAGCCAGGAGTTTGAGTCGGGTCTGGTGGGGATAGTCCATCAGGAAGAGCGCGGCGCGCTGGTTGCCACGGAGGTTTCCGGTGGTGATGTATTGACGGTTGCCGGTGACGTCGGCGTAGGCGAGGGTGCGGTCGTCGCGGATGCTGAGGAAGCCGGTGGGGCCTCCGCGAAACTGGATGTAGGGCCAGCCGGTGGCTCCGATGGTGGAGAGGTAGAAGCCGTCGCGGGCGGCGATGAAGGCGCGCTCATAGGGGCCGAAGGTGTCGTTGGCGGGGCCGCGTTCGGTGAGTTTTTCGTTTGCGGGGCGGCTGCCCATCTCGCGCTGGACCTCGGCTACGTCGCCGGTGAAGGTCAGGGTAGAGAACTGGTGGGGCATGGCGGAACAGTGCCTTTTTCTGAGCGGTGGACACACGCTTGAAGATAAGACACAAAAAAAGCGGCCACGATTCAGAATCGTGACCGCTTTAGGGTTTTATTGCTAAAGGCAGGAATTACCAGCCGCGAGTCTGCATGAGGTCGCGCTCTTCGATGGCGGCTGCGGCGAGGCCCTTCATGGTGCCTGTGACGGCTTCGCTGGCTTCGGCTACGATCTTGGGGTCGTTGAAGTGGGTAGTGGCGATGACGATGGCCTTGGCGCGGGAGACGGCTTCGGCGCGTTCCTTCGGGTCGTTCTCCACATCAAGCGGCGTGGCGCGTTCTTTCATGAAGATGCCCGAGCCGACGAAGATCGACTCGGCTCCGAGCTGCATCATCAGTGCGGCGTCGGCGGGGGTGGCGATGCCGCCTGCCGAGAAGTTGGGGACGGGGAGTTTTCCCGCTTTGGCGACCATGCGGACTAGCTCGTAGGGTGCGCCGTGGACCTTGGCAGCGTTGTAAAGCTCGGAGTCGTCGAGGACGGTGAGGGCCTTGATCTCGCGGACGATCTGGCGCATGTGCTGGACGGCGTGAACGACGTCGCCGGTGCCGGGTTCGCCTTTGGTGCGGATCATGGCTGCGCCTTCGGCGATGCGGCGGAGAGCTTCACCGAGGTTGCGGGCTCCGCAGACGAAGGGAGTGGTGAAGGCGTGCTTGTCGATGTGGTAGACCTCGTCGGCGGGGGTGAGGACCTCGGACTCGTCGATGAAGTCGACGCCGAGGGTCTGGAGCACCTGGGCTTCGGCGAAGTGGCCGATGCGCGCCTTGGCCATGACGGGGATGGAGACGGCGGCGACGATCTCCTTGATGAGTTTGGGGTTGGCCATGCGGGCGACGCCGCCTTCGGCGCGGATCATGGCGGGGACGCGCTCGAGCGCCATGACGGAGATGGCACCGGCCTCTTCGGCGATGCGGGCCTGCTCGACGTTCATGACGTCCATGATGACGCCACCTTTGAGCATCTCGGCCAGGCCGGTCTTGAGGCGAAGGGAGGATGAGGCGAAGTTGCCGTTGGTGGTGTAGTCTGCCATGACGATATCTCCTTGCCGCGAGAGGCGCGCTGAGGGGGTGATTCAGGCTGTTCGCGGGAAAGTTAAGTTTATCAGTTTTAATGGGTGGGATGGATGGTGCCGATTCGGTGAGGGCAAAAGCAGATCCGTCGTTTGCGGCGAAGGATGACAATAATGGCGAGGGTAAAAGTAATGCGACTGCAAAGCAACGCCTTTATCGGTGCGGCGGATATTGATGAAAGGAAGACCGGAGTGCGGAATTTGCTGAAAATTCAAGATGGGGTTACATGATGGTGGAGCGGGTTCGTCAAACTAGCTAGAGAGTCAGATGTTGCCAATGTACGGAGGGCAAATGGACGCTGAGCTGACAATTGTGATTCCTGCGAAGAATGAAGTGAAGATGCTGCCTAAACTGCTGAAGTCGCTTTGCAGGCAGGACTATGTAGGCATGGCGCAGACAAGGGTGATTGTCGCCGATGCCGGGTCGAACGATGGCACGGTGGAGGCGGCGCTGAGTTTTCGCGACCGGTTGAAGGTCGAGGTGATTCCGGGGGGGCTGCCTGCGGTAGGGAGGAACGCGGGGGCGCGGCTGGCGACGACCCGTTTTGTGCTATTTCTGGACGCGGATGTGGAGTTCCCGGAGCCGACGCTGCTGCGGCGGGCATTGTGGAAGATGACGCGGAGAGAGTTGCACCTGGCGACGACGAATATTGCGTGCAGACATGGCGGGTTCTTCGACGATGCACTGTATGCGGGAAATAATCTGATGCAGCGGGCGAGTTCGTTCGTGAGTCCGTTTGCGACGGGGATGTTTATGCTGTTCGACCGCGAGGCGTTCTGGCGGCTGGGTGGGTTCAATGATCGGGCGCTGTTCGCAGAGGACTATCTCTTATCGAAAGGCGTAGAGCGGCAGCGGTTTCGGATTGTGCGGGGCAAGGTGCTGACCACCAACCGGCGCTTCAAGAAGCTGGGGCATGGGCGGATGGTGTGGATGTTTTTCAAGACGATGCTGCATAGCTGGGACGATGGATATTTCCTGCAGGACCATGGGTATTGGGAAGAGGCTGAGGCTTAGGGAAGGTCGAGCGCAACTCCCGCCGCATCCTCGGGGGCTGACACCGTGCCCTTTCAACCGGCACTCAATTGGATGTACCCGGGAGCAGAGTTACGATCCGGGCATCAACTCCAGCTTCACCCACTGTCACGAAGGCTATGGTTACGGGCAGATTAAACCGCCGCGGGCCTGCGCTGCCCGGATTCAGATAGAGCACACCATCTCGCGCTTCGACCGAAGGCTTATGCGAGTGCCCGCTGACGACCGCCGCCACTCCAGCCACAACGGGGTTGATATCTAAATCCGTTACCGAATGCACCAGATAAAACAGCCGCCCGTCCAACTCGACCACGTCCGTTGCAGGAAGCTCGGCGCACTCGCCCCACTGATCTACATTGCCGCGAATTGCAGTCACCGGGGCGATCTCTCGCAGCGCGTCGAGAATGCGCGGATCACCTACATCCCCGGCGTGAAGAATATGTTCTGCTCCGGCCAGCGCCGTCACGGCTTCGGGCCGCAGCAGCCCATGGGTGTCTGAGATCACTCCGACCAGCATAGCGTTCAGGCCAGCCGCAGGCTCTCGAGCGATGCGTAGTTCTGGCTCTGCTTTGGATCGTGGCTGCGGTCGGGGTCGATCTTCAGCTCCATTACGGTCACACCGTCGAGCGCCACGGCGTAGTCCTCAAGCTCTTCGGTCGATCCTCCGGGACTGAACGTGAATTGCTGGCGTACGACCTCGCGCAGGTCCGTGCCCGAGCCTGCGAAGATCGCAAACTCCTGCGAACGCTCGGCTGTCCGGTCGATGAAGTGCAACTCGATCCGGTGAATGGTCAACGGCTCGTCGAAGTGCAGTCGAATGATCTGCGGCCCTGTGCCGGCTGCGCGCCAGCCCGTCGTCTCCGTCTTGCCCAGCGCGTGCTCGATGGGAAACGCCTCATCTTCCGATGTGATCTCGACCCGCGCGATCCGCTCCAGATCGCGCCAGTTGTCCCGAATGGGAGTTGCGGGCACGGGCGATGGTGTAACGATACTTTTCCGCATAAACGCTCTCAAGCCTCAGCCCCAAGCATATCCGATAACGGGCCGTAAATCCGCAATGCGCGTGGGCCGCCGCACTCAGATGCCGGTCTCCATCTTCGTTCGTGGATCGAGATAGTCGCGCAGCGCGTCGCCGATAAAGTTGAACGACAGCACGCACAGCATCACCGCCATCGCGGGAAAGAAGACCAGGTGCGGCGAGTCGAACAGATGTGACCGTGCGTCGTTGAGCATTGAGCCCCAGCTCGCCGCCGGTGGCGGAACGCCCAGCCCGAGAAAGCTCAGCGTGGCTTCGGCGAGTACGGCGCCAGCCATGCCGATGGCTCCCTGCACAATCAACGGCTGCACGATATTGGGAAGAATGTGGCGGCAGAGGACGCGGAGATCGGAGGCTCCGAGGGCGCGCGCCGCCTCGACAAACTCGCGCTCCTTCACAGCCATCACCTGTCCGCGCACCAGCCGCGCATAGCCCACCCAGCCGGAGATCGCCAGCGCCAGAATTACATTCAGCAGACCTGGCCCCATGAACGCCACGAACGCAATCGCCAGCAGGATTCCCGGCAGCGACATAAAGGCATTGGTCACGTAGACATTCAAGATCGTGTCGGTCACGCCGCCGTAGAATCCGGCCAGGCATCCGGCAATCAGTCCGACCGCCAGCGACAACCCCACTACGCTTACAGCGACGATCATGGAAATGCGCGCACCAAAGATGGTTCGCGAAAGTATGTCCCGCCCCAGTTCGTCGGTGCCAAACCAGTGCGCGGCGCTTGGGCCCATCAACCTTCCGGTCAGGTCGAGCTGCGCGGGGTCATAGGGAGCGAGCCACGGAGCAAACAGCGCGCAGACCACAAAGAGCACGAGCAGCACGATCCCCAGCGCAGCCAGGGGCTGCTGCCTCGACCGATGCAGTAGTTCCGTTCTAACTCTCATTTTTTCAACAGTAACCATTTCGTCCCAGCATGAAGCCAATCGGTAGTTCGTGCAAGAGGTAAAGAGAGAAGGACTCTACGCATTTTTCTTTGCAAGTCAGGCAACGTTTTTTCAACTCTGGAAAAATGCGAAAACGATTAAAAAGCTATGTCCAGCGCTGTTTTTTGCATCTTATGGGGCAAAGGAAAAGTGGACTATTCAAAGCTATGCCAAATATCATTTTCCAACTGATTCTTACTCTCGGGATACTTTTTCTCCTGGCGGCATTTGTGCCGCTCCTGCGTATTCTCGAGATTCTCCCTTCCGGTCTGACGCGCAAATCCTGGGTAGGTCTGGCCTTTCTCATCGTCTGTTCCATCGCCGGCTACCTTCTTTTTTTCAGGCTCCATTCCATAGAAGGCCCTGACCACCACGAAGATTGGTTAATGTCTTTGATCTGCCTTTCAGCTTCCACCTTTGTTTTATGCGTCTGCGTGATCTCGCACAGCACGGTGAAAGAAGTATCGAGGATTGCTGAATTGGAACTGGCGATGCTTACAGACCCACTCACCGAACTGTACAACCGTCGGCATATTTTGTCGCTCCTTGAAAAGGAGTGTTCCCGGTCCAGATTTCTGCGCTGCCCCTTCTCTGTCCTGTTGTTGGATATCGACAGGTTCAAGAGAATCAACGACACCTATGGACATCAGGCCGGGGACTCTGTGCTGAAAGAGCTTTCCAGACTATTTACAGCGATTCAGCATGATTCGTGTTTCATCGGCCGGTACGGCGGGGAAGAATTCCTCATTCTGCTGCCGGACACCACCGGGTTCGGCGCCTCCCAGACTGCGGAGCGGCTTCGCTACCTTATCGAGTCGACGGCTATTGTCTTCGAAGACAAATATGAGATTCCGGTAACGGCAAGCATTGGCGTAGCCACATCGTCGAGCTTCGATGAGACACCTCACCAACTGATCGCTCTGGCAGATAAGGCCCTCTACAAAGCTAAAGAGGCCGGCAGAAATAGTGTCTGCCTGGCGTCGCAGCAGTATGCCTGGGAGGAAGAAGCGGAGGCGACCCTCGCCATTCGAATCGGCTAGATGAGCTGCGGGGATCAGTGGTTGGAGCAAGCCGCCGACATTCGAGGCCAAAAGGTAGAATCGAATTCAAGTCAGCTAAGACACGGTGGCGCAATCACAAAGGATCCATTTGCGAATTCTGATCTACGGCCTGAACTATGCTCCTGAACTGACCGGCATCGGAAAATACACCGGCGAAATGTCTTCGTGGCTGGCTGCGCGAGGCCACGAGGTCCATGTTGTGACCGCGCCGCCGTACTACCCGGCGTGGAGCATCCGCGAAGACTATCGCGGCAAGCTCTATCGCACGGAAAAAGTTCCCGGCGAGCCTGTTGTCTACCGCACTCCGCTCTATGTTCCGGCCAAACCGACCGGGCTCAAGCGCATGGTGCACCTCTTCTCGTTCATGGCCGGCAGCCTGCCCGTGATGCTCTGCCAGATCTTCTGGAAGCCCGAGATCGTCTTCACCGTGGAACCGACTTTTTTTGGAGCGCCGCTCGCGCTTCTCGTGGCCCAGACCGCGGGCACGGCATCGTGGCTTCATGTACAGGACTTCGAGGTAGACGCCGCCTTCGACCTCGGCCTGCTGCCTGCGAAGGGCCTCATCCACGACTTCGCGCTTGGCATCGAAGAGTTCTTCACCCGCGCCTTCACTTGCGTCTCCAGCATCTCGCACAAGATGGTCGAGCGAGCTGTTGCCAAGGGCATTCCCGCTGCGCGTACTGTTCTTTTTCCCAACTGGGTTGATGTCGATGCAATCCATCCCCAGCCACAAGATGCTGCTAATAGCTTTCGGCGTGAGCTTAGTCTCGAAGACAAGATCATTCTGCTCTACTCCGGCAACATGGGGGCGAAACAGGGCCTCGAACTGCTTGCTCCTCTCGCTCGATTTTTTGAGAGCGATACCCGGGTCCACTTCCTCTTCTGCGGCGACGGAGCCTTCCGTCCTCAGCTTGAAACGCTGGTTGCACATCTGCCCAACGTAACCCTGTTGCCGCTGCAACCTTTCTCACGCCTCAACGATCTGTTGAATGCGGCTGATATTCACCTGTTGCCGCAGCGTGCCGGGGCTGCCGATCTGGTCATGCCCTCGAAGCTCACCGGAATGCTCTCGAGCGGGCGGCCTGTCATCGCTACCGCCGATGCGGGAACACAGGTTGCACACGTCGTCGAAGGCTGTGGCGTCGTCGTGCCCGCCGAGGACGCTCCCGCTCTCCATGCGGCTGTGCGGCAGCTTATTGACGACGCTCCTCTCCGGCAGCAGCTTGGCATTGCGGCCCGTCAATATGCCGTTGAGCATCTGGGCAAGGAACAGGTGCTCCTGCAGTTCGAGAAGGGCCTGCGAGGTCTCGTCTTCAAGCGGTGAGATGATGCGATGTCTTGAGATCGCGGGTCATCGAGCGTCTTTTATCCGCGCCGCCGGTCGAATCCGGGTCAGGCTTTTTCAAGCAATCTGCCTTCGGACAGGTCCCGGATCAGCCCAAGGTCTGCGGCCAGAAAGTCATACTCCGGCAGCGACCTTAGCGGGACCCAGCGCATGTCATTGAAGATGCGGTTCTCCAGAGGTCCGCGAAACTGCTTGACAACGAAGAACTGAAGATCGACGGCACCGCCGTTGCGATATTTATGGCGAATCTGCGCCACTCGTTCTCCGATGTCGGCCGAGATACCCAGTTCCTCCGTCAGCTCACGGACCAAGGCCTCTTCGGGGCCTTCCCCCGGCTCGATCTTGCCGCCGGGAAACTCCCATTTGAGGCTCATCGGCTGGTCAGGTTTACGCTGGCAGATGAAGACCTCGGTTCCGACCGCGCCCTCACGCAGGATCAGCGCGGCCACGACAAGGCGCACAGGCCTGGACGCTGTCTCAATCCGATCATCGAGCTTGCGAATGGAATCTCTCACCTGACTACAGTTTAGACTCCCGCCGCGCCTAAATGCTTCATGCGTGCAATTTAGCCCACGGGGGCGACGGAAGCCGGGTAATAAACAGGCCATCCTTCGGCTGCACTGCGCTCCGCCAGCGCCGGGGAGGGATTCACCGGGAAGGCGCGCCGCGCAATCGCCAGCATCGCGGCGTCATGCACCGAGTTGCCGAATACCGCATCCGGAGCCGTGATGCCGACGCGCGCCAGCGATGCGACCTTGCCCTCGTCCGTGGGGACATCGCAGATCGCCTCCGTCACCAGGCCGTCCTTTACCGTGACGCAGGCCGCGAGCACACGGTTCGCCGGGATATTGAAGCGCCGCACCCCCTCTTCAATCACCCAGTCGCAGGTCGAGCTGACGGCCCAGATGTCCACACCGCGGCGTTGCAGTTCGGAGACCAGCTCAAGCATCTCGGGAAAGATGTTCGGCTCGATGTGGCCGGCAAAGAATTTTTTGGCGGCGCGGCGCATCTCGTCTTCGCGCAGGCCCTGGTAGAGCTGCACCATCTCCCCGCAGATCGCTACCTCGGAGACCTCGCCGCGCTTGTAGCCGCGATACCGGCCATCGATCCAGTCGGTCGCCTCGCGGGAGATCAGCCCGGTGTCGATCGTCCACTTCATAAAGGACGAACCAGCGTCGCCCGACCACAGCGTCCCATCGCAGTCGAAGACGGCGACCGCAGGGGACAGTTCGTAGACCGCCGCGTGGAACTCGGAGGTAGACAGACGTTTGGCTAAAAGCGCATTACTGATGTTGCTCAAGGGACACTCAACTTTTCCGCGCACGGCATCGCGCTAGATCGATTCAATCATTTTGAGGTTAACTCAATTTTACAATTTGGGCCCGCGCCGGACGGGAAGGGGAGGGCAAGCCCTGAGACGGGTGTCTCAAATAGGCGGAAGCCCCTTGACGATGGTCACGCCTGCGGGGGGATGAAAGACGAAATCATCGCTTCTTACTGGAACATTATCTTCTATCTCACTGAAACTAAAACTTGTAATTGATCCGTCCAATTCTTCGATCTGCATCTGTTGAATGGTTCCGGTGGCGGCCACGACCAGCGTCAGGAGTTTTACCCGTTGCTCCATGCCTTTGGGGACGCCGGTGATCTTGAAATCTGCGCCTTCCGGTGTCACGGTCAGGTTGTCCAGCTCTTTTTTGATCTGCGTATGTCCGAGGAGAAAACGCAGAGGAGAGCGCAGATCGTCGAGCTCTTTTGCGGGGACACGCTGGGCCTGGGAGTCGCCCGGGGTGTAGAACCAAGCGTACTTGCCGTCGAGCACGAAGACCTTGCCAACCGGCTTGTCGTAACTCCAGCGCATACGGCCGGGCTTCTTCAACAGCAGGGTGCCGGATTCGGTGCGGTCCATGCCCATGCCGGTGTAACGCTCGGTGTAGTGGGCGCGCAGGGAGGTGAGGTGATTGTAGTGGTCGTCTACCTTGCGAATCAGCGCGACGCTGTCCTTTGTAAGCGGGCTTTGCGCGGGGCCTTGCGCGAATAGCTGTGTGGCGCAGCAGGCGACGAACAGGAGTGCGGTTTTCTTCAGCATCACTTCTTCTATAAAACTTTTTCTATATCACTGAATGGGCTGAGTGCAGTTCGTTCCGCCGGTGGGGTCCTGACGGATCGCGTTGTTCTCGTCGGAGCAGTAGCCATTGTCGCCGGTCTTGCCGACGGCGTCGGGCACAGCAGTGATCTCAAAGGACGTGATCATGTCCTGATTGTTGATGGTCACCTTCTGGCAGTTGGTGATAGCGAAGGTGTATCCCGCTTTATGGCCGGCGGCGAGGTCGGGTGGAAGCAGTTGGGCTGCTTGCGGTGTCGGAGCGCCGGACTTCGGATCGCCGCCGAGGGCGGTCAGAGAACAGGCGAACCCGTTTGCCGGATAGGCGGAGTTGTACTGCAGCTCTGCTGAACCGATAGCGCGCACGGAGTTGATCGCCGAGGTCTGGTTGCCTGTCTTCTTCAGCTTCAAAAGCTGCGGAACGGCAAGCGTCATCAGGATCAGCATGATCGACATGACGATCAGCAGTTCAATCAGGGTGAAGCCTTCTTCCGTATGTCGTGCTGTCCGTACACGTCCCAGAGCATTCATCTCGATCATCAATTCCTCGGCCTATCTATCGAACAACCCGTCGAACAAAACTCTATCAGACTCAGCAGGCGAGGTCTTCGCGCTCGACCTTCATCTCGCCGAGGTTGCCCAGCAGCGTCAGCGCAATCGCCTCGGGGCGGAAGAGTTCCTGGGCCAGAGACTGGATGTCGGCAGGAGTGACTGCGTTGATCTCCTCGGTAATCTCGTCTACACCGAAGAAACGGCCAAAGTACATCTGCTGCCGTGCGAGATTCGCCATCCGGCTGCCTGAGCTTTCGAGTCCGATCACGATGTTGCTCTTCAACTGGTCCTTGGCCCGCTTCAACTCGCCTTCGCTGACGGTGTTCTCTTTCAGACGGCGCAGCTCCTGCATGGTGAGCCGCAGAACCTGTTCGGTCTTGTCCACCGCGGTCCCGGCGAAGATGCAGAGCGATCCGGTGTCGCGGAAGGGGTTCATCTCCGAGTAGATGGCATAGGCGAGCCCCCGGTCTTCGCGGATGGTCTGGAAGAGGCGCGAGCTCATGCCGCCGCCCAGCATGGTGTTTAAAAGATAGACGCCGTAGCGGTCGGGGTGATTGACCGGGGGCGCGGGAACGCCGAGGCACACCTGCACCTGTTCGAGCGACTTCTTGCGTTTGAGGGTGATATGCGGAGTCGCCACCGGGGTTGGCATCTGCGGCAGATGGCTGTCGCTGCTGGCGGCAAGCGAGCTGAATTGCTGCTCCACCTGCGCGACGAAGGCATCATGGTCGAGATTTCCAGCCGCCGAGAAGACCATATTGCGTGGCGTGAAGCGGCTGGCATAGAAGTCGAAGACGATCTGCTGATTGAAGCTCGATACGGTCTTCTTGGTTCCCAGAATGGGACGGCCGAGGGCCTCGTTCTTCCAGAAGTTCTGGGTCCAGACCTCGTGGACCAGGTAATCGGGGTTGTCCTCGTCCATCTTGATCTCTTCGAGGATTACGCCCTGCTCCCGCGCCAGCTCCTCTGGCGTAAACGTCGGATGCAGTACCAGGTCGGCCAGTACATCGAGCGCAGGGGGGACGTTTTCGTCGAGCACCTTGATGTTGAAGCAGACCATCTCCTTGCCGGTGAAGGCGTCGAGATTGCCGCCGATGGTGTCCACTTCGCGGGCAATGTGCTGGGCCGACCGCGAGGTCGTCCCCTTGAATACCATGTGCTCCACAAAATGGGAGACCCCGTTGACCGCAGGCTCTTCGTCGCGCGAACCGGTACCGATCCACGCGCCCATCGAGACGCTCCGGACCTGGGGCATGGCCTCGGTCAGCACCGTCAATCCGTTCGACAAAATGGTCTTGCGGATGTTGCGGGCGGAGGCGTTTCTCGTCAAGCCACTATCTTCAACTAACGTTACGGACATGGAACTCCTTACCCTCCATTGTTTCACAGCGGGGAGGGGGATTGGTCGCCCGCTCCCGGCCGGAGTAAACTAGAGAGAGCCCACCTGAGATTGCCGAATATTACTATGTTCAACAAAATAAAGGATGAATCCGAAGCCGTTTCACAGCGCAAGCCGCTCTTTGGCCAGTCGCTCGACGCCCTGACCCACCTGATGGCCGGGCTGGGACAGCGTCCTTACCGGGCCAACCAGCTGATTGAGGCTGTCTACCGGCAGCGGGTCGACTCGCTCGACGAGATCACGACGCTGCCTGCCGCGCTTCGCGATTCGCTGGCCTCGGAAGGGTATGCCATCGGCCTGCCGGAGATCGTCCAGACTGCCCGGTCCGTCGATGGCACGGAGCGCTACCTCATCCGCATGGCCGATGGCGAGACCGTCGAGACAGTCTGGATGCCGGATGGCGACGGTGGGGAGCGTGGTGATGGCTCGGTTGCAGCCGAAGAAGAGGAGAAGGAGGACGCCAACCCGGCCTTTCCTTATCGACGGGCCACGATCTGCATCTCCAGCCAGGTGGGCTGCGCGGTGAACTGCCAGTTCTGCCTTACGGCCAAACTTGGCATCCGCCGTAATCTCACCCCGGGTGAGATCGCCGGACAGGTTGCCGCCGTGCTCAACCGCCACCGGGTCGATCTTGGCAGCAGCCGGGGAAACCCCAGTCCGGCGCGGATCAATCTTGTCTTCATGGGAATGGGGGAGCCGTTCCTCAACTATGGCAACTTCATGAACGCCGTCCGTCTGCTGGTCTACATGCGCATTCCCGAGTCACGCATGACGGTCAGCACGTCGGGGATTCTGCCGGGCATCCTGGAGTTCGCCCGCGAGACGGTGCGGCCCAAGCTGGCGGTCAGCCTGAACGCTCCCAACGATGTGATCCGCGAGTCGATTATGCCGATTACGCGCAAGTGGAACATCGCCGCGCTGTTCGAGGCGCTCGACACCATTCCGCTGCGTAACCGGGAGTGGATCACGTTCGAGTACGTCATGCTGGGCGGCATCAACGATTCGCTGGGCGACGCCGACGAGTTGATCGCGCTGGTCAGCGGAAGGCGCTGCAAGATCAATCTGATCGTCTGGAACTCCGGCCCCGATATGCCGTATCACGAGCCCTCGCAGGCCGGGGTGGCCGCTTTCCAGAAGCGGATCATCGCTGCCGGGATTCCGGCCTACATCCGTCGCCCGCGCGGGCGCGACATCTATGCTGCCTGCGGCCAGCTCAAGCGGACGGTGCAGTCCGATCCTTTACCCGCGCCTCTAGTCGAGATTTCGTCTGCGGCCAGTCTTCCCGGATGATCGAAAACCAGATGCTGTGCCGCTGCGAGCCGTCCGGCATGATGTAGTGGTTGCGAAACCTGCCTTCTTCCACCGCGCCGATCTTGCGCATGGCCTTCTGCGACTGAAGGTTCTCGTGGTGAGTCTTCAAAGCCACCCGCCGTAGCTTCAGTTCCTCGAATCCATAGGTAAGCTGCAATAACTTTGCTTCGGCGTTCAGGCCGGCTCCGTGGAACTCCGGCGCCAGCCATGTGTGGCCCAGCTCCGCCGATTCATGAAGACGATCGAGATCGAAGAATCGGGTGCTGCCGATCACGCGGCCTTCCGACTTCAAAATCGTAACCCAGGGTACGGTCGTGCCAGCCTCCTGTAGCTGCAAGGCCTTCTCCACCCATTCGCGAAGGTCCTGGGGTGTCTTCATTCTTACCGGCATGTAGCGCCAGATCTGCTCGTCGAAGGCAATCACTTCGAGACCCGCCAGATGTCCCAGCGTCATCGGCTCCAGCCTTACCCTCGTGCCTTCCAGAACGGGTGTCGTCGCACTCATCGGCTCTCCTCCTTCAAACGGCTTCGCAAGCCCGCAGCCCAAGTAGAATCTCCGCCACGCGGTCATAGTCGTGGCGGAGCACCTCTCCCTCATGGACGAAGTTCCCCGTCAGCGGCTCAACTCCGAGTGACCTTACCCGTTCCAGATCGGCCTCGATCGGCTCTTGGCCCTCACGGGCATATTGCTCCAGCCGCTCGGCCGAGATGGGGGTGGTATTGATGAGGGCATAGTCGAAGATGGGCGACTTCGTGGCCCCGGCGTGTTGCAGAATCTTCTCGATGTGTTGCGAGGCCGAGAGCCCCAGCGATTCGTTCGCCTGGGTCATCAGGTTGCAGACAAATACCCTGGTTGCCCGCGAGGCTGCCAGCGCCTCGGGTACTCCGCTGACCAGCAGGTTGGGAATCAGCGAGGTGTACAGCGAACCGGGACCCAGCGTAATCAGGTCGGCATGCGCAATCGCCTCCAGCGTTTCGGGCAGCGGATGGGCGGTTGCGGGCTCGAGCATCAGCTCGACGATGCGGCGCTTGCTGGCGGTGATGTTGGTCTCGCCGCGTACCACCGAGCCGTCGTCCATCTTCGCTGCGAGCGCGACGTCGGTGTTGGTCGCCGGGAAGATCTTTCCCCGGATTGCCAGAATCTGCGACGACATCTGGACCGCCTGCGCGAAGTCGCCGGTGATGTGGGAGAGGGCAGCGACGAAGAGGTTGCCGAAGCTGTGTCCATCGAGCTCGCCCTGGTCGAAGCGGAACTGGAAGAGCTTCGAGAGCAGGTGCTCGTCTTCCGAGAGGGCGACCATGCAGTTGCGGACGTCGCCCGGGGGCAGCATTTTGAAATCTTCGCGGAGGCGTCCCGAGGAGCCGCCGTCATCGGTCACGGTCACCACGGCTGAAAGTTCGCGAATGATCCAGCGTGCATGGGCGCTGGGCGAGGGGAGATTTTGCGGTAGTTCGGGAGTGCGTGGGTGCTTGCGGCGGTCGCGCATGGGAACGTACCGCTTCAATCCGCGCAGCAGGGTGGACAACCCGGTGCCGCCGCCCATGGCGACGACTCGAAGCTCTTTCGGTCCGTCCGGGTTTTGCGACTGCATGGCGTGCTCTCCGGTTAAAAGACTATGCCACCTGATTTTAGCGGGATCGTTCCCTCCGATGTTCAGGGGCCCTTAAAGCAGCGCCGGCCCGTCCCAGGCTGCTTAATCAATGCAGAGTTACTCGGTGAGGTGGGAGAACATGCAACAGCAAAAACCTTTGCTAATTTTTCTATACCTCAGGATAAAGCAGCTCGGTAAACCGCGGGTCATCGGCCATGTCCTGAAAGTCGGAGTCGCCTCGCGCCTGAATCCGGTTCTTGGGATTCTGCCGGATGGCCTCAGTCAGATGTTCGAGGCAGGTGTGGGAGTCGCCGGTCATGCTGGCCAGCACGGCAAGGCCATAGAACGCATAGTCGGCTTTATCGTCATGCTTGAGGATCGTCTTGAACTCTTCGCGGGCGTCTTCATAGTGCCCGTCGTTCAACAGCGAGACGGCGTAGTCGTAGCGCTCCTCGTTGCTCTTGAAGCTGGTCTTTCCCTTGCTGACCTGCAACAGGCAGGCATTGATGTACATGCGGATGCGGTCGCCCAGATCGCCCGGTCCGGCGGCGAGCATCTTGTCGAAGGCGGCGTGGGCCTTGTCGTACTTGCCCTCCTGCATCAGCCGCAAGGCGGCTTCATAGTGGGCAAGCGCCTGCGTGCGCGCGGCATCATTTGCTGGAGGGACGACGCCAGCCAGGGTTCGCGGACGTTTTGTAGAAGAGGAAGAATGTACGGATGCAGTCTTTGCCTGAGTCATTGATATTCCTGTCGCCGGATGGCGCTCCCAAGACTCCCGACCTACGGAGAGCCAGTTGTGCAAATAATCTTGTCTCGGTTTTATACCCACCTGCGGGCACGAGGTCAACTCCCCGTAAGCGTCAGGGTTCCCCGCTTTTCGCTGCTCACGGGTGTCCATAGATTACTGGATTCAACTCGGGATCGTTATACATCTTCATCTGCCGGTAAAGCTTGAAGCGTCGTGTCCTCGCCCGCACCTCTCTCCAGAGGGCATCGAGACATCCGGCGAGGTCGCTGCGCTGTTCTTCGAGCACCGCCAGCCGGCCGGTATTCTTCTGCCGGTGCGCCTCGGTCGCCGATTCGCGCTGCGACTCTTCGCGGGTGTGAAAGATCCTCAACGCGAGGACCGAGAGCCGGTCGATGATCAATCCCGGCGTCTCCGAGTTGAGTGGAGCGGCGGGGTTCTGCTCTCCCGCCTCGTCCAGCAGCATTGCGTCTATCTTTTCCACCAGATCGTTCCGCTGTTGATTCAGGCGGTCGATCGCGTGCTTCACCGCTGCAATCTCCCGATCGGAGGCGCCCGGATCGCGTGCCTTGTCTTCCTCGTGCCAGAGATCGAAGTTGGCCCTGTGCTGGGCCACGGCAAGCACCATGAGGCCTTGCTCCTTCGTCTCTGTGCCCGCTCCATGCCACGCCAGCGTCCTCTCGTCCTGCATTGCGATGATCGAAAAAGCATCCAGCATTTTGAATGTGCTCCATTCCTGTCTCTATCAGGCTACCCTCTTCGGGGAGTTGCCTCAATCGGTCAAACCAAGCAGACTAAAGTCTGACCATGCCATCCTCGACAAAACGGGTACTGATCTACCGCCTTGGCAGCCTTGGCGATACGCTGGTTGCTCTCCCCGCGCTTCACCTCACTGCGCGGGCGTTCCCCGAGGCCGAACGCCGCATGTTGACCAACTTTCCGGTCAACGTGAAAGCGCCGCCCGCGGCAGCGATCCTGGAAAACAGCGGACTCGTCCATGGCTACTACCGTTACGCCGCAGGCACGCGCAACCCTGGCGAACTGCTCTCTTTGTGGTGGCAGATCGTTCGCTGGCGGCCCCAGGTTCTTGTCTATATAGGAGGGGCCCGCGGCGTGGAATCGGCGCGCCGCGATGCGTCCTTCTTCCGGCTCTGCGGCATCCGTCGCCTTATTGGTGTGCCCGTCACCGAAGACATGCAGCAGAACCGGAAGCAGGGGCCTGAGGAGACGCTCGAGCCTGAGGGTGCGCGTCTCGCCCGCAATCTTGCCGAACTTGGCGATGCGCGGCTCGACGATTCGGAGAGCTGGGACCTTCGTCTCACGGTCGAAGAACGGGCAAGGGCCGATGAGGCGGTGAGCCCCGCCGGTAAACTGCCGATCATTGCCGTCAGCGTCGGCACGAAGGTCCAGTCGAAGGACTGGGGACGGGAGAATTGGCGAGCCCTGCTGGCTCGGGTCGCTGCACTCTATCCCGGCCACGCGCTGACCCTGAGCGGTTCGCCGCCCGAGAGCGAGGCCAGCGAATTTGCCGCCGATGGCTGGCGCGAGTCGGGCGGCGGCCCGGTCATCAATCTCTGCGGCGTCCTTACCCCGCGTGAGAGCGCCGCTACCTTTGGCCGTGCCCGGCTCTTCATCGGCCACGACAGCGGCCCCATGCATCTTGCCGCCGCCGTCCAGACCCCGTGTGTTGCGATCTTTGCGGCACGCAATAAGCCTCGCGTCTGGTTCCCCTACGGCGAGCAGCACCGCGTCGTCTATCATCGGACCGATTGCTGGGGATGCGGCCTCGAAACCTGCATTGTGGAACGCAAGAAGTGCATTACCTCGATTACTGTTGAAGAGGTCCTCGCTGAAGTCTGCGCCGTTCTTGGCTGAGATAAAAGGCGCGCTGCGGTCGCCTGTTTCTAATTGGTGTTATGCCTTTCGACTGCCACACCACTTTTTATTGCTTTCACAGGAAGATGCGATGATGGAAGAAAGGAGCGCTCCCCATCCATGTTGCCCGAACTGCATTCCGTCCTGAACCTACTCGAAGGCGGCTTTGGCCAGCTTAAAGTATTGGTAATAGGCGATATCATGCTCGACCGCTACATTCATGGCGATGTTGACCGCATCTCCCCCGAAGCGCCGGTGCCGGTCATCCGCCATGCGCAGCGCTACGAACGCGCGGGAGGGGCCGCCAACGTGGCCATGAATCTCGCCGGTCTCGGTTGCCAGGCGGTACTGAGCGGCTTCTGGGGCAACGATATGGAGCATGGCGAACTGGCTGCGATTCTTGATCGCGCCGGAGTCGATACGGTGGGCGTTGTATCGAGCAGCCTGCCGACCATCTCGAAGACGCGCATTGTGGGGCGCAATCAACAGCTTCTCCGGCTCGACATCGAGAGCCGCGACGCGCCGCCGGAGGTTGAAGCGAGACGGCTGATCGACCGGGCGACGGAACTGGTCAGCAAAGTCCACGCCGTAGTCCTCTCCGATTACGCGAAGGGGTCGCTGACCACGCAACTCTGCGCCGCTGTGATCAATGCGGCACGCATCGTAAAGATTCCCATTTTGGCCGACCCCAAGACGCCTAACTTCAGCAAATACACCGGAGCGACTACTGTCTGCCCGAATCTTGGCGAACTCTCGCTGGCCACGGGCGTCTCTGCGCACGCGACCGATGCGATCCTCGACGCGGCACAGGCGCTGATTGCCAAGCACGACTTTCAGTACCTCATCGTGACCATGAGCGAGAAGGGAATTACGCTGGTTCGCCGGGACGGGAGATATCATTCGCCGGCCCGCGCTCGCGAGGTCTTCGATGTCTCGGGCGCAGGTGACACTGTGATTGCCACGCTCGCTGCCTGCCTGGCCGGCGGGCTCCAGATAGAGACTGCCGTCGAACTCGCCAATCTTGCTGCCGGAATTGTCGTTGGCAAGGTGGGCACGGTGCCGATTGCACGACACGAACTGGTGGCTGCGCTTACTCCCAGTTCCGGCGTCACGGCGGGCGAAAAGATCCTCGATCTGGAACACGCCAAAGCCCGCGTGGCCGAGTGGCGCGCTTCGGGCGAGACCATCGTCTTTACCAACGGCTGCTTCGATCTGTTGCACGTCGGCCACATTACGCTGCTTGAAGACTGCCGCCGCTTTGGCTCGAAGCTCGTTCTCGGCCTCAACGCGGACGACTCCATCTGCCGCCTGAAAGGACCATCGCGGCCGATCGTGGGTGAGCGGGAGCGGGCGCGCGTCATGGCGGCGCTTGCTGCTGTCGATGCCGTGGTTCTCTTTGAAGAGGACACGCCGCTCGAACTGATCCGTGCACTCAAACCGAATGTGCTGGTCAAGGGCGGCGACTACACCGTTGAGACCGTCGTCGGCCATGAAGACGTGATCGCCGCCGGAGGGCGGGTCGAGATCGTGCCGACGGTCGAGGGTTTTTCTACCAGCAACATCGTGAAAAAACTCACCGCGACCAACGAAACCAGCGAGGAGAACTAAAAGTGATTATCGTAACCGGCGGAGCAGGCTTCATCGGCAGTAACCTCATTCAGCAACTCAATCGCGCAGGAGAGCGCGATATTCTTGTCGTCGATAACCTCGCTCCTTCGCCGAACCTCAGCGGCCCGAAGTTCCTCAATCTCGCGGGTGCCGAGTACGCCGACTACATGGACAAAAAGGAGTTTCGCGCCGCCCTCCGGTCCGGCGATTTTGAAGGCGCAAAGGTCCGCGCCATTCTGCACCAGGGGGCCTGCTCTAACACGCTCGAAGACGATGGCCGCTACATGATGGACAACAACTTCACCTACTCGAAGGACCTGTTGCACTTCGCGCTCGAGCACAAGATTCCCTTTGTTTACGCCTCGACTGCTGCCGTCTATGGGGCAAGCACCGAGTTCAAGGAAGTTCCAGCCAATGAGCGTCCCTTGAACGTCTATGGCTACTCCAAGCTGGTCTTCGACAACTATCTTCGCCGCCTGCTGCCGGAGATCAAGAGCACGGTTGTCGGTCTTCGTTATTTCAATGTCTATGGCCCGAGAGAGCAGCATAAAGGCCGCATGGCCAGCGTCATTCATCACTTTACCCGCCAGCTCAAGGACACCGGGACGATCCGCATGTTCGAGGGCTCCGGCGGTTATGAGAATGGCGAGCAGCGGCGCGACTTCGTCTTCGTGAAAGACCTAGCGCGCATCAATATGTTCTTCGGCGGCCTGCTGCCTGACAGCCCCCGCAAGCCCACTCGCGCTATCGTAAACGCCGGAACCGGCGAGGCCCGTACCTTCAAGGCGGTGGCGGAGGCATTGATGCAGATCCATGGGCAGGGGAAGATCGAGTACATCCCGTTTCCGGGAGACCTCAAGAACCGCTACCAGCACTACACCCAGGCGGATGTGGCAGGTCTCCGCGCGGCCTGCTATGCCGCGCCGTTCACGAGTCTGGAAGAAGGCATCAAGCAAACCTTCGCTGAAGAACCCGCTCTTTAAACGCGGATGATTCAACTCCAGACGGGGTGATAGCGTGTGAGCGCGAGACCGCAACGGAGAAGGAACGGTATAGTTGGCAACGGATGATACGGAATCTGACGATTGCGGTAATTGTTGCAACGACCATCGGAGCGGCTGCTTATCGGGACACACCTGTCCTTGTGCATGCGGCTGCCGTTCGGCACGATAAGACGCAGGACTGGCCGGTCTACGGCGGCGAGGATGGGCACAGCCACTATTCCAGCCTTTCGCAGATCAACCGCCGCAATGTGAAAAAGCTGGTGGTGGCATGGAAGTTCGATACCGGAGAGAAGGGAAGTATTCAAACCAACCCGGTCATTGTGGGGCGCGTGCTCTATGCCTTCACACCTGCGCATGAGGTCATTGCTCTCGATGCGGCGACGGGCAAACTCCTCTGGAAGTTTAATTCAGAAATCAAAGGCGATCAGCCTACGCGTGGTGTGGCGTATTGGACGGACGGGAAAGACAGCCAGATCTTTGCGGGCATCATGAATTACCTGTATGCCCTTGATCCAGCGACCGGCAAGCCGATCCAGAGCTTTGGAGAAGACGGCCGCATCGATCTGAGAAAGGATCTGCGTGGGGATTACAAATCGCAGTCGGTTGTCCTGACCAGTCCCGGGGTCATTTACAAAGACGTGATCATCGTCGGCGGTCGCAATCCGGAGACGGCGCCATCGCCCCCCGGAGATATTCGCGCATTCGATGTCCGCACCGGTGCGCTGCGCTGGCGGTTCAATACCATTCCGCATCCGGGCCAGCCGGGATATGAGACATGGCCAAAGGATGCATGGAAGACCGCCGGTGCGGCCAACAACTGGACCGGAATGACGCTCGATGCGAAACGCGGCATCGTGTATGTGCCGACCGGATCTGCGGTACCGGATTTCTATGGCGCGAACCGGCTGGGCGACGATCTGTATGCCGACACACTGCTCGCTCTCGATGCGGAGACAGGCAAGCTGATCTGGCACTTTCAAGGCGTGCATCATGATATGTGGGACCGCGATTTTCCTGCTCCGCCGGTGCTCGTTACCGTGAAGCGAGATGGTAAAAACATCGATGCTCTGGCGCAGACCACCAAACAGGGCTGGCTGTTTTTATTTGACCGAACGACGGGAAAGCCACTTTTCCCGATTGAAGAGCGGCACTATCCGGCCAGCGATGTGCCGGGTGAGGTGAGTTCGCCGACGCAACCTTATCCGCTGGCGCCCGCGCCTTATGCGAGGGAGTTACTGACAGCGGACATGCTTACTAACCGCACCCCCGCAGCCCACGCCTGGGCGGTGGAGCAGTTCCGTACCTTTCGGAGTGGAGGGCCGTTTGTTCCATTCGAGGTGAACAAGCCGACCGTTGTTTTTCCAAGTTTTGATGGCGGCGCGGAGTGGGGCGGACCTGCCGTCGATCCGAAGACAGGTGTTCTCTATGTGAATGCCAATGATATTGCCACGACAGGAATGCTGGTGGCGAACAATGCCGACGCCGATCTGGGGGCGCGCACTTATCGAAGTCAGTGTGCTGTCTGCCATGGCATCGATCGTGCGGGATCGCCGCCGCAGTTTCCTTCTCTGGTCGGTGTGGAGAGCAGGCTGACGCAGACACAGATCGAAGATACGATCCATCACGGCAAGGGAAGGATGCCGACCTTTCCAAACATTCAGGACGACACACTGAAGGCGCTGTTGACGTATCTGCGGACGGGCAAGAGCAGTGAAGCTGAGGGCAACACGGGGGTCGGTAAGAAAGAGTTGCCGCACGAAGGCATCGCAACGGCAAGCTCTAGTCCCGATTGGATGAGGTATTTGTTCACGGGCTATAACAAATTTTATGACCCCGATGGCTATCCCGCCGTGGCTCCTCCCTGGGGAACTTTGAGCGCGATCGACCTGAACACCGGCGAGTATCTTTGGAAGCTGCCTCTCGGGTACTACCCGGAGCTCGCGGCCAAAGGCATGGGACACACCGGTACGGAAAACTATGGTGGCCCGGTGGTGACGGATGGCGGCCTGGTGTTTATTGCAGCCACGATGTTTGATAACAGGATTCGCGCTTTCGATAGCCACACGGGAGAGCTTCTGTGGCAGGCTGAGCTTCCCTTCGCAGGGGTCGCCACGCCCTCGACTTATATGGTGGATGGCAAGCAGTACATCGTCATCGCCACCAGTGGCGCGAGGAATCCCAAGGGGCCACAGGGCGGTGTCTATGTGGCCTTCGCACTACCGTAGCAACGACAGAAACGAACAAGAAAAAGGAAATTCCATGGCCGAAGAATTCAAAGGAAAAAGCATCTATCCAAACCGGCGCACCTTCCTCAAAGCATCGGGACTGGTTGCGCTTGGTACGGCGCTACCGGGCGAAGTGACCGCTGAAGCCGTGAACGCAGAGACGCAGCACGACCAGGCCCACGCGGCACCACAGAGTGCTGTAGATCTTGTGAATCTGCTGCAGGGGACAAATTCGACCATGGAGTTTTCGCGCGGCAACACGCTTCCGATTGCCGCTCATCCTTTCGGCATGGGGCACTGGACGCTTCAATCTCATGCCGGCACGCCGTGGATGTTTCAGCCGGGTGTGCGCCGCATTCAGGGTTTCCGCTGCACCCATCAGCTCAGTCCCTGGTTGGACGACTACGGATATGCCGTGTTTCTGCCGTTCAAAGGAGAGATTCATCTGGAGGCAGGAAGACGTGCCTCTTCGTATGATTTCGAGGCGGCACATCTGAGGCCCTATTCGCTCCAGTTATTTCTGCTGCGTTATCGCGCCCATGTAGAGCTGGTGCCGACGGAACGGTGCGCCGTGCTTACGGCGAAGTTCGACGAGGTGGAGAAGGCAGAGGCGCCCGGCCTGCTCTTCGATATTCCTGATACTGCCGGCGTCATTCAACCAGATCCAGCCCATCACACGATCAGCTTTACGTCGAAGAAAAATGCAGGTGGCGTGCCGGAGAACTTTGCTACGTACTATGTGCTCGCGTTTCCGGGGCCGTGGGAGAGTTTCGAAGTAAAGCAGGTCCGAGGACATCAGGTCGGAGTCGTTCGCTTCCGGGCCGGTCAGAGTATCGACGCGAAGATCGGAACCTCGTTTATCTCGTTCGAGCAGGCCGCTCTTAATATTGAGAAGGAGATTGGCGGCAGCACAGTTGCTGCTCTCAGAGAGGCCGGAGCCGCGCGGTGGAATGAACACCTGCATCGTGTCGAGATTGAGGGCGCATCGAAAGATCAGCAGCGGACCTTCTACTCCTGCATGTACCGAGCGCTGCTGTTTCCGCGCATCTGGCACGAACCGAATGCGCGGGGCGAGATGCATCACTTCAGCGCCTTCAACGGCAAAGTGATGCCGGGCGTTATGTATGCGGACCACGGCTACTGGGACGTGTATCGTGCATGGTATCCGCTGATGTCTATTCTTTTTCCGGAGCGGCTTGGCGAGATTCTTCAGGCATGGGTCAACGCGTACAAGGAAGGCGGATGGCTTCCTCAGTTTCCATCCCCGGGCTATCGCGCCTGTATGACAGGCAGCCTGATCGACTCTGTCTTCGGAGACGCGGCCGCGAAGGGCATCACCGGTTTCAATCTTGCGGATGCTTACGAGGGACTGAAAAAGCAGGCAACCACTCCCGGCGATCCAGCCAAAGGTTTTGGGCGCGTTGGTGTGGAGGACTACATCAGACTGCACTACATTCCCGCCGATCGCATTTCGCAGTCGATGGCCGAGACTGTCGACGCTGCATACGGCGACTTTTGTATCGCGCAGGTAGCGAAGGCGCTGGGCAAGCAGGAAGACTATGCAATGTTCATGAAGCGGTCGGAGAACTGGCGCGAGCTCTTTGATCCGAAGACGAAGTTTCTGCGCGGCAAGAATGAGGACGGCTCCTGGGAGACGCCCTTCGACCCGTTCACATGGGGCAGCCCTTATGTCGAGGGAGGAGCATGGCAGCACCGCTGGGACGCTCCGCAGAACATCCCCGGATTGATCGAGGCGATGGGTGGCAAGGCTGCGTCCGCGGCTGCGCTCGAACAGATGGTGACGATCCAGCCGATCTTCAACGTCGGTGTCTACGGCGCGGAGATCCACGAGATGTCCGAGATGGCCGCCGTTCCGTTTGGCCAGTACGCCCAGTCGAATCAACCGTCGCATCACATGCTCTATCTCTTTCCTCATGCCGGGCGTCCGGACCGCACGCAGTTCTGGGTGCGCAGGGTGATGCAGGAGCTCTATACGCCGGACAGTTTTCCGGGCGATGAAGACACCGGGTCCATGGCGGCGTGGTTCATCCTGAGTGCACTGGGCTTCTATCAGGTCTGCCCGGGCAAACCGGAGTACACCCTGGGAAGCCCCCTCTTTTCTCGGGCGACCATTCATCTTTCAGGGAACAAGACCTTCGTCGTGGAGGCGGCTGGAAACAAGCCTGACGCAATGTTCGTTCGTAGCGTCTCGCTGAACGGCCAGCCGCACACCGGCCAAACTCTGGAGCACGCCACCATCATGAAAGGCGGCAGTATGCGGTTCAATATGGTGTCCAGCAAATAGCTGCGGCGGCCTTCGCGATCATCGGCGAGCTTTAAGCGCTGTCGTCTTCGCCGGTTTGCCTAACTGACTGTAGCCGGGATGAACGCCTCGCAGAAGCCCTTGTTCTCCGGCGATTCGTTGCAGCAACTGGGCAAGCTGTTCGCGCTCTTCACTGTTCAGTGCGCGGCAGATTGCATTGTTCTGCTCGCGGCCTATCCTGCCGATGGCTGCCCACGCCTCGCGGCCCTTCTCCGTGATGCGCAACGAGTAGGTGCGGCGGTCCGTTCCATTAGATTGACGGGCCACTAGGCCGAGTGTCTCCAACTCATCGATCAGGGCAACCAGCCGGCTGGCGTGCATGCGCAGGGTTGTCGCCAATTGACGCTGGCTCTGGCTCTCCGCCTGATTGAGGATACGCAGGATTCCGGCGTGCGGGGGAGCCAGTTTGAGGGGTGCCAGCCGCTCCGCAAACCGCTTGGCTGCATGGGTGCCGATCTGGGTCAACAGGAAGGAGATGGAGTCGTGGCCGGGTGGGACCGATTTCATCTTTATATTATTGCAAATGGTAATCGTTAATGCTAGTAATGATTACCATGGAAAACGTAATGTCCTCTCCGTCTTCGCGGCCAGATCGCCACTCTGGTCCTTCGTTGCTGCTTGTGGCCATCGCCTATATCGTTCTGGTGATCGCCGGACTTGTTTGCGGTGTGTTCCTTGCCCCTCGTGCCGGGTTTCCGATGCCGAGCCAGCCGGTCGAGAAGGCTCTGGCCTACTATTCGCAGTACGGCAATGCAGTGCGGTGGGCGTCGATGTTTCAGCTTGCGTCCGCAATTCCGCTCGGCATCTTTACCGCGACGGTGGTGAGCCGGTTGCGGTTTCTTGGCGTGCGAGCGGCGGGCGAGACGATTGCGCTCTATGGAGGTATGACGGCATCGGCCATGTTGATCGTGTCGGCGCTATGCGGCTGGGGGCTTGCAACTCCCGGGCTCTCTGAGTTGCCGGGAGCGGTGCGCGCGCTTCAGTTGCTCGGCTTTGGACTGGGCGGCCCGGGCTTCGTCATTCCGCTGGGCCTTTTACTGGCCGGAGTGTCGGTCACCAGCGGGTTCTATCGTCTGCTGCCGCGATGGCTGGTGGTGCTGGGTATCGTCATCGCCGTGGCTTCGGAGTTGGCGGTGTTTTCCCTTGTGAGCTGGAAGGGCGCTTACTTTATCCCCGTAGGCCGGTTTATCAGCTTCATCTGGTTGATTGGAGTGGGCGCCACGATGCCGGCGGTGAGAGCTCGCAGTAGTGAGTAGCGGAGAAGATCGTGCCGCAGTGCCGGCCCGAACGTTTCCCACGTCCGGACTTGCGATAATGGAGGTATGAAGCGACGCGTCATTGAGCAGTACGAATTCGTTCGCAAGATCGG